>ERZ1673730.10-NODE-10-length-394903-cov-192.935170_pt1 | contig 394903 bp, 315 predicted proteins | sample MGYA00580200_ERZ1673730 | MGnify/ENA primary metagenome ERZ1673730 (study PRJEB41218, sample SAMN15661761) | gut metagenome | host: Homo sapiens | place: Canada: London | collected 2015-08-20/2019-03-30 | study: EMG produced TPA metagenomics assembly of... | reverse complement strand
ATGGCGACGCTGACCCGAGCCTGACCTACCAGGTCAGCGGCCTGAAGAACGGTGACAGCGCCGGCTCGATCCTGACCGGCGGGCTGAACCGCGACGCAGGCGAGAACGTGGGTGTGTATGGCATCAACCAGGGCGGCCTGGTGCTGACCAGTGGCAACTATGACCTGGCCTACCAGGGTAATGACCTGACCATCACCAAGGCGCTGCTCAACGTATTCGCCGATGCCAAGAGCAAGCAGGTCGGCACCGCCGACCCGGCGCTGACCTATCAGGTTTCCGGCCTGAAGAATGGCGATAGCGCCGGTCAGGTGCTCGCCGGCGGGCTCGGTCGGGTGGGCGGCGAAGCCGTAGGCCAGTACGACATCCTCCAGGGTGGGCTTGCCCTCACCAGCGGCAACTACCAGCTCAACTACCAGGGCAACCTGCTGAGCATCCTGCCGCTGCCGGTCACGCCGGGCGACCTGGGGCAACTGGCAGCGCTCTCCGACTTGCGCGAACTGCAGAAGGGGCGCGATCCGGATACTCCCGGGGATGCGGTCTACCGCACCACCACGCTGGAAAACCCGTTCCTCGAAAACCCGTTCCTGCGCGCCTACGCTCTGGGCATGGACGTCAGCGATCCTAACCTGCTGCCGGCTACCGCCGCGGGTCCGGCGGAGGACGCCAGCGCCAAGCGGGTGGGGCAGTTCACCGATCGTCCGCTCAGGGCAGAGGCCGAGAGTGGGGCGGGTTGCTCGAACCAGAGCTACCTGGCCGACTACTGGAGCTGCTTCAACAAGCCTCTGAATTTCTAACCCTTTTCGCAATGCGCACTATCGTCTCCGGGCGGTAGTGCGTCATCTGCCCGAGGTGAATGATGAAACCTTCGCAATGGACGCTTCGCTGGGTGACGCTCTGTGGCTGCGGGATGCTGGCTGCTTCCGCCGCCGCCGTGGAGTTGCCAGGGACTGTACAGCCATCCCAGCTCGATGAACGCTTCAAGCCCCGCAGCGAGCCGCAAGCCAAGCCCGAGGCGCCGCTGGTGGTGCCCAAGCAGGTCGCGCCGCAAGGCAGCGAACAGATCCGCTTCGAACTGCGCGAGATACGCATCGAAGGCAACACCCGCTATGACAAGGCGGTGCTCGAGTCCTATTACCAGCATATGCTCGGCAAGCAGGTGTCCCTGGCCGAACTGGTCGACCTGGCCAACCGCCTCACCGCCAAGTACCGCCAGGACGGCTACCTGTTGACCCAGGTAGTGGTGCCGGAGCAGAGCATCGAGGGCGGCAAGGTACGCCTGCAGGTGATCGAGGGTTACCTCGAACACGTGCAGATCAAGGGAACCGTCGATGGGCCGCGGGTGCGAGTGGAGGAACTGCTCGCGCCGCTGACCGAAAAACGTCCGCTGGATGCCGATACCCTGGAGCGCGGCCTGCTGCTGGTCGGCGACCTGCCGGGGGTCAACGTGCAGAGCGTGCTCAGCCCGGGTCAGGCGCTGGGCTCGTCGAACCTCGACGTGGCCTTGCAACAGCAGCGATACGAAGGCTTCGTCAGCCTCGACAACCGCGGCTCGCACTACACCGACCCGACCACCCTGGCCTTCGGCGCCACCGAGTTCTCCCGCCTGGGCTTCTACGAGCAGATCGACGTGCTCGGCGCGATCTCGCCGTTCAGCGATGCCACCCGCTACATCCAGTTGCGCGGCACGTTGCCGCTGGGTGGCATGTTCGCCGGCGATACCCTGCAGATCATGGGTTCCTATTCGAAGGTCAACCCGGACATCCCGGACTCGGTATTCCCCTTCGACAGCGTCAGCAAGAGCACCGAAGGCAGCATTTCCTACAACCATCCCTTCATCCGCTCGCGCTCGCAGAACCTGAGCGGCGGCCTGGCGTTGCAGTGGAAGGATACCGAGACCCGCCTGCGCGACTTCGCCAGCGACGCCTCGAACCCCGGTCGTGACCATGTGCGGGTGTTCCAGCAACGCCTGACCTATGACTGGGTCGACCGCTGGATGGGCATCAACCTGGCGGAGGTGCGCAACAACATCGGCCTGGACATGTGGGGCGCGACCAAGAAGGACGATGAACGTCGTTCCCGCGAAGTGGCCGACGGACGTTTCGTCTATCTCAACGGCAACATCGGGCGTCTGCAAGGGCTCGGCGGACCCTGGTCGGTGTATGGCGAGTTGCAATGGCAGTACAGCTTCGACCCGTTGCTGCCGAGCGAGCGCTTCGGCGTCGGCGGCAGCGGGATCGGTCGCGGCTTCGCCCCGGGCAACATCACCGGTGACCGTGGCTTCGCCCTGAAGCTCGAACCGCGCTATGGCCAGGCGGTGGGCTATAGCTGGCTGCGCAGCTACCAGGCCTACGCTTTCTACGACTGGGGCAAGACCTACAACCTCGACGTGGACGATGACGAGCAGCAGAAGCTCGGCTCGATCGGTGCCGGGGTGCGCTTCAACCTCACCGACCAGTTGTCGTTCAACCCGGAGATTGCCCGCCAGGTCATCGGCGAGCCAGCCGACCAGCGCGATGGGAAGCGCGAGACGCGGGTCCTGTTCAACGTGGTGGCGCGCTTCTGAACCCTGCCGGCCTCCGTTCCGGAGGCTGCTGACGGAGCCCCTCTCCGGTTCTGCGGAGAGGGAGGTTCGTGCTCAATTCCGAGTGTTCTTCTCAAACTTTCGATTTCTTCGATTTTTCATATCGATGCCGTCAATCCGTGCCAAGGCCGGTCGGAGAGGCGTATTCTTGCTGTAACTACTGTGCTAGAGCGGTTAGTCGCACTATTTCAAACGTCGATGAATACTATTGGCGCGCTTCGTTTTCCAATCGAGTTTCCCGAACAGAGAATGGCCCCACGTAACGAATACCTGGAGCCACTGCCATGAAACGCCCGCTGATCCTCGCCATCGCCCTTGCTACCCTGACCGCCAATGCCGCCTTCGCTGCACCGCGGGTCGAATCCATCGCCCTGCGCGGTGCCCAACAACTGATCGCCTCCGACGGTTCCGACCGTACCCTCGAACGCCTGCGCAAGACCCAGGCGCCGCGCGTCCAGGAAGAACGCCGGGTCGCCGAAAGCGGCAGCGAGCAGACCATCGATCGCTTGCACCGCGACATGACCAGCCGCGAGGCGCGCCTGGCCGAGAACGGCAGCGAACAGACCGTCGACCGTCTGCACAAGGACATGGGGCGCGTCGATCTGCGCCTGGCCGACAACGGTAGCGAGCGCACCGTCGACCGCCTGCATCGGGAGATGCGGCGCCCCGCCTGACACCGCGGATCACGCCGCAAGGTGCGAGAAAAGCCCGGCTCGATGCCGGGCTTTCTTATTGCCGAGAAGGTGCGGTGTTCCATGGGGAGGACGGATAACGCCCCAGGCGTTATCGCCGATACGCCGCTGTCGGGGCAGCGACGCGCGACGGCATTGGCCTCAGTGCAGGCGGTCGCGTTGCGCCAGGCTAGGGAACAGCTTCATCCACGCTCCGGTGACCACCAGGGTGCCGATCCCGCCGAGGACCACTGCCGGTACCGTGCCGAACCAGTGTGCGGTGAGCCCGGACTCGAACTCGCCGAGCTGGTTCGAGGCGCCGATGAACAGGCCGTTCACCGCGCTGACCCGGCCGCGCATCTCGTCGGGGGTTTCGAGCTGCACGAAGGCGCCGCGGATGACCATGCTGACCATGTCCGCGGCGCCGAGTACCACCAGCACGCCGAGGGACAGCCAGAACGACTTCGACAGGCCGAAGGCGATGGTTGCCAGGCCGAAGATGCCCACGGAGAGGAACATGATCCGCCCGACGTTGCGTTCGATGCTGAAGTGCGCCAGCCAGAACGACATCGCCAGGGCGCCCACCGCTGGAGCCGAGCGCAGCAGGCCGAGGCCCCAGGGCCCGGTGAGCAGGATGTCCTTGGCGAACACCGGGAGCAGGGCGGTGGCGCCGCCGAGGAGCACGGCGAACAGGTCGAGGGAGATCGCCCCGAAGATGTCCGGTCGGCTGCGGATGAAACGGATGCCGGCGAGCAGCGAGTCGAGGGTGGCCTTGCCCTGGGTGAGCGGCTGGTTGCGTACCGGCAGGCTGAGCGTCAGGACGCAGGCGAGGACGTAGAGAGTCGCGGTCGGCACGTAGACCCAGGAGGCACCGAACGCATAGAGCAGGCCGCCGAGGGCCGGGGCGGCAATGGTCGCCGCCTGCATCGCCGAAGCCGAAGCGGCCACCGCGCGCGGGAACAGCCCGGCCGGTACCAGGTTCGGCAGCAGCGCCTGGGTGGTCGGCATTTCGAAGGCGCGGGCGGTACCGAGGGCGAAGGCGAGGACGAAGATCATGTTGCGGGTGATCTCTCCCGAAGCCGCGCCGAGCACCAGTGCCACCGCCACCAGGGCCTGGCCGGCCTGGCAGAGGGCGGCGATCCTGCGTCGGTCGTAGCGGTCGGCAACATGCCCGGTGTGGAGCATGAACAGTACCCGCGGGAGGAATTCGACCAGGCCTACCAGGCCCAGGTCGAGGACATTGCCGGTCAGTTCGTAGATGTGCCAGCCGATGGCCACGGTGAGCATCTGGAAGCCGCTGGCGGTGCAGACGCGGGCCAGCCAGAAGGCGAGGAAGGGACGATGGCGGAGCAGGGAGCTGGGTTGGCTGGACATGCTGGGGTCGGGCGTTTCGAGAGGAGGGCGGAGAGTAACATGTGGTTACCTCTTGGCTGTTGCCATTGCCGAAATCGAAGATTCAGAGAAGCGCACGAAAAGGTTGGAGCCGGCCTGGCAGGCGACCAAAGTCGAGTGTCCATGGGGCCTTCCAGCGGTAGACGGGACTTTTCCTCGGGTGCGACTTGTCGCTAAAATTAACTCCTGAGTCAGGTTTTTCCGCCTGCGTGCTCCACCTCGTCCGTCCGGACGAGCTGTTCAAGCCTGAATAACGACATGGGTGGGAACCGTACCACCCAGAGGAACTTGCATGTCCAACCGTGATATATCCCGGCGCGCCTTTCTCCAGGGCGGGTTGATCGCCGGCGTGGGTGTCACCCTGGCGCCGCTCGGCAGCCAGGCGTTCGCTGCCTTGTTCGAGAACCAGGTGACCGTTTCCGCCCAGCGCTGGATGGCGGGCAACGGTCAGGTCCGTTTCCGTAACGACGCCTTGTCCAAGGTCTGCGGCAACAAGGTGTTCGCCCGCGATATCCGCGCCAGGGACATGCCCGGCTGGCCGCAGCAGCAAGGCCACGCCATGTTGCTGAAGACCGTTCGCGCCGACCGCATCTACGAAGGCCACGACCTTTCCTGGCTGGGCGCCGAGTTGCAGCCGGACCGTATCGTCACCGCCGCCGACCTGGAGAAGGACGGCATCGTCTTCCCCGAGGCGCATTCGCCCGATCCGCTCCTGCCGCCGGGCAAGGTGCCGATGTTCATCGGCCATCCGGTGGCGATCCTGATCTGGAACGACTTCGAGCGCTTCCGCCGGGCCAAGCTCAAGCTCAAGTTCAACGACAAGGCGATCCGCTATGGCGCCCAGGCCCCGCTGTACCAGGGCGATCCCTACGGCAGCTATCGCTTCGTCCGGGTCGGCGGCAAGACGCCCTACGAGGACGACGAGTTCTCCAGCCTGAAGGACTCGATGCTGTTCCCCACCATCCTCAACCGCAAACCGGTATGGACCAGCGAGCCGAAGCTGCACGGCGACCTCACCGAGCAGGGGCTGTTCCATGCCAAGCGCATGGCCGAGCAACTGGAAAACCCGCCGCAGGACTGGCTGGTCTTCGACGAGCGCTACAAGACCCCATCGATCGAGCCGGCGGCACTGGAGCCGGACAACGGCAACGGCTGGTACGACGCGGCGAGCAAGACCTTGCACTTCGTGGTCGCCACCCAGTGCCCGTTCGAAGTCGCCTACGAAAGCGTGCACATGATCAAGCCGTCGCGCTTCGCCCTGGAGAAGTTCAACATCCATCCGGGCTATACCGTCGGCTACGGCTCCAAGGACAACAACATCTTCGTCTTCTATGCCGCGCTCGCCGCGCTGTATGGCGAGGGTGTGCCGGTGCGCCTGGCCAACGACCGCTACGAGCAGTTCCAGAGCGGCATCAAGCGCCACCCGTTCGACATCCGCTACCAACTGGCGGTAGACAGGAACGACCTCGGCTTCCGCATCTTCCGCGCCGACATGAGCGCCGACGGCGGCGGGCGCGCCAACTACAGCGCCTCGGTGGCGGCGGTGGGCGCCACCGCCGCGCAGTCGATCTACTACATGCCGCAGAACGACCTGGCGGTCACCGCCTATCATTCGCGCGGCGTGGAGGCCGGCTCGATGCGCGGCTACGGTACCCTGCAGACCATGGCCGCGACCGAGATGATGGTCGACGAGATCGCTGGCCGGCTGGGCGTCGACGCCATCGACCTGCGTCGTCGCAACGCCCTGCGCTCGGGCATGAAGAACACCCAGGGCGCGGTCCCGGCCGGTGCCCTGCGCCTGCACGAGATCCTCGACAAGGCCGCTGCCCACGAGGTCTGGAAGGACCGCGACGCACGCAAGAAGCGCTTCGACGCGGAAGACCCGGACAACTGGTATGGGGTCGGCTTCGCCATTTGCCAGAAGGACTTCGGCACCGGCGCCGAGGCGCCGATGGCGAGCATCGAGTTCAGCGCCGACGGGCGCATCAGCCTGCGCCACATCGGCACCGAGATCGGTACCGGGATGTCCACCTCGCAGGCCTTCGTGGTCGGCGACTTCCTCGGCCGTCCGGCGGACGAGGTGAAGACCGCCGAGACCGAATGGCCCGAGCTGCGGCTCACCACCAAGGGCAATCCCTACCTGATGAGCCAGGCCGAGCAGGACGCCGCGCTACGCGATCCGCGCTGGGTCGGCAAGCTGGCCTCGCCGTCGTCGGCGACCAACTCGGCGTTCTATTTCAGCCACGCCACCCGCGAAGCCGCGCGCGTGCTGTTCAACCACGGCCTGTGGCCGGCGGCCCTGGAGCTGTGGCGCAGCGGTCCGTTCGGCGGCCAGGCCAATCCCTATGTGGTGCGCCGCGAAAACGCGGTATGGGTCGACGGCCAGTTGACCGGCAACGGCCTGGCGCCGATTCCCTTCACCGAGCTGGCGAAGAAGGCCCACGAGATGGGCCTGGTCACCGGCGTCAGCGTCCACGGCTTCAACCGCTGGAGCTGGGCCGAGGCGGACTTCGTCATCGATGGCGTGCGCGAGCGCCTGCCGCTCGACGCCATGGCGGTGAAGTACGGCGACGGCGCGCCGGGAGTGAAGAAGGCGATGATGAACAGCGCCGGCTTCCACCTGCTCGACCGGCAGAATCCGGCTTATCCGGCGACCCAGCTGAACAACGCGATGGTCACCTACTACAGTCCGGTGGCGACCCTGGTCGAGCTGAAGGTGAACAAGGGCAGCGGCGAGGTGCAGGTGCTCGACCACCATTCCTGGATCGAGTGCGGCCGGGTGCTGGTGCCGGAGCTGGTCAAGGGCCAGCTGGAGGGCGGCATCGCCATGGGTATCGGCCATGCGCTGCTGGAGGAAATGCCGCTCTACGAGGGCGGCCCTGCGGAAGGGGACTGGAACTTCAACCGCTACCGGTTGCCGCGGGCGAAGGACGTGGCGGTTTGGAACCAGACGGCGGAGATCCTCCCGCCGCTGTCGCCGACCGATCCGGCCAAGGGCATCGCCGAGGTGGTGATGATCCCGGTGGTCGGCGCCATCGCCAACGCCGTGGCGCACGCCACCGGCAAGCGCGTCCGCGACCTGCCCATCACTCCCGCCCGCATCAAGGAGGCCCTCCATGGCTAACCGCAAGCTCCAGATGACCCTCAACGGTCAAGCCGTCGGTCCGGTGGAGGTCGCCGAAGACCTGCCGATGATCGACTACCTGCACGAATACCAGAACCTCACCGGCTCGCGCCTGGGCTGTGGCCAGGGCATCTGCCATGCCTGCGTGGTGATCGTCGACAATCCGGACGGCACCAGCGAGGAAGTGCGCACCTGCATCACCGGCGCGCACTACTTCGACGGCAAGAAGGTTCGCACCATCGAGGGCCATGCCCAGCGCGACGAGAATGGCGACATCCGCGAGCTGAACCCGATCCAGCAGAAGTTCGTCGACCAGTTCGCCTTCCAGTGCAGCTATTGCGCGCCGGGCTTCGTCAACGCCGCCACCGTGCTGGTGGAAAAAGCCCAGCGCCAGCCGATCAAGCGCAGCGAGCTGGAGCAGGCGATCGAGGACAGCCTCGGCCATCACATCTGCCGTTGCACCGGCTACGTGCGCTACTACAGCGCCACCCGCGACGTGCTCGACGAACTCGGCCTGGTCAAGGAGGCTTGAGGATGAAGCGCACCCTTTCCGGCCTCGCCCTGGCGCTGGCCGCGCTGTCGCCGTTCCTGGCCTCCGCCGCCGGCGCCGACGCGGCGCTGGTCAAGCGCGGCGAATACCTCGCCCGCGCCGCCGACTGCATGGCCTGCCATACCGCCGAGGGCGGCGCGCCGTTCGCCGGCGGGCTGCCGATCCAGTCGCCGTTCGGCACCATCTACGGCACCAACATCACCCCGGACAAGGAACACGGCATCGGCGCCTACAGCGCCGACGAGTTCTTCGCCGCTCTTACCGAGGGCAAGCGCAAGGACGGCGCCTACCTCTATCCGGCGATGCCCTACACCTCCTATCACCTGATCGAGCGCGAGGATGCCGACGCCATCTACGCCTACCTGATGGCCCAGGAGCCGATCGCCCGGCCGGCGCCGCAGACCAGACTGAGCTTCCCGTTCAACGTGCGCATGGGCCTGGCCGGCTGGAACCTGCTCTACGGCAAGAGCGTGCGCTTGCAGCCGGAGGAAGGGCGCAGCGAGGCCTGGAAGCGCGGGCAGTACATGGTCGAGGTGCTCGGCCACTGCGGCGAGTGCCATACCCCGCGCAACCTGGCCGGCGCCCTGGAGCAGGACAAGCGCCTGAGCGGCGGCCTGCTCAACGGCTACCTGGCGCCCAGCCTGCTGCCCGGCGACCTTGCCGCGCGCGGTTGGACCCAGCCGGACCTGGCGAGCTTCCTCAAGCACGGCATGAGCGCCCAGGGCAGCATGTTCAACGAGATGTTCCCGGTGGTGCACCACAGCACCCAGCACCTCGACGACAGCGACCTGGCAGCCATGGCCACCTACCTGCTCGGCGACCAGCCGCCGCCGGCCAAGGTGGTCCAGGCGCTGCCCGAGGCGCAGCTGAACGACAGCGGCAAGCGCGGTCGCCAGCAGTACCTCAACGTCTGCGCCGGCTGCCACGGCGGCGAAGGCGAGGGCAAGCCGCATATCGCGGTGGCGATGAACGGCAACACTACCCTGCGCCTGCAAGACCCGCGTAATCTGTTGCGAGTGATCGAAGACGGCATCGTCGAACAGCAGTTCACCGGCTTCGAACGCATGCAACCGATGCCCGGTTTCGCCGGGAAACTCGACGACGAGCAACTCACGGACCTGCTCAACTACCTGCGTCAGACCTGGGGCGGATTGCCCGGTGACCTCGGTCCCCAACAGGTCGCGCAATTGAAGATGGAGAGCGCTTCGGCGCATACCGTCAAGGTGAAGTGAATCGTGCAACACCTCGATCTACAGGTGGTCCGCAAGGCGCTGAAGTGGTCCGTGGGCGGCGAACGGGTGTGGTTCTGTACCGTGCTCACGACCTACGGCTCGGCGCCCCGCGCGCCGGGATCGCTGCTGGCGGTGAACGCCAGCGGTGAATGGATCGGCTCGCTGTCCGGCGGCTGCGTCGAGGATGATTTCCTCGAGCGGGTCGCCGCCGGCGGTTTCCCCGATCCCGCGGTGATCGTGCGCTACGGCGAGGGCGACGACCCGAACTCGAACATCCGCCTGCCCTGCGGCGGCATCCTCGACGTACTGGTGGAAAACCTGGCGCCGGACTGCGATGTCCAGGCCCATCTGCGCGAGCTGGAGTCGGCGTTGCTTGGTCAGCGCCGCCTGCTGCGCGAGGTCGAGCTGGGCAGCGGCGCGCGCAGCCTGCGCGACGATTCCAGCCACGGCCCTCGGGCTGAACGCGACGGCGAGTGCGTGCGCTTGCGCGTCGGCGCTGCCCAGCGCCTGCTGCTGGCCGGCTATTCCAGCGTCGCCCATGCCTGCGCCGAGTTCGGCAAGGGCCTGGGCTTCGAGGTGATCCTCTGCGACCCGCGCGAAGAAGCCTTGCGCGGCGTGCTGCTGGAGGGCATCGAGATCCGTCGCGAGCTGCCCTCGCTGTTCATCGCCGACGGCGGTTGCCACGCCGATACGGCGGTGGTGGCGTTGACCCACGATCCGAGGATCGACGACCTGGCGATGCTCGAGGCGGTGCGTACCGAAGCCTTCTATATCGGCGTGATGGGATCGCGGGCGACCTCGGAGAAACGCTTCGAGCGCCTGCGGCGCATCGGCGGCCTGGGCGATGCCGAACTGGCGCGGATCCACGCGCCGATCGGCCTCAACCTCGGCAGCAAGACGCCGGCGGAAATCGCCCTGGCGGTGCTGGCGGACATTCTTCGCATCCGCAACGGCATTCCCCGCGAGCGGCTCTGATGGTCGCCGCCGACGAGGTGCTGTGCCTGGTCCTGGCGGCCGGGCAGGGGCGCCGCTTCGGCAGCGACAAGCGCCTGGCGCGCCTGGCTGATGGCACGACCCTGCTGGCGGCCAGCGTGGCGCGGGCGCGCGAGGCGTTCGCCGAGGTGCGGGTGGTGGTGCGTGCCGGAGACACCCCGGCGAGCCTGGGCCTGCCGGCGCAGCAGCGGCTTGTCCACAGCCTCGATGCATCGTTGGGCATGGGCCACAGCCTGGCCGCCGGCGTCGCGGCGGCGAGGAACAGCCCGGCCCGGGCCATCGCCGTCCTGCTCGGCGACATGCCCTGGATCGCCGCCGATACCCTCGAGCGTCTGGCCGCGATGGCCACTCCCGAAGCCATCGTGTTTCCCCTGTACGACGGTCAGCGCGGCCATCCGGTGCTGTTCGGCCGCGCTTTCTGGGACGCGCTTGCGCAACTGGACGGCGACCAGGGCGCGCGCCGTGTGCTGCAGGCCCATCGTCCGGCCTGGTGCGAGGTGCCGTGCGACGATCCGGGCGTACTCCGCGACGTGGACACCCCGGCGGCGCTCGGCTGACTATTTTCCCGCTTTCAGGATCACGAACTTCGGATTCGCCGCGACCTGCTCGACCCCGCGGAACAGCCGCTTGAGCTTGGCGTGGTAGCCCAGGTGGCGGTTGCCGACGATCCACAGTTCGCCGCCCGCCGCCAGGGCATCGCGAGCCTGGAGAAACATGCGCCAGGCGAGGAAGTCGCCGACCACCTGCTGCTGGTGGAACGGCGGGTTGCACAGGACCAGGTCCAGCGAGCCCGCCGCCTGGCCGGCCAGGCCATCGTCGGCGCGGAACGTCGCCGGCCGCTCGCCCAGCGCCGCTCGCCAGTTTTCCCGCGCCGACTGCACGGCCATGTACGACTCATCCACCAGGGCCAGCTCGGCCTGCGGGTTGAGCAGCGCGTAGGCGATGCCGAGCACCCCGTTGCCGCAGCCCAGGTCGGCGGCGCGTAGCGCGCCGAGGCTGCGTGGCAGGTGCGGGAGGAAGGCGCGGGTGCCGATGTCGAGACCCTCCCGGCAGAATACGTTGGCGTGGTTGAGCAGCGTCAGCGGCGGCTGCTCCAGGCGATAGCGGGTCGGATAGGGCGAGCGCGGCTGCGGGCGCTCCGCTGCCTCGGCGATCAGCAGGCGGGCCTTCTTCACCGCCAGCGAAGCGTGCATCGGGCCGATGTAGCGTTCCAGCAGGTCGCCGGCGGCGCGCGGCAAGTGCTTGACCATCCCCGCGGCGACGACCTGCGCGCCCGGTGCCAGTTGGCCGTGCAGGCGGATCAGTTGCTCCTCCAGCAACGCGAGGGTCTTCGGCACCTTGACCAGCACGTGATCGAAGGGCCCCACGGCGGTTTCGCTGGCCGGGACGAAGCGCACCGAGCCCAGGTCGAGGCCGTTGCGCGCGAGGTTCTTGCGCAGGGCGAGGAAGCCCAGGTGCGAATCGCCGCTGCTGGTGACCTGAACGTGCGGCGCCAGGCTCGCGGCGAGGGCGCCGAAGGCGTCGTTGAGGACCAGCACCCGGCATTGCGCCGTCACGCCCCGTTCGTGCAACTGGTTGAGCAGGTATTCGTCGGCGGCGTCGAACGCCTGGAGGGGCTCGCCGTCCTGCTCGGGCTGGCGGACCAGGTCGAGCTGGGCGAAGGGGGTGGCGAATAGAGGCATCGGGTTCCCGGCGGGGCGAATCCCGCTCGTCAATTAACAATCTGTCGAAACTGAGAGCTGGTTGGAGTTCTCCAGCTTGTGCGGCACACGGATATGCCGAAAAATTCTTTACCCGGCTCTGGTTAGTCGTTTCCTTACCGACGAGTCATCCAGCCGGGCACGCCAATAATAACCGGGCTAGGGCTTCGATAGCGCCTGTCATGACCCGGTAGCGCCTGGACGGGCGCCTTCGCCACTTCGAGCGGTGACCGTCACCCAACCCGTTTCCCGAACGAGACCCGTGCGAGCCGTCGCGGGGCTCGTCGTTGCCATCGCACAGGTACATCGATGTTCAAGCCGTTTGTCGGTGTGGCGCTCGCCGCACTGTTCGCCGTTTCCGCCGTCGCCCATGCCGAGGACGCCGGCCCGATCGTGATCAAGTTCTCCCATGTGGTCTCCGACGACACGCCCAAGGGCAAGGGGGCGCTGTTGTTCAAGAAGCTTGCCGAGGAGCGTCTGCCGGGCAAGGTCAAGGTCGAGGTCTACCCCAACTCGACGCTGTTCGGCGACGCCGACGAGATCGAGGCCCTGCGCGCCAACAAGGTGCAGATGCTGGCCACCTCGCTGTCCAAGTTCGAGCCCTATACCAAGCAACTCCAGGTGTTCGACCTGCCGTTCCTGTTCGATGACCTGGAGGCCCTGAAGCGTTTCCAGAAGCGCGACAAGAGCCGCGAACTGCTGCGCTCCATGGCCAAGCACGGTATCTATGGCCTGGCCTACTGGAACAACGGCATGAAGCAGCTTTCCGCCACTCGCGAGCTGCACCGGCCGGACGATGCCAAGGGCCTGGTCTTCCGTATCCAGCCGTCGTCGGTGCTGGAAGCGCAGTTCGCCATGCTCGGCGCCACCGCCAAGCAGTTGTCCTACGCCGAGACCCTCAAGGCCATGCAGGCCGGCAGCGTGCAGGGCACCGAGAACACCTGGTCGAACCTCGCCGGACAGAAGATCGACAGCGTGCAGCCGTACATCACCGAGACCAATCACGGCGCGCTCAGCTACATGCTGATCACCAGTTCGGCGTTCTGGACCGGCATTCCCTACCAGACCCGCACCGAACTGGAGAGCATCGTCGACGAGGTCACCCTGGTGGTGAACAAGGAAGCCGAAGCGCTCAACCAGAAGGAGCGCGAGCACCTGCTGGCAGCCGGCAAGAGCCGCCTGGTCAGCCTCAGCGTGGAAGAGCACGAGGCCTGGCGCAACGCCATGAAGCCGCTGTGGAAGAACTACGAGGCGCAGATCGGTAGTGACGTGTTGCGCGCGGCCCAGGTGGTCAACCGCAAGCGCTGATCGGCCGCTGGCTATTCCCGTCAGCGGGGATAGCCACAAGCCTTGCGGGTGTTTCTGCCGGGTGCTTTGCGGGACACTAGGGGAGTATCGGTATCCGGAGCGGACCATGACCGCCAGCGAAGAGAAATTCACCCGCCAGACGCTGCTCGACGTGCAGCCTCTGACTCCCAACCTGTTCACCCTGCGTACCAGCCGCGACGCGGGATTCCGGTTCCGCGCCGGGCAATTCGCCCGGCTCGGCGTGTACAAGCCCAGCGGCAGTATCGTCTGGCGCGCCTACTCGATGGTTTCGGCGCCTCATGACGAATTCCTCGACTTCTTTTCCATCGTCGTCCCGGACGGCGAGTTCACCAGCGAACTCAGCCGCCTGCGCGAGGGCGACCAGTTGCTGGTCGATCGCCAGGCCTTCGGCTTCCTCACCCTCGACCGCTTCGTGGATGGTCGTGACCTTTGGCTGCTGGCCACCGGTACCGGTGTGGCGCCGTTCGTCTCGATCCTGCAGGACTTCGAGGTCTGGGAGCGCTTCGAAAGCATCAAGCTGGTCTACAGCGTGCGTGAGAGCAAGGAGCTGGCCTACCGCGAGCTGATCGCCGGCCTCGCCGAGCGCGAATACCTGGCCGAGCATGCCCACAAGCTGCAGTTCATTCCGGTGGTGACCCGCGAGCAGGTACCCGGTTGCCTGAACGGACGTATCACCACGCTGATCGAGAACGGCGATCTGGAGCGTGCCGCCGACCTGGAACTGACCCCGGAGCATTCGCGGGTGATGCTCTGCGGCAACCCGCAGATGATCGAGGACACCCGCGCCGTGCTGAAGGCTCGCGGCATGAACCTCAGTCTGACGCGGCGCCCGGGGCAGGTGGCGGTGGAGAACTACTGGTAGGTGCTTGCCCGCGCAGTAGCGGCGGATAGCGCCGCCGCCCGGCGTGTTGTCCGGCAATGAAAAAGGGCCCGTTCGGGCCCTTTTTCATTGTTCCGCCGACGCGATCACGACTTGTTCTGCTGGGCTTTCAGCAGATCGCGGATCTCGGTCAGCAGGGTTTCCTCGGCACTCGGCACTGGCGGTTCGGACGGCGCGACGGCTTCTTCGCGCTTGAGGCGGTTGATCGCCTTGACCCCCATGAAGATGGCGAAGGCCACGATGACGAAGTCGAGTACGGTCTGAATGAACTTGCCATAGGCCAGCACCACCGCCGGCACGTCGCCTTCGGCGGCCTTCAACGTTATCGCCAGGTCGGAGAAGTCGACTCCGCCGATCAGCAGTCCGATCGGCGGCATGATCACATCGCCCACGAAGGACGAGACGATCTTGCCGAAGGCCGCGCCGATGATGATACCGACAGCCATATCCACGACATTGCCCTTGACGGCAAAGGCTTTGAATTCACTCAGAAGACCCATGGGTTCACTCCCTGTATTTCGCTAATAGGTAAAGGCAGTCTAATGCAGCCTTCGGCAAGTTGCTCAGGCTGGAAGATTGGTGTTTTGGTTCCCCCCGGCAACGCGAAAATTCGCAAGGCATACGTTTGCGTCGGGTCTTGTGGGGAGAAACGAAGTTTAGAGGAAAAACATTACACTCATGTCGATTTTCAGGAATTCGCCAAGAAAGAAGACAAAGCAACTTCGGCAACTTGGAACTGCGCCATGCAGATGCCGGAAGTTGAAGTTGGAGTGGCGAGGTTCTCCGACCTAACTTCGCAGGCAAATAACGAAGGTGAACTCGTTTACCGGCGAGCGAACTGGGAGTGCCTGGTGCACCAGCGCGGGCTTTCTTCGGCTGGCGGTCTTTTTATTTCTTTTTGCGATTCATGGGCGCATTGATATTCCTAATCGGCGCGGTGAGGTTTTTCAATTTAGCGTCGCCGGCGGCGCTCCTTACCTTGGTCGGGCGCAACAAGACGCCTGACAAGCCATTAGGAGCTCTTCCATGAACCCTTCCCTGAACGCCTTCCGTCCCGGCCGCCTGCTGGTGGCGGCAAGCCTGACCGCCAGCCTCCTGTCGCTGTCCGTGCAGGCCGCGACCCTGACCCGTGACAACGGTGCGCCAGTGGGCGACAACCAGAACTCGCAGACCGCCGGGCCCAACGGTTCGGTGCTGCTGCAGGACGTGCAACTGCTGCAGAAGCTGCAACGTTTCGACCGCGAGCGTATTCCCGAACGCGTGGTGCATGCCCGCGGCACCGGCGCCCATGGCGAGTTCGTCGCCAGTGCCGATATCAGCGACCTGAGCATGGCCAAGGTCTTCCGCAAGGGCGAGAAGACCCCGGTATTCGTGCGCTTCTCCGCGGTGGTGCACGGCAACCACTCCCCGGAAACCCTGCGCGATCCGCGCGGTTTCGCCACCAAGTTCTATACCGCAGACGGCAATTGGGACCTGGTGGGCAACAACTTCCCGACCTTCTTCATCCGCGATGCGATCAAGTTCCCGGACATGGTCCATGCCTTCAAGCCGGACCCGCGCAGCAACCTCGACGACGACTCGCGACGCTTCGATTTCTTCTCCCACGTGCCGGAGGCGACCCGCACCCTGACCCTGCTGTATTCCAACGAGGGCACCCCGGCCAGCTACCGGGAAATGGACGGCAACAGCGTGCATGCCTACAAGCTGGTCAACGCCAGGGGCGAAGTGCACTACGTGAAGTTCCACTGGAAGAGCCTGCAGGGCCAGAAGAACCTCGATCCGAAACAGGTGGCGGAAGTCCAGGGGCGCGACTACAGCCACATGACCAATGACCTGGTGAGCGCGATCCGGAAGGGCGACTTCCCGAAATGGGACCTGTACATCCAGGTGCTCAAGCCCGAGGACCTGGCGAAATTCGACTTCGACCCGCTGGACGCGACCAAGATCTGGCCGGGCATTCCCGAGCGCAAGATCGGCCAGATGGTGCTGAACCGCAACGTCGACAACTTCTTCCAGGAAACCGAACAGGTCGCCATGGCGCCGTCGAACCTGGTGCCGGGCATCGAGCCCTCCGAGGATCGCCTGCTCCAGGGACGGCTGTTCGCCTACGCCGATACCCAGATGTACCGGGTCGGCGCCAACGGCCTGGGCCTGCCGGTCAACCGCCCGCGCAGCGAGGTCAATACCGTCAACCAGGACGGCGCGCTGAACGCCGGACACAGTACCAGCGGGGTGAACTACCAGCCGAGCCGGCTCGATCCGCGCGAGGAGCAGGCCAGCGCCCGCTACGTGCGGACCCCGCTGAGCGGCACCACCCAGCAGGCGAAGATCCAGCGCGAGCAGAACTTCAAGCAGACCGGCGAGCTGTTCCGCTCCTACGGCAAGAAGGACCAGGCCGACCTGATCGCCAGTCTCGGCGGGGCGTTGGCGATCACCGACGACGAGAGCAAGTACATCATGCTTTCTTACTTCTACAAGGCTGACAGCGACTACGGCACGGGCCTGGCCAAGGTGGCCGGGGCCGATCTGCAGCGCGTCCGGCAACTGGCGGCGAAGCTCCAGGATTGATCGCAACCGGGGCGGCCATCCAGGCCGCCCTTCCTCTATCGGTTTGGTGGGAGATGACGACGATGCGAGGTTGGATTCTGGCAGGCTTGCTGCTCGCGGCGCTGGCCGCGCAAGCTGGCGAGGTGCATGGGGTCGAGGTCGAAGCGCGGTTGCGCGACTACTTCTTCGATGCCGCCCGACGCGGTGACCAGGCCATGCTGAAGGAGTTCGTCGAGGCCGGCTTCGACCTCGATGTGCAGGATGCCAAGGGCTATACCGCGCTGATCCTGGCCGCCTACCACGGCCATGGCGGAGCGGTGGAACAATTGCTGGAGGCCGGTGCCGACCCCTGCGTCCAGGATGCGCGCGGCAACACCGCCCTGATGGGCGCCATCTTCAAGGGCGAGGTCCGCATCGCCCGGCGCCTGATCGGCGCGCAATGCAGCCCCGACCAGCGCAACGGCGCAGGGCAGACCGCGGCCATGTACGCGGCGCTGTTCGAGCGCGAGGAGCTGCTCCAGGCGCTGTCGGCGCGCGGTGCCGACCTTGGCGCCCGCGATGCGCTGGGCAACAGCGTGGAAAGCCTGCGACGCGGCGAACTGAACGGCACTGCGGCGGCGAGGTGATCGGGGGCAATGTTCGGAGGAGGCCTGCTGGGCTAGTCTGGAGGTGTCGTATACAACGTCAGAGGAGGTCCGTCATGCCGCTCGAGCAACATCCGCTTTCCCGGGAGTTTCCGGATTTTCATGCCGAACTGAAGCAACTTCATGGCAACGACGCCCACTTCACTCGCCTGGCGGCGGACTATGAGAGCCTCGACAAGCGCATCTATGAGGTCGAGGGCGGTCGCGAACCCCTCGACGACCTGGCGCTGCAGGGGTTGAAGCAGCAACGGGTGCAACTCAAGGACGAAATCGCCGAGAGGCTGAGGAAGGCCAACGGAAAAGGCCATTGATTCATTCACGACAACGGCATGAAAAAGGGCGCCTCCGGCGCCCTTTTTCATGTGGGCATGCTCAGAAGGCGCCGCCGAAACGGAAACTCTGTCCGACCGCGACGAAACCCAGGCCCACCAGGGTGATCGCGGCGATGTGCCAGCCCAGCTTCGGCAGGCTCTCGGCGTCCAGGTTCGGGATCAGGCGCAGGCGCGCATGCACGCCCAGGGCGGCGGTCGCCGCCAGGAGCAGCAGCTTGAGCTGCAGGGCACGGGCCACCGGCGTGGCGCCGAACCAGTGGTCGAACGGCAGCCACAGGCTGGCCAGCCACAGGCCGCTGACCACCTGCAGCAGCAGGGCGGGGATGCCGATCCGCTCGTAGACCTGCTCGAAGGCGCGGATCGCCTGGGGATCGCGGCGGCGCAGGGCGCCGGGGAGGATGCCGAGGGCCAGGACCAGGTGGCCGCCGACCCAGATCGCGGCACCCAGCAGGTGCAGGAACAGCAGTGTGCGCATGGAAGTCTCCTTGTCCGGCCATCAGTGTCGCGCGAAGCGCGGTCGATCGAGGCTGATCGGAATCAAGCCAGCGGCTATCATCTGCGCTTTGCCCGCGAGAGGAGTTCCCATGGCCAAGGCCAAGCGCATGTACGGCTGCACCGAGTGTGGCGCGACCTTCCCGAAATGGGCCGGCCAGTGCGCGGACTGCGGGGCCTGGAACACCCTGGTGGAGACCGTCGTCGAGGCCGCGCCGAGCGGCTCCGGCCGCGGCGGCTGGGCCGGCCAGCAGGCCAACCTGAAGACCCTGGCGGAGGTCAGCGTCGAGGAAATGCCGCGCTTCACGACCGGCTCCACCGAACTGGACCGGGTTCTCGGCGGCGGCCTGGTGGACGGTTCGGTGGTGCTGATCGGCGGCGATCCCGGCATCGGCAAGTCGACCATTCTCCTGCAGACCCTTTGCAACCTGGCCAGCCGCGTCCCGGCGCTGTACGTCACCGGCGAGGAATCCCAGCAGCAGGTGGCGATGCGCGCGCGGCGCCTGTCGTTGCCGGAAGACAAGCTCAAGGTGATGACCGAGACCAGCATCGAAACCATCATCGCCACCGCGCGCCAGGAGCAGCCGCGGGTGATGGTGATCGACTCGATCCAGACCATCTTCACCGAGCAGTTGCAATCGGCGCCGGGTGGCGTCGCCCAGGTCCGCGAGAGCGCCGCGATGCTGGTGCGCTATGCCAAGCAGAGCGGCACGGCGATCTTCCTGGTCGGCCACGTGACCAAGGAAGGCGCCCTGGCCGGCCCGCGGGTGCTCGAACACATGGTCGACACCGTACTGTATTTCGAGGGCGAATCAGACGGCCGCCTGCGCCTGCTGCGGGCGGTGAAGAACCGCTTCGGCGCGGTCAACGAACTGGGAGTGTTCGGCATGACCGACAAAGGCCTGAAGGAAGTGAGCAACCCTTCGGCGATCTTCCTCACGCGGGCCCAGGAAGCGGTGCCCGGCAGCGTGGTGATGGCCACCTGGGAAGGCTCGCGGCCGATGCTGGTGGAGGTCCAGGCGCTGGTCGACACCAGTCACCTGGCGAATCCGCGGCGGGTGACCCTGGGCCTCGACCAGAACCGCCTGGCGATGCTGCTGGCGGTGCTGCACCGGCACGGCGGTATCCCGACCTACGACCAGGACGTGTTCCTCAACGTGGTGGGTGGGGTCAAGGTGCTGGAAACCGCCTCCGACCTGGCGTTGATGGCGGCGGTGATGTCCAGCCTGCGCAACCGCCCGCTGCCGCACGACCTGCTGGTGTTCGGCGAGGTCGGGCTGTCCGGCGAGGTGCGTCCGGTGCCGAGCGGCCAGGAGCGCCTGAAGGAAGCCGGCAAGCATGGTTTCAAGCGTGCCATCGTACCCCTCGGCAACGCGCCGAAGGAGGCGCCGGCGGGATTGCAGGTGATCGCCGTGACGCGCCTCGAGCAGGCCCTGGACGCCCTCTTCGAGTGACCCGCCTCAGTCGTCGTGGGCGCTGACCAGCAGGGCCAGCTCGCGCTCGAGGAGTTCCTCGTCGCCCAGGTTCAGTTCCACCAGGCGGCGCAGGTGGCTGATGGAGTCGAGGTCGATGTGCTGGCATTCGAAGCCGAGCAGGCCGTCGCGAGCCCAGGCCAGGCTGATCTCCATGCGGATCAGTACATCCAGGCCCAGGTACAGGCGGGCCTCGAAGGGCCGTTGCGGGTCGCCGTTCCAGTCCTGCGGCTGGCCGACCAGGATGCCGTGCAGGGAGACGTCGTGGAGCAAGACCTCCCAGCGCCGTTCGCCCTGGAGGATCTCGCTGTCGGCGTCGAAGGCGATCCGGTGGAAACGTCGACGTTCGTCGTGCTGGTCACTCATGTCGCGATCCCTCGGTGCGCGCTGCTGGATACCACTATAGCCAAGCCATGCCGGCGGGGAAGTGGCGGAATTCGATCGGCGGTGCCGTCCGTCCTCGCCTGTGCGGCTGGATCGGCGGCATGTGTCCGAGTTTGACAGTTCGTCAAGTCTCGCCAAAGCTGCTAAAGCGTTTTTCTCCAAAATACAACTGCGGAGCGCAGACATGGACAAGCGACTTTTGAGCAAGGGGTTGGTTCTGGGGCTGCTGAGCCTGGGCAGCATGACGGCACACGCCGACGCGGCAGGCGGTAATGGCTGTGGTTGGGGCAACATGGTGTTCGAGGGCCAGCGCGGCCTGTTCCCGCACCTGCTGGCCACCACCACCAACGGTACCTCGGGCAACGCCACCTTCGGCATGACCTCCGGGACCAACGGTTGCAACACCAATGCTCGCCTGGGCTACGGCGGCCGCTCGATCTTCGCCATGAACGGGATGCTCGACAACATCGCCGAGGACATGGCCAAGGGCCAGGGCGAAGCGCTCGACGCCTATGCCGTGCTGCTCGGCGTGGAAGCCAAGGACCGGGCGCACTTCGCCCAGGTCACCCAGCAGCATTTCGGCGAGATATTCGCGAGCAAGGATGCGACGGGCGAGCAGGTCCTGAGCAACACCCTGGCGGTGATGAGTCGCGACGGCACCCTGGCGCGCTACGCCAAGCAACCGGCCTGAGATTTCAGGCCCAGGAAAGAGCCCGCTACGGCGGGCTTTTTCGTGTGCGCGGCCTGCCCGCCGGAGGTTGCCGCCTCCGTTGCCACGGCAGACGAGCGGCTTGGGCATACGGCGTTTTCCCAGGCGCTTCCTACGGAGAGGGCAAGGCCGCGCCGAAGTGTTTTCGCCTGGCCGGCCCTTGTCGGCCATGGACTTTTCCGGCGGATTCCTGCGACATTGCGCCTACCGCCATCGTGCGGTAACCGCTCTAGACTAAGGTCGTATGACCCCTGGTCGGTTCGCGGCTAGAATTTTCGCTGCAGAACTGCGCCCTCCATCTGTCGGAAGCCAAACACTATGAACAATAACAATAGCCTGCTACGTCACCTCGCCTGGCTGGTGGTGGCGATCGTGGGCGCCGCGGCCCTGGGCGTCGTCGCCCTGCGTCGTGGCGAAGCGATCAACGCCTTGTGGATCGTGGTGGCGGCGGTGGCCATCTACCTGGTCGCCTACCGTTACTACAGCCTGTTCATCGCCAGCAAGGTGATGCAACTGGACCCCAACCGCGCCACTCCCGCGGTACTCAACAACGATGGCCTGGACTACGTCCCGACCAACAAGCACATCCTCTTCGGCCACCACTTCGCCGCCATCGCCGGCGCCGGTCCGCTGGTCGGTCCGGTCCTTGCCGCGCAGATGGGCTACCTGCCCGGCACCCTCTGGCTGATCGCCGGCGTAGTCCTCGCCGGCGCGGTGCAGGACTTCATGGTCCTGTTCATCTCCAGCCGTCGCAACGGCCGCTCGCTGGGCGAGCTGGTGCGCGAGGAAATGGGCCAGGTGGCCGGGACCATCGCGCTGTTCGGCGCCTTCCTGATCATGATCATCATCCTCGCGGTGCTCGCGCTGATCGTGGTGAAGGCTCTGGCCGACAGCCCCTGGGGCATGTTCACCGTCCTCGCGACCATTCCCATCGCGCTGTTCATGGGCGTCTACATGCGCTTCATCCGCCCCGGCCGGATCGGCGAGATCTCGATCATCGGGGTGTTCCTCCTGCTCGGTTCGATCTGGCTCGGCGGGCAGGTCGCGGCCAGTCCGGAATGGGCGCCGCATTTCACCTTCAGTGGAATCCAGATCACCTGGATGCTGATCGGCTACGGCGCCGTCGCCTCGGTACTGCCGGTGTGGCTGCTGCTGGCGCCGCGCGACTACCTGTCGACCTTCCTCAAGATCGGCACCATCATCGGCCTGGCGATCGGCATCCTGATCGTCATGCCGGAACTGAAGATGCCGGCCCTGACCCAGTTCACCGACGGCACCGGCCCGGTCTGGAAAGGCAGCCTGTTCCCGTTCCTGTTCATCACCATCGCCTGCGGCGCGGTGTCCGGCTTCCACGCGCTGATCTCCTCGGGGACCACGCCGAAGCTGCTCAACCGCGAGCCCGACGCCCGCTACATCGGCTACGGCGGCATGCTGATGGAGTCCTTCGTGGCGATCATGGCGATGGTCGCCGCCTCGGTGATCGAGCCGGGCATCTACTTCGCCATGAACAGCCCGCCGGCGGTGGTCGGCGCCGACGTCAACGCGGTGGCCGCGACCGTCAGCAGCTGGGGCTTCGCCATCACGCCGGAGCAACTCACCCAGACCGCCCAGGACATCGGCGAGACCACCATCCTGGCCCGTGCCGGCGGCGCGCCGACCCTGGCGGTGGGGATCGCGCACATCCTCCACCAGGTGCTGCCGGGCGAGAACACCATGGCCTTCTGGTACCACTTCGCGATCCTCTTCGAGGCCTTGTTCATCCTCACCGCGGTGGACGCCGGCACCCGTGCCGGGCGCTTCATGCTGCAGGACCTGCTGGGCAACTTCGTGCCGGCGCTGAAGAAGACCGAGTCGTGGACCGCCAACATCATCGGCACCGGCGGCTGCGTGGCGCTGTGGGGCTGGCTGCTGTACCAGGGCGTGGTCGACCCGCTGGGCGGGATCAATACCCTGTGGCCGCTGTTCGGCATTTCCAACCAGATGCTCGCCGGCATCGCGCTGATGCTCGCCACCGTGGTCCTGATCAAGATGAAGCGCCAGCAGTATGTCTGGGTCACCATCCTGCCGGCGGCCTGGTTGCTGATCTGCACCACCACCGCGGGCCTGATCAAGATCTTCGACAGCAACCCGGCAGTCGGCTTCGTCGCTCTTGGCGAGAAGTACGCCACCGCGCTGGATGCCGGCCAGGTGCTGGCGCCGGCCAAGGATATCGGCCAGATGCAGCACGTGGTGCTGAACGCCTACATCAACGCCGGTCTGACCGTGCTGTTCCTGCTGGTGGTGTTCAGCGTACTGTTCTACGCCATCAAGGTCGGCATCGCGGCCTGGGGCAAGAGCGAGCGGACCGACAAGGAAACCCCGTTCGAGCCCATCCCCGACGCCTGACCGGCCGCGCTCCCCGGTTCGCCGGGGAGCCTTAACGAGGAACTCGCCATGTTCAACGACCTCAGCCGCATGGGCAAATACCTGGGCCAGGCCGCCCGGATGCTGGTCGGCATGCCCGACTACGACACCTATGTCGAGCACATGCGCAACAAGCACCCGGACAAGCCGGTGATGACCTACGAGGAGTTCTTCCGCGAGCGCCAGGAGGCGCGCTACGGTGGCGGCAAGGGTCGGCCGATCCGCTGCTGCTGAATCCCCATCCTTCCGCGGGCCACGTCTGACGTGGCCCGCGTCTTTTCTGGAAGTTGCGCATGTCCGAAGTAGCCAACGACAACCACGCCCCGATCCCCGTCACCGTGCTCACCGGCTTCCTCGGCGCCGGCAAGACCACCCTGCTCAAGTACCTGCTGCAGGCCGAGCACGGCATGAAGATCGCGGTGATCGAGAACGAGTACAGTGAGACGCCGATCGACGGCCAGTTGCTCGGCGTCGAGCCGGTGCAGGTGATGACGCTGTCCAACGGCTGCGTCTGCTGCTCGATCAACACCGACCTGGAAAAGGCCCTGTTCCTCCTGCTGGAGCGCCGCGACAACGGCGAAATCGACTTCGACCGCCTGGTGATCGAGTGCACCGGCCTGGCCGATCCGGCGCCGGTGGCGCAGACCTTCTTCGCCGACGAGGAACTCTGCCAGCGCTACGTGCTGGACGGCATCATCACCCTGGTGGACGCCGCCAACGCCGAGCGTCACCTGCAGGAAACCATCGCCCAGGCCCAGGTCGGCTTCGCCGACCGCATCCTGGTGAGCAAGACCGACCTGGTCGACGCCGCCACCTTCGAGGCCCTGGGCCAGCGCCTGCAACGGATCAACCGGAGGGCGCTGGTGCATGTGGTCGAGCACGGCCGCATCGACCTGGCGCACCTGCTCGACGTACGTGGCTTCAACCTCAACGCCGACCTCGGTCCTGGCATCGGCCTGCGCCCGCTGCGAGCGGTGGCAGCCAAGGACAGCCGCGATCGCATCGGCACCCTGGTACTGCGCAGCGACACGCCGCTCGATCTCGAAAGGCTGAGCGAGTTCATGGACGACCTGTTGCAGTGGCATGGCAATTCCCTGCTGCGCTACAAGGGCGTGCTGAACATCGCCGACGAGCCGCGTCGCCTGGTGTTCCAGGGCGTGCTGCGACTCTACGGCTTCGACTGGGATAGCGAGTGGCGGGACGACGAGGCGCGCGAGAGCGTGATCGTGTTCATCGGCGACAACCTGCCGGAGGACAGTATCCGCGAGGGCTTCGAACGCATCGTCGAAGGCCGCTGAGGCGCATCGACGCCAAAGGAGCGTGGAAATGGACAGGAACGCATTGATCGGCGCCTGGCGGGACTGCATCCGTGGCGCGGACAAATCCTGGGTGCTGTTCGCCCAGGGCACTTGCGTGATCCTCACGCAGCCGGAGCCGGACCTCGCGGCCCAGGCGCGGGCATTGCTGGCCGAGTGGGGAGCGGTACAGGTCGGCACGCCGGCGGGCGACTTCGGTGTGATCACCCTGGACAACGGCCGCGGCTGGGTGGTGACCGGGCATCACCCGGACATCCTTACCTTCGTCCCTCGCGAGGAACTGGAGGAGGACGCCGGCGAGCTGCTCATCGGCATGCACGGCCGCTCCCGGCGGGGCGAGGATGCCGAGGCCTTGGCGGTGATCCATGTCGAGGACCGGCGATAACGCTACCCGGCGCCTCCTCCCTCGGAGGAAATGAAAAAGCCCGGCATTTGCCGGGCTCTTTCGTCTTGCCTTGTCGCCTAGTTGCCGTAGACCGGGAACTTGGCGCAGATCGCCTTGACCTTCTCGCGTACGCCGTCGACCACGGACTCGTCGCCCATGTTCTCGAGGATGTCGCAGATCCAGCCGGCCAGCTCGCGGCACTCGGCTTCCTTGAAGCCGCGGGTGGTCACGGCCGGGGTACCGATGCGCAGGCCGGAGGTGACGAACGGCGAGCGCGGGTCGTTCGGGACCGAGTTCTTGTTCACGGTGATGAACGCGCGGCCGAGGGCGGCGTCGGCGTCTTTGCCGGTGATGTCCTGCTTGATCAGGGAGAGCAGGAACAGGTGGTTCTGGGTGCCGCCGGAAACCACGTCGAAACCGCGGTCGAGGAAGACCTGGGCCATGCTCTGGGCGTTCTTCAGGACCTGCTGCTGGTAGGTCTTGAACTCCGGCTGCAGGGCTTCCTTGAAGCACACCGCCTTGGCCGCGATCACGTGCTCCAGCGGACCGCCCTGGGCGCCGGGGAATACCGCGGAGTTGAGCTTCTTCTCGATCTCCTCGTTGGCGCGCGCCAGGATCAGGCCACCGCGCGGACCGCGCAGGGTCTTGTGGGTGGTGGTGGTGACCACGTCGGCGAACGGCACCGGGTTCGGGTAGACGCCAGCGGCGACCAGGCCGGCGACGTGGGCCATGTCGACGAACAGGTAGGCGCCGACCTTGTCGGCGATGGCGCGGAAGCGGGCGAAATCGAGGACCTGGGAATAGGCGGAGAAGCCGGCGACGATCATCTTCGGCTTGTGCTCCACGGCCAGGCGCTCGACTTCGTCGTAGTCGATCAGGCCATTGGCGTCGATGCCGTACTGCACGGCGTTGTACAGCTTGCCGGAGGAGGAGACGCTGGCGCCGTGGGTCAGGTGGCCGCCATGGGCCAGGCTCATGCCGAGGATGGTGTCGCCGGCCGACAGCAGGGCCAGGTAGACCGCGGCGTTGGCCTGGGAGCCGGCGTGCGGCTGGACGTTGGCGTAATCGGCGCCGAACAGTTGCTTGGCGCGGTCGATGGCCAGTTGCTCGACGATATCGACGTACTCGCAGCCGCCGTAGTAGCGCTTGTGCGGATAACCTTCGGCGTACTTGTTGGTCAGCACCGAACCCTGGGCTTCCATCACCGCCGGGCTGGTGTAGTTCTCGGAGGCGATCAGCTCGATGTGCTCTTCCTGGCGCTGGGCTTCCTGCTCCATCGCGGCAAAGAGTTCGGCATCGTAGCGGGCGAGGGTCAAATCACGGCTGAACATGGCGGTCCTCATAAGGATCGGTGCTGGGAAAAGGCGCGCATTCTAACCCATGCGGCGGGTGCTGGCACATGAAAGGCCATCATGTCGCGGACAAGCGGCGCTCAAGCGCGCCGCACGGCGGCTCAGCCCTCGTTGAACATGAACAGCACGTCGCTGGCGTAGAGCATGCCGAACTGCTCGGCGGGCATCGGCCGGCCGAACAGGTAGCCTTGCACCTCGTCGCAGCCGTGCTCGCGAAGGAAGTCCAGCTGGGCCTGGCTCTCCACGCCCTCGGCGATCACCATCAGGTTCAGGCTGTGGGCCATGGCAATGATCGCCCGGGCGATCTGTGCGTCCTGTTCGCCGTGGGGCAGGCCGTCGACGAAGCTGCGGTCGATCTTCAACACGTCGATGGGGAACTGCTTGAGGTAGTTCAGCGAGGAGTAGCCGGTGCCGAAGTCGTCCACCGCGATGGCCAGGCCGAGGCGCTTGAGCCCGGAGAGGATCTGCATGGCCTCGGCGACGTCACTCATCAGGATGCTTTCGGTCAGCTCCAGCTCCAGGCAGGCCGGCGGGATGCCTGTCTCGTAGAGGATCGCGGCGATCCGCTCGCCCAACTGGCCATCGGCGAACTGCCGTGCCGAGAGGTTCACCGAGACCTTCGGCACCCGCACCTTGGCCTTGTGCCAGCTGCGCAACTGCTTGCAGGCTTCCGCCAGCAGCCAGTCGCCGACCTGGGCCACCAGGCCGATCTCCTCCAGCACCGGAATGAACTCGCTCGGCGGAACCAGTCCGCGGCGCGGATGCTGCCAGCGCAGCAGGGCCTCGGCGCCAGTCAGGCGGCGGCCGTCGCCGGTGAACTGCGGCTGGTAGTGGAGGACGAACTCGCCCAGTTCAAGGGCGCGGCGCAGGTCGCTTTCCAGTTCCAGGCGCTCCAGGGCGCGAGCGTTCATCTCGGCCTGGTAGAACTGGAAGTTGTTCTTGCCCATCTCCTTGGCGTGGTACATCGCCGTGTCGGCGTTCTTCATCAGCAGGCTCAGTTCGGCGCCGTCCTGGGGCGACAAGGCCACGCCGATGCTGGCGGTGACGAAGAATTCACGGCCTTCCAGGGTGAACGGCCGGGCCAGACGGCCGAGGATCAGCTCGGCGACCTGGATCGCCCGTTTCAGGGCGATCTCGCGGTCGCCCTGGGAAGGCAGCAGCAGGGTGAATTCGTCGCCGCCCATGCGCGCCACGGTATCGTCCTGGCTGACGCAGGCGCTCAGGCGGGTCGCCACTTCCTGCAGCATGCGGTCGCCGGCGGCGTGGCCGAGGGAGTCGTTGATCGGCTTGAAGCGGTCGAGGTCGAGGAACATCAGCACCACCCACTGGCCGTTGCGCTCGGCCTGCTGCAGGGCGGTATGCAGACGGTCCTGGAACAGCGTGCGGTTGGGCAGGTGGGTGAGGGCGTCGTAGTAGGCCAGGCGGTGGATGCGCCGCTCGCTGGCCTTGCGCTCGCTGATGTCGCTGAAGAAGCAGACGAAGCTGACCAGGTCGCCTTCCTCGTCGCGCACCGCGGTGATGCCGACCCAGGACGGATAGAGTTCGCCGGTCTTGCGCTTCTGCAGGATCTCGCCTTCCCAGCTGCCGCTGTGCTGCAGGCTGGCTAGCACGTGCTTGAGCTGGTTGGCTTCCTGGCGGTCGGCGGTGAGCAGGCGCGGCTGCTGGTCGAGCACGTCGGCCGGGCTGTAGCCGGTCAGGCGCGAGAAGGAATCGTTGACCTGGACGATGTAGCCGGCCGGGTCGGTGACCATGATCGCCGCCGTGGAGTGTTCGAATACCGTCGCCGCCATCCGCAGCTCGCGTTCGGCGCGGCGCTGCTGGCTGATGTCGCGGGCGATGCCGAGCAGGCCTTCGAAGCGGTCGTGCTCGTCCCACATCAGGACGATCCGCAGTTCGATGGGAATCTTGCGTCCGTCGGCGCGCAGGCAGTCGAGGGCGAACAGATGCTGACCAGGGTTTTCCCGCAGCTCGGCGAGCTTCTGGCGGTCGCCGATGGCGTGCCGCACGCGGCGCAGCAGGCCGTTCAGGCGGCCGAGCTGGCGCGGGTTGGTGGCGGTCTGGTGGAGGCCGTTGAGCAGCGCCCATTCCGGGCTGTAGCCGAACACGTGCTGTACCGAGGGGCTGACGTAGCTGGCGTTGAGCTCGGCGTCGGTGGAGAAGATCACGTCGCTGATGTTTTCCGCCAGCATGCGGTAGCGTCGGCCGTTCTCGCGCAGCGCGTTGTTCGCCTCGACGGTGAAGGTGATGTCCTTGGCCACGCCGATCAGGCGCGCCACGCGACCGCTGCGGTCGCGGCTGAAGGCCTGCTCGCGGATGTCGAACCAGTGCCAGCGGCCGTCGCGGTGGCGCCAGCGCAGTTGGCTGTCGAGCAGCAGGCCGTCGCCGACCACGTGCTGCAGGTTGCGGATGCGCCAGTAGTATTCCTGGTCGTCGGGGTGCAGCAGGGTTTCCCAGAAGTTCTCGCCCATCCGCGCCAGTTCTTCCTGGTTGTAGCCCAGTTGCTGGCCCAGGTGATGGTTGCTGAAGATCACCCGGCGCGCGTGCAGGTCGTGGATGTAGAGGGTATCGGGCACCGCCTGGACCGCGTCCGACCAGAACTTCTCGCGCTCGATCAGCGACAGTTCGACTTCCTTGCGACTGGTGACGTCGGACAGGCTGAGGGTCACCGCATGCCATTCGCCGGGGTTTTCCGGCAGGCGCAGTTGCAACCACAGGTGCCGCGGCGTGCTCTTGCCGCAGCGCAGCGTGGCTTCAAGTTCGAGTACCGGCCGGCGCTCGATGAGCGCCTCGATCACCTGCAGGCGCAGGCTGTCCGGTTGTAGCGGGCCGTGGTCGAGCAAGCGCTGCCAGGCCTGTTCGGTGGAATCGATCTGCAGCAGGCGGCGACTGACATCGTTGATCTCGGTGATGCGGATCCGCTCCAGCAGCGCCTGCTGCCGCCCGGGTTCGCCGGCGAGCCAGGCGCGCAGTGCGGCGCAGCTGTCCAGGCCTTGTTCCACCAGAGCCTGGCGCAGGGCGGAGAGGTCGAGCACGCAGAGGGCCACGCCGACCCCTTCGAAGATGTCCTGGTAGCGCCGCCGGGTTTCCTCCAGGACGCCGAGGGCGTGCTGTTCCTCGGTGACGTCGCGCAACACCCAGACCTGCCCGCCCTGGAGGATCTGCTCGCGGAGGGTCCAGGCCTGGTCGGCGAGCGCCGGATAGCTGGCCAGCGGATGGCGGCTGAGGGTGAACGTCCGCGGCTCGCCGCGCACCCGCAGCGGCAGCAGCTCGCTACGGGTCTCGCCGTCGCCACCGGCGTCCGTCAGCCAGCCTGGCTCGAGGTCCGGCAGCAGGCCCAGCAGATGATGCTGGCGGGCCTGGGCCGAACTGATGCCGAAGAGGCGTTCGGCCTGGGGATTGAGGTAGCTGAGGCGGCCGTCGGCGCGGGTCACCAGCACCCGCTCGTCGATCGCCGCCAGTGCCGTGGCCGCCTGGCGCAGGCTGCGCTGCGAGGCCAGGGTCATGGCGCGCAGGCCCTGTTGCTCGCGGTGCAGGCGCAGCAGCATGTACACGGTGACGCCGACCAGCAGGAGGAAGATCGCCAGCTCGCCGCCGATTCCCGGCAGCAGGCCGAGCCGCACTCGCGTGCTGTCGTAGAGCCCGCGAAGCTGCCAGTCGCTGTTGCGCAGCGGTTCCACGCCGAGGGTCTGCATGTCGTCGAGCAGCGCCGTGCTCCCCGGGGTATGCCAGAGCACCCGCCCGGCGTATTGGTCTTCCAGGCGCCAGAGCAGGTTGCCGGTGGGCAGGTCGGGACTCCACTGGGCGAGGCTGTCGCTGGCCAGGTGCAACAGCCAGAAGCCACTGTCGCGGCGGCTGCCGGGTTCGCGCAGGGTCAGGTAGAGGGATTCGCCGTCGCGCGGGTCGAGGCAATAGTGGTAGAGGCCGGAGCCGGCGTGCTGGCGCAACTGCTCGGGCAGCGTCGTTTCCGGCGACGGGCTGTCCGTCTGCGGGGCGCTGTCCACCCATTGCAACTGGCGCACCTGCGGCAGCGCATCGCTGATGCGCGGCAACAGCCTGCCCTGTATCTCGCCACGCTCGCTGGGGGGCACGCCCGGGAGCAGGGCGAGGGCGGTGCGCGCCTTGAGTTCGAGGGTCAGGGACAGGCGGTCGTTGAGACGATCGAGCTGGGCCGCGGCTCGCTCGTGTTCGAAGCGTTCCTGCTGGCGCAGCTCCTGGCTCATCTGCCAGAGCAGCAGGCCGAGCATCAACAGGACCAGCAACAGCAGGCCAGCCTTGGCTGCCGGTCGGTCGGGTACGGTCAGTGGGTCGCCGGCGGGAGGCGGCGACGGGGTTAGCGAGGGGGTCGACACTGACCGGAATTCCTGGGGGAGGTGTGATTCGGTAGACAGTTAGGATGCCCGGAAGCAAGGCCAAGTGCCAGTATCGCCGACGAGCGTCACGGTCCTTTCCGGCTGTCGAGGCACTTTGTCGCAGGACCGGTGACGACTGATCTTCCCGAGTGTCGAGCAGGCCTCCGGGCGGCCGAAGTCGACGGCACGCGGATCGGTCCGTGCCATGCGGCGACGAGAGGGGCGCCGCCGCGGGCGCGAGGGTCAGGAGCGCGCCGGATTGGAGGCGCCATGGAGGAACATCTGCTCCAGGGTATGCGCGGAATTGGAGCTGGCCGCCCGTCCGCGACGTTCCGCATCGACCATGCCGTAGACCAGGGTGATGAACAGTTCGGTGAACACGGCCGCCGTGATGTCGATGCGAAACACGCCTTTCTGCTGTCCGCGCAGGAAGAAGGCGTCCAGCGCTTCCAGGTAGGACTGCCAGCGTGCGCCTTCGCCGTGCGGGTCGAGGAAGTCCGGGCGGTACTGGAATACCAGGAATACCAGCAGCTCGCGGTGGGTGAGGTGTTCCTTGATCAGGCGCTGCAACGCCTCCAGAGGCTCGGCATGCTCCAGGTCGCAGGCCTGGATGATCTGGTTCAGTACGGTCTCTCCGTGGTCCTCGAGCATCTGCACCAGGTTGTCCCGCGTGCCGCAGAAGCGGTGCAGGGTGGCCTTGCTTACGCCGGCCGCCTCGGCCAGTTCCTTCAGCGTCGCTCGCGGGCGGTCGACGATAGCGACTGCCAGCGCCTTGATGAGTCGCTCGTCATGGGAAATCAGGGTCATCGATGGGTCCCGGTTGGTTTTTCTGATTGTGCGCATTGTGCAGAAAACTGGCCTCGCGTCCAAAGGAATTAGCTGTCAAAAGATCATTTGAGACAATATTGACTCAATTAGCTCGAAAAAGTACCATTCGATCCGTTTTCAATCAACGGTCGGGTGTGTCATGGCTGATTTGCGTGCAATAGGAAGGATCGGGGCGTTGGCTATGGCCATCGCGTTGGCGGGTTGTGGGCCGGCGGAAGAGCGACAGGAGGCCGCCGAAATGGTGTTGCCGGTGGAGGTCCTGACGGTGCAGGCCGAGCCCCTGGCGCTGAGTTCGGAACTGCCTGGGCGGATCGAACCGGTGCGGGTCGCCGAGGTGCGCGCGCGGGTGGCCGGCATCGTCGTGCGGAAGCGCTTCGAGGAGGGCGCCGACGTCAAGGCTGGCGACCTGCTGTTCCAGATCGATCCGGCACCGCTGAAGGCTGCGGTGTCGCGCGCCGAAGGTGAGCTGGCGCGGAACCGCGCGGTGCTGTTCGAGGCGCAGGCGCGGGTGCGTCGCTACGAGCCGCTGGTGAAGATCCAGGCGGTCAGCCAGCAGGACTTCGATACCGCCACCGCCGACCTGCGCAGCGCCGAGGCGGCGACCCGCTCGGCCCAGGCCGACCTGGAGACCGCGCGCCTGAACCTCGGCTACGCCTCGGTCACTGCGCCGATCTCCGGGCGCATCGGCCGCGCGCTGGTGACCGAGGGCGCGCTGGTCGGGCAGGGCGAGGCGACGCTGATGGCGCGCATCCAGCAGCTCGATCCGATCTATGCGGATTTCACCCAGACCGCGGCCGAGGCCCTGCGCCTGCGCGACGCCCTGAAGAAAGGCACCTTGGCCGCCGGCGACAGCCAGGCGCTGACCCTGCGCGTCGAAGGGACGCCCTACGAGCGCCAGGGCGCGTTGCAGTTCGCCGACGTGGCGGTGGATCGCGGTACCGGCCAGATCGCCCTGCGCGGCAAGTTCGCCAACCCCGACGGGGTCCTGCTGCCGGGCATGTACGTGCGCGTACGTACGCCCCAGGGCATCGACAACCAGGCGATCCTGGTGCCGCAACGGGCCGTGCACCGCTCCAGCGACGGCAGCGCCCAGGTGATGGTGGTGGGCGCCGACGAGCGCGCCGAGGCGCGCAGCGTCGGTACCGGCGTCATGCAGGGTTCGCGCTGGCAGATCACCGAGGGCCTGGAGCCGGGTGACCGGGTCATAGTCGGCGGCCTGGCTGCGGTGCAGCCGGGGGTGAAGATCGTGCCGAAGCCGGATGGTGCCCAGGCGCAAGCCCAGTCACCTGCGCCGCAACAGTAAGGGCGGGTTCGCCCCGAGGATTTTCCGATGTCCGAATTCTTCATCAAGCGGCCGAACTTCGCCTGGGTGGTGGCCCTGTTCATCTCCCTGGCCGGCCTGCTGGTCATTTCCAAATTGCCGGTAGCGCAGTACCCCAATGTCGCGCCGCCACAGATCACCATCACCGCCACCTATCCCGGCGCCTCGGCGAAGGTGCTGGTGGACTCCGTCACCAGTGTGCTCGAGGAGTCGCTGAACGGCGCCAAGGGCCTGCTCTACTTCGAGTCGACCAACAACTCCAACGGCACCGCCGAGATCGTCGTCACCTTCGAGCCGGGCACCGATCCGGACCTGGCCCAGGTGGACGTGCAGAACCGCCTGAAGAAAGCCGAGGCGCGCATGCCGCAGGCGGTGCTGACCCAGGGCCTGCAGGTCGAGCAGACCAGCGCCGGTTTCCTGCTGATCTATGCGCTCAGCTACAAGGAAGGCGCTCAGCGCAGCGACACCACCGCCCTCGGCGACTACGCCGCGCGCAATATCAACAACGAGCTGCGGCGCCTGCCGGGCGTCGGCAAGCTGCAATTCTTCTCTTCCGAGGCGGCCATGCGGGTCTGGATCGATCCGCAGAAGCTGGTGGGCTTCGGCCTCTCCATCGACGACGTGAGCAATGCCATCCGCGGGCAGAACGTGCAGGTGCCGGCCGGCGCCTTCGGCAGCGCACCGGGCAGTTCCGCGCAGGAGCTGACGGCGACCCTGGCGGTGAAGGGCACCCTGGACGATCCGCAGGAGTTCGGCCAGGTAGTGCTGCGCGCCAACCAGGACGGCTCGCTGGTCCGGCTCGCCGATGTCGCGCGCCTGGAACTCGGCAAGGAGAGCTACAACATTTCCTCGCGACTGAACGGCACGCCCACCGTGGGCGGGGCGATCCAGCTGTCGCCCGGGGCCAACGCGATCCAGACCGCTACCCTGGTGAAACAGCGTCTCGCCGAACTGTCGGCGTTCTTCCCCGAGGACATGCAGTACAGCGTGCCCTACGACACCTCGCGCTTCGTCGACGTGGCCATCGAGAAGGTGATCCACACCCTGATCGAAGCGATGGTCCTGGTGTTCCTGGTGATGTTCCTGTTCCTGCAGAACGTCCGCTACACCCTGATCCCGTCCATCGTGGTGCCGGTGTGCCTGCTGGGTACGCTGATGGTGATGTACCTGCTGGGGTTCTCGGTGAACATGATGACCATGTTCGGCATGGTCCTGGCGATCGGCATCCTGGTGGACGACGCCATCGTGGTGGTGGAGAACGTCGAGAGGATCATGGCGGAGGAGGGGATTTCCCCGGCCGAGGCCACGGTCAAGGCGATGAAGCAGGTATCCGGCGCCATCGTCGGCATCACCCTGGTGCTCTCGGCGGTGTTCCTGCCGCTGGCTTTCATGGCCGGTTCGGTGGGGGTGATCTACCAGCAGTTCTCGGTGTCGCTGGCGGTCTCGATCCTGTTCTCCGGCTTCCTCGCCCTGACCTTCACCCCGGCGCTGTGCGCCACGCTGCTCAGGCCCATTCCCGAAGGGCACCACGAGAAGCGCGGCTTCTTCGGCGCCTTCAACCGTGGCTTCGCCCGCGTCACCGAGCGCTATTCGCTGCTCAACTCGAAGCTGGTGGCGCGCGCCGGACGCTTCATGCTGGTGTACGCCGGCCTGGTGGCCATGCTCGGCTACTTCTACCTGCGCCTGCCGGAAGCCTTCGTGCCGGCGGAAGACCTCGGCTACATGGTGGTCGACGTGCAACTGCCGCCTGGTGCTTCGCGCGTGCGCACCGATGCCACCGGCGAGGAGCTCGAGCGCTTCCTCAAGTCCCGCGAGGCGGTGGCTTCGGTGTTCCTGATCTCGGGCTTCAGCTTCTCCGGCCAGGGCGACAATGCCGCGCTGGCCTTCCCGACCTTCAAGGACTGGTCCGAGCGAGGCGCCGAGCAGTCGGCCGCCGCCGAGATCGCCGCGCTGAACGAGCATTTCGCGCTGCCCGACGATGGCACGGTCATGGCCGTGTCGCCGCCACCGATCAACGGTCTGGGTAACTCCGGCGGCTTCGCATTGCGCCTGATGGACCGTAGCGGGGTCGGCCGCGAAGCGCTGCTGCAGGCTCGCGATACTCTTCTTGGCGAGATCCAGACCAACCCGAAATTCCTTTACGCGATGATGGAAGGACTGGCCGAAGCGCCGCAACTGCGCCTGTTGATCGACCGGGAGAAGGCCCGCGCCCTGGGGGTGAGCTTCGAGACCATCAGCGGCACGCTGTCCGCTGCCTTCGGCTCGGAGGTGATCAACGACTTCACCAATGCGGGGCGCCAACAGCGGGTGGTGATCCAGGCCGAACAGGGCAACCGGATGACCCCGGAAAGCGTGCTCGAGCTATACGTGCCTAACGCTGCTGGCAACCTGGTACCGCTCAGCGCCTTCGTCAGCGTGAAATGGGAAGAGGGACCGGTGCAATTGGTGCGCTATAACGGCTACCCGTCGATCCGCATCGTCGGTGACGCCGCGCCCGGCTTCAGCACCGGCGAAGCCATGGCGGAAATGGAGCGCCTGGCCGCGCAGCTGCCGGCCGGCATCGGCTACGAGTGGACCGGCCTGTCCTATCAGGAGAAGGTCTCCGCCGGGCAGGCCACCAGCCTGTTCGCCCTCGCCATCCTGGTGGTGTTCCTGTTGCTGGTGGCGCTCTACGAGAGCTGGTCGATCCCGCTGTCGGTGATGCTGATCGTGCCGATCGGCGCCATCGGCGCGGTGCTCGCGGTGATGGTCAGCGGTATGTCCAACGACGTGTATTTCAAGGTCGGCCTGATCACCATCATCGGTCTTTCGGCGAAGAACGCGATTCTCATCGTCGAGTTCGCCAAGGAACTCTGGGAGCAGGGGCATAGCCTGCGCGACGCCGCCATCGAGGCCGCGCGCCTGCGCTTCCGGCCGATCATCATGACTTCCATGGCGTTCATCCTCGGCGTGATACCCCTGGCCCTGGCCAGCGGTGCCGGCGCGGCGAGCCAGCGTGCCATCGGCACCGGAGTGATCGGCGGGATGCTCAGCGCCACCTTCCTCGGCGTGCTGTTCGTACCTATCTGTTTCGTCTGGCTGCTGTCGCTGCTGCGCAGCAAGCCGGCACCCATCGAACAGGCCGCTTCGGCCGGGGAGTGAACGAGATGCGCAAACCTGCTTTCGGCGTATCGGCGCTGCTGATCGCCCTGACCCTCGGTGCCTGCTCCATGGCGCCGACCTACGAACGTCCCGCCGCGCCGGTGGCCGACAGCTGGAGCGGCGCCGCCGCCCAGCGCCAGGGCGCGGCGATCGACACGCTGGATTGGAAGAGTTTCATCGTCGATGCCGAACTACGCCGCCTGGTGGGCGTGGCCCTGGATAACAACCGCTCGCTGCGTCAGACCCTCCTGGATATCGAGGCGGCCCGCGCGCAGTACCGAATCCAGCGCGCCGACCGGGTTCCGGGCCTGAATGCCGCTGCCACCGGCAACCGCCAGCGGCAGCCGGCCGACCTGTCCGCCGGCAATCGCTCGGAAGTGGCCAGCAGCTACCAGGTCGGGCTGGCCCTGCCGGAGTACGAACTGGACCTCTTCGGTCGGGTCAAGAGCCTGACCGACGCAGCCCTGCAACAGTACCTGGCCAGCGAGGAGGCAGCGCGCGCGGCACGGATCGCCCTGGTCGCCGAGGTCAGCCAGGCCTACCTGAGCTACGACGGCGCCCTGCGGCGCCTGGCGCTGACCCGTCAGACCCTGGTCAGCCGCGAGTATTCCTTCGCCCTGATCGACCAGCGCCGCGCGGCCGGCGCCGCCACCGCGCTGGACTACCAGGAAGCCCTTGGCCTGGTGGAGCAGGCGCGCGCCGAGCAGGAGCGCAACCTGCGGCAGAAACAGCAGGCATTCAACGCGCTGGTGTTGCTGCTGGGTAGCGACGATGCCGCGCAGGCGATTCCGCGGAGTCCGGGGCAGCGGCCGAAGCTGCTGCAGGACATCGCTCCCGGCACGCCGTCCGAGCTGATCGAGCGACGCCCGGACATCCTTGCCGCCGAACATCGTTTGCGGGCGCGCAACGCGGATATCGGCGCGGCGCGCGCGGCGTTCTTCCCGCGCATCAGCCTGACCGGCAGCTTCGGCACCTCCAGCGCGGAAATGTCCGGCCTGTTCGATGGCGGCTCGCGCTCCTGGAGCTTCCTGCCGACGCTGACGCTGCCGATCTTCGATGGCGGGCGCAACCGTGCCAACCTGAGCCTGGCCGAGGCGCGCAAGGATTCGGCGGTGGCCGCCTACGAGGGGACCATCCAGACCGCTTTCCGCGAGGTCGCCGACGCCCTGGCGGCCAGCGATACCCTGCGTCGCGAAGAGAAGGCCCTGCGCGCCCTGGCGAACAGCAGCAACGAAGCCCTGAAGCTGGCCAAGGCACGCTACGAGAGTGGCGTCGACAACCACCTGCGCTACCTCGATGCGCAGCGCAGCAGCTTCCTCAACGAGATCGCCTTCATCGACGGCAGCACCCAGCGGCAGATCGCCCTGGTCGACCTGTTCCGCGCGCTCGGCGGAGGCTGGGACGAGGGACGGAGCCTGGTGGTACATCGAGGCGGCAGGAGTTGAGCGGGTAAACGTGTGGGAAACGGTGCTAGCGGGTGGCAACTGCCGCCCGCTCAAGGGCTGGCAGGTTGTGCGGGGTTCGACGCGCCACGCAGGAACAGCTCCTCCAGCGTGGCGGACAACCCGGCGCTGGCCGCGCGACCGCGGCGCTCGGCATCGACCATGCCGTAGATCAGGACGATGAAGAGTTCGCTGAAGGTCGCCGCGCTGATATCGATACGGAACACACGCTTCTGCTGGCCGCGCAGGAAGAAGGCGTCCAGGGCTTCGACATAGGACTGCCAACTGGCGTCCCCATGCCCGGCCTGGCGTCCCGGGTTCTGCTCGAACATCAGCAGCGCCAGCAGGTCGCGCTGGGCGAGGTGTTCCCGGATCAGCTCGCGTAGCGCTTCCCGCGGCTCCAGCCGCTGCAGGGCGGCGCTGTGGGTGAGGCGTTCGAGGGTACTCCTGGCATGGCTTTCCAGGCGCCGCTTGAGACCTTCGCGGGTACCGCAATGACGGTTCAGGGTTGCCCTGCTCACTCCTGCCAGTTCCGCCAGTTCTCCCATGGTGGCGCGCGGATGATTGACCATCGCGGTGGCCAGGGCCTTGAGCAGGCGCTGGTCCTGAGACGACGGGGTTGGCGCTGGGTCGAGACTGTCCCTGTGCGGGGAGTCGGGTAGCTGGGCGGATCTGGGAGCGAGTGTCATTTTTGAGGTTTTTTTTGTTCTTTTGAGACTGATTTGGATCAATTGTAGCAGGCTGGATCTCCCCACGCCTTGCTTCGCGTCAGGTCTTGAGCGGCAGCACCATGGCCGCGAGCAGTGCCAGGCCCACCCAGACCTCGCACGGGGCGATGGTCGCCGCCTCGCTCAGGCAGAACGCCTTTGACAGGACGAGGGTAGCGGAGACGGTAAGGGCGGCCAGTACGCTGCTCAGCGTCACCGTAGCGGCCTGGAATCGGACGGCGAACATCCGCCGGCGAAGCGCCCCGCCCCACGAAAACCGGGGTGGCTGGCCAGCTTTCTCTCGGTCTGTCATATACTTGGCCGAGTTTTTTTCCTTTTCTTCATGAGGTGCTCGTTTTGGCTCAGTACGTCTACACCATGCATCGGGTCGGCAAGATCGTTCCGCCCAAGCGTGAAATCCTCAAGGACATCTCCCTGTCGTTCTTCCCCGGCGCCAAGATCGGCGTGCTCGGCCTGAACGGCGCGGGCAAGTCCACCCTGCTGCGGATCATGGCCGGCGTCGACACCGAGATCGAAGGCGAGGCCCGGCCGATGCCGGGGATCAACGTCGGCTACCTGCCGCAGGAGCCCAAGCTGGACCCGCAGGCCACCGTGCGTGACATCGTCGAAGAGGCCGTCGGCCAGATCAAGCAGGCCCAGGCGCGGCTGGACGAGGTCTATGCCGCCTATGCCGAGCCGGATGCCGACTTCGACGCCCTGGCCGCCGAGCAGGCCAAGCTGGAGGCGATCCTGCAGGCATCCGACGGACACAACCTGGAACGCCAGCTGGAAGTCGCCGCCGACGCCCTGCGCCTGCCGCCGTGGGATGCCAAGGTCGAGCACCTGTCCGGCGGCGAAAAGCGCCGCGTAGCGCTGTGCCGCCTGCTGCTGTCGGCTCCCGACATGCTGCTGCTGGACGAACCGACCAACCACCTGGACGCCGACTCGGTGGCCTGGCTGGAGCATTTCCTGCACGACTTCCCCGGCACCGTGGTGGCGATCACCCACGACCGCTACTTCCTCGACAACGTCGCCGGCTGGATCCTCGAACTCGACCGTGGCCATGGCATCCCGTTCGAAGGCAACTACTCCGGCTGGCTGGAATCCAAGGCCGCCCGCCTGGCCCAGGAAGCCAAGCAGGAAGCCTCCCACGCCAAGGCCATGAAGGCCGAGCTGGAGTGGGTACGCCAGGGCGCCAAGGGCCGCCAGGCCAAGTCCAAGGCGCGCCTGCAGCGCTTCGAGGAACTGCAGTCGCAGGAATTCCAGAAGCGCAGCGAGACCAACGAGATCTACATCCCGGCCGGTCCGCGCCTGGGCGACAAGGTCATCGAACTGCACAATGTGACCAAGGGCTACGGCGACCGCGTGCTGATCGACAACCTGTCCCTGAGCATTCCCAAGGGCGCCATCGTCGGTGTGATCGGCGGCAACGGCGCGGGCAAGTCGACCCTGTTCCGCATGCTTACCGGCAAGGAGCAGCCGGACTCCGGCACCATCGAGATCGGCGAGACCGTGCAGATCGCCAGCGTCGACCAGAGCCGTGACAGCCTGGAAGGCAACAAGACCGTGTGGGAGCAGGTTTCCGACGGTTTCGAGCAGATCAAGATCGGCAACTACGAAGTCCCGTCGCGCAGCTATGTCGGTCGCTTCAACTTCAAGGGCGCCGACCAGCAGAAGTTCGTCAAGGACCTCTCCGGCGGTGAGCGTGGCCGTCTGCACCTGGCCCTGACCCTGAAGCAGGGCGGCAACGTGCTGCTGCTCGACGAACCGTCCAACGACCTCGACGTGGAAACCCTGCGTGCGCTGGAAGAGGCGCTGCTGGACTTCCCCGGCTCCGCCATCGTGATCTCCCACGACCGCTGGTTCCTCGACCGGATCGCCACCCACATCCTCTCCTACGAGGACGATGGCAAGGTGACCTTCTTCGAAGGCAACTACACCGAGTTCGAGGCGGACCGCAAGAAGCGCCTGGGCGACGCCGCGGCCCAGCCGCACCGCGTGCGCTACAAGAAACTGGCGTAAGCGCACCCTCGAGAAACCGCCCGCCGGCGTTGCCGGCCGGCGGTTTTTTCATGCCTGGAATTCAACGAGCCATGCGCTGGGGAACATGGGAACTGCGCAGGGACACCTCCATCGGCGGTACCCGGGGGCGGCTCCCACGCAGCATGCCTGAGCCTTCACCTAACTAAAGATGGGGGTGCATCGACGGCCGCGATGGTGTCAGCTCTGCTAGTGGTCTGCGCAGCCGATCCGTGCGCTCAATACCGCCTGCCCGGAGAGGCCGCGCCATATGGCGAAGCCCGGCGGAATCGAGTACCGGCATTGGCCGGGCGGACCAGCCGCTACCTTCGCTCGGCGCTGGCGCCTCGGGGTAGCGTTGCCGGTGGTGGCGGCTTGTGCGCTGTCTCCATCATCAGCAGTATGGCCGTTCGGCCTGTATCGCCGGCCTTGCGGCGGTACGACCGGGCGGGCCTTGAAGGGATGCGAGCGGTCGGGTGCGAATGCCAACAACAAACAAGCACGAATCATTGATCTCCCTGCGGGGGATCGGCAAGGGCTACCTCCTGGGGGGGCAGCCGCTGCAGATACTGAAAGACGTCTGCCTGGACATCTTTCCCGGAGAAAGCTGCGCGATCGTCGGCGCGTCGGGCTCGGGCAAGAGCACCCTGCTGAATATCCTCGGCCTGCTCGACCGCCCGGACAGCGGTGCCTACCGCTTCGCCGAGCACGACATCTTCAGCGTCGACGGGGACCGACTGGCGGCGATCCGCAACCGCCTGATCGGCTTCGTCTTCCAGAGCTTCAACCTGTTGCCGCGGCTGAACGCGCTGGACAACGTCGCGCTGCCCCTGAGCTATCGAGGGATGCCGCGCCGCGAGGCACTGGAGCGGGCCGAGGCGATGCTCGCCCGGGTCGGCCTGGCCGAGCGCGCCGGCCATCGTCCGGCGGACCTTTCCGGCGGCCAGCGGCAGCGCGTCGCCATCGCTCGCGCGCTGGTCGGCGAGCCGGCGCTGATCCTCGCCGACGAACCAACCGGCAACCTCGACGCGAGCACCGCGAAAGAAGTGCTGGAGCTGCTCCTCACCCTCAACCGCGAGCGCCAGGTGACCCTGGTGGTGGTCACCCATGATCCCAGCCTGGCCGCCCGTCTCGGGCGCCAACTGACAGTGCGGCATGGCGAGGTGCACGAGGACCTGGCGGAGGCCTGCCGGTGAGCGCCAGCCCGTCGCCCCGGCAATTGCTTCACGAGGCCCTCGCCAGTCTTCGCGGGCTGGGGCGCCGCTCGCTGCTGGCGTTGCTGGGTATCGTCATGGGCTGTTCATCGGTGATCGCGATGCTGAACATCGGCAGCAACGCGACCGACGAAGCGATGAGCATCTTCAAGGACATGGGCACCGACACCCTGGTGGTGCAGTTCCCGTTCGCCCCGCAGGCGCCGATGCCGATGCCGGCGTCGCTCGACACCGAACCGCTGCTCCGCGACGTGGCCGGTCTGGAGCACCTGGCGGCGCTGGGCCTGTACTCGGCGCCGGTGACCTTTCACGGACGCACCAGCAACGCCAGTATCGTCGGCGCCAGCGCCGGGCTCGCGGCTGCCGCCAGGCTGCGGCTGCGCGAAGGACGTTTCCTCTCGCGCTTCGACGATCACGACACCTACGTGGTGGTGGGCGCGACAATCGCCGAGGCCCTGGGGGCGCCCGGCGATCCGCTGCGCCTCGGCGAGCAACTGACGGTCAACGACTATCTGTTTCGCGTGATCGGCATTCTCCAGCCGCAGGCCAGCGCCGCTCTCTTGCCGTTCGCCGCCAACGACTCGCTGTTCGTGCCGGCGCCGGGCATGCCGCGCCTGCAGCCGGCCGCCGAGGTCAGCCATGTGGTGGCGCGGGTCTCGCCGGGAGCGGACGTCTATAGCGTCGGCGCGGCCCTGGGCGCGGCCCTGACGGCGCGGTTGCCCGGCCACGAGGCGCAGGTCCAGGTCTCGCAGCAGGTGCTCGATGGACTCAAGCGGCAGACCCGGACCTTCACCTACCTGCTGGCCGGACTGGGGATCATCTCCCTGCTCGGCGGCGGCGTCGGAGTGATGAACGTGATGCTGATGAGTGTCGCCGAACGCCGCCGGGAAATCGGCGTGCGCATGGCGCTGGGCGCGCGCCAGCGGGACATCCGCAACCTGTTCCTGATCGAGGCGGTGACCCTGACCGCCGCGGGCGCGCTGTCGGGCGCGGTGCTCGGCGTGGCGGCTGCGTATCTCTACGCCAGGTTCTCCGGCTGGACCTTCTCCCTGGCCTACGCGGCCCTGCCGCTGGGGATGGGCAGTACCCTGCTGGTGGGGCTGTTCTTCGGGCTCTATCCGGCGGTCTCGGCGGCTCGCCTGCAACCGGTCGAGGCGCTGCGCGATGAATAGGTGGGGCCTGGGCGTGCTGTGGCTGGTCGCCGCTCTTCCGGTGGCGGCCAGCGTCAACCCGGCGCTGAGTCCGGACGTACCGAGCATGGCCCGCGAGCAGGGCAGGTCGGTGCTGCTCAGCGAGCAGGTGATCGACCTCAGCCTGAGCGACGCGGTCTATCTTGGCCTGCGCAACAACCGTGGAATCCGTAGCGCCTACCTGCAACGGATCGCGCAGAAGTTCGACCTGCGCGTCGCCGCCGACGCCTTCAACCCGAAGCTGGTGGTGCGCGGCGACTATCGCGCCAACCGCGCCACCGAAGACCGCACGAGGACCAGCAATGTCTCGCCCACCGCGACCCTGCTTGGCGAATATGGCACTCGCTTCAGCCTGGCCTGGGTCAAGCAGTTCCGCACCGCCGACGAGGCCGGGCGCTACCGCAGCGATGGCCTCGACCTGACCGTCGTCCAGCCGTTGCTGCGCGATGCGGGCTGGGACGTCACCACCGCGCCGCTGCGCCTGGCACGTCTCTCCGAAGACGCCAATCGCCTGCAACTCAAGGCCAGCGTGTCGCAGACCATCAGCCAGGTCATCGGCGCCTACCGGGAGCTGCTGCGCGCCCAGGAGCAGGCGCGCATCGCTCGCGAAGCCCTGGCGCGGACCCAGGAGCTGCTCGAGGTCAACCGGGCGATGATCCGCGCCGGGCGAATGGCCGAATTCGAGATCGTGCAGACCGAGGCCGACGTCGCCAGCCAGGAGCTCAATGTCGAGGAGTCCACCAACCAGGTCGACAGCGCACGCCTGGCCCTGCTGCAACTGCTGGCGCTGGACCTGTCGACGCAAATCCGCGCCAGCGATGCGCTGGCCGCCACGCCGATCGAGGTCGACCGCCAGCAGGCGATCAGGACCGCCCTGCAGCAGCAACCGGAATACCTGCAACGCCTGATCGGCAGTCGCCAGGCCGACCTCAACCTGGTGCTGGCGAAGAACCAGCGCCTGTGGGATGTCTCGCTGGTGGGCGGCGCCAGCCAGATCCGCGACCGCTACAGCGAGGGCGGTGGCGACAATTCACGCAGCTGGGACAGCTACGCCGGGGTACAGGTGGAAATTCCCATCGGCGACCTCAGCCGCCGGCAGGCCGAGGTGCGCGCCCAGGTCGACGTGGAGAACCAGAAGATCCTGATCGAGGATGCCCGGCAGACCCTGGAGCAGAACGTCATCGATGCGGTGCGCGACCTCGGCACGCGCTGGCGCCAGTACCAGATCGCCCAGCGCGCCACCGCGTTGTCGCGGCGCAAGCTGGAGATCGAACGGGAAAAGCTGCGCGTCGGGCGTTCGAGCAACTTCCAGGTGCTGAGCTTCGAGACCGACCTGCGCAACGTCGAGAACACCCAATTGAATGCCCTGATCTCGTTTCTCAATGCGCAGACGCAGCTCGACCTGATCGTCGGCATGACCCTGGATAGCTGGGAGATTTCGCTCAATGACCACTGACCGGTTTTCCTTCCTGCGCCGGCCGGCATTGTCGCTCGCCGCCGGCCTGGCGGTTGTCGCGGCGCTGGCCTGGCTGGTCCTCGCCGGCGGCACCGCGAAACGCACGGAAGGGGAGCGCTGGGTCGCCGTACGGGCGGCCCCGCTGGTGCATCAGATCGGCCTGGTCGGACGCCTGGAACCGGGGCGCGTGGTGACCCTGGCGGCGCCCTTCGCCGGCAATGTCGAGGCGCTGCTGGTGGAGCCGGGACAGCGGGTCGCGGAAGGACAGGAGCTGCTGCGCATGGACACCCGCGAGATCGCCGTGCAGGTGCGCGAGGCACAGTCGGCGTTGCTCAAGGCCCGTCGCACCCTGCAGGACCTGCGCGACTGGGAGCGTGGCGAGGACATGGCGCGGGTCCGTCGTGCCCTGCGCAGCGCGCAGCTGGCGCAGAGCAGCACCGAGCGCAAGTTGCGCGAGACCCGCGAGCTGTTCCAGCGCGGGATCGTCCCGCGCAACGAGCTCGACGATCTCGAACAACAGGCCAGCCAGCAGCGCATGGACCTGGAGGCGGCCCGGCGGGAAGTGGAGTCGACCCGCGCCAAGGGGCAGGGCGAGAATCGCCAGATCGCCGAAATGGACCTGGCCAACGCCAGCGTGAAATACGAGACGCTGCAGGCCCAGCTGGATGGCCGTACGGTGCGCGCGCCCTTTGCCGGTATCGTCGTCGCGGCGCCCGGCCTGGCTGGCGAGCAGGGCAGCCGCGAACCGGTGCAGGCCGGTAGCAAGCTGGGGCAGGGCCAGGCGTTGTTCGGCCTGGCCAGCGTCGAGCGGCTGAAGGTATCTGCGAAGGTTTCCGAACTGGATATCAACCAGTTGCGCGAAGGGCAGGCGGTGGAAATCAGTGGCGACGGCTTCGAGGGCACCACGCTGGCGGGCGTCATCGCCGCCCTCGGTGGTCAGGCTCTGCCCGGCATGGCCCAGGGAGGCAGCCCGCAGTTCGAGGTGACGGTGTCGGTAGCGCCGCTTGATCCCCGCCAGTTGCAGAAGATTCGTCTGGGAATGAGCGCCAAGCTGACGGTCACCACCTATCGCAACGAACAGGCCATCGTCGTGCCGCCGGAGGCGATACGCCACGAGGGTGACCGGCTGTTCGTGGACTTTCGCCAGGCTCCCGGCGCCAGCGTGATGGCGCAACAGGTCAAGATCGGACGCTCCACGCCGGAGGGCGTGGAGGTGTTCGAGTTGCAGCCGGGTCTCGTTCGCGTGCCGTCCTCGTCCGACCGATAGTTGGCAACCTAACTTTGGGTTGGCTGGGTGGCTTCGCGAGCTGCCAATTCTGGTAGGTACGCCCCGTCATGGTGCGTTTCTTCCCGACGCGGATGTTGACAGAGGTATCAGGATTCCTTCGCGACGACGCTTCGTCCGCCCTCCACGGCATTCACCGACCTTCCTTCGGAGGGGCAACCCCCTTCTTTCGCTAGGCTTTTCCAGAGCCGCGCTGACCGTACTCTGGCTCCCGTCGTTGACTGGTCCACTGCCCCTTCGTGGTGATTGCCAGCCCTGTCAGGCCTGCGTTCGCGGAGGTCGGCCAGGTGGGCATCTCGAGGCGCGGCGGGTTGGCAAACCCTATCGGATCTTTCCGATATCCGGTCTGTCCCGGCTCGTCGTGGGGACCGTCAGCGTCGGCACCGGATAGGACTCATGAGGTAAAGCCTCTCCCGATCCCGGTACGCACGGCCAAGGCGGGTGGTGTGGTTCGCCTGGCAGGTGGATCGGACGGGAAGGCACAAGGTGGTCGTGGGGGCGGGTCGGCGACGATCCTGCCGCATGATCAAGGCTCGGCAACCGCGAGCGTTGCCAACTCACTGGAAGGATACAAAACAATGAAATCCATCAAGTCCCTGCCGTCCTTTGCTGCTCTTGCTCTCTGCCTGAGCGTTTCGTCCATGGCCAGCGCGGCCACCATCACCCCGGTCAACTCGGCCTTCACCGCACCTGGCACCATCAGCGTGAGCTCGCCGGCGTCGCTCAATCTGCCAGTGACCTGCAACATCACCTTCAAGGGCAAGACCGCCGCCGATGGTTCCTATGCCTCGATCGACAGCGTCACCGTCAGCGGCAGCAACACCCTGTGCAGCGTGCCGCAGATGACCGGCCTGCCGTGGAAGCTGACCGTTTCCAGCACCACCGCCGGCAAGGTCGATGGCGTCGGCTTCAAGATTCTCTCCTCTACCTGTGGCCCGAGCACCGTCAACGGTTCCTGGAGCAACGCCACCAATACCCTCAGCGCCAGCAATCAGTCGCTGGCAGGCAACTGCAAGATCAACAGCCTGAGCGTGAAGCCGACCCCGGCCTTCGTAGTCAACCCGTAATCCGGGCTGCCGCTGGCGCCCTCGGCGCCAGCGGTTTCGCGCTCCCGCTGCCAGGCGTCCTTCGCGGGCCGGCAGGTCCGAGGGAGTTTCCGCCGGAAGCGGCGCAGAATCTCGTTCGCACATGGAAAACGGTCTGGGGGAGGGTGTCCGCCAGGACGCTCAAGCAGGCCGACCATCGTGCCCCGTGCACTAGCAGTCCACCAGGGGTGAAACCTTGAACAACAAAAACGATATTTCCTGCCTGTTTGCCAGAAAACCATTGCCATTGCTCTGCGCCCTGATCGTCGGCGGACTGTTCGGCACGTCCCAGGCGCAAGCCGGCGGCTTCATGGTGCCGACCACCAACACGGCGGGCTGGGGCCGTGCGATGGCAGGCGGCTCGCTGTTTCCCAACGATCCGAGCGCCGCGTTCAACAACCCGGCGGCCATGGCGTTCATCGACAAGCGGATCGCCCAGTTGACGGTCAACTACGCCGATATCGACATCAAGTACAACGGCGATGCCTACGACTACCAGGGTAATCCCATGACCGGCGGCTACCAGGACGGGCCGGGCACCCCCGAGCTGGGTACCAACGATGGTGGCCAGGCCGGATTCGGCGCGTGGCTGCCGACCGGCTTCCTGGTCGTACCGATCAACGACCGCTTCGCCTTCGGTCTGAGCCAGGTCGTTCCGATGGGAATGCGCAGCACCTGGGACCCGAACTGGAAAGGCCGCGATTTCGCGGTGGACACCAAGATCGAGACGATCGGCCTGACCGGCTCCCTGTCGTTCAAGGTCAACGACAACTTCTCCCTGGGCGCCGGGGTGATCATCCAGCGCACCTCCGGCTTCGTCAGCCAGAACCTCGATCTCTATGCCTCGGCCGCCAACTCCCCGGGCATGGGCGGGATTCCGTTCCCGGCCTCGAACTCGTCCGCGCTGATGCGGGTCAAGGTGGACAACACCTCGCCCGGCTTCTTCGCCGGCGCGGTTTGGAAGCCGACCGACCGCGACACCCTGGGCTTCGCCTACCACGCGAAGATCCGCAACAAGCTGAAGGGGCACTACAACCTCTACGACCACGACGGTGGACTGACCGAGGGCGCCATCGAGGGCGGCACCCCGGGCCTGGCCTATCCGGGCCTGGACCTGCGCATGGGCGCTTCCGCCTCGGCGCGCCTGGATATCCCCGCCTACGCCTCGCTGGATTGGGTACACCAGTTCAACGACCGTCTGAGCCTGGGCGCCAGCGCCACCTGGACCGAGTGGTCGTCGTTCCAGGACCTGACCCTCAAGTCCCACGGCAACACGATCGTCTCCATCCCCTACACCTACCGGAACACCTGGACCCTGGCGGTGGGCGGCGACTACAAGGTGACCGAACAGTGGACCATGCGCGCCGGGGTCGCCTACGACCAGACGCCGACCCACAATGCCACCCGCGACCCGCGGATTCCCGACGGCGATCGCTACTTCGCCTCCCTGGGCGCCGGCTATCGCTTTCAGTCGATGCCGGAGTTGTCGATCGACGCGGCCTACTCGCGGCAATTCGTCAAGGAGGTGCCGTTGAAGACGGTCAACCAGGATCGCCTGGGCGGCGGGCGGCTGGATGGCAGGGCAACCAGCAAGGGACAGGTGTTCAGCCTGTCCGCGACCTACGACTTCTAGACCCGGCCGTAGGTAGAGGAAGGGCCTCCCCCTGGCGGGGGAGGCCCTTTCGCATCTGGCGCCGGGATGCACGCGAACGGTGCTTTCGTCGCCCTTCAACAGTGCGTGGCCCGCCCGGGAGGCAGCCTGGTTCCGGGCGCGTGCTCTGGCCCGAGCCGTTCTGGCGGACCCGGAAAGTTTCAGTTTTGCACCATAAAGATTCATCAATGCGTCATTTCGCACTTTCTAGGTGCCGCCTGGCTTGTTAGAGTCACGCGCAAAAAATTGTTCACAAAACTAGAAACCGGTGAGAAAAATGACGCAATCCGTCGACGCTTTCCTCGAGCGCCTGAAGCGGCGCGATCCCGATCAGCCCGAATTCCACCAGGCGGTGGAAGAGGTGCTGCGTTCCCTTTGGCCGTTCCTCGAGGCCAACCCGCACTACCTGGAAGCCGGCATCATCGAACGCATCGTCGAACCCGAGCGGGCGATCCTGTTCCGCGTACCCTGGGTCGACGACCAGGGCCGGGTACGGGTCAACCGTGGCTACCGGGTGCAGATGAGCAGCGCCATCGGCCCCTACAAGGGCGGCCTGCGCTTCCATCCCTCGGTCAACCTCGGGGTGCTGAAGTTCCTCGCCTTCGAGCAGGTCTTCAAGAACTCCCTGACCACTCTGCCCATGGGCGGCGGCAAGGGCGGCTCCGACTTCGATCCGAAGGGCAAGAGCGACGCCGAGGTGATGCGTTTCTGCCAGTCGTTCATGAGCGAGCTGTACCGCCACGTCGGCGCCGACCTGGACGTGCCGGCCGGCGACATCGGAGTCGGCGCGCGTGAGATCGGCTACCTGTTCGGCCAGTACAAGCGCCTGTCCAACCAGTTCACCTCGGTGCTGACCGGCAAGGGCCTGAGCTATGGCGGCAGCCTGATCCGCCCGGAGGCGACCGGCTTCGGCTGCGTCTACTTCGCCCAGGAAATGCTCAAGGATCGTGGCCGCGGCTTCGACGGCCAGCGGGTGGCGATCTCCGGCTCGGGCAACGTCGCCCAGTACGCGGCGCGCAAGGTCATGGAAATGGGCGGCAAGGTGATCTCGCTGTCCGATTCCGAAGGCACCCTGTATGCCGAGGCGGGGCTCTCCGACGAGCAGTGGGAATACCTGATGGAGCTGAAGAACGTGCGCCGCGGGCGCATCCGCGAGATGGCGGAGCAGTTTTCCCTGCAGTTTCTCGAAGGGAGCCGGCCCTGGGGCCTGGCCTGCGATATCGCGCTGCCCTGCGCGACCCAGAACGAACTGGATGCCGAGGATGCGCGGCGCCTGCTGGCCAACGGCTGCGTCTGTGTCGCCGAAGGCGCCAACATGCCCTCGACCCTGGAAGCCGTCGACCTGTTCCTCGAGGCCGGCATCCTCTACGCGCCGGGCAAGGCGTCGAACGCCGGCGGGGTGGCGGTGAGCGGCCTGGAGATGTCGCAGAACGCCATGCGCCTGCGTTGGAGCGAGGGCGAGGTGGATACCAAGCTGCACGGCATCATGCAGTCGATCCACCATGCCTGCCTGCTGTACGGCGAGGAGCAGGGGCGGGTCAACTACGTGAAGGGGGCGAACATCGCCGGCTTCGTCAAGGTCGCCGATGCGATGCTGGCGCAGGGCGTGGTCTGAGGTCGTCCCATAGAGGAAAAACGGGGCTCCAGGGGAGCCCCGTTTTTCCTTGTGGCGGTTATTCCGCGGGACGCGGCGTGGTCTCCGTGCTGGCCGGCAGCAGCGGATATTCGACGCGCGGCTGCTTGCCGCTCAGGCTGTGCAGGAAGGCGACGATGTTCTCCACGTCGTCCGGCGCCAACTGCTTGCCGAGCTGGGCGTTGCCCATGATCGCCACCGCGTCCTTGAGTTCCCAGACCTGGCCGCTGTGGAAGTACGGCGCGGTGAGGGCGACGTTGCGCAGGGGCGCGGCGCGGAATACGTACTCGTCGCTCTGGGTCTTGGTCACGGCGAAGCGGCCCTTGTCGCCGCTGGGCAGCACGCTGGCGTCGGGCTTCTTCACCAGGCCGAACGGGAAGTAGGCCTGGCCGCCCAGGTTGATGCCGTTGTGGCAGGCGCTGCAGCCACTGTCCATGAATGCCTTGAGGCCTTTCTTCTGCTGTGCGTCGAGGGCCTTGTCGTCGCCCTTGAGATACAGGTCGAAGGGCGAGTCCGGAGTCACCAGGGTCGCCTCGTAGGCCTCGATGGCCAGCGCCATGTTGTCGAAGCTGACCGGCTTGCCGGCCTTGGGGAAGGCCTTGCGGAAGGCGTCCACGTATTCCGGGATGCTGCCCAGGGTCTGTTCGACCAACTGCGGGGTACTGTGCATCTCGACGCTGTTCTGGATCGGACCCTTGGCCTGCTCCCCCAGGTCCTTGGCACGGCCATCCCAGAACTGCGCGGCATTGAACACGGCGTTGAAGACCGTCGGTGAATTGCGTGGCCCCTTCTGCCAGCCGTGACCGACCGACGTCGGTACGTTGTCGGCGCCGCCGGTGCCGACGTTGTGGCAGGTGTTGCAGCTGAGCACATGGCTGCGTGACAGGCGCGGGTCGAAGAACAGTTTCTTGCCGAGTTCGCGCTGTTGCTCGCTGATGGGCTGGCCGCGTAGCTCGGTGACCTGCTCGGGGATGGGTTTGAACAGCGCGCGGGCCTGGTCGTGCAGGGCATCGGCCTGGGCGAGGGGCGTGGCGAACGACAGCAACAGGCTGCCAAGCGGGAGCAGTTGCGAGGACTGCATCTTTTTTTCTCCTTATCAGGCGTTACAACCGGTCCTGTGAGGAGAGGCCAGCGGCGCGCTGCTCGGCTTGACGTGGATCAAGCGCACCGGGATCGGTGCTGCGGATGGTTGTCGCAGCGTGCTTCAGCGCTCGCGCAAGGCCCGGGCCAACGCGCGGTCGCGGTCGCGCTGCCAATCGTCGTCGCGGTCGTCCCACTGGCGCTCCTCGAAACGCCGCCGCTCTTCGCTCCGCGCCATCGACCGGCATTGCTCGAAGCCGTCGCCCCAGCCGCTGGCGTAGATCGCCTCACGCAGGTAGCGGGGGACGTCCTTGCGGAATTCGCCGCTGATCGAGCCGGCCGCCTGGCGGCCGCTACCGCAGCCATCGTCGAAACCGTCGGCATAGGCGGGCGGGTAGCCCTTGGCGAGCAGGTACTGGTGGGTGCTTTCGCAGCCGCCGAGCAGGGTGGCGGTGAGCAGGATCAGGGCGAGGACAAGCACGCCGAGACGCGAAGAAGACATGGCCGGGACTCCTCGACCGCCGGGATGGGGCTCCCGGAGATTCGCGCCGGGCCCGCTGGCAGGTCCGGCGCGAGTCTAGGTCGGCATTGGTGAGGAATTCGTCAAGCCGATGTGATGACGATGCGATGACCGCCGCCGTCCAGCGCCTGGTCGCCGATCCTCACCGGCAGGAAGCGTTCGATAACCCGGCGGTTGCTTTGCAGATGGGCGCTCAGCCGCGGCGTGGTGAAGCTGCCGGCGCCGGCCAGGGCCATGGGCAGCAGCAATTGGTCGGCGAGGTGCTCGTCCGCCGCGCAGCCGCTTTCCATCCAGCCGATGGCTTGCGTCGCGACCTGTTCCGCCACCCGTTCGGCGCTGACGCCGGCCTGGCCGAAGGCGCAGAAGGTCGCGCAGATGTGCTCGCAGTCGATCCGCAGCAGCAGGGCGTTGCCCGGCCCCTGGTCCTCCGCGAGGAACTCCAGCTGGCGTTCTTCGTCGCTCCAACCGAGGCGCTGGCGGACCCTCTCCAGCTCACGCTCGCCGACGTGCCCGGGAATCCCGGCGAGCAGCGCCCGCGCCTGGCGCCGCAGCGCCGCGCCGGGATGCTCCAGTTGCAGCGGCCGCCAGCGTGCCGGGCGTACCCGCGCCAGCAGCTCGCCACCGCCGGCGGGTACGAAGCCGTGGCGCAGCAGTTCCAGGTCGACTTCCGCGCCCATCCGCTGCAACAGCGGCAGCCAGCTGTCGCGGAGAAAGTCCGCCGGCGGCGCCAGTGGATTGTGGGTGCCGCCGCTGATCCTCACCCGGCTTTCGCCGTTGGCCGCGAGCAGCGCCGGCAGCAGGGTTTGCAGTACCAGCGAGCAACTGCCGGCGGAGCCGATGGCGAAGGCGTAGTCGCCGGCGCGGATCGCACCGGGCCGGAACGCCAGCTCGCGTGAGCCGAGCTCGGCACCCTCGACCTCGGCCGCGCAGATTTCCGCCGCCGCGCGCACCGCGGTGAGGTGCTGCCGCAGCAGCCCCGGACGGCTGCGCCGGCCACGGATGTTGCGGATGCGCAGCGGCTGGCCGCTGGTCATCGACAGGCTCAGGGCGCTACGCAGGATCTGCCCGCCGCCTTCGCTGCCGTCGAGTTCGATGAGGTCCTTTCTCATGAGGTTTCCCTTGTGTATTGCCATATCTTGTCGTGGAGGTAGCGATCCAGCAGTCGGCTGTCCTGGCGCGCGCCGGTTGGTTGGGCGGCCCCTCGTTCGGCCTGGAGCAACTCCGCTTCGATGAAGCGTTGCAGCGCCAGGCGCGGAGGGCCGTAGGCCGATTCGTCGCGCTGACGCTTGAGGCTCAGCAGGGCATCCAGCTCTTCGCGCAGCGACGGGTCGTCCAGTGTGGCTTCCACTAGCCTCTCGAACGCCACCGGCGGCAAGCCCAGGCCTGCATCCAGCCAACGCACCGCGAACAACGGGCGCAGGACGTAGAGGTATTTCTTCAGCCGGACGCTGTCGCCCTTCAGGTAGCCGCGGTAGTTCTTGCGTGCCATCGACAGGTAGTGATGGCGACTGCCTGGTACGGAGTGAAAGGCGCTGCCCAGCCAGAGCAGTTCCTCGCGCACGCCAGGCTCTTCCCGATACACCAGCGGCGAGCCGAGCCACTCCAGCAGGGCCGGGTTGGATTTGCGCATCAGGCGCAACGCCTTGCGCAGTTCCCAGCCGCTGATGTCCAGCTCGTCGCTCAGCGGACGTTCTATCACGTCGCGAGGTTCCTCGACGCGCTGATACCACTCGGGCTGATGCACATAGACGAAGCGTACGTCGTAGTCGCTGTCCGGCGAAGCGAAGCCCCAGGCCCGGCTGCCCGACTCGCAGGCGTAGAGCACGACTACGTCGTGCTCGCGTTCGATCCGTTCCAGCTCATCCAGTATCCGCTCGCGCATGGCGGCGGGGAGCGGATGGCGTTCTTCCCTGTTCATTTCGATTCTTCCCCAGCGGGCGCCACAGGGCGCCCGTCATCCTTTCACGCACACCACCTGACGCAGGGTGTGCAGCACTTCCACCAGCTCGCGCTGGGCTTCCATGACCCGGTCGATGTCCTTGTAGGCCATCGGGATCTCGTCGATCACGTCGGCGTCCTTGCGGCATTCGACGTGGGCGGTGGCGCGAGCCTGGTCGGCGACGCTGAAGACCTTCTTCGCCTTGGTCCGGCTCATGGTCCGCCCGGCGCCGTGGCTGCACGAGCAGAACGCTTCCTGGTTGCCGAGGCCGCGGACGATGAAGCTCTTCGCCCCCATCGAGCCGGGAATGATGCCGAGCTGGCCCTTCTGCGCGGACACCGCGCCTTTGCGGGTGACCAGTACCTCCTGGCCGAAGTGGCGCTCCTTCTGCACGTAGTTATGGTGGCAATCGACCGCCTCCAGGTTGGCTTCGAACGGCTTGCGGATCACCTGGCGCGCCGCCTCGATCACCGCGTGCATCATCAGCGCGCGGTTCTGCCGGGCGAAATCCTGGGCCCAGCCGACCGCTTCCACGTAGTCGTCGAAGTGCCGGCTGCCTTCCTCGAAGTAGGCCAGGTCCTTGTCCGGCAGGTTGGCGATGTGCTGGCGCATGTCCGCCTTGGCCAGTTCGATGAACAGGTTGCCGATGGCGTTGCCGACCCCGCGCGAACCGCTGTGCAGCATGAACCAGACGCGGTCGGCCTCGTCCAGGCAGACCTCGATGAAGTGGTTGCCGGTGCCGAGGGTTCCCAGGTGCTGGCGGTTGTTGGTCTTCTCCAGCCTCGGGTGCTTGTCGGTGATCGCCTTGAAGCGACCGGCGAGCGCCTTCCAGGCCTGGTCGGCGGCCTCCGGTACCTCGTGCCAGGCGCCGCGGTCGCGGCGGCCGAAGGTCTTGCCGTGGGGTACCGCCTGCTCGATGGCGCTGCGCAGGCCGTGCAGGTTGTCCGGCAGGTCGGCGGCGACCAGCGAGGTGCGCGCGGCGATCATTCCGCAGCCGATATCCACGCCCACCGCGGCCGGGATGATCGCGCCGAGGGTAGGGATCACGCTACCGATGGTCGAGCCCTTGCCCAGGTGTACGTCAGGCATCACCGCCAGGTGCTTGAAGATGAAGGGCATCTTCGCCGTGTTCAGCAACTGCTGGCGCGCTTCCTCCTCCACCGGGACGCCCTGGGTCCAGAGCTTGATCGGCTTGCCGCCGGCCACTTCGAGGATATTCATGTCTTTCATCGTGCTTTCCTTGTGCTCCGCGCCGTCTTGTCGACGGCGCGGCCATCGTTCGTGATCAGGCCTGCTTCAGCGTGACCAGTCCGTTCAATACCTGGTCCAGGCCACCGAATACCGAAATCCGGTCGATGCGCTCGGCCACCCGCTCCAGGGTTTCCAGTTCCTTCAGACGCAGCGCGGTCGGGTTTTCCTCCATGACCTTCGCGGTATTCAGCAGCGAGCGGGTCGCCGAGGTTTCCTCGCGGCGGCGGATCACATTGGCCTGGGCCGCCTTCTCCGCCTCCACCACCTGCGCCAGCAGGGTCTTCATTTCGCCCGGGAGGATGATGTCGCGTACGCCCAGGCCGCTCACTTCCAGGCCGCTGTCTTCCAGCTTGGCGGCCAGGTGGGCGCTGACCGCTTCGTCGATCGACTGCTTGTTCTCCAGCAGTTCGTCGAGGGTACGGGTGCCCACTGCCGCCCGCAGGCCGAACTGCAGCTCGCGGTACAGATACTCCAGCGGTTTGCTCAGCCGCGAGAAGGCGGTGAGCACGTCGCTGTAGCGCCAATTGGCGGCGAGGTTCAGGCGCAGGCTGACCTTGTCGCGGGTGAGGATCTCCTGGCCGCTGACCTCCAGCGCCTGGATACGGGTGTCGACCAGTTCCACGCTGACTTGCCGGTTGTAGCGCCAGAAACCGTATTGTCCAGCTTGCAGCAGGCCGGCAAGGGCGCCGTCGACCTTGAGCACGCCGACCTGGAACGCCGGCACCTGGACCAGCAACACTGCGTCCAGGCCCGCCAGGGCGCGGTCGCGCAGGTTCGGCTGGTGCAACTGGGCGACCAGCGCGGCGGACAATCGATAGTCCTGGGTCAGGTCGATGCGCTCCAGGCGCTGCTCGGTCTGGCCTTTCCAGTACAGTCGGCGGCTGCCCGGTGCGAGCAACTCCACCAGCACGCCGTCCTCGTAGCGCAGGCCGGCCTCGTTGTCGCCCAGGTCCATCCGGGTGAAGTAGCGCTCCACCAGTTGCGGTTCGCTCTGCCGCAGGTAGCCGGCCAGGCGGTGTTCAAACTGCGGGGTGTTCAGGCTGAAGCTTTCCAGGCTCAGGCGGTCGTACGGATCGAAGCGGCGGTAGGTGCCCGGTTCGAGCACGGCGAGGAAGTCGCCTTCGGAATACAGCAGGCCGCGTTCGTTCTTCTTCACGATAAAGCGCTTCAGCATTTTCATCTCTTCATTCCTTTCATTCTTCCGTGGTGCCGGTGTTGCCGGCCCGTCGAGCGTCGTGGGTGGAGCGCGGAGGAGGTTGGCCTGGCGGACGTCCTGTCCATACGATCGATTCCCTCGATCCCCGGCCTGCCTTGCCCCGTGCCCGAACCGCGGGCCGGACGGGCCGGCGGCGGCTTCGGCTCCCTTGCGTTCTCCGGCCTTCCTGGCCGCTTGCGCAGTTCGCCTCGGCCACACCGGCGGGTGTTGCCATTGAGTGATTGCCGTTAAGGCAACGTTCGAGCGGGAGTCGAACCCGCGACAGACCATTTCGTGGATGGTTGCTCTACCAGGCTGAGCTATCGAACCGCGAAGCGGCATTGCCGTCATTCGCGAATGACCGTCGTTGTTGCGGGCGGCATGCACGACGCCGACACCAGGGGTGGGCTCGGGCACCGGCGGGACTGGAGTCCCGACCCGTCGGCCTGCATGGGCGATGCGGTCGAAATGGATATAGCGAGCGGCGTGCCAGGTTTTTATCGATGAGACTGTTTCTTGCTTAACTGTTTGATTTTAAAGGTGAATAAATTTTTTATTGCGCTTCGTCGGCGAATTCGATGGAGAGATGCCTGGCTATTTCTATATATTTTCATATCGATCTTTATCTTGAAGGATAAGCAGTGATGAAACGCACGGTCGCCATCGGCTTCATCGGCGCCACCCTCGACCGTCTCGGCAAGGGCGCGGCGCGCTGGCAAAAGTGGCGGCCGAGCATCGGCCTGTGCCAGCAGCCGGACCTGCTGATCGACCGCCTCGAACTGATCCACGGCAACGACGCCCGCGACCTCGGCCTGGCCGAGCGGATTCGCGCCGACATCGCCGCGGTGTCGCCGCATACCGAGGTCCGCCTGCAGCAGATGGAACTGCGCAACCCCTGGGACTTCGAGGAGGTCTATGGCGCCCTGCACGATTTCGTCAGCGCCTACCCCTTCGACACCGAGCGCGAGGACTACCTGGTGCATATCACCACCGGGACCCATGTCGCGCAGATCTGCTGGTTCCTCCTTACCGAGGCGCGCTACCTGCCGGCCCGGCTGGTGCAGACCTCGCCGTCGCGGCGCAAGGACGAGGCGCGCCATCCCGAGGGCTCGGCGACGCTGATCGACCTCGACCTGTCCCGCTACGACCGCATCGCCTCGCGGTTCCGCCGCGAACAGGAGGAAAGCCTGGCTTTGCTCAAGTCGGGAATCGCCACGCGCAATGCCGCTTTCAACCGCTCCATCGAGCAGATCGAGCGGGTCGCCGTGCGTTCGCGGGCACCCATGCTGCTGGTGGGGCCGACCGGTGCCGGCAAATCGTTCCTCGCCCGGCGCATCTATGAACTCAAGCGCAGCCGGCACCAGCTCGACGGGCGTTTCGTCGAGGTCAACTGCGCCACCTTGCGCGGCGACGGCGCGATGTCGGCACTGTTCGGTCACGTCAAGGGCGCCTTCACCGGCGCGCAGAATGCGCGCGAAGGCCTGCTGCGCGCAGCCGACGGTGGCATGCTGTTCCTCGACGAGATCGGCGAGCTGGGCGCCGACGAACAGGCGATGCTGCTCAAGGCTATCGAAGAGAAGCGCTTCTTCCCGCTGGGTTCGGACCGTGAGGTGGAGAGCGACTTCCAGCTTATCGCCGGGACCCACCGCGACTTGCGCGGACGAGTGGCCGAAGGCCTGTTCCGCGAGGACCTGTTCGCCCGCATCAACCTGTGGACCTTCGAGCTGCCGGGCCTGGCTGGACGCCGCGAGGACATCGAGCCGAACATCGACTTCGAACTGGAGCGGCACGCCCGCGAGCAAGGGCGGCAGGTGCGTTTCAACCTGGAGGCCAAGCGTCGCTACCTGGCCTTCGCCGGTTCCAGCGAAGCGCGCTGGGCCGGCAACTTCCGCGAGCTGTCGGCTTCCATCACACGGATGGCGACCCTGGCCGACAGCGGGCGGATCGACGAGGCGCTGGTCGAGGAGGAGATCCTCCGCCTGCGCCAGGCCTGGGGGCTCGATGCGGGCCGGGAGCCACTGGCCGATCTGCTGGGGCAGCGGGTGGAGGCCCTGGATCTGTTCGACCGCCTGCAACTGCAGGCGGTGCTGGAGGTGTGCCGCGGGGCTAAGACCCTTTCCGAGGCGGGACGCCGGCTGTTCGCCGTTTCGCGCCAGGACAAGCGCAACCCCAACGACGCCGACCGGCTGCGCAAGTACCTGGCGCGTTTCGGCCTGGACTGGGCGCAGATACGCGCCTGAACACCACTTCGGGATATCCTTGGCGTCTTTTCACGGGCTCCAGGGACGAATGCCGATGAGCGAGATAATGGACGTCGAGCGGCTGCGCCAGCGCTGCGCGGCCGGCGAAAGCTTCAAATACCTGTATTTCTGGGGACATCGCCCGGCGACGGATGACAAGGTCGGCAAGAGCTGTTTCAGCCAGTGGTACGAGGCTTCGTTCAAGCTCGACGGGGTGCGCTACGCCAGCGCCGAGCATTACATGATGGCGGCCAAGGCACGCTTGTTCGACGACCCTAGGTTGCTCGAGCGCATCCTGGCGGCGCGCAGCCCAGGCGAGGCGAAGGCCCTCGGCCGCGAAGTCGCCGGCTTCGACGAGGCACGCTGGAACGCCGAGCGGGTGGGAATCGTGATCGAAGGCAACCTCGGCAAGTTCGGCCAGAACGCTTCGCTGAAGAAATACCTTCTGGGCACCGCCGACCGGGTGCTGGTCGAGGCCAGCCCGGTGGACGCGATCTGGGGCATCGGCCTGGCCGCGAGCGATCCCCTGGCAGCCGAGCCGGCGACCTGGCAAGGCCTCAACCTGCTCGGCTTCGCCCTGATGGAGGTGCGTCGGAGGCTGGCTCAGTAGTAGTACCAGCGCAGCTCCAGCTTCACCTCGTTGATCGGCTTGCCGACATGGCTGAACTCGCGTTCGGCGCTCAGGCGCAGTCCGAGGTCGCGGCCCAGCTCCACCTGCTGGATGAAGCCCAGGCTGCGGCGCACTTCACCGTTGTGGAAGTAGTCGCCCTTGGCCTCCAGGGTCAGGTTGCCCAGCGGGTTGTGCCACAGCAAGCCGCTGTCGAAGCCCACCGCCGGGGCGATGGCGGCGGCGAAGTCCCTGTTGTTCTCGATCCGCGCGGTGCCCATGGCGTAGAGCAGCAAGTCGTCGCCGAACATCCAGCTGCCGCCGGCGCCGCCGTTGAGGTGGCTGACCAGGTTTTCGTCGCCGTCCTCGCCCGGCACCCGCTCCAGGCCGCCGGCGACCTGCCAGGACAGCGGCTTGAGCAACTGGTTGCGCGGGGTCAGCGAGCGGATGGTGACCAGGTCGAGATTCTGCAACTGCCAGCGGTTGCCTTCGTACTGGCGCAGCTTGAGCTGGCCGATCTCGATCTGCGCGCCGAGGGGGAAGCCATAGGCGTTATCGGCGAGGTCATGGTAGGCCATGCGCAGGCCGTACTCGGCGAAGGCGCGGTCATCGCGGCTGCCGACGCCGAACTGCCAGGTCCGTGACTCGTGGCCGTCTTCCGGCTGGCCGGGGCGCTCGACCTGGAGGTCCGGCGGCGGGTTGCGGTTGATCGCTCGCAACAGGTTGTAGCTGCGCGAGGCGATGCCGCTGTCACGCGCCTGGCCGGTGGCGCGGTAGCGCACCAGGCGGAAGGCGGCGTCCTGGATCAGCGCCTGGCGCGGCATCGGCAGGGCCTTGAAGTCGGGAGCGTCGAGCAGGCTGTCGTCGTCCGCCAGGCGCTTGGCCCAGTCGCGCTCGGCATGGTCGAGCGGTTCGGCGCGGGCGAGCAGTTCCTTCTCGCGCGACGGCCGGTAGTCGATGCGCTCGATCAGCCCGGCGTTCTTCACCGCGCGGACGGTGTCGGTGGGGATCGCGGTAAGCGGGAACTGCTCGGTCAGCTCGATGCCCGGGCGGGCGATCTCCATCAGTTCGAGCAGGCGGAACGAACAGTTCTCGTCGAAGAAGTAGTAGTCGAAGCGGACCTGCTTGAGTTCCCAGACGTGTTCGACCATGCGCCCGGTCTCCTCGGGCGTGAGGTTCAGCTTGTATTCCCAGAGGTCGCGGTTCTCCAGGCGGCTGTATTCGGCCAGCTTCTCCCGGTACGGGACCAGCGCGAACAGGCCGGGATAGCCGCCCATCAGGCCTTTCCAGGCATAGAGGATGCTGTTGTCCATGCCTTCGATGTAGGCGCCGAAGTTCAGCGCGTAGCTGAGCAGGGCAGTGTTGTTGCTGGTGACGTCGGCCTGGTCGATGCGCAGCAGGGTGTGGCCGAACATCGACGACGGGCTGTTCAGGTAGGCCGCGGGGAACACCAGCACCGCACTGTGCGGGTTGATGTCGCGGTACCAGTTGTCGTATTCGCCGCACTGCGGCTGCGGCAGGTCGTCGAGTTGCAGTTGCTGGCGCAGCCAGCGGGTGCGCGCCGGGTAGACGCACTGAGCGTGCTTGTCGCCAAGGCTGGGCGAGGCATAGAGCGCCTTTAGCGTGGCCGCCAGTTCGGCGTCCGGGTGGCTCTCGCCGTTGTCGGCGAGGAAGAACCGCTCGTCGTCGACGTAGCTGCGCCAACCGCCGAGCTTGCCGCGTTCGTAGTGGCCGAGGGCGATCCAGTAGGGATCGGCGGCCAGTTGCTGGAGGCGGGCCTCGGGAACCGTGGGCGCAGCCAGAAGGGGGGAGCAGGCGCACAGCGCCATCCAGGGCAACAGGCGTTTCGGCATCGGCAAGGCTTAATGCTTGGGGAAAGGGGCCTGCCCGCGAACGGGCAGGCGGCGAGGCTCAGGCCTGCTCGGCGTACTTGGCCAGGCGGGCGTCCTGTTTCAGGATCGCCTGGGTGTTGGCGTAGACGTCGGCGGCGGTGGCGTCGGACTTGTTGAAGATCTCGGAGAAATGCTCATGGGTGACGGCGGCGAAGTGCTCGCGGTCCTGCGGTTGCACGCCCAGCACCACGGCATAGGTGGTCAGCGCTTCGCCATTGCCCTTGGCCATGTCTTCGGACAGCTCGTCCATCATGCTGCCGAGCACCAGCAGGGGCTTGCCGCCATAGGACAGCGCGCCGTTGGTATGGCAGCCGTTGGTGCCGGTGGTCATGCCGAAGGTGTTGTTGCCGGAAGTACCGTTGGTGGTCGCCGCGACCACGTGGGTGGCCACGCCGCGCTGGCCTTTGAAGAGCATGTTGCCCCAGCCGCAGCCGGCGCCGCCGGGAGCGTCGGCGAAAGCGTTGAAGGAGGCGGCGGCGAACAGGGTACCGAGCAGAATCCGTTTCATCGTTTGTTCTCTCTTGAGGTGGATCGGAGCCATCTGGAGCGGGCCAGCGACGCCGTGAGCTTTTCGGAATGCCACCGGGGTGTCAAGGCACCGAATGGGTGGCAGCGCGCAATGCCGGGCGAAAATTGACCGGCGTCAGCGGCAATCCGCTTGGAACCGTCCAGACTTGGGAAAGTTCTGGTCGGTCTGAGCGAAACCGGCCTTGGTCAGCCGTTCCTCATGCAGGAGGTGGATATGAGCGCTTTCGACCCCGCTACCGCCCTGGAAACCCTGGCGACCGAGTACGCGGCACGCGCCGCGGCGATCCGCCGGGACCTGGCGCGCAGCCATTCGCCGGACTTTGCCGAGCAGGCGGTGCAGCGCCAGAACGACGAAGTGCTCGAAGGCCTGCTCGCCGAGGCGGAGGCGGGGATGCGCCAGGTCGGCCTGGCCCGCCTGCGCCTGGCGGAAGGTCGCTACGGCCAGTGCGAGCGCTGTGGCGAGGCTATCGAACCGGCGCGCCTGGCCGCCCTGCCTGCGGCGGAATACTGCCTGCGCTGCGCCGACCTGGTACATCGGTGAGATAGCGCCATCCGCGCCTTGTCAGTGGCGCGAGGCTGGGGGGAGAATGCGGGCGACGACACCCCGCGGCGATCTGCCGCCCGATGCAAGGATTCCCGATGCCCGATTCCGTCGCTGCCGGCCTGCGCCTGGCGCCAGAAGAACTGACCCGCCCGTTCGCTCCCGAGCAATTCGCCTTCGACACCACCGATGACCTGGAGCCCTTCCGCGGCGTGCTGGGCCAGGAGCGTGCGGTCGAGGCGCTGCAGTTCGGTGTGGCGATGCCGCGTCCGGGTTACAACGTATTCGTCATGGGCGAGCCGGGGACCGGACGCTTCTCCTTCGTCAAACGCTATCTGCAAGCCGAGGGCAAGCGCGTCGCCACGCCCTCCGACTGGGTCTACCTGAACAATTTCGACGAGCCGCGCGAACCTCGGGTGATCGAGCTGCCGCCGGGCAGCGCGACCGAATTCAGCGCCGACATCGACCGTCTGATCGACAACCTGATGTCGACCTTCCCGGCGGTCTTCGAGCATCCGGCCTACCAGCAGAAGAAGAACGCCGTCGACCGCGCTTTCAACCAGCGCTACGACCGCGCCCTGGACTCGGTGGAGCGGCGCGCCCTGGAGAAGGACGTGGCGCTGTACCGCGACAGCGCCAACGTCGCCTTCACCCCGATGAAGGACGGCAAGGCCCTCGATGAGGCCGAATTCGCCCAGTTGCCCGAAGCCGAGCGCGAGCGTTTCCACAAGGATATCGCCGCCCTCGAGGAGTACCTCAACGAGGAACTGGCGAGCCTGCCGCAGTGGAAGCGCGAGTCGAGCAACCAGTTGCGCGAGCTCAACGAGGAAACCATCACCCTGGCCCTGCAGCCCCTGCTGGCGCCTCTGGTGGAGAAGTACAACAACAACCCGGGCGTCTGCGCCTACCTGCAGGCGATGCAACTGAACCTGCTGAAGACCGTGGTCGACCAACTGGTCGACGACAGCCGCACCGACGCCCAGCGCAAGCAAGGGCTGATCGAGCAGTACGCGCCGAACCAGGCCATCGTCCACCACGCGACCAGCGGCGCGCCGGTGGTGTTCGAGTCGCACCCGACCTACGACAACCTGTTCGGCCGCATCGAGTACAGCTCGGACCAGGGGGCGCTCTACACCAGCTACCGGCAGTTGCGTCCGGGGGCGCTGCACCGGGCCAACGGCGGCTTCCTGATCCTGGAAGCGGAAAAGATGCTTGGCGAGCCGTTCGTCTGGGACGCGCTCAAGCGTGCCCTGCAGTCGCGCCAGTTGAAGATGGAGTCGCCGCTGGCCGAACTCGGCCGCCTGGCTGCGGTTTCCCTGACCCCCCAGGTGATCCCGCTGCAACTGAAGGTGATCATCATCGGCTCGCGGCAGATCTACTACACCCTGCAGGACCTCGATCCGGACTTCCAGGAGATGTTCCGGGTGCTGGTGGACTTCGACGAGGACATCCCGCTGGGCGAGGACAGCCTCGAACAGTTTGCACAGTTGCTCAAGACGCGCACCTCGGAAGAGGGCATGGCGCCCCTCAGCGGCGCGGCGGTGGCGCGACTGGCGACCTACAGCGCGCGCCTGGCCGAGCACCAGGGGCGGCTTTCGGCACGGATCGGCGACCTGTTCCAGTTGGTCAGCGAAGCCGATTTCATCCGTCAGCTGGCGAACGAGGAGGTGATCCAGCTCGGCCACATCGAGCGTGCCCTCAAGGCCAAGCAGACCCGCACCGGACGGGTGTCGGCGCGGATCCTCGACGACATGCTGGCGGGGATCATCCTGATCGACACCGCTGGCGCCGCGGTCGGCAAGTGCAACGGACTGACCGTGCTGGAGGTGGGCGACTCGGTGTTCGGCGTGCCGGCGCGGATTTCCGCGACCGTCTATCCGGGCAGCAGCGGCATCGTCGATATCGAGCGCGAAGTCAACCTCGGCCAGCCGATCCACTCCAAGGGCGTGATGATCCTTACCGGCTACCTGGGTAGCCGCTACGCCCAGGAGTTCCCCCTGGAAATCTCCGCCAGCATCGCCCTGGAACAATCCTACGGCTACGTGGACGGCGACAGCGCCTCGCTGGGCGAGGTCTGCACGCTGATCTCGGCGCTGTCGCGGACGCCCTTGAAGCAGTGCTTCGCCATTACCGGCTCGATCAACCAGTTCGGCGAGGTGCAGGCGGTCGGCGGCGTCAACGAGAAGATCGAGGGCTTCTTCCGCCTCTGCGAAGCGCGCGGTCTGACCGGCGAACAGGGTGTGATCATCCCGCGCGCCAACGTCACTACCCTGATGCTCGACGAGCGCGTGTTGCAGGCGGTGCGCGCCGGGCAGTTCCACGTCTACGCGGTGCGCGAGGTGGACGAGGCGCTGGCGCTGCTGGTGGGCAAGCCGGTCGGTGCCCAGGACGAGAAGGGACGCTTCCCGAAAGGCAGCGTGAACGATCTGGTCGTGGCGCGCTTGCAGGAGATATCCGAACTCGGCATGGAAGAGGACGACAAGGAAAAGGACAAACCGGCGGAGAAAGAGACCGTCGTGGCGAAGGACAAGGCCGCGGCGAAGAAGGACTGAGCCTGGCGCGCTGTCGGAACCTGTCGAGGGCGGGGCTGGAAAGCCCCGCCCTCGTGCGTTTCAGCCCTGTGGACAAGTTCCCGCCGGCGCTATGCGGAACCTGGCGGCAGGTGTAGGCTCAAAACTGGGAACCCCCGTGAGGATGCCGCCATGCCGCGTAACCTCTGCCTCATCCGCCCTTGTCTGGGGCTGACCACGCGAATCGAATGCGTGGTCAGGCCGCTGGCCGGAGAGAACGGACTCTGGACCCTGCTTTGCGCCGCCGGCATGTCCGGCTCCCAGCCTTCGGCGATCAAGGCCCAGGGCCCCTTCCACGGACCGCTGGTGGCCGAAGGGGTGTTGCAGGCGATTGCCGACTGCCTGGCCCAGCAAGGCTATATCGAAGCCGTCGACCCGCCGATCTGGCGCCTGCACCTGCAGGGCGAACTGCGCCGACTCAATGGCGAACGACGGCCGCATGTCGGCGACTACCTGTTTCGCCCGGAATCCTGAGCGGCGCCTGGGCAAAGCCTGAGCAATCCGGCCGAGGCCCCGTGCCATCATCGCTGGCGGGATCCATCCCGGCTCGGTGCACATATTTATCCACAGATTTTCTGGATAAAAACCGCCGGCCGCTGCGTTATACTCGCCGCCCCATTTTCCCCTGCACATACACACAAGAGACCATGGAACGCTTTTTCGAAAACGCCATGTACGCCTCGCGCTGGCTGCTGGCTCCCATCTACATGGGCCTGTCGCTGGCGCTGCTGGCGTTGACCATCAAGTTCTTCCAGGAAATATTCCACGTCATCCCGAACATCTTCGCGATGGCCGAGGCCGACCTGATCCTGGTCCTGCTCTCACTGATCGACATGGCTCTGGTTGGCGGCCTGTTGGTCATGGTGATGATCTCCGGCTACGAGAACTTCGTTTCGCAACTGGACATCGACGAAGGCAAGGAAAAGCTCAGCTGGCTGGGCAAGATGGATTCCGGCTCGCTGAAGAACAAGGTGGCCGCCTCCATCGTGGCGATCTCTTCGATCCACCTGTTGCGCATCTTCATGGACGCGAAGAATGTGCCGGACAACAAGCTGATGTGGTATGTGATCATCCACATGACCTTCGTGCTCTCGGCGTTCGCCATGGGCTACCTGGATAAGCAGACCCGTCACTGACGACCCTCTCCAGTGTTTCGCTCGCGCCGCCCGGCCGTTGTAAAACGGACGGGCGGCGGCGTTTCCGGCTTGCGTTGCCTGCCGCCTGGGCAAGACTTTCCTGTGATATCGGGCGGACGCCGGGAGCGGGCGTCCTTCGCATCGTCGGGGCCTGCCGGCCGGACGATGCCGGGAATCGGGCCGGCGCTGTCGGGACCGAGGCGGTTGGCGGAAACCTGGAGGCTTCCGCTGCCTGCGCAACCTCGAGAGGTTCGCGATGAACATGCAGGATCTCGCCGGCCGGGTCCAGGCCGGACATATCGACGCCTTGCACCTGGTGTCGCTGGAGGGCGGCATCTATGTCCTGGAGGCGCAGATGGGCGACCGCGCCTATCCGGTGGAGGACGATCTCGGCCAGCCGGTCAGCCTGCGCTCCGTGGAGCATGCGCGCCAGGTACTGCGCGGGCTGAACAGGGTTCCGGTGGAGTTGGTGTGCGCCGATGTCGATGACGAGATGTGTGGACTCCTGGCCGAGTCGGGTTCGTTTATCGGCGGGCTGCCGCTGTCGATCCGCCAGGGTTGAGCACAAGCGGCTGCGCCGGTAGGGGGGAAGGGCCTTCTGTGCTAGGCTGGCCGCCCTTTTTCGACCCCACAGCGGAGCAGCGCCATGAGCGAACTCAACCTGACCACTGACGAAGCCCGTGTCAGCTACGGCATCGGCCGTCAACTGGGCGACCAACTGCGCGAGAATCCGGTTCCGGGCATGACCCTGGACGCAGTCCTGGCCGGCCTGTCCGATGCGTTCGCAGGTATCGACAGCCGGGTTTCCGGCGAGGCGCTGTCGGCCAGCTTCCAGGTGATCCGCGAGCGCATGCAGGCCGAAGCCCAGGCCAAGGCCGAAGCCGCCGCTGGCGAAGGCCGCGCCTACCTGGCCGAGAACGCCAAGCGCGAAGGCGTGACCGTGCTGCCGTCGGGCCTGCAGTTCGAAGTGCTGAGCACTGGCGAGGGCGCCAAGCCTTCCCGCGAGGATACCGTGCGCACCCACTACCACGGCACCCTGATCGACGGCACCGTATTCGACAGCTCCTACCAGCGCGGCCAGCCGGCCGAGTTCCCGGTGGGCGGCGTGATCGCCGGCTGGGTCGAAGCGCTGCAACTGATGAACGCCGGCTCCAAGTGGCGCCTGCACGTACCGAGCGAACTGGCCTATGGCGGCCAGGCCGTCGGCAGCATTCCCCCGCACAGCGTGCTGGTGTTCGACGTCGAACTGCTGGAAATCCTCTGAGGCGCATCGGCTCCAGGAAGGAGCGAAACGCCCCGTCGACGCATCGACGGGGCGTTTTTCATTGCGGCATCAGTAGCGGGCATCCAGCGGACGCTTGTCCTTCGGCCAGTCCTTGATCTTGTCCGGGAAGTCCGGGCGCGGCTGGTGCGAAAAGTACTCCGCGACGTCCACTGCGTCCTGGTCGCTGAGGCCGCCCTGGCCGAGCGGGAAGCGTTCCTGGAAGCCGATCGGCATGTTGTGCTTGACGAAGGCGGCAGCGGTGAAGGTCCGCGCCATGCCGGCGCCGATATTGAACGACTTGTCGCCCCACAGCGGTGGGAAGAGCATCTCGCCGGCGCTGTTCCTCAGCCCCTCGCCATTCTCGCCATGACACACCGCGCATTGTCGGGCGTAGACCTTGCGGCCGTTCTCCGAGTCGGGCTTCAGCGCCGGGTCGACCTTGCCGACGCCGCGGCCGGCGACCTTGTCCTGCGGCCGGGTGTTGTTCTTCATCCAGTCGAAGTAGGCCACCATCGCCTGCATGTCGGCAGAGTCCGGTGGCAGAGGCTTACCGTTCATCGAGCGCCGGAAGCAGCCGTTGATGCGTTCCTCCAGGCCGATGACCTTGCCCGCCCGGGGCGCGTAGCTGGGGAAGAACGCCGAGACGCCGACGAAGGGCGAGCCGTCGGCTACGGTTCCGGCGTTCAGGTGGCAACTGGTGCAGTTCAACTGGTTGCCGACGTTCGCCGGCAGCAGCTCGCGGGTCTCCAGGTGCAGGCGCATGCCGCGTACCACCTGTTCGGCGTTCGGCGCCGCGAGCATGTCCGCCAGGCGTGGAGAGACGAAGGTCGTGGCCGGGCCGTTGCCGGCCTCGATCCGCTGGCGCAGTTTCTTCACCTGGCCGGCATCGATCGACGAACCCTGGTTGCCCCAACTGCTGCGGACGAAGCTGAGGATCTCGGCGATTTCGCGGTCTTCCAGCTGGGCGAAGCCGGGCATGGTGTAGACCCGCGAGTGGGTTGCGGTCTGCGCGGTTTTCCAACCGGTAAGGGTGATATGCAGTAGCGTGCTCGGGTTGGCCGAAGCGACCGTGGGGTTGCCGGCCAGCGGCGGGAACATGCCCGGGACGCCGCTGCCGTCCTTGCGGTGGCAGTCGGAGCAGAACTGCGCGTAGCCGAGACCGCCCCGCGAGCTGTACAGGTCGACCGGTGCTGCCAGTGGGCGTTCGCTGTCGGGCATGGGCAGGTCGTCCTTGCCGGCCGGCAGGGACTTCAGGTAGCTGGCGATGGCCAGCAGATCGTCGTCGCTGAAGTGCTGGGTGCTGTGGTGGATGACATCGGTCATGCTGCCGGACACCGTGGCGAAGCGGTTCTGCCCGGTCTTCAGCAACTGCACGGTGTCCTCCACCGTCCACAGGTTGCGCAGGCTCAGGGCTTGCCATTGTTCGACGGTTTCTCCGGCGAGGTAGAACTGCCCGGAACGACCGGCTTCGCTCATGGCTTTTTCCTGGAAGGCGATGCCGCGCGGAGTATGGCAGGCGCCGCAGTGACCGAGCCCCTGTACCAGGTAGGCGCCGCGGTTGATCGCCGGGTCCGCGTCGCTGGAGGGGATGAACGGCGCGTCGTCGAGGAACGCCCAGTTCCACAGCGACAGGCCCCAGCGCTGGTTGAACGGCCAGCTCATCGCGCTCGGCGTATTCGCCTGGGTGACGGGTTGCACGCCGTGCATCAGGTAGGCGTACAGCGCACGCATGTCTTCTTCGCTGATCTTGGCGTAGGACGGGTAGGGCATCGCCGGATAGAGATTCACTCCCTCGGCGGTCACCCCCTTGCGCATGGCGCGGTCGAACTCTTCGAAGCTGTAGCGGCCGATGCCGGTCTCCCGGTCGGGAGTGATGTTGGTCGAGTAGATGGTACCCATTGGCGTCTTCAGCTCCAGGCCGCCGGCCATCGGCGCGCCCTGCGGGCCGGTATGGCAGGCGATGCAGTCGCCGAGCTGGGCCACGTAGCGGCCTTTTTCGATGAGCGCAGCGTCCGTGGTCGGTTCGCTGGCATGGAGCAGGGGAACGATGGAGCACAGCGCGCCGAGCAAGCCGAGGCGCGGGAAAGAAGCAGGCATTTCCTCATCCTTAGGCGTAGGCCTGGGGCGGTCCCCTCGGCCACGGTCCATTCTTTTTTTCGTTATGCGGCCGTCGACAGGACGACGGCCACGCCGCTGTTGTAACGGCTTTCAGGCGAGGTCGGCTTGATGTGGATCAGGCAGGAATCCCTATCGCGGCGAGGGGCTGCCGGCGTGCTCGGGCGAGGCGTTACGGAAAGACCGGGACATGAGGAAAGTGACTCCGGGAAGGTCGTCCGTGACCTTCCCGGAACCGGCCGGAGGCGCCTTTGCCTCCGTTCGTGCGATCCGCCTCCCGGGCAGCGGCGCACGGATGACGCGTCCTGGCGTCATCGCAAAGGCTCAGCGCAGGGCGCGGGCGTAGCAGAAGAGGAACAGGTTGCGTACCAGCTCCTTGAGGATCAGCGGTTCGCTCGAGTTCAACTCGTGCAGGTCAAGGCCGCCCTGGTCACGCAGTTCGTCCAGCGCGTCTTCTTCCAGGACTGCGCAGATTTCCCCGGTTTCCCGGTGCAGGATCCGCAGGTAGGGGTGTGGCCGATCAAGCCAGGCATCGATCAAATAAGTCATGGCGCTCATCTCCGTGACAAGACTGTGAGATGAGAATAATTCTTATTATCGTAATAGCAAGTCTTGATCGTGCCTTTCGTCGCAAAACGAAAACGCCGCCGTGAAAACGGCGGCGTTCGTCACAAGTCGAGCCCGGTTCAGTGGGTACGGGCGACAGCGAATTCGCTGAGTTCGACCAGGGCGGAGCGGTATTCGTTGTCCGGCAGCGTATCCAGGCAGGCGATGGCGCGGGCGGCGTAGTCGCGGGCGAGGTTGGCGGTATAGTCCAGGGCGCCGGCTGCCTCGACGGCGGCACAGACGCTCTCCAGGTCCTGGCTGCCACCTTGCTGGATGGCTTTGCGTACCAGCGCGGCCTGTTCCTCGGTGCCGTCGCGCATGGTGACGATCAGCGGCAGGGTGGGCTTGCCTTCGGCGAGGTCGTCGCCGACGTTCTTGCCGAGGGTCGCGGCGTCGCCGCGGTAGTCGAGCAGGTCGTCCACCAGCTGGAAGGCGATTCCCAGGTAGTCGCCGAAGCGGCGCAGTGCCTCGGACTGTTCCTCGCCGGCCTGGCACAGCGCGGCGGCGCTGTGGGTCGAGGCCTCGAAAAGCATCGCGGTCTTGCCGCGGATCACTTCCATGTAGGTCTCTTCGGTAGTGCTGGCGTCGCGTACCTTGGACAATTGCAGCACTTCGCCCTCGGCGATCACCCGGGTGGCCTGGGATATGATGCGCATGACCGGCATGGAACCCAGCTCGACCATCATTTCGAAGGAGCGGGCATAAAGGAAGTCGCCTACCAGCACGCTCGGCGCGTTGCCCCACAGGGCATTGGCGGTGGAGCGGCCGCGGCGCAGGCCGGAGGCGTCGACCACGTCGTCGTGCAGCAGAGTGGAGGTGTGCAGGAATTCGATGGTGGCGGCCAGCAGGCAGAGGTCGTCGCCCTTGTAGCCCAGGGTCTTGCCGGCGAGCAGGACCAGCAGCGGGCGCAGGCGCTTGCCGCCGGCGGAGATGATGTAGTCGCCGATCTTTTCCACCAGGGGAACGCGGGAGGTGAGTTGGCGACGGATGATCCCGTCGACGGCGGTGAAATCTTCCGCCACCACGCGGTAGAAGGCCTGGGGTTGCATCAGTGACAATAGCTCCACAAAGATTGCGCGGCATGCTAGGTGGCAGGGGGGGGACTGTCAAGGAAAGGCCCGTGGCACTTGCCTCGGCCTGGACCTTTCCGTACAATCGCGGGCCCTGAACTTCCTTGGCATACCCTGCCTTACGCAATTGCACGGGCGTCCGATCCGACCCCATGCAGCCATGCCGGCCGATTCCTACTTCTATAAAGCGTCGGGTGAGCAGGTTTAACGGAGATACACATGTACGCAGTGATTGTTACCGGTGGCAAGCAGCACAAGGTCACCGAAGGCGAATTCCTCAAGGTCGAGAAACTCGACGTCGCTACCGGCGAAGCGATCGATTTCGACCGCGTCCTGCTGGTTGCCAATGGCGAAGACGTGAAAATCGGCCTGCCGGTCGTCGAAGGTGCGAAGGTTACCGCTGAAGTGGTTTCCCACGGCCGTCACGACAAGGTCCGCATCATCAAGTTCCGCCGTCGTAAGCACCACATGAAGCGTCAGGGCCACCGCCAGTGGTTCACTGAAATCAAGATCACCGGCATTCAGGCCTAATTCCTTTCTGGAGGATATGACTCATGGCACACAAAAAAGCTGGCGGTTCTACCCGCAACGGCCGCGACTCAGAAAGTAAACGCCTTGGCGTGAAACTGTTCGGCGGCCAGGCTGTAAAGGCTGGCAACATCCTGGTTCGTCAGCGCGGCACCAAATTCCACGCCGGTTACGGCGTTGGCCTGGGCAAGGACCACACCCTGTTCGCGAAAGTGGACGGCGTGGTCAAGTTTGAGACCAAAGGCGCCTTTGGTCGCAAATACGTGAGCATCGTTGCTGCCTAAGCAATAGCTCGCTGAAAAAGCCCTGTCTCGCGACGGGGCTTTTTTGTTTCTGCGCCGGCTTCCGGCCATGCCCTGCTTTCGGGGCATCCTGTATCCTATGTTTTTTTCTGTTAACCCGCCCTCGTGGTGGGAGGCGTATCCATGAAATTCGTCGATGAAGTATCAATCCACGTGAAAGCCGGTGACGGCGGCAATGGCCTCATGAGCTTTCGTCGCGAGAAGTTCATCGAAAAGGGCGGTCCCAACGGCGGCGACGGTGGCGACGGCGGTTCCATCTATCTGGAAGCCGACGTCAACCTGAACACCCTGGTCGACTATCGCTACACCCGCCGTTTCGATGCCCAGCGCGGCGAGAACGGCGGCAGCAAGGACTGCACCGGGGCCAAGGGCGACGACCTGATCCTGCCGGTGCCGGTCGGTACCACCGTGATCGACGCCAATACCCAGGAAATCATCGGCGACCTGACCGAGCCCGGTCAGCGGCTGATGGTCGCTCAGGGCGGCTGGCACGGCCTCGGTAACACCCGTTTCAAATCCAGTACCAATCGGGCGCCGCGCCAGACCACCCCGGGCAAGCCGGGCGAGGCGCGTGACCTCAAGCTGGAACTGAAGGTGCTGGCCGACGTCGGCCTGCTGGGACTGCCGAATGCCGGCAAGAGCACTTTCATCCGCGCAGTGTCCGCGGCCAAGCCGAAGGTGGCCGACTATCCGTTCACCACCCTGGTGCCGAACCTCGGCGTGGTCAGCGTCGGTCGCTACAAGAGCTTCGTGGTCGCCGACATTCCCGGCCTGATCGAAGGTGCCGCCGAAGGCGCCGGGCTGGGCATTCGCTTCCTCAAGCATCTGGCGCGGACTCGCATCCTTCTGCATCTGGTGGACATGGCGCCGCTGGACGAAAGCGATCCGGCCGATGCCGCCGAGGTCATCGTTCGCGAGCTGGGTCGCTTCAGTCCGGCGCTGACCGAGCGCGAGCGCTGGCTGGTGCTGAACAAGATGGACCAGATCCTCGATCCGGCCGAGCGCGAGGCGCGCAAGCAGGCGGTGATCGAGCGGTTGGGCTGGGAAGGCCCGGTCTATGTGATCTCCGCCCTGGAGCGCGATGGCACCGAGGCGCTCAGCCAGGACATCATGCGCTATCTCGACGAGCGTACCCTGCGCCTGGAAGAAGATCCGCAGTATGCCGAGGAACTGGCCGAACTCGACCGGCGTATCGAGGACGAGGCGCGGGCCCGTCTGCAGGCCCTGGACGATGCGCGCGCGCTGCGGCGTTCGGGTCTGAAGAACGCCGGTGCGGTGGATGACGATGATTTCGATGATGAGGAAGACGACGGCGACGGTCCGGAGATCTTCTACGTTCCCTGATGGCGTGATACCCCGCCGGGCGGGCCGGCGGGGCTGAAGAGTCGAAGCCTGGGCTTCTAAGGTTGAGGGTATGCGGGACAAGGTGACTGGCGCGCGGCGCTGGGTGGTGAAGATCGGTAGCGCCCTGCTGACGGCCGATGGCCGTGGGCTGGATCGCAATGCCATGGCCGTTTGGGTCGAGCAGATGGTGGCGCTGCATTGCGCCGGCATCGAGCTGGTGCTGGTGTCGTCCGGCGCCGTCGCCGCCGGTATGAGCCGCCTGGGCTGGGTGTCCCGACCTAGCGCGATGCACGAACTCCAGGCCGCCGCCTCGGTGGGGCAAATGGGGTTGGTGCAGGCCTGGGAGTCCAGCTTCGCCCTGCATGGCCTGCAGACCGCCCAGGTGTTGCTGACCCATGACGACCTCTCCGACCGCAAGCGCTACCTGAACGCCCGCAGCACCCTGCGGACCCTGGTCGAGCTGGGCGTGGTCCCGGTGATCAACGAGAACGACACGGTGGTCACCGACGAGATCCGCTTCGGCGACAACGACACCCTGGCGGCACTGGTGGCCAACCTGGTCGAGGCCGACCTGCTGGTGATCCTTACCGATCGCGACGGGATGTTCGACGCCGATCCGCGCAACAATCCCGATGCCCAACTGATCTACGAGGCGCGTGCCGATGATCCGCAGCTCGATGCGGTGGCCGGCGGCAGTGCCGGCGCCCTGGGGCGCGGCGGAATGCAGACCAAGCTGCGGGCGGCGCGCCTGGCGGCGCGTTCCGGCGGGCATACGGTGATCGTCGGTGGGCGTATCGAGCGTGTCCTCGACCGCCTGCGCGCCGGCGAACGCCTCGGCACCCTGTTGACCCCTGATCGCAGTCGCAAGGCGGCGCGCAAGCAATGGCTGGCCGGCCACTTGCAGATGCGCGGCACCCTGGTGCTGGACGATGGGGCGGTGAAGGCGGTGAGCCAGGATCACAAGAGCCTGTTGCCGGTTGGGGTCAAGGCGGTCCAGGGCAGCTTCCGTCGCGGCGAGATGGTGGTCTGTGTGGACCAGGGCGGGCGCGAAGTGGCGCGCGGCCTGGTCAACTACAGTGCGTTGGAGGCGCAGAAGATCCTCGGTCAGCCGACGGATGCCATCGAGGCCTTGCTTGGCTACGTGGATGGGCCGGAGCTGGTGCATCGCGACAATCTGGTTCTGGTCTGAGGAGAGGGCGAATGCGCAAGCTCGCGGGGTTGCTGGGTGGTCTGCTGCTGTTGCCGGCGCTTGCCGGGGCGGAGGAGATCGGCGAGGTTTCCACGGTGTTCAAGTGGGTCGGGCCGAACGACAAGATTGTCGTCGAGGCTTTCGACGATCCCAAGGTGCAGGGCGTGACCTGCTATCTGTCGCGCGCCAAGACCGGTGGGGTCAAGGGCGGCCTGGGGCTGGCGGAGGATCGCGCCGAGGCGTCGATCGCCTGTCGCCAGGTGGGGCCGATCCAGTTCAGTGGCGAACTCAAGGATGGCGAAGAGGTGTTCAAGCAGCGCACTTCGCTGGTGTTCAAAAGCATGCAGGTGGTGCGCTTCTTCGATCGCAAGCGCAATGCCTTGGTCTATCTGGTCTACAGCGACCGGGTGATCGAAGGTAGTCCGCAGAACGCGGTGACGGCGATTCCCCTCATGCCATGGCCGACCGCTCGCTGAAGCGAGCGAGTCGCGGGCAATAAAAAACCGGCCATTGGCCGGTTTTTTATTCGAGCAAGGCGTGCCTTAGGCGGCAGCGGTGCTGAGGGCCTTGATGTGGCCGCTCAGACGGCTCTTGTGACGAGCAGCCTTGTTCTTGTGGATGATGCCTTTGTCAGCCATGCGGTCGATCACCGGTACAGCGGCGGTGAAGGCGGCCTGGGCTTTTTCCAGGTCCTTGGCGTCGATGGCTTTCACGACGTTCTTGATGTAGGTGCGCACCATGGAGCGCAGGCTGGCGTTGTGGCTGCGACGCTTCTCAGCCTGTTTGGCGCGTTTTTTGGCGGAAGGTGTGTTGGCCACCGTCGAGCTCCTCGAAAAAAACTGGGTAAATAGCGAACAAATTAAGGCCGCGAATAATGCCGTCGCCTCCAGGGGTTGTCAAGGGGCTGCACATGCGGCCGGAAAGATCGGCGACGGATGTCGCCTGCTTTCTTGCGGGTGATTTATTCCGGCGCGCATTCTACACTCGGCGCGCCCTTGCGGACCGCCGTTCGGCGGCGAGGGCGTACTCGCGCGATGAACCGGCCCGGCCGGTCGCGGTCTTGGACAGGATCAATTTCGACATGCCGGCAGCCCGACATCCATGAATCTTCTCAAATCATTGGCGGCGGTGAGTTCCATCACCATGCTGTCGCGGGTCCTCGGTTTCGTCCGCGATACCATCCTGGCGCGGATCTTCGGTGCCGGCCTCGCCACCGACGCCTTTTTCGTCGCCTTCAAGCTGCCCAACCTGTTGCGGCGGATCTTCGCCGAAGGGGCGTTTTCCCAGGCTTTCGTGCCGATCCTGGCAGAGTACAAGAACCAGCAGGGCGAGGAGGCGACGCGGACCTTCATCGCCTACGTTTCCGGCTTGCTCACGCTGGTGCTGGCGCTGGTCACGGCGCTCGGCATCCTCGCCGCGCCCTGGGTTATCTGGGTCACCGCGCCGGGCTTCGCCGATACCCCGGAAAAGTTCGCCCTGACCACCGACCTGCTGCGGGTGACCTTTCCTTATATATTGCTGATCTCGCTGTCGTCCCTGGCCGGCGCGATCCTCAACACCTGGAACCGCTTCTCGGTGCCGGCCTTCGTGCCGACCCTGCTGAACGTCGCAATGATCGGCTTCGCGCTGTTCCTCACGCCTTATTTCGATCCGCCGGTCATGGTGCTGGGCTGGGCGGTGCTGGCCGGCGGCCTGTTGCAGCTCCTCTATCAACTGCCGCACCTGAGGAAGATCGGCATGCTCGTGCTGCCGCGCCTGAACCTCAGGGACAGCGGCGTCTGGCGGGTGATGAAGCTGATGCTGCCGGCGATCCTGGGGGTCTCGGTGAGCCAGATCTCGCTGATCATCAACACCATCTTCGCCTCGTTCCTGGCAGCCGGTTCGGTGTCTTGGATGTACTACGCCGACCGCCTGATGGAGCTGCCTTCCGGCGTATTGGGCGTGGCGCTGGGGACGATCCTCCTGCCGATGCTGGCGAAGACCTATTCGAACAAGGATCGCCATGAGTACTCGCGCCTGCTCGACTGGGGCCTGCGCCTGTGCTTCCTGCTGGTGCTGCCCTGTTCGCTGGCCCTGGCGATCCTCGCCGAACCTCTGACCGTCTCGCTGTTCCAGTACGGCAAGTTCACCACGGTGGACGCGGCGATGACCCAGCGCGCGCTGGTCGCCTACTCCGTCGGCCTGCTCGGCATCATCCTGGTCAAGGTTCTGGCGCCGGGCTTCTATGCCCAGCAGAACATCCGTACGCCAGTGAAGATCGCGCTCTTCACCCTGGTTTCCACCCAACTGATGAACCTGGCCTTCATCGGCCCGCTTCAGCATGCCGGCCTGGCCCTGTCCATCGGCCTGGCCGCCTGCCTGAATGCCGGCCTGCTCTACTGGCAACTGCGCAAGCAGCGTCTGTACCTGCCGCAACCGGGCTGGGCGAAGTTCCTGGTCAAGCTGGTGGTCGCGGTGCTGGCGATGTCGGCGGTGCTGCTGGCCACGATGCATTGGCTGCCGGCCTGGGAGCAGGGCGCCATGCTGGAGCGATTCCTGCGCCTCGGCCTGCTGGTGGTTGCCGGTCTCCTGGCCTATTTCGGTATGCTCGCGCTGCTGGGTTTCCGCCTGCGCGACTTTTCCCGCCGGGCGGTGCTGTGAAGCGCGTCCGGGCTGGCGGCGGGATCATGCCGTTTTGCCTGTTGTCCGGCGCCCGGTACGCGTATAATCGACCACTTTCTGAGCAATAAGCGTGCTATGCAGCTGCTTCGCGGACTACACAACCTGCAGCCCCTGGCCGGGGGCTGCGTCGCCACCATCGGTAACTTCGACGGCGTCCACCTCGGGCACCAGGCTATCCTGGCGCGTCTGCGCGAGCGCTCGCTGGAGCTGGGCGTACCCAGCTGCGTGGTGATTTTCGAGCCGCAGCCGCGCGAGTTCTTCTCCCCCGATTCGGCGCCGGTGCGCCTGACCCGCCTGCGCGAGAAACTCGAGTTGCTGCGTGGGCAGGGCGTCGACGTGGTGCTCTGCCTGGCCTTCAACCGCCGCTTGCGCGAGCTGTCGGCAGCCGAGTTCGTCCGCCAGGTCCTGGTCGATGGACTGGCGGTGCGGCATCTTGAAGTGGGCGACGATTTCCGTTTCGGCTGCGACCGCTCCGGTGACTTCGCCTTCCTGGTGAACGCCAGTCGCGAGCAGGGGTTCACCGTCGAGGCGGCCACCACCGTCGAACTGGACGGTGTGCGGGTGAGCAGCACGCGGGTCCGCCAGGCCCTGGCCGAGGGCGACCTGCATCTCGCCGAGCGCCTTCTGGGGCGTCCCTTCAGCCTGAGCGGACGGGTCCTGCATGGACAGAAACTCGGCCGGCAACTGGGCTCGCCCACGGCCAACATTCAACTGAAACGGCGCAAGGCGCCGTTGAACGGGGTCTACCTGGTCAGTACGCTGGTCGATGGTCAGCGTTGCCAGGGGGTGGCGAACATCGGCACCCGCCCTTCGGTGAACGGCGACGGCCGTCCCCATCTGGAAGTGCACCTGCTCGATTTCGCCGGCGATCTATACGGCCGGCATCTGCAGGTGACCTTCCACCAGAAGCTGCGCGACGAGCAGCGTTTTGCCTCCCTGGAGGCACTCAAGGCGGCGATTCTCGCGGATATCGCCGCCGCCCGGGCCTACTGGCTGGGCCAACCGCTTGATTGAAGAGATCCTGAACAGGCCCTGAGATGACCGACTACAAAGCGACGCTAAACCTTCCGGAAACCGCCTTCCCAATGAAAGCCGGCCTGCCCCAGCGCGAGCCGGAAACCCTGAAGTTCTGGAACGACATCGGTCTGTACCAGAAGCTGCGGGCCATTGGCGGCGACCGTCCGAAGTTCGTCCTGCACGATGGCCCTCCGTACGCCAACGGCAGCATTCACATCGGTCACGCGGTCAACAAGATTCTCAAGGACATCATTGTCCGCTCCAAGACCCTGGCGGGCTACGACGCGCCCTATGTGCCGGGCTGGGATTGCCACGGCCTGCCCATCGAGCACAAGGTCGAGACCACCCACGGCAAGAATCTTCCGGCGGACAAGACCCGCGAACTGTGCCGCGAATACGCAGCCGAGCAGATCGAAGGGCAGAAGGCCGACTTCATCCGCCTGGGCGTGCTCGGCGAGTGGGACAACCCCTACAAGACCATGAATTTCGCCAACGAGGCGAACGAAATCCGCGCCCTCGCGGAAATGGTCAAGCAGGACTTCGTGTTCAAGGGCCTGAAGCCGGTCAACTGGTGCTTCGACTGTGGTTCGGCGCTGGCCGAGGCCGAGGTCGAGTACGCCGACAAGAAGTCGCCGACCATCGACGTCGGCTTCCCGGTGGCGGATGCCGACAAGCTGGCCGCGGCCTTCGGCCTGGCGGCCCTGGACAAGCCGGCGCAGATCGTCATCTGGACCACCACGCCCTGGACCATCCCGGCCAACCAGGCGCTGAACGTGCATCCGGAGATCGACTACGCGCTGGTCGATGCCGGCGATCGCTACCTGGTGCTGGCCGAGGCCCTTGTCGAGTCCTGCCTGGCGCGCTACCAGCGCGAGGGCAAGGTGGTCGCCACCGCCAAGGGCGAGGCGCTGGAACTGATCAACTTCCGCCATCCGTTCTACGAGCGCCTGTCGCCGGTCTACCTGGCCGACTACGTGGCCCTCGACGCCGGCACCGGTATCGTCCACTCATCGCCGGCCTACGGCGAAGACGACTTCTACACCTGCAAGCGCTACGGGATGAGCAACGACGACATCCTCAGCCCGGTGCAGAGCAACGGCGTCTACGTCGACTCGTTGCCGTTCTTCGGCGGTCAGTTCATCTGGAAGGCCAACCCCAACGTGGTGGCCAAGCTGGAAGAGGTCGGCAGCCTGCTGGCCCACGAAACCATCAATCACAGCTACATGCACTGCTGGCGGCACAAGACGCCGCTGATCTATCGCGCCACCGCGCAGTGGTTCGTCGGCATGGACAAGCAGCCCAGGCAGGGTGCTTCCCTGCGCGAGCGAGCGCTGGAAGCCATCACCCAGACCGAATTCGTCCCGGGCTGGGGCCAGGCGCGTCTGCACGGAATGATCGCCGGGCGTCCCGACTGGTGCATCTCGCGCCAGCGCAACTGGGGCGTACCGATCCCGTTCTTCCTGCACAAGGCCAGTGGCGAACTGCATCCACGCACCGTCGAGCTGATGGAAGAGGTCGCACAGCGAGTCGAGAAGGAAGGCATCGAAGCCTGGTTCAAGCTCGACGCCGCCGAGCTGCTCGGCGAGGAGGCCGCGCAGTACGAGAAGATCAACGACACCCTGGACGTCTGGTTCGACTCCGGCACCACCCATTGGCACGTGCTGCGTGGTTCCCACCGGATCGGCCATGCCAGCGGCCCGGTCGCCGATCTCTACCTGGAAGGTTCCGACCAGCACCGTGGCTGGTTCCACTCCTCGCTGCTGACCGGCTGCGCGATCGACAACCATGCGCCGTACCGCCAGTTGCTGACCCACGGTTTCACCGTTGACGAGTCCGGCCGCAAGATGTCCAAGTCGCTGGGCAACACCGTGGTGCCGCAGACCGTCATCGATACCCTGGGCGCCGACATCCTGCGCCTGTGGGTGGCTTCGACCGATTACTCGGGCGAGATCGCGGTATCCCAGCAGATTCTCCAGCGTAGCGCCGATGCCTACCGGCGGATCCGCAATACCACGCGCTTCCTGCTGTCCAACCTGAACGGTTTCGATCCGGCCACGGATCTGCTGCCGCCCCAGGAAATGCTGGCCCTGGATCGCTGGGCGGTCGACCGCGCCCTGCTCTTGCAGCGCGAGATCGAAGAGGCGTACCGCGAGTACCGCTTCTGGAACGTCTATTCCAAGGTGCACAACTTCTGCGTACAGGAGCTGGGCGGGTTCTACCTGGACATCATCAAGGACCGCCAGTACACCACCGGCGCCAACAGCGTCGCCCGGCGCTCCTGCCAGACCGCACTGTTCCACATCGCCGAGGCCCTCGTGCGCTGGATCGCCCCGATCCTGGCGTTCACCGCCGAGGAAGTCTGGAAGTTCCTGCCCGGCGAGCGCGCCGAGTCGGTAATGCTCGCCACCTGGTACGACGGCCTCAGCGAACTGCCGGCCGACGTGACGCTGAATCGCCAGTACTGGGAACAGGTCATGGCGGTGAAGGCCGCGGTCAACAAGGAGCTGGAGAACCAGCGCGCGGCCAAGGCCGTGGGCGGCAACCTGCAGGCTGAGGTCACCCTGTATGCGGAAGACGCGCTGCAGGCCCAATTGGCCAAGCTGGGCAACGAGCTACGCTTCGTCCTGATCACCTCGACCGCGACCCTGGCGCCGCTGTCGGCGGCTCCGGCCGACGCGGTGGACAGCGAAGTCGCCGGCCTCAAGCTGAAAGTGGTCAAGTCGACCCACGCCAAGTGCGGTCGTTGCTGGCACCATCGCGAGGACGTCGGTCAGCACGCTGCGCATCCTGACCTGTGTGGTCGCTGCATCGAGAACATCGAAGGCAGCGGCGAGGTTCGCCACTATGCCTGAGGTCGATCGTTTCGGGCGCTTGCCCTGGTTGTGGATCACCGTGCTGGTGTTCGTCCTCGACCAGGTCAGCAAGGCGTTCTTCCAGGCCGAACTGAGCATGTACCAGCAGATCGTGGTGATCCCCGATCTGTTCAGCTGGACCCTGGCCTACAACACCGGTGCCGCCTTCAGCTTCCTGGCCGACAGCTCGGGCTGGCAGCGCTGGCTGTTCGCCCTGATCGCCATCGTCGTCAGCGCGATCCTGGTGGTCTGGCTGAAACGCCTGAAGAAAGGCGAGACCTGGTTGGCCATCGCCCTGGCGCTGGTGCTCGGTGGCGCCCTGGGCAACCTCTACGACCGCATGGTTCTTGGCCACGTGGTGGACTTCATCCTGGTGCACTGGCAGAACCGCTGGTACTTCCCGGCGTTCAACCTGGCCGATAGCGCCATCACCGTCGGCGCCGTCATGCTGGCGCTCGACATGTTCAGATCGAAGAAATCCGGAGAAGCCGCCCATGGCTGAGTCGACCCGCATTGGCCAGGAGAGCCGCGTCACCCTGCATTTCGCCCTCAAGCTGGAGGACGGCAACGTCGTCGACAGCACCTTCGACAAGCAGCCGGCCTCGTTCAAGGTCGGCGACGGCAACCTGCTGCCGGGCTTCGAACAGGCGCTGTTCGGCTTGAAGGCTGGCGACAAGCGCACCCTGAGCATTCTTCCCGAGCAGGGTTTCGGCCAGCCGAATCCGCAGAACGTGCAGATCATGCCGCGCGACCAGTTCCAGGACATGGAGCTGGCCGAGGGCCTGCTGGTGATCTTCAACGACGCGGCCAAGACCGAACTGCCGGGCGTGGTCAAGGCGTTCGATGAGCAGCAGGTTACCGTCGACTTCAATCATCCGCTGGCCGGCAAGACCCTGGCCTTCGAAGTCGAGATCATCGACGTCCAGCCGGCCTGAACCGTCGGTCGCTGCGCCCTTCCCAAGCGGGGAGGGCGGTAGCAAGGTTCATTCGTCCAATCACCGCGTCGCCCACGAGACCGCCATGCAAATCAAACTCGCCAATCCCCGCGGCTTCTGCGCCGGCGTGGATCGCGCCATCGAGATCGTCAACCGTGCCCTCGATGTCTTCGGTCCGCCGATCTACGTGCGTCACGAGGTGGTGCACAACAAGTTCGTCGTGGACAACCTGCGCCAGCGCGGCGCCATCTTCGTCGAGGAACTCGATCAGGTGCCGAACAACGTCATCGTCATCTTCAGCGCCCACGGCGTTTCCCAGGCGGTCCGCAAGGAAGCCGAGGGGCGCGGCCTGAAGGTTTTCGACGCGACCTGCCCGCTGGTGACCAAAGTGCACATGGAAGTGGTGCGCTACAGCCGCGACGGCCACGAATGCGTGCTGATCGGGCATGAAGGGCACCCCGAGGTGGAAGGCACCATGGGCCAGTACGATGCCAGCAACGGTGGTGCCATCTACCTGGTGGAGGACGAGGCCGACGTCGCCGCGCTGGAGGTGCGCAAGCCCGAAGCCCTGCACTACGTGACCCAGACGACCCTGTCGATGGACGACACCTCGAAGGTCATCGATGCCCTGCGCGCCAAGTTCCCGCAGATCCAGGGACCGCGCAAGAACGACATCTGCTATGCCACCCAGAACCGCCAGGATGCCGTGAAGGAACTGGCCGACCAGTGCGACATGGTCTTGGTGGTGGGCAGCCCCAACAGTTCCAACTCCAACCGCCTGCGCGAACTCGCCGAGCGGATGGGCACGCCGGCCTACCTGATCGACGGCGCCGAGGACATGCAACGCGGCTGGTTCGACGGTGTGCGTCGCATCGGAATCACCGCAGGCGCTTCCGCGCCGGAAGTGCTGGTGCGCGGCGTGATCGCCCAGCTACGCGAGTGGGGGGCGTCGGAGGAGCAGGAACTGGAGGGGCGGGAGGAGAACATTACCTTCTCGATGCCCAAGGAACTGCGGGTCAAGGCTTTGTGAACCGTGCGCAATGAAAGAGCCCCTCTCGTAGAGGGGCTCTTTCGTTTCAGCGCCAGCAGTCGTTGACGGTGCTGTTGTTGCCGGTCTTGCCGGCTGCGCCGCGTTCGCCGAGCTGATTGAGGGTCAGCTTGCCGCAGGTCTTGTCGCGGGTCTGCGAGTTGATCGGCGTGGCGGTCAGGGTATAGGTGGTGCTGGTGGGCGTCGCTATGGTGAGGTTGTACAGGTTGTTCGGCGAGTTGGCCGAACTCATGCCCAGCTTGGCCACGTCCTTGGTGTAGCCGACCCCGGGGTTCTGCGAGTAGTAGCGTTCCTGGCGCGCGGCCGCGTCCGAGAGCAGGGCCTGGCCCTCGGTGCGGTTGGAGCGGATCACGTAGTTCTGGTAACTGGGAATGGCGATGCCGAGGAGGATGCCGATCACCGCCACTACCACCACCATTTCCAGCAACGTGAAGCCCTTCTGTCTTGTCCTCATCGGGGCTGCTCCTCCCCGTCCTGGCGGGGCTGTTCTTTCTCGATCATCTCGGCCAGCTCCTGTTCGCTCATCTGTTTGTGAATGTAGATATCGGTGATGGTGGACCACGGCTGGCTGACGGTGCCAGAGTAGGACACCACGGAGCCCGGCTTGACCTGGAACAGGCTGGGCATGCCGTTCCTGACGGTGCTGTTGGGCAGGCGGTAGAGCCGGTGGTCGATGTCCACCAGGTTCTTCTCGACCTGGACTTCGAAGACCACGCCAGCGCCTTCGAAGGTCTGGGGATCTTCGGCCCAGCAGAGGCCGGGAACGGCCAGGGCCAGCAGCATAGGCAGCACTTTCATATCAGTTCTTTCCTTCGATGGGGCGCCAGTTCTGGCGGCCACGGGTGTTCGGACCGGGGTTCACGGTCAGGCATTCGCCCGAGGAGCAGACTTCCGGATTGCCCTGTTCGTTGGTGCTCAGCGTCAAGCCTCCCAGGCCTTTCTGCTCGGTACCGGATACCGCGACGTTCTGCTTGTTGTAGCTGTAGTCGGATTTCGAGTCCACGACGCCCTGGCGTGCCAGGTCGAACACGGTGAAGCTGGTGCGACCGCCGGTATAGGGATCGAGGCCATAGGTCCAGTTGCTGGCGCCGTCGGCACAGGGGTCATCGTTCGGGGTGATGGTTTGCAGCAGCACCACCTGGCCGATGGCGATCATGTCCTCGATCAGCATCTCGCCCTTCAGGGTGCCGTTGACCATGAAGTCCAGATACCAGCCGGACTGCTTGGTGCTGCCGTCATTGTTCAGCCAGTTGACCGGGTTCTGACTGGCGATGCGAATGGTGCGAGCGGTCGAGGCGAAGGTCGAGTCGGCCTGGAGGTCCAGTGTCTGCTGCTGCAGGTTGCCGCGCGTCAGTCGGGGTGTGCTGCCCGCGGCTTCGCCCTTGGTTTGCTGGTCCCAGATGCCGTAGAGCGTCTGGGCGCGGCTGGTATCGGCCCGGGCGTCGGCGTTCTCGAAATACTTGCCGGTACCGAAGATCACGATGTAGCCCTTGCGTGTCGGATGGCGAACCAGTGAGGGCGCGGCGGTGATCGCTTGCGCCGCGCCGGCGGAGTCGACCGCCGAATAGAGCGGCTGGCCACCGAAAGACACCCTGAAGCTCGAGGCCACCGCCGGGCCGTCGTTGGCTCGGCTGAACGGATCGTCCTGGTTGACCTTGCCGGCGATCAGGTCGAAGCGCCAGAGGTTGCCTTGCAGGTCGCCGGCGTAGGCGTAGTCGGCTACGCCGTCGCTGTTGTTGTCTGCCAGGCGAGGGCTGGATAGGCCGTTGGGTACGCCGGTCCTGCCGGTGACTTCCAGTTTGCGGGTGATGGCCCCGGTCTCCAGGTCGATGATCAGCAGCGCGGCCTTGTCGTTCAGGCTGGAATAACCGTTTCCGGTGACCACGGCCCACTTGCCGTTGTGCAGCCGGGCGACCGTGGGTTTGGGGAAGCTGTAGCCAAGGTCGGGCTCCTGGTCCACACCGATTTCCCAGAGCAGCTTGATGTTGGCGGGGTCGGTCACGTCGAGGGCGAACAGACCCTTGCCGCCGGCGCGCAGGCTGCCGATCAGCACGGTATGCCAGGCGCCGCCGAAGAAGGCGTCGGCGACCACCGGCGAACCGTCGACGTAGAACTGGTGGGCGCCGCCCTGGTAGCCGCGGGCGGTCAACTTGTGGAGCTTCTCGAAGACCGCGCTTGGGATGAAGGCGAAGGTCTCGTTACCGTCGGTATCGAAACCGTGCAGCATGCCGTCGTTGGCGCCGACGTATACCCGCGGGGCACGGGTTTTCTGTGCTTCTGCGAACGTGGAGTAGTTACCGCTGGGCTCGATCGGCTGGGCCAGGTAGGTCAGGTACTGGGCCTTGCCGACCGTCGCCGGCGAGGAGTTGATGATATCGCCGAGGATCGAGTTGCGGGTGCGGAAGTTGTCGCTGTTCTCCTTGCTGCGATCGCCACGCAGGAAGGCCACTCGGTCCTGGCCCTTGGTGTCGGCGACATCGTTGCGGTCCGGATCGCGGTTCAACTGCCGCTGCTGGTCGGCGCTGAGGCTGCCCCAGGTGAACTCCTTGAGGCCCGAGGTACCGGATCCGGCCATCATGATCTTGCGGCCAGCTCCACCGTTGGGCATCGCGTCGAGGATACTCTGCGCGCTCCACAGCTTGGTCTGCACGGTGGCCTTGTCCTGGGTGGTCAGGCTGTAGCGGGTCAGGTCGCCAGCCCAGTTCTTGTCGCTGGCGAAGCTGGTCTGGTAGGCGAAGCGGGTCAGCTTGTCGCCAGTGTCGTCTTCCTGCAGGGACGAGCTGATGGCGGGGCGGGATGCCGGCAGGTCCTTGCCCGAAATTCGGTTGAGGATGTCCTGGAAGGCCGCGACCAGTTGGTCCGGCGAGTCGGCGCTGAAGAACTCGCCCCGGGAGTTCACTGCGGCGTGCCACAGGTCATAGACGTTGTTGCTATGGTTATTCGAAGCGTTCGGCCAGCTGAGGCGCCCGGCGGCGATTTCGTCATAGCCGCCGGAGTAGGTGGAACCCTCCCACTTCGGGCTGGTGAGGCTGGTGGTCAGGCCCAGGCCCAGGGTATAGGTCACCATGTGCTGCCAGGTCGCCGGATCGTTGCGCGGATTCCAGTACTCCGCCGAGGGATTGGCCTGGTCCGGGTAGGGAATGTACGGCTTGATATTGTCGTCGATATCCGGCCGGGCATCGGTGGCCCAGTAATGGAAGGCCTGGTCGGCCAGGGTATTGGACGCAGCATCCCTGTAAGGCGTCTGGCTGCTGTAGCTCTTGCCATCGGGGAGGCTACGACTCGTGCTGTCGGCATTGCCTACGCTGGCCGAGTCGTTGTTCCAAAGACCATCGGTCATCAGAATGTGATAACTGCCACGGCAGCTGTATTCCGGCGAGGTCTGGGTACCAGGTCGATAGGCATAGGGGCCGTTGACGCCGGTCTTCTTGAGAAACTCCCCTGCTCGAGTCATGGCCTGACGCAGCGGAGTACCACCTCCGACCGACAGGTTCTCCAGCCAGTTGAAGAAGTTCACCCGATGTTGCCCGGTGAAGTCTCTCAGGTAGTTGTTGTAACAGTTACTGGAGCCACTGCCGATCAGGCACGAGGAACTGTTCAGTAGTTGCCAACTGATCCGGGCGTTTTCAGGCAGGCTGTAGAACGCCAGGTTAGCGGCGGTCTGGGTGGCCAGGGCGCGGGTACGATAGAAGGAGTACCAGTTGGCGAAGTTCTGCTGCTGGGCCGCGCCGCTGATTTCCACACGGGTGTAGCAACTCGAAGTGGTGAGGCTGCAACCGCGGCCCCCGCTGTATTGGTAGTAGAAGGCAGGAGCCCCGTACCAGTCGATGCTGGACTCGGTGCCTGCTCCCGATCCGCCCTGGTACTGCACCGTTGGCCTGTAGTCACGGGAAAGGTTTACCCGGCCTTCCTGAGTGAAACCGTTGCGCCATGCCGCGGTGAAGCTGGGCTTGGAATAGTCCTGCACCTGGATCTGGCCATTGGAAAGGGTCACCTTTTTCGGCAGCTTGTACTGGGTATTCGGGTCGAAGTACATCGGGTTGTAGCTGTTCGACGCGAAATAGACGTTGTTGCGGCTGTTGACCAGGCTATCCGGTGCATAGGCATAAGCCATACTGCCCGAGTCGTCGAGAGTCACCAGCATGTTCGGGGCGACGCCCTGGATCAGCATCAGCGGCTGCTGGCTGACCGACAGGGCGGCGGCGTGGGTGGTCTGGGCGGAGAGCAGGACGGCGCCGCTGAGCGCGGCTGCCAGCGAGGTCTTGCCGATCTGGTGGAGTACCGATTTCATGCGAGGCTCGATCAGTTGGTATAGAGACGGGCGAGAACGGTCTGCAGGACGGTTTCGCTGTTGGTCTGGTTGCGCGCGACGCTATTGGTCTCGTAGTAGAAGGTGCCGATGCCGCGCATCAGGTTGCCGTATTCGGGGCTTTCCGCTTCGTTGACCTGGCCGCCCGAGGGAATGGGCAGGTTGTTCCACTGCACGCTGTAGAGCGTGCCCGCGGTGGTCGCGCTGCTGATGTCGCTGCCGCGGTAACTCATCCAGGTATTGGCGATGCCCTTCAGCACGCCGACCGGATTCTGGTGGGTGTCCGCCAGCTTCAGGTTCAGCGCGGCGAGGTCCAGCAGGCAGGGGCGGGCCACGTTGTCGGCCGTACAACCGGTGCCGGGCTCCGGCGGACGCAGGGTGTTGACGAAGCGCCGCTCGCCTTCGCGGAGTCCGGACTCGGCGGCGTTCTGCAAGCGAGTCTGTTCGATGACGTTGCCGGTGATGCGGCTTTCCAGTACCACTTCGCGCATGCTCGAGACCGCCAGCAGGGTGACGATCACCAGGATCGCCAGGGCGATGACCAGCGTGGCGCCGCGCTGTTGTGCAGGGAAGTTGTTCATGGCACGAGATTCCTGAGTGTCTGGCTGCCCTTGGCGATCTGGTAGAGGCGGTCCTTGTCGTTGCCTTGCAGGCTGGTCTTGGACGAGGGGTAGAGCGTGATCCAATCGTCCAGGGTCTTGCTGTCGCCCTGGCGCAGGTTCTTGTCGCTGGCCATCAGCGCGGAGTAGCGCAGGGCACGCACCGGACGGTCGGCGATGTTGGCCTGTTCGACGAAGCTTTCCACCTCGCGTTTGCCGGCCATGGTCGGGCCGACGCCGTACTCGAGCTTGAAGTCGACCAGGCCGCTGACGATCTCCTGGCCTTTTTCCTTGATTGTCTGCGCGGAGCAGGCGAGGCTGCCGGGGACATCGGCGGTCGCGGGAACGAACAGAACGCGTGCGGTGATGGCCTGGGCGGTAGCGAAGGGATCGCTAGGGGTGGTGATCGAGTTGCCTTCGCAGTCGTAGGCTTCGCCTGGCGCCGGTTGATAGCGGTAGCAGAATCCGCTCTGGCCGGCCTTGACCACGGCGGGCACCAGGGTCGAGCCGGCTTTGAATGCCTCGCAATAGGCGGTTTTCTGCTGCGCCGGGAAGGCAAACTCGTTGGGGTCGTCCGCACGCCTACGGAAACCCACCTTGGCCAGTTGCTGGTCCAGGAACATCATGGCGAAGCGTCCGTTTTCCTGGTTGCCTGCCTGGCCTTGCTGGAACAGGTAGTTGCGCTTGTTGTCCAGGTAGATCTGGGTAATCCCGAGAATCAGGAAGCTGCTGATGGCGAGGGCCACCAGTAGTTCGATCATGGACAGGCCCGATTGCCGTCGGGAGCGGTTGTTCATGCTCATGGCTCGACCCTGAGGGTGTAGTAGCAGAGGGAGGTGTCGGCGCTGCTGTCGGCGGCGTTGACGCAGGCGCCTTGCTTGCCGCGCCAGGCAAGGCGGATTTCCAGCATGGAGCCCTTGCCGTCGCAGTCGCCCGGCTTTGAGCTGCGGCAGATGTAGTAGTCGCTCTTCAGCAGGTCGCCAGCGCCTGGCAGTTCGTTCTTCACCTGTTCCGCCCAGCATCCCAGGCGGTCCTTGATCGCGTCGGGCAATGGCGTGCAGGAGGACGGCGCGGTGGGGAACGCCGACCCCTTGGCCTTGAAGAAGTCGGATTGCGTGGCCATCTGGTCCTTGACGTCGTACAGCGCCTTCGGGCTCGCCCGCATGCTTTCCAGCAGGTTGCTGCCGAGCATGGCTGCCTTGTTGCGCTCGACCGAGTCGGCGGTGTACTGGATGGTCTTGCCCTGCATGGCGATCATGCCCAGCACGCCGATGCTGATCAGCAGCAGGGCGACCAGCACTTCGATCATGCTGAAGCCGGATTGGTGCAGCGACCTGTGTCGCGATTTCAATAGCATGACTGGGGCGCCTTGGAGGAAGGTTCGAGTTGGATCCGGCCGGCCTGGCTGATGCTCAGCACGCGGCCCCCGTCGGTCTTGCCGTTCTGGCAGATGGCGAAGGTTCGTTCCGTTGGCGGTACGAGGGTACCGTTGGCCGTGAAGGTCAGATGTTCCACGGCGCTCTTTTCCTTCGCTGTCAGCGTGGCGGCACGGAAGCCGTCGTGTTTGCGCAGGGGCGCGGCGATCGAGCCGGAGGCCAGGACACCTATGCTCAGGCCCTTGCCCCAGTCCTTGTCCTTCAGCGCCTGGATGCTGATCGCGCGCCTCTGGGACACGGCTTCGCTGCGAGCGTACTGCAGCATCGCATTGAGTTCCTCGGCGGCGCTCTGCAGTTCGTTGCGTTCTGTCAGCTGCTTGAAGTTCGGAATGGCGAAGCTCGCCATGATGGCCAGCAGGACGACGATGATCAGCAACTCGATCAGGGTGAAGCCGGTCGAGTTGGAACGATATGACATGCGGTTGCTCCAGGGGGTCTACGCCTGGAAAGCATGCCAAACGGGCCTGGGAGCGTCTTGCGGTCGTTGACGGTCGGCCCGTGGGGCAGGACAACTGGTCCATGATCATCCGGAAGTGCTGCATAGCTCACGTTTCTCCCGGTTCTCCCTGGCGCTCGCGGTACGGAGCCGGCCCTGCCGGTTGAGGATCAGTTGCCAGGCAACGGTATGCCTTCCGCAGAGCAGAAACCGCCCGTTGTGAATGTTGAGCTGGCCGCTGGGGAGGAACCTGAGGCGGTTCGAACGGTTCCAGCGGAGCCTTTCCTTCTTTGCAAGCGCGCGTCCCACGAGAAGCCGTTCCCCACCGTCTTCCGCAAGCAGCCAGCCCTCTCCCCAGTCGCTGCCGCAGTGACGGCCATCGGTCGACGGACAGAGCGTCACCGGGCGCTGGTAGGCGACGGCATGGGTTCTGCCCAGCTGGATGCTCGCGCTCAGCTCGTGCAACACACTTCGCTCGCGATTGCCGTCCAGCCAGGCTGCCATCCCGGGCAGCGCCAGGCTTCCCAGTATTCCCAGCAGAACCAGCGCAAACAGCAGCTCGGTGAGCGTCAACGCTCTCTGCGACCTTTCGACCATGGCAGGCGGTCCTTTTGCTCGTATCATTCCGCGACGGTCGTATCTCGCCGGATTTTCCCCGTTGCCTCAATCAGCTGCGGGATGAGGCGTATGACCGACTTTTCTGCAACCCCTGTGTGATCGTGGAGGCCCTGGTGTCGGAAAGAGTTGTGGTAGTGGGCGCTGGCGTCATCGGCCTGTTGACCGCCCGGGAGCTGGCGCTCGCCGGACTGCGGGTGACCCTGGTGGAGCGGGGCGAGAGTGGGCGTGAGGCATCCTGGGCGGGAGGCGGGATCGTCTCGCCGCTCTATCCGTGGCGCTACAGCCCGGCGGTGACCGCCCTGGCGCACTGGTCGCAGGACTTCTACCCGGCCCTGGGGCAACGTTTGCTCGACGAGACCGGGCTCGATCCCGAGGTCCATACCGTTGGCCTGTACTGGCTGGACCTGGACGACCAGACCGAGGCACTGCAGTGGGCACGCAAGCACACCCGGCCGTTGAAGGAAGTGCCGATCGAGGAGGCCTACGCGGCGGTGCCCGGGCTGGGCGCCGGCTTCCAGCGGGCGGTCTACATGTCGGGCGTGGCCAATGTGCGCAATCCTCGCCTGGCGCGCTCATTGCGGGCATCCCTGCAACAATTCGCCAATCTCGAACTGCATGAGCAGACGGAGGTGCGCGGCTGGTTGCGCGACGGCGATCGAGTGCTCGGCGTGGCGACCTCGCGTGGCGAGATCCGTGGCGACAAGGTGCTGCTGGCGGCGGGCGCCTGGAGCGGCGAGTTGTTGAAGCCGCTTGGCCTGGAACTGCCCGTGGTACCGGTGAAAGGGCAGATGATCCTCTACAAGTGCGCGGCGGATTTCCTGCCGCGCATGGTGCTGGCCAAGGGGCGCTACGCGATTCCGCGGCGCGACGGCCACATCCTGATCGGCAGCACCTTGGAACATTCGGGCTTCGACAAGACGCCGACCGACGAGGCGCTGGAAAGCCTCAGGGCGTCTGCGGCAGAACTGTTGCCGGAACTGGCGGACATGCAGCCGGTGGCCCACTGGGCAGGGTTGCGCCCGGGCTCTCCCGAAGGCATCCCCTATATCGGTCCGGTGCCTGGCTTCGACGGGCTCTGGCTGAATACCGGGCACTACCGCAACGGGCTGGTCCTGGCACCGGCGTCGTGCCGTCTGCTGGCGGATCTCATGAGCGGGCGGGAACCGATCATCGACCCGGTCCCCTACGCCCCGGCTGGTCGCCTCTGAGGAGCGAAAACCAAAAGGCCTGTCTTCGGACAGGCCTTTTCACTTTCAGTCGATGCCCAGCTTTTTCAGGCGGTAGCGCATCGAGCGGAACGTCAGGCCCAGGCGCTGGGCCGCGGCGGTGCGGTTCCAGCGGGTCTCCTCGAGCGCCTGCATGATCAGCTTGCGCTCGATGTCTTCCAGGTAGTCCTCGAGGTTGTCTATTTCGCTCAGGCTCGCGGCGCCTTCCTGGCTGGCACCCGGCGCATCGGCCAGGCGCAGGTCGTGAGGCTGGATCTGGTCGTCTTCGCACAGGGTGTAGGCGCGCTCCAGCATGTTTTCCAGCTCGCGGACGTTGCCCGGGAAGCGGTAGTTCTTCAGCTTCTCCTGTGCGTCGCCGGTCAGCCTGGCGGCCGGCAGGCCGGTGTCGCCGGCCAGGCGCTTGAGGATGCGTTCGGCGAGCAGCGGGATGTCCTCGCGGCGTTCGCGCAGCGGCGGTACGCGCAGCTCGATGACGTTGAGGCGGTAGTAGAGGTCCTGGCGGAAGCGCCCGGCGCCGACTTCGGCGGCGAGGTCCTTGTGGGTGGCGCAGAGGATGCGCACGTCGACGGCGACCTCCTGCTGGCCGCCGACCGCGCGCACGGCCTTTTCCTGGATCGCCCGGAGCAGTTTGACCTGCATGGCCATCGGCAGGTCGGCGACTTCGTCGAGGAACAGGGTGCCGCCGCTGGCGGCCTGGAACAGGCCCTGCTTGTCTTCGATAGCGCCAGTGAAGCTGCCTTTCTTGTGGCCGAAGAACTCGCTTTCCATCAGTTCGGAGGGAATCGCGCCGCAGTTCACCGGCACGAACGGCCGCTCGATACGTGGCCCCTGCTCGTGGATCAGGCGCGCCACCAGCTCCTTGCCGCTACCGGACTCGCCACTGATGTAGACCGGCGCCTGGCTGCGCGCCAGCTTGCCGATCTGGTTGCGCAGGGCGCGCATCGGCGGCGACTCGCCGAGCAGGCGGTTGTCCACCGGCGCTTCCTCGGCTTCCGGGTTGCGCAAGCGCAGGGCGGTTGCCACCAGCTCCCGCAAGCGACCGAGGTCGACCGGTTTGGTGAGGAAGTCGAAGGCACCGGCCTTGAGCGCCTGGATCGCGGTGTCCAGGCTGCCGTACGCGGTGATCATGGCCACCGGGGTTTGTGGATGGCGCTGCTGGATGTACTGGACCAGATCGAGGCCGCTGCCGTCCGGCAGGCGCATGTCGGTGAGGCACAGGTCGAACGGCTCGCGGGCCAGCAACTCGCGGGCTTCCTTGACGTTGCGGGCGCTGCGGGTGTCCAGCTTCATGCGGCCGAGAGTGATTTCCAGCAGTTCGCGGATATCCGGTTCATCGTCGACGATCAGGGCTTTTTGTCGGCTCATGCGTGCGGCTTCCGTCAGCTGAGTTTGCGCGGGTGGGCGAAGGTGATGCGGAAGCAGCCGCCGCCTTCCTCGCGATTGCGGTAGTCGATCCGTGCCTGGTTGCTCTCGCAGAGCTCGCGGGAGAGATAGAGGCCCAGGCCGGTGCCTTTGCTTTCTGTAGTAAAGAAGGGTTCGAACAGGTTGTTCAGTTTGTCCGCCGGTACGCCGGGACCGTCGTCGATGATTTCCAGCACCGGCAGGTCGCTCTCCGGGTCGCGCGCGAGGCTCAGCCAGACCTGGCCGCGCCCGTGCGCCTGGGCGCTGTAGCGAAGACCGTTCTGCACCAGGTTGCTCAGCACCTGGTTCAACTGATGTGGGTCCATGCGGGTCTGGATGTCGCCGGCACCGAGCTGCAGGTGCAGTTGGCTGTCGTTGCGCAGCCTGCCGGGGTATTCGTCGACGAACCGCTGAAGCCACTCCTTCAGGTCGAGCTGCTGCGGTTCGGCCTGGCGGCGACGGGAGAGCTGCAGGACGTTCTCGATGACCAGGTTCATCCGCTTCGACTGGTCCTGGATGATCTGCGTCAGGCGTCGGTCCGGGGCATCCAGTTCCTCTGACTCCTGCAGCAGTTGGGCGGCGTGGCTGATCGCGCCCAGCGGGTTGCGGATCTCATGGGCGATGCCGGCGGTCAGGCGGCCGAGACCGGCCAGCTTCATCTGCTGCGCCTGCTGGGCGATCTGCGAAATGTCTTCGAGGAAGATCAGCACGTGCTGGTCGTCTTCGCGGTTGAGGCTGATAAAGCTGGGTTGCACCGTCGGGCCATCCGGCACCACCTTGAGCGTCGGCGGACGGAGGCTGGGATTCAGGCGCCATTGCTTCATGCAGTGCATCAGCATCGGGCTGTGGCGGCCGAGGCTGGCGCCCTGCACGTCGTCCTGCCTGAGCAGGCCGAGGGCGGCCTGGTTGGCGAGGAGGATGGCCTGACGGCTATCGACCACAAGGATGCCGGTGCGCATGCGCTGCAGGATCAATGCGTTGAGTTCCTCCAGGTTGGCGACCGTCTCGGCGCGTTCTTCGGCCAGCGTTTCGGTCTGCTCCTGGCGCCGCACCAGGGCCTGGATCACCAGCGCGGCGGCGAAGCACAGGGTGCCGAGGCCGCCGGCCTGGACGTAGTGGTTGGTGGCGTCCGGACTGCTCAGGCTGAGGAAGAAGGTCAGGTAGAGCAGACCGAGGCTGGCCGCCGCCGCGATGACCAGGCCGATGCGCCCGCGCAGCAGGATGTTGGCAATGGCCACCGCCACCACCAGCAGGCTGCCGATGCCGCTGGGTACGCCGCCACCTGCGTAGAACAGGCCGCAAAGCATCAGCACGTCGGTGAGCGCGAGGATGAAGATCGGCAGCAATTGCCGTGACGGCGGCAGGAACAGCGCGACCAGGATGTTGAAGACCAGGTAGCACCAACTGCCGACATGGAACAGTTCAGGGTGGACGAGCTTGAGGACCTGATCTTCCAGTTCGCTGGAGATCAGCAGGACCAGTACCAGGCCGATGGTCAGGCGGTACAGGTGGTACAGACGGAGGATGCGTTGCCCCTGCTCCTCGCTCAGCCGTAGCCGTTCAGCGCGCACGGTCGCCCTGGTCCTGGCGCAGGTGCGCCTGGCTGCAATACCAGCGTTGTTCGTGGGCGAGGGCGTTGGCCTGCGGCACGTGGACGCCGCAATGGGCGCAGCGGACCATCGGCGATGCGCTCGGCTCGTCCTGCGGACGTTGCTGCTGGCGCGGAGTGGGACGGGTAAAGCGACGCCAGAGCCAGAACGCGATGGCGATCAGGGCGATCCAGAACAGGAGGCGGAAAAGGCCCATGGTGATCTCGGAGGCTGGAGAAAGCTGCAGTTTAGCCAAGCCGCCGGCTCGATCCCAGCCGGGAAGGTCCAGGCTGTGCGGCGTTTGGCGCTGGGAGAGGCATGGCGGCGGGCAAAAAGAAGGGAGGCCTGCGCCTCCCTTCGGTGTTTCGTGCGATCAGTCGAAGAGACCGAAGGTCATGTAGCTCCACCAGGAGCGGCCGGAGTCTTCGTCGTCATCGCTCTCCGGCTTCTCGTCGTCGGCGCTGTGATCCTGGTTTTCCGGCTTCAGTTCGGCGGGGATCTCCCGCTCGGCATCCTCGTACTGCTTGATCACGTCCTTGGCGGCCTGGGTTTCCATGTGCGGCGGCGGCTCGCCGCCTTCGATCAGGCCCAGGGTGGCCTTGGCCAGCCAGGAGCGGGTGTCGGCCTCGCTTTCGCGGGCGACGAACTCGCCATCCTTGAGGCTGGCGTTATCCGGATAGTTGAGCTTGAGGGTTTCCAGGCTGGTGCTGGCCAGGTCGTCGAGACCCAGGCGACGGTAGGCTTCGACCATGATCGCCAGGCCATCGCCGACGGCCGGGGTTTCCTGGAAGTTCTCCACCACGTAGCGACCGCGGTTGGCGGCGGCGACATAGGCCTGGCGCTTCAGGTAGTAGTGGCCGACGTGCACTTCGTAGGCCGCCAGCAGGTTGCGCAGGTACACCATGCGCGCCTTGGCGTCCGGGGCGTAGCGGCTGTTGGGGAAGCGGCTGGTGAGCTGGGCGAACTCGTTGAAGGAGTCGCGGGCGGCACCCGGGTCGCGCTTGGTCATGTCCAGCGGCAGGAAGCGCGCCAGCAGGCCGCGGTCCTGGTCGAAGGAGGACAGGCCCTTGAGGTAGTAGGCGTAGTCGACGTTGGGGTGCTGCGGATGCAGGCGGATGAAGCGTTCGGCGGCGGCGCGGGCGGCTTCGGGCTCCATGTTCTTGTAGTTGGCGTAGATCAGCTCGAGCTGGGCCTGCTCGGCGTAGCGGCCGAAGGGATAGCGCGATTCGAGGGCTTTCAGCTTGGTGACGGCGCTGTTGTAGCTCTTGTTGTTGAGGTCGTCCTGCGCCTGCTGGTACAGCTGGCTCTCGCTCAGGTTCTCGTCGACAGTCTCCTTGTTCGAGGAGCAGGCTGCGGTGAGGGCGAGGATGGCGATCAGCAGCAGGTGTTTCACTTGCATGGCGGCTTGCGTCCCTGGGACGGTCGGCTTGGCCTCAACCGTCTGTTATGATTGGCGCCCCAGGCACCCCCTGGGACAAAGACCCCGTATTTAACCACAGCGCGTAGCCGATTCCAAAAGCCGCGCTGAGCATCGTCTCCTACTCATGTCCGATATGATTCAACGCGCGGCCGAGGTGCCGTTCGAGCTGGGTGGCCAGCGTCTCGACCAGATCGCCGCCCAGCTTTTTCCCGAACACTCCCGCTCCCGTCTGGCCGGCTGGATCAAGGACGGACGCCTGACCGTCGACGGCGCCGTGCTGCGCCCGCGCGACATCGTCCACAGCGGCGCGCAACTCGTCCTGGAGGCCGAGCAGGAAGCCCAGGGCGAGTGGCTCGCACAGGACATCGAGCTGGAAATCGTCTACGAGGACGAGCACATCCTGGTGATCGACAAGCCCGCCGGCCTGGTGGTCCATCCGGCTGCCGGCCATCAGGACGGCACCCTGCTGAATGCCTTGCTCTACCATGTCCCGGACATCGCCAATGTGCCGCGCGCCGGGATCGTCCACCGCCTGGACAAGGACACGACCGGCCTGATGGTGGTGGCCAAGACGCTGGAGGCCCACACCAAGCTGGTGGCGCAACTGCAGGCACGGTCGGTCAGCCGCATCTACGAGGCGATCGTGATCGGCGTGATCACCTCCGGCGGCACCATCGATGCGCCGATCGGACGGCATGGCGTGCAGCGGCAGAAGATGGCGGTGGTCGACGCCGGCAAGGTGGCGGTCAGCCATTACCGCGTGCTGGAACGCTTCCGTGCGCACACCCATACCCGGGTCAAGCTGGAGACCGGGCGTACCCACCAGATCCGCGTGCACATGAGCCATATCGGCTATCCCCTGGTCGGCGATCCGGTCTACGGTGGGCGCTTCAGGATTCCCCCGGTGGCCAGCCAGACCCTGGTCCAGACTCTTCGCGAGTTCCCCCGGCAGGCGCTGCACGCGCGCTTCCTCGAACTGGATCACCCGGCCACCGGCGTGCGCATGAAGTGGGAGTCGCCGCTGCCGGAAGACTTCCTCTGGCTGCTCAGCCTGTTGCGCCAGGATCGCGAGGCGTTCGTCGGATGAACGCCTGGCTGACCCCCGACTGGCCGGCGCCGGCCCGTGTGCGGGCCTGCGTGACCACGCGCAGTGGCGGGGTCAGCCAGGCACCCTTCGACAGTCTGAACCTTGGCGCCCACGTCGACGACGATCCGCGCGCCGTGGAAGAAAACCGCCGACGCCTGACCGAGCGTCTGGAATGCCGGCCGAGCTGGTTGGACCAGGTGCACGGAGTGACGGTGGTGGAGGCCGACCCGAGCCGGGTGCTCAGGGCCGACGCCAGCTGGAGCGCGATGCCGGGCGTCGCCTGTACGATCATGACCGCCGACTGCCTGCCGGCGTTGTTCTGCGACCGCTCGGGCACCCGCGTGGCGGCGGCCCATGCCGGCTGGCGCGGGCTGGCGGCGGGCGTGCTGGAGGCGACGGTGGACAGCCTGGGCGTGCCCGGCGACGAACTGCTGGTCTGGCTGGGGCCGGCGATCGGCCCGCGGGCCTTCGAGGTCGGCGGCGAGGTCCGCGATGCATTCGTCGCTGCGCACGCCGAGGCGCGCTCGGCTTTCGTACCTAGCGCCAATCCGGGCCGCTTCATGGCCGACATCTACCGACTCGCGCGGATCCGCCTGGGCGCCCATGGCGTCACCGCCGTGCATGGCGGTGGCTTCTGCACCTTCAGCGATACCGCGCGCTTCTATTCCTACCGCCGCTCGTCGCGTACCGGCCGTTTTGCCAGCCTGGTCTGGCTCCAGGACTAGGCCCGCGCAGGTTATCCGGCGGCAACTGACCGATGTCACGGTCCGGTCGCTTGAACCGCGGAAAATCGCCCTTATCTACTGAGTCATCTCGGCGGGCTTTTCTTCATCAGGGACACCCATCGTTCCGGCCCGCTCTATAGAAGGAAGGACGACCCATGCGAATAGACCGTTTGACCAGCAAGCTGCAACTGGCGCTCTCCGACGCCCAGTCCCTGGCCGTTGGCCATGACCATCCGGCCATCGAGCCGGTGCACCTGCTTTCCGCCCTGCTCGAGCAGCAAGGCGGTTCGATCAAGCCCCTGCTGATGCAGGTCGGCTTCGATATCGCCGCCCTGCGCAGCGGCCTCAACAAAGAACTCGACGCGCTGCCGAAGATCCAGAGCCCGACCGGCGACGTGAACCTGTCCCAGGATCTCGCACGCCTGCTCAACCAGGCTGACCGCCTGGCCCAGCAGAAGGGCGACCAGTTCATCTCCAGCGAGCTGGTATTGCTGGCCGCGATGGACGAGAACACCAGGCTCGGCAAGCTGCTGCTCGGCCAGGGCGTGTCGCGCAAGGCGCTGGAGAATGCCGTGGCCAACCTGCGTGGCGGCGAAGCGGTGAACGACCCGAACGTCGAGGAGTCGCGCCAGGCGCTGGACAAGTACACCGTCGACATGACCAAGCGCGCCGAGGAAGGCAAGCTCGACCCGGTGATCGGTCGCGACGACGAGATCCGCCGGACCATCCAGGTCCTGCAGCGGCGGACCAAGAACAACCCGGTGCTGATCGGCGAACCCGGCGTCGGCAAGACCGCCATCGTCGAGGGCCTGGCCCAGCGCATCATCAACGGCGAAGTGCCGGACGGCCTCAAGGACAAGCGCCTGCTGGCCCTGGACATGGGGGCGCTGATCGCCGGTGCCAAGTTCCGCGGCGAGTTCGAGGAACGCCTGAAGGCGGTCCTCAACGAACTGGGCAAGCAGGAAGGCCGGGTCATCCTGTTCATCGACGAACTGCACACCATGGTCGGCGCCGGCAAGGCGGAAGGCGCCATGGACGCCGGCAACATGCTCAAGCCGGCTCTGGCGCGCGGCGAGCTGCACTGCGTCGGTGCTACTACCCTCGACGAGTATCGCCAGTACATCGAGAAGGATGCCGCGCTGGAGCGCCGCTTCCAGAAGGTGCTGGTGGACGAACCGAGCGAGGAAGACACCATCGCCATCCTCCGTGGCCTCAAGGAACGCTATGAAGTGCACCACGGGGTGAGCATCACCGACGGCGCGATCATCGCCGCGGCCAAGCTGTCGCACCGCTACATCACCGATCGGCAACTGCCGGACAAGGCCATCGACCTGATCGACGAGGCCGCCAGCCGCATCCGCATGGAGATCGACTCCAAGCCGGAGGAACTGGATCGTCTCGACCGTCGCCTGATCCAGCTGAAGATCGAGCGCGAGGCGCTGAAGAAGGAAGACGACGAAGCCACCAGGAAGCGCCTGGCCAAGCTGGAGGAGGATATCGTCAAGCTCGAGCGCGAATACGCCGACCTCGAGGAGATCTGGAAGTCCGAGAAGGCCGAGGTGCAGGGCTCGGCGCAGATCCAGCAGAAGATCGAGCAGGCCAAGCAGGAGATGGAGGCGGCGCGGCGCAAGGGCGACCTCGAGAGCATGGCGCGCATCCAGTACCAGACCATCCCGGACCTGGAACGCAGCCTGCAGATGGTCGACCAGCACGGCAAGACCGAGAACCAGTTGCTGCGCAACAAGGTGACCGACGAGGAAATCGCCGAAGTGGTTTCCAAGTGGACCGGTATCCCGGTGTCGAAGATGCTCGAGGGCGAGCGCGAGAAGCTGCTGCGCATGGAGCAGGAGCTGCATCGGCGAGTGATCGGCCAGGACGAGGCGGTAGTCGCCGTGTCCAACGCCGTGCGCCGTTCGCGCGCCGGCCTCGCCGATCCGAACCGGCCGAGCGGCTCGTTCCTCTTCCTCGGCCCGACCGGGGTGGGCAAGACCGAGTTGTGCAAGGCGCTGGCCGAGTTCCTCTTCGATACCGAGGAGGCGCTGGTGCGGATAGATATGTCCGAGTTCATGGAGAAACACTCGGTGGCCCGCCTGATCGGCGCGCCTCCGGGCTACGTCGGCTTTGAGGAAGGCGGCTACCTGACCGAGGCGATCCGCCGCAAGCCCTACTCGGTGGTGCTGCTGGACGAGGTGGAGAAGGCCCATCCGGATGTATTCAACATTCTCCTCCAGGTGCTCGAGGACGGACGCCTGACCGACAGTCACGGGCGTACGGTGGACTTCCGCAACACCGTGGTGGTGATGACCTCCAACCTCGGTTCGGCACAGATCCAGGAGCTGGCCGGCGACCGCGAGGCGCAACGTGCCGCAGTGATGGACGCGGTCAATGCGCACTTCCGTCCGGAATTCATCAACCGGATCGACGAAGTGGTGGTATTCGAGCCGCTGGCTCGCGAGCAGATCGCCGGCATCGCCGAGATCCAGCTCGGTCGCCTGCGCAAGCGCCTGGCCGAGCGCGAGCTGAGCCTGGAACTGAGCCAGGAGGCGCTGGACAAGCTGATCGCCGTCGGCTTCGACCCGGTCTATGGCGCACGCCCGCTGAAGCGGGCCATCCAGCGCTGGATCGAGAACCCGCTGGCGCAACTGATCCTGGCCGGCAAATTCGCGCCGGGTGCCAGTATCTCGGCGAAGGTGGAAGGCGACGAGATCGTCTTCGCCTGACCTCTTCGTGGACGGACAGGGAAAGCCCCGCTTCGGCGGGGCTTTTTCATGGGCGTCCGGTAGGAGCGAGAGCGCTGCCGCATGCAGTGGAAGGGCCGTTTTGCCGCTCGTGGAAAAAGAAGAAAAACTTTTTGGATCAGAGGGTTGACATGCCCGCGCGCATCCGTAAAATGGCGCGCCTCTGAGACGCGAATCCAGCAACACCGGAAGCGTCCAGGGTTGGAAGAAAGACGTTCCGCGATAGCTCAGTCGGTAGAGCAAATGACTGTTAATCATTGGGTCCCTGGTTCGAGTCCAGGTCGCGGAGCCAACTTCCAATCGGGGTATAGCGCAGTCCGGTAGCGCGCCTGCTTTGGGAGCAGGATGTCGGGAGTTCGAATCTCTCTACCCCGACCACCTCATACTTGGGTCGTTAGCTCAGTCGGTAGAGCAGTTGGCTTTTAACCAATTGGTCGTAGGTTCGAATCCTACACGACCCACCATATTCAAGACGAAAAAGCCCACCTGCGAAGGTGGGCTTTTTCGTTTCTGTACCCTTATTTTCCGAATGCTGGCCTGTGGGAAGGAGGAGGGGCCGCTCTTCCAGCCCTGTTTCTCCGACGCCTGGCCTTCCCGCATGGCATTCATCGAGCGTCTGGAGGCGGCGGGCCCTGAGGCCCGGCCGCTCCATCGAACAGGAAGCCTCCCGGTACGGGTACCGGGAGAATCGATTCACAGGTTGTAGTGGCGACCTATCATTGGAACGGTCGCCGCAGCCCCGTATACCGAGTTCCAGGACTGCCAGCCAAAATTGATGCCGATCAGTCCGCCATGGATCTGGTTGGGGATTTGTGGCTCCAGCCTGCCGCTGGCCGAAGAACCCATGACATTCCCCTGGTTCCAGGCGACCAGGCCGCCCAGCAGACCCGAGCCTCCGACCTTGCCGGAAGCGGAAGCGCCGCTGATGGTGGCGGTGCTGAAGCCCACCAGCCCGCCAATATAGCTATCGTAGCCCGCCGTCACATCGCCGCCGGCCGAGGCCCCCAGGATGAGAGCCTGCCAGCCCTCCAGGGAGCCGACCAGTCCGCCGGCCCTGATCCCGGCGCCTCCGCTCACCGCACCGCTGGCCTTGGCGGAGCGGATCGAGGTGTTTTCACCGCGGCCGACCAACCCTCCCAGGTTGTGGCCGGTCTTGTCGTTCACGATTCCATGACTGCTGGCGAGCATCAGCGAACCTCGCAGGTCACTGCCGATCAACCCGCCGATGGCCCTGGAACCACTGGCGCTGACGTTGCCCGAAGCCGAGACGTTCGTCAGCGAGGCGGCATCGTTATAGCCGACGAGTCCGCCGACGCGACTGCCCTTGCCCCCGGTGACATTGCCGGATGCCGCCAGGGTGCTGTGGTTGCCGCCCCGGTTGTGGCCGATCAGCCCTCCCACGTCACTGTTCGCCCCTGCGTTTACCCACCCGGAGGCCTTCAGGTTGGAATGATTGCCGCCGAGGTTGGACCCTATCAGGCCACCCAGGGTTTTGCCGCTGCCGTCGGTGACTTCGCCACTGGCGGAACCGTTGATGACGGAGCCGTACAGGTTTTCTCCGAGCAGACCGCCAACCGCTTCTGCTCCGCGGGTAGCGACATTGCCCTTGGCGGAGGCATTGACCAGCGAGGCATTGGCGTTGAGACCGATCAGGCCGCCGGCCTGGAGCAGCGACCCACCACTCAGGTTGCCGCTGGCACTGACGTTGGCCAGGTTGCCTGCCTGGTTGTGGCCGATCAGGCCTCCCAGGTAGCGACCGGCTTGCAGGCTGACATCGCCATGGGCGCTGGCGTTGTTGATGGCCGCGTTCAGGTTCCGGCCGATCAGCCCGCCCAGTGCTTCCGCGTCTGTGCCCCGGACCTTGCCGCTGGCCGTGGCGTGGGCAATACCACTGTTTACGTTGAGGCCGATGAGCCCACCGTACAGGCCGCGCTGTCCGTTGCCTGAGACGTCGACGGAGGCGGAAACGTCCGCCAGTCCGCCGGCGGAGCTGTATCCGACCAGTCCTCCCAGGTTCATCCCGTGACCGCTCAGCGACAGCGTTCCCTGACTGCCGCTGCTGCGGATGAGGCCGCCGCGGTTCCTGCCTACCAGGCCCCCCGCGCCGTAGTGGCTGGCATGGTCCTTCAACTGGCCGGAGATGGCAAAATCGGCCCGGCTGTTGGAGATGCTGGCCACGCCCCTGGCTGTGCTGATGTTTTCGGCTGCGAGTCCGCCCAGAGCATAGGTGTGGCGGTTGCCGACCAGCGTGCCGCTGGCGCTGGCGTTGTCGATACTACCCAGGTTCAGTGCGACCAGCCCGCCGAGGCTGTTCAGCTGCGAGGCCGCGGCGATACGGATGTCGCTGGCGTTCACATTGTCGATGCGACCGAGGTTGACGGCGGCCAGGCTACCGACCTGGACGTTGTAGTGGGTGGCCTGTGCTCCATCGGCGGAAATGCGTTCCAGGTTCAGGTTGCGGAGGGTGCCCCGGTTGACGCTGAACAGGCCGGAGTAGGCGCCGGTGCCGTAGACGGCGAGATTATCGATGGTGTTGCCCAGGCCGTCGAAGGTACCGCCGAAGGCGCTCGCGTTGCCTATCGACAGGAAGCTGGAGTTGCCGCCTGCGATTCGATTGCCGAGGACATAGCTGCCGCCCAGGTCCCTATCGATGCCGCGCAACTGCTGCAGGTCCTGGATCACGCTGTAGTCCCGCCCATTGGCGCGGAATCCTGCGTTCTTGCCGGACAGGGTGATCCGGGTGCCTTCGGCCAGGGCATAACCCTTGTCCGAATTGAATTCGACCCGGGCTCCCTGGCCAGTGAGAGAGAGGCTGTCGTCGATACGGAGAGGGCGCTGCCCGGCATTGAGAGTAAGGCTGGCGTTTTCCCCCTGGGCCGTCAGCGCGCCATTGATCCTGAGGTCCCCGCGCTCGGCGGTTAGCGTCAGGCCGTTGCCGCTGTCCCAGGACAGCGGCGCGCCGACATGCGCGTTGCCCCGGGTGGCGACCACTTCGACGTTGCTTGTGGAAAGGTTGCGGGCCAGGGTATCGGCATGCAACGTCGGGCCTTTTCCCGCGCTGCTTGGATTCGCCAGGCCGGAACCGACATTCTCGTTGCTCCGGGCCTGAACGGTACGTGACCTGACGTTGGTGGCGGAGTTGCCGAAGACCTTGTTACCGCCGGTCTGGACCTGCACGACATGCACATTGCCGGCGTCGGCGGCGATATCGGGTAGCGTCTGGACCTGGACGATGCTGGAGCCATTGGCGCCTGGGCTCAGGTTGGGGAGAGTCTGGGTCTGGACGACATCGATTCCGCTGACGCCGGGGCCGATGTTGGCACCGCTCTGGCTCTGCACGATTGTGACGCCATTGACGCCCGAGCCGATGCTGGGGCCGCTCTGGCTCTGCACGACGCTGATGCCACTCGCGCCTGAACCGATATTTGCGCCATTCTGGCTTTGCACAACGGTGATGCCACTTGCGCCAGAACCGATATTGGCACCGTTCTGGCTCTGCACGACAGTCACGCCATTGACGCCCGAGCCGATATTGGGGCTGTTCTGGCTCTGCACGACGCTGATGCCACTCGCGCCGGCGCCGATATTGGCGCCATTCTGGCTTTGCACGACGCTGATGCCATTGGCGCCCGAGCCGATGTTGGCGCCGCTCTGGCTCTGCACTGCGGAGGTACCGTTGGCGCCGGCGGCGAGGTCGACGGCCGGCTGCTGCTGAACGATGGTCACGCCGTTGCTATCGGACGCATTGGCCCCGGCTGGGCCCTGCGCTACATGGACCTGGCCGGAACCATCACCGGCAGCGTTTGCCTGGCCGACAGCGGCTACGCTGACCTCGTGCGAGAGAATCCTCCAGGTGCCGGTTGCGCCCTGGTCGGCATGGGTGTCCACCTGCGCGGTTCGCTGTATCTCGACGTTCGCGCCCTGGTTCAGCACCAGGCCGCCATTGCCTCCGCCGATGGCGCTGGCGTCCTGCTTGCCGGCCACCCGCACGGTCCCCTGTTCGCCGCCGTCGAGGACGATGCGTCCTTCCGCGCTGCGTAGCGTCCTGGCCTCGAGAGTGCCCTGGTTGTTGACGACGGTCTTGAGCAGGCTGTCGGCGCTGCGGGCGCTCATCAGCACCTGGCCGCCATCGGCGCGGATGAGGCCGCCGTTGTGTGCGAGAGCGTCGACCGAGCCCTTGTCCACCTGCAGGTTGAGCAGGCCGTCGCCGTCGAAATTGAGGTTGATGCCCTGGCCTGCGCCCAGGGCCACGTCGCCGAGTTGCGCCTGGATCACGCCGTCGTTGCTGACCCGGGCGCCCAGCAGGGCGATGCTGCCGCCTTCGCTGGCTTGCAGGCTGCCGGCATTGCTTACGGTTGCGCCGGAGTCGCCGGAGAACTGGTAGTTGCCGGCGAGGAAGTCCCTGTCGGCCAGGTCCAGGGTGGAAGCCACCAGGCCGCCTACGTTGACCTGGGCGGACTTGCCGAAGACCACGCCGTTGGGATTGACCAGGAAGACCTTGCCGTTGGCATCTATCCGCCCCTGGATATCGCTGCCGTTGCGGCCGATCACCCGGTTCAGGGCGACGGCGTCCTGGCCCGGCTGGTGGAAGCTGACCCGCTCATCGGCACGGACGCTGAACTCGTTCCAATTGGTGATCAGCTTGTGGCTCTGCTGGTCGATGACCATATGCCGGCCATCGGTGGATGTCTGGAATCCGGCATCGCCTGAAACGACCGTGGCGCCGCTGGGCAGGGCGAAGGCGGGGGCCTGGCAGAACAGGCCGAGCAGTGACGCTCCGGCGACTACGAGCGCCTTGCCGCGTCCGCTCTTGCTGCGCCGACGGGTACCTTCGCTTGCGACGTTCCAACAGCCTGTGGCCTGGTTCCAGACCAGCGTATAGCTCTTGTTCATGGCTTTTCCTTTCAGTGGGGCCCGCCGGCATGGCGGGCGGGAGCTTGCTCAGAAGTAGCGGGTCGCTTGCAGCCACAGCCGGGGAGTGCGCTCGGGCTCGATGTTGTTTTCCTGGCTCAGGGGCCAGGCGGCGGTCAGGCTGACCTGGTGATCCGTTCCGTACCAGGTTGGGCCGCTGCCGACGGCGGCCATGCGGTTGCGATTGCCTTCCGTGGTGTTGGGGTGCTTGAGAAATTTCACCGCGCCCTGGTCGACGAACGAACTCAGCTGCCAGCCCGGAGCCAGGCTGTAGCGCAGCTCCGCACTGGCTTGCCAGCCTTCGTCGCCGTAGCCCTTGTAGCTGCCCAGGGGGAACGCCCGAACGCCGTAGGGGCCGCCCATGTCGAACTGTTCCGCGCTGTCGAGGTTGCCGCCGCTCCACTGGGCGTTGAGTTGGGCGAACAACTGCAGGCGGTCGCCCAGGTGCTGCAGGCGTACGACGTTGAGCATGATCTTGTCGAAGCTGCCGGCGGTACCGATGGTGTAGCGGTCCAGCAGCCGCTCTTCGGCGGAGTCGATGGCGAGCTGGCCGTGGGCATAGGCCAGCGAGAAGCCGCTCTGTCCACCGCCGAACAAGCGGTCCTGGGCGTTTCCGCTGATGCTGGCGGTCCACAGGCGGATCTCCTTGCGGCTATGCCTCCCGGTACGCTCCTGGTCATCGCGAAGTCGCTTGTTTTCATATTGCAACTGGGTGGACAGGCTTAAGCTGCGGCTACGCAGCAGGGGCTGGCTGACGAACAGACTGTCGGTAATGGCCCGGCCATGGGCGTCCAGGCGCGAGAAATCGCGTACCAGTCGATAGGTCGTCTCGGCGTGGGCCAGTCCGATGCGCGTGCCTCGGGAACCAAGGGGCAGTTGATAGGCTGCACGGTAGTAGCGTTGGTGCCGGTCGCTGCCCAGCAGGCTCAGTCTCGCCTGGTCGCCCAGTCGCAGCGGGCTGTTGAAGTCGAGGGTGGTTCCCAGGCGATATTCCCCCATGTAGCGGCCGCCATAGTTGTCTGCCTCCAGCCTGCCGCCGACCAGCGGGCCGGGGCGGGCCTCGACGCGCAAGTCCGTGGTTCCCTGCGCCTGGCCCGGCAGCAGGGTGCCTTTGGCCTGGAGGCCGGGAATGTCGCTCAGGAGCAGAAGCGCACGCTCCAGCTCCGAGCCCTGGACCGCGGTATCTCGTTCGAGTGCGCTCAAGGGGCGGAGTAGAACGCGGTCCAGCGTTCGGGACGTGTTGTGCAGTTCGATCCTGCCGTAGCGTCCCTCGAGCACTTCGATGCGTACCGTTCCATCCTGGATTTCCTGTGCCGGGAGGAAGGCGCGCGCCAGCACATATCCCTTTTCCTGATAGAAATCGCCGATGCGGGCGGCGGCGGCGTGCAATTGGCTCAGATTGAGTTCCTGGCCCGGCAGGTCGTGCAGGAGCGCCAGCAGGCGTCGATCGTCGAACTGCCTGTTGCCGCTGAGTTGGAAGCGCTTGACCAGCACCGTCGGGCCGCCCTCTTCGGCAGCCCGTGATACGCCGTCCTCGGGGCTGGGGCGCTCGGCGTCCAGTTCCACCGGCGCGGGCAGGTTCAGGCGTCGGCTTTCCACGTCACGCAGCGCCTGCCCCGCATCCGGGGCGGCATTGGCAAGGCAGGACGACAACATGGCCATTCCCATGAGGCCCGTACGGAGCAGCGGTCCGGCCCTGAGGGATGGAACGATCGAAGTGGAACTGCCGGAAGGTTTTGGAGAGGGAGGTGGGAAAGAAAGGCTAGCCTGGTTACGCGGAAAAGCTGGATGCATGGTCAATCGGCCCGGAGCGCGGTTCTTGCAGGGAAAAGAAGCCGATATCCGCAGGCATGTGCAGAACGATCGGTTTCAAGGCGGAGAATCGAGTGGGCGATAGCCTGAGGCGAGGCTGAAACGGCGACAATCGTAGTTTTCTGGCGTTGGCCGGTAGAACTTCTTGGTTTTCGTAGGGGACTGGGAGGACTGCTGTAGGAAAAAACTCCGGTGATAATGGGCTCGGCAGCGGAAGCGGCGGAAACAGTGGGGCGGAAGTAGCGGCTGAGCGCGATTCCGTATCGCGACCGTGGCGGTCATGATCAAAGGGCCTGTCCGACTATCGCCCGCCGTTCGGTCTGGCGGCTGGAGCATGGGCAGGACGCAGCGCTAGAATGCCGTTCTCGGTTTAAGGGCCCTCTCAGGCTGAGCATCAACGGAGTGTGTCTTTCGGTTCTTTTTCGTGGCGTTCACCCATGACCGGCACCAAGCCCACAACGCCCGTAGCCCGCTATTTCCACCAAGAGGCGCAACGGCGCGGCTATGTGCTGGACACAGCCCAGGGCAATGCCATTCTTCATCTCGATCGATTGGCGGAGCGCTTGCGTCGAGGTCCGTCGCTATTCCGGCAAGCGCCGCGCAGCCTCTACCTGTGGGGGCCGGTCGGGCGCGGCAAGAGCTGGCTGATGGATGGCTTCTTTCGTAGCGCCGATTTGCAGGGCCTGCGCCGGACGCATTTCCATGCGTTCTTTCGCCGGCTTCATGACGGTATGTTCCGCCGCCAGGGGCGGCCCGATGCCCTGGGCGGTGCGCTCGATGAACTGCTAGGAGATTGCCGGCTGCTTTGCTTCGACGAATTCCATGTCCACGACATTGGCGACGCGATGCTGATAACACGCCTGTTCAGGGAGCTGTTCGGCAGGAAGATCACCCTGGTCTGCACCTCCAACTACGCGCCGCGGCAACTGCTGCCCAATCCGCTCTACCACGAACGCTTCCTGCCGGCGATCCGGTTGATCGAGACGCGCATGGAAGTGCTGGAAGTAGCCGGCGCCCGGGACTACCGGACGATTTCGCCGCGGCAGGAGATCGCTTCCGGTTATGCCAGCGGCGGGTATTGCTGGCCAGCCTCATGCGCTTGCCTGGACGAGCTGGGCTTGTCCGCGCCCGAACCCTCGCAACGCGTGACCCTGCAAAGCGGCGCGAGGACGTTGCAGGCGCGCGCGGTGTGCGGCGACCTGGTGTGGTTCGCCTTCGCCGACCTTTGCGAGGCGCCAACCGCGGTGATGGACTACCTTGCCCTCGGCGAACGCTTCTCTACCTGGGTGCTGGAGGGCGTACCGCCGATGGCGCGCTGTTCGGTCGCCGCCCAGCAGCGCTTCATCAATCTCGTCGACGTCCTTTACGACAATGACCGGCGTTTTTTCCTGAGTGCCGAAAAGGCGCTGCCGGACCTGGTCGAGGGCAGCGACCTGCCTGCGGACATGCAGCGTACCGCCAGTCGGCTGGCGCAGTTGCGCCAGCTTCGCTGTTGAAGGAACGCCCCGCGCCGACGGCAAACGGGGCGTAATGGCTCAGTGCAGCTTGAGGCGTGGCTCGGTGCTGCGCAGGCGGCCGCTGAGCATCAGCATCGCGGTGCGCAGCGGACCGTACAACGCCATCTGGTGCATGCGGTATAGCGATACGTAGAACATCCGCGCCAGCCAGCCTTCGAGCATGACGCTACCCATCAGATTGCCCATCAGGTTGCCGACCGCGCTGAAGCGCGACAGCGAGATCAGCGAACCGTAGTCGCGGTAGTGATATTCGCCCAGCGGCTTGCCTTCGAGACGGGCACGCAGCGATTTCACCAGCAGCGAGGCCTGCTGGTGCGCGGCCTGGGCGCGTGGCGGCACGTTGCGCGGTTGCTCTCCCGGTTGCGCCGGCTGGGGACAGGCGGCGCAGTCGCCGAAGGCGAAGATGTCGTCGTCGCGGGTGGTCTGCAGGGTCGGGCGGACCACCAGTTGGTTGATACGGTTGCTTTCCAGGCCGTCGAGTTCCTTGAGGAAGGCCGGAGCCCGGATGCCCGCCGCCCACACCTTGAGCGTCGCCGGGACGAATTCGCCGTCGCCGGTCCAGAGGCCGTCCGCATCTACCTTGCTCACCGCGGAGCCGGTCATCACCCGTACGCCGAGCTTGCTCAGGGTCTGGTGTACCGGCTGGCTGATACGCTCGGGCAGCGCCGGCAGCACCCGCGGGCCGGCTTCGACCAGGCTGATGTGCAGGTCTTCCGGGCGGATCCGGTCGAGCCCGTAGGCGGCCAGCATCTGCGCGGCGTGGTGCAGTTCCGCAGCCAATTCGACGCCGGTGGCGCCGGCGCCGATGATGGCGATACTCACTGCGTTGTTGTTCGCGTCGTGCCCGGTATGCGCACGCAGGTACTGGCCGAGCAGTTGTCGGTGGAAGCGTTCGGCCTGGGTGCGGGTATCGAGGAAAATGCAGTGTTCCGCAGCGCCCTCGGTGCCGAAGTCGTTGGTGGTGCTGCCGACGGCGATCACCAGGGTGTCGTAGGCGATGTCGCGCTCGGGAACCAGTTCAACGCCATTCTCGTCCACCAGTGCGGCCAGGCGGACCCGCTTGCCGGCGCGATCCAGGCCCTGCATGCGGCCGAGCTGGAATTCGAAGTGGTTCCACTTCGCCTGGGCGACGTAGTTCAGCTCGTCCTCGGAGGAGTTGAGCGAGCCGGCAGCGACTTCGTGCAGCAGGGGTTTCCAGATGTGGGTGAGGTTGGCGTCGACCAGGGTGACCTGGGCCTTGCCGCGTTTACCCAGGGTGCGGCCGAGACGGGTGGCGAGCTCCAGCCCGCCGGCGCCGCCGCCGACGATCACGATGCGATGGGACATGTGGATATCTCATAGTGGGAATTCCGTGAGGCGGTCGTCGGGAGCGTGGCTCGACCGGACGACTCAGGCCAGGTAGCTGAGGAGGCGGCTGAGCAGGCCCAGGCCGATGACCACGGCGAGCAGGACGAACATCAGGAACCACGGGCGGAACGGCGCACGCTCGACCTGGTGCAGCGGCGAGGCGAGGTACTGCTCGACCTTCTGCTGGTCTTCGGGGCTCAGTCGGCTGGACATGGCAGGCCTCCGTTTTCGATGTCGGTCATTCTAGACAGACAGGGGGCTCGATCACCAGCGGATCGTCGAGGCGGATCACTCCGCTGCCGATCACCTGCGCGGTGATGCCGCCCTGTTCGCGCACGCTCTTCAGTGTGCGGTGGTCGATGTGCTTTTCCAGGCGTCCGCAGGGTTGGTACCAGCCAGTGGTTTCCAGCAGCGCGCCGCCGAGGCGGAAGCGACGGTCCTTCAGGCTGAGCAGGTTGATGCCGGCGACGGCGATGTTGCGGCGCATCTCGTTGGGCAACAGCGGCCTGCCCAGCAGGGTACCGAGGGCCTCGATATGTTCCCATTGCACCAGGGTGACCTGGCGCGGCGGGTGCGGGTGGTCGCCCGTCAGTCCCAGGCCGCGCCGTGCCTCCACCGCCTCCAGTTCCTGGATCGGCGCGCGGCTGCCGGAGCGCACGCCGATCCACTTCACCCGCCCTTCGCTCACAGGCCTACCCCGGCGTCGAACAGGATGCTGCGGCCGAGGTTGGCGCGCAGGAATTCGGGGGCGCCGGAGTGAGCGAAGAGCACCCGGGCAAAGGTCGGACCGACCATCGACAGCGAGCGCCAGCCTTGGCGCAGGTATTCGGTGGGCGGCGGGAACGGCGTATTGAAATCGGGCACCGCGCGCTTCAGGTTGACGAAGGCCAGCAGGTCCAGTTCGCCGTGGTCGATGCCGCGCTCGCTATAGTTGTGCGCCTTCTTGCGCAGGGTTGGCGCCAGCCGTGCCTGCAGCTCGGCGGCGGCGATCCGTTGTGGCCGCTCTTCGCGGCGGATCAGTTGGCGCAGGCTGACGGCCTGGCGGCGACGGGTCAGTTCCTCGCGCCACTCCTCGTTCAGCCGGCGACCTTCATCGAGGACGAAGAACACCTCGAAGCCGGCACCCTTGAACAGGACGTCCGGCGGCTGTTCCCCGGGGGCGGCGAAATCCTCCTGGCGATAGGGCACGTTGAGGGCCTCGAGGAAGCGCTGGCAGACCCAGCGCTCGCGGTCCCATTTACGTGCGTTGGAGAGGAAGTCGTTGGCTTGTTCGGCCTGACGGGTGAGCAGGCGCAGATAATCCGCTTCGTTCATGGGCTCAGCTTAGTCTGCCGGCGGGCCCGCTTTCCAGCCCACAGGCGCTCCGGCCGCGACAATCCGTCCCGGAGCGCGCCAGCGGCGAGGCTCGGTGTACACTGCCGTTTCCCTTGGGCCGGAGCCGTTCCGATGCAACTTCGCAGCGTCATCGCCGCCGATCACCCGGCACTCTTCGCGCTATGGTCGCGAACGCCAGGTATCCGCCTCCGTGCGGAGGACGCCTATCCCTTCTTCCTCGCCTACCTTCAACGCAACCCCGGGCTGAGCCTGCTGGTCGAAACCGAAGGGGAGGTGATCGCCTGCCTGATGGCCGGGCATGACGGGCGCCGTGGTTACCTCCAGCACCTGGTGGTCGATCCCGGTTATCGAGGGCTGGGGCTGGCGCGGCGGATGCTCGACGAGGTGTTGGCGCGTCTGGCGAGGGAGGGGATCGGCAAATCCCATGTCTTCGTCCTGGATGCCGCCGAGGAGGCACAGGCATTCTGGCGAGCCCAGTCGGACTGGGAGCGGCGCAAGGACATCCAGGTATTTTCCACTCGGGAGGGACACGCGTGAAACGATTGCATTGGGTTCTGCTGGGCATGCTGCTGCCCGGCCTGGCGCTGGCCGTGGAGAAGGGCTCCACCCTGGAGCCCTGGACGTTGCAGGACCAGTTCGAAAAGGCGCACTCGCTGGACGACTCCACCCGGGTCCTGCTGGTGGCGCGGGACATGGACGGCTCGAAGCTGGTCAAGGCGGCGCTGGCGGAACGCCCAAAGGGCTACCTGGAGGCACGCCACGCGCTGTTCCTGGCGGACATCAGCCGCATGCCGGCGCTGATTTCCCGGCTTTTCGCGGTGCCGGCCATGCGTGACTACAGTTATCCGGTGCTGCTCGATCGCGACGCGGCCATCGCTTCTCGCTATGCCTTGGACGAGGGCAAGGTCCTCTGGGTCAGGCTGGAGCAGCGCCGCGTGTTGGAAACCCGCCAGTTGGATTCGCCGGTGGCCCTGCGCATCGCCCTGGAACAACTGCAGCCGTGATCGCTGCCGAATTGCTGTCGGCGGAAAGCCTGGAACTGGGCTGGGCCATCTATGCGCCGGTGCTGCTGCTCGCCGCCTGGCGCGCGCCCTGGGTCGAGCTGGTCAGCGATACCCGCCGCCAGCACCTGGTGTTCGGTACCATGCTCGGGCTGTTCCTGCTCTGGCTGGTGCGCCGGGACTTCGAATCGGGGCTGTCCTTCCATTTCATCGGCATGACCGCCGTCACCTTGCTGCTCGACTGGCCGCTGGCGATCGTGGTGGGGCTGGTGGCGCAACTGGGCTTGTGCCTGCTCGGCCGCCAGGATTGGCTGGCGATCGGCGTCAACGGCGTGCTGCTGGTGGCGATCCCCGCGCTGATCGCGGAGCTGGCGGCGTTGTTCGTGGAAAAGCGTCAGCCGCGCAACCTGTTCGTCTACATCTTCTGCTGCGGTTTCTTCCCGGCGGCCCTCACCGCGGTGGTGGTCCTGCTGCTCGGCCTTGGCGTGGTCTGGATCGACGGCCTTTTCCCGATGCCGCCCTGGCTGGAGGACTTCGCCGGTTACCTGTGGCTGATCATGTTCCCCGAGGCCTTCATCAACGGCACGGTGATCACCGGCCTGGTGGTCTACTACCCGGAGTGGCTGGAAACCTTCAATCGCACGCGCTACCTGCAGGCGCCCTGGAAGGACGAAGAGCGCAAGCCCTGATGACCAGTCATTCGCCAGGTTCATGGCGGGCGGCGGCTGACTTGCGTCAGTGTTTCGGACGAAGCCGGCCGCGATCCTGCCGTTTTCCCAGGTGAGGAGCGGAACATGGGTGTCCATGAATGGGCCCGAGAGGGCCTGCGAGAGTTGCTGTCGAAGAGCGACGAGGCGGACCGGGCAATGCGCCTGCGCGCGTTGCTCAGCGCAATCGTCGAACTGAACCGGGCGGAGCGCGATGCTGGCGACCTGGCCAGCGAACTGCAATTTCTTGCGGAGAATCTCGATGACCAGCGCGACTACGCTTTCATGCGTCCCTGAAGGAACGGGCCAGCCGGATTGGCTGGCCCGTTGCGTTCAATGCTCGCGAGGCGGCAGGTCGGCGGAGAAGATGTCGTCTTCCAGGGTGTCGCCGGGGATCGCATGTTCCTCGGCGGCCCAGGCGCCGAGATCGATCAGCTTGCAGCGGTCGGAGCAGAAGGGGCGGTACTTGTTGTCGCTTTTCCATTCGACGGGCGCGCCGCAGGTCGGGCACTCCACGGTCAGGGGCTGGCTCATGCTCGGCCTCCTCGCAAGGTCAGGTAGAAGGCGTGCAGTCGTTCGACTTCACGCTGCAGGTGGGACAGGTCGCCGTCGTTGACCAGCACGTCGTCGGCGTGCTTCAAGCGCTCGTCGCGCCGGGCCTGGGCCTGGAGGATCGAGCGCACCTGCTCCTCGGAGACCTTGTCGCGAAGCATGGTGCGCTGTAGTTGCAGATGTTCCGGGGTATCCACCACCAGCACGCGGTGGGTCATCTGGCGCTGGCCGGACTCCACCAGCAGCGGCGAGACCAGGATGGCGTAGGGCGATTCGGCCCTGGCCAGGTACTGGACGATCTCCGCGCCGATCAGCGGGTGCAGCAATTGCTCCAGCCAGCGCCGTTCCTCCGGCGCCTGGAAGATCCGCTCGCGCAAGGCGGCTCGGTCGAGCTGGCCATCGGGCAGGAGGATGCCGTCGCCGAAGCGTTCGACGATCTTCGCCAGGGCCGGACGCCCCGGCTCCACCACCCAGCGGGCAGCATGGTCGGCGTCCACCAGGTGGACGCCGAGGGAAATGAAATGCTCGGCGGCTGCGCTCTTGCCGCTGCCGATACCGCCCGTGAGGCCTAGTATCCAGGGTTGGGTCATTTGAATCCGGCGAATTGCAGATAGGTCCGGGTTATTTGATCACCCCAGAGCAAAGCAATCCACCCGGCAATAGCCAGATAGGGACCGAAGGGGATCGGCGTGCCGCTTTCGGCGTTGCGCAGGCGCAGCATGATCACCCCGAGGATCGCCCCGACCAGCGACGACAGCAGGATGGTCAGCGGCAGGATCTGCCAGCCACCCCAGGCACCGAGCATGGCCAGCAGCTTGAAGTCGCCGTAGCCCATGCCCTCCTTGCCGGTCACCAGCTTGAACAGCCAGAACACCGACCACAGGCTCAGGTAGCCGAACACCGCGCCGAACAGCGCATCGTCGAGGCTGGCGAAGAGGCCGAAATGGTTGGCGATCAGGCCCAGCCAGAGCAGCGGCAGCACCAGCACGTCCGGCAGCAGTTGGTGATCGGCATCGATCAGGCTCATCGCCAGCAGACCCCAGGTCAGCAGGAGCATCGCGCCCGCCTGCCAGGTGAAGCCGAAATGCCAGGCGACGTAGCCGGAAAGCAGCGCGGTGGCCAGTTCCACCAGGGGGTAGCGTTTGCCGATGGCGGCCTTGCAGGACGAGCACTTGCCGCCCAGCGCCAGGTAGCTGACCAGCGGGATGTTTTCCCAGGGGCGGATCTCGTGGCCGCAGCGCGGGCACGCCGAATTCGGCAGCACCAGGTTGTAGGTCGCCTGCTTGGGTTCCGGCTCCAGCCCGAGCGCTTCGCGGGCTTCGGCCTTCCAGTTGCGCTCCATCATCTTCGGCAGGCGATGCACGACGACGTTGAGGAAGCTGCCGACCAGCAGGCCGAGGAGGATGGTGCACAAGACAAAGGCCAGCGGATGGCTGGCCAGGTAGTCGAGGAGGGTCATTTAGACGACGTTGCCCAGCTGGAAGATCGGCAGGTACATGGCGATGATCAGGCCACCGACCAGGACCCCGAGGACCGCCATGATCATCGGTTCCATCAGGGCGGTCAGGTTGTCCACGGCATTATCCACTTCCTGCTCGTAGAAGCCAGCGACCTTGGCCAGCATGTCGTCCAGCGCGCCCGACTCCTCGCCGATGGCGGTCATCTGGATGGCCATGCTGGGGAAGATGTTGGTGGTGCGCATGGAGAAGTTCAGCTGCATGCCGGTGGACACGTCCTGCTTGATCTTGCCCACCGCGTCCCTGAACACCACGTTGCCGGTGGCGCCGGAAACCGAGTCGAGGGCTTCCACCAATGGCACGCCGGCGGCGAAGGTGGTCGACAGCGTCCGCGCGTAGCGTGCCACGGCGGATTTGTAGAGGATGGCGCCGACGATAGGCAGCTTCAGTACCGTGCGGTCGGTGGCGTCGCGGAACTTCTCCGAACGCTTGTAGGCGTGGTTCAGCAGGAAGCCGGCGCCGCCCATCATCAGCAGTACCAGGAGCCACCATTCCTGGAGTACGTTGGAAATGTTGATGACCATCATGGTGAAGGCTGGCAGTTCGGCGCCGAAGCCCTCGAACACCGACTGGAACTGCGGCACCACCTTGATCAGTAGGATCGCCGAAACGATGATGGCGACGACGATCACCGCGATCGGGTAGGTCATGGCCTTCTTGATCTTGGCCTTCAGCGCCTCGGTCTTTTCCTTGTAGGTGGCGACCCGGTCGAGCAGGGTTTCCAGGGCGCCGGATTGTTCGCCGGCGTCCACCAGGTTGCAGTAGAGCGAGTCGAAGTACTGTGGCTTCTTGCGCAGCGAGTTGGCCAGGCTGTTGCCGCCGGCGACTTCCTGCTTGATCTCCTCCACCAGCTTGCGCATGTTCGGATTGTCGAAGCCTTCGCTGATGATGTCGAACGACTGCAGCAGCGGCACGCCGGCGGCCATCATGGTGGACATCTGGCGGGTGAACAGGGCGATGTCCATAGGCTTGATCTTCTTCCCCGCCCCCAGCAGGGAGATGCCTTTCTTGCGGACCTTGACCGGCGTGATGCCCTGCTTGCGCAGTTGCGCCTTGACCAGGGTCGGGTTCTGGCTGGACAGCTCGCCCTTGACCTTGGTGCCTTTCTTGTCAGTGCCTTCCCATACGAAGACACTGGTCTTTAACGCTTTGTCCGCCATGGATTAATCCTTGGTCACGCGGTTGACTTCCTCCAGGCTGGTGATTCCCTGCATGGCTTTCAGCAGGCCTGAGGTGCGCAGATCGTTGAAGCCTTCTTTGCGGGCTTGCTCGGCGATCTCGATGGAGTTGCCTTCTTCCATGATAATCCGCTGCAGGGCGGGGGTGTTTTTAACCACTTCATAAATACCGACGCGACCTTTGTAACCGCCTTTGCAGTTTTCGCAGCCTACAGGCGAATACAGCTTGAAGGTGCCGATCAGCTCTTCGGGGAAACCTTCGTGAAGCAGGGTTTCCTTCGGCACGTCGTGTTCTTTCTTGCAGTGCGAACAGAGTTTTCGCGCAAGGCGCTGGGCGATGATCAGGTTCACCGAGGTCGCCAGGTTGAACGCCGGCACGCCCATGTTCAGCAGGCGGGTCAGGGTCTCGGCGGCGCTGTTGGTGTGCAGGGTGGACATCACCATATGCCCGGTCTGCGCCGCCTTGATGGCGATCTCGGCAGTCTCCAGATCGCGGATCTCGCCGACCATGATCACGTCCGGGTCCTGGCGCAGGAAGGCGCGCAGCGCCTGGGAGAAGTCCATGCCCTGGCGCGGGTTGACGTTGACCTGGTTGATGCCTTCCAGGTTGATCTCCACAGGGTCTTCAGCGGTGGAGATGTTGATGTCGGTGGTATTGAGGATGTTCAGACCGGTGTACAGCGAAACCGTCTTGCCCGAGCCGGTGGGGCCGGTGACCAGGATCATGCCCTGTGGCTGCTTGAGCGCGGCCAGGTAGAGTTCCTTCTGGTCCTCTTCGTAGCCCAGTGCGTCGATGCCCATCTGCGCGCTGGAGGAGTCGAGGATCCGCATCACGATCTTCTCGCCCCACAGGGTCGGCAGGGTGTTGACGCGGAAGTCGATCGACTTGTTCTTCGATACGCGCATCTTGATCCGTCCGTCCTGCGGTTTGCGTCGTTCGGAGATATCCAGGCCGGCCATTACCTTGAGACGAGCAGAGATACGACTGGCCAACTGGATCGGCGGCTTGGCCACTTCGTGGAGCATGCCGTCGGTACGGAAGCGCACCCGATAGGTCTTTTCGTAGGGCTCGAAGTGCAGGTCGGAAGAGCCGCCGCGGATGGCGTCGAGCAGCATCTTGTTGACGAAGCGCACCACGGGGGCGTCTTCGGCATCGTCGCCGCCGTCGTCCTGGCTGGCGCTTTCCGCCTTGCCGACATCGACCCCGTCGAGATCGATATCGCCGAGGTCGCCGAGGGCGTCCATGGCGCCCTCGTAAAGCTTCTCGATGGCTACGCCGAGCTTGTCGTCCTCTACCAGCAGGGCTTCGGTGGTGAGGCCGGTGCTGAACTGGATATCGGTGACCGCCTGATGGTTGGTCGGGTCGGAGAGACCGATGAACAGTTTGTTGCCGCGTTTCCACAGCGGCAACACGCGGTGCTGGCGGACCAGGCGCTCGCTGATGACATCCTTCGGAATGCTTTCCCGATCCAGGCTGTTCAGGTCGCAATAGGCGATGCCGAACTGCTCGGCGGCCACCTCGACCAGCGCCCGGCTCTGCACCAGCTTGGCCTGGACCAGGTGGCTGACCAGCGACTGCTTGTTGCGCGCGGCCTGCACCTGGGCCTGGCGGGCGGTCTTTTCGTCGAGGAGTTCGTTCAGGACCAGTTGCTTGGCAAGGCCGCTGAGAGGCGTGGAATCGTTCATTGGGGAACATCTGAAGAAGGCTTGGAGCGAGACTTATAACGCAGATGCCAAAGGCTGCCAAACCGATGATTCCGAGATGCCAAAAAGTGTCACATATTGCCGGCAGGGGAGAGCGGAACACTTTCGAAGTCCCCGCAAGAGTTGCGAAAGGAGGGCGTTTGAAAGGTTGGCATGCAACCTGCTTTGGAGGGGGAAGGCGTTTGGCCTATACATACCACATGGAGATATTCATGAAAGCTCAGAAGGGTTTTACTCTGATCGAACTGATGATCGTGGTCGCGATCATCGGCATCCTGGCCGCCATTGCCATCCCGCAATACCAGGACTACACCGCCCGTACCCAGGTGACCCGTGCCGTGAGTGAAATCAGCGCGTTGAAGACCGCTGCGGAGTCGGCGATTCTGGAAGGCAAGAAGCTTGTTTCCAAGGATAATCCCGCGGATGGGGAATATGATCTTGGTTTTACCAAGTCTACTTTGCTTGCTGGCAACGACGGTAAGGCACAGATCACCATCACTGGCGAAAGCAGTGCAACCCCGACCATTGCGGGGACTCTGGGTAACTCTGCTGGTAAGGCCATCAGCGGTGCCGTTATCACCATCAAGCGTAGTGCTGAGGGAGTCTGGACCTGCGCTATCAGTGGGTCTCCGGCCAACTGGAAAGCCAACTACGCTCCGGCCAACTGCCCGAAATCCTAATAGGTTTTTCGGTCTGGTCTAGTGGTAAAAGAGAAAACCCCGCATTGCGGGGTTTTTTCATTACGGACTCGCGATGAATCGAACAAGAGTGATCTGGCAAGGCGGGATTGCTTTGCCTTCTTTCGTAGGGCTTGCACTGCTATCCCTGATAGCAGCTATGCTGCTTTCGACTGTAATTCATTATGGGGTTTCTCCGAACTGGCACGACCAGCAGCGCATATTCCAGTTGCTGTTGTTGAGTGGCTCATCACTGTTTTTTTTCTTGTATTTTCCTTCTTCGCTTATTAGGCGAAAGGTTTTTGCCGCTCTATTGTTGACTCTCGGGCTGGGTGTTTTTTCCTCCTTTCTTTCTGATAATTCTTCCTGGGCGCTCAAGGAGTGGTCGGTATTCGCCGGCCTGATGCTGTTCTCCTTCAATATATCCGCCAGCCCAGAGTGGGTTCGCCGTATCGCCCTCTGGGGGGTGGTCGTGTTGGGAGGGTTCTTCTGCTACCAGTTCCTGCTTTCCTATCTCGCGGCCTTCGTCAGCGGGCTCCGTGAGTTGAATCCCAGGGTTCTGCTCAGCGGCTTTTCCAACGTCCGGACCATGGGGCAGTTCCAGGCCATGCTGCTGCCGCTGATGGCTGCGCTGGTGTTGTACCTGCGAGAGACCGGGCGGTTCAGACTGTCCTGGCTTGTCATGCTGCTGCTGGCCATCCAATGGTGCATCTCCTTCGCCTTGGCTGGACGCGGGCTCTGGTTGGGTTTCGCCGTCGCGCATCTCGCGCTTTGCTGGATCGGCCCCGTGGGGCGCCGCTTTTTGATCGTCCAGTTGTCCGCGGCATTCGTCGGGTTGGCGCTCTATTTCCTGTTAATGGTTGCCTTGCCGACCTGGCTAGGTATCGACATGACCCTCATGTCCGGTATGCGCAGTGGTCTGTCTCTGCGCGACGTGTTGTGGCGAGATGCCTGGGGCATGTTCGTAGCCCATCCTTTGCTTGGGGTCGGGCCCATGCATTTCTCGGCGGTGCCGAACAGCGTCGGTGCCCACCCGCACCAGATGCTGCTGCAGTGGTTCGCTGAATGGGGCGGGGTCGCTGGCCTTCTGGTGGTTGGACTGATGACCCTTGGTCTGCTTCGCGGCGCGCGTTACCTGCGTGAACAGGGCGATCCGATGGATGCCGGACTGTGGCTGGCCCTCGTTTCGGTCCTGGTCCTGGCCCAGGTGGACGGCGTGTTCGTCATGCCCTTCACCCAGACCGTATTGGCCTTGCTGGTAGGCATCGCCATGGCACGCTGGTCGAAGCCGGTCGCGCCGTCCCCCGCACAGCGCTGGCTCTGTCGGGGCCTGGCTGTCGTTGTCATTGTCGTGCTGGGGCGCGTGCTGCTGCTCGAGGTGCCGGGGCTGACCGCGGCCGAGGAGCGCTACCTGGAAATCCACGGCGGCGGTGAGGCGCCACGTTTCTGGATTCAGGGTTGGATTCCCATGTGAGGGGGAATATCGGTTGAAATCCGGCTGTGCCGAGTGATACCTTCCCCGCGCCGCCGGATTAGCTCAGTCGGTAGAGCAGCTCATTCGTAATGAGAAGGTCGGGGGTTCGATTCCTCTATCCGGCACCAGTCGCATAAAAAAGCCCCGCTTCGGCGGGGCTTTTTATTGCCTGCGATTCGTTCAGAGGGTGAGGCGCATGGACAGGTCGACGGCCCTGACATCCTTGGTCAGGGTGCCGATGGAGATGTAGTCGACGCCGGTCTCGGCGATGTTGCGCAGGGTGCCCTCGTTGATTCCGCCGGAAGCCTCCAGCTTGGCACGGCCGGCGGTGAGGGCGACGGCGGTGCGCATGTCGTCCAGGCTGAGTTCGTCGAGCATGACGATATCGGCGCCGGCCTCCAGCGCCTGGCGCAGTTCATCGAGGTTCTCCACTTCCACTTCCACCGGCTTGCCGGGTGCTATGCGCCGGGTTTCGGCGATTGCCCGGTCGATACCGCCGCAGGCGGCGATGTGGTTTTCCTTGATCAGGAAGGCATCGTAGAGGCCGATGCGATGGTTGTGGCAACCGCCGCAGGTGACCGCGTACTTCTGCGCGAGGCGCAGGCCGGGCAGGGTCTTGCGCGTGTCGAGGAGCTTCACCGCGGTGCCGGCGACCAGGTCGGCGTAGTGCTGGCTGCGGGTGGCGGTACCGGAAAGCAGCTGGAGGAAGTTCAGCGCGCTGCGCTCGCCGGTGAGCAGGGCGCGGGCCGGGCCTTTTAGCTGGAACAGCGTCTGGTTCGGCTCGACTCGCTGGCCGTCCTCCACCTGCCAGGTCACCAGCACTCGCGGATCGACCTGGCGGAAGACCTCGTCGACCCAGGCGCGGCCCGCGATCGTCGCGTGCTCGCGGGTAATCACCCGGGCCTCGGCCTCGCGCTGTGGATCGATCAACTGAGCGGTAAGGTCGCCGCCGCCGACGTCTTCCGCCAGGGCGGTACGAACGTTGGCCTGGATTTCGCCTTGAAGGTCGGCAAGGGTGAGGTTAGGCATGGCGGGCTCCTGTACGAGATCGGGCGATTATACGGAGCGCGGCGGACGGCGTCTGTGCCTGCCTGGGCGCCGGTCGGGACGGCCGCCATTCATCGGCCTTCGCTTGTGTGAAGAGAGTCATGTCTATAGGAAAACCCTCTATCTAGATTTGAAAGTATCTCTATAATGAATGTAGATACTTGTTTTTGACGCCTGGAAATTGACGTTACGGACGACGCCAATCGATCCTCTGTGCCCGATTTTTGCCATTCCATGCGCGGCCGCGAGGGTGGCAGGAGAGTCCCGATGCAGAACGATGCCAATGTGGTGCACCTGACTAGGGTCGCTTCCGAGCCGTCGCCGAACGCCGGAGCGGGGCGCCTGCCGGTCATCCTCGTGCAGGTGCGCGACAAGGCGGCGTTGCAGCTGAAACAGGCGTTGCAGGCGTTGTTCGACAACGCCGACGACACCCTCTTCGAAATGGCCGACCGAGCCACCAGCAACCTCGAACAGAACGCTTTCTTCGAAGCCATGCGCGACCTGCGCCTCAAGCGCAAGAGTATCGAGCGGGTCTACCTGCAGAAGGTCTTCGAGGAGTTCTCGGCGCTCAACCAGGTACAGTCCGGCAAATCCGTGCCGACCCTGGATACCGTGTCCTTCGACAGCCTCAGCCTGGTACAGAACGAGGAACTGGAGGAGTCCGTCGCGGTGGACGCGATGGTGGCGCGGGTGATGAGCCGCGATGCCACCGCGCTGGCCCACCTGAGCACCCGCCTGAACACCCTGGTCGGCCGGAAGGTCGACGAGAAGAGCAATCCCCTCGCTCCGCGTCCGCTGACCGCGGCTTTCCTCGATGCCTGCCAGGGGCTCGGCGTCGAGATCAAGGTCAAGCTGATCATTCTCAAGCTGTTCGAGAAGTACGTCCTGGCCCATTGCGACCAGTTGTACGCCGAGGCCAACCAGATCCTGGTCGCTGCGGGCGTGCTGCCGGAACTCAAATCCGCGCTGCCGCGGCGTCAGCCCGCTGTCCGTCCCGAAGCGGTACGCGATGCCGGGACCCTGCAGGCACAGGCTGCGCTGCTCGACGGCGGTCAGCAGGAAGTCTTCGGCGCGCTGCAGGAACTGCTGGCGCAGGTCCGCGACAATCCTTCCTTCTACCGTCGCGAAACGCCTGAGAATGCCGCGCCGATTTCCAGCAACGACCTGATGCGCCTGCTTTCCCACCTGCAGCAGCACCTGCCGGGCCCCGGCGCCGCGGAGTTCGACGTCCGCGACGGGGTCGACCAACTGCTCCAGCGGGTCAGCCACAAGAGCGGCCGTTCTCGGGTGGTCGGCCAGGTGGACGATGACGTCATCAACCTGGTGTCGATGCTGTTCGAGTTCATTCTCGACGACCGCACCCTGCCTGATTCGCTGAAGGCCCTGATCGGTCGGATGCAGATCCCGATGCTCAAGGTGGCCCTGCTCGACAAGACCTTCTTCAGCCGCGGTAGCCATCCGGCGCGTCGCCTGCTCAACGAGATCGCATCCGCGTCGCTGGGCTGGGCCGAACACAATGATGCCCGGCGCGACAGCCTGTACCAGAAGATCGAACAGGTCGTGATGCGGCTGTTGAACGACTTCGTCGACGACCCGGCGATCTTCGCCGAGTTGCTGGAGGACTTCATTGCCTTCACCGGCGACGAGCGCCGCCGCAGCGAGCTCCTCGAGCAGCGCACCCGCGACGCCGAGGAAGGCCGCGCCAAGGCCGAACTGGCTCGTCAGGACGTGGAGCAGGTGCTGAACCAGCGACTGCTCGGCAAGGTCCTGCCGGAGGTGGTGGTGCGCCTGCTGCGGGATGCCTGGAGCAAGGTGATGCTGCTGATCTGCCTCAAGCATGGCAAGGCTTCGGCCGAGTGGCGGGAGGCCCTGGATACCATGGACGAGTTGATCTGGAGCGTCGGCCCGCATGACGATCCGCTGTCCCGCCAACAGTTGCTGGAGCGTGTGCCAGGCCTGCTCAAGGCGCTGCGCGAGGGATTGGCCAGCGCAGCCTTCGATCCGTTTTCCACCGGAGAATTCTTCAGCCAGCTGGAAACCCTGCATGTCCAGGGTCTGCAGCGCGACAAGCGCGGCGAGGCGGCGGTCGCGGACAGCCCCCTGCTCGACGAAGCGAGCCCGGGCACGGCCGCGGAAAAGCCCCGGGCGCCGGTCATGCTGCGGGTGGTCGAGGAAATCGTCCTGACCTCGCCGGACGCCGCCCCGGCGCCTGTCGAGAGCGAAGTGCGCCTGCCGGACAACGACGAGGCACTGCTGCGGGTCGATGCGCTGCGTGTCGGCAGTTGGGTGGAGATCCAGGAGGACGCCGAGCACAAGCTGCGCTGCAAGCTGGCGGCAGTGATCCGGCCCACCGGTCGCTACATCTTCGTCAATCGCACCGGGATGAAGGTCCTGGAAAAGACCCGCATGGGCCTGGCGGTGGAGTTTCGCCGGCAGGCGGTACGCCTGCTGGACGATGCCTTGCTGTTCGACCGGGCCCTGGAGTCGGTGATCGGCAACCTGCGGCGCCTCAAGGGCGCCTAGCCGCTTCTCGAGGACCCGGCGGATGCCGGGTCTTTTCGTTCTTGCGGGTAATACCTTTCCTCGACGCATGTCGAAGCGGCCGATCCAGAGCCCGCCTGATCGTCATTCCGGCGCCGCTGGATTAGAGTGGGGGCTCGTTCAGGAGCCCGTATGCATTTCGATTCCGTTACCGGCTGGGTCCGTGGCGTCCGCCACTGCCCTTCACCGAATTTCAACCTGCGTCCGCAAGGGGACGCGGTGTCGCTGCTGGTCATCCACAATATCAGCCTGCCGCCGGGACAGTTCGGCACCGGCAAGGTCCAGGCGTTCTTCCAGAATCGCCTGGACCCGAACGAACATCCCTATTTCGAGGAGATCCGCCACCTGACGGTTTCCGCGCATTTCCTCATCGAACGCGACGGCGCCATCACCCAGTTCGTCTCCTGTCACGACCGCGCCTGGCATGCCGGGGTTTCCTGCTTCGACGGTCGCGAGGCGTGCAACGACTTCTCCCTTGGCATCGAACTGGAGGGGACCGACACGGAACCGTACACGGACGCGCAGTACACTGCCCTGGCCGGGCTGACGCGGCTGTTGCGCGCGGCCTTCCCGGCGATCACCCCGGAACGCATCCAGGGCCACTGCGATATCGCCCCGGAGCGCAAGACCGATCCCGGCGAGGCTTTCGACTGGTCGCGCTACCGCGCCGGATTGACCTATTCCAAGGAGGAAACATGACGTTCCTGGTGTTGCTGCTGGCCCTTGCGCTGGAGAAGTTCTCCGGCTGGCGCCGGCGTATCCAGCGCGATGGCGCCTGGCTCGCCTGGCTGAGCCTGGTCGAGGACCTGCCCTCGGTGTCCCGCCGCTCCTGGCTGGGGCTGCTGCTCGCGGTAGTCCTGCCGTTGCTGCCGCTGGCCCTGCTGCTGACATTGCTGCAGCCGCTGGCCTATGGCTGGCTGAGTCTTCCGCTGCATCTTCTGGTGGTGGTCTACAGTCTCGGCCGCGGCGACGTCATGGCCGACCTCGGGCCGTTCCGCGACGCCTGGCGGCGCGAGGAGGCCCAGGCTGCCTTCCATGTCGCCGAACGCGATCTGGGGATCCTGGGCGGCAGCGAGAGCGAACTGATCGGCCGGGTGCACGGCCATCTGCTCTGGCAGGGCTACCAGAGCTTCTTCGCGGTGATCTTCTGGTATGCCTTGCTCGGCCCGGTGGCGGCCCTGGCCTATCGCCTGCTGGCACTGGCGCTGGAGCACGCCCGCCAGCCGGCGTTGCGCGAACAGGCGGCGCGCGTCCGGCATATCCTCGACTGGTTGCCGGTGCGTGCGCTGGTGCTGAGCTTCGCCCTGGTCGGCAACTTCCTCGCGGTTATCCGCGTGTTGCTGCACTGGCTGCTGGCCTGGGACATCTCGGCGGCCGCGCTGCTGGGCAAGGCCGGACGGGTCGCCAGCGATGTCGAAGCGGTCGAACTGGGTGCCGCCGGCGTCGCCAGCCTGGATGCGCTCTGGCAATTGCTGGTGCGCGCGGCCGTGCTCTGGTATGCCGTGTTCGCCTTCTGCGCGCTGTTCCTCTGAGCGTAGCGACGGGGAATCCGCCTGCGATTCCCCGTTAACCTTAAGTTACAGAACACCAGGCCGATATCGGGTACACAGGTGAACGTGTCCGCATGATTTCGAAAGGCCATTACCGAGCGGACTCCGTGCGTCAATGTCGTCACGCGGCGGCATCTCTCAGAACGATAAGAACAATCAGGAGACGTCTGGGTGAAGACCGTACTCTATCCCGCCATCGCGCTGATGAACCGGCTCAGCTTCGGCATGAAGTTCGGCCTGATCAGCGTGCTGTTCTTCCTGCCGCTGCTGATCACCAGCTTCTATCTGGTGCGCGATGCCTATCGCCAGTTCAGTGACACCCGGATCGAACTGCAGAGCTTGACGCTGCTGGGTAGCGGACTTCAGATCCGGCGTGGCCTGGAGTCCCTCAACGATCTGTTGCAGATCAATGCGGTCATCGGCCAGTCCGGCAAGGCCGGCGATCTGGAAGCGCGCATCGCGGACGTCCAGAAGGGGCTGCGCGGGCGGCTCGAGGCGCTGGCGCCGCTCAGCGAGGATGGTGCGGCGGTAGCCGAATTCGAGGCCCAGCGCGACCGGTTGCTCAACGGCTTGCAGGCCGTGGAGGCCGAAGGGTCCCTGCAGGGCAAGGGCGCACGGGCGGAGAAGCTGCTCGGTAGCGCACAGGTATTCATCAAGTTGCTCATCGCCCAGGCCGGGCTCAGCCAGGACAGCCAGCGCCAGGTGCGCCAGCTCAGCGAGCTGGTCGGCTCGATAACGCCGGAGGTGACGGCGGCCATCAGCAAGGGGCGCGCCATCGGCGCCTACTCCCTGGGCCAGGGTTTCCTCAATTCGTCCTCCAGCGCGCGGCTCGACGAACTGCTGCTGGAGTTCGAGAAACTGCACGGCGAGTATGGCCTGAAGCTGCAGGAGTCCCTGGCCGGCAGCCCACAGCTGCTCGAGGAGGCCGCCCAGGCCAGTCGCGAGACCCTGAAGAGCCTGGGGCAGTTGTTCGAGGACCGGGTGATCGTGGCCGAGACGCTGGATACCCCGTGGACGCAGTTCTACGATCAGGTCAGCGCGGCGATGGACAAGACCTACCAGCTCGACGACGCCGTTCTCGGCTATCTCGATACCCAGTTGCAAAAGCGCCTGCAACAGGTGCGCACGCAGATGCTGTTGCTAGTCGCCGCGCTGGCCGTGGTTTTCGCCGCGATCCTATACCTCTACGGCGGTTTCTACGTTTCCACCCGTGCCACCCTGAAGGATCTCGGGCGAATGATGGAGCGCGTCGCCGGCGGCGACATGACGGTCAGCTTCCAGGCCCGCAGCCGTGACGAGCTGGGCGAGCTGGGACAATCGTTCAACGAATCGGTGGCGAAGATCCACGACCTGATCGAGCGGGTCAGCCAGACCGTCGGCGAGGTCGAGCGGCAGACCCTGCGCGTCGAGTCGGTGTCGGCCGAAAGCAACCAGGCGGTAGCCGGGCAACGCAGCCAGATCGAGCAGGTGGCCACGGCGATGAACCAGATGGCCGCTACCGCCCAGGAAGTGGCGCGCAGCGCGGCGATGGCGGTGAGCAGCGCGAACAGCGTGAACCAGGAAACCCTCAGCGGGCGCAGCCTGGTCGAATCGCAGGTGGGTAGCATCCAGCGCCTGGCCGGCGAGATCGACCAGTCGGTGGCGGCGATCAATCGCCTGGCCAGTGACAGCGCCTCGATCAGCCAGGTGCTGGATGTGATCAAGGGCATCGCCGAACAGACCAACCTGCTGGCGCTCAATGCGGCGATCGAGGCCGCTCGTGCCGGGGAGCAGGGGCGCGGTTTCGCGGTGGTGGCCGACGAGGTGCGCACGCTGGCCAAGCGCACCCAGCAATCCACTGCCGAGATCGAACAGATGATCCTGCGCCTGCAGGGCGGCGTCGATGCGGCGGTGAAGGCGATGGGCAGCAGCCACCATACCGCCGATGGCACGGTCAACGAGTCGGCGCAGGTGCAGCAGGCACTGGAGAATATCCTCGGCGCGGTGGGCATGATCGTCGACCAGAACCAGCAGATCGCCGCCGCCGCCGAGCAACAGACCGCCGTGGCCCACGATATCGACCAGAACATCGTCGAGATCAACCAGGCCGGCGAGCGCACCGCGGAAGGCGCCAGCCAGACCGAACGGGCCAGCCGCGAACTGGGCGCCCAGGTGACCCAGCTGAAACGCCTGATCGGCGCGTTCCGGGTGTAGGCGCAAGGCCTGCGCGGGACGTTTTTCATCCATCCGATTGAACGCTGGGCGGACGGGGACATTCCACTGTCATGCACATGGGGTAAAGGCTGGGCAGGTCAATCCGGCGGTGCGATAGGCGGAGGCGAAATCGCGGCATTTTTTTATTGATCTCGCGTCCCCTTGGTCCTAAAGTTCGCGCCCGAACGTCCATGCTGGAAACGATCCATCCGGCTCAAGTACTGACGACGAGAGATCGCCTTGTGGCAAGGCGACGTCCGCTGCTCAAGCGGTCAGGTCGTCGCGCGGGACACGCGCGCGACCTACCAGGATGAACAGGCGGTGGCTGCCGGCAGGCAGGTGATACTCGGCGACATGCCTTGGGAAGTAGGCGAACCAAAGTGGGGAAACGGATTAGACGTTCAGCTTCACCCCTACGAATCCATGTGTTTTGCCATTGGGAGTCCCAACCATGTCCATCAAGGTCGAGGATTATTTCGCCCCTGAAACCTTCCAGCGCATGAAGGCCTTCGCCGACAAGCAGGAAACCCCCTTCGTGGTCATCGACAAGCAGACCATCGCCGATGCCTACGACCAACTGACCGACTGCTTCCCCTTCGCCAGGATCTACTACGCGGTGAAGGCCAATCCCGCTACCGAAATCACCGAGCTGCTGCGCGACAAGGGTTCGAACTTCGATATCGCCTCGATCTACGAACTGGACAAGGTGATGAAGACCGGCGTCGGTCCGGAGCGCATCAGCTACGGCAACACCATCAAGAAATCCAAGGACATCCGCTACTTCTACGAGAAGGGCGTGCGCCTGTTCGCCACCGACTCCGAAGCCGACCTGCGCAACATCGCCAAGGCCGCTCCCGGCGCCAAGGTCTACGTGCGTATCCTCACCGAGGGCTCGACTACCGCAGACTGGCCGTTGTCGCGCAAGTTCGGCTGCCAGACCGACATGGCCATGGACCTGCTGATCCTGGCCCGCCAGCTGGGCCTGGAGCCCTACGGCATTTCCTTCCACGTCGGTTCGCAGCAGCGCGACATCTCGGTGTGGGACGCGGCGATCGCCAAGGTCAAGGTGATCTTCGAGCGCCTGAAGGAAGAAGACGGCATCGTCCTGAAGATGATCAACATGGGCGGCGGCTTCCCGGCCAACTACATCACCAAGACCAACGACCTGGAAACCTATGCGGAGGAGATCATCCGCTTCCTCAAGGAGGACTTCGGCGACGACCTGCCGGAAATCATCCTCGAGCCGGGCCGTTCGCTGATCGCCAATGCCGGCATCCTGGTCAGCGAAGTGGTGCTGGTCGCCCGCAAGTCGCGGACCGCCGTGGAGCGCTGGGTCTATGCCGACGTCGGCAAGTTCTCCGGACTGATCGAAACCATGGACGAGTCGATCAAGTTCCCGATCTGGACCGAGAAGCAGGGCGAGATGGAAGAGGTGGTGATCGCCGGCCCGACCTGCGACAGCGCCGACATCATGTACGAGCACTACAAGTATGGCCTGCCGCTGAACCTGGCGAGCGGCGACCGCCTTTACTGGCTGTCTACCGGCGCCTACACCACCAGCTACAGTGCGGTGGAGTTCAACGGCTTCCCGCCGCTGAAGGCGTTCTACCTCTAGCGCAGTCGCCTCTGCTACGAAGAGCCCCGCCTCGGCGGGGCTTTTTCATGTCGCTCTGGAAGCCTCGCGGCGCTCGTGTCAGCCTTGTTCGACAACCCATGACAAGGACGCCGACATGACAGGCAATGGTGTTTCCCTGGTGACCCTCGGGGTCGCCGATCTGGCCCGCTCCTCTCTCTACTACCAGGCGCTGGGCTGGCAGCCCTCTTCGGACGGCAACGAGCAGGTGGTATTTCTCAAGGGCCGCAACCTGGTCCTCGGCCTCTACGGACGCAGCGCCCTCGCCGAGGATGCGCAGGTGGAAGATCGTCCGACCGGCTTCGCGGCTATCACCCTGGCCTGCAACTGCGCCTCGCGGGACGAGGTGGACCGTCTGTTCTCCGCAGCTACGGCGGCCGGCGGGCAGGCGACCAAGATGCCGCAGGAAGTGTTCTGGGGTGGCTACTCCGGATATGTCGCCGACCCGGATGGACACCTTTGGGAAATTGCCTACAACCCGTTCTGGCCGTTCGACGAGCAGGGAAACCTGGTCTTGCCCTGAGGGCGCTACGGATGGAAAAACGCCCCGCTCGGCGGGGCGTTTTCTTTGGCGGCGGTCAGCCTTCGTTCGGCTGGCGGGACGGTGCGCGCGGTGTCGTTGGCGCGGGTCGTCCGGCCTGGGCTACCTGCTGCCCGGCGTCGGCCTTGTCCAGCGGCAGCTTGTCGAAGTCGCGCAAGCCATTGTGGGCATAGGGGTTGCCGATCCAGCGGACTTCATGCCGGAAGTCGTTGCTCACCAGGCTCTTGGTCGGATCGAAGAGGTCATAGTTGAGGCCGGCGAGGTCGGACCAGGTATGGATCAGGTCTTCGCTGCTGTAGCGTCGGTCGACCAGGGCCTGCAGGTCGCGCGGATGGGTCTGCTGCCAGCTGGGCGAAGTCCAGACCAGGAAGGGCACGGTGTACATGCCGCGGGTCGGGTCGCCTTCGTTGCGGCCGAGACGGTCGTGCGGGGCTTCGTCGAAGACTTCCTCGCCATGGTCCGAGAGGTAGACCAGGAAACCGTTCGGATCGCTGTTGGCGAAGCCCTTGATCAGGCTGGAGACCACGTAGTCGTTGTACAGCACGGCGTTGTCGTAGCTGTTGTAGACCTCCACCTGGTCGTCGCTGAGAGCCGCCGGGGCGCCCTGGCGGTCGACGAAGCGAGCGTAGTCGGCGGGATAGCGGTACTTGTAGTTCATGTGGGTGCCGAGCAGATGGACCACGATGAACTTCTTCGGCGCCGGGTCGTCCAGCACCTTGGCGAAGGGCGCCAGCACCGCGCCGTCCAGCTGGCTGGCGTTCTGGCTGCGCTGGTTGTTCAGGTAGAACTGCGCATCGGTCTGCTGGGCGAAGGTCGTCAGCATGGTGTTGCGCTTGGTCATGGTCTGCTGGTTGGTGATCCAGAAGGTCTTGTAGCCGGCCTGCTTCATCAGGTTCATCAGCGACGGATCGGTGAGGAAGCGGTCGGGATGCTCCTGGTCAGCGAACGTCAGCACCTGCTGCAGCACCTCGATGGTGTATGGCCGCGACGCCACCACGTTGTTGAATACCGTGAGGTTCCGGTTCGCGGCCTTCAGTGCGTCCAACTGCGGGGTCGTTTCGCGTGGATAGCCGTAGAGGCTCATGTGCTTGCGCGACGTGGATTCGCCGATCACCAGGACCAGCGTGCGCGGCGTATCGCCATTGGCATCGACGAGGTTCTTCAGCGGCGGTAGGGCCGCGTTCTTTTGCAACAGCGCCTGCATGCTGCCCAGTTGCTGGCGGTATTGCTGGTAGCCGATCAGCAATTGCCAGGGCACCGCCGGTTCCATGCGCGCCTGGACCTTGTCCAGGGCTTCGTCGAAGGGTCGGCCCTGGCTGACCAGTTGCTTGTAGAACGGATAACCGATGGTCGCGACGATCAGCAGCACCGCCACCGGCAGGGCGCTGAAGCGCGGCAGGTAGACCGGGCGCAGGCGGCGCCAGAGGAGGATGGCGACCAGGCTGTAGAGCACCAGGCCGAGAGTCATCCAGGGGTTGAAGTACTGGCTGAAATATTCGCTGGCCTCGGCGGTGTTCGACTCGAACATCACGAAGATCACGCTTTGCGAGAATTCCTGGTGATAGATGCCGAAATAGCTCAGGCCGACCAGCGAGGCGGCCCACAGCACCAGCCCGATGACGGCGGCCAGCGGCTTGGTCCAGCGCGGGAACAGCAACACCGGCGCAAGCCAGATGGTGCTCAGCACCATGGCGTTGCGGAAACCGGAGAAACCGCTGTTGCCGGAGGTCAGCAGGAGCAGTTGGGTGATGCCGGAGAAGAACCAGAAGAACAGGAACAGCCAGCCCAGGCCGGCCCAGTCGATGCGATTGCGCGTAACGCTTGGTGGAGTGGGGGACACGATAGCCTCGTACGATGGACCGGAGGCGCGATCGTCGCTCGCCTCTATGAAGCGGCGAGGGTAGGGAAAGGCTTGTCAAAAAAGTGTTATGTGGGTGTGAACAAAGGGTTGGGCGTTGTTCGTCAGACGGGCAGTCGTGCGTACCCGTGACGTTCGAGCGCCTGTTCCAGAGCCTCTCGATCGGTGTCGTCGCCCAACTGCGCCGCGCGTCGGTAGTAGGCCAGCGCCAGGCTGCGGAACGGCGGGTGGGCCGACTGCTCCAGGCCATGGCGGGCACTGCGCAGGAAGTTCAGGTTGCCGCCTTCGAGGGCACGCCGGAGCCAGGTTTCGGCTTCGGCATGGCGGCCCGAGGCGCTGAGCATCGCGGCGTGGCTGAACTGGCCGCGAAAATCGCCGCCCTCGGCGGAACGTCGATACCAGTGCGCAGCTTGCGCCAGGTCGCGAGCGACCACCAGGCCTTCTTCGTGGTAGCGCCCCACCAGGTTCATCGATTTCGCGTGGCCCTGCTCGGCCGCTTGCCGATACAGCGCATAGGCGCGCGGCTGGTCCTGGGACACGCCGCGGCCGGTGGCGTGGAGATTGGCCAGGTTGTAGCGGGCCCAGTCAAGGCCGGCCTGGGCGGCGATCCGATAGTGGACGGCTGCCGCGGCTGGATCCGCCGGGCCGCCCCAGCCATGTTCAAGACAGCGAGCGAGCATATTGCGCGCCATTGCGTGGCCGCGTTCGGCGGCGATCGTGAACCAGGTCCGCGCCAGGGTCGGGTCGCGCTGGATGCCTTGGCCGTCCAGAAGGATCTGTCCGAGCAGGGCCTGGGCTTCCGTCAGGCCCTCGCGCGCAGCGCCAAGGATGGCCTGGGCAACCTCGCCCGGGGTACCGGCCAGTTGTGCGGCGAAACCTTCGGCGTCCAGCGCTTCGTGACGAAGCAGCAGGTGGCGCATGTTCAGAGTTCCGACCAGCGCCGCAGGAGATTGTGGTAGGTACCGGTGAGGCGGATCAGCGAGGGGTGGTCGGGGACGTCGCGGGTGAGTCGCTGGATCGACTGGTCCATTTCGAATAGCAGGGTGCGCTGGCTGTCTTCGCGGACCAGGCTCTGGGTCCAGAAGAACGAGGCGTAGCGCGCGCCGCGGGTGACCGGATTGACCTTGTGCAGGCTGGTGCCGGGGTAGAGCACCAGATCGCCGGCGGGCAGCTTCACCTGTTGCAGGCCGTAGGTGTCCTGGATCACCAGTTCGCCGCCGTCATAGTCCTCCGGGTCGCTGAAGAAGAGGGTCGAGGACAGGTCGGTACGGACCCGCTCGCGGCCGCCATGGATGTCGCGCACGGCGTTGTCGATGTGGAAGTCGAACGAGCCCCCGCCGGTATAGCAGTTGAACAGCGGCGGGAAGACCTTGAGCGGCAGGGCGGCGGACATGAACAGGGGATGGTTCCACAGGCGCTGCAGCATGGCTTCGCCGATCTCCCGGGCCAGCGGGTGGTCCTGCGGCAGTTGCAGGTTGTGCTTGGCCTTGGCCGATTGGTAGCCGGCGGTCGCCTTGCCGTCGGCCCATTCCGCCTGCTCCAGGGCTGCGCGGATCCGGGAGACTTCCTCGGCGGTGAAGATGGCGGGAATATGCAGCAACATGGCGCTGTCCATGAAGGCGAAATGATTGCCAATGATATTGATTTGCATTGGACATGTAAAACCGCCAAATGTTCCAGACGAGCGAGATGGGAAAAAATGTAATGAGAAAATTGTAAAGAATGTAAATTCCTGTCGAATGCGAATCCGTAATAATTGATAACAATTCTGATCTGCAATAAATTCCGCGACCTTCACAGCTCCCGGGGAGGGGTTTCGAATGTCGCGTCAGTCCACGGATACCGCCGTTTCTTCGCAACGTCTGCTGGCTTCGGCCATCGGTGTGGCCATCACCGCCATCGCCGCACCGCAGGCAGCCCACGCCGACGAGGCCGGGCAGAAAAAGACCGACAAGGACCGCGTACTGTCGCTGGATGCGGCCACCATCGTCGGCGAGCAGCAGGACGAAACCACCTACAACGTCGACCGCTCGGCGTCGAAGAAGTACACCGCGCCGCTCTTGGATACGCCGCGCTCCGTCACGGTAGTACCAAAGCAGGTGATCAAGGATACCGCCGCCGTGTCTCTCCAGGATGCACTGCGTACCGTTCCAGGTATTACCTTTGGCGCGGGCGAGGGCGGCAATCCCACCGGTGACCGGCCATTCATTCGCGGCTTCGATGCGCAAAGCGATACTTACGTCGATGGTGTACGCGATACTGGTGCACAGACCCGCGAGATCTTCAACCTTGAGCAGATCGAGGTCAGCAAGGGCCCTAACTCGGCATTCGGAGGACGGGGCTCGGCCGGCGGCAGCCTCAATCTCGTCAGCAAGCAGGCCAAGGCTGGGAACTTCATCGATGGAGGCTTCACCTATGGTTCTGACCAGACTCGCCGCTACACCCTGGACCTCAACCAGGAATTCCTCGATGGCAATGCGGCATTCCGGCTGAATCTTCTCAAGCACGATGCCAATGTCGCGGGCCGCGATGAAGTCGATGTCAGTCGCTGGGGCGTAGCGCCGTCGCTCACCTTCGGTCTTGGCTCGCCGACCCGAGTGACCGTCAGCCATTATCACCTGGAAAGTGACGATACCCCGGATTCGGGCATTCCCTATGCCAAGAGTAGCGATCGCAGCAAGCACAATCCGGACAAACCGGTGAATGTCGATCGAGGCAATTTCTATGGGCTGACGGGGCGCGATTTCCAGAAGAGCCGCATCGATACCAGTACCATCACCGTTGAGCATGATCTGACTGACAGCCTCACTATTCGCAATACCTCGCGTTACGGCAACAGTCATCAGGACTATCTGTGGACACAACCGGATGACAGCCAGGGCAACATCAACAATGGCTCGGTCTGGCGCCGCCAGAACAATCGGGTAAGTACCACCACCACAGCAGTCAACCAGACTGACCTGTTTGGAGAGTTCTACCTGGGTGGCTTCAAGAACAGCTTCAGCACCGGCCTGGAGTTCAGCCGAGAAGACAGCAAGCGCGATGGGTATACCGTCGATACCAATACCGGCCTGGGCAGCAACAAGTGCAATCCATCGCTGATCGGGGCGCCTAGCGGCTACAACTGCACTAGTCTGGAAAATCCCAATCCGCACGATCCATGGAATGGCAGTATTACCCGGAAATATGCGCCGCTGAATACGGTCGGCACCACCAAGGCAATATATGCGTTCGACACCATCGACCTGAACGAGCAGTGGCAGGTCAATATTGGCGCGCGCTTCGATAGTTTCGAAACTACGGCGAAGAACCACGGTGTAAGACCCGCTACCAAACTCAGCGACAAGTCGAGCTTCTGGAACTGGCAGGCAGGCTTGGTGTGGAAGCCTGTACCCAACGGCAGCATCTATGCGTCCTACGCCACTTCGGCTACGCCGCCGGGTAGCATGCTCGATAATGGGGATACCTCGAATGCTGTCGACGGGTTCGCCATCAGCAACAACCTTGAGCCGGAAGAAACCACGAACTACGAGCTTGGTACCAAGTGGGCTTTCTTCAACGAGCGGCTGGAGCTGAGTGCCGCGATCTTCCGCACCGACAAGGACAATACCCGCATCCTGGTCGCCAACCAGACCTACGACAACGCCGGACAATCCCGCGTCGACGGCGTGGAGTTGAGCGCCAGCGGCAAGCTGACCGAGAAGTGGAAGGTGTTCGCGGGCTACAGCTACCTGGACAGCGAGTTGGTCGATGCCGGTAAGGCTGGGCGTAACGGCAATGTGAACGCATCGGCGGCTTCCAACAACGGCAACGAGATGCCAAATACGCCGAAGAACAGCTTCAGTCTCTGGACCACCTATGACATCTTCCCGAAGACCACCATCGGCGGCGGGGCTTTCTATGTCGACAAGGTCTATGGCGACGTTGGCAATACCGTCTATGTCCCCGATTACTGGCGCTATGACGCAATGGCCAGCTACAAACTGAGCAAGAACGTCGATTTCCAGTTGAACGTGCAGAATGTGTTCGACAAGAAGTACTTCGACAAAGCCTATGCGGCGCACTATGCGTCCCAGGCCGCTGGAAGGACGATACTGTTCAGCACCAACTTCCACTTCTGACAGCCGCTCTCGCTCCCCACGAAAGCCCCATTCCCTCTACGGGATGGGGCTTTCCCGCATCCAGGTGGGTAAATAGAGCGTAAAGAACGTTAATTCGGCTTTATCGCAACTGATTATCAAATAGAATTGCCCGCCGACGTCCTCGTGTCGTCTGGCCGGCGCTTGGCGTCGGCGTAGTCCCGTTGTTGCCGCGCGGCGGCCGTGAAGGTGATCCTGTGAAGAAAGTCTGGTTCCAGTTGCATTGGTTCTTCGGTATCAGCGCCGGCCTGGTGCTGGCGCTGATGGGCGTCACCGGAGCGACCCTGTCGTTCCAGGACGAGCTGATGCGCGCGCTCAACCCTGACGTGCTGGTGGTGCAGAAGCGCTCCGAGGGTGTGCTGCCGCTGGACGAACTGGTGCGCCGTATCGAAGGTGCCGAGCCGGGGCGGAAAGTGGCCTTCGTCTGGGTCGAGATGGACAGCGACAAGGCCGGGCGGATCTTCTATACCCCGCCGCCGGGACAGCGCCGCGGCGAGTCGCGCTGGATCGATCCCTACACCGGGGCTTTCGTCGGCGAGCCACGCGGCGAGGGTTTCTTCAACCTGATGATGCAACTGCACCGGTTCCTCGCCATGGGCGAGTACGGCAAGCAGGTCACCGCCGCCTGCACCCTGATCCTGATCTTCTTCTGCCTGTCCGGTCTCTACCTGCGCTGGCCGCGCAAGGTTTTCGACTGGCGCGCCTGGCTGACCCTCGACTGGTCGCGCAAGGGGCGCAGTTTCAACTGGGACCTGCATGCCGTGGCCGGCACCTGGTGCCTGGCGCTCTACTTGCTGGCTGCGCTGACCGGCCTGTACTGGTCCTACGAGTGGTACCGCAACGGCCTGTTCAAACTGCTCGACGACGCGCCCGCCGGCCAGCAGGCGCAGCGCGGCAAGCCGGGCGGACGTGGCGAGCGCCCGGCCGATGCGGCTCCGCTGGTGGTCGACTACGCGGCGGTATGGAACAGCATCCGCCAGGCCGGCGGCGACCGCTTGCAGGCCTACAACCTGCGCCTGCCGCCGGCGGGCGGCCAGCCGGCGACAGTGTTCTATCGTCTGACCGACGCGCCGCACGAGCGTGCCTTCAACACCCTGACCCTGGACCCGGCCAACGGCCAGGTGAAAAGCGACCAGCGCTATAGCGACCGTTCTTTCGGCAGCCAGTTGCTGGCCAGCGTCTATGCATTGCACGTAGGCAGCTATTTCGGCATGGCCGGACGCATCCTGATGATGCTCGCTAGCCTGGCGATGCCGCTGTTCTTCATCACCGGCTGGCTGCTCTACCTCGACCGCCGGCGCAAGAAACGCGCGGTACGGGCGAGCCGCGCCGACCTGGGCGGCAGCGCCGGCGCCAGCGGCGAGCCCTGGTTGATCGGCTACGCCAGCCAGAGCGGTTTTGCCGAGCAACTGGCCTGGCAGAGCGCCGGCCAGTTGCAGGCGGCCGGGTTGCCGGTGCGGGTCGAATCGCTGGCGCGCCTGGATGCCGGGCAACTCGCCGAGGCGCGCAAGGCGCTGTTCGTGGTCAGCACCTTCGGCGACGGTGAGGCGCCGGACAGCGCCCGCGGCTTCGAACGCAAGGTGCTTGGCCAGGCCGCCAGCCTCGATGGCCTGAGCTACGCCCTGCTGGCCTTGGGAGATCGCCAGTACGAGCAGTTCTGCGGCTTCGCCCGGCGCATGCAGGGCTGGTTGCAGGGGCAGGGCGCGCGGAGCCTGTTCGCCCCGGTGGAGGTCGATGATGGCGACGCCGCGGCCCTGCGCCAATGGCAGGAAAGCCTGGCCGAGGTGACCGGCGGTGCCGCCCCGGCGGCCTGGGAAGCGCCGGCCTTCGAGGTCTGGTCGCTGGCGCGGCGGGAGTGCCTGAATCCTGGCAGCCAGGGCGAGTCGACCTGGCTGCTGGACCTGCGTGCGCCGACCGACAGCGCCATCCAATGGCGCGCCGGCGATCTGCTGGAGATCGTCCCGCACCAGGCGCCCGCGCGCATCCGCGAATGGCTGCAGCGGCATAACCTGGACGGCCAGGCGCGGGTGGCGGTCGAGGGCGTCGAGCAGAGCCTGGAGCAGGCCCTGGCTGGGCGCTTGCTGCCGGACTCTTTCGAACACCTGGTCGGCTTGCACCCGCAGGCGCTGCTGGATGCGCTGATTCCGCTTTCCGTGCGCCAGTACTCCATCGCGTCGCTGCAGAGCGATGGCGACCTGCAACTGATCGTACGCCAGGAGCAGCATGCCGACGGCAGCCTGGGCATCTGCTCCGGCTGGCTCACCGAGTACCTGCCGCTCGGCGCCGCGCTGACCCTGCGCCTGCGCCGCAACGCGGGCTTCCACCTGCCGGAGGATGACGTGCCGCTGATCCTCATCGGCAACGGTACCGGGCTCGCCGGCCTGCGCAGCCTGTTGCGCGCCAGCATTGCCGCCGGGCGCAAGCGCAACTGGCTGCTGTTCGGCGAACGCAATTTCGCCCACGACTACTACTGTCGTGCGGAGCTGGAGCAAGCCCTGGCCAGGGGTGAGCTGCAACGCCTGGACCTGGCCTTCTCCCGCGACCAGGCGGAGAAAATCTATGTCCAGGACCGCCTGCATGAAGCGGCGGATGAACTGCGGCGCTGGATTGACGAGGGTGCGGCCTTGTACGTCTGCGGCAGCCTGCAGGGCATGGCCGGCGGTGTCGACCGGGTGCTGCGCGAAGTGCTCGGTGAGGAGGCCTTGCAACGCCTGGCCGACGAAGGACGTTACCGACGCGACGTGTACTGAACGGATGAATGAAAAAGGCTCCCAAGGGAGCCTTTTCGTTGCCAACTGCCGGGACTGCTGGGCTTTGCGGGGTGTAGGGCGAATAACCGCAGAGCGGTTATCCGCCATTTCGGCGGGGTGTCGGCGGATGACGCCGTTGGCGTCATCCGCCCTACGGAGCTATCGGACTTCGCGCTGTCCGTGGCGTAGGGCGAACAACCGCAGAGCGGTTATCCGCCATTTCGGCGGGGTATCGGTGGATGACGCCGTTGGCGTCATGCGCCCTACGGAGCTATCGGGACTTCGCGTTGTCCGTGGCGTAGGGCGAATAACCGCAGAGCGGTTATCCGCCATTTCGGCTGGGTGTCGGCGGATGACGCCGTCATGCGCCCCACGGAGCTATCGGGGCCTTGCGTCGCCGGGCCTCAGATCCACAGGATGAAAGCCAGTACCAGGGCGAAGAAGCCCCATTTCTGCAGGTAGTAGAGCTTGCGGTTGCGCTTCTTCAAACGTTTGCCCTGCAGGCGGATCTTGTAGAGGCTGTCGAAGATCCGATTGAGTCCGCCGGTCCGGTCGCCTGCGTTGTTCGGGGCGGCCGCGGCAGCCATCACGTTGCGGCTGAACCAGCGGTTGAAGGCGGTGGCCCAGCCCTGGGTCAGCGGCCGCTCGATGTCGCAGAAGAGAATGATGCGGTTGTGTTCGGTGGTGTTTTCCGCGTAGTGGATGAAGGTTTCATCGAACACCACCGCCTCGCCGTCGCGCCAGTGGTAGCGCTCGCCGTCCACCTCGATGAAGCAGGCCGGGTCGTTGGGGGTGAACAGTCCCAGGTGGAAGCGCAGCGAGCCGGCGTAGGGATCGCGGTGTCGCACCAGCTTCGAGCCCGGCGGCAGTTCGGCGAACATCGCCGCCTTGACCGAGGGAATCTGCCGCAACAGGGCGGTGGTCTGCGGGCAGAGTTGTCCGGCGGAGGGATGGGCCTCGTCGTACCATTTCAGGTAGAAGCGCTTCCAGCCGCTCTTGAAGAACGAGTTGAAACCGATATCGTCGTACTGTTCGGAACGCTTGATGTTGCCGGCGTCGTGCAGGTGCAGCGCCTCGCTGCGGATGGCTTGCCAGTTGTCGACCAGAACCTGCAGTTCGGGGAAGGTCTGCGGTGCCAGGTAGGGGCGGTTCGGTACCTTCGAGAACAGGTACATCAGGCAGTTGATCGGAGCGAGGAAGCTGGAGTGGTCGCTCAATTGGCGCGACAGCTTGTGGCGTACCCGGCCGCGGAAATGGACATAGAGGATGCTCAGCGCATAGGCCGCCAGGATGAGAACTTTCATGAATGCAAGGTCGTCGGTGCAAAAGAGGAGAATTTACTCCTGTTCTCAGTGCCTGAGTATGCTACCTGACGCTAATTCGCCAGCACTGCGCTCATTTTTCCGTAATCCTGGCCTCGAAAGGAACGCACAATGAACGACACCGGCCGGCGTATCCTGCTCAACTGCGACATGGGCGAAAGCTTTGGCGCCTGGCGCATGGGCGACGATGTCCACAGCATGCCGCTGGTTGACCAGGCCAACCTGGCTTGCGGCTTCCACGCTGGCGACCCGCTCACCATGCGGCGCGCGGTGGAGCTGGCGGTACGCCATGGCGTGAGCATCGGCGCGCACCCGGCCTATCCCGACCTGAGCGGCTTCGGCCGGCGCTCGCTGGCCTGCTCTGCCGAAGAGGTGCATGCCATGGTGCTGTACCAGATCGGCGCGCTGGACGCTTTCTGCCGTTCCCTCGGTACCCAGGTGGCCTACGTCAAGCCGCATGGCGCGCTGTACAACGACCTGGTCGGCGACGATGAGCTGCTGCGCGCCGTGCTCGACGCCTGCGCCGCCTATCGCAAGGGCCTGCCGCTGATGGTGCTGGCCCTGGCCGACAACGGCCGCGAGCTGGAACTGGCCGACGAGGCCGACGTGCCGCTGCTGTTCGAGGCCTTCGCCGATCGCGCCTACCTGCCGGACGGCCGGCTGGCGCCGCGGCGGCTTGGCGGCGCGGTGCATCACGATCCGCAGCGGGTCATCGAACAGGCCCTGGCCATCGCCCGCGGCGAAGCCTTCCCCGACTACGACGGCAACCCGCTGCGCCTGACCGCCGACAGCCTTTGCGTGCATGGCGATAACCCGCAGTCGCTCGCGGTCCTCCGGCGCCTGCGCGCGGCCCTGGACAGCCTGTGATCCGCATCGAACCCGCTGGTGCCGAAGCCCTGCTGCTGACGCTCGCCGAAGAGCCCGAAGTGGACCTGTCTGTGCGCCTGGCCGAGCTGGCCAGACGTCTGCGCGGGGGGCTCGGCGAAGGCGTCAGGGATCTGGTGCCGGGCTGGACCACCCTGATGCTGCATTACGACCCCTACCGCATCGCCCCGCAGGTACTGGAAGAACGCCTGGGTCCGCTGCTGGCGGAGTGGCACGCCTGGCGCCCCGCCGAGGATGCCGGGCGCCTGCACGAGATTCCCGTCTGGTACGCCGGCGAGGACCTCGCGACGGTAGCGGTTGCCTGCGGATTGACTGGCGAAGGGGTGATCGAACTGCACAGCGCGGCCGAATACCGGGTCGGCGCGATCGGTTTCGCTCCGGGATTCGCCTACCTCGGCGGCCTCGATCCGCGCCTGGTCCTGCCGCGGCGGGCCACCCCGCGGGCGCGCGTACCGGCCGGCAGCCTGGCCATTGCCGAGGCGCAGACGGCGATCTATCCGCAGGCCTCGCCCGGCGGCTGGCACCTGCTGGGACGCAGTCCGTGGCGTCCCTTCGATCCGGCCGCCACTCCTCCGTGCCCACTGGCGCTGGGCGACCGGGTGCGCTTCGTCGCCATCGGGCGCGAGGCTTTCCTCGACCTGGGCGGGCGCGAATGAATGGTTTGCGGGTCGTCAAGGCGGGTCCGCAGAGCCTGCTGCAGGACGACGGCCGGCGCGGCTGGCAGCACCTCGGCGTATCCCCGGGCGGCCCTCTGGACCGCCAGGCGGCAGCCTGGGCCAATCGTCTGCTCGGTAATCCCTGGGGGACGCCATTGCTGGAAATCGCTTTCGGCGGCTTGGTGCTGGAGTGCAGGGTGGAGGCGACCTGGCTGGCGTTGACCGGAGCGCGCCTGGCGCTGACGGTGGACGGTCGCGAATGCCTGCCCTGGAGTCGCTTCCGTGTCCGCCGCGGGCAACGCATCGAACTGGGCTTCGCCGAGGCCGGGCAGCGTGCCTACCTGGCCTGCGCCGGCGGTTTCCGGGCGAGGCCGGTACTGGGCAGCGTCGCCTGCCAGGTTCGCGACGGGCTCGGCGGTTTACAGGGCGATGGCCGGATCCTGGCGGAGGGCGATTGCCTGCCGTGTGCCGAAGCGGGAGCGGCGTGTCCGTGGGATGCCAGCGTGCCCTGGCGTTTCCAGCCGGACTACCGGCAGCAGCGGCCCTTGCGCGTGCTGCTCGGCGGCGATGCGGCGGCCTTCGACGCAGCCAGCCGGCAAGCCTTCTTCGCCAGCGCCTGGCGAATCAGCCCGCGGTCCGATCGCATGGGCGTCCGCCTGGCCGGCGAGCCACTGCGCGGGGCGCCGCGCGCCTGGTCGCAGGGCGTGGTGGAGGGCGCTATCCAGGTTCCGCCCGATGGCCAACCCATCGTGCTGATGGCCGACCGCCAGAGCATGGGCGGCTATCCGCTGCTGGGCTTCGTCCATCCACTGGACCTCTCGCGCCTGGCGCAAAGCCCCGCGCATAGCGAGGTAACCTTCGTCGAGAGCGACCTGGCGACGCAGCAGGCCGATCTGCTGCGCTTCTACCGCTTCTTCCGCGGCTGAGCGCTCAGCCGGCCAGGTGGCCGAGCGGCAGCGGCGAGGGCGCCTTGACCGTCTTGATCGCGAAGTTGCTGCGAATGTCGCTGACCCCGGGCAGGCGCAGCAGAGTCTCGCTGAGCAGGCGTTCGTAGGCGCGCAGGTCGGGGACCACCACTTGCAGGAGGAAGTCCGACTCGCCGGAGACGAGGTGCACCGAGATCACCTCCGGCAGGTCGACCACCGCACGGTGGAAGGCCTCGGCCTGCTCCTGGCGGTGGCGTTCCACCTTGATCCCGACGAACACCGTGAGGCCGAGGCCGACCTCGTCGCGGTCGATGCTGGCCTGGTAGCCGCGAATCACCCCGGCCTCTTCCAGCAGGCGCACGCGGCGCAGGCAGGGGGACGGGGAGAGGCCGATCTCCTCGGCCAACTGGACGTTGCTCAGGCGGCCGTCGCGCTGGAGGGCGGCGAGGATGCGGTGGTCATAGGCGTCGAGTTTCATCTTGGCATATCCGGATGGATAGTCTCCAGAGAGTGGAATTTACTGCCAAATAGAATGGATAGGCTGGTGGAAAACGCAAGCACCTGCCCTGCCTTGCGGGCATAGAATCGTTATCCGGGTCACCTTCCTGGAGCCGATACGATGGACACGAGCGCTTTCCTGATTGCCCTGGCGGTGGTTTACCTGGTGCCCGGACCAGACATGCTCCTGCTGTTCCAGACCGGCGCCCGCCAGGGCCGTCGCGCGGCGCTGGTCACCGCCCTCGGCCTGGCGCTGGCTCGGGCCTGCCATGTGCTGATGGCCGCGACTGGACTGGCGCTGCTGTTCCGTACCGCTCCCTGGACCTTCGACCTGGTGCGCCTGCTCGGCGCCGCCTACCTCGCCTGGCTTGGCCTGCAGATGCTGCGCGGTGGCGGACTGGCCTTGCCGACCAGCGACGCGGGCTCCGCGCCGGTGGTCCCTCACGCCGACCGCCGGGCCTTGCTGCGCGGACTCCTGACCAACCTGCTGAACCCCAAGGCCCTGCTGTTCTGTTCGGTGCTGCTGCCGCAGTTCGTCAGCCCCGGGGCCGGTTCGCTGGCCGTCCAGTTCGCCGTGCTCGGTACGGTTCTGGTTCTGGTTGGCCTGGCCTTCGACTGCGCCTATGCGCTGGCCGGTGGCCGCCTGGGCCGCTGGCTGGCGTCCCGGCCGCGGGCACAGCGCCTGCAGCAGTGGGGCTTCGGTGGGTTGTTGATAGGGTTCGGGGTAAGGCTGGCGCTGCTGCGCCAGCTCTGAAGGGCTGCGGGGCGGCGAGCGCCCCGTGGCGCTCAGCCGAGGAATTGCTCGGCGTGGTGGCAGGCCACCTGGCGCTGGTCGAGCAGGCGCAGCTCGGGCACCTCGCTGCGGCAGCGCTCGGTGGCGTAGGGGCAGCGCTTGTGGAAGGCGCAACCCTCCGGCGGGTTCAGCGGGTTCGGCAGTTCGCCCTGGATGCGGATCTTCGGCTTCGTCGGGTCCGGGTGGATCGCCGGGGTCGCCGAGAGCAGCGCGCGGGTGTAGGGATGCAGCGGGTTCTCGTAGAGCTTGTCCGCCGGCCCCATCTCCGCCGGTCGGCCGAGGTACATCACCAGGACGTCGTCGGCGACATGGCGGACCACCGCCAGGTTGTGCGAGATGAACACGTAGGCGGTGCGGAACTGCTGCTGCAGGTCCATGAACAGGTTCAGTACCTGGGCCTGGATCGACACGTCGAGGGCCGAGGTCGGCTCGTCCGCCACCAGCACCTTGGGTTGCAGCATCATTGCCCGGGCCAGGGCGATGCGCTGGCGCTGGCCGCCGGAGAACATGTGCGGGTAGCGCTGGTAGTGCTCCGGCCGCAGGCCGACCTGGCGCATCATCTGCTGGACCTTTTCGCGGCGTTCCTCGCGCGACAGCGCGGTGTTGATCAGCAGCGGCTCGGCCAACTGGTCGCCGATCTTCTGTCGCGGATTGAGCGAGGCGTAGGGGTTCTGGAAGACCATCTGCACGTCGCGGCGCAACTGCCGGCGCTGGTCCTTGCTGGCGCCCTTGACCTCCTGCCCGGCGATTTTCAGCGAGCCGGAGGTGGGTTCCTCGATCAGGGTCAGGGCGCGCGCCAGGGTCGACTTGCCGCAGCCGGACTCGCCGACCACGGCGAGGGTCTTGCCGGCTTCCAGTTCGAACGATACGCCATTCAGCGCGCGCACCTGGGCATGGCCCTTGAACAGGCCGCGGGAGACTTCGTAGTGACGGGTCAGATCACGGGCGGTCAGAACGGTTTCCATCAGGCCACCTCGTTCAGCAGGTTCAACGGATAGAAGCAGCGCACCGCGCCGCGCTCGTGTGCCTCCAGGGCCGGCCGCTCCTGGCGGCAATGCTCCTGGGCATAGGGGCAGCGTGGCGACAGCAGGCAACCGCGCGGGCGGTCGTAGCGCCCCGGAACGATGCCGGGCAGGGTGGCCAGGCGGGCTTCGCCGGCACAGTGCTCGGGGATCGCCTTGATCAGCGCCTCGGTGTAGGGATGGGTCGGGCGGTCGAACAGCGCCGGCACGCCGCCGATCTCCACCGCTTCGCCGGCGTACATCACGCAGACGCGCTGGGCGGTCTCGGCGACCACGGCGAGATCGTGGGTGATCAGGATCAGCGCCATGTCCTGGTCGCGCTGCAGGTTCAGCAGCAGCTCCATGATCTGCGCCTGGATGGTCACGTCGAGGGCGGTGGTCGGCTCGTCGGCGATCAGCAGCTTGGGCTCGGCGGCGATAGCCATGGCGATCGCCACGCGCTGGCTCATGCCGCCGGAGAGCTGGTGCGGGTAGGCGTCGAGACGGCTGGCGGCGGCCGGGATCTCGACCCGTTCGAGCAGTTCCAGGGCGCGCTGGCGCAGGGCCTTGCCGCGCAGGCCGAGATGCAGGCGGAGGACTTCCTCGATCTGGTAGCCGACGGTGTAGCTGGGGTTGAGGGCGGTCATCGGGTCCTGGAATACCATCGCCATGTCCTTGCCGACGATGCGCCGGCGCTGGCGGCCCTTGAGGGTGAGCATGTCGTGGCCGTCGAAGCGCAGGTGATCGGCGGATACCCAGCCGGGGGCGTCGATCAGGCCCATCAGGGCCATCATGGTCACCGACTTGCCGGAGCCGGACTCGCCGACGATGGCCAGCACCTCGCCCTTGTCGACGCTCAGGTCGAGGCCGTCGACCACGGGCACGGCGGTGGTGTCGCCGAAGCGCACGCTGAGGTTCTTGATATCGAGGAGGCTCATGCGGCGGTCTCCTGTGGCGCGGATACGGATGCGCTGTTCATGGTTGTGCTCCTCATGCCGCGTTCTTCAGTTTCGGATCGAGGGCGTCGCGCAGGCCGTCGCCCATCAGGTTGATCGCCAGTACGCTGAGCAGGATGGTCAGGCCGGGCAGGCTGACCACCCACCAGGCGCGCTCGATGTAGTCGCGGGCGGAGGCGAGCATGGTGCCCCACTCGGGGGTCGGCGGTTGCACGCCGAGGCCGAGGAAGCCGAGGGCGGCGGCGTCGAGGATCGCCGAAGAGAAGCTCAGGGTGGCCTGGACGATCAGCGGCGCCATGCAGTTCGGCAGCACGCAGACGAACATCAGTCGCAGGGTGCCGGCGCCGGCCAGGCGCGAGGCGGTGACGTAGTCGCGGTTTAGCTCGGTCATCACCGCGGCGCGGGTCAGGCGTACGTAGGCCGGCAGCGAGACGATGGCGATGGCGATCACGGTGTTGATCAGGCCCGGGCCGAGGATCGCCACGATGGCCACCGCCAGCAGCAGCGACGGCAGCGCCAGCATGATGTCCATCAGGCGCATGATCAGCGGCCCGGCACGGTTCGGCGAGAAGCCGGCGAGCAGGCCGAGGAGGATGCCGGGGATCAGCGAGATCACCACCGAGGACAGGCCGATCAGCAGCGACAGGCGGGCGCCGTGGATCAGCCGCGAGAGCAGGTCGCGGCCCAGCTCGTCGGTGCCGAGCAGGAAGCGCGCCTGGCCGCCTTCCAGCCAGGATGGCGGGGTCAGCAGGAAGTCCCGGAACTGCTCGCTCGGATCGTAGGGGGCGACCCAGGGGGCGAACAGCGCGCAGAACACGATCAGCAGCATGAACAGCAGGCCGCCGAGGGCGCCCTTGTTGTGCGCGAAGGCCTGCCAGAATTCCTTCAGCGGGGACGGGTAGACCAGGCTCGGGTCGCTGGCGGGAGCGTTGTGCATGGCGTTCATCGGCTGGCTCCTCAGCGTTGGTGGCGAATGCGCGGGTTGGCCAGGCCGTAGAGGATGTCCACGACGAAATTGACCAGGATGACCAGGGTGGCGACCAGCAGGATGCCGTTCTGCACCACCGGGTAGTCGCGACGGCTGATGGCGTCGATCAGCCACTTGCCGATGCCCGGCCAGGAGAAGATGGTTTCGGTCAGCACCGCGCCGGCGAGCAGCGTGCCGACCTGCAGGCCGAATACCGTCAGCACCGGAATCAGCGCGTTGCGCAGGGCGTGCACGAAGACCACCCGGGCCGGCGACAGGCCCTTGGCGCGGGCGGTGCGCACATAGTCTTCGCGCAGCACCTCGAGCATCGCCGAGCGGGTCATGCGGGCAATCACCGCCAGCGGGATGGTGCCCAGCACGATGGCCGGCAGGATCAGGTGGCGCACGGCATCGAGGAACGAGCCCTGTTCGTCGGAAAGCAGGGTGTCGATCAGCATGAAGCCGGTCTTCGGCTCGATGTCGTAGAGCAGGTCGAGACGGCCGGACACCGGCGTCCAGCCCAGCGACACGGAGAACAGCATGATCAGGATCAGGCCCCACCAGAAGATCGGCATCGAATAGCCGGCGAGGGACACCGTCATCACCCCGTGGTCGAACAGCGAACCGCGTTTCAGGGCGGCGATCACCCCGGCCAGCAGGCCGAAGGTGCCGGCGAAGAGCATGGCGGCCAGGGACAGTTCCAGGGTCGCCGGGAACAGGGTGAGGAATTCGTGCCAGACGCCTTCGCGGGTGGTCAGCGATTCGCCGAGATTGCCCTGTGCCAGGTTGCCCACGTAGTCCAGGTACTGCTGGTACAACGGCTTGTCCAGGCCCAGGCGGTGCAGGGCCTCGGCATGCATCTGCGGATCGACGCGACGTTCGCCCATCATCACTTCCACCGGGTCGCCGGGAATCAGGCGGATCAGCGCGAAGGTGAGCAGCGTCACGCCGAAGAAGGTGGGGATCAGCAACCCCAATCGTCGTGCAATGAAACTAAGCATGTTGGCGGGTAACTCCTCATCGCGGACCGTGCGCCCCGCTGGCGGCAGGGCTGTGGTCCTTGTTCTTCTACGGCTTCACCGAGGTGGTGGCGAAGTTGTTGTTGCTCAACGGATTGATCACGTAGCCCTGCACCGTGTTCCGCCGGACGTTGAACAGCTTCGGGTAGGCCAGCGGTATCCATGGGGCCTGTTCGTGGAATACCACCTGGGCCTGCTCGTACAGTTTCGCCCGCTCGGCCGGATCGCTCACCTCGCGGGCCTTGCGCATCAGCGCCTCGAAGTCCTTGTCGCACCAGCGCGCCTGGTTTTCACCCGACTCGGCGGCGGCGCAGCTCAGGTTCGGGCTGAGGAAGTTGTCCGGGTCGCCGTTGTCGCCGGCCCAGCCAAGCAGCGACAGGTCGTGCTCGCCGGCCTTCGAACGCTTGAGCAGCTCGCCCCATTCCAGGGAACGGATGGTCAGCTGGATGCCGGCCTTGGCCAGGTCTGCCTGCAGCATCTGTGCCGCCAGGGCGGGGTTGGGGATGGTAGGCGAGGTGCCGTTGCGAATGAACAGGGTGATCCTGAGATTTTCCGCGCCGGCTTCCTTGAGCAGCGCCCTGGCGCGTTCGGGATCGTGCGGCCAGTCCTGGATCGAATGGTTGTAGCCGAGCAGGGTCGGGGGATAGGGACCGACCGCCGGACTGGCCGCGCCGGGGCCGAACACCGCGTCGAGCATGGCCTTCTTGTCCAGCGCGAGGTTGATCGCCTGGCGCACGCGCGGGTCGTCGAGCGGCTTGTGCTGGGTGTTGATGGCAATGTAGGTGGTCAGCAGGGCATCGATCTCGTCCACCGCCAGGTTCGGGTCCTGCTTCAGGCGCGGCACGTCCTCCGGTTTCGGGTACAGCGAGACCTGGCACTCGCCGGCACGGACCTTCTGCATGCGCACGTTGGGATCGAGGGTAATGGCGAACACCAGGTTGTCGATCGGCGGCTTGCCGGCGTAGTAGTCCGGGTTCGCCGTATAGCGGACCTGGGCGTCCTTGGCGTAGCGCTTGAAGACGAACGGCCCGGTGCCGATCGGCTGGTTGTTCAGCTGGCCCTGCTTGCCGGCGGCGAGCAACTGGTCGCCGTACTCGGCGGAATAGATGGACGCGAAGGGCATCGCCATATCGCGCAGGAACGGCGCTTCGGGACGGTTGAGGACGAAGCGCACGGTGAGCTCGTCGACCTTTTCCACCGACTTGATCAGCTCGCCCATGCCCATCGCGTCGAAGTAGGCGTAGCCGCGCAGCGCCGAGGCATGCCAGGGATGCTTCGGATCGAGGGCGCGCTGGAAGGTCCACAGCACATCATCGGCATTCAGGCTCCGGGTCGGCTTGAAGTAGTCGGTGGTATGGAATTTCACGCCGGGGCGCAGGTGGAAGGTATAGCTCAGTCCGTCGGCGCTGACGTCCCAGCGCTCGGCCAGCCCCGGGATCACCTCGGTGGTGCCGGGGCGGAAGGCGAGCAGGCGGTTGAACACGGTTTCCGCGGAGGCGTCGGCGGTCACCGCGCCGGTGTACTGGACGATATCGAAGCCTTCCGGGCTGGCCTCGGTGCAGACCACCAGGTTCTTCGCCTGGGCCGCGCCGGCGGCGCATAGCGCCAGGGCCAGGGGCAGGTGTCGGAGCAACGGATGGAGCATGGGGTCCTCCTCGTGGGCCCCGTCGCCGGGGCCGCCGGTTGTCGCAGGTTTACAGCAGGTTGAAGGGGAAGGTGCTGACCAGGCGCAGTTCGTTGACGCTGCCGTCGACCTGGTTCTGGCTGGCCTTGTGCATCATGTAGGTGAGCTTGAAGGTGCTGTCCTTGATCGGCCCGTTCTGCACCTTGTAGGCCGCCATCAGGCCCAGCTCGTGGTGCTTCTCGCCGTCCTGGGCGCGCACCTCGGCGTAGTTGCCGTAGGCACCGTTGCGATCGCCGTCGTAGTGGGTGCCGTCGATGTCCCAGCCCTTCACGTACCACACGCCGGTGCTCAGGCCGGGGACCCCGTAGTAGCTCCAGTCGGTCTCGTAGCGGATCTGCGCGGACTTCTCGTTGGGGCTGTTGTAGTCGGCCAGCATCGAGTTGGCCAGGAAGATCGCCGAGGTCTCGTGCACGTAGTCGAAGTATTCGTTGCCGTCGACCTGCTGGTAGGCCAGGGTCAGGGCGTGGGCGCGATGGCCGAGGGTGAAGGCCAGGCTCCAGGTGTCGTTGTCGATGTAGCCGGCCTCGCGCGCGCCGGTGTCGCCGGTGTGGTAGCCGTTGAAGGCGGTGCGCAGGGCGATGCCGTTCTCGAGGTCGCCGATGTCGTGGGTCACGCCCAGGTAGTACTGGTTCCAGACGTCCTGGAAATGCGAGCCATAGAGGGAGATTTCCAGCCCGTCGAGCGGCTTGTAGTTGCCGCCCAGGTAGTTCAGGCGGTCGCCCTTGACCTGGCGGGTGCCGTACTCGGTGGTCATGTCCTCGTCGCCGGAACCGGTCCGCGGGCTGACCTTGCGGAAGCTGCCGGCCTGCAGGCTGAGGTTGTCCAACTCCTCGCTGGTCACGGCGAAGCCGGTGAAGCTGGAGGGCAGGGCACGGTTGTCGATATAGCTGAACACTGGAGTGTTGACCAGGAAGCGACCGGCCTTGAATTCGGTATTCGAGGCGCGCAGGCGGATGTTGGCGACGCCCAGCTTGGACCACTCGCCGATCGCCTCGCCATCGCTGTTCGCCAGGGTCCGGTTGCCGCCGCCGCCGATGCGGCCCTTGCCGCGCTCCAGGGCGATCTCGTTGAAGGCTGCGACGTCGAAGCCGAAGCCGATGCTGCCCTGGGTGTAGCCCGAGCTGTACTTGAGCACCGTGCCCTGGACCCAGGCGTTGCGCTGGTGGATGCGCTGGGAGCCGCCGCCGGCCTTGGGAATGCGGAAGGTGAAGCTGTCCTTCATGTTTTCCCGCGAGTAGAAGTTGCGGGTGGTCAGGGTCAGGCTCTGCCCCTCGAACAGCCCGCTGGCGCCGGCCTGGCCCTTGATCGGTTTCTCCACGCTGGGGATGCTCTGCACCTGGGCGGCGTAGCTGGGATTGTCCGGGGTCGGCGGGGTTGCCTGCTCGTCCGCTGCCCAGCCTGGCGCGGCCGATGCCATCAAGGCCAATCCCAGCGTCGCGCCGGTCACTCGTTGGTATCTCATCACCTGATTGCTCCCTTTATTGTTGTCATGGCACCTGTTTTACCCACCAGGTTTGCGCCGGTTTCGCCCGCGCCTGGGCGCGGCGGTCGAATACGGCGAGGCGAGCGCTCCTGGCGGAACGCGCGCAGCGCCGTTCTGGAACACGGGCAGGAAAAGCAAAGAAATGAAGTACGGGTCGTGCCGTTCTTCTGCACCCCGGTCGTTTCACGACCGGGGTGGCGTCGGCATCAGGGCTGGTTGGCTACGCCATAGAAGGCGTTCCGCGAGAAGGGGCTGATCTTGAAGTCATGCACCGACTTGTTCATCGGCTGGTACACGGTGGAGTGGGCGATCGGGGTGATCGGCACCTGCTCCTTGAGGATGTGCTGGGCCTGCTTGTACAGCTCGCTGCGCTTGTCCTGGTCGGAGACCCGCTTGGCAGCCTTGACCAGCTTGTCGTAGGCCGCGTCGCACCATTTCGATACGTTGTTGCCGTTGATCGAGTCGCAGCCGTAGAGGGTCGCCAGCCAGTTGTCCGGATCGCCGTTGTCGCCGGTCCAGCCGAACAGCATGGCGTCATGCTCGCCGGCATGGGCGCGCTTGATGTACTCGCCCCATTCGTAGCTGACGATCCTGGCCTTGATGCCGATCTTCGCCCAGTCGGCCTGGATCATCTCCGCCATCAGCTTGGCGTTGGGGTTGTAGGGACGCTGCACCGGCATCGCCCACAGGGTGATCTCGGTGCCCTCGGCGACGCCGGCCTTCTTCAGCAGTTCCCGGGCCTTGGCCGGATCGAACGGGGCGTCCTTGATGGTTTCGTCATAGGACCACTGGGTCGGCGGCATGCCGTTCACCGCCAGTTGCCCGGCACCCTGGTAGACGGCGTCGATGATGGCCTGCTTGTTCACCGCCATGTCCAGCGCCTGGCGTACTTCCAGCTTGTCGAACGGCTTGTGGGTGACGTTGTAGGCGATGTAGCCGAGGTTGAAGCCGGCCTGCGACGGCAGGTTCAGGTTCGGGTCCTTCTTCAGCGCGTCGAGGTCGGCGGGGCGTGGGTTGAGGGTGATCTGGCACTCGCCGGCCTTGAGCTTCTGCGCGCGCACCGAGGCGTCGGTGTTGATGGCGAAGATCAGGTTGTCGACCTTCACCTCGTCCGGCTTCCAGTAGTCCTTGTTGCCCTTGAAGCGGATCTGCGCATCCTTCTGGTAGCGGCTCAGGATGAAAGGCCCGGTGCCGATCGGCTTCTGGTTGATCTGCTGTGGCTTGCCGGCCTCGAGCAACTGCCCGGCGTACTCGGCGGACTGGATCGAGGCGACGTCCATCGCCAGGTTCTGGATGAAGGCGGCGTCGACCTCGTTGAGGGTGAACTTCACCCTGTGCTCGTCGAGCTTCTCGACCCTGGCGATGTTCTTGTCCAGGCCCATGTCGGTGAAGTAGGGAAACTCGGTGGGGTAGGCCTTGCGGAACGGATGATCCTTGTCGAGCATGCGTTCGAAGGTGAACAGCACGTCGTCGGCATTGAATTCGCGGGTCGGCTTGAAGTAGTCGGTGCTGTGGAACTTCACACCCTTGCGCAGGTGGAAGGTGTAGGTCTTGCCGTCGTCGCCGATGTCCCAGCTTTCCGCCAGGGCCGGGATCGCCCGGGTGCCGCCGCGCTCGAACTGGACGAGGCGGTTGAACAGGGTGACCGAGGTCGCGTCGTAGTCGGTGCCGGTGGTGTACTGGGCGGGATCGAAGCCGGCCGGGCTGCCCTCCGAGCAGAACACCAGGTTGCTGGCGGCGTGGGAGAACGGGGAGCCGAGGATCAGACCGGCTGCCAGCCAGGCCCGAAGGGGAAGGATCTTACGCATGCAAACCTCATTTTTTCTTTTTCTAAGGGCATCGTCTGAGGATCGGCCTTATGGGCCATGGCAACTCTCGCCTTTCCATGGATGGCGGGTGACAGCCATGGACCCTGTGCGGCGACAGCGATCGTCCGTTTGTTGTTGGTCGACGATTCGCTGATGCCGAAATTAAGTCATGCTGAAATTGTGGTCAACGAAAATTAAGCACGACTAACATTTCTCTTGCGAAAACGTTTGCCTGACAGGATGGGAAGGTGCGCTACGGACTGGCTCAGGGCGTCGGATGGTCGTCGAACAGGCCCATGGTGGTGATGGTCAGGACTTCCGCCACATCGCTGCCGACGTTGGCCAGGCAATGGGTCTTGGTCGCGTCGAAGTGCACCGAGTCGCCGGCGCCGAGGGGGTACTGGCGCCCCTCGATGGTGTAGACGATCTGCCCGGACAGGACGTAGGAGAACTCGGCGCCCTCATGGGAGATCAGCTCCGACTGGTAGCCCACCGGCATGTTCATCTTGACCGCATTGATCAGGTTGCCGGGGAAGGAGCTGGACAGGCGTTCGTAGGCCAGCGGCTGGCCCTCGATGGTGTAGCGTACCCGCTCGCCTTCGTGGGAGTCGGGCTGGGGTTGTGCCGGTTGGTCGAACAGGGCATTGAGCGGGATATTCAGCGACTTGGCGATGTTGGCCAGGGAAGAGATCGATACACCGGTGAGGTTGCGCTCCGCCTGGGAGAGGAAGCTCGCGGTGAGACCGGATTCGCTGGCGACTTGGTGCAGGGTCTTCTTGGCGGCGCGGCGATAGCGACGCAGGCGTTCGCCGATGCGGTCTACGGTCATTGGGGAGACTCTTGTTGAAAGGCGCAGTATACCCAGCGCGGGGCGTCAATAAAGTCTGACAGATGAACTACCCGAACCCCTATTTTTTAAGTGTGACTGAAAATTTGTTTTGACCTGAATTTAAGCTCGACTTAAATTTCAGCCCGGTCCAGACGAGGAGAACAACAAATGACCGTGGGTGTTGGCGGGAGTACCCCTGCGCAGGCGCTGGAGCGTCTGCGGAACATGATGGACGGCGCGCAGCCGATCGGCCTGGCGTCTTACCGTGCGCGAATCGCCGCGGCCCAGGCGTGGATGGGCGAGCATGGCATCGCCGCGGCGTACCTGCATGCAGGCAGCAACCTGCGTTACTTCAGCGGCGTGCAATGGCACCCCAGTGAACGCCTGGTGGGGGCTCTACTGCCCGCCGAGGGCGCCCTCGAATACCTTGCGCCGGCCTTCGAGGAAGGTACGGTGCGCGACTTCCAGGTGGTCGATGGCGCCATCCACACCTGGGAGGAACACCAGGATCCCTATCGCCTGCTGCTCGATCGCCTGGAGGTGCTCGGCGTGGGCGAGCGCAGCACGGTCGCACTGTGTCCGAGCCTGCCGTTCGGCATGTTCGAGCGCTTGCGCCAACAGGCGCCGGGCAGGAACTTCGTCAGCGCCGCGCCGCTGATCGACCAGGGACGGATGCGCAAGTCGGCCGAGGAGCTGGCGCTGATGCAGCGGGCCAAGGACATGACCCTGGAAGTGCAGAAGGCCGCGGCGAGCATTCTTCGCGAAGGCATCAGCACCACCGAAGTCGCCGAGTTCATCCACCAGGCGCACCGCAAGGTGGGCGCGCCCGGTTCGACCTTCTGCATCGTCCTGTTCGGTGCCGCCAGTGCCTTCCCGCATGGGGTGAAGCATGCGCAGGTGCTGAAGGATGGCGACATGGTGCTGATCGATACCGGCTGCCAGGTCCACGGCTACCAGTCGGATATCACCCGCAGCTATGTGTTCGGCACGCCCAGCGCACGCCAGCGCGAATTCTGGGGGATGGAGCGCGACGCCCAACTGGCGGCCTTCGAGGCCGCGCGTCTGGGCCAGCCCTGCGAGGCGGTGGACGCCGCCGCGCGGCGTTCGCTGGAGGCCAACGGCCTGGGGCCGGACTACCGCCTGCCTGGCCTGCCGCACCGCACCGGGCATGGCATCGGCATGGACGTCCACGAAGGCCCGTACCTGGTGCGTGGCGATCGCACGCCGCTGGATGTCGGCATGTGCTTCAGCAACGAACCGATGATCTGCGTGCCCGGCGAGTTCGGCATTCGCCTGGAGGATCACTTCTACATGACGAAGGAAGGACCGCGCTGGTTCACCCAACCGAGCCCGTCCATCGACGATCCCTTCGGCCTCGGCGGCTGATCCGGCCGAACAATAACGCCGCACGCGGGAAGGCAAGGACCAGGGCTTCCCGCGTGCGGCGCAGCGATCAGTCCAGCTTCACCCGCGAAAAGTCCCGCGCCGACATCGGGCTCATGCGGTAGCCGCTGACGTTCTTGCGTTGCGCGTCGAACATCAAAGGATGCGCCAGCGGCAACCAGGGCATCTGCTCGTGGAAGATCCGCTGCGCTTCCTTGTACAGCGCTACCCGTTGGCTCTCGTCGTTGCTCATGCGCGCCTTGCGGATGGCTTCGTCGAAGCCCTTGTCGCACCAGCGCGCGCGATTTTCCCCGGACTCCACCGAGGCGCAGCCGAGGTTGTGGGTGAGGAAGTTGTCCGGGTCGCCGTTATCGCCGATCCAGCTGTAGAGCATCATGTCGTGTTCGCCGGCCTTGGTGCGCTTGACCATCTCGCCCCACTCGAACTGGCGGATGTTCACCCGGATGCCGATGGCGGCCAGGTCGGACTGGATCAGTTGCGCCACTCGCGCCGGGTTGCCGCCGGGGCCGCTGCCGGTGCTGATGTAGAGGTTCAGGGGTGTGTCCGGGGTGACGCCGGCTTCCTTCAGCAGGGCCTTGGCCCGTTCGGGGTCGTAGGGCCAGTCGCGGATGCTGTCGTCGTAGCCGAGCAGCATCGGCGGGTAGGGGCCGATGGCCGGGCGGGCCTGGTCGCCGAAGACGATCTTCAGGTAGGACGACTTGTTGAAGCCCATGGCGATCGCCCGGCGCACGCGCGGGTCGTCGAACGGTTCGTGCCGGGTGTTGATCGCGGCGTGTGAGGTGATCATCGCCGCTTCTTCCAGCACCGTCAGTTGCGGGTCCTGGCGTAACGCGGCGACGTCTTCGGGCTTGGGCGTCAGGGCGATCTGGCATTCGTTGCGGCGCAGGCGCTGCACGCGCACGTTGGGGTCGAGGGTGATCGCCAGCACCAGGTGGTCGATGGCCGGCTTGCCCTTCCAGTAGTCGGGGTTGGCTGCGTAGCGCACCTGGGCATCCTTGCGGTAGCGGGTGAAGACGAACGGGCCGGTGCCGATCGGCTTGCTGTTGAGTTCGTCGCCCTTGCCCCTGGCGATCAACTGGCCGGCATATTCGGCGGAGAGGATCGAGCCGAACGGCATGGCCAGGTCGGCGAGGAACGGCGCCTCCGGGTGCTTGAGGACGAAGCGCACCTGATGTTCGTCGATCTTCTCGATGCGCTCGATGATGTCGCGCAGTTGCATGGCGTCGGCGTAGGGGTAGCCGCTGGGCGAAAGGTCGTGGGCGGGGTGCTGCGGATCGAGCATGCGCTGGAAGCTGAACAGCACGTCGTCGGCGTCGAATTCGCGGGTTGGCTTGAAGTAGTCGGTGCTGTGGAATTTCACGCCCTGGCGCAGGCGGAAGGTGTAGACGAGGCCGTCAGCGGAGACGTCCCAGCTTTCCGCCAGGGCCGGGATCACCGTGGCGCTGCCCGGAGCGAACGCGGCCAGCGCGTTGTACAGCGGATGGGCTGAGGCGTCGAAGGTGTAGCCGGAGGTATAGCGGGCCGGATCGAACCCTTCCGGCGCCGCTTCGGTGCACACCGCCAGGGTCTTCGGCTGGGCCTGGATGGCGGCGCTGGCGGCGAAGGCGAGCAGCAGCAGGCTGTAGCGCAGGGCAGAGCGTGGTCGCATGGATGACTCCTCTGGAGCGGGACGGCCGGGTCGGCCGCCCCGGGGAGAGGCGCCGCCTCGCTCGTGGCGGGGCGGCGCGGCTGGCAGGCGAAGCTACTTGCCGACGCTGACCTCGTAGAACGAGTTCAGGCCGAAGGGACTGATCCTGAAGTCGTGTACCGTCTTGCGCATCGGCTGGTACACGGTGGAGTGGGCGATCGGGGTGATCGGCACCTGTTCCTTGAGGATGTGCTGGGCCTGCTTGTACAGCTCGGTGCGCTTGCCCTGGTCGGTGGTGCGCTTGGCATCCTTGACCAGCTTGTCGTAGCCGGCGTCGCACCATTTGGAGAAGTTGTTGCCGTCCACCGCGTCGCAGCCGTAGAGGGTGCCGAGCCAGTTGTCCGGGTCGCCGTTGTCGCCGCTCCAGCCGATCAGCATGGCGTCATGCTCGCCGCTCTTGGCGCGCTTGATGTATTCGCCCCATTCGTAGGTGACGATCTTCGCCTTGATACCGATCTTCGCCCAATCGTTCTGCAGCATTTCCGCCATCAGCTTGGCGTTGGGGTTGTAGGGGCGTTGTACCGGCATGGCCCACAGGGTGATCTCGGTGCCTTCGGCGACGCCGGCCTTCTTCAGCAGCTCCCTGGCCTTGGCCGGATCGTAGGGCGCGTCCTTGATGGTCTCGTCGTAGGACCACTGGGTCGGTGGCATGCCGTTGCTCGCCAACTGGCCGGCGCCCTGGTAGACGGCGTCGATGATGGCCTGCTTGTTCACCGCCATGTCCAGCGCCTGGCGTACTTCCAGCTTGTCGAACGGCTTGTGGGTGACGTTGTAGGCGATGTAGCCGAGGTTGAAGCCGGCCTGCGACGGCAGGTTCAGGTTCGGGTCCTTCTTCAGCGCGTCGAGGTCGGCGGGGCGTGGGTTGAGGGTGATCTGGCACTCGCCGGCCTTGAGCTTCTGCGCGCGCACCGAGGCGTCGGTGTTGATGGCGAAGATCAGGTTGTCGACCTTCACCTCGTCCGGCTTCCAGTAGTCCTTGTTGCCCTTGAAGCGGATCTGCGCATCCTTCTGGTAGCGGCTCAGGATGAAAGGCCCGGTGCCGATCGGCTTCTGGTTGATCTGCTGTGGCTTGCCGGCCTCGAGCAACTGCCCGGCGTACTCGGCGGACTGGATCGAGGCGACGTCCATCGCCAGGTTCTGGATGAAGGCGGCGTCGACCTCGTTGAGGGTGAACTTCACCCTGTGCTCGTCGAGCTTCTCGACCCTGGCGATGTTCTTGTCCAGGCCCATGTCGGTGAAGTAGGGAAACTCGGTGGGGTAGGCCTTGCGGAACGGATGATCCTTGTCGAGCATGCGTTCGAAGGTGAACAGCACGTCGTCGGCATTGAATTCGCGGGTCGGCTTGAAGTAGTCGGTGCTGTGGAACTTCACGCCCTTGCGCAGGTGGAAGGTATAGGTCTTGCCGTCGTCGCTGACGTCCCAGCTTTCCGCGAGGCCGGGAAGGACCTTGGTGCCGCCGCGCTCGAACTGGGTCAGGCGGTTGAAGACGGTTTCCGCCGCGGCGTCGAAATCGGTACCGGTGGTGTACTGGGCGGGATCGAAGCCGGCCGGGCTGCCTTCCGAGCAGAAGATCAGGTTGCTGGCGAAGGCCTGGGGAACGGCGGCGACCAGCGCTGCGCCGAGCAGCGAGGGAATGATCGCGGAGCGGATGACGGCGTTTCTACGCATGGAGTGACCTCTGGTTATTTTGATTGTCTGCGAGGGACAGCCTCGTGAGCTGTCTTGCGCGAAGCTATGCAGGGCATGTGCCGGCCGCAAGCGTCGAGGTCGGTTCAGTGTAGATGTTGTTATCCGTTTGAAAGGGAATGTCGCATTTTCGAATTTGCGCAAACGCGACGCAGGCCGCGTTTGCTGCGCGAGAGACAGTGGAAACGCAAGAGGCAGCCCGGAGGCTGCCTCTTGTGGTGCGCGCCGACCGGATCAGGGCATCTGCACCTCGATCACACCGTCGGCGTTGACCGTGACCTGGCTGGTCCCGGCCTCGATCTCCGGCGCCTGGGCGCCACCGAAGCTGGCGTCGGCCTTCATCGCCGCCATCCGCATCACCGGGTACGGGCGCGGTGCGCCGGCGCTGTTCACGCTCAGGCTGACCAGCTTGTAGCCCTTGCCGCCGAGCGCCTCGGTGAGCAACTGGGCGCGCTCCTTGAACGCGTCCACGGCGCCTTTCATCAATTGGTCCTCGTTCTTCTTGCGGGTCGCATCGGCGATGCTGAAGTCCATGCCGCCCATCTTCAGCTTGCCCAGCAGGTCGGCGGAAAGCTGGCCGAGGGCGGCGAAGTCGGAGCTTTCCAGGCGCAGCTCGGCGCGCTCGCGCCAGCCGGTGATCTTCTGGCCCTTGTCGTCGTAGACCGGATAGCTGTTGCGACTGCCCAGGCTGATGGTCACGCCCTTGACCTTGCGCGCGTCGGCGACGGCGGCGTTGAGGACGCTGGTGGTCTCGGCGGCGAGCTTGGCCGGATCGCTGCCCTGGTTTTCGCTGTAGAGGGTGACCTGCATCAGGTCGTGGGCCACCTGCTGGCTGACTTCGGCGTGCAGCGAGACCTGGTTGTAGCGCGGCGCTTCCTCGGCGACGGCCGAGAGGCTGGCGGCGCAGAGGGTGACGGCGGCGGCCAGGCGGGAAATCGCAGACATTGGGCAACTCCTTGTACTAAGGCTGAATTCACACTGTAGAGCATCGTTCCGGCAGGCGCGGCAAACACGCCTATACGCCAGTCTTGGACCATGAGACGAAGGCTTTTCCCGGAACGGGTTAGGCGATTTCGGAAAAAACGTGAAATTTACTGATCTGAGCCCTGACAGCGCTCGGCGAAACAGGGCAGGATGGCGACCTGCGAGGTTTCTGAGTCACTTTGCCGCAGAGTTGCCGACAGCGTCTTGGCTATACTCGCGCTTATTCCGGAAGAAAACATGCGCGCACCGGTTTTCCTGCTCTCCGCTAGTCGCCAAAACCTTGGCCGTCTGCTCCTCATCCGTATTCTCGTGCTGGCCGCGCAGGCCGGCTCGGTGGGTTTCGCCTGGCTCTCCGACCTGTTGCCGCTGCCGTGGCTGGCGCTCGGCCTGACCCTTGGCCTGTCCGCCTGCCTGATTCTGTTCACCGCGCTGCGCCTGCGCGCGCCGTGGCCGGTGACCGACCAGGAGTACGCGGTACAACTGGCCTGCGACCTGATCATCCACAGCACCTTGCTGTATTACTCGGGCGGCTCGACCAACCCCTTCGTCTCCTATTACCTGGTACCGCTGACCATCGCCGCTGCGACCCTGCCCTGGATCTACTCCATGGTGCTCTCCGGCCTGGCCCTGACCGGCTACACCCTGCTGCTGATCTGGTACCACCCGCTGCACCTGCAGGCGGTTCAGCACGAGGCGATGCTGATCAACCTGCACCTGTTCGGCATGTGGCTGAACTTCGCCCTGTCGGCGGCCTTCATCACCTTCTTCGTGGTGAAGATGTCCGAGGCGCTGCGCTGGCAGGCGCACATGCAGGCCGAGCGGCGCGAGGAAAGCATGCGCGACCAGCAGTTGCTCGCGGTGGCCACCCAGGCGGCCGGTGCCGCGCACGAACTGGGTACGCCGCTGGCGACCATGAGCGTGCTGCTCAACGAGCTGCGCCAGGAGCGCCCGCAGGACCCGACCCTGCAGGAAGACCTGGCATTGCTCCAGGAACAGGTCAAGCAGTGCAAGCACACCCTCCAGCAACTGGTACGGGCGGCCGAGGCCGACCGCCGTCAGGCGATCGAGGAGCAAAGCGCCGCGGAATGGCTGGAATCGGTGCTGCGCCGCTGGCACCTGATGCGTCCGGAGGCTTCCTACCGCTACCAGTGCCTGGGCCTCGGCTCCGCGCCGCGCCTGACCCCGCCGACCGACCTCAGCCAGGCTCTGCTGAACCTGCTGAACAATGCGGCGGACGCCTGTCCCGACGACCTCGACATCCGCCTGGACTGGGACAGCAGCAGTATCTGCCTGAGTATCCGCGACCACGGCGTCGGGGTGCCCCTGGCGATCGCCGAACAGATCGGCAAACCGTTCTTCACCACCAAGGGCAAGGGCTTCGGCCTCGGCCTGTTTCTCAGTCAGGCCAGCGTGACCCGCGCTGGTGGAACGGTGAAGTTGTATAACCACGAAGATGGCGGCACTCTGACCGAACTGCGCTTGCCGCGCAGCTACGGAATGGCTTGAGTGATCCGTCTGAGAGGCCCTGCCTATGTCTGAAGAGCTGCTCTTCGAAGGGGAAGAACAACCCCATCTCCTGCTGGTGGACGACGATCCCACCTTTACCCGGGTCCTGGCGCGGGCCATGAGCCGTCGCGGCCTGCGGGTCAGCACCGCCGGCTCCGCCGAGGAAGGCCTGGCGCTGGCCCAGCAGGACACGCCGGACTATGCCGTGCTCGACCTGAAGATGGAAGGCGACTCCGGCCTGGTGCTGCTGCCGAAGCTGCTGGAGCTGCACGCGGACATGCGGGTGGTGATCCTCACCGGCTATTCCAGCATCGCCACCGCGGTGGAGGCGATCAAGCGCGGCGCCTGCAACTACCTGTGCAAGCCGGCGGATGCCGATGACGTGTTGGCCGCGCTGCTCTCCGAGCACGCCGACCTGGACACCCTGGTGCCGGAAAACCCGATGTCGGTGGATCGCCTGCAATGGGAGCACATCCAGCGCGTGCTCGCCGAGCACGAGGGCAACATCTCCGCCACCGCCCGCGCCCTGGGCATGCATCGACGGACCTTGCAGCGCAAGCTGCAGAAGCGGCCGGTACGGCGCTGAAGCGTAAATGACAACGGGGGCGCCGCATGGCGCCCCTGTGCTTTCCGCTTTCCGTCGAATCGCGGTGGATTTCGCACATTCCGCCGGTCGCCGGGGATATCCAGCGGACAGCGCAATCGTTAAGATGCAGCTTTCATGAATCGCACGACCAGGGATTGATCATGCGTATCTTCGGTTCGAGTGCCGGCTGCCTGTCGGTGCTGTTCGGACTGGCCTTCGGGCTGCCTGCACTAGCCGAGCCTTCGGTGGACCTGGATGGTCCGACGGCAGGCTGGCGCTATTCCGGCCTGCTCGAGCAGCCCGATGCCCCGCGTGTCGCCTATCCGACTCCGCCCATCGATCGCGGCGGCCAGCGCGGCCGCAGCCTGATCGAAGGACACCTGCGCGAACTGGTCGGCACCGAGCGCGCCCAGCGCCTGGTGGTCAACGGCAATCCTCTCCCTCTCTATACCGACGGCGCCGGGCGCTTCGTCCGCCCCTATGCGTTCGGCCACGGCTCCAACGGCGTTCAGGTCGGCAGCGCCGACGGCAAGATCCTCAAGCGCGTACAGTTCTACGAGGCCAATCGCTCCCAACTGCCGCCGCGCGTGCGCGTGGTGCTGGGTTGGGACGATCCGAAGGCCGAGCTTGACCTGCATATCGTCACCCCCGATGGCCAGCACGCCTACTGGGCGCATCCGCGCCTGAGCAACAGCGGCGGCCTCGATCCGGACGGCGTCGACGGGCCCGGCCCGGAGATGTTCACCATGGGCGCGCCGCTGCACGGCACCTACCTGATCTACGTGAACTACTGGGGCAACCTCAACAACCAGGGCTACAACTTCCAGGCCGGCAGCAACGTACAGGACGTGATCACCGCGCAGGTCAACCTGGTGTTCAACGAAAACAGCGTCGACGAGAAGCACGAGACCTTCGTCGTGCCCCTGCGCACCATCGGCGACCTGGTGCTGGTCAAGACCTTTACCTACTGAAGCATCCCCTCGTACGGATGACACGGGATTAGCGAACCATGAGCGAGAACAACACCCCCAGCCCTGCCAACGGAACCCCTGCGCCCGCCGCTGCGCGCACCCGAAGCGCCCTGTGGCCGGTGCTGGGGATCGTCGCCGCGCTGGCCGCCGGCGGTGTGCTGGCCTGGCAGATGGGCTGGCTGGAGCGGCTCGGCGGAGGGCGCCCGGCCGAAGAGGACCTCGGCCAGCCGATCGGCGCCCAGGCACCCGCGGACGCCGACGCGCCACGTGCCTACCGTGACCTGCGCAAGCCCGACGCGCTGATCGAGAGCGTGTCGCTGAGCCGCCTGCCGAAGGAAATCCTCGAGGTGCCGTTGCTGCGCGATACCCTGACCGAGGACTTCGTCTTCTATTACGAGAACAATGGCGACCGCCTCGGCCTGACCGGTACGTTGCGGCGGATCATCTACGAGCACGACCTGACCCTGAAGGACAGCCTGGTCGAGGAACTGCTCGACCAACCGGCCCAGGTCGCCCTCTGGCGCGGCGCCGACGGCCGCCTGCGCGACTTCGTGGTGGTGCTCAAGCGCGGCGGCCTGGCGCGGGTGCTCGAGCCGCTGGCCCATATCGCCGCCGACGACCAGCAGTTGCGCAAGGTCGGCGAGCTGGCGGGAACCTCGGTCTATCGCCTGCGCTACGGCAACGACAAGGCGATGCTGTTCCTGTCCAAGGGCGACCGGCTGTTGTTGCTGTCGAACCCACGGATGCTCTTCGACGATGGTGGCGAAAGCGACGACAGCCCGCTGAACGCTCCGGCCAGCGAAGACCTGGAGGCACTGCTCGACGGCGACGAACTGTTCCCCGAGCGCTTCGGCCTGCCGGGCCGCGGCGAGCTGCGCCAGCGCATCACCCTCAATGCCAGCGTCCTGGCCATGGGCTACCAGCGCTTCATCCCGAGCTTCGCCGGGGTGCGCTTCGAGAAGGGCGAGCAGGGCTGGAGCAGCTACCTGGCGCTGAACGAGGTGGAACGCCAGCCGCCGCTGGACTTCGCCCCGGTCTGGCAGGCCATGCCGATGGGCGCCAGCGCCTGCGTGGCGCTGCCGGTCACCCCTGGCCTGTACGGGGTGATGCTGGAGCGTCTGGGGGCCGAGCAGAAGATGGCCCAGGCCTTCTCCGAGCATCTCAGCGGCGCTGCCGGTCTCTGCTGGTACGCCAGTTCGCGGCTGCATTCGCCGCTGCTGGTGGGCCAGTTGAGCGCGCCGGCCAGTGCCGAACTCGACGACGAGCTGGGCAAGCTGTTCGGTCGCGTGATCGGCGCGAAGGAAGCCAAGGTCGAGGGTGGCAGCTTCCCGGTGGAAGACCGGGTGGATGGCCAGACCCGCCGCTGGACCCGCCAGGTCAGCTCGAACTTCGGCGCCTATCCGGCCAGCCAGGCGGACAACCCGGAGAGCATCAGCGGCCGCGCGTTCTTCCGCATCGGCATGGCGCGCCATGGCCAGACCCTGCTGTTCTCCCTCGACGACCAGTTGCTCGGCAAGGCCCTGGACACCCTCGACAAACGCTATCCGCCGCTCGCCGAGGTGTTGCCGAAGGATGCGCTGGTACCGGCCTACCTGGCGCCGCAGCCGCTCTCCGAACTGCTGCAACGGGAAACCCTCGACAGCCTGCCGCAGGACATGGAGCCGGTATTCCGCAATGCCGCCGACACCTACCTGATGCCGCGCCTGAAAACCCTCGCCGGCAAGGGCAGCTACGCCCTCGGGCTGCCTGCCGGAAGCCAGGCCAACGCACCGTGGCAATGGCTGCCGCTGGAATGGCGGTCGCTGTGAGACGCCTGACTGCCTTCGGCCTGGCGCTGCTCCTGCTGGCCAGCGGCGTTGCCCGCGGCGAGCCCGCGGTAACGCTCGACCCGCAGCAATCGCAGGTATTCCGCGCCTGGTTCGTGCGCATCGCCCAGGAACAGTTGCGCCAAGGGCCGAGTCCGCGCTGGCACCAGCAGGACTGCGCCGGCCTGGTGCGCTTCGCCGCCAACGAGGCGCTGAAAGTCCACGATGGCAAGTGGCTGCGCGCCAACGGCCTGTCCAACCGCTACCTGCCCCCGGAGCTGGCGCTCAGTCCCGAGCAACGGCGCCTGGCGCAGAACTGGCAGCAGGGTGGCGGCCAGGTCGGGCCCTACGTGAATGCGATCAAGCTGGTGCAGTTCAACAGCCGGCTGGTCGGTCGCGACCTCAACCAGGCGCGCCCCGGCGACCTGATGTTCTACGACCAGGGCGACGACCAGCACCTGATGATCTGGATGGGCCGCTCCATCGCCTATCACACCGGCAGCAGCACCCCGACCGATAACGGCATGCGCTCGGTCAGCCTGCAACAACTCATGACATGGAAGGACACCCGATGGATCCCCGACGAATCCAATCCCAACTTTATCGGCATCTATCGGCTGGCTTTCCTCTCTCAATGAATCGCGTCCCAGTGAAGACCACAGCAATGAGCAACCTGCGCCGTTTCAGCCGTAGCCTGGCGGTCGCCGCCCTGGTCCTGCTGCCGTTCGCCGCCGTCCAGGCGGAAGACACGGTGGAACCGAGCGGCTACACGCCGATGGCCGGCGAATCCTTCTTCCTGCTCGCCGACAGCAGCTTCGCCACCGACGAGGAAGCGCGGGTCCGTCTCGAAGCGCCCGGCCGCGACTACCGGCGCTACCGCATGGAGCCCTATGGCGGGGTCGACGTGCGCCTGTACCGGATCGAACAGCCGCTGGAGTTCCTCAAGCGGCAGAAGAACCTGCACCGGGTCCTGGCCGAGGGACAGTTCAAGGGCGAAGGCCTGTCGAACACCCTGGCCTATCTCTGGGACAACTGGTATCGCAAGTCGCGCCGGGTGATGCAGCGCGCCTTCTCCTACGAGTCGCGGCAACAGGTCACCGAGGCGGTGCCCGAGCTGAAGATGGGCAACGCCATGACCGCGCCGACGCCCTACGACGCGCAGCCGCAATACGCGCCGATTCCCGGCCTGCCGCTGGTCAGCCAGTTCCGCTATCCGCTGTGGGACGCCAAGCCCATCGAGCCGCCGCAGGACGTAAAGCTGGCCGGTTCCTCCAGCGAGTTCATCAACGTCGTGCCGGGCAATGTCTACATCCCGCTGGGCAAGCTGAAGCCGGGCCTCTACCTGGTCGAGGCGCTGGTCGGCAAGTACCGCGCCACCACCGTGGTGTTCGTCTCCAACAGCGTGGCGGTGAGCAAGGTCGCCGGCGACGAGCTGCTGGTCTGGACCGCACGCAAGCACGAAGGCACCCCGGTGCCCGACACCAAGGTGCTGTGGACCGACGGCCTGGGCGTGATGAGCAGCGGCAATACCGACGCCGACGGCCTGCTGCGGCTCAAGCACGCCAGTCCGGAGCGCTCCTACGTGATCGGCGAGGACCGCGAGGGTGGGGTCTTCGTCTCCGAGAACTTCTATTACGACAGCGAGATCTACGACACCAAGATCTACGCCTTCACCGACCGCCCGCTGTACCGGCCGGGCGACTGGGTCTCGTTGAAGATGGTCGGCCGCGAGTTCAAGGACGCCCGGCAATCCCAGGCCGCCGCCAGCGCGCCGGTGCGCCTGAGCGTGATCGACGCCAGCGGCACGGTATTGCAAAGCCTGGACCTCCGCTTCGACGCGAAGAGCGGCGCCAATGGCCGCTTCCAACTGCCGGAGAACGCCGTCGCCGGCGGCTACGAGTTGCGCTTCGACTACCGCGGGCAGACCTACAGCAGCGCCTTCCGCGTCGCCGAATACATCAAGCCGCACTTCGAAGTCGCCCTCGACCTGGCCAAGCCGGACTTCAAGACCGCCGAGCCGGTGAAGGGCGAGATCGTCCTGCTCTATCCGGACGGCAAGCCGGTGGCCAACGCGCGCCTGCAACTGAGCCTGCGCGCCCAGCAGTTGTCGATGGTGGACAACGAACTGCAGTATCTCGGCCAGTTCCCGGTGGAACTGAGCAGCACCGAACTGACCACCGACGGCAAGGGCCGCGCCGCCATCGAATTGCCGCCGGCCGAGAAACCCAGTCGCTACATGCTGACCATCTTCGCCAGCGACGGCGCCGCCTACCGGGTCAAGACCAGCAAGGAGATCCTCATCGAGCGCGGTGCCGCGCGCTACCGCCTGAGCGCGCCGCAGCGCTTCAGCGCCGCCGGCGAGAAGGTCGAGTTCAGCTATGCCAGCGAACAGCCGACCCCGCTCAAGCCGAGCAGCTACCAGTGGATCCGCCTGGAGGACCGCGCCACCGACAGCGGTCCGGTCGCCGACGGCCGCTTCGCGCTGGCCTTCGAGCGTCCCGGTACCTATTCCGTGGAGCTGCGCGACGACAAGGGCCAGCTCCTTGGCGCCACCGGCCACTCGGTGAGCGGCGAGGGCGTGAAGTCGGTGCCGGGCACCGTCGAGGTGGTGTTCGACAAGCCCGAGTACCGCACCGGCGAGGAAGCTTCCGCACTGATCACCTTCCCCGAGCCGGTGGAGGATGCACTGTTGTCCCTGGAGCGCGACAAGGTCGAGGCCACCGCCCTGCTGTCCAAGGGCGCCGACTGGCTGCGCCTGGAAAAGCTCAATCCGACCCAGTACCGCGTGCGGATCCCGGTGCGCGAGGAGTTCTCGCCGAACCTGACCTTCTCGGTGCTCTACACCAAGGGCGGCGACTACAGCTTCCAGAACGCCGGGATCAAGGTCGGCATGCCCCAGGTGGAGATCGACATCGCCACCGACAAGGAGCGCTACGAACCGGGCGAGACGGTGACCGTGACCCTGGCCACGCGCTTCGCCGGCAAACCGGTTTCCAGCCACCTGACCGTCAGCGTGGTGGATGAGATGGTCTATGCCCTGCAGGCGGAGATCGCCCCCGGCATCGACCAGTTCTTCTACCATCCGCGGCGCAACAACGTGCGCACCAGCGCCAGCCTGGCCTTCATCAGCTACGACGTGGCGTTGCCCGGCAGCACCAGTGCACCCGGACGGGCGAACCGCAGCGAGCGCGGCGTCAAGGTACTGGAGCGGCCGCGCCGCGAGGACGTCGACACCGCCGCCTGGCAGCCGGAGCTGGTCACCGACGCCCAGGGCAAGGCCAGCTTCAGCTTCCGCATGCCCGACTCGCTGACCCGCTGGCGGATCACCGCACGGGCCATCGACGACAACGGCCAGGTCGGCCAGAAGAAGCAGTTCCTTCGCTCGGAGAAGCCGCTGTACCTGAAGTGGAGCGGGCCGACCCGCTTCCGCCAGGGTGACCAGCCCGACCTCGGCCTGTTCGTCTTCAACCAGGGCGAACAGCCTGTCAAGGCCGAGCTGCTTAGCGGGCCGCCTGGCAGCCAGCGCAGCCAGACCCTGGAGCTGGCCAAGGGAGTCAACTACATTCCGCTGGCGCAACAGCCGCTCAGCGATGGCGACTGGAGCGCCGAGCTGCGCCAGGACGGGCAGGTCCGCGACCGCCTGGCGGTGCGCTTCAACCTGCTGGCCGACGGCTGGCAGGTGGAGCAGGCACAGAACCTCAGCCTGGCGGCGGCGAGCAACCCGCTGCAACTGCCGGCGGACGCCCGCGACGTACGCCTGCGCCTGGCCGATGGCCCGGCCGCGGCCTACCTGGGCAATCTCGATGATCTGCTGGAGTATCCCTACGGCGGCGTCGAGCAGACCGCCAGCCAACTGCTGCCGCTGAGCATCGCCTATCCGGCGCTGGCCGGCGGCGAGCCGCGGATTCGCGACCGCCTGCGCCTGATCATGCAGAACAGTCGCCTGCGCCTGGTGCAGATGGCCGGCCCGGACGCCTGGTTCGCCTGGTGGGGTGGCGACGTCGATGGCGACGCTTTCCTCACCGCCTACGCCTACTACGCCGACTGGTACGCCAGCCGCGCACTGGAGATCCAACTGCCGGCCGAACACTGGCAGCGCATCCTCGAGCCCTACGCCAAGCAGGCGACGCAGACCCCGCTGCTGCAGCGTGCGCTGATCCTGGCTTTCGCCCGCGACATGCAGTTGCCGGTGAACACCCTGCTCGGCGGCCTGCTCAACGATCTGGCCAACGCCGGCGAAGGGCAGGCGCGCGCGGAGCCGCTGGAGGCCGACGACGGCCTGGTGCTGGGCGACCCGGACTCGGCCGTCGGCCTGGCCGCGGCGCGAGTGCTGGCGGTGGACCTGGCACGGCAACTGCGGGTCGCGGTGCCCGCTCCGCTGGCCGCCCAGGCCGAGACGGCGACGCAGCGCCTGCGTGAGGCCGGCTTGCCGTTCACCGATGCCTTGCTGGCCTCTCGCTCGGCCGTGGATGGCCAGCAGGTCAGCGCTCTGCTGCAACGCCTGGCGCCGGCGCAATCGACCCTGGAACGCGCCCTGGCTCTGACCTGGCTGCAGGGCGCGTTGGCCCAGGCGCCGCAGGGCAAGCTGCCGCAGCCGCCGAAGGACTGGCAGGCGCAGCGCGGCGCCAGCGGCGAAACCTACTGGCAATGGCGCGGCCGCGGCATTCCGAGCTGGGTCGACCTGGACGAGGCGCCGGCCCGGCCGTTGCCGGTTGCGCTCAGCTACCGCAGCGCCCAGGCGCCGAGCGGGCAACTGCCGGTGCAGATCAGCCGTCGTCTGCTGCGCCTGGTGCCCGGTGAGGGGGCGTTCGAGTTCAAGGTCGAGGAGGTCGGCGACAAGCCGCTTTCCAGCGACGAACTGTATCTCGACGAAGTGACCCTGAACGTTCCGGAAGACACCGCTCTACGCTACGGCATGCTGGAACTGCCGCTGCCGCCCGGCGCGGATGTCGAGCGCACCACCTGGGGCATCAAGATCAGCGGCCTGGCCGGCGACGAAGCGACCACCCTGGAGCGCGCGCGCAACGAACCGGGCGAGTTGTTCTACGGGGTGCCGGTGGACAGCCTGAGTGGCGAGCAGCGTTTCCGTCACCTGGTGCGTTTCTCCCAGAAAGGCAGCTTCAACCTGCCACCGGCCCGCTACCTGCGTCTCTACGCGCCGGAACAGCAGGCCCTGGAAGCCAAGCCGGCGCTGGCCAAGGTCAAGGTCGAGTGATTGCGTTGCGCGCCTGGCTGGTCCTGCTGTGCGCCGTGCCGTTGCTGCTTCGCGCAGCGGAGGCGCCGGTCCAGCTGGCCTGGCGCACGACCCAGGGCTACGAACTGGTGAGCCTGGATCGCCAGCGGGTACTCGAGCGCCGGCCGTTGCCGGCCGATTTGCAGGCTCCGCTGGGCAGCCTGTGGAAACTGTTCGTCTTCGCCTGGCTGAGCGACACCGGCCAGGCCGAGCCGCCCTATACCTGCCAGGGGCGCAGCCGCGAGGAGGTCTACTGCTGCGAGAATGGCCAGACGATCGGTCGTGACCGCGCCCTGGTGCGCTCCTGCGGGCTGTATTTCGAGCCGCAGCGCCTCGCCTTGCGGCCGGAGGCCTGGCGCGGCTACTGGCAGGCGCGCCAGGCACCGGCCTGGTTGTTCGATCTGGAACGGCTGCAACCGCAGACGCGGGTGCCGGTTAAGGAGCTTCTGGAGCAGTTGCAGCAACTGCCGGCCCAGGGCGAGGCGCGGCGGGTACTGCTCGACGTGGCGTTGCAGGCCGGCGACGGCCATGCCGTGGCCAGCCTTGGCGGCCGCCTGCGGGTGAAGACCTGGAGCTGGCTCGACGACCATGACCCGCAGGCGCGCCAGGGCGGTTTCGCTGGCTGGCTGGTCGATGGAACGCCGCTCTGGCTCGGCGGCCCGGGAACCAGCAAGATGATTCTGGACCGCTACGCCGAGGTGCTCGGGCGCTTCCTGCCGAGTCCGTGGCCGGCCGATCCGGGCCGTTGCGTGGAAGTGAACCTGTTCAGCCGCTATCCGCTGCGCTCGGTCAGCGATCCCTCCGGCCACCCGGCCGCCGAAGGCCTGCTGCATGGTCCGCAGCAAGTGCTCTTCGCCAACGGCAATCGACTGGACATCGCCAGCGCCGGCGACCTCTTCCTGCAACGGGTGGATGGCGTGCCGCGCCTGGTCGCGCGGGTTTCGCGCGAAGAGTACGTGGCGCGGGTGCTGGAGCGCGAAGCCTCGGCGCAGCCGAAGGAAGCCGCTCGCGCGCTGGCGGTGACCATTCGCACCTATCTATTGCAAAACGCCGCGCCGCGCGGCGAATGCCTGGCCATCGATGACAGCAGCCAGCGCCAGCGCGTGGCGCCGCGCCCGGCCAGCGCGCCGACGCGGCGGATCGCTGCCTGGAGCGCCGACCTGGTGCTGGCCGGGGCGACCGTCAACTATCACTCCGACCAGCCTGGTCCGGCGCGCCTGTCCTGGAAGCACGCGGTGGAGCAAGCCGGGCAGGGACTGGGCTACGACAGCATCCTCGCCCAGGCTTTCCCGCGCAGCAGCCTGAGCCGCTGGGACAACCCGGTGGCCGCCTGCCAGCCGTTGCCGGCTGCCGAAGACTGGCTGCGCAAGCAGCGCCGGCAGTGGCGCGAGCGTCTCGACCGAGAGCCCGGCTACGAGGAGATTCCGAGTTTTTCCGTGTGCCGCCTGGCTTCCGGGCGGCCCTATGTCGATCGCGAGCGCGAACGCATCTTCGTCCGCGGCCTGTATTCCCTACAGGAACGCCTGGACCTCACCCACGAATACCTGCACCTGGCCTTCCGCGCCCATCCCAGCGGCCAAGACGAAAACTATATCGAAAGCCTGGCCCGGCGCCTGCTACTGGAATGACTCCATGAACCGAATGTCCCTTGCCGCCCTGCTCAGTTGCCTTCCCCTCGTCGCCTGGGCGGACAACCCCGTGAAACTGGATACGCCGGTCTCCGGCTGGCGTGCCGGCGACGGTTCCGCCGCCAATTACCGGCAGGTGGTGAACTACCCGGCGTCCTCGGTCAACGTCGCCGCCGACCAGGCGACCACCGCGCGCATTCGCGGCGCGATCGAGAGCCAGCCCAAGGACCGCCCGGCGACGCTGGTGGTGAACGGTGTGAGCATGCCACTGAAGGTGGACGCCGATGGCAGCTTCGACCGCCCGTTCGCCTTCCCGTCCGGCAGCAACAGCGTCGAGGTGCGCAACGCCGCCGGGCAGTCGCGACGGGTCCAGTTCTATCACGGTGGCGGCGGCGGGGAAGTGCCGGCCAAGCTGCGCGTGCTGCTGTCCTGGGACAGTGACAACACCGACCTCGACCTGCACCTGGTGACCCCGGACGGCGACCATGTCTGGTATGGCAATCGTTCGCTGGCCAACGGCGCGACCCTGGATGTCGACGTCACCACCGGCTACGGCCCGGAAATCATCGCCACGCCGACGCCGCAGAAGGGGCCCTACCTGGTCTACGTCAACTACTTCGGCGGTGGCTACGGCAGCAGCGAGGATGGCGCCGAACAGGCCGCCCAGGACCTGACCACGGCGCGCATCACCCTGGTCACCGAAGAGGGCACGCCGAACGAGAAACAGGAAACCTTCCTGGTGCCGATGCGCAAGCCTGGCGAGCTGACGCTGGTGAAGCGCTTCAGTTATCCGTAGGCGGCTGCGCTCGGTCCCATAGTGCGGATAACGCCCCTGGCGTTATTCGCCGTCGCTCAGGCATCGGTGTTATCAACCCGTGGCCTGACGGCGGCGCTCATGCCGCTGCGAATGGCTCCTGGGCTCAGGCGGGCTGTTCGCCCTGCCAGGTATCGATCGCTTCCTGCGCCGCACGGAACGCATCGATCGCCGCCGGCACCCCGGCATAGACCGCGCAGTGCAGCAGTGCCTCGCGGATTTCCTCCACCGTGCAGCCGTTGTTCAGCGCACCGCGCACGTGCCCCTTGAGTTCCTGCGGGCATTTCAGGGCGGTCAGGGCGGCCAGGGTGATCAGGCTGCGGGTCTTGCGCGGCAGCGCCTCGCGGGCCCAGACCGAGCCCCAGGCATGCTCGTTGACGAAGTCCTGCAATGGCTGGGTGAAGGCGGTGGCGTTGCCCATGGCGCGCTCGACGAAGGCGTCGCCCATGACTTCACGTCGGATCTCCAGGCCGGTCTTGCCTTGTTCGCTCATCGGAAGGTTCCTGTCGTGGGTAGAAGGTGGCTCAATCCAGCGACTCTATCCGAACCGGCGCCACGCCGCTGCGGATCATACCCAGGCCTTCGGCGGCCTTGCGCGATACATCGATGATCCGTCCGCGGCGGAACGGCCCGCGATCGTTGATCCGCACCACCACGCTGCGGCGGTTGTCGAGGTTGGTTACCCGCACGCGGGTACCGAACGGCAACGTGCGGTGGGCAGCGGTCATTGCGTTGGGGTTGTAGCGCTCGCCGCTAGCGGTACGCAGGCCTGCGTGGCGGCTGCCATAGTAGGAGGCTTCGCCGGTATCCGCGGAACCGCTGCCGGCGAGGCTGGAGCAGCCGGCGAGGAACAGGGGCAGGACGGCGAGGGCGAGGCGCGCGGCGGCGGATGGGGTGGGCATGGACAACAGGCTCCTGGCGGACAAGAAGACGCCGGGCGAACCCGGCGTCTGGCTTTGACTCACGCTTCGAGCTTTTTCTTCAGCAACTCGTTCACCTGCTGCGGGTTGGCCTTGCCTTTCGAGGCCTTCATCGCCTGGCCGACGAAGAAGCCGAACATCTTGCCGCGCTTGGCCTCGTCGGCGGCGCGGTACTGCTCGACCTGCTCGGCGTTGGCCGCCAGCACCTCGTCGAGCATCTTCTCGATGGCGCCACTGTCGGTGACCTGCTTCAGGCCCTTGGCCTCGATGATCTGGTCGGCGGAACCCTCGCCGTTGGCCATGGCTTCGAAGACCATCTTGGCGAGCTTGCCGGAGATGGTGTTGTCCTTGATGCGCAGGATCATGCCGCCCAGTTGCTCGGCGGACACCGGGGACTGCTCGATCTCCAGGCCGTCCTTGTTGAGCAGGCTGCCCAGCTCGACCATCACCCAGTTGGCCGCCAGCTTGGCGTCGCCGCAGATGCCCTGGACCTTCTCGAAGTAGTCGGCCATCTCGCGGCTGGCGGACAGCACGCTGGCATCGTAGGCGGACAGGCCGTACTGGCTCTCGAAGCGTTCGCGCTTCTGCACCGGCAGTTCCGGCAGTTGCTCGCGCAGCTTCGCCAGGTACTCGGGCTCGATGACCACCGGCAGCAGGTCGGGACAGGGGAAGTAACGGTAGTCGTTGGCTTCTTCCTTGCCGCGCATGGAGCGGGTCTCGTCCTTGTTCGGGTCGTACAGGCGGGTTTCCTGGACTACCTTGCCGCCGTCCTCGATCAGCTCGATCTGGCGCTGGATCTCGTGGTTGATCGCCTTCTCGATGAAGCGGAAGGAGTTGACGTTCTTGATCTCGGCGCGGGTGCCGAATTCGGCCTGGCCCTTCGGTCGTACCGAGACGTTGCAGTCGCAGCGCAGCGAGCCCTCGGCCATGTTGCCGTCGCAGATGCCCAGGTAGCGCACCAGGGCGTGGATCGCCTTGACGTAGGCCACGGCTTCCTTGGCGCTGCGGATGTCCGGCTCGGAAACGATCTCCAGCAACGGCGTGCCGGCGCGGTTCAGGTCGATGCCGCTCATGCCCTGGAAGTCTTCGTGCAGGCTCTTGCCGGCGTCCTCCTCCAGGTGCGCGCGGGTGATGCCGATGCGCTTGGTGGTGCCGTCTTCCAGGGTGATGTCGAGATGGCCCTTGCCGACGATGGGATGGTCCATCTGGCTGGTCTGGTAGCCCTTCGGCAGGTCGGGGTAGAAGTAGTTCTTGCGGGCGAACACGTTCTGCCGGTCGATCCGTGCGTCGATCGCCAGGCCGAACAGGCAGGCCATGCGTACGGCCTCCTCGTTGAGCACCGGCAGGGTGCCCGGCATGGCCAGGTCGACCAGGCTGGCTTGGGTATTCGGCGCGGCGCCGAAGGCGGTCGAGCTGCCGGAGAAGATCTTCGATTGGGTGGCGAGCTGTGCGTGGATTTCCAGCCCGATCACGGTTTCCCATTGCATGTGGTGTTCCTCAATCCTTCTGTGCCTGCGCAGTCCCGCTGCCGACCCTACGGGTCGCCCTCTCCGCACCGGGAGAGGGGAGGGGACTGCGTGGCGTTGCCATGGCTTAGAAGCCGGCCGGGGTGCGGGTGTGCCAGTCGCTGACCTGCTGGTACTGGTGCGCGACGTTGAGCAGGCGGCCTTCCTGGAAGTAGGGCGCGAGCAACTGGACACCCACCGGCAGGCCGTCGACGAAGCCGGCGGGCATGGACAGCCCCGGCAGGCCGGCGAGGTTGGCGGTGATGGTGTAGATGTCTTCCAGGTACTGGGAAACCGGGTCGTCGTTCTTCTCGCCGATCTTCCAGGCCGGGTTCGGCGTGGTCGGGCCGAGGATCACGTCCACTTCGGCAAAGGCGCTGACGAAGTCGTTCTTGATCAGCCGGCGAATCTTCTGAGCCTGCAGGTAATAGGCATCGTAGTAGCCGGCCGACAGTGCGTAGGTGCCGACCATGATGCGGTTCTTCACTTCGCTGCCGAAGCCTTCCGCGCGCGAGCGCTTGTACAGGTCTTCCAGGTTCTGCGGGGCGTCGCAACGATAGCCATAGCGCACGCCGTCGAAGCGCGACAGGTTGGAGGACGCCTCGGCCGGCGCGATCACGTAGTAGGCCGGGATGGCGTGCTGCATGTTCGGCAGGGAAATGTCCTTCACCGTGGCGCCGAGCGTCTTCAGCTCCTCGACCACGGCCAGCACCGCGTCGGCGATGCGGCTGTCGAGGCCGGCGCCGAAGTATTCCCGCGGCAGGCCGATGCGCAGGCCGCTAAGCGGCTTCTGCAGGGCGGCCAGGTAGTCGTCCACCGGCTGTTCGACGCTGGTCGAGTCCTTCGGATCGAATCCGGCCATCACCCCCAGCATCAGCGCGCAGTCCTCGGCGGTGCGCGCCAGCGGGCCGCCCTGGTCGAGGCTGGAGGCGTAGGCGATCATGCCCCAGCGGGAAACCCGGCCGTAGGTTGGCTTGATCCCGGTGAGGTTGGTCAGCGCCGCCGGTTGGCGGATCGAGCCGCCGGTATCGGTGCCGGTGGCGGCCGGCAGCAGGCGCGCGGCGACTGCCGCGGCGGAACCGCCGGAGGAGCCGCCCGGCACGCGGTCGAGGCTCCAGGGGTTGTTCACCGCGCCGTAGTGGCTGGACTGGTTCGACGAGCCCATGGCGAATTCATCCATGTTCAGCTTGCCGAGGGTAACGGCGCCGGCGGCGGTGAGCTTCTCGACCACGGTGGCGTCGTAGGGCGAGACGAAGTTGTCGAGCATCTTCGAACCGCAGCTGGTGCGTACGCCCTGGGTGCAGAACAGGTCCTTGTGGGCGATCGGCGCGCCGAGCAGGGCGCCGTTCTCGCCGTTGGCGCGCCGTTCGTCGGCTGCCTTGGCCTGGGCAATGGCCAGGTCGTCGGTGATGCTGATGAAACTGTTGAGCTGGGGATCCAGCTGCCGGATGCGACCGAGCAGGGTGCGGGTCAGCTCTTCGGCGGAAAATTGCTTGTCGGCGAGGGCGCGGGCGATCTCGGCGAGGGTCAATTGATGCAGCATGTGTCCGCGTCCTTATGACTCGATGACTTTCGGAACCAGGTACAGACCTTCTTCCACGGCGGGGGCGATGGTCTGGTAGGCGTCGCGGTGATCGGTCTCGGTGACCGCGTCCGGGCGCAGGCGCTGGGTGGCTTCCAGCGGATGGGCGAGCGGTTCGACGCCGCTGGTGTCGACCGCCTGCATCTGGTCGATCAGGCCGAGGATGTTGTTCAGGGTCTCGGTGGTGCGCGGAAGATCGGCCTCGCTCAGGCCCAGGCGGGCGAGATGGGCGATTTTTTCCACGTCGGAGCGTTCAAGCGCCATCGGGAGTCTCCAGCAAAAGCGGCCTTGGAAGGGCGGCGGGGCGCCATGCGTTATATAAGGCAGGGAACGGATGCCGCGGTCGGCGGTCTAATTCCGCCTGGACGGGCCTTGTGGGGCCGGGAAAAGCCTGCAATTTAGCATATTGCCCGCCTTGCCCAAAATCCCCGTCGTTGTTAGAGTTTGCCGCACTTTTTTACCCGCGTATTTTTCACCCACGCTTCGCCTAGGGTTTCTTTCCCATGTTCAAAAAATTGCGTGGCATGTTTTCCAGCGATCTGTCGATCGACCTGGGTACTGCCAATACCCTTATTTATGTGCGCGAGCGCGGCATCGTCCTGAACGAACCGTCCGTGGTCGCCATTCGCAGCCATGGCAGCCAGAAGAGCGTCGTCGCCGTGGGCACCGAGGCCAAGCGCATGCTCGGCCGTACCCCGGGCAACATCGCCGCCATCCGTCCGATGAAAGACGGCGTGATCGCGGATTTCAGCGTCTGCGAGAAGATGCTGCAGTACTTCATCAACAAGGTCCACGAGAACAGCTTCCTGCAGCCCAGCCCACGCGTGCTGATCTGCGTGCCGTGCAAGTCCACCCAGGTTGAGCGCCGGGCCATCCGCGAATCCGCCCTGGGCGCCGGCGCCCGCGAGGTGTTCCTGATCGAAGAGCCGATGGCTGCCGCCATCGGCGCCGGCCTGCCGGTCGAGGAGGCCCGCGGCTCGATGGTCGTAGACATCGGCGGCGGCACTACCGAGATCGCCCTGATTTCCCTCAACGGCGTGGTCTACGCCGAATCCGTCCGCGTCGGCGGCGACCGCTTCGACGAAGCCATCGTCACCTACGTGCGCCGCAACTACGGCAGCCTGATCGGCGAATCCACCGCCGAGCGCATCAAGCAGGAGATCGGCACCGCCTTCCCGGGCGGCGACGTTCGCGAAGTCGACGTCCGCGGCCGCAACCTGGCCGAAGGCGTACCGCGCAGCTTCACCCTGAACTCCAACGAGGTCCTCGAGGCCCTGCAGGAGTCCCTGGCGACCATCGTCCAGGCGGTCAAGAGCGCCCTCGAGCAATCGCCGCCGGAGCTGGCCTCGGATATCGCCGAGCGCGGCCTGGTGCTGACCGGCGGTGGCGCGCTGCTGCGCGACCTGGACAAGCTGCTGGCACAGGAAACCGGCCTGCCGGTGATCGTCGCCGAGGAGCCGCTCACCTGCGTGGCTCGCGGCGGTGGCCGTGCGCTGGAGATGATGGACCGCCACTCCATGGACCTGCTCTCCACCGAGTAAGGTGGCGAGCATCGTCGCCTAGGAGCGGATCATCAAACCGCTATTCTCCAAAGGCCCGTCGCTGGGCGTTCGCCTGTTGGTGCTGGCCGTGCTGTCGGTCAGCCTGATGGTGGTGGACGCCCGGTTCGACTATCTGGAGCCCGTCCGCAGCAAGCTGGGGATGGTGCTCACGCCTTTCTACGGCCTGGCGGAAATGCCGGTGCGCGCCTGGGAAGGCGTGCGCGACCAGTTCAGCAGCCGTAGCGAGCTGATCGCCGAGAACGAACGCCTCAAGGCCGAGTCCCTGCTGATGCAGCGCCGGGTGCAGAAACTCGCCGCGCTCACCGAGCAGAACGTGCGCCTGCGCGAGCTGCTCAATTCCGCTGCGCTGGTCGACGACAAGGTACTGGTCAGCGAGCTGATCGGCGTCGATCCGAACCCCTTCACCCAACGCATCATGATCGACAAGGGCGAGAACGACGGCGTCTTCGTCGGCCAGCCGGTGCTCGATGCCAGCGGCCTGATGGGCCAGGTGGTCGAGGTGATGCCCTATACCGCGCGGGTCCTGCTGCTCACCGACACCACCCACAGTATCCCGGTGCAGGTCAATCGCAACGGCCTGCGCGCCATCGCCGTCGGCACCGGCAATCCCGAGCGCCTGGAATTGCGCTACGTCGCCGACACCGCCGACATCAAGGAAGGCGACCTACTGGTCAGCTCCGGCCTGGGGCAACGCTTCCCCGCCGGCTATCCGGTGGCCACGGTCAAGGAAGTGATCCACGATTCCGGCCAGCCGTTCGCCGTGGTGCGCGCGGTGCCGACCGCGAAGATGAACCGTAGCCGCTACGTGCTGCTGGTGTTCAGCGACAGCCGCACCCCGGAACAGCGCGCCAACGACGCCGCCGAGGCCCAGGAAGAGGCGGACAAGAAAGCCGCCGCCGGCGCCCAGGCGCCCCAGCCTGCCGCGCAACCGGCCGCCGCGCCGTCGCCGGCCACCCCGGCAGCCCAGGGCGCTGCGCAGCAGCCCGCCGCCGCGCCCGCGCCAGCCCCCACGCAGCCTGCCGCTCCGGCGGCCAACGGGGGACGCCGCTGATGGCTCGCGCGACTCAAGGTTCGAACAATGTCTGGGTGATCTGGCTGAGCCTGCTGGTCGGGCTGGTGCTGGCCGTAGCGCCGATGCCTACCTTCACCGAGATCGGCCGCCCGCTGTGGCTGGCGATGCTGCTGACCTACTGGGTGTTGCTGCTGCCCGAGCGCGTCGGGATGGTCACCGCCTGGCTGCTCGGCCTGGCCCAGGACGTGCTCTACGGCAACCTGCTCGGGCAGAATGCGCTGATCCTTGGCCTGATCACCTTCCTCGTGCTGTCCCTGCACCAGCGCCTGCGCATGTTCCCGGCCTGGCAGCAGTGCCTGGTGCTGGTGGTGGTCTACGGCCTGGCGCAGCTGCTCCAGCTCTGGCTCAACGCCCTGACCGGCAATCGCCCGCCGACCCTGACCTTCCTGCTCCCGGCCCTGGTCAGCGCGCTGCTCTGGCCCTGGGTGTACGCCCTGCTGCAGTTCGTCCGCCTGCGTCTCAACGTGAGGTAGGTCCGCTTCGCAGCTATGCTGCGGCGGATATCGTCATTCTTCGAAACGGGTGATCGGCGCATCGCCCGACGCGTTTCCCGGGAGCCTCCATGCCGTCGCTGTATCTCGCCTCCGCCTCGCCCCGTCGCCGTGAACTGCTGACCCAGATCGGCGTGCCGCTGTCCGTGCTCGCCACCGCTATCGACGAGTCCCCCTTGCCGAACGAAGCGCCCGCCGCCTACGTCGAGCGCCTGGCGCGCGGCAAGGCGGCCGCCGGGCTGGCTATGCTGGAAGGGCGTGGCGAGGACGGTTGTGTCCTGGGCGCGGATACCTCGGTGGTGATCGACGGGCGAATTCTCGGCAAGCCCGTGGACCAGGCCGACGGGCTGGCCATGCTGGCTGCGCTGTCCGGGCGCGAACACCAGGTTCTCACCGCCGTGGCCCTGGCCGCCGCTGGCGGCGTCGAGGCGCGGGTGGTGGAGTGCCGGGTGCGCTTCCGCCAGGTCGCTCCGGAAGAAGCGCTGCGCTACTGGCAGAGCGGCGAGCCGGCGGACAAGGCGGGCGGATATGCGATCCAGGGCCTCGGGGCGATATTCGTCAGTCGCATCGAAGGCAGTTACAGTGCGGTGGTCGGGCTGCCTTTGTGTGAAACTGCGGAACTGTTGAGGGAATTCGGCATCCCTTGCTGGCAGCCCGTGGGTGGCAACCCGCCGTAACGCCTAACGCGCCGAAATAAGGACAGTGGACGCATGAGCGAAGAGATCCTGATCAATATCACGCCGATGGAGTCGCGCGTGGCGGTGGTGGAAAACGGCGTCCTGCAGGAAGTGCATGTCGAACGCACCCAGCGGCGCGGCATCGTCGGCAATATCTACAAGGGGCGGGTGGTACGGGTACTGCCGGGGATGCAGGCGGCGTTCGTCGACATCGGCCTGGAACGTGCGGCGTTCATCCATGCCGCCGAGATATCCAATCGCGAAGGCAGCGCCGTGGAAAGCATCAGTGCCCTGGTCCATGAGGGGCAGGCGCTGGTGGTGCAGGTGACCAAGGATCCGATCGGCACCAAGGGCGCACGGCTGACCACCCACCTGTCGATTCCTTCGCGCTATCTGGTGTACATGCCGCGCACCAGCCATGTCGGGATATCCCTGCGGATCGAGGACGAAGTCGAGCGCGAGCGCCTGAAGAAGGTGGTGGCCGACTGCGTGGCGGCGGAAGGCATCGAGGGGCAGGGCGGCTTCATCCTGCGCACCGCTGCGGAAGGTGCGGGCGAGGACGAGATTCTCGCCGACATCCGCTACCTTCGCCGGCTATGGGACCAGATCGCCGCGCAGATCCAGACCGTCGGCGCGCCTTCGGTGATCTACGAAGACCTGTCCCTGGCGATCCGTACCCTGCGCGACCTGGTGAACCCGCGGATCGAGAAGATCCGCATCGACTCGCGAGAGAACTTCCAGAAGATCACTTCCTTCGTCGAAGAATTGATGCCGGAGATTTCCGATCGCCTCGAACACTACCCGGGCGAGCGACCGATCTTCGATCTCTACGGCGTCGAGGACGAAATCCAGAAAGCCCTGGAGCGCAAGGTACTGCTGAAGTCCGGCGGCTACCTGATCGTCGATCCGACCGAGGCGATGACCACCATCGACGTGAACACCGGCGCCTTCGTCGGCCATCGCAACCTCGAGGAAACCATCTTCAAGACCAACCTCGAGGCGGCCACCGCGATCGCCCGCCAGCTGCGCCTGCGCAACCTGGGCGGGATCATCATCATCGACTTCATCGACATGGAGGACGAGGAGCATCGCCGGCAGGTCCTGCGCACCCTGGAGAAGCAACTGGAGCGCGACCACGCGAAGACCAACATCATCGGCATCACCGAGTTGGGCCTGGTGCAGATGACCCGCAAGCGCACCCGCGAAAGCCTGGTGCAGATCCTCTGCGAGCCGTGCCCCTGCTGCCAGGGACGCGGCATGCTGAAGACTGCGGAAACCACCTGCTACGAGATTTTCCGTGAGATCCTCCGCGAGGCGCGTGCCTACCAGGCCGACTCCTACCTGGTGCTGGCCAACCAGAAGGTGGTGGACCGGCTGCTCGACGAGGAGTCGGGTAACGTCGCCGATCTCGAGGCGTTCATCGGCCGCACCATCAAGTTCCAGGTCGAGGCGATGTACTCGCAGGAGCAATATGACGTGGTCCTGCTCTGAGGCGTATGGCTGAAATGGCGGATGTGGGAAGCCTCGGAACGCGACTGCTACGGATCGTCCTGGGTCTGTGCGCCCTGGTACTGGTGCTGCTGGCGCTGTACGTCAGCCTTGGCCGGCAACTGGTGCCGCTGGTGGCCGAATACCGCCAGCAGCTGGAGGACGAAGCTGGCAAGCAACTCGGCATACCGGTGCGGATTGCCGAGCTGACGGGCTCCTGGCGCGGCTTCGAGCCTCTGGTGGTAGCGCGCGACATTCAGGTCGGCGACGGCGAACAGAGTCTGCGCCTGGCGCGGGTGCGGCTGGCGCCGGACCTGCTCGGCAGCCTGCTGGCGCGCCAGGTGCGGATCGGCAGCCTGGAGCTGGAGGGACTCAAGCTGACTCTGCGCGAAGGCGAGGATGGCCAGTGGAGCCTGGATGGCCTGCCGCACAGTGACAAGCCCAGCGATCCCCGGAAACTCCTGCAATTCCTGCTGCAGACCCAACGCATCTCGCTGCTGGACAGTCAACTGGAGGTGGCGCCGCGGGGAAGCGCAGCGTTGTCGCTCAGCGCGGTCGGCGCGACCCTGCGCAGTTCATCGGTTGGTGGGCAGAGTCTCGATGCCCGCCTGCAACTGCCGGATGGCCAACCCCTGGCGCTGCACGCCGAAGGGCGGATCGACAGTGAGGACTGGCCGCGCAGCAGCGCCAGGTTCTATCTCAGCCTGCCGCAGAGCGACTGGGCACAATGGTTGCCGGCCGGTCTGACCCAGGAATGGACGATCGTCCGGGCCAAGGCCGGCGGCGACTTCTGGTTCGACTGGCGCGACGGCAAGGCGCAACGGCTGGTGGCACGGCTGCTGGCGCCGCAGTTGAAGGCGTCGTATGCCGCGCGCAAGCCGGTGGAAATCAACGACCTGGGCATGAACCTGTTCTTCGATCGCGAAGCGCAGGGCTGGAAGGTTCGGGTCGGCGACCTGGCGGCGAATTTCGGCGAGCAGCGCTGGGGCGAGGTGGAGTTACTGTTGCGTCGCGACCAGCAGAACAACGAGCCACACTGGAAGCTGCAGGCCGACCGCGTCGACCTGACGCCCCTGGTGCCGGCGATAGAAGCGCTGGCGCCGCTGCCGGACGCGGCGGCGGAGTGGGTGGCGGGCCTGAAGCCGAAGGGCATCCTGCACAACCTGAACGCCGATTTCTGGCCGCAGCGAGAGGTGCCCGAACGGGTCAGCTACGCAACCAACCTGGAAAAGGTCGGTATCTCGGCGTTCCATGAGGTCCCGGCGGTGGAAAACGTCAGCGGCACCTTGACCGGCACCCTGGCCGGAGGCCAGCTCGACGCATCGGCGCAGGATTTCATGCTGCACCTGGCCAAGGTATTTCCCGAGCCGTGGCGCTACCGCGAGGCTCGCACGCGGATGTTCTGGAGCCTGGACGACCGCGCCTTCACCCTCGGCAGCCACCTGATGCGGGTCGAGGGCGAGGAGGGCAGCCTGGCCGGCGACATGCTGATCCGCCTGATGCGCGATCCCGGCGCTGAAGACTACATGGACCTGCAGGTCGGCCTCAGCGACGGCGACGCGCGCTTCACCGCCAAGTACCTGCCGACCCAGTTGCCGGGAATGAACAAAAGCCTGGCGAACTGGTTGAAGACGGCGATCCGCAGTGGCCATGTCGAGCAGGGCTACTTCCAGTGGCAGGGCTCGCTGAACCGCGGCGCGGCGGCCGAAGCCCACGTCATGAACCTCTACTTCAAGGTCCGCGACGGCGAGCTGGCCTACCAGCCCGGCTGGCCCGCCTTGAGCAAAACGGTCGGCGAGGTGTTCGTCGAGGATTCCGGAGTCCGCGTGCTGGCCTCCAGCGGGAATCTGCTGAATTCCCGGGTCAGCGACGTCAAGGTCGACATTCCCCTCGGCCGTCCGGGACAGACGCCGCACCTGTATGTGGATGGGGCCGTCGACAGTAACCTGAAGGACGGCATCAAGCTGCTCCAGGAAGCGCCGATCCCGACCCGCAAGATCTTCGCCGGCTGGGAGGGCGATGGGCCCTTGCAGGGCCACCTGAAGCTGGATATTCCGCTGGACCACGACGAGGCCGGCAAGACCGGGGTGGTCGTGGATTTCTCCACCGTGGGCGCGACCCTGAAGATGCCCAGTCCGAAGCTGGATATGAGCGAAGTGAAGGGCGACTTCCGGTTCGACCTGGCCAAGGGCCTGAGCGCCCCGGCGGTGCAGGCCCGGGTGCTGGGCAACGAGGTACGCGGGCGGATCGTCGCCGAGGGGCGCGGCGATGCGCGCACGCGCTTGCTGCTCAACGGCCAGGTGGCGGTCAAGTCGCTGAGCGACTGGCTCGGCGCTGGCCAGCGTCCGTTGCCGGTCTCGGGACGCCTGCCGTTCCAGCTCAACCTGCTGCTGGATGGCAAGGACAGCCAATTGCAGATCGATTCGGATCTCAAGGGCGCCGTCGTCGACCTGCCGGCGCCGTTCGGCAAGACGGCCGCCCAGGCGCGGCCGACCCAATGGCGGATGACCCTGGATGGCGCCGAACGACGTTACTGGGCGCGTTACGACGGCCTCGCCAGCCTGGCCTATGCGGCCCCGGCGGACAAGCCGCTGAACGGACGCGGCGCCCTGCGCCTGGGCGGTGACCCGGCGTTGCTGCCCTCGGCACAGGGGCTGCGGGTGCGCGGGCGTCTGGCGGAACTGGACTGGGACGCCTGGCAGGCCACCCTGAAGCGCTACGGCAACGGCGACCAGGCCGCCAGTAGCGCTGCGGGCCTGCTGCGCGGCGCCGACCTGCGCATCGACAGCTTCAAGGGCTTCGGCCAGGAGCTGAAGAACCTGACCGTCGACCTGGCCCGCCAGGAGCGGGCCTGGCAACTGGTGCTGGTCAGCGACCTCGCATCGGGGCGCCTGGTCCTGCCGGATGCCAGGGGCGCGCCGATCGTGGTCGATCTGGACCGCCTGAACCTGCCGAAGTCGACCCTTCCCGACGAGAACAAGGTGGAGGACTCGGACCCGCTGGCCGCCGTCGATCCGCGCAGCCTGCCGGCGGTAGACGTGAAGATCGGCCAGGTCGCCCTCGGCGGCCAGCCGCTGGGCGCCTGGAGCCTGAAGGTACGGCCGGGCAGCAACGGCGTGGCGTTCAACGACCTGGACCTCGACCTGCGTGGCCTGCACGTCAACGGCAGCCTGCGTTGGGACGGCAGTCCGGGCAATACCCGCAGCACCTATCAGGGCCGGATCGAGGGCAAGAACCTGGCGGATGTGCTCAAGGCCTGGAATTTCGCGCCGAGTGCCACCAGCGAACGTTTCCGCATGGATATCAACGGCCAGTGGCCGGGATCGCCGGCCTACATGGCCCTGAAGCGCTTCAGCGGCAGCATGGATGCATCGCTGCGCAAGGGGCAGTTCGTCGAGGTCGAAGGCAGCGCCCAGGCGCTGCGAGTGTTTGGCCTGCTCAATTTCAACGCGATCAACCGCCGGCTGCGCCTGGATTTCTCGGACATCCTCGGCAAGGGACTGAGCTATGACCGGGTGAAGGGGGGTCTCTCCGCCACCGACGGCGTCTACGTCACCCGCGAGCCGCTGAAGCTGGAAGGGCCGTCGAGCAATCTGGAGTTGAACGGTACCCTGGACCTGGCTCACGATCGGATCGACGCCAAGCTGCTGGTGACCTTGCCATTGACCAACAACCTGACCCTGGCGGCACTGATAGTCGGCGGTCCGGCAGTCGGCGGCGCGGTCTTCGTCGTCGACAAGCTGCTCGGCGACCGGGTCTCGCGCTTCGCCAGCGTGCAATACAGCGTCAAGGGCCCCTGGCAGGATCCGAAGATCAGCTTCGACAAGCCATTCGAGAAGCCCCGCTGAGCGGCGCCCGGTGCCGCGACGCGGCGCTTTCGTCCGCAAGGAGGAAACCATGTCCATTGCCGTGATCCAGATGGTCAGCCAGGACGACGTGACGGCCAACCTGGCCGCCGCCCGTCGCCTGCTGGAACAGGCCGCCGAGGGCGGGGCGCGGCTCGCCGTGCTACCGGAAAACTTCGCCGCCATGGGCCGGCGCGACCTGGCCGAACTGGGGCGCGCCGAGGCGCGGGGGAACGGGCCTATCCTGCCGTGGTTGAATTCCGCCGCTCGCGACCTCAGGTTGTGGATAGTCGCCGGAACGTTGCCGCTGCCGCCGGATGGGCAACCCGAGGCGAAGGCGAATGCCTGTTCGCTGCTGATCGACGAGCACGGAGAGCGGGTCGCCCGCTACGACAAGCTGCACCTGTTCGATGTGGATGTAGCCGATGCGCGGGGCCGCTATCGTGAATCCGACGACTATGCTTTCGGTCAGAAGATCGTGGTGGCGGATACGCCGGTCGGCCGCCTCGGCCTGACGGTCTGCTACGACCTGCGTTTTCCGGAGCTCTATACCGCCCTGCGCGAGGCCGGCGCGGAACTGATCACGGCGCCGTCGGCGTTCACCGCGGTGACCGGCGCGGCGCACTGGCAGGTACTGGTCCGCGCCCGTGCCATCGAGACCCAGTGCTACCTGCTGGCGGCCGGACAGGGTGGCGTTCACCCACGGGGCCGGGAGACGTTCGGCCATTCGGCCATCGTCGATCCCTGGGGCCGGGTCCTGGCCGAGCGGCCGCAGGGCGAAGCGGTGCTGCTGGCGGTGCGCGACGCCGCAGAACAGGCGGATATCCGCCGGCGCATGCCGGTGGTGGCGCACAGACGATTTTTCCCGCCGGCCGAACCGCGGCCGGCGCGTACGGAGTGAATATGAGCGAGTTGTTGTCATCCGTCAGCCAGCAATTGCTGGCCCCCGGTGGTCTGGAACTGGACAGCCTGCCCGGCATTCTTCATGAACTGAACGGCCCGGGCATCGATGCCGCCGACCTGTATTTCCAGAGTCAGGTCTCCGAGTCGTGGATGCTCGAGGACGGCATCGTCAAGGAAGGCAGCTTCAATCTCGACCAGGGTGTCGGGGTACGCGCGCAGTCGGGCGAGAAGACCGGCTTCGCCTATAGCAATGCGATCACCGCCGAGGCGTTGAAACAGGCCGCGGTGGCGGCCCGTTCGATTTCCCGTGCGGGACAGAACGGCAGCGTGCAGGCGTTCAAGGCCGTGGTGCCGGCTCGCCTGTACGCCGGCGAGAACCCGCTGGACGTGCTCAGCCGTGCCGAGAAGGTCGAGTTGCTGAAGCAGATCGACGCCGCTACCCGTGCGCTCGATCCCCGCATCCAGCAGGTCACGGTGAGCATGGCCGGCGTCTGGGAGCAGATCCTGGTAGCGGCCAGCGACGGTTCTCTGGCCGCCGACATTCGTCCGCTGGTGCGTTTCAACGTCAGCGTGATCGTCGAACAGAACGGCCGACGCGAACGCGGCGGCCACGGCGGCGGCGGTCGCACCGACTATCGCTATTTCCTCCAGGAGGATCGCGCCATGGGCTACGCCCGCGAGGCCCTGCGCCAGGCGCTGGTCAACCTCGAGGCGATTCCCGCGCCGGCCGGCACCCTGCCGGTGGTGATGGGCGCGGGATGGTCCGGGGTCCTGCTCCACGAAGCGGTCGGCCACGGCCTGGAGGGCGACTTCAACCGCAAGGGCAGCTCCGCCTACAGCGGCCGGGTCGGCGAAAAGGTCGCCTCGAGCCTGTGCACCATCGTCGACGACGGCACCCTGGCCGGGCGTCGCGGCTCGCTGAGCGTGGATGACGAAGGCACGCCGAGCAACTGCAACGTGCTGATCGAGAACGGCGTGCTCAAGGGCTACATGCAGGACAAGCTCAACGCCCGCCTGATGGGTGTGGCGCGCACCGGTAACGGCCGCCGCGAGTCCTACGCGCACCTGCCGATGCCACGCATGACCAACACCTACATGCTGGCCGGCGAGAGCGATCCGCAGGAAATCATCGCCTCGGTGGAGAAGGGTATCTACTGCGCCAACCTCGGCGGTGGCCAGGTCGATATCACCAGCGGCAAGTTCGTGTTCTCCACCAGCGAGGCCTACCTGATCGAGAACGGCAGGATCACCACCCCGGTGAAAGGCGCCACCCTGATCGGCAACGGTCCGGAAGCGATGAGCCGGGTGTCCATGGTCGGCAACGACCTGGCCCTGGACAGTGGCGTGGGAACCTGCGGGAAGGACGGTCAGTCGGTGCCGGTCGGCGTCGGCCAGCCGACCCTGAAGATCGATGCGATCACCGTCGGCGGCACCGGCGCCTGAGGCATGGCCCGGGCGCCGGCGCGGCGAAACCTAGCGCAGGCCGCGCTTGGTTTCGTCCAGCTCGCGGATGTACTTGAACACTTTGCGTGCGGCGGCCGGCGGTTTGTTGTGCGCGGCCTCGTGCTGGGCGTGGCGGACCAGGCCGCGCAGGTGCTGGCGATCGCACTCGGGGAACTCCCCGACGAAGGCGTCGAGCGCTGCGTCGCCGCCGGCGATCAACTGGTCGCGCCAACGTTCGAGGGCATGGAAACGTTCGTTGTACCGGCGAGTGGAGGAGTCCACCTGGTCGATGAGGGCGACGATGGCGTCCACGTCCTGGTCGCGCATCAGTTTGCCGATGTACTGGATATGCCGTTTGCGGGCGATGTGCGCCTTGTGCTTCGGCGCCTCGAGCAGCGCCTTGCGTAGCGGGTCGGTGAGCGGCAGGCGCTCCAGCAACTGCGGTTGCAGGGTGGTCAGGCGCTCGCCGAGGTCCTGCAGGGCATGCAGCTCGCGTTTGATCTGCGACTTGCTCTTCTCTTCGAATTGCGAGTCGTCGTCGTGAAATTCAGCCATGGTGGTGGTCCAGTGGAAAACGCCGCCATGATAACGAGTCAGGGGCCGCTTGTCCGGCCCGGCCGCGTGGGCGGCCACGTCAACAGGAGAGTCAACAGATGAGTCTACATGCCGCGGCAGTCGGTCCCTCCGTGCTTCCGGACCTTCGCGAGCAGGTCGAGCAGATCATCGCCGAGGCCCGCCGCCAGGGCGCCAGTGCCTGCGAAGTGGCGGTGTCGCTGGAGCAGGGCCTGTCCACCAGCGTGCGCCAGGGCGAGGTGGAAACCGTCGAGTTCAACCGTGACCAAGGTTTCGGCATCACCCTCTACGCAGGCCAGCGCAAGGGCTCGGCGAGCACCTCGGCGACCGGCGAGGCGGCCATCCGCGAGACGGTGGCGGCGGCGCTGGCGATCGCCCGCCATACCTCCGAGGACGAATGCGCCGGTCTCGCCGATGCCGCGTTGATGGCCCGCGAGTTGCCCGAGCTGGACCTCTATCATCCATGGAGCCTGAGTCCCGAGCAGGCCGTGGAACGAGCCCTGGCTTGCGAGGCAGCGGCGTTCGCCGCCGACAAGCGGGTGACCAAGGCCGACGGCACCACCCTGAATACCCACCAGGGCTGCCGGGTATACGGTAACAGCCACGGTTTCATCGGTGGTTACGCCAGCACCCGGCACAGCCTCAGCTGCGTGATGATCGCCGAGGGCGAAGGACAGATGCAGCGTGACTATTGGTATGACGTCAACCGCCGTGGCGAGGCCTTGGCCAGCGCCGAGTCGATCGGCCGGCGCGCCGCCGAGCGCGCCGCCAGCCGACTGGGCGCGCGGCCGGTGCAGACCGCCGAAGTGCCGGTGCTGTTCGCTCCGGAAATCGCTGTTGGCCTGTTCGGCCATTTCCTCGGGGCGATCTCAGGCGGCAGCCTGTATCGCAAGTCATCCTTCCTCGAAGGCGCGCTGGGCCAGCGCCTGTTTCCCGAGTGGCTGAGCATCGACGAGCGGCCGCACCTGGTCGGCGCGCTCGGCAGCGCCAGCTTCGATAGCGACGGCCTGGCCACCTACGCCAAGCCATTCGTCGAGAACGGCGAACTGGTGTCCTATGTCCTGGGCACCTATTCCGGGCGCAAGCTCGGCCTGCCGAGCACGGCCAACGCCGGCGGCGTGCATAACCTGTTCGTCAGCCATGGCGACGAGGACCAGGCCGCTCTCATACGCAGGATGGGGCGTGGCCTGCTGGTCACCGAGTTGATGGGGCAGGGCGTCAACCTGGTGACCGGCGATTATTCCCGCGGCGCCGCCGGCTACTGGGTCGAGAACGGCGAGATCCAGTTCCCGGTCCAGGAAGTCACCATCGCCGCCAACCTGCGCGACCTGTTCCGCCGTATCGTCGCGGTCGGCAAGGACATCGAACGGCGCGGCAACCTGCATACCGGTTCTGTACTGGTCGAGTCGATGATGGTGGCCGGGCGCTGAGGCCGGGTTTCCCTCTATAAAACGCCAGCGCTCGTCGCTGGCGTTTTCGTTTCCGCCTGTTCAATTGTCCGCCTCTATGGGGACCATGCTTGTCTTTTGCCAAGAAGAAAACAATAATCAATCTCATTATCGTCTGGTGAGGTTGCCATGTCCTTCGAGGCGCACGACCCGCAAGCATTGGATCACTGGTACTGGCTGGGCACGCAGATCCGCTGCGCGCTCGATCCCGACGAACCGCGCCTGCTCGACCAGTACCTCGGCGAGGCGCGCTATCTCGCCGGTTGGGAAGGTGTGGCCGCCTGGCCGCTGTTCGAGAAAGCCTACAACCTCCTGCTCGATACCGGTCGCGATCCGATATTGCCCTGGCACTGGCGCAGCCTCTGCCTCGACTACGCCTACCGGCCCCTCTGCGAACTTCAGCGACTGACCACCAACGGCAGCCAGCGACGCCGGCTGCGCCAGCTCTCCGTACGAATGGCCAGGCAGGACCTGGCGCCGTCGATGAGCTTCGATCACCCGCAACAAGGAAACCAAGATGACTGACACCCGCATCGAACGCGACAGCATGGGCGAACTGGCGGTCCCGGCGACCGCCCTCTATGGCGCCCAGACCCAGCGCGCGGTGAACAACTTCCCGGTCAGCGGCCAACGCATGCCCCAGGCCTTCGTCCGCGCCCTGCTGCTGGCCAAGGCCGCGGCGGCGCGGGCGAACGTCTCCCTGCAGCAACTGGATGCACCGATGGGCGAGGCGATCGCCGAGACCTGCCTGCAACTGCTGCAGGAGGACTTCATGCAGCATTTCCCGGTGGATGTGTTCCAGACCGGCTCCGGCACCAGTTCCAACATGAACGCCAACGAAGTGGTGGCGACCCTGGCCAGTCGTCGCCTGGGCGGCAAGGTCAATCCGAACGACCATGTGAACTGCGGGCAGAGCAGCAACGACATCATTCCCTCGACCATCCACATCAGTGCCGCCCTCGAGATCAGCGAACGCCTGCTGCCGGCGCTGCGCCACCTGGAGCAGACTATCCAGAGCAAGGCCGGCGAAGTGCATGCCTATGTGAAGACCGGCCGCACCCACCTGATGGATGCGATGCCGGTACGCATGAGCCAGGTGCTCGGTGGCTGGGCGCAGCAGGTGCGACAGGCCGGCGTGCACATCGAGAGCGTACTTCCTGCCTTGCAGCAGTTGGCACAGGGCGGCACCGCGGTGGGCACCGGGATCAACGCCCATCCTCGGTTCGCCGAACGTTTCAGCCAGGAGCTGAACGACCTGACCGGGCTGGCGTTCCGCCCCGGCGACGACTTCTTCGCCCTGATCGGTTCGCAGGACACCGCGGTCGCTGCGTCCGGCCAGTTGAAGACCCTGGCGGTGACCCTGATGAAGCTGGCCAACGACCTGCGCTGGATGAACTCCGGGCCGCTTGCCGGGCTCGGCGAGATCGAGCTGGAAGCGCTGCAACCAGGCTCCTCGATCATGCCCGGCAAGGTCAACCCGGTGATCCCGGAGGCCACCGCGATGGTCGCCGCCCAGGTGATCGGCAATGACGCTGCCATTGCCGTCGCCGGCCAATCGGGCAACTTCGAACTGAACGTGATGCTGCCGCTGGTGGCGGACAACCTGTTGCACAGCATCCAGTTGCTGGCCAACGTCAGCCGGCTGCTGGCGGACAAGGCCATCGCCAGCTTCAAGGTCAACCAGGGCAAGCTCAGCGAGGCGTTGGCGCGCAACCCGATCCTGGTCACTGCGCTGAACCCGATCATCGGCTACCAGAAGGCTGCGGAAATCGCCAAGCAGGCCTATCGCGAGGGACGGCCGATCATCGATGTGGCGCTGGAAAACACCGATCTGGACCGTGCGCGCCTGGAGGTGTTGCTGGATCCGGAAAAACTCACGGCTGGCGGCCTCTGAGGCCGCCCCACCACTGGAGGTACCGCCATGCGTCATTGGCAACGAACGATCGAACAGGGCAACCGCTGTTTCGTCACCGGCGCATTGATCGATGCGCGTGAGCACTACCTCCATGCCCTGGCCCTGGCCCAGGTGCTGCTGGAACGCTGGGGCGACGCCGACGAGGCGGTGATGGCGTTCGTCATTTCCCATCACAACCTGGCCGACTTGCACCTGCAACTGGAGCAACCGGAGGAGACCGCAGAATACCTGTGCGCCTGCCACGAGCGCCTGTTGCGGGTCAGCGCCGACCAGAAGCTGCCGCTGGCCCTGCGCCAGGCGGCCCAGCATCACAGCCGGCGCACCTATGTCGAACTGCTGTCGTTCATCGGCGAACACGGTGCCTATCCGCGCACCGAGCGCCTGCTCAAGGGACCGCCGAACGCGGAGGTCCGACCCGAGTTCCTCGCCCCGCCCCCCTCACTTCGCTATCACTGACGGAGAGTTTCCATGCCCCACGCCTTGCCGCCCTTGCCTTACGCCTACGATGCCCTGGAACCGCACATCGATGCGCTGACCATGGAGATCCACCACAGCAAGCACCACCAGACCTATGTGAACAACCTGAACGCCGCGCTGGAAGGCACGCCCTATGCCGAGCAGCCGGTGGAAAGTCTGCTGCGGCAACTGGCTGGTCTGCCGGAGAAGCTGCGCACCCCGGTTGTCAACAATGGCGGTGGGCATGCCAACCACTCGCTGTTCTGGACCGTGATGTCGCCCCAGGGCGGTGGCCGTCCCGATGGCGACCTGGGGCGGGCCATCGATGAGCAGCTCGGGGGCTTCGAGGCGTTCAAGGATGCGTTCACCAAGGCTGCGCTGACCCGCTTCGGCAGCGGCTGGGCCTGGCTCAGCGTGACTCCCCAGGGCAGCTTGCTGGTGGAGAGCAGCGGCAACCAGGACAGCCCGCTGATGAACGGCAATACGCCGATCCTCGGTCTGGACGTATGGGAGCACGCCTATTACCTGAAGTACCAGAACCGCCGCCCGGAATACATCGGCGCTTTCTACAACGTGATCGACTGGCGGGAGGTCGCGCGTCGCTATGCGCAAGCCCTGGCCTAGTGTTACCCGTGATGCGAGATGGCTGGCCGGCAGCCTGGCGGTGCGGCGATGAAGGCGTTGCTCCATGGCATCGCCGAAGGTAACGGGCGGACGCTGCGCAACCTGCTGGGCCTGCTGATCTTCATCGGCGGCGGCTACCTGCTCGGCCGCCACGCGCTGTTGCTGGCCGAACTCAACCTGCCGGCGCCCATCGTGCTGGCATTGAAAGGCGGCCTGCTCTGTGCCTTCGGTACCGCTCTCGGGGCGATGCCGGTGCTGGTGGTGAAGACCATGCCGGCGCGCCTGTCGGATGCGCTGCTGGGCTTCGGTGCCGGCGTGATGCTCTCGGCGACGGCCTTCTCGCTGATCATGCCGGCGCTATCCGCGGCCGGCGACCTCGGCTACTCGAAGTTCGGCGCGGGGTTCCTGGTCAGCTTCGGCCTGGCGGTCGGCGTGATGGGGCTGTTCATCCTCGGCCGGCTGATGCCGGACGTCCATCCCGGTTGCGAGGGCGCGCCACTGTCCGGTGGCATTCCCCCGCGCATCCTGCTGTTCGTCACGGCCATCGTCCTGCACAACATCCCCGAAGGCATGGCGGTTGGCGTGTCGGCCGGTGCCGGCCTGGACGAGGCGAACGGCCTCGCCCTGGGCATCGCTCTGCAGGATGTGCCGGAAGGTCTGGTGGTGGCGCTGGTGCTGGCCGGAGTCGGTATGTCGCGTTTCAAGGCGATGCTGGTCGGTGCCGCGTCGGGCCTGGTCGAGCCGCTGTTCGCGGTGCTCTGCGCCTGGCTGGTCGGCCTCTCCGCGCTGCTCCTGCCCTGGGGGCTGGCCGCCGCGGGGGGAGCGATGCTCTTCGTGGTCACCCACGAGATCATTCCCGAGTCCCACCGCCAGGGACATGCCGCCGAGGCTACGCTGGGCCTGGTGTTCGGTTTCTGCCTGATGATGGTGCTGGATACCGCGCTGGGCTAGGGGATTCATCCGACGCGCGCTGAATTGACGCCGGCCGCAATCGCCGGAAAGGAAAAGCCGCCAGTTGGCGGCTTTTTCGCTGTCGCTGGGAAGAGCCTACTCGCCCTCGTCGAACCTGTTGTTGATCAGTTCGACCAGCGCGTTCAACGCCTCGTCTTCCTGTTCGCCTTCGGTATGCAGGTGCAGGTTGGTGCCCTTGCCGGCAGCCAGCATCATCACGGCCATGATGCTCTTGCCGTCGACGCAGCTTTCAGGATTGCGGCCGACCCGGACCTGGCAAGGGTAGCGCCCCGCGACGCCGACGAACTTGGCCGCCGCGCGGGCGTGCAGACCGAGCTTGTTGATGATGGTGATCTCGAGGGCGGGCATCTTGGGGAGTCTGTCCTTCTTGTTATGGGCTAGCTGCTGAGATCGCGGTGGCGAATCTGCACGTTCTTCAGGGAATCCCTGAGTGCAGCGCCAATCCGCTCGGCGAGGTAGACCGAACGATGGTGCCCGCCGGTACAGCCTATCGCAACTGTTACATATGAGCGGTTACTGGCGGCGAAGCGCGGCAGCCATTTGTTCAGGTAGCCGACGATGTCCTGGTACATTTCCTCGACGTCCGGCTGGGCGGCCAGATACTCGCGGACTTCCGGCTCCAGCCCCGAATGATCGCGCAACTCGGGCTTCCAGTAGGGGTTCGGCAGGCAGCGCACATCGAACACCAGGTCGGCGTCGACTGGCATGCCGCGCTTGAAGCCAAAGGATTCGACGAGGAACGCGGTGCCGGGCTCCGGCTTGTTCAACAGGCGCAGTTTGATGGTGTCGCGCAGCTGATAGAGGTTGAGGCTGGTGGTGTCCAGCTTCAGGTCGGCGAGGTCGGCGATCGGTCCGAGCAATTGGCTCTCGTCGCCAATCGCCTCCGCCAGCGAACGGGTGTCGGTAGTCAGCGGGTGGCGCCGGCGGGTTTCCGAGAATCGTTTGAGCAGCGTCTCGTCGTCGGCGTCGAGATACAGCACATCGCAGTTGATGTGGTTGTCCCGCACTTCCTGCAACAGTTCGGGGAAGCGCTGCAACTGGCTGGGCAGGTTGCGGGCGTCGATCGACACCGCCACCTGTGGCTGCAGTAGCTCCGTGTGCAACAGGGCGCGCTGCGCCAGGTCGGGAAGCAGGCTGGCGGGAAGGTTGTCGATGCAATAGAAGCCGTTGTCTTCGAGGACGTTCAGGGCGGTGCTCTTGCCCGAGCCCGAGCGGCCACTGACGATGATCAGGCGCATGTCATTGCCCGTTCTGTACGTCTACCACGATCTGATAAAGCGCTTCGGCGGTGGGAGCGCTGCGCAGGCGGTCGCGTACGTCGGCACGGTCGAGCATGGCGGCGATCTGCCGGAGCAGTTCGAGATGTTCTTCGGTCGCGGCCTCCGGTACCAGCAGGACGAAGAGCAGGTCGACCGGCGCGCCGTCCAGCGCGTCGAAGTCCACGGGAGCATCCAGGTGCAGCACGGCGCTGATGGGGCTCTGGCAGCCAGACAGGCGGCAGTGCGGAATGGCGATGCCATTGCCGAAGCCGGTGGAACCGAGTTTTTCCCGGGCCACCAGGTTTTCGAAGATGGTCTGGGCGTCGAACTCCGGCAGCTCCCTGGCTACCAGGTTGGCGATTTGTTCGAGTACGCGTTTCTTGCTGCCGCCCGGCACGTTCACGAGGGAACGGCCGGGGGTCAGGATTTGCTCAAGTCGGATCATAGGGGAGGGGAGATCAGCGGGCGCCTACGCCCTGCTGCCGTTCGAGATACTTCTCTTTGTGTTTGATCAGTTGACGGTCGAGTTTGTCGATCAGCAGGTCGATGGCCGCGTACATGTCCTCATGTTCCGCATTGGCTACGATCTCGCCACCGGCGATGCGCAGGGTGGCTTCGATCTTCTGCTTCAGTTTCTCGACCTCCATGATCACCTGAACATTGGTGATCTTGTCGAAATGGCGCTCCAGACGGCTCAGTTTCTCGCCGACATAGTCGCGCAGGGCGTCGGTCACATCCAGTTGATGGCCACTGATGTTGACTTGCATACCGCGTTCTCCTTGTTGCCCGTGTGTAAGTGGCAGGTTAGCAACCTGCCTCCGGAACACCTTGGCGTGGATCAACGTCACACCAGTCGCTTGCGCTCGCTCGAAGGGGCTATGCCCAGGGATTCGCGGTATTTGGCGACGGTGCGGCGAGCCACTTGAATGCCCTGTGCCTCCAGTAAACCAGCGATCTTGCTGTCGCTCAATGGCTTTTTCGCATTTTCCGCGGCCACCAGTTTCTTGATGATCGCGCGGATCGCGGTGGACGAGCATTCCCCGCCTTCGGCGGTACTGACGTGACTTGAAAAGAAATATTTCAGCTCGAAAATGCCGCGCGGCGTATGCATGTATTTCTGCGTGGTGACCCGCGAAATGGTCGATTCGTGCATGCCCACCGCTTCGGCGATGTCGTGCAGGACCAGCGGCTTCATGGCTTCTTCGCCGTAGTCGAGGAAACCGCGCTGGTGCTCGACGATCTGGGTGGCGACCTTCATCAGCGTTTCGTTGCGGCTCTGCAGGCTCTTGATGAACCAGCGGGCTTCCTGCAACTGGTTGCGCATGAAGGTATTGTCGGCGCTGCTGTCGGCGCGGCGGACCATGCCGGCGTAGGTGGCGTTGACGCGCAGGCGTGGCATCGCCTCCTGGTTCAGCTCGACCAGCCAGCGCTCGTTGTCCTTGCGCACGATGACGTCGGGGACGATGTATTCGGCTTCGCTCGATTCGATCTGCGAACCGGGCCGGGGATGCAGGCACTGGATCAGCTCGATGACCTGGCGCAGTTCGTCTTCCTTGAGCTTCATGCGCCGCATCAATTGGCTGTAGTCGCGGCCGCCGAGCAGGTCGAGGTAGTCGGATACCAGGCGCAGCGCTTCGTTCAGCCAGGGCGTGGTGGACGGCAACTGGCGCAGTTGCAGCAGCAGGCACTCGCGCAGGTTGCGGGCGCCGATGCCGGCGGGTTCCAGTTGCTGGATGCGGCGCAGCACGACTTCCACTTCGTCGAGCTCGACGTCCAGTTCCGGATCGATGGCGGCGAGGATTTCTTCGAGGGACTCTTCGAGGTAGCCATCGTTGTTGATGCTATCGATGATGGTCACCGCGATCATCCGATCGGTGTCCGACATCGGTGCCAGGTTGACCTGCCAGAGCAGGTGGCTGTGCAGGCTCTCGCCGCTGCTGGTGCGCGCGGTGAAGTCCCACTCGTCATCGTCGTTGCTGGGCAGGCTGCTGGCGCTGGTCTGGTAGATGTCTTCCCAGGCGGTATCCACCGGCAACTCGCTGGGTATGCGTTCGCTCCACTGGTCGTCGTCGAGGCTTTCGACGCTGGGCGTGGCGCTTTCCTGGAGAGGGCTCTCCTGGGGCGCGCTGGCCGCCTGTTCGGCGCCATCGGCGAGAGGGTCGCTGTTGTCGAAATCGTCGCCGTCTTCCTGGCGTTCGAGCATGGGATTGGATTCCAGCGCTTCCTGGATTTCCTGCTGGAGGTCCAGGGTGGATAGCTGGAGGAGGCGTATGGCCTGTTGCAGCTGCGGCGTCATCGTCAGCTGCTGGCCCATCTTGAGGACTAGCGATGGTTTCATGGCAGAGGGCTTAGTACCTTATTCGCTGGTACCGGATGGCACCATCCACTACTACGGGTGCCGAGGTGGCGGCACCGCCAGGAAGCAAATTATATGCCTGAATTTTCGTACTTTGCCTAGGGTTGCTCTGAATAAATCATCCGCTCCAGGCGGCACTCGTGGTTGCGAAACCGCGGGCGAGCGGAACCGCTCCGGCGAGGCCGGAGGGCGCGCTAGGAGATTTCTTCAGAGGCGGAACTCGTGCCCCAGGTAGACTTCCTTGACCAGGTCGTTGGCGAGGATGCTCTCGGCATCCCCTTCCGCGATCAACTGCCCATCATTGACGATATACGCCGTTTCACAGATGTCCAGGGTCTCGCGGACGTTGTGGTCGGTGATGAGGATGCCGATACCCTTCGCCTTGAGGTGATGGATGATCTGCTTGATGTCGCCGACCGAGATCGGGTCCACGCCGGCGAAGGGCTCGTCGAGGAGGATGAATTTCGGCGCGCTGGCCAGGGCGCGGGCGATTTCCACCCGGCGTCGTTCGCCGCCGGACAGGCTCATGCCGAGGTTGTCGCGGATGTGGTGGATGTGGAATTCCTGCAGCAGGCCTTCCAGGGCTTCCTTGCGACCGTTGCGATCGAGGTCGCTGCGGGTCTCGAGGATCGCCATGATGTTGTCGGATACCGACAGCTTGCGGAAGATCGAGGCTTCCTGCGGCAGGTAGCCGATGCCGGCCCGGGCGCGCCCGTGCATCGGCAGGTGGGTGACGTTCTGCTCGTCGATGCGGACCACGCCCTGGTCGGCCTGGACCAGGCCGACGATCATGTAGAAGCAGGTGGTCTTGCCGGCACCGTTCGGACCGAGCAGGCCGACGATCTGCCCGCTATCGATGGACATGCTGACGTCGCGGACGACTTGCCGGCCTTTATAGCTTTTGGCCAGGTGCTGGGCTTTGAGCGTTGCCATTACTGGGCCTTTTTCTTCGGCTGGATGACCATGTCGATGCGCGGGCGCGGGCTGGTCACCTGGGAGCCGGTGGCACGACCCGCGTTGACGATCTGGCGCTGGGTGTCGTAGACGATCTTCTCGCCTTCGAAGGTGTTGCCTTCCTGGATCACCTTGGCCTGGTCGATCAGCACGACCCGGTTCTGCGTGACGAAGTACTGGATGGTCAGGCCATAGGCCTTGGTCACGTCCTTGTCCGGAGCGGGTTTCTGCTCGTAGTAGGCAGGCTTGCCGACCGAGGTCACGACCTCGATGTCGCCGTTCTTGTCCTGCTTCAGGGTCACGGTGTTGCCGGTCAGCTTGGTGCTGCCCTGGGTCACCACGACGTCGCCGCGGTAGACCGCGACGCCCTGCTTGTCGTCCAGTTCGGCGCTGTCGGCCTGGACGCGGATCGGTTGTTCGCGGTCCGAAGGCAGGGCCAAGGCCATGGAGCTGCCGAGGGCGGCAGTCAGACCGAAAATAAGGGGGAGGGTATTAACGAACCTCATGCTGACCTCTTACGTTGGACAGCAGGTGCATCCGGCTGTCTTTCAGATACGCTTTCATTCCAACAGCCGTCGTCACTCCATTGGCCGCGTCGATTTTAACGGCTTGCTCGGTCTGTGCATAATTCTTGTCGGGGAATACGGTCAGCCGAGTGGTGGTCAGGATGCTTGGTTGGCCCTTGGCATCGGTACGTGCGACGCGCACGTCGTCGATGAGTTCGACCTCCTTGCCTTTCGGTCCGACTTCGGCGCGGGCGCTCTGGATGTGCCAGGGTTGCACGTTGCCACGGAAGAGCAGCAGGTCGGGGGTGGTGACGAAAGTGATGTCCGTGGCTTTCTGGTGCTCCAGCTTCACCGCGGTCATCTCGTAGTCGAGGCTGCCGTCCTCCTGGTACTGGAGGCTATGGGCATTCTCGGCATAGTAGTCGATGGTGTTGTCCTGGCCGGGGCGGGTCGGCTGTTCGTTGAACAGCTCGAGCCCGACGTTCCAGTAGTAGCCCGCGACGATCAGCAACAGGGCGATCAGGGCGAGCAGCAGTTTCTGGCGTAGTGTCTTCGGCATGGTCGGCTCTACAGATAGGCGCCCTGGGCGGCTTCGAGCGTACCCTGGGCGCGCATGATCAGTTCGCAGAACTCGCGGGCGGCGCCTTCGCCGCCGCGGGCCGCGGTGACGCCATGGGCATGCTGGCGCACGAACGGGTCGGCACTGGCTACCGCCATGCCCAGGCCGACGCGGCGGATCACCGGCAGATCGGGCAGGTCGTCGCCAAGGTAGGCGACTTGCTCATAGCCTAGTCCGAGTTCGCCGAGAAGTTCGTCGAGGACGGCGAGCTTGTCTTCCCGGCCCTGATAGAGGTGCTGGATGCCCAGGTTGCGCGCGCGCCGTTCGACCACCGGAGTGTCGCGGCCGGTGATGATGGCGGTGCGCACGCCGGAGGCGATGAGCATCTTGATGCCATGTCCGTCCAGGGTGTTGAAGGTCTTGAACTCGCTGCCGTCGACGAGGAAATACAGCTTGCCGTCGGTCAGCACGCCGTCGACGTCGAAGATCGCCAGGCGTATCCGGCGGGCCCGGACCGGGAGTTCCGCGGCCGAATGGGTATCGCTCATTACATCACTCCTGCGCGCAACAGGTCGTGCATGTTCAGGGCGCCGACCGGACGGTCGTCCGCGTCGACCACCACCAGTGCGCCGATCTTGTTGTCTTCCATGATCTTCAGGGCTTCCGCGGCGAGGATCTCGGCGCGGACGGTCTTGCCGTGGACGGTCATCACCTGGTCGATGGTGACCTGGCGGACGTCGATGCCCCGATCCAGGGCGCGACGCAGGTCGCCATCGGTGAAAATGCCGGCAAGCTTGCCATGTTCGTCGAGCACTACGGTCATGCCCAGGCCCTTGCGGGTCATTTCCATCAGCGCGCCGGTCAGCGAGGTGCCGAGCAGCACCTGTGGCAGCCCTTCGCCGACGTGCATGACGTCTTCCACCTTCAGCAGCAGTCGGCGGCCCAGCGCACCGCCCGGGTGCGAGAAGGCGAAGTCTTCCGCGGTAAAGCCGCGGGCTTCGAGCAGGGCGATCGCCAGGGCGTCGCCGAGGACCAGGGTTACGGTGGTGGAGGAGGTCGGGGCCAGGTTCAGTGGGCAGGCTTCCTGGCCGACACTGGCGTCCAGGTTCACTTCCGCAGCCTTGGCCAGGGGCGACTCGGGGTTACCGGTCATGCTGATCAGGGTGATGCCCAGGCGCTTGATCAGAGGCAACAGGGTGACGATTTCGGCAGTCGAGCCGGAGTTGGACAGGGCGAGGACCACGTCGTCCTTGGTGATCATGCCCATGTCGCCATGGCTGGCCTCGGCCGGATGCACGAAGAAGGAGGGGGTGCCGGTGCTGGCCAGGGTAGCGGCGATCTTCTTGCCGACGTGGCCGGACTTGCCCATGCCGACGACGACGACCCGGCCCTTGCCGGCCAGCAGCAGTTCGCAGGCCTTGACGAAATCGTCGCCAATCCGCGCCAGCAGGCTGTCTACCGCGTCGCGCTCGAGGCCGATGGTGCGCTGGGCGGAATGGATGAAATCGAGGTTCTGGCTCATGTTCAACGAATGTGGCGCCTGGATTAAAGGCGGGATTATAACGGGAAAGCGTGCCCCGCTTACACCAGCCATGCTGTGAAGTCGGTCCGCATCCCCCGCGGCGCAATGTTGTATGGACTGCAATGCTCTGTTACGCCGCCGTTATCTGCACTCCGCGCTATGACTGCATAAATGTCGATATATTCGACGTCGACGCGATTTTTTTCTGTCCGTAGTGAACCTGAAGTGTGCGATATGTCCTAAAGGGCTGAGAGAGCGCTCCGAACAAGCTGAATCCAAGCTGAACGGCACGGTGCCAGGCCTTGGGCCAGAACCCGCCGCAGTGCTATAGTCCGCGCCCATTCGACCCCTCCGGGATGCGTGCCTTTGCAACGGGGCAAGGCGTCCAGCATGGACGGGTCGCATCGCAAGGAGTCCTGATGAGCACCGATAGTGCCTACGCGGTCGAGTTGAAGGGCCTGACCTTCAAGCGCGGATCGCGGGCGATTTTCGACAACATCGATGTGCGTATCCCGCGCGGAAAGGTGACCGGCATCATGGGCCCGTCCGGTTGCGGCAAGACCACGTTGCTGCGGCTGATCGCCTCCCAGTTGCGTCCTTCGAAGGGGGAGGTCTGGGTCAACGGGCAGAACCTGCCGCAGCTTTCGCGCGGCGACCTGTTCGACATGCGCAAGCAGTTCGGCGTGCTGTTCCAGAGCGGGGCGCTGTTCACCGATCTCGACGTCTTCGAGAACGTCGCATTTCCGCTGCGCGTGCATACCCAGCTGCCGGAAGAGATGATCCGCGACATCGTCCTGATGAAGCTTCAGGCCGTCGGCCTGCGCGGCGCCGTGGAACTGATGCCGGACGAGCTTTCCGGCGGCATGAAGCGCCGCGTCGCCCTGGCCCGGGCGATCGCCCTGGACCCGCAGATCCTGCTCTACGACGAGCCGTTCGTGGGGCAGGATCCGATCGCCATGGGCGTCCTGGTGCGCCTGATCCGCCTGCTCAACGATGCCCTCGGCATCACCAGCATCGTGGTTTCCCATGACCTGGCCGAGACCGCCAGCATCGCCGACTACATCTATATCGTCGGCGACGGCCGGGTACTTGGCCACGGGACGCCGGACGTCCTCAAGGAAACCGACGATCCTCGTATCCGCCAGTTCGTCAAGGGAATCCCGGATGGTCCCGTTCCGTTCCATTATCCGGCCCGCGACTACCGGGCCGACCTGCTGGGAGAGCGCTGATGCGTAGAGTCTCTCCCCTCGAACGTATCCGCCTGTTCGGCCGCGCCGGCCTGGACGTGGTCGCCGCGCTCGGCCGCTCGACCCTGTTCCTCGGCCACGCCCTGCTCGGCCGGCGCACGCCAGGCACCGGTTTGCACCTGCTGGTGAAGCAACTCTACTCGGTAGGCGTGCTGTCGCTGGCGATCATCGTTGTCTCGGGCCTGTTCATTGGCATGGTGCTGGCCCTGCAGGGCTACAACATCCTGATTTCCTATGGTTCCGAGCAGGCGGTCGGGCAGATGGTGGCCCTGACCCTGCTGCGCGAACTGGGGCCGGTGGTGACCGGCCTGCTGTTCGCCGGCCGTGCCGGCTCTGCGCTTACCGCGGAAATCGGCAACATGAAGGCCACCGAACAGCTTTCCAGCCTGGAAATGATCGGTGTCGACCCGCTCAAGTACATCGTCGCGCCGCGCCTGTGGGCCGGTTTCATCTCCATGCCGCTGCTCGCCGCGATCTTCAGCGTGGTCGGCATCTGGGGCGGGGCGATGGTCGCGGTCGACTGGCTGGGCGTATACGAGGGGTCGTTCTGGGCGAACATGCAGAACAGCGTGCAGTTCACCGAGGATGTGCTCAACGGCGTGATCAAAAGTATCGTATTCGCCTTCGTGGTGACCTGGATCGCGGTCTACCAAGGCTACGACTGCGAGCCGACCTCGGAAGGAATCAGCCGGGCGACGACCCGGACCGTGGTCTATGCCTCCCTGGCGGTGCTGGGGCTCGACTTCATTCTGACTGCTTTGATGTTTGGAGATTTCTGAATGCAAACCCGCACCCTGGAAATCGGTGTCGGCCTGTTCCTCCTGGCCGGCCTGCTGGCCCTGTTGCTGCTGGCCCTGCGGGTCAGCGGCCTGAGCGTGGGCAACGCCGGCGATACCTACAAGGTCTACGCCTACTTCGACAACATCGCCGGTGTTACCGTGCGCGGCAAGGTCACCCTGGCCGGCGTGACGATCGGCAAGGTGACGGCGGTCGACCTGGATCGCGACAGCTACACTGGTCGCGTGACCATGGAGATCAACCAGAACGTGAACAACCTGCCGGTCGATTCCACGGCGTCGATCCTGACCGCCGGCCTGCTGGGCGAGAAATACATCGGCATCAGCGTCGGCGGCGACGAGGACGTTCTGAAGGACGGCAGCACCATCCACGACACCCAGTCGGCGCTGGTGCTGGAAGACCTGATCGGCAAGTTCCTGCTGAACTCGGTTAACAAAGACGAAGCCAAAAAGTGAGGTTTTCTTCCATGCTGACTCTTCTGCGTCGCGGCCTGCTGGTGTTCCTGGCGGCTTTCCCGCTGCTTTCCATGGCGGCGCCGACCCCGCAACAGGTGGTGCAGGGCACGGTCGACGAACTGCTTTCCGACATCAAGGCCAACAAGGCCGCCTACAAGGCCGATCCGCAAAAGCTCTACGCCACTCTCGATCGTATCCTTGGGCCGGTGGTCGATGCCGAAGGCATCGCCAAGAGCGTGATGACCGTCAAGTACTCGCGCCAGGCCTCACCCGAGCAAATCAAGCGCTTCGAGGAAGTGTTCAAGAACAGCCTGATGCAGTTCTACGGCAACGCGCTGCTCGAATACGACAACCAGGACATCCGCGTGCTGCCTAGTTCGGCCAAGCCGAGCGACGATCGCGCCAGCGTCAACATGGAGATCCGTGACAGCAAGGGCACGGTCTATCCGGTCTCCTACACCATGACCAACCTGGCCGGTGGCTGGAAGGTCCGCAACGTGATCATCAACGGCATCAACATCGGCAAGCTGTTCCGCGACCAGTTCGCCGACACCATGCAGAAGAACCGCAACGACCTCGAGAAGACCATCGCCGGCTGGGGCGAGGTGGTCGCCAAGGCCAAGGAAACCGCGAAAGCGGAAGAGGCCGGGGCGAAATGAGCCAGGCCAGCCTGCGCGAAGGCGCGGCCGGCGAACTGCAGCTCGCCGGCGTGCTCGACTACAGCAGCGGGCCGGCGTTGCGCGAGCAGGGCGGTCGGCTGATCCGCGCCAGCCAGGCGGCGGAACTGGTCGTCGACTGCTCGGCGGTGGAGCGCTCCAGCAGCGTGGGCATTTCCCTGTTGCTGGCCTTCATGCGCGACGCACGCAAGGCCGGCAAGGTCCTGAGCGTCAGGGCGTTGCCGGACGACATGCGGGAGATTGCCAAGGTCAGCAGCCTTCTGGAGATCCTGCCTTTGCAGGAATGACCGGCCGGCGGAACGAGCGGCCCTCCGTCTGCGCGTCCCTTCCTGGGGTTCGCAGGCGGAGGGCTTTTTTGTATGATGGCCGACCGTGCGCGTAGGGCGCCCGATTGAGGTTGAGCATGCAGGCCGAAGACGTTAAGAGCCTTCTCCAGGAAAAACTCCCCGGCACCCAGGTGGAAGTCGAGGGCGAAGGGTGCAATTTCCAACTGAATCTGATCAGCGACGAACTGGCCGGCCAGAGCCCGGTCAAGCGTCAGCAGCAGGTCTACGCCCATTTGAACGCCTGGATCGCCGATGGCAGCATCCATGCCGTCACCATGAAATTCTTCAGCCGCGCCGCCTGGGCCGAGCGTTCCTGAGCCCACGGGGGATCATTGCAATGGATAAACTGATTATTACCGGCGGTAACCGCCTCGATGGCGAAATCCGCATTTCCGGCGCGAAGAACTCGGCGCTGCCGATCCTGGCCGCGACCCTGCTGGCCGATACTCCGGTCACCGTCTGCAACCTGCCGCACCTGCACGACATTACCACCATGATCGAACTGTTCGGCCGCATGGGCGTGCAGCCGATCATCGACGAGAAGCTCAACGTCGAAGTCGATGCCAGCAGCATCAAGACCCTGGTCGCGCCGTATGAACTGGTGAAGACCATGCGTGCCTCGATCCTGGTGCTGGGCCCGATGCTGGCGCGCTTCGGCGAGGCCGAAGTGGCCCTGCCGGGCGGTTGCGCGATCGGTTCGCGTCCGGTCGACCTGCATATCCGCGGTCTCGAGGCCATGGGCGCGCAGATCGAGGTCGAAGGCGGCTACATCAAGGCCAAGGCGCCGGCCGGCGGCCTGCGTGGCGGTCACTTCTTCTTCGATACCGTCAGCGTGACCGGCACCGAGAACCTGATGATGGCCGCCGCGCTGGCCAACGGCCGTACCGTGCTGCAGAACGCCGCTCGCGAGCCGGAGGTGGTCGACCTGGCCAACTGCCTGAACGCCATGGGCGCCAACGTCCAGGGCGCTGGCTCCGATACCATCGTCATCGAAGGCGTGAAGCGCCTCGGCGGTGCTCGCTACGACGTACTGCCCGACCGTATCGAGACCGGCACCTACCTGGTGGCCGCGGCCGCGACCGGTGGCCGGGTGAAGCTGAAGGATACCGACCCGACCATCCTCGAGGCGGTCCTGCAGAAGCTGGAAGAGGCCGGTGCCCACATCAGCACCGGCAGCAACTGGATCGAGCTGGACATGAAGGGCAACCGGCCGAAGGCGGTCAACGTGCGTACCGCGCCGTACCCGGCGTTCCCCACCGACATGCAGGCCCAGTTCATCTCCATGAACGCGGTAGCCGAAGGCACCGGCGCGGTCATCGAGACGGTCTTCGAGAACCGCTTCATGCATGTTTACGAAATGAACCGCATGGGCGCGCAAATCCTCGTCGAAGGCAACACCGCCATCGTCACCGGCGTACCCAAGCTCAAGGGCGCTCCGGTCATGGCGACCGACCTGCGCGCATCCGCGAGCCTGGTGATCGCCGGCCTGGTGGCCGAAGGCGACACCCTGATCGATCGCATCTACCACATCGACCGTGGCTACGAGTGCATCGAAGAGAAACTCCAGCTGCTCGGCGCCAAGATCCGCCGCGTACCGGGCTAGCGGAGGCTGTCGCGCAAATGCTGACCATCGCCTTGTCCAAGGGCCGGATTCTCGACGATACCCTGCCGCTGCTCGCAGCGGCGGGCATCGTACCGTCGGAGAACCCGGACAAGAGCCGCAAGCTGATCATCCCGACGTCCCTGTCCGATGTGCGCCTGCTCATCGTGCGCGCCACCGACGTGCCGACCTATGTCGAGCATGGCGCCGCCGATCTCGGCGTGGCCGGCAAGGACGTGCTGATGGAGTACGGCGGCCAGGGACTCTACGAACCGCTGGACCTGCGTATCGCCAACTGCAAGCTGATGACCGCCGGCGCCATTGGCGCGCCTGAACCCAAGGGACGCCTGCGGGTGGCCACCAAGTTCGTCAATGTCGCCAAGCGCTACTACGCCGAGCAGGGCCGCCAGGTCGACGTGATCAAGCTGTACGGCTCGATGGAGCTGGCGCCGCTGGTCGGTCTCGCCGACAAGATCATCGACGTCGTGGATACCGGCAATACCCTGCGCGCCAACGGCCTGGAGCCCCAGGAACTGATCGCCACGATCAGCTCGCGCCTGGTGGTCAACAAGGCCTCGATGAAGATGCAGCACGGTCGCATCCAGTCGCTGATCGATACCCTGCGCGACGCCGTCGAGGCGCGACACCGTCACTGATACCCGTGCGGCTCCGCGCCGCACCTGCCTATCCGTGTCATAGCCAAATTTTCTCGGGTGCCCGCACGGTGGGCTTGGTAGTCTAGCGGCGCCCGAGACAACGCCATCCATAAAAGAGGCTCGCTATGACCGCTCCCTTCGCTATCCGTCGACTCAATGCCGCTGATCCGGACTTCGGGCGTCATCTGGATCATCTGCTGAGCTGGGAAAGTGTCTCCGACGATTCGGTCAACCAGCGCGTCCTCGACATCATCGCCGCCGTACGCAGCCGTGGCGACGCCGCCGTGGTCGAGTTCACCCAGCGCTTCGACGGTCTCCAGGCCGCCTCGATGGCCGACCTGATCCTGCCGCGCGAGCGCCTGGAGCTGGCTCTCACCCGTATCACCGTAGCCCAGCGCGAAGCCCTGGAAGTCGCCGCCGAGCGCGTGCGCAGCTACCACGAGAAGCAGAAGCAGGGTTCCTGGCGCTACACCGAGGCCGACGGCACGGTGCTCGGCCAGCAGGTCACCCCGCTGGACCGCGCCGGGCTCTATGTGCCGGGCGGCAAGGCGTCCTACCCGTCCTCGGTGCTGATGAATGCGATCCCGGCCAAGGTCGCCGGGGTGTCCGAAGTGGTCATGGTCGTACCGACCCCGCGCGGCGAGATCAACGAGATCGTCCTCGCCGCCGCCTGCATCGCCGGCGTCGACCGTGTCTTCACCATCGGCGGGGCACAGGCCGTGGCCGCGTTGGCCTACGGCACCGAAAGCGTGCCGCGGGTGGACAAGATCGTCGGCCCCGGCAACATCTACGTGGCCACCGCCAAGCGTCACGTGTTCGGCCAGGTCGGCATCGACATGATCGCCGGTCCCTCGGAAATCCTCGTGGTCTGCGACGGCCAGACCGATCCCGACTGGATCGTCATGGACCTGTTCTCCCAGGCCGAACACGACGAAGACGCCCAGTCGATCCTGGTCAGTCCGGACGCGGCGTTCCTGGACCGCGTCGCGGACAGCATCGCTCGCCTGCTGCCGACCATGGAGCGCGCCGAGATCATCCGCACCTCCCTGGAGGGGCGCGGCGCGCTGATCCAGGTCGCCGACCAGGCCCAGGCCTGTGCGGTCGCCAACCGCATCGCCCCGGAACACCTGGAGCTGTCGGTGGCCGATCCGGAAAGCTGGCTGCCGGAGATCCGCCATGCCGGCGCGATCTTCATGGGCCGCTACACTGCCGAGGCCCTGGGCGACTATTGCGCCGGCCCGAACCACGTGCTGCCGACCTCCGGTACCGCGCGTTTCTCTTCGCCGCTGGGGGTATATGACTTCCAGAAGCGTTCGTCGATCATCAACTGCTCGGCCGAGGGCGCTTCGGTCCTCGGTCGTACCGCCTCGGTGCTGGCTCGCGGCGAGTCGTTGACCGCCCACGCGCGTAGTGCCGAATACCGCATCCTCGACGAGAAGGAGGCCTGAGCATGAGCAAATTCTGGAGTCCCTTCGTCAAGGACCTGGTGCCTTATGTGCCGGGCGAGCAGCCGAAGCTGTCGCGGCTGGTCAAGCTGAACACCAACGAGAATCCCTACGGTCCGTCGCCACAGGCGCTCGCCGCGATGCAGGCGGAACTCAACGACGACCTGCGCCTGTATCCCGATCCCAACGGCGAGCGGTTGAAGCAGGCGGTCGCCGCGCACTACGGCGTACAGGCCAACCAGGTGTTCGTCGGCAACGGCTCCGACGAGGTGCTCGCGCACATTTTCCATGGCCTCTTCCAACACGACCTGCCGCTGCTGTTTCCGGACGTGACCTACAGCTTCTATCCGGTCTATTGCGGCCTGTACGGGATCGCGCACGAGAAGATCGCGCTGGATGAAAGGTTCCGCATCCGCGTCGAAGACTACGCGCGGCCCAACGGCGGAATCATCTTCCCCAATCCGAACGCGCCGACCGGCTGCCTGCTGCCGCTGGACGCCATCGAAGCGATGCTGAAGGCGTCGCCGGATTCGGTGGTGGTAGTCGACGAGGCCTATGTCGACTTCGGCGGCGAGAGCGCCATCGCCCTGGTCGATCGCTACCCGAACCTGCTGGTCACCCAGACGCTGTCCAAGTCGCGCTCCCTGGCCGGCCTGCGGGTCGGCCTGGCGGTCGGCCATGCCGATCTGGTCGAGGCGCTGGAGCGGATCAAGAACAGCTTCAATTCCTACCCGCTGGATCGCCTGGCGATCGCCGGCGCGGCGGCGGCTTTCGAGGACGACGCCTATTTCCGTCGGACCTGCCAGGCAGTGATCGATAGCCGCGAGGCGTTGAGCGCCTCTTTGCAGGCGCTGGGCTTCGAGGTACTACCGTCGGCCGCCAACTTCGTCTTCGCCCGTCATCCGCGGCACGATGCCGGGCAGATTGCCTCGACCCTGCGCGAGCAGGGAGTGATCGTCCGCCATTTCAAGCAGGCGCGGATCGACCAGTTCCTGCGTATCACCATCGGCAGTCCGGAGCAGAACCAGGCGCTACTGGACGCCCTGCACTTCCTCAAGTGATACGAAAACGGCGCCCGAGGGCGCCGTTTTCAATGGCGGGGATCACTCGCCGCCGTCCTGTTTCTGCTGTGGAGCCGGTGCCGGCGGCGGACGCAGGCCGACCTCGGCGGTCAGGTTGACCTTCTGTCCGTTGCGCAGCACCACGATGCTGATCTTCTGTCCCGGACGGGTGCGCGCCACCTGGTTCATCGAGCGGCGGCCGTCGCTGGCTTCCTGCTTGTCGATGGTCAGGATCACGTCGCCCGGCAGCAGGCCGCCGCGCGCCGCCGGGCCGTCGCGATAGACGCCGGCGACGACGATCCCGGCGGTTTCGCCGAGGCCCAGCGACTCCGCCAGTTCCGGGGTCAGCGCCTTGACCTCGACGCCGAGCCAGCCGCGGATCACCTGGCCGTGCTCGATGATCGACTGCATGACCTCCAGGGCCAGCTTGGTCGGGATGGCGAAGCCGATACCCTGGGAGCCGCCGGACTTGGAGAAGATCGCCGTGTTGATGCCGATCAGGTTGCCGGCAGCGTCCACCAGCGCGCCGCCGGAGTTGCCGGGGTTGATCGCCGCGTCGGTCTGGATGAAGTCTTCGTAGGTGTTCAGGCCGAGCTGGTTGCGTCCGGTGGCGCTGATGATGCCCATGGTCACGGTCTGGCCGACGCCGAACGGGTTGCCGATGGCGAGGCAGACGTCGCCGGTGCGAATGCCGTCGGAGCGGCCGAGGGTCATCGCCGGCAGGTTCTTAAGGTCGATCTTCAGCACGGCCAGGTCGGTTTCCGGGTCGCTGCCGACCAACTGGGCGATGGTTTCGCGGCCGTCGCGCAAGGCCACGATGATCTGGTCGGCGCCAGCGGTCACGTGGTTGTTGGTCAGCAGGTAGCCTTCCGCGCTCATGATCACCGCCGAGCCGAGGCTCGACTCCATGCGCTTCTGTTGCGGCAGGTTGTCGCCGAAGAAGCGGCGGAACATCGGGTCGTCGAACAGGGGGTGGGAGGGCTTGCTGACCATCTTGGTGGTGTACAGGTTGGCCACTGCCGGAGCCGCTCGACTCACCGCGTTGGCATAGGACACCGGGCCTTCCTGCAGGCGGCTGAGCAGAGGCGCCTGCTCGACGTGCACCTCCTGGCGTGGCAGGCCGACCAGCTCGGGGTTGTGCTGGATGATCAGCAGGGCCAGCAGCACGCCGACCAGCACGGGCCAGCCGAGGAAACGCAGGGCCTTGGGCATCGGGAAAATCCTTGGGGTTGCGAGGCCGAAAAGCGGCCGATAAGGTGGCGCCCATTATAGGGGGAAGCCGTCCATTAGAGGAGCGGCGCGCCCTGCCTGAATGAAGAGGAATTTGCATGGCTATCGCCCTGAGCACCCTGGTCGAAGAGGCCGACCGTTATCTGGATGCCGCGCGCATCCAGGACTACTGCCCGAACGGCCTGCAGGTCGAAGGCCGGCCGCAGGTGCGGCGGATCGTCAGCGGGGTCACTGCCAGCCAGGCGCTGCTGGATGCCGCCGTGGAGGCCGACGCCGACGTGGTGCTGGTGCATCACGGTTACTTCTGGAAGGGTGAGAACCCCTGCGTGGTCGGCATGAAGCAACGGCGCCTGAAGACCCTGCTGAACAACGATATCAGTCTGCTCGCTTACCACCTGCCGCTGGATCTGCATCCGGAGGTGGGCAACAACGTGCAGCTCGCCCGGCAGCTCGGCTTCGAAGTGGAAGGGCCGTTGGAGCCGGGCAACCCGCGTTCCATCGTCCTCCTCGGTTCGCTTGCCGAGCCGATGCAGCCTGCCGATTTCGCTCGGCATGTGCGCGATGCGCTGGGGCGTGAGCCGCTGCTGGTCGATGCCGGTCAGCCGATCCGGCGCATCGCCTGGTGCACCGGCGGCGCCCAGGGCTATATCGACCAGGCGATCGCCGCTGGCGTCGATGCCTACCTGACCGGCGAGGTTTCCGAGCAGACCGTGCACAGCGCGCGGGAGAACGGCATCAGCTTCATCGCCGCCGGACACCATGCCACCGAGCGCTACGGGGTACAGGCGCTGGGCGACTACCTGGGCAAGCGCTTCGCCATCGAGCACTTGTTCATCGACTGTCCTAATCCTGCCTGACGACGGAGCGGTGACGCACCCGGTCGACTTCCTTGCCCAGTTCCCAGACGGCCATCGCGTAGTGGGTGCTGTGGTTATAGCGGGTGATCACGTAGAAGTTCGGCAGGCCGTACCAGTACTGGTAGTTCCTGCCCATGTCCAGGCGCAGCAGGCTGGCTTGCCGGTGGCCGCCGAGCGGACCCTGCGGGCGTAATCCGGCGGAAGCGAGCACGTCCAGCGGGTACAGCGTCTTGAAGCCATCTTCCAGCGAGGGAGCCCGGCCACTGGCGGGAACCGCCACGCGATCGCCGCTGACCCAGCCGTGCTGCTTGAAATAGTTGGCGACGCTGCCGATGGCGTCACGCGGATTCCACAGGTCGATATGCCCATCGCCATCGAAGTCCACCGCGTACTTGGTGAATGAAGACGGCATGAACTGGCCGTAGCCCATGGCGCCGGCATAGGAACCGCGCAGGGCCAGCGGGTCGGTGCCTTCCTTGCGCGCCTGGAGGAGGAATTGCTCCAGTTCGCCGCTGAAGAATTCCGCGCGGCGAGGGTAGGAGAAGGACAGGGTGGACAGCGCATCGATGATCCGCGTCTTGCCCATCACACGCCCCCAGCGGGTTTCCACGCCGATGATGCCGACGATGATCTCCGGCGGCACGCCGTAGACGCGCGATGCCCGTTGCAGGTCGGTTTCGTATTGGTCCCAGAACAGCACGCCGTTCTGTACGTTGCCTGGCGTGACGAACTTCTTCCGGTAGCGCAGCCAGGCGCCGTTCGGTCCGCTGGGTGGGGTATAGGTCGGGGCTTGCCGGTCCATCAGGCGGATCACCCAGTCCAGGCGCTGGGTCTGGGCGAACAGATCGTGCAGTTGCTGGCGGTTGAAGCCGTGCTGGCTGACCATCCTGTCGATGAAGCGCTGTGCCGCCGGATTGTTCGCGTAATCGCCGCGCAGCGGCAGTATCGGTTGCACCGACTGGCGTACGGGGCGGGGTGAAATGACGGTGCGAGCCTGGGGTTTGGCGGCGGGTTTCGGTGGTGGCGTCGGTTCGCTGCTGCATGCTGAGACCAGAAGGAACAGGGGCAGGGCGAGGGCGGTACGGCGCATCTGGGGGCTTCTTGGCGGAATGACGATGCCCGCTATGCTAGCGCAGTGCCGCCGGCGTACAAGTCGAGCCGCCGAAAGGGGGCGGACCGTCTGCTCGCTGTCGCGGCGACGGCTTTGTCCGGTCCGGGACGATGCCGTCTCAGCTTTGTCCGCCCGGTCTGCGAAACGCCCCTGGAAAACCTCTCGACGCCAGTGTTTTCGCCGGCTGCGAGGCTGAGCGCTGATGGCTATATGGGTATATTTTTTCGGTATAAATGGCGAATCTTTTAGAGCCTTGCGCTGTGATAGAGTGCGCGTTCGTCTACGGCCCGACGGCCGTCCATAAGCAATTCCGTGAGTAGCCATGGTCGACAAACTGACGCACCTGAAACAGCTGGAGGCGGAAAGCATCCACATCATCCGCGAGGTGGCCGCCGAGTTCGATAACCCGGTGATGCTGTACTCGATCGGCAAGGATTCCGCGGTCATGCTGCACCTGGCCCGCAAGGCCTTCTTCCCCGGCAAGCTGCCCTTCCCGGTGATGCACGTGGACACCCGCTGGAAATTCCAGGAGATGTACAGGTTCCGCGATCGGATGGTCGAGGAAATGGGCCTGGACCTGATCACCCACGTCAACCCGGACGGCGTCGCCCAGGGCATCAACCCGTTCACCCACGGCAGCGCCAAGCACACCGACGTGATGAAGACCGAGGGACTCAAGCAGGCCCTGGACAAGTACGGTTTCGACGCTGCCTTCGGCGGCGCGCGCCGCGACGAGGAGAAGTCGCGGGCCAAGGAACGGGTCTATTCGTTCCGCGACAGCAAGCACCGCTGGGACCCGAAGAACCAGCGTCCCGAGTTGTGGAACATCTACAACGGCAAGGTGAAGAAGGGCGAGTCGATCCGCGTCTTCCCGCTGTCCAACTGGACCGAGCTGGACATCTGGCAATACATCTACCTGGAAGGCATCCCGATCGTCCCGCTGTACTTCGCCGCCGAGCGCGAGGTCATCGAGAAGAACGGCACGCTGATCATGATCGACGACGAGCGCATCCTCGAGCATCTCTCTGACGAAGAGAAAGCCCGCATCGAGAAGCGCATGGTGCGCTTCCGTACCCTCGGCTGCTACCCGCTCACCGGCGCGGTCGAGTCCAGCGCCACCACGCTGCCGGAAATCATCCAGGAAATGCTCCTGACGCGTACTTCCGAACGCCAGGGTCGGGTCATCGACCATGACCAGGCCGGTTCGATGGAAGAAAAGAAACGTCAGGGCTATTTCTGAGGATACGCAGCATGTCTCATCAATCCGATCTGATCAGCGAGGACATCCTCGCCTACCTGGGGCAGCACGAACGCAAGGAACTGCTGCGCTTCCTTACCTGCGGCAACGTCGATGACGGCAAGAGCACCCTGATCGGGCGCCTGCTGCACGACTCCAAGATGATCTACGAGGATCACCTGGAGGCCATCACCCGCGACTCGAAGAAAGTCGGCACCACGGGCGACGACGTCGACCTGGCGCTGCTGGTCGATGGCCTGCAGGCCGAGCGCGAGCAGGGCATCACTATCGATGTGGCGTACCGCTACTTCAGCACCGCCAAGCGCAAGTTCATCATCGCCGACACGCCCGGCCATGAGCAGTACACCCGCAACATGGCTACCGGTGCCTCGACCTGCGACCTGGCGATCATCCTGATCGATGCCCGCTACGGTGTGCAGACCCAAACCCGCCGGCACAGTTTCATCGCGTCCCTGCTGGGTATCCGGCATATCGTGGTCGCCATCAACAAGATGGACCTGAAGGACTTCGACCAGGGTGTCTTCGAACAGATCAAGGCCGACTACCTGGCCTTTGCCGAGAAGATCGGTCTGAAGACCAGTTCGCTGCACTTCGTGCCGATGTCGGCGCTCAAGGGCGACAACGTGGTCAACAAGTCCGAGCGTTCGCCCTGGTACGCCGGCCAGTCGCTGATGGAAATCCTCGAAACCGTCGAGATCGCCGCCGACCGCAACCTCGATGACATGCGCTTCCCGGTGCAGTACGTGAACCGGCCGAACCTGAACTTCCGCGGTTTCGCCGGCACCCTGGCCAGCGGCGTGGTGCGCAAGGGCGACGAAGTGGTGGCATTGCCGTCGGGCAAGGGCAGCAAGGTGAAATCCATCGTCACCTTCGAGGGCGAACTGGAGCAGGCCGGTCCCGGCCAGGCCGTCACCCTGACCCTGGAAGACGAGATCGACGTTTCCCGCGGCGACATGCTGGTGCATGCCGACAATCGCCCGCTGGTCACCGACGGCTTCGATGCCATGCTGGTGTGGATGGCCGAGGAGCCGATGCTTCCGGGCAAGAAGTACGATATCAAGCGCGCTACCAGCTATGTGCCGGGTTCGATTCCGAGCATCGTCCACAAGGTGGACGTGAATACCCTGGAGCGGACCCCGGGCAGCGAGCTGAAGCTGAACGAGATCGCCAGGGTCAAGGTCAGCCTGGACGCGCCCATCGCGCTCGATGGCTATGAGCAGAACCGCACCACCGGCGCCTTCATCGTCATCGATCGCCTGACCAACGGCACCGTTGGCGCCGGCATGATCGTCTCCGCTCCGCCGGCGGCCCATGGCAGCAGCGCGCATCACGGTTCGAATGCCCATGTGACGCGCGAGGAGCGTGCCGGCCGCTTCGGCCAGCAGCCGGCGACCGTACTGTTCAGCGGCCTCTCCGGCGCCGGCAAGAGCACCCTGGCCTACGCCGTGGAGCGCAAGCTGTTCGATATGGGCCGCGCGGTCTACGTGCTGGACGGGCAGAACCTGCGCCACGACCTGAACAAGGGGTTGCCGCAGGACCGCGCCGGACGCACCGAGAACTGGCTGCGCACCGCCCATGTCGCCAAGCAGTTCAACGAGGCCGGGTTGATCAGCCTCTGCGCCTTCGTCGCGCCGAGCGCGGAAGGGCGCGAGCAGGCCAGGGCGCTGATCGGCGCCGAGCGCCTGATCACCGTCTATGTGCAGGCGTCGCCGCAGGTCTGCCGCGAACGCGATCCCCAGGGGCTGTATGCGGCGGGCGAGGACAATATCCCCGGCGAGTCCTTCCCCTACGACGTGCCGCTGGATGCCGACCTGGTGATCGATACCCAGGCGCTGAGCGTCGAGGACGGCGTGAAGCAGGTGCTCGACCTGTTGCGCGAGCGCCAGGCGATCTGATCGTCTCGCAGCCATGAAAAAGCCCCGCGGATGCGGGGCTTTTTCATGGGCGTCGGCAGGTTCGCGCAGCGCGTCAGTACTTGCCTTTCAGGCCGTAGGTGGCGTCGAGGGTGCCGGGGCTGTCCGGGCTTTTCGGCGCATAGTCCTTCGGCACTTCGCCGGAGGCCGGCGGAGTCAGGCGCTCGCGGCGCTCGGCCGGATAGGCCTCGTCGGCATGCAGCGCAGCCAGCAGGCGCTGGCGGGTCTGTTCGTCCAGGGCCAGGCGCTGGGCGCCGTCGGAGAGGTGCTCCTGCACGTCCTGGTAGCTCTGGGTCAGCTTCTTCACGAGGCTGGCGGTGGTGTTGAAATGGGTCACGACTTCGCGCTGATAGCTGTCGAAGCGGTCCTGCAGGTCGTCCATCTGGCGTTGCACCTTGTTCGGCGCGGCGTTGGGCAGCAGGCGGGCGATCAGAAAACCGATGGCGACCCCGGCGACCAGGGCGAGGGCCGGCAGCAGCCAGGCGGTGAGCGACTGTTCCACGCGAATCCTTCCTCTATAGACGGCTTTGCTTTACGTTAACGGCTTGAGTCCGAGCTGTATACCACGGCACGCGAGTAAGTGCCTGTGTCGCTTGGAGTAATCTGCTAGACGAGTCGACCCGAGCCGGGGTCACGGAGTTCCTGTTTGTCTACCCGCGAAATCCCTGTATCCATCGATGGCCCCTGCGGGCCGCTGGAAGCCCTGCACCTCGATCTGCCCGATGCCCGCGGCATCGCCCTGGTCTGCCATCCGCACCCGCTGTTCGCCGGCACCATGCAGAACAAGGTGGTCGCCACTCTGCAACGCAGCGCCCGCGATGCCGGCCTGGCGACCCTGCGTTTCAACTTCCGTGGCGTTGGCCAGAGCGCCGGCAGCTATGGCGAGGGGATCGGCGAAATCGACGACGCCGAGGCCGCCGCGCGCTGGTTGCTGGCACGCCATCCGGGGCTGCCGCTGACACTGATGGGCTTTTCCTTCGGCTCCTGCGTTGCCGGCAATCTGGCGGGTCGCCTGGAGGCGGAGGGCGTCGGGCTGGCGCGGCTGTTCATGATCGCGCCGCCGGTGGAGCGCTTCGCGGTCAGCCTGCCTGCGCGCTGCCCGCTGACCGTGGTGCAGCCGGAGGACGACGACGTGGTCACGCCGGCCGCGGTATATGCCTGGAGCGAGTCCCTGGCACGACCGCACGAGCTGTTGCGGGTGGCAGAAAGCGGACATTTCTTCCATGGCAAGCTGATCGATCTGAAGGACCTGTTGCTGCCACGCCTGCAGGACTGACGTCGTCGCGCCGGCCCTGCTACCATCCGGCGCGCCATTCTTTTCTTTGCCTGACATCTGGTATCGCATGACTACTCGTATCCTGACCGGCATCACTCCTACCGGCACTCCGCACCTGGGCAACTACGCCGGCGCCATCCGCCCGGCGATCCTCGCCAGCCGTCGGAGCGACGTGGATTCGTTCTACTTCCTGGCGGACTACCACGCCTTGATCAAGTGCGACGATCCCGCTCGTATCCAGCGCTCGCGCCTGGAAATCGCCGCGACCTGGCTGGCCGGCGGCCTGGACGTCGAGCGTGCGACCTTCTACCGGCAGTCGGACATCCCCGAGATTCCCGAGCTGACCTGGTTGCTCACCTGCGTCAGTGCCAAGGGCCTGCTCAACCGCGCGCATGCCTACAAGGCCGCGGTGGACCGCAATGTCGAGGCCGGCGAAGACCCGGACGCCGGCGTGACCATGGGCCTCTACAGCTATCCGGTGCTGATGGCCGCGGACATCCTGATGTTCAACGCGCACAAGATCCCGGTCGGCCGCGACCAGGTGCAGCACGTGGAGATGGCCCGCGACATCGGCCAGCGTTTCAACCACCTGTTCGGCAACGGCCGCGAGTTCTTCGTCCTGCCCGAAGCGGTGATCGAGGAAAACGTCGCCACCCTGCCGGGCCTGGACGGGCGCAAGATGTCCAAGAGCTACGACAACACCATCCCGCTGTTCAGCCCGTCCAGGCAGCTCAAGGACGCCATCGCACGCATCGTCACCGACTCGCGCGCGCCGGGCGAGCCGAAAGACCCGGACAGTTCGCACCTGTTCCTTCTTTACTCGGCCTTCGCCAGCGCCGAACAGGTCGCCGCGTTCCGCCAGGAGCTGCTCGAAGGCCTGGCCTGGGGCGAAGCCAAGCAGCGCCTGTTCCAGTTGCTCGACAACGAACTGGGCGAGGCTCGCGAGCGTTACCAGGCGCTGATCGCCAAGCCGGACGATATCGAGGACATTCTCCTCGCCGGTGCCGCCAAGGCGCGCCGCATCGCCACCCCATTCATCGCCGAGTTGCGCGAGGCAGTCGGCCTGCGCTCCCTGCGCGAGCCGCTGAAAAGTGCCGAGAGCGGCAAGAAGAAGGCCGCCAAGGCTGCGCGCCTGGTCAGCTTCCGCGACGACGACGGCAGCTTCCGCTTCCGCCTGCTGGACGCCGCCGGCGAACAGCTACTGCTGTCCCGCGCCTTCGCCGACGGCAAGGCCGCCGGTGCGGTGAGCAAGCGCCTGCTGGCTGGCGAGACTGCCGACCTGCGGGCCGAGGGCAATGCCTTTGGCCTGTGGCTGGATGGCGAGGCGGTGGCGCAGAGCCCGGCCTTCGCCGACGCCGCCGCCCGTGACGCCGCCATCGAGCGCACCCGCGAAGCGCTGGCACCGCAGGAGTAGGCAGCCCCGGTACATCCTCGACGGATGGCCGATTGCCAAGAGACGGGGTCGTCGCTAAAGTGACGGCCCCGTTTTCGTTGCATTGCTACCGATCATGACGCCCCTCGAGCGCTACCAGGCCGATCTCCAACGCCCCGATTTCTTCCACGATGCCGCACAGGCGAATGCCGTGAAGCATCTGCAACGCCTCTACGATGACCTGGTCGCCGCCGACCACGCCAAGCCCGGCCTGTTCGGCAAGCTGCTCGGCAGGAAGTCCGGCGGGCCGGTGAAGGGCCTGTATTTCTGGGGCGGCGTCGGCCGTGGCAAGACCTACCTGGTGGACACTTTCTTCGAGTCGCTGCCGTTCGAGCAGAAGGTGCGCACGCACTTCCACCGCTTCATGAAGCGGGTGCACGAAGAACTGAAGACCCTCAAGGGCGAGAAGAACCCGCTGACCATCATCGGCAAGCGCTTCGCCGACGAGGCGCGGGTGATCTGCTTCGACGAGTTCTTCGTCTCCGACATCACCGACGCGATGATCCTCGCCACCCTGCTGGAAGAGCTGTTCAAGAACGGCGTGAGCCTGGTGGCGACCTCCAACATCGTGCCGGACGGCCTGTACAAGGACGGCCTGCAACGCGCCCGTTTCCTGCCGGCGATCGCCCTGCTCAAGGAACATACCGAGATCGTCAACGTCGATAGCGGCGTCGACTATCGCCTGCGCGCGCTGGAGCAGGCCGAGCTGTTCCACTGGCCGCTCAGCGAACAGGTCGAGGAGGAGATGGCGCGCAGCTTCAAGGCCCTGACCCCGGACTGTGCCAAGGCCCAGCGCGACGAGGCGCTGATGATCGAGAACCGCGAGATCCGCGCGCGCCTGACCTGCGACGACGTGGCCTGGTTCGAATTCCGTGAGCTGTGCGACGGCCCGCGCAGCCAGAACGACTACATCGAACTGGCGAAGATTTTCCACGCCGTGCTGATCTCCAACGTCGAGCAGATGGGCGTCACCAAGGACGACATGGCGCGGCGTTTCATCAACCTGGTGGATGAGTTCTACGACCGCAGCGTCAAGCTGATCATCTCCGCCGAGGTCGAGCTAAAGGATCTCTACAGCGGCGGCCGGCTGGAGTTCGAATTCCAGCGCACCCTCAGTCGTCTGCTGGAAATGCAGTCCCACGAATACCTGACGCGTCCGCACCGGCCCTGATCCGGGGCGGAAACGAGAAAGAGGTTGCCGATGGCCACCCCTTTTTTCATGGGCGCGCGGCGTTTCAGCGCTGCGCGGTGTTCTGCTCGAAGCCGGCGAGGAGCTTCTTCGCATGGGCCACTTCGAGGGCTTCCATGGCGTTGATCGGCTTGATCGCCACGGCCTGCTTCAGTTGGGCGATGGCCTTCTCCCGCTCGTCGTCGCCGTATACGTAGGTCAGCGCGTTGGCGTACTCGTAGTGGCCGATCGGCAGGTCGTTGGCCTGGCGGAAGGAGCGGGCGAAGTACTGCTCCATCTTGTCGGCGCTGACCCCGTAGGTCATCTTGCCGACCAGCTTGCCGACCTTGCGGATCACTCCCGCCTCATAGCCGCCGTAGAGCGCCAGGGCGAACGGCTGGTTGGGTTGCCTGGCCAGGAGAGCGTCCAGTTCCTTGGGGATTTCGCTGGTATAGCCGCGCTTGAGCACTACCGGTACCGATAGCTCCTCGGCCAGGCGCGCCTTGGCGTAGACGCTGCCGAACTGGGCGACGATATCGGCCTTGACCAGCGGGCCGGCCTGTTCGGTGTAGTCGATGACCTCTTCGAGCAGGCGCTGTTTCTCCGCCTGGTCGGGAGCCAGGAACATGGCGTAGAGCACCTGGGCGAACATCGCCGGTACCTGGCCGCCGACTCCCAAGGCCAGTCCCTGCTCCTTGGCCTTGGCGTAGTCGCCGCGGAACAGCAGGCGCCAGACATCCTGCAGTCGTGCCGCATATTGCGTGGCCTCTTCCGGCTTGCCGGTGAAGCCGGTGCCGGCCTTCACGGTCTTTTCCAGGGCATCCGGATGGGCGGTCGCCATGTTCACCACCCAGTCGGCGTCCGGATAGGGATAGTCGCCGAAGCCGCGGGTCAGGCGCGGCCAGGCTTCCTTCAACTTGTCGCCTGGATAGTCATAGGCGCTCTGGTCGTAGGGGAAGGCTTTCCAGTTGTCGGCGGCCATAGCATTCATACCGAAGAGGGCCAGGAAGGCGAGCAGATAAAGGCGCATGGCAAAGGTCCGTTCTTGTCGTTGTTCGGAACGCCCGCGTCTGCGGCGGGCCTGCGGATTCATGAGAACCCGCGAAGGCCGACCTGGCTACCTATCCTAGGTTCTGTAGGGAAAGCGCCGGCGCCGATGCCGTTCGGGCAGGCCCGGCGATGTCCGGCTCAGCTTTCCTTCTGCATGAACTGGCGACGGTAATGGTGGGGAGAGAGTTCGGTGTGCTGGCGGAACAGGCGGGCGAAGAAGCTGGCGTCGTCGTAGCCGACCTCGTAGCTGATCGTCTTGATGCTCTTGCGCGTGCTCGAGAGCATGCCCTTGGCGGTCTCGATCCGCAGTCGCTGCAGATAGTGCAGCGGCTTGTCGCCGGTAGCGGCCTGGAAGCGCCGCATGAAGTTGCGGATGCTCATGCCGTGGTCGCGGGCGACGTCCTCGAAACGGAACTTGTCGGCGAAGTGGTCTTCCAGCCATTGCTGGATCTGCAGGATCGTCGGGTCATGGTGCAGCTTCTGTCCGCCGAAGCCGATGCGCCCTGGGGTGTAGCTGCGCTGTACTTCGTAGAGGGTATCCCGGGCCACCGCCTGGGCCACCGATCCGCCGCAGAAACGCTCGATCAGATAGATGTAGAGGTCGCAGGCGGAGGTGACGCCGCTGGCGCAGAACAGGTCGTCGGCATCGGTCAGGTGCTTCTCCTGATTGAGCAGCACGTTCGGGAAGCGTTCGGCGAATTCTCGATAGAAGCGCCAGTAGGTGGTAGCTTCCTTGCCATCCAGCAGACCTGCCTGGGCCAGCCAGAAGACCCCGGTCGCCTCGCCGCAGAGGGCGGTTCCCTCGGCATGGCTGCGGCGCAACCAGGGAACGATTTGCGGATAGCGCCGTTCGAGCGCGTCGAAATCGCCCCAGAAGGCGGGCAGGACCACGATATCGCAGGCGGCGAGGGGACCGTCGACGGCGATGCTGTCGCCGCTGAAGCTGCGTACCGGCTGGCCGTCGGGGCTGAGGATGCGGGTGCGGAAGGCCGGCTGGAGACCGAGGCCCTGCTGCTTGCCGTGGCGCAGGCTGGCCATGTGGAAGAAGTCCTTGGCCTGCATCAGGGTCGAGGCGAAGACGCCGTCGATGGCGACGATGCCGACATGTTTCAGCACCGGAGCGGATTGAGCGCGCATGGATTTTTATCGTTGTTGTGAGTAAGGGAAAGCGGTCAAAAGGCGGCTGGATCGTCTTATTTTTTGGCGCAACTGTCCAGTGCGTCGGTCGGGGCATTTCCCTACAGTCGAAGACCTGCCGCGTGCAGCCAACCCGATCCCAGACCGTTTCCAGGTGACCACGATGATACCGAGAACCCTGTTCAGCTCCGACCACGAACTGTTTCGCGACAGCGTGCGCAAGTTCCTCGAACAGGAAGCCGTGCCTTTCCATCACCAATGGGAAAAGGATGGGCATGTCGACCGCGCGCTCTGGAACAAGGCCGGCGAGGCCGGAATGCTCTGTTCGCACCTGCCGGAAGAGTATGGCGGGATGGGCGCGGACTTCCTCTACAGCGCCGTGGTCATCGAAGAGATCGGTCGGGCCGGCCTGACCGGGATCGGTTTCTCCCTGCATTCGGACATCGCTGCGCCCTACATCCTCCACTACGGCAGCGAGGCGCTGAAGCGCAAGTACCTGCCGAAGCTGGTATCCGGCGAGATGGTCGCGGCCATCGCCATGACCGAGCCGGGGGCCGGTTCCGACCTGCAAGGGGTGAAGACCACTGCGGTACTGGATGGCGACGAGTACGTCATCAATGGCTCGAAGACCTTCATCACCAACGGCTTCCTCGCCGACCTGGTGATCGTGGTGGCGAAGACCGATCCGAAGGCTGGCGCCAAGGGCATAAGCCTGTTCGTGGTCGAGGCGGGTACGCCGGGCTTCAGCAAGGGCAAGCGCCTGGAGAAGGTCGGGATGAAGGCCCAGGACACCTCCGAGCTGTTCTTCCAGGATGTGCGGATTCCCCGGGAGAACCTGCTCGGCAAGGACGGCCAGGGATTCATCTACCTGATGCAGGAGCTGCCGCAGGAGCGCCTGACCGTCGGTATCGGCGCGCTGGCGTCGGCCGAGGCGGCCCTGCAATGGACGCTCGACTACACTCGCGAGCGCAAGGCGTTCGGCAAGTCGGTGGCGGACTTCCAGAATACCCGCTTCAAGCTTGCCGAGATGGCTACCGAGATCCAGGTCGGCCGGGTCTTCGTCGATCGCTGCATGGAGCAGCATCTCCAGGGCAAGCTGGACGTACCCACCGCCGCCATGTGCAAGTACTGGACGACGGACCTGCAATGCAAGGTGCTCGACGAATGCGTGCAGTTGCACGGCGGCTACGGCTTCATGTGGGAATATCCGGTGGCGCGGGCCTGGGCCGATGCCCGGGTGCAGCGGATCTACGCCGGTACCAACGAGATCATGAAGGAGATCATCGCGCGGGCCCTGTGAAGCGCGCCTGGTCACCGGGAGGGGCGGACGACCGCATCACGCGGTTGTCCGCCGAACCCGCGGCAGCGCCAGGCCCCTGGAGCCTCAGGGAGCCGGGTTCGGTTGCTCCCGGTGGATCGCATCGATACCGGCGAGCACCTCCTCGTCCAGCCTCAGGTCGATGCTGCCGAGATTGGTTTCCAGCTGTTCCAGCGAGGTCGCGCCGATGATGTTGCTGGTCACGAACGGCCGCGAAGTGACGTAGGCCAGTGCCATCTGCGCCGGTTCCATTCCATGTTCGCGGGCCAGCGCCACGTAGCGCGCGCAGGCCGCTTCCGCCTGCGGGTTGGTGTAGCGGGTGAAGCGGCTGTACAGACTGATGCGCGCGTTGGCCGGGCGGGCGCCGTCCGCGTACTTGCCGGAAAGCATGCCGAAGGCCATCGGCGAGTAGGCCAACAGGCCGCACTGCTCGCGGATGGCGATTTCCGCCAGGCCCACCTCGAAGCTGCGGTTGAGCAGGTTGTAGGGGTTCTGGATCGATACCGCGCGCGGCCAGCCGCGCTCCTCGGCGAGCCTGAGGAAGGTCATGGTGCCCCAGGGCGTCTCGTTGGACAGGCCGATGTGGCGGATCTTGCCGGCGCGCACCTGCTCGTCGAGCACTTCCAGGGTTTCCTCCAGCGGTGTGAAGCTCTCTTCCTGGTGCTGGTAGCCGAGCTGGCCGAAGAAGTTGGTCCGCCGCTCCGGCCAGTGCAACTGGTAGAGGTCCAGCCAGTCTGTCTGCAGGCGCTCCAGGCTGGCATCGAGGGCGGCGACGATGTGCTGGCGGTTGAACTTGAGGTTGCCGTCGCGCACATGGCTGATGCCGTTGCCGGGGCCGGCGATCTTGCTGGCGAGGATCCAGTCGGCGCGGTCGCTGCTGCGGCGGAACCAGTTGCCGATGATGCGCTCGGTGCTGGCGTAGGTCTCGGCGCGGGGCGGCACCGGATACATTTCGGCGGTATCCATGAAATTGATCCCGGCGGCCTTGGCCCTGGCGATCTGGGCGAAGGCGTCCTGCTCGCTGTTCTGCTCGCCCCAGGTCATGGTGCCGAGGCAGAGGGCGCTGACTTTCAGATCGGTGCGGCCGAGCGGGCGATACTCCATGCGGGTGTCCTCGTGAAATTAAGTGGTTAATGCGGTTGTAAATTCTGGCGAAATCTGCATAATTCCGCAGCCTTTCATCGGTGGGGGATGCCAAGCCTGCCGATCGATGTATCTAGTCGTTACGGACGCACACCGACCCGAGCCCCAATTCGTGTCTGTTTTCGGCTGTCCTTGACTTGTCAAGGCAACCACTGTCCAGTAAGATTCGCCGTCTTATTTTCAGGCGGCCCCTGAGGCTATAACGAATGAAAACCTATACCGCGAAACCGGAAACTGTACAGCGCGACTGGTTCGTCGTCGACGCTGCCGGCCAGACCCTGGGTCGTCTGGCGACCGAAATTGCCCGCCGCCTGCGTGGCAAGCACAAGCCTGAGTACACTCCGCACGTTGACACCGGCGACTACATCGTCGTCATCAACGCCGAGCAGGTGCGTGTGACCGGTGCCAAGACCACCGACAAGATGTACTACCACCACTCCGGCTTCCCGGGCGGCATCAAGTCGATCAACTTCGAGAAGCTGATCGCCAAGGCCCCTGAGCGCGTCATCGAGACCGCTGTGAAAGGCATGCTGCCGAAGAACCCTCTGGGTCGCGATATGTATCGCAAGCTGAAGGTGTACAAGGGTGCCAGCCACCCGCACACCGCTCAGCAGCCCCAAGAACTGAAGATTTAACGGGATAGCTCATTATGTCGGCGACTCAAAATTACGGCACTGGCCGTCGTAAGACCGCTACCGCTCGCGTCTTCCTGCGTCCGGGTACTGGCAAGATTTCCATCAACAACCGTGGTCTCGATCAGTTCTTCGGTCGTGAAACCGCTCGCATGGTCGTGCGTCAGCCGCTCGAGCTGACCGAGACCGTCGAGAAGTTCGACATCTTCGTTACCGTCGTTGGCGGTGGCGTAAGCGGTCAGGCCGGTGCGATCCGTCACGGCATCACCCGTGCCCTGATCGAGTACGACGAAACCCTGCGTAGCTCGCTGCGCAAGGCCGGCTACGTGACTCGCGATGCCCGTGAAGTCGAGCGTAAGAAAGTCGGTCTGCGTAAAGCGCGTAAGCGTCCGCAGTACTCCAAGCGTTAATTCGACGCTTGCTGAAAAACGCCCACCTCTTCGGAGCTGGGCGTTTTTTTATGTCTACGCTTTAACTCTGCGGCAAGGTGTCGCATGGCCGAAGGGCGCGCCCTACAAGGGTTTCGGGCGTTTTGTGTCAGGCTATTACCTTGTCATCAAAGGGGGTTTTCTTTACCATTTGGCGAATTTTTTGCGCGGCTCGAATTTTTACTTAAAGGCCTGATTAGAACAGGTCTGAAGCTGATGGGAGACGACTGAATGAGTAATGACGGCGTGAATGCAGGCCGGCGTCGCTTCCTCGTCGCGGCCACCTCTGTGGTTGGCGCGGCGGGAGCGGTGGGTGCTGCGGTCCCGTTCGTAGGGTCATGGTTCCCCAGTGCCAAAGCCAAGGCTGCTGGCGCGCCGGTGCAGGTGAACGTGGGCAAGATCGATCCAGGTCAGCAGATCATCGCTGAATGGCGCGGCAAGCCTGTATTCATCGTGCACCGCACGAAGGAGATGCTGGACGCCCTGCCGAGCCTCGAAGGACAACTGGCCGACCCGGACTCCAAGGCCTCGGAGCAGCCGGAGTACGTCGATCCCAAGCTTCGCTCGATCAAGCCGGAACTGGCGGTGATCGTCGGCATCTGCACCCACCTGGGCTGCTCGCCGACCTTCCGTCCCGAAGTCGCCCCCGCCGACCTCGGTCCGGACTGGAAGGGCGGCTACTTCTGCCCTTGCCACGGCTCCCACTACGACCTCGCCGGTCGTGTCTACAAAGGCCAGCCAGCGCCGCTGAACCTGCCGATTCCGCCTTATACGTTCGATGCTGACGACGTCATCACCATCGGCGTGGACCAGGAGAAAGCCTGATGAACAAGTTCATGGCTTGGGTCGATGCGCGTTTTCCCGCGACCAAGATGTGGGAAGACCATCTGAGCAAGTACTACGCACCGAAGAACTTCAACTTCTGGTATTTCTTCGGCTCCCTGGCGCTGCTGGTGCTGGTCAACCAGATCCTCACCGGCATCTGGCTGACCATGAGCTTCACGCCGTCGGCCGAAGAGGCGTTCGCTTCCGTCGAATACATCATGCGCGATGTCGACTACGGCTGGATCATTCGCTACATGCACTCCACCGGTGCATCGGCGTTCTTCATCGTGGTCTACCTGCACATGTTCCGCGGCCTGCTCTACGGCTCCTATCAGAAGCCGCGCGAGCTGGTGTGGATCTTCGGCATGCTGATCTACCTGGCGCTGATGGCCGAGGCCTTCATGGGCTACCTGCTGCCTTGGGGTCAGATGTCCTACTGGGGCGCCCAGGTGATCATTTCCCTGTTCGGCGCGATTCCGGTGGTCGGCGAAGACCTGGCCCAGTGGATCCGCGGTGACTTCCTGATCTCCGGCATCACCCTGAACCGCTTCTTCGCCTTGCATGTGATCGCCCTGCCGATCGTCCTGCTCGGCCTGGTCGTGCTGCACATCCTGGCGCTGCACGAAGTCGGTTCGAACAACCCGGACGGCGTTGACATCAAGAAGAAGAAGGACGAGAACGGCGTACCGCTGGACGGCATCGCGTTCCATCCGTACTACACCGTGAAGGATATCGTCGGTGTGGTGGTGTTCCTGTTCATCTTCTGCACCGTGATCTTCTTCTTCCCGGAAATGGGCGGCTACTTCCTCGAGAAGCCCAACTTCGAGATGGCCAACCAGTTCAAGACCCCCGAGCACATCGCTCCGGTCTGGTACTTCACCCCGTTCTACGCGATCCTCCGCGCGGTTCCGGACAAGCTGATGGGCGTGGTGGCGATGGGTGCGGCGATCGCCGTGCTGTTCGTCCTGCCGTGGCTGGATCGCAGCCCGGTTCGCTCGATCCGCTACAAGGGCTGGCTGAGCAAGCTGTGGCTGGTGATCTTCGCGGTGTCCTTCGTGATCCTCGGCTACTACGGCGCCCAGGCTCCGAGCCCGCTGGGTACTACCCTGTCGCGCGTTTGCACCGTCCTGTATTTCGCCTTCTTCATCCTGATGCCGTTCTACACCCGGATGGAGAAGACCAAACCGGTTCCGGAAAGGGTGACTGGCTGATGAAAAAGCAATTCGCTGCACTGATTCTGGCGGTACTGCCAGTCCTGGGTTTCGCCGCTGGCGGCCATGGGCCGCAACTGGATCATGTCGATATCGACCTGACCGACAAGGCGGCCATGCAGGATGGCGCGCGTACCTTCGCCAACTACTGCATGGGCTGCCATAGCGCCAAGTTCCAGCGTTACGAGCGTGTCGCCACCGACCTGGGCATTCCTGCCGATCTGATGATGGAGAAGCTGGTGTTCACCGGCGCCAAGATCGGCGACCACATGGACATCGGCATGAAGCCGGCCGACGCCAAGACCTGGTTCGGCGCCGCTCCGCCGGATCTGACCCTGGTTGCCCGCGTACGCGGCACCGACTGGCTGTACAGCTACCTGCGCTCGTTCTACGAGGATCCCAAGCGTCCGTGGGGCGTGAACAACGTGATCTTCCCCAACGTCGGCATGCCGAACGTCCTGGCGCCCCTGCAGGGACGCCAGGTGATCGGCTGCAAGCAGGTACAGGTGGTCGAGGATGGCAAGAAGCAGTTCGATCCGTTGACCGGTACCCCGCTGACTCACGAAGCTTGTGACCAGTTGACCGTGGTGCCGAAGACCGGCGAACTGAACGAAGCTCAGTTCGACGAGAAGGTCAAGAACCTGGTGACCTTCCTGGCCTATTCGGCCAACCCGAACAAGCTGGCCTCCGAGCGTATCGGTACCTACGTCCTGCTCTACCTGGCCTTCTTCTTCGTATTCGCCTATCTCCTCAAGCGCGAGTACTGGAAGGACGTGCACTAACCCGCACGTTGGTCTTCGAAGCGCGCGCCCTACGGGGCGCGCGCGTCTTTTCACCTCCCACAAGTCGACCTGCGAGGAGGGCTCCATGGCTTCAATCAACAAGCTGACCTGCTATTCCGACCCTGCCGATCATTACTGCCATCGCATCCGCCTGGTCCTGGCCGAGAAGAACGTGGCGGTAGAGGTGATCGATATCGAGGCGGGCCGCTGTCCGCCGATGCTGGCGGAGGTCAACCCCTACGGCAGCGTACCGACCCTGGTCGATCGCGACCTGGCGCTGTACGAGCCGACGGTGGTCATGGAATACCTCGACGAACGCTATCCGCATCCGCCGCTGCTGCCCGATTATCCGGTGAAGCGTGCCAACAGCCGCCTGTTGATCCATCGTATCCAGCGGGACTGGTGTTCCCTGGTGGACCGGATCCTGGATGCGCGCAGCAAGGAGGCCGAGCGGGTCCAGGCGCGCAAGGAGTTGCGCGAGAGTCTGACCGGGGTTTCCCCGCTGTTCGCCGACAAGGCATATTTCCTCAGCGAGGATTTCAGCCTGGTGGATTGCTGCCTGTTGCCGATCCTCTGGCGTCTGCCGTTGCTGGGCATCGAGTTGCCGCGGCAGGCCAAGCCGTTGCTCGACTACATGGAGCGCGGATTCGCCCGGGAAAGCTTCCGGGCCAGCCTGTCTTCCGTTGAACGAGATATGCGTTAAGGAACATGAAGATGAATTCCAGCCGTCCCTATCTGGTCCGCGCGCTCTATGAATGGATCGTCGACAACGATTGCACGCCACATATCCTGGTGAACGCAGAGTTCGCCGGGGTAAAGGTGCCTCCGGGTTATGCCAGCGATGGGCAGATCGTGCTCAATGTCTCGCCCTCTGCCGTGCGGCATCTGCACATGGACAACGAGGCGGTCAGCTTCGAGGGGCGTTTCGGCGGCGTGGCGCAGAGCCTGTACATTCCAGCGCTGGCGGTAATGGCCATCTACGCCCGGGAAAACGGACAGGGCATGGTCTTCGATCTGGAGCAGCCGGGTCCGGTGGACGACGAGCCGGGCGATGACGATGGCGGACCGTCCGATGAGCCGCCGCGTCCCAGTGGCAGGCCATCCCTGAAGGTGGTCAAGTAAACGGCGAGCAATGAAAAAGGCGATCGAAGGATCGCCTTTTTTTCGTTCGCTGTTCTTCAGTTTATGTATTCGAACAGCTTGACGATCTTCTGCACCCCGTCGACGCCCTGGGCGACGCGGACAGCCTGGGCGGCTTCCTGCTGGTTGACCAGGCCCATCATGTAGACGATGCCGTTCTCGGTGACCACCTTGATCCGCGACGAGGGCACGTTGGGATCGCTGAGCATCTGGGTCTTCAGCTTGGTGGTGATCCAGGCGTCGTTGTTGCGGGCGAGCAGGGAGGAGGGCGAGGTCACCTGCAGTTCGTTATGCACGTTCTTGACCTTCTGCACCGTGCGCGCGGCCTGTTCGGCCTTGCTCTTGAGGTCGGCGCGCGGGGTCTGGCCGGCGATCAGAACGATGCCGTTGTAGCTGACCACGACGATGTGAGAGTCCTTGTCCAGGGCCGGATCGGCCTTGGCGATGTTCACCGCGGCCTTGGTCTCGATCAGCGAGTCGTCGATCTTGCTGCCGATGGTTCGGGTCCCGCGATCGTCGTCGATCGGTTTGTCCCGGGTGGCGCTGAGGAAACTGCTGCAGCCTCCCAGGGCCAGGCTCAGGGCCAGGGTGGCGGCGACGAAGGCGGTACGGCTCATTCTTCACTCCCGAACAGTTGGCGGTCGATCAGGTCGCAGAGGCAGTGGATGGCCAGCAGGTGGACTTCCTGGATGCGTGCGGTGATCTTGGAAGGAACGCGGATCTCCACGTCTTCCGGCAGCAGCAGCGAAGCCATGCCGCCACCGTCGCGGCCGGTCAGGGCGACCACCAGCATCTCGCGGTCGTGGGCCGCCTGGATGGCCTGGATCACGTTGGCCGAATTGCCGCTGGTGGAAATCGCCAGCAGGACGTCGCCCGGCTGGCCCAGGGCGCGGATCTGCTTGGAGAAGACTTCGTTGTAGCTGTAGTCGTTGGCGATCGAGGTGATGGTCGAGCTGTCGGTGGTCAGGGCCACGGCCGGCAGGCTCGGACGTTCGCGCTCGAAGCGGTTGAGCAGTTCGGAGGAGAAGTGCTGGGCATCGCCGGCCGAGCCGCCATTGCCGCAGGAGAGGATCTTGCCCTCGTTGAGCAGCGCATTGACCATCACCAGGCTGGCTTGCTCGATATAGGGAGGCAGTACTTCCAGCGCCTGCTGCTTGGTCTCGATGCTGGCCTGGAAGAGCTGGCGGATACGGTGTTGCATGTCCATCGGTAATGACCTTCGGTGGGGCGGCTGATCAGGCGTCGAATGCGTTCTGAATCCAGTCCAGTCGCGGTGGTGATTGTCCGTCGCTGGTATCGACGGTGACCACATCGAAGCGACAGGGGCGTTTGGCCCAGCGCGCCTCCTGTTGCAGAAAAAGTTCGGCGGAGAGAATCAGGCGCTGCCGCTTGCGCGCGTCGATGCTCTCCAGGGCTCCGCCCCAGGCGCGATGCCGGCGGGAGCGGACTTCGACGAATACTACTGTATCGCCGTCGAGCATGACCAGATCGAGCTCTCCGCGGCGACAGGTCCAATTCTTGCCAAGTGTGGCAAGGCCCTGTCGCCGTAGATGGGCGCAGGCCAGTTCCTCGGCCTGGCGCCCCTTGTCCCGGGAGCTTTCCCTATCGGTCAAAAGCTGCTGGTCCCCAGCGGCTGGACCTGGCCATTGCGGAACTCGGCCCATTGCAACTGGCGTTCGATACGTTGGGTCGGATTCAGGCTCAGGGTACCGGTCAGGCCGTCGATCTGCAGGCTCGGCACGGCCTTCAGTTCAGGCAGACGCGGAGCGAGGCGGTAGGCGTCGACGCCCATGGCGTAGAGGCGGCCCATGCTGCCGTTGGCCTGGGGCCATTGGGCGGCGACCTGCTGGCGGGTCGGGTCGCTGGGGTTGAGCAGCCACGGGGTCTCGCAGAAGCGGATGCCGTTGAGATCCTGGTCCTGGGTCGGGTTGTTGGTCCCGGTGTAGAGGTGCGAAGTGGCGTAGACCGGAAGGTCGCCGGCGTACTGGAAGGCCAGGGTCGGCTTGATCTGGCGGGCCTGCTGCGGGGTGGCGGCGAGGAACACGAAGTCGATGTCCTGGCGGCGCGACGGCTGGGTGGCGATCTGGCTGCCGAGGGCGCCCTGCAGGCGCTGGGCGCGGCCTTCGCTCTGGCGCAGTTGCAGCAGGTCGGCGATCTGTTGCGCCAGTTGTACCGGCTGGTCGACATGCTCGGCGGCGATCAGGCTGCCGCCCGCGGACTGCCAGCTCTGGCTGAAGGCGGCCAACACGCGGTCGCCCCATTCGCCGCGCGGCACCAGCGCCACGGCCCGGCGCATGCCGTCGCCCCAGGCCCGGCTGGCCACCGCGCGCGCTTCGTCCTCGGCGGCGAGGCCGAACTGGAACAGCTGCGCCGGGCCTTCCGGGCTGTTGTCGCTGTAGTTGAGTGCGAGGGTGGTGATCGGCAGTTGTTCGCGGCTGGCGAGTTGCTTGACCAGCGGCTTCTCCAGTGGACCGACGACCAGTTCGACGCCATCGGCCTGGGCCTGGCGGTAGAAGTCATCTAGCGAGCGCACCTGGGTACTGTCGTAGAGCTTGATCGAAGGAGGATTCTGGCCGGCCTGCTGGGCCTGGAAGTGGGCGGCGAGGAAGCCGTCCTGCAGGGCCCGGGCGACGTTGGCCAACTGCCCCTGCTGGGGTAGCAGGAGGGCGATGCGGGTCAGCGGCTGCTGGGACAGCGTCTTGAGTTTCTCCAGCGCCGCCGGCAAGTGCTTGGCCGCCGGGTGCTCGGGGTTCTGCTGTTGCCAGCTCTCGATGCTGGCCTGCTGTTGCTGCAGGGTCGGCGAGGTCTTGGTGATGCGTGCCAGGGTCAGCCAGCCGCTGAGGTCGCCTTCGTTGGCGCTCGGTTGCAACTGGTCGACCGGCAGGCTGCTTACCAGGGTCCAGATCTTTTCCTGGTTCTCGATCACCGCCGGGCCCTCGAGCAGCGGTGCGAAGTAGATGCGCTCCTTGGCTGCGGCAAGGACCTGGCCGTCGGCGGCGAGGGCCTGGGCCTTGGCGCGCTGGGTACGAACCTGCTGGGTCACCGGCAGTTCGCTGAGATGCTGCATGCTCGGATGCTGCAATGCCTGCAGGGCGGCCTTGGGCTTGCTGCGGGCGAGGGCCAGTTCGGCGTTCAGGGTGCTGGCGAAGACCTGCTGGGCCGGCTTCAGGCTTTCCAGCGGAATCTGTCCCAGGATGGCGGTGGACCTGGCGAGGTCCTTCTGCTGGTAGGCAAGGTCCGCTGCCGAGAGGCGCAGCAGCGCCGCTTCCTCGGGCTTGCTCTGGCTGGCCTGTTGCAACAACTGCTCGATGCTGGCATTCGGCGTACGGGGAAGTTCGCCCAGTCCGGAATTGGACGAGGTCGCGCAGGCGGTCAGCAGACCGGCCAGGATCAGAGCAGAAAGCGGACGCAGGCAAGCGATCATATAGGGCTTCTCATGGCGCATTCACGAAGAGTCGCCGATTGTACCGGAGGCCCGCCTCGGGTGCGATGGCGGCACCCTGAATCGCGATACAATGCCGCCTTTTCAGATAGCTCCCGAGGTATTTTCGTGTCAGCAGGCACTCTGTTCGTAGTGGCGACCCCGATCGGCAATCTCGACGACATCAGCCCGCGCGCCCTGCGGGTGCTGCGGGAGGTGGCCCTGGTGGCTGCGGAGGATACCCGCCATTCGATCCGGCTGTTCCAGCACTTCGGCATCGAGACGCCATTGGCGGCCTGCCACGAGCACAACGAGCGCGAGGAGGGCGGGCGCTTCATCTCCCGGCTGCTGGGTGGGGAAGACGTCGCGCTGATCTCGGACGCCGGTACCCCGCTGATTTCCGATCCCGGCTTCCACCTGGTGCGCCAGGCACAGGCGCTGGGTATCCGGGTGGTCCCGGTGCCGGGCTCCTGCGCGCTGATCGCGGCGCTGTCGGCGGCGGGATTGCCGTCGGACCGGTTCATCTTCGAAGGTTTCCTGCCCGCCAAGGCTGCGGGACGACGCAGCCGCCTCCAGGCGGTACAGGAAGAGCCGCGCACGCTGATTTTCTACGAGGCGCCCCATCGTCTGCTGGAAAGCCTGGCGGACATGCGCGACGTGTTCGGCGGGGAGCGCCGTGCGGTGCTGGCGCGGGAGCTGAGCAAGACCTTCGAGACCATTCGCAGCCTGCCGTTGGCCGAACTGCACGATTGGGTCGCGTCGGACAGCAACCAGCAGCGCGGCGAGTGCGTTGTGCTGGTGGCGGGGTGGCAGGCGCCGGAAGGCGAGGAGTCGATCGGTGCGGAGGCGCTCAGGGTGCTCGACCTGCTGCTTGCCGAGCTGCCGTTGAAGAAAGCCGCGGCGCTGGCGGCGGAAATTACCGGGGTGCGAAAAAACCTTTTGTATCAACAGGCTTTGCAACGCCAAGGGAAGAGTTGAGCTTGTTCTTCGCGCCTGCTCCCGCTAACCTTGTCGGCGGAGAGTCGATTGGACAGTCGCTGTCGCGCAATAGCGCGGTGGAGGAAAGTCCGGGCTCCATAGGGCAGAGTGCCAGGTAACGCCTGGGAGGCGCGAGCCTACGGAAAGTGCCACAGAAAATAACCGCCTAAGCGCAACAGCGCCGGTAAGGGTGAAAAGGTGCGGTAAGAGCGCACCGCACGGCTGGCAACAGTGCGTGGCTAGGTAAACCCCACTCGGAGCAAGACCAAATAGGAATCCATTGGCGCGGCCCGCGTTGGATTCGGGTAGGTCGCTTGAGGCGTACAGTGATGTGCGTCCCAGAGGAATGGCTGTCCTCGACAGAACCCGGCTTATAGATCGACTCTCCCACTTCTTCCCACTCTCTTCGCTTTTTCCCGGTTTTATCCGTCCGTCGCAAAAGCGAAAAGCCGCAACTCTTGATAAATCACTTTAAGTTCGAAGGCTAAGACTTTGGACTTATTGTGTTTTGTCATCTCTTTTACTTCTAAAAGCGCTCCGCAACCTTCCAAAAGCACGCTAAATCTCCGTCCTGTAAGGATTTTTCACTTCTGACGCGCCTTGACGGTGGGGAGTGTGGATTTCTATAGTGTGCAGAAGTGGTATGAAGTGGGTAAAAGTGGGATCAATTGGCATGGAAAGCCAACCACAGGGGAAGCGCTGACGTGTTTCGCGGAGCTAATGCCATAAGTCTCGACGCCAAAGGGCGCCTCGCGATGCCGAGTCGGTATCGTGACGAGCTCGTTTCGCGTTGTGCCGGCCAGCTCATCGTCACTATCGACGCAGTCGACCCCTGCCTCACCGTTTACCCCTTGCCCGAATGGGAACTGATCGAAGCCAAGCTGCGCGAGCTGCCTTCTTTGCGAGAAGAAACGCGGCGCCTGCAGCGGCTGCTGATCGGTAATGCCGTCGATCTGGAACTGGACGGAAACGGGCGTTTCCTGATTCCGCCGCGCCTGCGCGAGTACGCCAAGCTGGACAAGCGGGCGATGCTGGTGGGGCAACTGAACAAGTTTCAGTTGTGGGATGAGGATGCCTGGAACGCCATGGCTGAAGCCGACCTGGCGGCAATCAAACAACCCGGTGGGCTGCCGGACGAACTACGCGACCTGATCCTTTGACTATGAATGCCACCTACCGCCATATCACCGTTCTGCTCGAGGAGGCCGTTTCCGCACTGGCCCCGCGGGAGGACGGCTGCTATCTGGACGGTACCTTCGGAAGAGGGGGGCATAGTCGAGCCTTGCTCGAGAAACTGGGCGCCGGGGGACGCCTGCTCGGATTCGACAAAGATCCCCAGGCCATCCAGACAGGAAAAGCATTGGCGGCCGAAGACGGCCGCTTCGTCATTGTGCAGCGCTCGTTCGCCGAACTGGGCGATGAGGTGCGCGCACGCGGTCTCGAAGGGCGGATCGATGGCGTCCTGCTCGACCTTGGCGTGTCGTCGCCGCAACTCGACGATCCCGAGCGCGGCTTCAGCTTCCTCAACGATGGTCCGCTGGACATGCGCATGAATCCCGGCCAGGGCATCAGCGCAGCGGAGTTCATCGCCAATGCCGCCGAAGAGGAAATCGCCCGGGTCTTCAAGGAATATGGCGAAGAGCGCTTCGCCAAGCGGATGGCTCGCGCCATCGTGCAGCGCCGCCAGGAGCGCCCGTTCGAACGGACCGCCGATCTGGCCGAAGTGATCACGGTTGCCAACCCTGCCTGGGAGAAGGGCAAGAATCCGGCGACCCGCGCATTCCAGGGCCTGCGCATCCATGTGAACAATGAGCTGGGCGATCTCGAGCGTGGCCTTGACGCCGCGCTCGAATCGCTGGCCGTCGGCGGCCGGCTGGTGGTGATCAGTTTCCATTCCCTGGAAGACCGCATCGTCAAGCTGTTCATGCGCAAGCACGCCAAGGGCGAGGCGGACAACCTGCCGCGCGACCTGCCGATCCGTTCCAAGGTCTTCGAGCCGCGCCTGAAGCTGCTGGGCAAGCCGCAGTACGCTTCGGAAGAAGAACTCAAGGCCAACCCGCGCTCGCGCAGCGCGGTCATGCGCGTGGCGGAGAAGCTGAGATGAGCCGTCTCTTCGTCAAGCGCCTGCCTACCGGCAGCTTCCTCATGTTGCTGCTTTATATAGGTCTGCTGCTCTCGGCGATTGCCGTGGCCTACAGCACCTACTGGAACCGGCAACTGCTCAACTCGCTGTATTCCGAGCTGAGCGTGCGCGACAAGGCGCAGGCCGAGTGGGGCCGGTTGATTCTCGAGCAGAGCACCTGGACCGCCCATAGCCGCATCGAAAGCCTGGCGGTGGAACAGTTGCGCATGCGCGTTCCCGACCCGGCCGAGGTCAGGATGGTGGCGCCATGAAACTGAATTATTTCCAGGGCGCCCTCTACCCATGGCGGTTCTGCGTGATCGTCGGCCTGCTGCTGGCGATGGTAGGCGCCATCGTCTGGCGAATCGTCGACCTGCACGTGATCGACCATGACTTCCTCAAGGGCCAGGGCGACGCGCGTAGCGTGCGGCATATCGCCATCCCTGCGCACCGGGGCCTGATCACTGACCGCAACGGCGAACCGCTGGCGGTGAGCACCCCGGTCACCACCCTGTGGGCCAACCCCAAGGAGCTGATGACCGCCAAGGAACGCTGGCCGCAACTGGCGGCGGCGCTCGGGCAGGATACCAAGCTGTTCGCCGACCGCATCGAGCAGAACGCCGAGCGCGAGTTCATCTATCTGGTCCGTGGGCTGACCCCGGAGCAGGGCGAAGGCGTGATCGCCCTGAAGGTGCCCGGCGTGTACTCCATCGAGGAGTTTCGGCGTTTCTACCCGGCTGGCGAAGTGGTGGCCCATGCGGTCGGCTTTACCGATGTCGACGACCGCGGTCGCGAAGGTATCGAGCTGGCTTTCGACGAATGGCTGGCCGGCGTGCCGGGCAAGCGCCAGGTGCTCAAGGATCGCCGTGGCCGCGTGATCAAGGACGTGCAGGTCACCAAGAATGCCAAACCGGGCAAGACCCTTGCGCTGTCCATCGACCTGCGCCTGCAGTACCTGGCTCATCGCGAACTGCGCAACGCTCTGCTGGAGAACGGCGCCAAGGCCGGCAGCCTGGTGATCATGGACGTGAAGACCGGGGAGATCCTGGCCATGACCAACCAGCCCACCTACAACCCGAACAATCGTCGTAACCTGCAGCCGGCGGCCATGCGCAACCGGGCGATGATCGACGTGTTCGAGCCGGGCTCGACGGTCAAGCCGTTCTCGATGAGCGCGGCGCTGGCCAGCGGGCGCTGGAAACCCAGCGATATCGTCGACGTCTACCCGGGCACCCTGCAGATCGGCCGCTACACCATTCGCGACGTATCGCGCAATTCGCGGCAACTCGATCTCACCGGCATCCTGATCAAGTCGAGCAACGTCGGCATCAGCAAGATCGCCTTCGACATCGGCGCCGAATCCATCTACTCGGTCATGCAACAGGTCGGCCTCGGGCAGGACACGGGGTTGGGCTTCCCCGGCGAGCGCGTCGGCAACCTGCCCAACCACCGCAAGTGGCCGAAGGCGGAAACCGCGACCCTGGCCTACGGCTACGGTCTCTCGGTAACCGCGATCCAGTTGGCGCATGCCTATGCGGCCCTGGCCAACGACGGCAAGAGCGTGCCGCTGAGCATGACCCGAGTCGACCGCGTGCCGGATGGCGTGCAGGTGATCTCGCCTGAAGTGGCTTCCACCGTGCAGGGCATGCTGCAACAAGTGGTCGAGGCCCAGGGCGGGGTGTTCCGCGCCCAGGTGCCGGGTTACCACGCCGCCGGCAAGAGCGGGACCGCGCGCAAGGTCTCGGTCGGCACCAAGGGCTACCGGGAAAACGCCTATCGCTCGCTGTTCGCCGGTTTCGCCCCGGCCACCGATCCGCGCATCGCGATGGTCGTGGTGATCGACGAGCCGAGCAAGGCGGGCTACTTCGGCGGCCTGGTGTCGGCGCCGGTGTTCAGCAAGGTCATGGCTGGCGCGCTGCGCCTGATGAACGTGCCGCCGGATAACCTGCCGACGGCCACCGAACAGCAGCAGGTCAATGCTGCGCCCGCAAAAGGAGGGCGTGGCTGATGCCTATGAGCCTGAACCAACTGTTTCCCCAGGCCGAGCGCGATCTGCTGATCCGCGAGCTGACCCTGGATAGCCGCGGCGTTCGTCCGGGCGACCTGTTCCTGGCGGTGCCGGGCGGGCGCCAGGATGGTCGTGCGCACATCGCCGATGCCCTGGCCAAGGGCGCGGCTGCCGTGGCTTACGAGGCGGAAGGCGCCGGAGAGCTGCCGCCCAGCGATGCGCCGCTGATCGCGGTGAAGGGGCTGGCCGCGCAACTGTCGGCGGTCGCCGGGCGTTTCTACGGCGAGCCGAGCCGCGGGCTGGACCTGATCGGCGTCACCGGCACCAACGGCAAGACCAGCGTCAGCCAACTGGTGGCCCAGGCCCTGGATCTGCTCGGCGAGCGCTGCGGCATCGTCGGCACCCTCGGCACCGGTTTCTACGGCGCCCTGGAGAGCGGCCGGCACACCACGCCGGACCCGCTCGCGGTGCAGGCCACGCTGGCCACGCTGAAGCAGGCCGGCGCCCGCGCGGTAGCGATGGAAGTGTCTTCCCACGGCCTCGACCAGGGCCGCGTGGCGGCGCTCGGTTTCGATATCGCGGTGTTCACCAATCTGTCCCGCGACCACCTCGACTATCACGGTTCGATGGAAGCCTATGCCGCCGCCAAGGCCAAGCTGTTCGCCTGGCCGGGCCTGCGCTGCCGGGTGATCAACCTGGACGACGATTTCGGCCGTCGACTGGCCGGCGAGGAGCAGGACTCGGAGCTGATCACCTACAGCCTCACCGACAGCTCGGCGTTTCTCTATTGCCGCGAAGCGCGCTTCGGCGACGCCGGCATCGAGGCGGCACTGGTCACTCCGCACGGCGAGGGCCTGCTGCGCAGCCCGTTGCTCGGCCGCTTCAACCTGAGCAACCTGCTGGCGGCGGTCGGTGCGTTGCTTGGCCTGGGTTATCCCCTGGGCGATATCCTCCGCACCTTGCCGCAACTGCAGGGGCCGGTCGGCCGCATGCAGCGCCTGGGAGGCGGCGACAAGCCGCTGGTGGTGGTGGACTACGCGCATACTCCCGACGCCCTGGAAAAAGTCCTGGAGGCCCTGCGTCCGCACGCGGCCGCGCGCCTGCTGTGTCTGTTCGGCTGCGGTGGCGATCGCGATGCCGGCAAGCGTCCGCTGATGGCTGCGATCGCCGAACGCCTGGCGGATGGGGTGCTGGTCACCGACGACAACCCGCGCACCGAGGCCAGTGCGGCGATCATCGCCGATATCCGCAAAGGCTTCGCTGCCGCTGACAAGGTTACCTTCCTGCCGTCGCGCGGTGAGGCGATCGCCCATCTGATCGCTTCCGCTGCGGTGGATGACGTGGTGCTCCTGGCTGGCAAGGGTCACGAGGATTATCAGGAGATCGACGGCGTACGCCATCCGTTCTCCGACATCGAGCAGGCCGAGCGCGCCCTGGCCGCCTGGGAGGTGCCGCATGCTTGAGCCTCTTCGCCTCAGCCAGTTGACGGTCGCGCTGGACGCCCGCCTGATCGGCGAGGACGCCGTCTTTTCGGCGGTTTCCACCGACAGTCGCGCCATCGGGCCCGGCCAACTGTTCATTGCCCTGAGTGGGCCGCGTTTCGACGGCCACGACTATCTCGCCGAGGTTGCCGCCAAGGGCGCGGTGGCTGCGCTGGTGGAGCGCGAAGTCGCCGACGCGCCCCTGCCGCAATTGCTGGTGCGCGATACCCGTGCGGCCCTGGGGCGACTGGGCGCGCTGAACCGGCGCAAGTTCACCGGCCCGCTGGCGGCCATGACGGGCTCCAGCGGCAAGACCACGGTCAAGGAGATGCTCGCCAGCATCCTGCGTACCCAGGCCGGCGATGCCGAGTCGGTGCTGGCTACCCGTGGCAATCTGAACAACGACCTCGGCGTACCGCTGACCCTGCTGCAACTGGCGCCGCAGCACCGTAGCGCAGTGATCGAACTGGGCGCCTCGCGCATCGGCGAGATCGCCTACACGGTCGAGCTGACCCGCCCGCACGTGGCGATCATCACCAATGCCGGAACCGCCCATGTCGGCGAGTTCGGCGGACCGGAGAAGATCGTCGAGGCGAAGGGCGAGATACTCGAAGGGCTGGCCGCCGACGGCACCGCCGTGCTGAACCTGGACGACAAGGCCTTCGACACCTGGAAGGCCCGTGCCAGCGGCCGTCCGTTGCTGACTTTCTCCCTCGACCGGCCCCAGGCCGATTTCCGCGCCGCCGATCTGCAGCGCGATGCGCGCGGCTGCATGGGCTTCAGGCTGCAGGGCGTAGCGGGTGAAGCGCAGGTCCAGCTCAACCTGCTGGGGCGGCACAATGTCGCCAATGCCCTGGCTGCCGCCGCTGCCGCCCATGCACTGGGCGTGCCGCTGGATGGGATCGTCGCCGGGCTGCAGGCGCTGCAGCCGGTCAAGGGCCGCGCGGTAGCGCAACTGACCGCCAGCGGGCTGCGTGTGATAGACGACAGCTACAACGCCAACCCCGCGTCAATGCTGGCGGCGATTGATATACTGAGCGGCTTTTCCGGGCGCACCGTCCTGGTCCTCGGAGACATGGGCGAACTCGGTTCCTGGGCCGAGCAGGCCCACCGCGAGGTGGGCGCCTACGCCGCTGGCAAGGTGTCCGCGCTCTATGCGGTCGGACCGCTGATGGCCCACGCCGTACAGGCGTTCGGCGCCACGGGCCGGCACTTCGCCGACCAGGCCAGCCTGATCGGGGCGCTGGCCACCGAACAACCGACAACCACCATTTTGATCAAGGGTTCCCGCAGTGCGGCGATGGACAAAGTCGTCGCGGCGCTGTGCGGTTCCTCCGAGGAGAGTCACTAATGCTCCTGCTGCTGGCCGAATACCTGCAACAGTTCTACAAGGGCTTCGGCGTCTTCCAGTACCTGACCCTGCGCGGCATTCTCAGCGTGCTCACCGCGCTGTCGCTGTCGCTGTGGCTGGGGCCCTGGATGATCCGTACCTTGCAGATCCGCCAGATCGGCCAGGCCGTGCGCAACGACGGTCCGCAGTCGCACCTGTCGAAGAAGGGCACCCCGACCATGGGCGGCGCCCTGATCCTTACCGCCATAGCCATCAGCACGCTGCTGTGGGCGGATCTTTCCAACCGCTACGTGTGGGTAGTGCTGGTCGTTACCCTGCTGTTCGGTGCCATCGGCTGGGTGGACGACTACCGCAAGGTGATCGAGAAGAACTCCCGTGGCCTGCCGAGCCGCTGGAAGTACTTCTGGCAGTCGGTGTTCGGCATCGGCGCCGCCGTGTTCCTCTACATGACTGCCGAAACCCCGATCGAGACCACCCTGATCGTGCCGATGCTGAAGAGCGTCGAGATCCAGTTGGGCATCTTCTTCGTGGTCCTGACCTACTTCGTCATCGTCGGTTCGAGCAATGCAGTGAACCTCACCGACGGTCTCGACGGCCTGGCGATCATGCCGACGGTAATGGTTGCCGGCGCGCTGGGCATCTTCTGCTACCTGTCGGGCAACGTGAAGTTCGCCGAGTACCTGTTGATTCCCAACGTACCGGGCGCCGGCGAGCTGATCGTGTTCTGCGCCGCGCTGGTCGGCGCCGGCCTCGGCTTCCTCTGGTTCAACACCTATCCGGCGCAGGTCTTCATGGGCGACGTCGGCGCGTTGGCGCTGGGCGCCGCGCTGGGCACCATCGCGGTGATCGTGCGCCAGGAAATTGTGCTGTTCATCATGGGTGGGGTGTTCGTCATGGAAACCCTCTCGGTGATGATCCAGGTCGCTTCCTTCAAGCTGACCGGACGCCGCGTCTTCCGCATGGCGCCGATCCATCACCATTTCGAACTGAAAGGCTGGCCGGAGCCGCGCGTGATCGTGCGCTTCTGGATCATCACCGTGATCCTGGTGCTGATCGGCCTCGCCACCTTGAAGCTGCGTTGAGGACGAAGAGAGCATGAGCCTGATCGCCTCCGACCACTTCCGCATCGTGGTCGGCCTCGGCAAGAGCGGCATGTCCCTGGTGCGCTACCTGGCGCGCCGCGGCTTGCCTTTCGCCGTGGTCGATACCCGAGAGAACCCGCCGGAGCTGGCCACCCTGCGTGCCCAGTATCCGCAGGTGGAAGTGCGTTGCGGCGAACTCGACGCCGAGTTCCTCTGCTCCGCCCGCGAACTCTACGTCAGCCCCGGCTTGTCGCTGCGCACCCCCGCGCTGGTACAGGCCGCCGCGAAAGGCGTGCGCATCTCCGGTGACATCGATCTCTTCGCCCGCGAGGCGAAGGCCCCGATCGTCGCCATCACCGGTTCCAACGCGAAGAGCACCGTGACCACCCTGGTGGGCGAAATGGCGGTGGCCGCGGACAAGCGTGTCGCCGTCGGCGGCAACCTCGGCACCCCGGCGCTCGACCTGCTGGCCGACGACATCGAGCTGTACGTGTTGGAGCTGTCGAGCTTCCAGCTGGAAACCTGCGATCGCCTCAACGCCGAGGTGGCGACCGTGCTGAACGTCAGCGAAGACCATATGGATCGCTACGACGGCATGGCTGACTACCACCTGGCCAAGCACCGGATCTTCCGCGGTGCCCGCCAGGTCGTGGTGAATCGCGCCGATGCCCTGACCCGACCGCTGATCGCCGATACCGTGCCGTGCTGGTCGTTCGGCCTGAACAAGCCGGACTTCAAGGCTTTCGGCCTGATCGAGGAAGACGGCCAGAAGTGGCTGGCGTTCCAGTTCGACAAGCTGCTGCCGGTTGGCGAACTGAAGATCCGTGGCGCCCACAACTATTCCAACGCGCTCGCCGCGCTGGCGCTGGGCCATGCGGTCGGCCTGCCGTTCGACGCCATGCTCGGCGCGCTGAAGGCGTTTTCCGGCCTGGCTCATCGCTGCCAGTGGGTACGCGAGCGGCAGGGCGTGAGCTACTACGACGATTCCAAGGCCACCAACGTCGGCGCCGCCCTGGCGGCGATCGAGGGGCTGGGTGCCGACATCGACGGCAAGCTGGTGCTGCTCGCCGGCGGAGACGGCAAGGGCGCCGATTTCCATGACCTGCGCGAGCCGGTCGCGCGCTTCTGCCGGGCGGTGGTACTGCTTGGCCGTGACGCCGAGCTGATTGCCCAGGCACTGGGCAACGCGGTACCGCTGGTGCGCGTCGCAACGCTGGACGAAGCAGTCCGGCAGGCCGCCGAGCTGGCCCGCGAAGGCGATGCGGTGCTGTTGTCGCCGGCCTGCGCGAGCCTGGACATGTTCAAGAACTTCGAAGAACGCGGACGCCTGTTCGCCAAAGCCGTAGAGGAGCTAGCGTGATGCTGTCGGTGTTGCGCCCCTTCCCGTCGCCGCTGTTGAGCCGGCACGGCATCGACCTGGACTTCCCGCTGCTGGCGGGTTGCCTGGCGCTGCTCGGCCTCGGCCTGGTGATGGTGACTTCCGCCTCTTCCGAGGTGGCGGCGGCGCAGTCGGGCAACCCGCTGTACTTCTCCGTCCGTCACCTGATCTACCTGGTGATCGGCCTGATTTCCTGCGGCCTGACCATGATGGTCCCGATGGCCACCTGGCAGCGTTGGGGCTGGAAGCTGTTGCTGGTCGCCTTCGGCCTGCTGGTGCTGGTGATCACCCCCGGTATCGGCCGCGAGGTGAACGGCTCGATGCGCTGGATCGGCTTCGGCCTGTTCAACATCCAGCCTTCGGAGATCGCCAAGGTCTGCGTGGTGATCTTCATGGCCGGCTACCTGATCCGCCGCCAGCAGGAGGTCCGGGAAAGCTGGATGGGCTTCTTCAAGCCCTTCGTGGTGTTGCTGCCGATGGCCGGCCTGCTGCTGCGCGAGCCGGACTTCGGCGCCACCGTGGTAATGATGGGCGCTGCCGCGGCCATGCTGTTCCTCGGCGGGGTGGGGCTGTTCCGCTTCGGCCTGATGGTGCTGCTGGCGGTCGGCGCGGTGGTCCTGCTGATCCAGACCCAGCCCTACCGGATGGCACGCCTGACCAACTTCACCGACCCCTGGGCCGACCAGTTCGGCGCCGGCTATCAGTTGAGCCAGGCGCTGATCGCCTTCGGCCGCGGCGGCTGGTTGGGCATGGGACTGGGCAACAGCATCCAGAAGCAGTTCTACCTGCCGGAGGCGCACACCGATTTCGTCTTCGCCGTGCTTGCAGAGGAGCTGGGCATCGTCGGCGCCCTGGCGACCGTCGCCCTGTTCGTGTTCGTCAGCCTGCGCGCGCTGTACATCGGCATCTGGGCCGAGCAGGCCAAGCAGTTCTTCTCCGCCTACGTGGCCTACGGCCTGGCCTTCCTCTGGATCGGCCAGTTCCTGATCAACATCGGGGTGAACGTCGGCCTGCTGCCGACCAAGGGCCTGACCCTGCCGTTCCTCAGCTACGGCGGCAGTTCGCTGGTGATCTGCTGTGCCTGTCTGGGGATGTTGCTGCGCATCGAATGGGAACGGCGAACCCACCTGGGTAGCGAGGAATATGAGTTCAACGAAGAGGACTTTGCCGATGAAAGGTAATGTCCTGATCATGGCGGGTGGCACCGGCGGACACGTGTTCCCGGCGCTCGCCTGTGCGCGGGAGTTCCAGGCGCGCGGCTATGCCGTGCACTGGCTGGGGACGCCGCGCGGCATCGAGAATGACCTGGTACCCAAGGCCGGCCTGCCGTTGCACCTGATCCAGGTCAGCGGGCTGCGCGGCAAGGGCCTGAAGTCGCTGGTCAAGGCGCCGCTGGAGCTGCTCAAGTCGCTGTTCCAGGCGCTGCGGGTGATCCGCCAGCTGAGGCCGGTCTGCGTGCTCGGCCTGGGTGGCTATGTCACCGGCCCGGGCGGCCTGGCTGCGCGCCTCAACGGCGTGCCGCTGGTGATCCACGAGCAGAACGCCGTGGCCGGCACCGCCAACCGCAGCCTGGCGCCGATCGCCAGGCGCGTCTGCGAGGCATTCCCGGATACCTTCCCGGCCAGTGACAAGCGTCTGACCACCGGCAATCCGGTGCGCGGCGAGCTATTCCTCGACGCGCACGCCCGCGCGCCGCTGACCGGCCGTCGGGTCAATCTGCTGGTGCTCGGCGGCAGCCTTGGCGCGGAACCGCTGAACAAGCTGTTGCCAGAGGCCCTGGCGCAGGTGCCGCTGGAAATCCGTCCGGCAATCCGCCATCAGGCCGGTCGTCAGCATGCCGAGATTACCGCCGAGCGTTATCGCACAGTGGCGGTCGAAGCGGACGTCGCGCCCTTCATCAGCGACATGGCCGCGGCCTATGCCTGGGCCGACCTGGTGATCTGTCGCGCCGGCGCGCTGACCGTCAGCGAGCTGACGGCGGCGGGATTGCCCGCCTTCCTGGTGCCGTTGCCTCACGCGATCGACGATCACCAGACCCGCAATGCCGAATTCCTGGTACGCAGCGGCGCCGGCCGCCTGCTGCCGCAAAAGTCTACCGGCGCGGCCGAACTGGCCGCGCAGCTGTCCGAGGTCCTGATGCATCCCGAAACCCTGCGCTCCATGGCAGACCAGGCACGCAGCCTGGCGAAACCCGAGGCTACCCGGACGGTGGTCGATGCCTGCCTGGAGGTGGCCCGTGGTTAAAGAACCGAATGGCGTCACCCGGACCATGCGCCGTATCCGCCGCATCCATTTCGTCGGCATCGGCGGCGCCGGTATGTGCGGGATCGCCGAAGTGCTGCTGAACCTCGGCTACGAGGTATCCGGCTCGGACCTCAAGGCCTCGGCGGTGACCGAGCGCCTGGAGAAGTTCGGCGCGCAGATCTTCATCGGCCACCAGGCGGAAAACGCCGACGGCGCCGACGTGCTGGTGGTGTCCAGTGCCATCAACCGGGCCAACCCGGAAGTGGCATCGGCCCTGGAACGGCGGATTCCGGTGGTGCCGCGTGCGGAGATGCTCGCCGAGCTGATGCGCTACCGGCACGGCATCGCGGTAGCCGGCACCCACGGCAAGACCACCACTACCAGCCTGATCGCCTCGGTGTTCGCCGCCGGCGGCCTGGACCCGACCTTCGTCATCGGCGGCCGGTTGAACGCCGCCGGGACCAACGCCCAGCTCGGCGCCAGCCGCTACCTGGTGGCCGAGGCCGACGAGAGCGACGCCAGCTTCCTGCACCTGCAACCGATGGTCGCGGTGGTCACCAATATCGACGCCGACCACATGGCGACCTACGGCGGCGACTTCAACAAGCTGAAGAAGACCTTCGTCGAGTTCCTCCACAACCTGCCGTTCTACGGACTGGCGGTGATGTGCGTGGATGATCCGGTTGTGCGTGAGATCCTCCCGCAGATCGCCCGCCCGACCGTGACCTACGGCCTCAGCGAAGACGCCGACGTGCGCGCGATCAACATCCGCCAGGAAGGCATGCGCACCTGGTTCACCGTGTTGCGCCCGGAGCGCGAGCCGCTGGACGTCTCGGTGAACATGCCCGGCCTGCACAACGTGCTGAATTCCCTGGCGACCATCGTCATCGCTACCGACGAGGGCATCTCCGACGAAGCCATCGTCCAGGGGCTGTCCGGCTTCCAGGGCGTAGGCCGGCGCTTCCAGGTCTACGGCGAGCTGCAGGTCGAGGGTGGCAGCGTGATGCTGGTGGACGATTACGGCCACCATCCGCGCGAAGTCGCCGCGGTGATCAAGGCGATCCGTGGCGGTTGGCCGGAGCGTCGCCTGGTGATGGTCTACCAGCCGCATCGCTATACCCGTACCCGCGACCTGTACGAAGACTTCGTGCAGGTGCTGGGCGAAGCCAACGTGCTGCTGTTGATGGAGGTCTATCCGGCCGGCGAAGAGCCGATCCCGGGAGCCGACAGCCGCCAGCTGTGCCACAGCATCCGCCAGCGCGGCCAGCTTGACCCGATCTACTTCGAGCGCGACGCCGACCTGGCGCCGCTGGTCAAGCCGCTGCTGCGCGCTGGCGACATCCTGCTTTGCCAGGGCGCTGGCGATGTCGGCGGCCTGGCCCCGCAACTGATCAAGAACCCGCTGTTCGCCGGCAAGGGAGGGAAGGGCGCATGAACCTTTGCCTCGATAGCCTGCTGAACGGCACCCAGGATCCCAAGGCGTTCGGCCGTGTCGCCGTGCTGTTCGGCGGCAAGAGCGCCGAGCGCGAGGTGTCGCTGAAGTCCGGCGCGATGGTCCTGCAATCCCTGCTGGCCGCCGGGGTCGATGCCTTCGGCATCGATGTCGGCGAAGACCTGCTGCAACGCCTGGTCGAGGAGAAGATCGACCGTGCCTTCATCATTCTCCACGGTCGTGGCGGCGAGGATGGCAGCATGCAGGGCCTGCTCGAGTGCGCGGGCATTCCCTACACCGGCAGCGGCGTGCTGGCCTCGGCGCTGGCGATGGACAAGCTGCGGACCAAGCGGGTCTGGCTCAGCCTCGGCCTGCCGACCCCGGACTACGCGGTGCTGGCCAGCGAGGATGACTGCCGCGAAGCGGCGCAGCGACTGGGTTTCCCGCTGATCGTCAAGCCGGCTCACGAAGGCTCGAGCATCGGCATGGCCAAGGTCGGCGGGCTCGACGAATTGATCGCGGCGTGGCGCGAAGCGGCCCGCTACGACTCGCAGGTGCTGGTCGAGCAGTGGATCAGCGGCCCGGAATTCACCGTGGCGACCTTGCGCGGGCAGGTGCTGCCGGCGATCCGCCTGGGCACGCCGCACACCTTCTACGACTACGACGCCAAGTACCTGGCCAGCGATACCCGCTACCAGGTGCCCTGCGGTCTCGACGAGGCCAAGGAACGCGAGCTGAAGGAACTCACCGCGCGCGCCTGCGACGCCCTGGGCATCCAGGGCTGGGGGCGGGCGGACGTGATGCAGGACGCCGAAGGGCGTTTCTGGCTGCTTGAAGTCAACACCGCACCGGGCATGACCGACCACAGCCTGGTGCCTATGGCCGCGCGGGCCGCCGGCCTGGATTTCCAGCAACTGGTGCTGGCGATCCTGGCCGATAGCCGCGAGGCGAGGGGATAAGCCATGAATGGCGTACTGCTCCGTCATCAGCAACCCGGTGGACTCGGCCGCGCTCCGCGCAAGCCGATGCCGCGCGGCGCCAGCCGTCTGGTGGCCAAGGAACCGCTGAGCGTGCGCCTGCCGAAAGCCGACTTCAGTTTCCTCAAGTACCTGGCCTGGCCGCTGTTGCTGGCCGTTCTCGGCTATGGCGCCTATCGCGGCGCCGAGTACATCCTGCCGTACGCCGACCGGCCGATCGCCAAGGTCAGTGTCGAGGGCGACCTCAGCTACATCAGCCAGCGCGCGGTGCAGCAGCGGATCTCCCCGTACCTGGCGGCGAGCTTCTTCACCATCGACCTGGCGGGCATGCGCGGGCAACTGGAACAGATGCCCTGGATCGCCCACGCCGAGGTGCGCCGGGTGTGGCCGGACCAGGTGGTGATCCGCCTGGACGAGCAACTGCCGATCGCGCGGTGGGGCGACGAAGCGCTGCTGAACAATCAGGGACAGGCTTTTACGCCAAAGGAACTGGCGAATTATGAACATCTGCCCCGCTTGCATGGTCCACAGCGGGCGCAACAGCAGGTGATGCAGCAATACCAGTTGCTCAGCCAGTTGCTGCGTCCCCTCGGGTTCTCCATCGCCCGCCTGGAAATGAGCGATCGCGGCGGTTGGGCGCTGACCACGGCCCAGGGCGTCGAGATCCAGATCGGGCGCGACCACGTGGTAGACAAGATTCGCCGCTTCGTAAGCATCTACGACAAGGCACTCAAAGATCAGATTTCGAACATTGCGCGGATCGACCTGCGTTACCCCAACGGCCTCGCCGTTGCGTGGCGCGAGCCGGTCACGCCCGCGACGGTGGCCACGGCCAGCGCCGTGCAGTGAGTTGAGGAGACAGTAATAACCATGGCAAGCGTGCAGAGCGGCAAGATGATCGTCGGCCTCGACATCGGTACCTCCAAGGTGGTGGCGCTGGTGGGCGAGGTGACGGCCGATGGCCAGCTGGAGGTCGTTGGCATCGGTACTCATCCGTCCCGCGGCCTGAAGAAGGGCGTGGTGGTGAACATCGAGTCCACCGTGCAGTCGATCCAGCGCGCCATCGACGAGGCCCAGCAGATGGCCGGTTGCCGTATCCACTCGGCGTTCGTCGGCATCGCCGGCAACCACATCCGCAGCCTCAATTCCCACGGCATCGTGGCGATCCGCGATCGCGAGGTGAACCCGGCGGATATCGAACGGGTACTGGATGCCGCCCAGGCGGTGGCGATCCCGGCGGACCAGCGGGTGCTGCATACCCTGGCCCAGGATTACGTGATCGATAACCAGGAAGGCGTGCGCGAGCCGCTGGGCATGTCCGGGGTGCGCCTGGAAGCCAAGGTGCACGTGGTGACCTGCGCGGTGAATGCTTCGCAGAACATCGAGAAGTGCGTGCGCCGCTGCGGCCTCGAGGTCGACGACATCATCCTCGAGCAGTTGGCCTCGGCCTATTCGGTGCTGACCGAGGACGAGAAGGAACTGGGCGTGTGCCTGGTGGATATCGGCGGCGGCACCACCGATATCGCGATCTTCACCGAAGGCGCGATCCGCCATACCGCGGTGATCCCGATCGCCGGCGACCAGGTCACCAATGACATCGCCATGGCCCTGCGTACGCCGACCCAGTACGCGGAAGAGATCAAGATCCGCTACGCCTGCGCCCTGGCCAAGCTGGCCGGTGCCGGCGAGACCATCAAGGTGCCCAGCGTCGGCGACCGGCCGCCGCGCGAACTGTCGCGCCAGGCCCTGGCCGAAGTGGTCGAGCCTCGTTACGACGAGCTGTTCACCCTGGTCCAGGCCGAGCTGCGCCGCAGCGGCTACGAGGACCTGATCCCGGCCGGGATCGTCCTCACCGGCGGCACCTCGAAGATGGAAGGCGCGGTCGAGCTGGCCGAGGAAATCTTCCACATGCCGGTACGCCTCGGCGTGCCGTATAGCGTGAAGGGCCTCACCGACGTGGTGCGCAACCCGATCTATTCGACGGGCGTCGGCCTGCTGATGTACGGACTGCAGAAGCAGTCCGATGGCATGTCGATGTCTGTGTCAGGCAGCAGCTACAGCAGCGACGAACCCAAGGCACCTGTCCTGGAGCGGCTCAAACGCTGGGTCCAGGGCAATTTCTGATTCAACGCGGTAACAGTAGGCGACAAAACTAGAAAGGAAGGAGAGGGGAAATGTTTGAACTGGTCGATAACATCGCACAAACCGCCGTCATAAAAGTGATCGGTGTAGGTGGTGGTGGCGGCAACGCCGTCAATCACATGGCCAAGAACAACGTCGAGGGCGTCGAGTTCATCTGCGCCAACACCGACGCACAAGCGCTGAAGAACATCGCGGCGCGCACCGTTCTGCAACTCGGCCCGGGCGTCACCAAGGGGCTGGGTGCCGGCGCCAATCCGGAAGTCGGTCGTCAGGCGGCTCTGGAAGATCGCGAGCGCATTTCCGAAGTGCTGGAAGGCGCCGACATGGTCTTCATCACCACCGGCATGGGTGGCGGCACCGGTACCGGCGCCGCGCCGATCATCGCCGAAGTGGCGAAGGAAATGGGCATCCTCACCGTCGCGGTGGTGACCCGCCCGTTCCCGTTCGAAGGTCGCAAGCGCATGCAGATCGCCGACGAGGGCATCCGCGCGCTGGCCGAGAGCGTCGATTCGCTGATCACCATCCCGAACGAGAAGCTGCTGACCATCCTCGGCAAGGATGCCAGCCTGCTGGCTGCCTTCGCCAAGGCCGATGACGTGCTGGCCGGTGCCGTGCGCGGTATCTCCGACATCATCAAGCGTCCGGGCATGATCAACGTCGACTTCGCCGACGTGAAGACCGTCATGAGCGAAATGGGCATGGCGATGATGGGTACCGGCTGCGCCAGCGGTCCGAACCGTGCCCGCGAGGCCACCGAGGCGGCAATCCGCAACCCGCTGCTGGAAGACGTCAACCTGCAGGGCGCGCGCGGCATCCTGGTGAACATCACCGCGGGTCCGGACCTGTCCCTGGGCGAGTACTCCGATGTCGGCAACATCATCGAACAGTTCGCTTCCGAGCACGCCACTGTGAAGGTGGGCACCGTGATCGACGCGGACATGCGCGATGAGCTGCACGTCACCGTAGTCGCCACCGGCCTGGGCGCGCGCCTGGAGAAACCGGTGAAGGTCGTCGACAACACCGTGCAGGGCAGTGCAGCCCAGGCAGCCGCTCCGGCCCAGCGCGAGCAGCAGTCGGTGAACTACCGCGACCTCGACCGTCCTACCGTGATGCGCAACCAGTCTCACGGCAGCGCGGCGACCGCGGCCAAGCTGAACCCGCAGGATGACCTGGATTACCTGGATATCCCGGCGTTCCTGCGTCGTCAGGCCGATTGAAGTAATTAATCAGGAGTAGAGATGTGATTGGTGTTCAGCAAAGGCCGGTTCTGCTATCATCGCCGGCCATTGTTGAAAACAGTTCGCAGTCAGCGCTTAAGCGGCCAAAGCCATGATCAAACAACGCACCTTGAAGAACATCATCCGGGCTACTGGCGTCGGTCTGCACTCGGGGGAAAAGGTTTACCTGACCCTGAAACCGGCGCCGGTGGACACCGGTATCGTGTTCTGCCGCACCGACCTGGATCCGGTCGTGGAAATCCCGGCCCGGGCCGAGAACGTCGGCGAAACCACCATGTCGACCACCCTGGTCAAGGGTGACGTCAAAGTGGATACGGTGGAGCACCTGCTCTCGGCCATGGCCGGCCTGGGTATCGACAACGCCTACGTCGAGCTGTCCGCTTCGGAAGTGCCGATCATGGATGGCAGCGCTGGTCCGTTCGTATTCCTGATCCAGTCCGCCGGATTGCAAGAGCAGGAAGCTGCCAAGAAGTTCATCCGCATCAAGCGCGAAGTCAGCGTGGAAGAGGGCGACAAGCGCGCCGTCTTCGTTCCGTTCGACGGCTTCAAGGTCAGCTTCGAGATCGATTTCGATCATCCGGTCTTCCGTGGTCGCACCCAGCAGGCCTCGGTCGATTTCTCCAGTACTTCCTTCGTCAAGGAGGTCAGCCGCGCCCGTACCTTCGGGTTCATGCGCGACATCGAGTACCTGCGTTCGCAGAACCTGGCACTCGGCGGTAGCGTGGAGAACGCGATCGTGGTCGACGAGAACCGCGTGCTCAACGAAGACGGCCTGCGTTACGAGGACGAGTTCGTCAAGCACAAGATCCTGGATGCCATCGGCGACCTGTATCTGCTCGGCAACAGTCTTATCGGCGAGTTCCGTGGCTTCAAGTCCGGCCATGCCCTGAACAACCAACTGCTGCGTACGTTGATCGCAGACAAGGATGCTTGGGAAGTGGTGACCTTCGAAGACGCGCGTACCGCGCCTATTTCCTATATGCGCCCGGCGGCGGCAGTGTAGGAAAACTCTCCTTTCCATATTTGGAGGCCACCTCAGGGTGGCCTCTTTTTATTTCGGGATTTATTCTTGCCGGCTTTTCTCGGCGCGGCTTGCCAACCGCTCGAGCGCTTCCCGCAGGCGTGGATTGCCGACGATCTCGGCGGATTCGCGAAGGTTTTCCGCCGCGACGGCAGACAGGGTCAAGCTGCGACGTGCCGCACGTTGTGTGGACGTGGTGGGTTGCACCTTGAAAAGGATTTTCGCTAAGTTCGCGAATTCTTCGAAAGCCTGCAGCTGCCGCTGCAGGCGCCGCTGCTGATAGCGCAGGCGTGTGGCCCAGTGGCCATCGGTGACGATCAGCAGCAGGCAACCGCCGCGCCACGAAGCCACATGGCAGTACGGGCGCGCCGCCGGTTGCAACTGGCTTTCCAGCAGTTGCTGCAGGCGGCAGATGCGCTGGGCTTCGGCGAACAGCATCTGCAGCGGCCTGGCCTGGCGCAGCAACTGGGTCGATGCCTGGGCGGGCAAGGGACGAAAAGACATGGCGGGAAGCCTGGGGGTTACTGAGTCGGAATGGTAGCAGAAAGCGTTTCGCTACTGCCGGCCCGTATGAAGGATAAGTCATGCACATCATTTTTCTGAGCCGGCACCATGGGGCCGCTCGCTCCGTCCATCTGCAGCCGCGGTTGCTGATGCTGGCCGGGGCCTGCGTGGTCGGTGCCAGCCTGTTGGCCGGGGGCTTCATGGGCGCCTGGCTGTTCCGCGCGCCGGCTCCGGTGGCCGGCATCGAAGTCGATGCCGCGCTGCAGGCGCAGAGCGCCGAGATCAGCAGCGCCCGCGAGGACGCGCAGCGGCAGATGGACGCACTGAGCGTGCATCTCGGCGAACTGCAGGCGCGCCTGGTTCGGCTGGATGCCCTCGGCGAACGTCTCACCGAGCTGGCCGACGTCGACCCCGACGAGTTCGACTTCTCCCTGAGCGTCGGCCAGGGTGGCGTCGACGAACCGCTGGAGGGCAGCGCCTATGCCCCGCCGTCGTTCATGGCGACGCTGGACGAACTGGCGGCACGCCTGGATACCCGCGAGCAGCAGCTCGAGGTGCTGGAGCAACTGCTCGCCGACAAGCACATCAGCCAGTCGACCTACCTGGCCGGCCAGCCGGTGCGCCAGGGCTACATCTCCTCGCCGTTCGGGCGCCGGGTCAATCCGGTGAGCGGCCGCCTGAGCATGCACAAGGGCATCGACTTCGCCGCGCCGGCCGGCAGCGACGTGGTGGCCGTGGCGGCGGGGGTGGTGACCTGGTCCGGGCGCAAGAACGGCTATGGCAACGTGGTCGAGGTCGGGCACGCCGATGGCTACACCACGTTGTATGCCCATAACCAGAAGAACCTGGTCGAGGTCGGTGACCTGGTCAAGCGCGGCCAGGTGCTGGCCAAGGTCGGCAGCACCGGACGCTCCACCGGCTACCACGTACATTTCGAAGTGATGAAGGATGGCCGGGTAATGAATCCGCAAAGCTTCATCGCACGCGCGTCTGTTTCCGAGTGAGCGACGCGCATTGATCTGCTGTACTTTTCTCATACCCGTTTCCGGGTAGAATGTTCCCTTTCATGCCGTTGATCGGCACGGGCCGCCGGATGGGTGAGCCTTCCATTCCCCACGTGTGGATGACCAAGTCGATATGTTTGCGCCTTTGTTGAAGAAACTCTTTGGAAGCAAGAACGAGCGTGATGTAAAGCGCATGGCCAAGGCTGTACAGGCCATCAATGCGCTCGAGCCCCAGATGGTGGCGCTCTCCGACGAGCAGTTGAAGGCGAAAACGGCTGAATTCCAGCAGCGCTACGCCAAGGGCGAAACGCTCGACCAATTGCTGCCCGAAGCCTTCGCCGTGGTTCGCGAGGCTGGCAAGCGGGTGATGGGCATGCGCCACTTCGACGTCCAGCTGATCGGTGGCATGACCCTGCACGACGGCAAGATCGCCGAAATGCGTACCGGCGAGGGCAAGACCCTGGTGGGCACCCTGCCGGTCTACCTCAACGCGCTGTCCGGCAAGGGCGTGCACGTGGTCACGGTGAACGACTACCTGGCGCGCCGCGACGCCAACTGGATGCGCCCGCTGTACGAGTTCCTCGGCCTCAGCGTCGGCGTGGTCACTCCCTTCCAGCCGCCGGAAGACAAGCGCGCCGCCTACGCCGCCGACATCACCTACGGCACCAACAACGAATTCGGCTTCGATTACCTGCGCGACAACATGGCCTTCAGCCTGGACGACAAGTTCCAGCGCGAGCTGAACTTCGCCGTGGTCGACGAAGTGGACTCGATCCTCATCGACGAGGCGCGTACCCCGCTGATCATCTCCGGCCAGGCCGAAGACAGCTCCGAGCTGTACATCAAGATCAACAAGCTGATCCCGCGTCTCAAGCGCCAGGTCGAAGAGGTCGAGGGCAAGCCGACCGAGGAAGGCCACTACAGCATCGACGAGAAGACCCGCCAGGTCGAACTCAACGAGCAGGGCCACCAGTTCATCGAGGACCTGCTGAGCCAGAACGGCCTGCTCGGCGAAGGCGAGAGCCTCTACTCGGCGCACAACCTGAGCCTGCTGACCCACGTCTACGCAGCGCTGCGCGCGCACACCCTGTTCCACCGCAACGTCGAGTACATCGTCCAGGGCGACCAGATCCTCCTGATCGACGAGCACACCGGCCGCACCATGCCTGGCCGTCGCCTGTCCGAGGGCCTGCACCAGGCCATCGAGGCGAAGGAAGGCTTGCCGATCCAGGCCGAGAGCCAGACCCTGGCCTCCACCACCTTCCAGAACTACTTCCGCCTGTACAACAAGCTGGCCGGCATGACCGGCACCGCCGATACCGAGGCCTTCGAGTTCCGCCAGATCTACGGTCTCGACGTGGTGGTGATCCCGACCCACCGGCCGATCGCGCGCAAGGACTTCAACGACCTGGTCTACCTGACCCAGGAAGAGAAGTACGCGGCGATCATCACCGACATCAAGCAGTGCCAGGCCCTCGGCCGGCCGATCCTGGTCGGCACCGCGTCGATCGAGAGTTCCGAGTACGTTTCCAAGCTGTTGCAAGAGGCAGGCATCGAGCACAAGGTGCTCAACGCCAAGTACCACGAGAAGGAAGCCGAGATCATCGCCCAGGCTGGCGCGCCCGGTTCGGTGACCATCGCCACCAACATGGCCGGCCGCGGTACCGACATCCTCCTCGGCGGCAACTGGGAAGTCGAAGTCGCGGCCCTGGAGAACCCCACCGAGGAGCAGATCGCCCAGATCAAGGCTGAATGGCAGAAGCGCCACCAGCAGGTGATCGAGGCGGGCGGCCTGCACGTGATCGCCTCCGAGCGCCACGAATCCCGCCGGATCGACAACCAGTTGCGCGGCCGTGCCGGTCGTCAGGGCGACCCGGGTTCCAGCCGCTTCTACCTGTCGCTGGAAGACAACCTGATGCGGATCTTCGCCTCCGACCGGGTGAAGAACTTCATGAAGGCGCTGGGCATGCAGTCCGGCGAGGCGATCGAGCACCGCATGGTGACCAACGCCATCGAGAAGGCCCAGCGCAAGGTCGAAGGGCGCAACTTCGACATCCGCAAGCAACTGCTGGAATTCGATGACGTAGCCAACGAGCAGCGCAAGGTGATCTACCACATGCGCAATACCCTGCTGTCGGCAGAGGACGTGGGCGAGACCATCAAGGAATTCCGCGAGGAAACCCTCAGCGCCACCATCAACCAGCACATTCCGCCGCAGTCGCTGCCCGAGCAGTGGGACATCGAAGGCCTGGAGGCTGCGCTGTACAGCGACTTCGCCGTGCGCCTGCCGATCCAGCAGTGGCTGGACGAAGACGACAAGCTGTACGAGGAAACCCTGCGTAGCAAGATCCTCGAGCAGATCGTCGCCGCCTACTACGAGAAGGAAGAGCTGGCCGGCGCCGAAGCCCTGCGCGCCTTCGAGAAGCAGATGCTGCTGCGGGTACTGGACGACCTGTGGAAGGACCACCTGTCGACCATGGACCACCTGCGGCACGGCATCCACCTGCGTGGCTACGCGCAGAAGAATCCGAAGCAGGAATACAAGCGCGAGTCCTTCACCCTGTTCCAGGAGCTGCTGGACTCGATCAAGCGCGACACCATCCGCGTGCTGTCCCACGTCCAGGTCCGTCGCGAAGACCCGGCCGAAGAGGAGGCCCGCCTGCGTCGCGAGGCGGAGGAACTGGCCAAGCGCATGCAGTTCCAGCACGCCGAGGCTCCCTCGATGGAGCAGGCCGTGGCCGGCGAGGAAGAAGAGCTTCCCGAGGGCCCGGCTCCGGTCGTGCCGCTCGAGCCTGTGCGCAACGAGCAGAAGATCGGCCGCAACGAGCCTTGCCCGTGCGGTTCCGGCAAGAAATACAAGCACTGCCACGGGCAGCTGGACTAAGCTTCCCGCCTGGTTCACCAACGCCGCGACCGGTCCTGCCGCTCGCGGCGTTTGTTCGAATTGGCGCCAGCCCGGCGCCGATGCGTTTTCCGTCACGCCGTCGCGGACGGCATCGAGTCCACTGTTTGGTAAAGGAGCGCGTTCCCATGGCTGTCGGTCTTGGCCCCCTGTCCACCCTGCACCCGGTCCCCGGTTTCGAACTCGGCATCGCTTCCGCCGGCATCAAGCGACCGGGGCGCAAAGACGTGGTGGTCATGCGCTGCGCCGAAGGCTCCAGCGTGGCCGGGGTGTTCACCCTGAACGCGTTCTGTGCCGCGCCGGTGACCCTGGCCAAACAGCGTTTCCTCGGTGAGGTGCGCTACCTGCTGACCAATACCGGCAACGCCAACGCCGGTACCGGCGAGGCCGGCCTCGCCGCCGCCGCGCAAACCTGCGCCAAGCTCGCCGAACTGGCCGGGGTCGCCGAGACTTCGGTGCTGCCATATTCCACCGGGGTGATCGGCGAGCCCCTGCCGGTGGCCAAGATCGAGGCGGCGTTGCCTGCGGCCCTGGCCGACCTGGCCGAGGACCACTGGGCCGAAGCTGCCGCGGGGATCATGACCACCGATACCCTGCCCAAGGGCGCCAGCCGCCAGTTCGTGCACGATGGCGTGACCGTGACCGTCACCGGGATCAGCAAGGGCGCCGGGATGATCAAGCCGAACATGGCGACCATGCTCGGTTATATCGCCACCGACGCCAAGGTCGCCCAGGGCGTGCTGCAGGATCTGTTGCGCGACGCCGCCAACAAGTCCTTCAACCGCATCACCATCGACGGCGATACCTCCACCAACGACTGCTGCATGCTGATCGCCACCGGTCGCGCGGCGCTGCCGGAAGTCACCCAGGCCAGCGGCGCGCTGTTCGCCGCGTTGAAGCAAGCGGTACTGGAGGTTTCCATGGAGCTGGCCCAGGCCATCGTTCGCGACGGCGAGGGCGCGACCAAGTTCGTCACTGTTCAGGTCAACGGCGGCGCCACCCACCAGGAGTGCCTGGATGTCGGCTATGCCGTGGCCCACTCGCCGCTGATCAAGACCGCGCTGTTCGCCTCCGACCCGAACTGGGGACGCATTCTCGCCGCGGTCGGACGTGCCGGCGTGGCCAATCTGGACGTGAGCAAGATCGACGTGTTCCTTGGCGACGTCTGTATCGCCAGCCGTGGCGGCCGGGCGGCCAGTTACACCGAGGAACAGGGCGCGGCGGTGATGGCCCAGGCCGAGATCGGCATCCGCATCGAACTGGGACGCGGCACCTGCAGCGAGACCATCTGGACCACCGACCTGTCCCACGAATACGTGAAGATCAACGCAGAGTACCGCACCTGAAGCCAGGCATTCCGATCCTTCATCGATGGATGAAAATCGGGAATTTGCCATCGGTCCGTGCGCCTCTTAAGTTCTCTGGTGCATGGCCGTCCGCGTCGGGCGGCCGAAGAGGAGAGGCGCATGGCCCTGACCATCGTGATTGGCAATCGCAATGACTCGTCCTGGTCGCTGCGGGGCTGGCTGGCCCTGCGCATGAGCGGGGCGGCGTTCGACGAGATCCTCGTCCCGCTGGGGCGGCCCGATACCCGGGAGCGGATCCTGCAATATTCGCCGACCGGCAAGGTGCCCTTGCTGAAAAGCGAGGATGGCGACATCTGGGATTCCCTGGCCATCGCCGAGTACCTCGCCGAGCGCTTCCCCGAGGCCCACCTGTGGCCGCGCGGCGAGGCGGCGCGGGCGCTGGCCCGTTCGGTTTGCGCGGAAATGCACAGCGGTTTCGCCGCGTTGCGCGGCGAGCTGCCGATGGACCTGCGGCGCCAGCAGCCATTGGTGGAATTGTCCGAGGCGACACGACAGGATATTCAACGTATCTGCGAAGCCTGGGCGGATTGCCGGCGGCGCTTCGGCCAGGACGGTCCGTTCCTGTTCGGCCACGCCAGCCTGGCGGATGCGTTCTACGCACCGGTGGCGGCGCGTTTCCGCAGTTATGCGGTGGAGTTGCCGGATATCGCCCGGACCTATGTCGAGACGATTTATCAGTGGCCTGCGTTCCGCGCCTGGTACGACGCGGCATTGCGCGAGCAGGTCGGTAGTTGATGGCCGTCCGCCGCTTCCGGCGGTGCGTGACGGCAGTAGCGAGGAGATGATCCGTGAAACGAGTACATGTCGCCGCGGCCGTGATTCGTGGCTCCGATGGCCGGGTGCTGATCGCCCGGCGGCCGGAAGACAAGCACCAGGGCGGCCTGTGGGAGTTTCCCGGGGGCAAGGTGGAGGACGGCGAGCCGGTGCGCGCGGCGTTGGCCCGTGAGCTGGAAGAGGAACTGGGCATCCGTGTCGAGCGGGCCCGGCCGCTGATCCAGGTCCGGCACGACTATGCCGACAAGCACGTCCTGCTCGATGTCTGGGAGGTCGACGGGTTTTCCGGCGAAGCCCACGGCGCCGAGGGCCAACCGCTGGCCTGGGTGGAGCCGCGCGAGCTGGCCGACTACGAGTTCCCCGCCGCCAACGCGCCGATCGTCCAGGCCGCGCGCCTGCCGGCGCACTACCTGATCACCCCGGACGGATTGGAGCCGGGCGAGCTGATCAGCGGCGTACGCAAGGCGGTGGAGGCGGGCATCCGCCTGATCCAGTTGCGCGCGCCGAACATGTTCAGTCCCGAATACCGCGATCTCGCCATCGATATCCAGGGACTCTGCGCCGGCAAGGCGCAACTGATGCTGAAAGGCCCGCTGGAGTGGCTGGGCGACTTCCCGGCTGCCGGTTGGCACCTGACCTCCGCTCAACTGCGCAAATACGCCAGCGCCGGTCGGCCGTTCCCCGAAGGGCGCCTGCTGGCCGCCTCCTGCCACGACGCGGAGGAACTGACCCTGGCTGCCTCGATGGGAGTGGAGTTCGTCACCCTTTCGCCGGTACAGCCGACCGAGAGCCATCCCGGCGAGCCGGCGCTGGGTTGGGACAAGGCCGCCGAACTGATCGCCGGCTTCAACCAGCCGGTCTACCTGCTGGGTGGCCTCGGTCCGCAGCAAGCCGAGCAGGCTTGGGAGCATGGAGCCCAGGGCGTGGCGGGTATCCGTGCGTTCTGGCCGGGCGGCCTTTGACGGTGGAATGAAGAAAAAAGGAGGCTTCGGCCTCCTTTTTTTCGTCTCGATGCCGAGCCCTCGCTCGCCGTCAGTCCGGTTTTGCCGCCGCCTCCCAGAGAATCTCCGCCACGCCCTGGCGCCGGGCGATGGCGCGGGCGGCGACGAACAGCAGGTCGGAGAGCCGGTTCAGGTAGCACAGGCCGACGCCCTCCAGCGTTTCCTCCTGGTCCAGCGCCTGGCAGCGCCGTTCGGCACTGCGCGCCAGGCTGCGGCAGACATGGGCCTGGGCGACCAGGCGGGAACCGCCGGGGAGGATGAAATTCTTCAGCGGGCCCAGCTCGTCGTTCCAGCGGTCGATGCAGCTTTCCAGGCGTGCCACTTCCGTCTCGTCCAGGGCCCGATACTCCGGCATCGCCAGCTCCCCGCCGAGGTCGAACAGGCGGTGTTGCACCGGCGCCAGCGCCTGGACGATCTCCTCCAGGCCGGGATGTGCGCCACGCGCTTCCAGCAGCTCGGCAAGGAGCAGGCCCAACTGGCTGTTCAATTCGTCCACCGCGCCGATCGCCTCGATGCGTGGATGGCTCTTGGGCACCCGGCGTCCGCCGGCCAGGCCGGTCTCGCCGCGGTCGCCGGTACGGGTGTAGATCTTCGACAATCGATTGCCCATGGATTCAACCTTCCTCTTCGTCGCCCCGCCGCAGGCTGCTACCGGGTTGCGGCAGAGCGGGCGGCAGGGCCTTGGCTTGTGCCGGGGCGACCGCTTCGGAGCTTTCCAGCGGCAGGCGGATGCTGAAGCAGGTGCCGCGGCCCAGTTCCGAGCGTACTTCCATCTGGCCCTTGTGATTGTTGGTGATGATGAAATACGAGACGGACAGGCCGAGACCGGTGCCCTGGCCGACTTCCTTGGTGGTGAAGAACGGCTCGAAGATACGCTTGCGCACCAGTTCGGGCATGCCGCTGCCGTTGTCTTCCACCTGGACTTCCGCCCAGGGCGGCGTCAGGCGCGTGCGCAGGACGATCCGGCCCTGTTCGCCTTCCTCTTCGTCGTCGCGCTGGTGGATGGCCTGGGCGGCGTTCTTCAGCAGGTTGAGCAGGACCTGCTCGACCTCGTTGGCGATCACCGGCACCGGGCCGAGGTTGGGGTCGAACTCGTGGACGATCTGCAACGACTTGAAGTCGAAGCCTTCGGCCAGGTCGAAGTCGTTACCGGCGATTTCCACCGCCTGTTCGAGCAGTGCGGGCAGTTCGCAAGCGGTCATCTGCCGGTGGCTGCGGCGGCTGAAGGCGAGCATGTGGGTGACGATCTTCGCTGCCCGCGAGCCGGCGTGCTGGATGCCTTCCAGCAGGCGCGGGATGTCGCGGCCGTCGAGGTAGTGATTGATGTCTTCCAGCGGCACTCCGACCTCGGCCGCCAGCTCGACGTTCTTCGCCAGCTCCGGGGACAGGCGCCGCTTGATGTTCTGCACGTTGTGCAGGATCGCGCCGAGCGGGTTGTTGATCTCGTGGGCCATGCCGGCGGCGAGGCTGCCGACCGAGAGCATCTTCTCCGATTGCACCATCACTTCTTCCAGGCTCAGCCGCTGGGTGATGTCGTCGATGCGGATCACCGCGCCGCGGCCGGTGCCGCCCATCAGCGGGTAGAAGGTCAGGGCGTAGTGGCGTGGCGTGTCGATCAGCGCCCAGGTGACCCGTTCGACACGCTCCACGCTGTGCTTCTCGGCAGCCCGGGTGAGCTGCGGAAGGAACGGCTTGAGCGAGGGAAAGGCGAGGAACACCGGCTGGTTGACCGCATCGTCCAGGCTGGTGCCGGAAAGCTGGCTGGCCTCCTGGTTCCACTGCGTGACGTAGAGTTGCTCGTCCACCGCGATCAGCGCCGAAGGCATGGAGTCGATGATGCTGTTGAGGTAGTGCTGGAAACCGGTGAGCTTCTTCTCGATCTTGCTGCGCACCTGCACTTCCAGTTCCAGCTTGCGGTTCGAGCGGCGGGTTTCCTCGGCCAGGCTCTGGGCCTGCTCGACCGCTTCCTGGGCATCGTCGCGGGCGCGCTTGAGCTGCTGCTCGCGGGCCTCGATGCGGGTCAGCATGGTGTTGAACGCGTCGGCCAGGCGGCCGATCTCGTCGCCGTTGCCGCGCTGGGCGCGGAGGGCGTAGTTCTCCTCGCGGGTGACCTGCCGCGACAGTTCCTCGAGATCGCGGATCGGCCGGGTGATCAGGCGGCGTATCTGCTGCGCCACCAGCAGCCAGAGCAGCACGCTGACGCCGAGGATCGCCAGGCTGGCGGTGAGGGTTCCGGTGTAGAACGCGCTCGGCAGTTCACCGCTGGCCACCAGCAGCAGGTAGCCGGGACGGGCGTTTTCCTGGGGCAGTTCGATCAGCGCGTTGAGGCGGTACTCGCCGCGCCTCCAGTGCTCCAGGCGGTCCAGGCGGGCCGGCAGCTTGAGGGTGTCGCCGCGTTGCAGGTCGGCCAGCATCAGCCCATTGCTGTCGTACAGGGCCGCGGCGCGCAACGGCTGGTAATCGTTGAGCTGGCGCAGCAGGACCTCGGCGGTCTGCGGCGAACTGAGTGCCGGCTGGCTGAGCGCCGGGTTGGCGATCAGCCGGCCGATGGTCTGCATCGCCTGGGGGGCGACGCTCTCCTGGGAAATCCAGTAGGCGGCGCTGATGAACGCCAGGTTGGCCACCAGCAGCACGGTAGCCAGCAGGATCAGCAGGGCGGCGAGCAGTTTCTGCCCTACGGGCAGGTTGTCGAGGCGCTGGCGCAGGTTCATGGGCTCTGGCGGTCCGCGGCGAAAAGGAATGGCGGGCAGGGTAACGCGCTTTAGCGGTCGGGCAAACCGCGCTGGCGCAGATGGGCCTGGAGGCGGGCGAGCAAGGTTCCCAGGCGCGGCAGCGGTAGTCCCAGGCGCTGCCCGTGCTGGCAGGCGTAGCCGAGCAGGTAGCCGATTTCCGTGCGCCGGCCGCGGGTGACGTCCTGATGCATCGAGGAATAGTTGGCCGCGGTGGCGTCGATCACCGCCCGGACATCCTCCAGCAGGCTCCTGGCGGCGGCGTCGTAGCCGCTGGCGTGGAGCAACTGGCCGAGTTCGTCGCAAAGCGCGGCGATCTCTTCCGGGTGCTGCCGCAGGCCGCCGTTGCGGCAATCGTGGAGGACGGTCAGCGGGTTGATCGCGCAGTTCAGGGCCAGCTTGCGCCACAGCCGTTCGAGGATGTCGTCGCTCCAGCTGTGCGGGATCCCGGCCTGGGACAGCTGCGCCAGCCAGGCGGGGGCGCTTGTGTCGCGCGGATCGCCGAGCCAGGTGTGCCCCCGGCCGGCGAAGACCACGCGGAAATCGCCATCGCGGAACGCGCCTTCGGTGCTGGAGGCGAACAGGCAGCGGCTGCGCGGCAGGCGGGCGGCGACCGCCTGCTGGCTGCCCAGGCCGTTCTGCAGCAACAGCAGTTCGGCGTTGCCGGCCAGGCGATGGGCCACGCTGGAGGCGGCTTCCTCCGCGTCGTAGGCCTTGCAGGCCAGCAGCAGGCGCTGGATGGGTTGCCCGCCGTCCGGGGTTTCCGCGGCGATCGGGTAGAGGCTGGCCTGGCCGTCTTCCACCAGGCTCAGTCCGCCGGCCTGTTGGTAGCGGCGCAGGCGCTGGCGGTCGCGCAGGATCAGGCGGACGGGCAGGCCGGCGCGCCCGAGGCGCGCGGCCCATAGGCTGCCGAGGCTACCGGCGCCGAGGATATGCCAGGTCATGGTGGCTACTGCGAATGGCTGACGATAGAGCGAAGTCTAGCGCAGTGCCGGTAGCCGGCAGGTTGCGATCCTGCCGCTGGCATAGGCATCGGGCAACAGGGCCTCGGTGCGCTGCAGCAGTTCGTCGATGCCCAGCGGCAATGCCCCGCTGTCGAGGCCGAGCATGGCGATGCCGGCTTTCAGGCTGATGAAGCCTTCGCTGGTCTTGAAGGCCTTCAGGTTGAGCCCGTCGTGCAGCCGCTTGAAGCTGCTCGACGAGCATTCGTGCAGGTCCTCCACCAGGGTGATCAGGGCGAAATGCTGCTCGTCCAGGCGCACCAGCACGTCCAGCGGCCGGACCAGCTGTTGCAGGCGCCTGGCCACGCCGAGCAGCAGCTCGCGATGGAAGGCCTCGCCGTGCCGCTGGCGCAGGACCGGTGCCTCGGGCATGCCGACCAGCAGGTAGCACAGCGCTCCACCGCGGGTTTCCACCTGGCGCAGGCTGTCGGCCAGCTTCTGGCGCAGGTAGCGGGGATTGCCGAGGCCGGTGAGGGTATCCACCAGGTTGCGTTCTTCCATCCGCGCGATGTTTTCGGTGAGCAGGCGGTTTTCCACCAGCAACCGTTGCAGGGTGTTGCACAGGCGGTCGGCTGCGTAGATGCGCGGCACCAGTTGCTCGTTCATCGCGGCCTTGCTGACGAAGTCGTCGACGCCGCGGTCGAAGGCCTCGCCGAGGACGTTCTCGCCTTCCTTGCCGGTGAGCAGGACGATGTAGGTGTAGTGGTTGATGCTTTCGTCCAGTTGGCGGACCCGGGCGGTCAGTTCCAGGCCGTCCATCTCCGGCATCAGCCAGTCGGCCAGGAGCACGCTGACCGGGCGTTGTTCGAGCTGCTGCAGGGCCTCGCTGGCGCTGCTGGCGAAGCGGATGTCCTGGTAGCCGGCCTGGCTGAGGGCGCGGCCGATCATGGCGCTGGAAAACTTGGCGTCGTCGACGACCAGGATGCTGAGATCGGGGTTGGGCATGAACGGACTCGAGAAGAGGATGGGCGCCGGTACGCTGCCGGCAAGGGCCCGGTTCGTCGCGGGAGGCCGGGTCCCGGCCGCGGTCGCGCGCGCCATCGGGAAGAAATCGTCGGTCTCCGCCACACCGGCGGGCATTCGCTCGCTAGGGCTCGGTTATAATGGGCGGGCATTTTTTACCGTCAAGCCAGGCGCGGTTCCGTCTGTGAACCCTGTCGCGCCGTCCATCTGGAGAGATGACATGCCTTCGTTCGACGTGGTGTCCGAACTGGACAAACACGAGTTGACCAACGCCGTGGACAACGCCATCAAGGAACTGGATCGCCGTTTCGACCTGAAAGGCAAATGCAGTTTCGAAGCCAAGGACAAGTCGGTGACCCTCACCGCCGAAGCCGATTTCATGCTCGAGCAGATGCTCGACATCCTGCGTTCCAACCTGGTCAAGCGCAAGGTCGACAGCCAGTGCATGGAGATCAAGGATGCCTACCCGTCGGGCAAGGTGGTCAAGCAGGACGTCAACTTCCGCGAGGGCATCGACAAGGACCTGGCGAAGAAGATCGTTGGTCTGATCAAGGAGCGCAAGCTCAAGGTCCAGGCCGCCATCCAGGGCGAGCAGGTGCGCGTCACCGGCAAGAAGCGTGACGATCTGCAGGAGGCCATCGCCCTGCTGCGCGGCGAATCCCTCGGCATGCCGTTGCAGTTCACCAACTTCCGCGATTGACGAGGTTTTTCGGAACCTCTCGCCATCCCGGGCATCGCAATAGGGAGTAGCGCCGCCGCGACCTCTCCCGCGTTGTCCGCCCCTGTCGGCGCAGCGTCGGTTCGTCCGCGCTGCGCCGATTCGTATCCAGGCCCGGAAACGTCGCCCCACGGCGTCCGGGCAGGAATCTGCAAGCCCGTCCCGTTTCCGTTGCGGAAGGGAGGGGTGTTTTTTCGAGAAATGGAGGTAATGCATGGAATTGAACTACGACCGACTGGTGCAGCAGACCGAGTCCTGGCTGCCGATCGTGCTGGAGTACAGCGGCAAGGTCGCCCTGGCGCTGCTGACCCTGGCGATCGGCTGGTGGCTGATCAACACCCTGACCGGCCGGGTCGGCGGCCTGCTCGCCAGGCGCAGCGTCGACCGCACCCTGCAAGGCTTCGTCGGCAGCCTGGTGAGCATCGTCCTGAAGATCCTGCTGGTGGTCAGCGTGGCTTCCATGATCGGCATCCAGACCACCAGCTTCGTCGCCGCCATCGGCGCCGCCGGCCTGGCCATCGGCCTGGCCCTGCAGGGCAGCCTGGCTAACTTCGCCGGCGGCGTGCTGATCCTGCTGTTCCGCCCGTTCAAGGTCGGCGACTGGATCGAGGCACAGGGCGTGGCCGGCACCGTGGATTCGATCCTGATCTTCCACACCGTGCTGCGTAGCGGCGACAACAAGCGGATCATCGTGCCCAACGGGGCGCTGTCCAACGGAACGGTGACCAACTACTCCGCCGAGCCGCTGCGCAAGGTGATCTTCGACGTCGGCATCGACTACGACGCCGATCTGAAGAATGCGCAGAACATTCTCCTGGCCATGGCCGACGATCCGCGGGTTCTGAAGGACCCGGCACCGGTGGCGGTGGTTTCCAATCTCGGCGAAAGCGCGATTACCCTGTCCCTGCGGGTCTGGGTGAAGAACGCCGACTACTGGGACGTGATGTTCATGTTCAACGAAAAGGCCCGCGACGCGCTGGGCAAGGAAGGTATCGGCATTCCCTTCCCGCAGCGGGTGGTCAAGGTTGTGCAGGGCGCGATGGCCGACTGAAGTCCGTGCGATCCACGAAAAAGGCCGGCGAATGCCGGCCTTTTTCATTCTCGCCTCAGTGCTGCTCGGCGTTCTGGTGTCCCGGCGCCGGCGTCTCGCTGGACGGCGCGCGGCGCAGCCACAACCAGCCGATCAGCAGCAGGGTGGGAATGCCCATCACCGCGGTGACGTAGAAGAAGTGCTCGTAGCCGAGGCTCTCGACCATGGTTCCGGAGTAGCCGCCGATGAAGCGCGGCAGCAGGAGCATGGTCGAGCTGAGCATGGCGTACTGGGTGGCGGAGAACTTCAGGTTGGTCAGGCTCGACAGGTAGGCGACGAAGGCCGAGGCGGCGAGGCCGCCGCTGAAGTTGTCGAGGGTGATGGTCATCACCAGCATCAGCACGTGCGGCTCGAGCGCCATCACCAGGCTGATCACGTCATGGCTGGGCAGGGCCTCGGCGTGCAGCGGGCCGAGCTGGGCGAGCATGGCGAACAGCAGGTTGGTGGCAGCCGAAGCGGCACCGCCGATGAACAGGATGGAGAGAATGCTGAAGCGGGCGATCAGCACCCCGCCGGCGGCGGCGCCGATCAGGGTCATGAGTACGCCGAAGACCTTGCTGACACTGGCGATGACTTCCTTGGAGAAGCCCATGTCGATGTAGAAGACCCCGGCCATCACCCCCATCACCGTGTCCGACAGGCGATAGGTGGAGATCAGGCCGAGCAGCAGCAGGGCCTGCCAGCGATAGCGCTGGACGAACTCGGTGATCGGCGTCAGCACGGGGGCCATCAGCAGGCGTCCGGGTGCCGACAGGCAGGACGCGGCGATCAGCAGGAACAGCGTGCCGCGCGGCCAGGCGCCGGAGTAGTAGGCGCGGCACATGGCGGTGACGGTGACGAGGAGGATGATCAGCACCATCACCGAGACCGCCTGGTGGACGAAATCGAACAGCGGCACTTCCTTGCCGCGCGCCGCCACCAGCAGCGGCCTGCGCACGGTGGCGAGCAGTTCGCGGACCGGGCGGATCTGCTGGCGTCCCCACGGCGACAGGCAGATCCCCATGAGCAGCGCGTAGAGGCCGGCGCGCGGCCAGGCGCGGTCGAGGAGGGCGGTGATCATCGCCGGCAGCGAGATCAGCAGGATCAACAGCAGGAGCACCGAGAGCAGTTGGTGGTTGAAGTCGAAACGCGACGGGTTGACGTGGATCGGCACGTCCACCGCCGGCTCGCGGATCAGCAGGCTGGTGACCAGCCCAGGCAGGATCAGCAGGGCGAACAACGCATAGGTCAGGCCCCAGGCCGACTGGCTGTAGTTGAGGCTGGTGGAGCCGAACCATTCGGCGAGAATCAGCGCGCCGGCGCTGGCCAGCAGGATCGCCGCGCGGTAGCCGGTCATGTAGCAGGCAGCGAGGGCGGCCTGGCGGCTATCCTCGGCGATTTCCAGGCGGTAGGCGTCGATCGCGATGTCCTGGGTGGCGGAGGCGAACGCCACCAGCAGGGCCAGGCCGATCAGCCAGGGCAGGTGGCTCTGCGGATTGCACAGGGCCATGCCGAGCAGTCCCAGGGCGATCAGCACCTGCGAGAACACCAGCCAGGAACGGCGCCGGCCGAGACGGCCGACGAAGGGCAGGCGCCACTGGTCGAGCATCGGCGACCAGACCCACTTGAAGGCGTACACCAGCCCCAGCCAACTGGCGAAACCGATGGTATCCCGCGCCACGCCGGCTTCGCGCAGCCACACCGACAGGGTGTTGAACACCAGCATGGTCGGCAGGCCGGCGGCGAAGCCGAGCAGCAGGAGGGCCAGGCTGGCGGGAGACTTGTAGGCGACCAGGGCCTCTCGCCAGGATTGCTGAGTCATGGGGTAACCGTTCCGCAAAAAATAACGCGCACTCTAACCGCTCTACTTCGCTGTAAGCCAGCCATGCCGACGTATGTCCACCCTGTCGTTGTGCAGGAGAACGCCTTCCTCGCGCAAGCGTGCGCGTTGTTCGCGACCGCCGGGACTGTCCGCCGGCAGGCTGATGCGACCGCCGGCGCCGAGAACCCGATGCCAGGGCAGGCGGGTATCCACCGGCAACTGGCTGAGCGTCCTGCCGACCCAGCGGGCGGCGCGGCCTAGGCCGGCCAGTTCGGCCAGTTGCCCGTAGCTGACCACCTGCCCCGGCGGCACCTGCGCCAGCACCAGGTACAGGGCCTCGCGGCGCGCCTGGGCACTTGCCGGGTCGCTGCCGGCCCATGCATGCTCATCGGTTTTCCCTTTCCTGTCCGCCTTGTGAACGCCCATGTCGCTCAGAGCCCTCTGTTCAATCGTCGTGATGCTCCTGGCCGGCCCCGCGCTGGCCGACACCGTATGGCTGGACAACGGCGACCGCCTGTCCGGCGAGATCGTGCTGATGGACGGCGGCAAGCTGGCGCTGAAGACCCGTTATGCCGGCCAGGTGCTGATCGATTGGAAGGATATCGACACCATCAGTTCCGACAAACCCCTGCTGATCAAGCAGCAGGGCGTATCCGGGCAGCGTAGCCGAACCCTGGAGGCGGCGGGCAAGGGCATGGTGCGGATCGTCGATGGCGGCAGCCATACCGTCCCGCTGGCCAGTATTCGCCAGATGGTGCCGCCGCGACCGCTGGTGGAGGACCTGGTCTGGGAGGGCAATCTCGACGTCAAGCTGGATAGCAAGCGCAACGACAGCGACAAGGACGAATGGAAGCTCAAGGGCGATACCCGGCTTCGCCACGGTGCCTGGCGCCACGTGCTGGCGGGGGAAGTGGAGCGGGAAAAGAAGGACGGGCGCAAGGTCGAGGACAACTGGGAGCTGGACTACGACCTCGATCGCTTCTTCGACGAACACTGGTTCTGGCGCGGCAGCTATTCGCAGAAGCACGATGCGATCGACAACCTGGAGCGCCAGAGCGCGCTGGGAACCGGCCCCGGCTACCAGTTCTGGGACGACGAACTCGGGCGTTTCGACCTGGTCGCCGAGATCAGTCGCTGGCAACTGGAGTGGCGCGATCAGCCGCGCGAGGATTTCACCTCCTATTCGCTGGAGTGGGACTACAAGCGGCTGCTCGCCGGCACCCGGCTGGAGCTGTACAGCAAGGGGACCGTGCTGGTTCCCGGCATCGAGCGGATCGACTACCTGCTCGACAGCGAATACGGCCTGCGCTATCGCCTGAACAGTTGGGCGCGTCTTTCGTTCCTCTATGAACTGGACCAGTTGCGCACCGAGGGGGGCACCCAGTCCGACCGGCATTACCTGATCGGGGTCGGCGTCGGCTGGTGACGCGGCTCACCTTTCGGTCGATCCGGCTGAACTTTACCGCCCGTGCCCCGGTCCTTGCTCTGCCGCCCGGCATTTGGATAATGCCGGCCTCTTCGAACCCAACTCAGTTGATTTGTGCTCATGTTGTCGAGAATCCTGCTGTGCCTCGCTGCCCTTGCAAGTTCCACCTCTGCCCTTGCCGATACGGTCTGGATGAAGAACGGTGACCGCCTTACCGGCAAGATCACCCTGTTCGACGGCGGCAAGCTGCTGCTGAAGACCGACTATGGCGGCGACATCACGCTCAAGTGGGACAAGATCTCCACCTTCGAGAGCGAGCAGAACCTGCTGGTCAAGCAGGATGCCGAGACTGGCGAGCACTCCAAGGGCATCAAGGCCGCCGGGCCGGGCCAGGTGACCCTGGTCAACGGCGAGCCGAAGACCGTGGAGCTGGCCAGCATCCAGCAGATGATGCCGCCCAAGCCGATCCTCCAGGACTGGGTATGGAACGGCAACGTCGATTTCTCGCTGGACCGCAAGCAGGCCGAGAACGATGTGTCCGACTACGACATCGATTTCAAGACCAACGCCCGCCACGGACTCTGGCGCCACAACGTGCAGGGCGAGTACAACCGCGAGAAGAAGAACGGCCAGGTCAGCACCGACAATTATTCCGGCCAGTACGCGCTGGACCGCTTCATCGACGACCACTGGTTCTGGCAGGGCCAGGTCGCCTACAAGCGCGACATGATCGAGGACCTGGCGAAGAAGCGTACCGTCGGTACCGGCCCCGGCTACCAGTTCTGGGACAACGAGCTGGGCGCGTTCTCCATCGCCACCCTGGTCAACCGCAACGACTACGAGTTCGCCGATGGCGAGAAGGAGCACTTCTATTCGTCGAGCTTCAAGTGGGACTACAACCGCTACCTGCTGGCCAAGCAGTTCGAGCTGTTCACCAACGGCGAGGTCAGCAAGCCGCTGCAATCCGGCCTGGACTACGAGCTGCAGACCGAGGCGGGGATCCGCTACAAGCTGACCAGCTGGGCTTCGCTGAGCATGAAGGCGGAATGGGACAAGTTCAGCGGCAACGACGGCAACGTCAACCAGCGCCGCTATACCTTCGGCCTCGGGGTCGGCTGGTAAGCCGGCCTGCACGAAAAAGCCCCGCGATAGCGGGGCTTTTTCCTTGCGGGGCCGGGGCCTACAGGCGCAGGCCGCCGTCCAGTTCGAGAACGCGGCCGGTGTAGTAGTCGTTCTCGAAGATGTAGGCCACCGAGTGGGCGATCTCCACCGGCTTGCCCATACGCTTGAGGGGGATGCCGGCGGTCATCTTCTCCAGCGCCTCGGGTTTCATCCCGGCGGTCATCTCGGTCTCGATGAAGCCCGGCGCCACGCCGGCCACGCGGATGCCGTAGCGCGCCAGTTCCTTCGCCCAGACCACGGTATCCGCGGCCACCCCGGCCTTGGCTGCCGAGTAGTTGGCCTGGCCCATGTTGCCGGCGCGGGAGATCGAGGAAATGTTGACGATCGCGCCTTCGTTCTTCAGCTCGATCATCTTCGCCGCCACTTCGCGGGTGCAGAGGAACACACCGGTGAGGTTGACGTCGATCACCGATTGCCATTGGGCCAGGCTCATCTTGCTCAACTGGCCGTCCTTGACCTTGATGGTCAGGCCGTCGCGGAGGATGCCGGCGTTGTTGACCAGGCCGTTGATCGCGCCGAAGTCGCTGGCGACCTGGGCCACCATGTGGGTAACCTGTTCCTCGTCCGCCACGTTGCACACGTAGGCGCGAGCGTCGCCGCCGGCGGCCTTGCAGGCAGCGACGGCTTCGTCGAGACGTTCGCGGTTGAGATCGACCAGGGCCAGCCTGGCGCCCTTGCCGGCGAGATATTCGCCCATTGCCCGGCCGAGCCCCTGGCAGCCGCCGGTGATGATGATGACCTTGTCTTTCAATTGCATTGCTTGGAACCCCACGAGCAGTTTCTGGAAGCGGACCTTGCCGGCACCTGCGAACGCACTTTGATATGCCCGTCCGTTTACGACGGATTCTATGCAAGGAGTCATAAATTGAGCGTTGAAGCTGCAAAGAATGCCCGAGAATTGCTGCTCAAGGAATACCGTGCGGTCCTTTCCACCCACTCGAAGAAATGGCCGGGCTTTCCTTTCGGCTCGGTGGTTCCCTATTGCCTGGATGCCGAAGGCCGGCCGCTGATCCTGATCAGCCGGATCGCCCAGCACACCCACAACCTGCAGGCGGACCCGCGCTGCTCGATGCTGGTAGGCGAGCGCGGCGCCGAGGATATCCAGGCTGTCGGCCGCCTCACCCTACTGGCCGAGGCGCGGCAATTGGCGGAGGAGGAGGTCGCCGCGGCGGCCGAGCGTTACTACCGCTATTTCCCCGAGTCCGCCGACTACCATCGGGTCCACGATTTCGACTTCTGGGTGCTGCAGCCGGTCCAGTGGCGTTTCATCGGCGGTTTCGGCGCGATCCACTGGCTGGCCGCCGAGCGCGTGCCGCTGGCCAATCCGTTCGCCGGAGAAGCCGAGCGCGGCATGGTCGAGCACATGAACAGCGACCACGCCGCCGCCATCGCCCACTATGTGGAACTGGCCGGACTGCCGGCGCATGCCGCGGCGCAGCTGGCGGGAATTGATACAGAAGGTTTCCACCTGCGCATCGGCCAGGGCCTGCACTGGCTGCCGTTCCCCGCCGCCTGCGGCAACCCCGGGGCCGTGCGCCAGGCGCTGGTGCAATTGGCCAGGGCCGAGCGCTGGCCTACCGTCGAGCCGGAGCAGGGTTGAATTCTTCCCCGGCTGGCGCCAACTACTGGTGGTACCGGGGGCAAACGGGCCCCGCCAAGGACTCTGAAATGCGCGCTTTCCTCTTTCTGCTGTTGCTCTTCCCGCTGGTCGAGCTGGCCGTCCTGATCAAGGTCGGCAGTGTCATCGGGGTCGGCTGGACCCTGTTCCTGATCGTCGCCAGCGCCTTCATCGGTGCTGCATTGTTGCGCGTGGCCGGCGTGGCCACCGCCTGGCGCGCCCGCGAACGACTGGCCCGTGGCGAACTGCCGGAGCAGGAAATGCTCGAAGGCCTGTTGATCGCCGTCGGCGGCGGCCTGCTGATGCTGCCGGGTTTCATCAGCGACATCTTCGGCATCCTCTGCCTGATTCCTTTCACCCGTCGCCTGATGCTCGGCGGCCTGCGCCGCCGCGTCGAACAGCAGGCGCTGCGCCGGCGCGCCTTCGCCGACGACCTGAACGCCCGCTACGGACAGGGTCCGTCGCGGCCGAACGTCATCGAGGGCGAGTACGAGCGCCGCGACGATTCGCGCAACTGAAAAAAAATTTCACTGCATGCCCTTGAAATGGCTTGTGGCGACCTTATGTAACGGTCACCGCAAGGTCCCTGCCACAAGGGCAGGCTGTCTTACGCGGCTCGCGCGTCGAGTCGCAACCCGGCAACGCCGGCTTCAACAAAACCCGCCGGACTTCGATCCGGCCGTTGGAAACCACTGTTTGGGAGAGTTACGACTATGAAGCTTCGTCCTCTGCATGATCGCGTCGTTATCCGTCGCAGCGAGGAAGAGACCAAGACCGCAGGCGGCATCGTGCTGCCGGGTTCCGCCGCCGAGAAGCCGAACCGCGGTGAAGTGGTAGCCGTAGGTACCGGTCGTGTACTGGACAACGGCGAAGTGCGCGCTCTGGCAGTGAAGGTGGGCGACAAGGTGGTCTTCGGGCCTTACTCCGGCAGCAACGCCATCAAGGTCGATGGCGAGGAACTGCTGGTGATGGGCGAGTCCGAAATCCTCGCCGTCCTGGAAGACTGATCGGTCTCACCACTCCGTTTTCACCGAATTCGATTTAGAGGAAAGAGAACATGGCTGCCAAAGAAGTTAAGTTCGGCGATTCCGCTCGCAAGAAAATGCTGGTCGGCGTGAACGTGCTGGCCGATGCCGTCAAGGCCACCCTCGGCCCGAAAGGCCGCAACGTGGTTCTGGACAAGTCCTTCGGCGCTCCGACCATCACCAAGGACGGCGTTTCCGTCGCCAAGGAAATCGAGCTGAAAGACAAGTTCGAGAACATGGGCGCGCAACTGGTGAAAGACGTTGCCTCCAAGGCCAACGACGCTGCCGGTGACGGCACCACCACCGCGACCGTCTTGGCCCAGGCCATCGTCAACGAAGGCCTGAAGGCCGTTGCCGCCGGCATGAACCCGATGGACCTGAAGCGTGGCATCGACAAGGCCACCGTGGCTATCGTCGCCCAGCTGAAAGAGCTGGCCAAGCCCTGCGCCGACACCAAGGCCATCGCCCAGGTAGGCACCATCTCCGCCAACTCCGACGAGTCCATCGGCCAGATCATTGCCGAAGCCATGGAAAAAGTCGGTAAAGAAGGCGTGATCACCGTCGAGGAAGGCTCGGGCCTGGAAAACGAACTGTCCGTCGTCGAAGGCATGCAGTTCGATCGTGGCTACCTGTCCCCCTACTTCGTGAACAAGCCGGACACCATGGCTGCCGAACTGGATAGCCCGCTGCTGCTGCTGGTCGACAAGAAGATCTCCAACATCCGCGAAATGTTGCCGGTGCTGGAAGCCGTCGCCAAGGCCGGCCGTCCGCTGCTGATCGTCGCCGAGGACGTCGAGGGCGAAGCCCTGGCCACCCTGGTGGTGAACAACATGCGTGGCATCGTCAAGGTCGCGGCTGTCAAGGCTCCGGGCTTCGGCGATCGCCGCAAGGCCATGCTGCAGGACATCGCCATCCTCACCGGCGGTACCGTGATCAGCGAAGAAGTCGGCCTGAGCCTGGAAGGCGCTACCCTGGAGCACCTGGGCAACGCCAAGCGCGTCGTGATCAACAAGGAAAACACCACCATCATCGATGGCGCCGGTGTGCAGGCTGATATCGAAGCCCGCGTCCTGCAGATCCGCAAGCAGATCGAGGAAACCACTTCCGACTACGACCGCGAGAAGCTGCAAGAGCGCCTGGCCAAGCTGGCCGGCGGTGTTGCCGTGATCAAGGTAGGCGCTGCCACCGAAGTCGAGATGAAAGAGAAGAAAGCCCGCGTCGAAGACGCCCTGCACGCTACCCGTGCAGCGGTGGAAGAGGGCGTGGTTCCCGGCGGCGGCGTAGCCCTGGTTCGTGCCCTGCAAGCCATCGAAGGCCTGAAGGGTGACAACGAGGAGCAGAACGTCGGTATCGCCCTGCTGCGTCGCGCCGTCGAATCGCCGCTGCGCCAGATCGTGGCCAACGCCGGCGACGAGCCGAGCGTAGTGGTCGACAAGGTCAAGCAGGGTTCCGGCAACTACGGCTTCAACGCTGCTACCGGCGTGTACGGCGACATGATCGAGATGGGCATCCTGGACCCGGCCAAGGTCACTCGTTCCGCTCTGCAGGCTGCGGCCTCCATCGGCGGTCTGATGATCACCACCGAAGCCATGGTTGCCGAGATCGTGGAAGACAAGCCGGCCATGGGCGGCATGCCTGACATGGGCGGCATGGGCGGCATGGGCGGCATGATGTAAGCCGACCGGCCCCTGTGGTTGGAAAAGCCCCGCTTCGGCGGGGCTTTTTTATTCCTCAGTGCGGGCAGTCCTGGCGGTAGCCCGGCAGCTCCCTTGCCGCCGGTTCGCAGGCCAGGCGCAGTGCCTGCTTCAGGTCGTCGGGCAGAGTGGCGCGGCTGATCGGCCGCCAGTGCATGCGTTCGCCGAAATAGCGCGCCCAGTGGAATTCGATGAAATAGCTCTGCCGATCCTTGTCGAAGGCGTTCTCGTCCTCGGCGTAGCCGGCCAGGGCGCGGTAGGGATCGTCGCCAAGCCCGGCGAGAGCGTTCGGCAGGGCCTCGGGCGGGATCTCCGCGCCACGCGCATCGTGCAGCCAGACCCAGTGGTTTTCCTGCATCTTCTCCCAGAAGTCGCTGGCCTGGGGTAGCCGGCCGATCACCTTCACCGGCACGCCCTGTTTCGGGTCCAGGCGCCAGAGCGCGCTACTCAGGTGATGGCGATCGGTGAGGTAGAAGCGGCCGCCGGGGCCGATCACCACCGGAATCTCCTTCTTGCGCAAGTAGCGCTCGAGAGCCTTGGGCTTCTTCCCGGCGAGCTTGGCCTGGTCATCCTCGACCTGCAGCAGGCCGACATTCTGCTGGGTCGGGTGGAGAGCCGCGAGCGGCAGCTCGCACCAGCTACCGACGGAGGTTTGCGGCGAGCAATCCTCGGCCTGGGCGGTGGCGGACAGGAACAGGCAACAAAGCAGCAGGACTGGGCGCATGGGGGCTCCGGCGAAGGAAGGGGAAAGGTTCCCTAGACTGGCACGCTTCGGGCGATCCGGCGTACTCCGGCCTTTGATAGGTGCCTCGCTTTGTGCCAATCTTGCCGACAGGAGATGGCATTCCTCCTTCAACCGCCCCTGGGGCTGATGATGCCTACGCATGAACCTGGAAAGGCGCGTAGGCGCTCGCCTGCCGCCTGTCCGAATCGCTCCTACAAGGACAGGACTATGTGGAAATCCATTCTCGCCATCGCCCTCGGCGCCGCCCTGGGGGCGTTGCTGCGCTGGTTCCTCGGGCTCAAGCTGAACAGCCTGCTGCCCAGCATTCCCCCCGGCACGCTGCTGGCCAACCTGGTCGGCGGCTATGTCATCGGCGCGGCGATTGCCTATTTCGCCCAGGCGCCGGGCATCGCTCCGGAATGGCGGCTACTGATCATCACCGGGTTCTGCGGCGGCCTGACCACTTTCTCCACCTTTTCCGCCGAGGTCGTCAGCCTGCTTCAGGAGGGCCGCCTGGGCTGGGCCGCCGGGGCCATCGCGACGCACGTCAGCGGCTCGTTGCTGATGACCCTGCTGGGGTTGTTCTCGATGAACTGGATGCTGGGCAAATAGCGCAGCGGGAGGACCGACCATGCAAGGCTATCAACTGACCTTCATCACCCAGCAGGGGCGCCGCCACCAGGGCCAGCCGATCTGCGACTGGCTGCTGGAAGAGGCGCGCCGCCTGGGCGTGCGCGGTGCCACCGCGCTGGCTGCCAGCGAAGGCTTCGGCCAGAGCGGCCGGCTGCATTCGATGCACTTCTTCGAGCTGGCCGACCAGCCGCAGGAAATCCTCATGGCGGTCGATCCCGAGCAGTCAGAACGGCTGTTCGAGTCGATCCGCCAGGCCGGCGTGCGGCTGTTCTACATGAAGGTGCCCATCGAGTTCGGCGTGCTGGGAGCGGACGAATCGTCTTCCTGAACGCGGTTTTCGTCGGCGCCGCCGTTGCGCTGTCCCCGCGTCTCCGGTCGGTAGAGCATCAGGCGGTACAGGCCGAGGCAGATCAGCCAGTCGAACAGCATCGTCCACAGGTTGTGCGAGAGGAAGTGCGCACCTTGCAGCATGCGCGACAGCGATAGCAGACAGCCCATGGCGAAGGCGAAGGCCAGGGCGTAGCGCGCCAGCCTGGGCTTGCGGTCGCGCAGGGCGAAGAACAGCGCGAACAGGACGAATCCGGACGATGCGTGCCCGCCCGGCCAGCAGCGTCCGGGGTGCTCGGTCGGCGGCCGTGGGCTGAGCAGCGAACTATAGGTTTCCTCGCCGCCGAACTGCGCCAGGCTCCAGGGGCACTGCACGGCGGTGAGCGCCTTGAGCGGAGTGACTATGCTGGCTGCAAGGCTCATGGCGAGGAACACATAGGCCAGCGGCCTGCTCAGTGCGCGCCATGGCCGGTGGAACAGTCCGGCGATGGAGACCAGCAGGCCGAGGACGCTGATGGCGATCACCAGTTGCTTGACCCGGTCGTGCAGGATGTTCTCCAGGAACCAACTGTGCCGGCCGATGAAGCCGGCGCCCGGGTCGTACATCAGGTTGGCCAGGGCGAGGTCGAGGGTCACCGGCTCGAAGGCCAGCAGCAGTGCCGCCAGGCCCAGCGGCAGGGCGAGGAACAGCCAGGGGTTGAATGGACGGGAAGGGGAATGGACGGCGGCCTGGGTCATGCGATCTCCAACGCTGGCGTTGACGTTCTCTTGACTTCGACGCTGGTTAAATCCACCGCCGGGGTTCGTGCGCATCCGCAAAGCCGCTATGATCGGCGGCCATGGAAGACGCCATGCAGTCTCTGGTGGCGAGCGTAGAGCCGGTGTGAATCGCCGGTGAAGAATCCGTAAATGCGCGAGAGGCGCTCAATCGGTCTTCCTGCGAAGGAGTGGGACATGCGAATACTGGTGGTCGAAGACAACCGCGACATCCTGGCCAACCTGGCCGATTACCTGTCGCTCAAGGGCTATACCGTGGATTGCGCGCAGGACGGGCTGTCCGGCCTGCACCTGGCGGCCACCGAGCACTACGACCTGATCGTGCTCGACGTGATGCTGCCGGGAATCGACGGCTATGCCCTGTGCCGGCGCCTGCGCGAAGACGCACGGCGCGACACCCCGGTGATCATGCTCACCGCCCGCGACCAGTTGGACGATCGCCTGCAGGGGTTTCGTTCCGGAGCCGACGATTACCTGGTCAAGCCCTTCGCCCTTTCCGAACTTTCCGCACGCATCGAGGCGGTGCTGCGTCGCGCCCAGGGTGGCGGCCGCCGCGAGCTGAGCGTGGCCGATCTCAGCTATGACCTGGACACCCTGGAGGTCAAGCGCGCGGGCAAGTCGCTCAAGCTCAATCCGATCGGCCTAAAGCTGCTCGCAGTGCTGATGCAGAAGAGCCCCCATGTGGTGCGCCGGGATGCCCTGGAAGAAGCGGTCTGGGGCGACGACTGCCCGGACAGTGACAGCCTGCGCAGCCACGTCCATCAACTCCGTCAGGTGATCGACAAGCCATTCTCCGTGGCCTTGCTGCATACGGTGCATGGCGTCGGCTACCGCCTGGCGGAGGAGCCGAATGGAGTATAAGCAGAGCCTCGCCCGCCGGATCGTCATCGCCTTCATGCTGATGACGGTCGCCGTGGGGGGACTGTTCTCCGCCGGCATCGTCGGCGTGGTCCACATCATCGAGGAGCGCCTGATTTCCCGCGACCTGGGCGGCGAGCTGGAGCGCATCCTGCGCGACGACCTGGCCCAGGGACGCAACCCGGTGCTCGATCCCGGCATGCGCTTCTTCATCAGCGACGGCCAGGGCTCCTACGCCATGCCGCCGGCGCTGGACCAACTGGATGTCGGTTTCCACGAAGTGTTCGAGGGCGACTTGTCGTTCCATGCGCTGGTGCGCGACATCGATGGTCGCCGCTTCGTCCTGCTGCAGGACCAGAGCGATTTCGAAGCGCGCGAGCAGGTGCTCTACGCCTCGGTGCTGACCGGCTACGTGCTGAGCATCGCCCTGGCCGGCCTGCTTGGCTGGATGCTCGCGCGCAAGGTGATGGAGCCGGTGGTGCGCCTGGCGCGCCAGGTGCGGCATCGCGAACAGTTGCTCGGTCTGGCGCCGCCGTTGGCGCCGGACTACGCCAACGACGAGGTCGGCGAGCTGGCCGCTTCCTTCGACGAGACCCTTGGCCGCCTGCGCGACGCGCTCAAGCGCGAGCAATTGTTCACCAGCGACGTCAGTCATGAGTTGCGTACGCCGTTGATGGTCATCGCCACCTCATGCGAACTGCTGGCCGAAGAACCCAGCCTCGGCCCGCGCGCCCGTGGCCAACTGGAGCGGATGACCAAGGCCACCGAGGAGATGCGCGACCTGGTGCAAACCTTCCTGTTGCTGGCGCGTGCGCAGAAGGGCGAGGAAAGCCTGGCGCCCCACGGTAGCCTGGAGAGCATCGCCGACGACCTGGTCCAGGTCTGGCGCGAACAGGTCGAAGCGCGAGGACTGACCCTGCACTACCGCAACGAAGGCGCCTGCGCCGGCCAGTTCAACGCGCCACTGCTGCGCGCGGTGATGGGCAACCTGTTGCGCAACGCGACCCACTACACCGATGCCGGGAGCATCACGCTGACCCTCGACGAGCATGGTTTCAGCGTCGAGGACACCGGGGCGGGCGTCCCGGAAGAACAACGCGAACGCATTTTCATGCCCTTCGTTCGCGGCAGTTCCAGCTCCGGGCGCGGCGAAGGCCTTGGCCTCGGGCTCTCGCTGGTGAAGCGGATCTGCGCGGCCGAGGGCTGGAGCGTAACCCTCAGCGCGGTGGAGCCGCACGGCTGCCGGTTCGAAGTTTTACTCGATGTTGCTTGACGAAAAATTCACCACCCCTTGACCCGAGCTTGACGGCTGGATTCATACCGTTCGTCTCATGAATCCTGGAGTTCCCGTCATGAACAATCCGCCTGTCGACCTCGACTTTTCTCACAAGTATGATCGCGAGCATGCTGAGGCCTACCTGAAGAAGCATCAGGACGGCCTCGCCCGGAAACTTTCCCACCGGCGCGACGTCCAACTCGCCCGGCACGCGCTGAAGCTCGCGGGGCAGCCCAACCTGGTGCTCGACCTGCCCTGCGGCGCCGGACGCTTCTGGCCGCTGCTGGCGGAAAAGGACAACCGGGTGATCATCGGCGCCGACAATTCCGCGGACATGCTGGCGGTCGCCTGCGCCGGCCAGCCGGACGGTGTAGTGAAACGGGTACGGCCCTTGCAGACTTCCGCTTTCGCCATCGACCTGCCGGACAGCTCGGTGGACAATATCTTCTGCATGCGGCTGCTCCACCACATCGGCGAGGCGGACGATCGACGCGTCCTGCTCCGCGAGTTTCACCGGGTCACGCGGGACAGCGTGATTCTTTCCCTCTGGGTCGATGGCAATTTCAAGGCCTGGAAGCGTAGGCGCATGGAGGCACGGCGGGTAGCGAACGGGGAACAGACCGGCTACCAGAACCGCTTCGTGTTACCAGCCGAAACGGTCGAGCGCGAGTTCCGCGACGCCGGCTTCGTCGTCCAGAAGCATCTCGATTTCATCCCGCTGTATCACATGTGGCGGGTCTATATCTTGCGAAAGGAATAACGATGGCTCCCGATCTGGCATCCCTGCAACGTATCTCCGGCGACTCCGCCATCGACCAGTGGTTGCAGGTACCCGGCAGCTGGGTCGAGGAGCCCAACGAGCGCCGCGGCGGGGCGAGCGGCGTGCAGCGGGTGTACACCGGCGATGGACGGCTGCTCTATCGCAAGCAGCAGACCGGCCACGTCTACCGCGACTGGCAGCGCCCTTTCGGCTATCCCACCGCCATGCGCGAGCGCGATGCGCTACGGGCCTTCGAGTCGCTCGGTATACGCGTGCCGCGCCTGATCTATTCCGGCTGCCGCAAGGTCGACGGGCAATGGCAGGCGCTGCTGGTGACCGAAGCCCTGGAGGGTTTCTCCAGCCTCGACGAGTGCTATGCGCGCGGTGACCAGGACCGCTGGGGCGAAGCGAAGCACCAAAGAATTCTGCAACAAATCGGCGCTACCATTGCCCGGATGAATCTCGCCCACTGGCAGCACGGTTGTCTCTATCCGAAGCACATCTTCGTCCGCGTCGAGGGTGAGGCCATCGAAGTAGCGCTGATCGACCTGGAGAAGAGCCGCCGCCGCCTTACGGTGAACAAGGCGTCCCAGCACGACCTGAAGCAGTTGAAGCGCCGTTCGTCGTGGACTGGCGCGCAGTGGCAAGCCTTCATCTATGGTTACCAGACGGCGTTTGGCAGCGCCATCAAAGGGTTGCAGACATGAAATTAGAAATCACTCGAGGTTTGTTGCTGGTCGGCGCTCTCGCCGTGGCTACAGCCGCGGCTGCCGCCTGGCACGAACCCGCGCCGAACGTGGTGCAGATGAGCGGCGGTCATGAGTACTGCCCGACGCCTTCGGCGCTCAAGGCCGAGCGGCCGACGCGTCAGGAGGTCCAGCCGAACAAGGACATCCTGCTGCTGATGTTCGGTCTTTCCCAGGGGGGAGCCAGCCTGTCGCGCTGAGTCTCCTTGTCGAAAAAGCCCCGCCTTGGCGGGGCTTTTTCATGGGCGATGAGATCGTCGGAGGCATGGGCCGAATAAGGACCAGGCCTCATGCGCCACCCTGCCGCAGCGCGCCAGGCTTGCCCTAGGCGACCTGGAACACGTGCTTGAGGTAGTGGATGAAGTCAGGGTCCCGGCATTGCGCCTTGCCGGACGTATCGGAGATCTTCGCCACCGGATGGCCGTTGCAGGCGCTCATCTTCACCACGATGTTCATCGGCTCGACGCCCGGCAGGTCGCAGGTGAAATGCGTGCCTATGCCGAAGCTGACGTTGATCCGGCCCTGCAGCGCGCGATAGATCTTCAGGGCCCGCGGCAGGTCGAGGCCGTCGGAGAACACCAGGGTCTTGGTCAGCGGGTCGATGCCCAGCTTGAGGTAGTGGGCGATGGTCTTTTCCGCCCACAGCAATGGGTCGCCCGAGTCGTGGCGGAGGCCGTCGAAGAGCTTGGCGAAATAGAGGTCGAAGTCGCGCAGGAAGGCATCGGTGGTGATGCAGTCGGTCAGCGCGATGCCGAGCAGCCCACGGTATTCGCGGACCCAGCAGTCCAACGCGGCACTCTGGCTGTCGATCAGGCGCGGACCGAGCTGCTGGTGGGCCATCAGCCATTCGTGGGCCATGGTGCCGAGGGGCTTGAGGTCGAGCTTGCGTGCCAGGTGGACGTTGCTGGTGCCGACGAAGCAGCCCGGAAAGTCCTCCTTCAGACCGCTCACCACCGCCTCGTGGACCCGATAGGAGAAGCGGCGGCGGGTACCGAAGTCGGCCATCTTGAAGCCGGCCAGTTCCTCGGCGCTGGCCTCCCGGCGCAGCCAATCGAACTTTTCCTGCAGGCGTTCGCGCGCCTGCTCGACGGTGGCGGCCGGGTAGCGGGCGCGGTTGCGCACCTCGCTGATCATCGCCAGCAGCGGCACTTCGAAGAGGATCACGTGCAGCCAGGGACCTTTCAGGCGCAGGAAGAATTCGTCGTTCTCGATGCCGGTCTGCACGTAGCGCGGGTTGAAGCGGAACAACCCGAGGAAGCGGATGAAGTCCGGCGCCAGGAAGGGAATCCGTTCGAGGAAGGCCAGTTGCTCGTCGCTGATCGCCAGGCCCGCCAGGTATTCCAGCTGTTCGCGGATGGCCGGCAGGTATAGGCGCAGGTCTTCCTGGTTGCGGCAGCGGAACTCCCACTCCACCTCGGCGTTGGGATAGTTGTGCAGCACCGCCTGCATCATGGTCAGCTTGTAGAAGTCGGTATCCAGCAGGTTCTGCACGATACGTTCGGAAAAAGCGCTCTCGGCCATGCTCGTCTCACCACTGCGTTTCAGCGGGCAGTCTACTGGAGGCGGCTGCCGGCGGACATAGGATCGCGCCCGGAGGGCTGTGGGATGGGGCGACAGCGCCGGCGGACAGCGCTGTTGTCGCTGTCCGCCGTTTCCGATCAGTGTGCGTTGGCCGCTTGCGTCACGCCTGGCGGGGCATCCGGCCTGGCCACCAGGGTGTAGATGCACGGCAGGACGAACAGGGTGAAGAGGGTGCCCACCGACATGCCGGTCGCGATCACGATGCCGATGTCGAAGCGACTGACCGCCCCGGCGCCGGTGGCGAGGATCAGCGGGATCACCCCGAGCACCATAGCCGCGGTGGTCATCAGTACTGGCCGCAGGCGGATCGCGGCGGCCTGCTCGATGGCCTCGCGACGCCCCAGCCCCTGTTCGTGGCGCAACTGGTTGGCGAACTCGACGATCAGGATGCCGTGTTTGCTGATCAGGCCGATCAGTGTCACCAGGCCGACCTGGGTATAGATGTTCAGGCTCGACACGCCGAGGAACAGCGGTATCAGCGCACCGCAGATCGACAGCGGCACGGTGACCATGATCACCAGCGGATCGCGGAAGCTTTCGAACTGTGCGGCGAGGACCAGGAAGATGATCGCCAGGGCCAGTCCGAAGGTGACCAGCAATGCGCTGCCTTCCTGCACGTATTGCCGGGAAGCGCCGGCGTAGTCGACGGCGAAGCCACGCGGGGCTTCCTCGCGGGCGATCTGCTGAACCGTCTCGATGGCCTCGCCCATGCTGACGATGGGGAAGCCGGAGATGATCGCCGAGTTGAGCTGCTGGAACTGGTTCAGTTGCCGTGGCCGTGCCCGTTCGTGGGTCTCGATCAGGGTCGAGAGGGCGACCAGTTGGCCGTTGCGGCTCTTCACGTAGTAGCTGCCGAGCCAGCCGGGATTGTCGCGATAGGGGCGTTCGACCTGGGCGATGACCTTGTAGCTGCGCCCGTCGATGGTGAAGCGGTTGATCTCGCCCTCGCCGAGCAGGCTGGCCAGCGCCACCCCCAGGTCCTGCATGGAGACGCCCATCTGCGCGGCCTTCTCGCGGTCGATGTCGACCACCAGCTCGGGTTTGTCGAACGCCAGGTCGAGATCGAGGAAGGCGAACTTGCCGGACTCGCTGGCGCGCTGCTTCACCCGTTGCGCCACTTGCAGCAGCGACTCGTAGTCGTTGGCGGTGTTGAGCACGAACTGGAATGGCAGGCCCTCGCCGGTGCCCGGTAGCGACGGCAGGTTGAAGGCGAAGATCTGCACGCCGGGAATCTCGTTGAGCTTCGTCTGCACCGCATGGAGCAATTCCATCTGGCTCTTTTCGCGTTCGTCCCAGGGCTTGAGCAGCATGCCGCCGATGCCGGCCTGGACGCCGTTGTAGCCGTTGATCTGGAACGCCGAGTAATACTCCGGGAAGCTGCGGAAGATGCCTTCGAACTCGGCGGTGTAGCGATTCAGGTAGTCGAGGTTGGCGGTTTGCGGCGAGTTGGTCATGAGGAACACGATGCCCTGGTCCTCTTCCGGCGCCAGCTCCTTCTTGGTGAACATCAGCAGCACCGGGATCAGCGCCAGTACCAGCACGGCGAACACCAGGACCACCGGACGGGTGTCCAGGGTGCCGTGGAGGGCGCGCTGGTAGCGTCGCTTCAGGCCCTCGAAGATCAGGTCGAGGCGATGCGCCAGGCCCGAGGGATTCTCCTCGTGGCGCAACAGGCGCGAGCACATCATCGGCGACAGGGTCAGGGCGACGATCCCGGAAATGATCACCGCGCCGGCCAGGGTGAAGGCGAATTCCTTGAACAGGGCGCCGGTGAGGCCGGTGAGGAAGCCGATCGGCGCGTAGACCGCGGCGAGGGTGATGGTCATGCTGACCACCGGTACGGCGATCTCCCGCGCGCCCTCCAGGGCGGCCTCGAAGGGCGGCTTGCCCTCCTCGATGTGGCGGTGGATGTTTTCCACCACCACGATCGCGTCGTCCACCACCAGCCCGATGGCCAGGACCATCGCCAGCAGGGTCAGCAGGTTGATCGAGTAGCCCATGGCCTGCATGAAGAACAATACGCCGATCATCGACAGCGGAATGGTCACCACCGGGATCAGTACCGAACGGAACGCGCCGAGGAACAGGAACACCACCACGATGACGATCAGCACCGCCTCGCCGAGGGTCTTCACCACTTCATCGATGGAGGCCTGAATGAAGCGCGTGGCGTCGTAGGCGATGGACACCTTGAGGTTGGGCGGCAATTGCTCTTCCAGTTCGGGCATCTTCGCCCGCACTTCCTTGATCACGTCCAGCGGGTTGGCGCTGGGCGTGCCCTTGATGCCGATGTAGACCGAGGGAATCCCATTGAACGAACTGATCGCGTCGTAGCTGGCGGCGCCCAGTTCGACCCGTGCGACATCACCCATCAGCACCCGGCGGTCGCCGTCGGTCTTCACCGGGATGGCGGCGAAGGCCTGGGGCGACTTGAGGTCGGTGGAAGCATTGACGCTGGTGACCACCAACTGGCCCTTCACCTCGCCGGCGGCGGCGAGGAAGTTGTACTGCTGCACCGCCTGGTTGATCTCGCCGGCGGTGACGCCGAACGCGGCCATCTTCACCGGGTCCAGCCACAGGCGCATGGCGAACACCTGGTTGCCGAGGATCTCCGCCTCGGCGATACCGGGCAGGGTCGCCAGCTTGGGCTGGATCACCCGCGACAGGTAGTCGGTGATCTGCGGGTTGTTCATCTGCTCGCTGTAGAAGCTGATGTACATCAGCGCCGAGGCATCCGCGGCCTCCTTCTGCAGCACCGGGTCCTCGGCGTCCGGCGGCAGTTGGCTCTTCACTTCGTTGGACTTGGCCAGCAGCTCGGTGACCAGGCGATCGGTATTGGCGCCGATCCGCGCGTAGATGGAGATGGTCGAATAGTTCTGCCGGCTCACCGAGGTCATGTAGTCGATGCCTTCGGCGCTGGCCAGGCTCTGCTGCAGCGGCTGGGTGATGTAGCCCTGGATGGTCTCCGCGTTGGCTCCGGCGTAGAGCGTGGTCACCGTGATCAGCGCGTTCTCCATTTGCGGATACTCGCGGATCACCAGCTTGCTGAAGGCCTGCATGCCGAGCAGGACGATCAGCAGGCTGACCACGCTCGCCAGGACCGGACGACGGATGAACGGATCGGTAAAAGCCATGTTTCAGTCCCTTGGCAAGCCTTCCGCCACGGAGTGGGAAGGCGCGCGACTCAGTGCTCTTGCTGGAGGTCCCGCTCGGCGACGATGGCCACCGCGGCGCCGTTGTCGAGCTTCAGTTGCCCGGAAGTCACTACCTGCTCGCCGCCCTCCAGGCCTTCGAGCACCACCGCCAGGCCTTCGCGGCGTTCGCCGATCCTGACGAAGCGGCGCTCGACGACCCGTTGCGGCTGGCCCTTGTCATCCTTCGACACCTGGCCCTGCTCGTCCTTCTTCTGCCCGACGACGTAGATCGAGTCGCCGTAGAGGGTGAAGGTGATCGCCGTCTCCGGGACCACGACGCGTTGTTCCTCGCCAGGCAACATCACCTCGAGGTTGGCGAACATGCCCGGCAGCAGCTTGCCGTCCGGGTTCTCCAGGGCAGCGCGGACCTGCAGGTTGCGAGTCTCGTTGTCGACCTTGGGGTTGATGGCGGCGATCTCGGCGTCGAACACCTGGGCGGGGTAGGCGGCGACCCGGACCTTCACCAGTTGGCCGCGGCTGAGCAGGGGGAAGTCCTGCTCGGGCAGGTGGAAATCCAGGAGCAGGGTGGAAAGGTCCTGCAAGGTGGCGATCGGCGTCCCGGGCGAGACGTAGTCGCCGACGTCCACCTGGCGGATGCCGATGGTCCCGGCGAAGGGCGCGAGCACGCGCTTCTTCGCCAGCGCCGCCTTCAGCTCGGCGACGGTGGCGCTGGTCTTGGCCCACTGCGCGGCGAGACGATCGAATTCGCTTTTCGAGATGGCCTTGCTGCCGATCAGTTCGCGGCCGCGCTGGTACTCGGCCCTGGCCAGGCCGAGATCGGCCTCGGCAGTGCGCAGGGTGGCTTCCTCGACGTCGCTTTCCAACTGGATCAGCGGTTGGTCCAGCTTCACCTGGTCGCCGGAAAGGAACAGTACGTCGCGTACCGTGCCGGAGACTTCGGCGGTGAGGGTCACGCCCTGGAATGCCTTGAGGCTGCCGATGGCTGGCAGGCGGCTCTGCCAGGGACGCTTTTCGGCCAGGCTGGCGGTCACGCTGATCGGCGGTTTCGGTGCGCTGAAAAGGGCGATCTGCTGACGGATGGAGTAGACCTTGTAGCCGGCGAGAATCGCCACCACGGCGATCACCGCGGCGAGCATGATCAACATGCGGCGGAGCAACATAATCCTGGTCCCTGGTATGCCGAGAGCGCCCCGTTTCGGGGCGAATCCGACACATTACGTGCAGCTTTCAAGGCTTGTCAAAGCACAGGATTGGCGAAAGATTTCAAGCGTGTTGCAGGTCGCTTCCGACTTTCGCGGACCGGTATGGCGAGAGGTTGACGCCGCGCTCTCAGGCCAGGTGCAGGTGGTTGTCCCAGAGGCCGGAAGGCAGCTCCAGCGGTTGCGCGGCGATGCGCTCGCCCTGGCAGTCGTAGAAGCGGCAACGGCCCTGTCCGGACGTGACGACGAAGCCGTTCTTCACCGCGCCCACGCCGGCGCAGTCCGGCAACGGCGCGTCGAGGCGTACGGCACCGCTGTCCAGGTCCCAGATGAAGAAACGGTTGCCGCGCGGGGCGGTCAGGGCCACCAGGCGCAGGTCGTCGTGGATCGCCACGCTGGCGGTGTACTGGGCCATCGCCAGGCGCTGCTCCTCGGCCACAGGGAAGGCTTCGAAGGGACGGCCGGGGCGCTTGATCGCCAGCAGGTCGGCATGTTCGTGGGCATCGCCCATGAACTGCTGACCGGCGACGATGGTGCCGTCGCGACCGATCGCCAGGTGGCGGACGCTGTTCATCTGCTGCGCCAGGGTTTCCTTGGACAGCAGATTGCCGTCGCGGCGCATCAGCACCAGGCTGGGCTCCATGGCGTCGAGGTTCATCTCGACCCGGCTTTCCGCCTCGGTGCGAATGCCGCCGTTGGCCACTACCAGTGTCTCGCCGTCGGGCATCCAGGAAACCTGGTGCGGCCCGAGGCCGTGGGTGGAGATCTCGCCGCTGTGCTGCAGTCGCTCGCCGTCGAAACGGTAGACGCCGAGCACGCCGCGACCGGGATCGGTAGTGTCGTTCTCGGTGGCGTAGAGCCACTCGCCGCTCTGGTGGAACACGCCGTGGCCGTAGAAGTGGCGGTCTTTCTGCGAGACCAGGGTCTGCAGCAGGCGACCGTCGTTCAGGTCGATCAGGTAGCTTTCGGTGCCTGGCCGGCGGGCGACGAACAGCGCCAGCGGCAGGCTCGGGTGCTGGACGATGTCGTGGCAGCGCTGGGCCACGCGGGTGGCGAACTGGCACTTGCCGTCCAGGCGGTAGCCCACCGCGTAATGCTGGCCATCGGCGTCGTCGCGCGCCGATAGCACCAGCGGTTGGCTACCCAGGCGGCTGAAGCTCCAGCCGCCGAAGGACAAGGCGCCGAGCAGCAGGCTGCCCAGGCCGATCACATGACGTCGCAGCATGGTGCCGACCTCAGTCGCCATCGTTGGCGTTGAAGCCCAGTTGCACGCCGAGGGCGCGGGCCAGATCGCCTTCGTGCAGGCGGTGGACCACGTTCAGGCTGTCATAGAGGGCGTTGAGCTGGTTGCGCCCGTCTTCGCTGGCGAGCAGTTCGGAGAGCGGTTTCTGTTCCAGCGCCGCCAGCTTCGCGTGGCTGTCGGCGTAGGCGGCGTCGATCTTGCCGGCCAGGGCCTTCTGTTCGGCCGGCAGCAGGGTCTTCAGGCCCTTGCCGTCGATACCTTCCCAGAGCGCCTGGGCGCCGCTCAGGCTGGCGTCCAGGCTGGCCAGCGAGGCGTTGCTGCGCCAGGCCTCGGCCTGGTAGGGCTGGGGAATGCCCTTGCTCTGCCGGCCCAGCGGAGTACCGAGTTTCTTCTTCAGCATGTCCAGGGCGGTGACCTGGACCCGCAGCAGCTCGGCGATCGCCTCGTGGGCGTCGGCGTAGCGGTCGTTGGGGAACTTGCTCATCTGGGTGAGCATGCCGCCGTCGTTCTTCCAGCGCGCCAGGATGTCCTGGGCCAGTTGCTGCTGGTGGGTGCCGATGGCTTCCAGCAACGGGCAATAGCGGGCCTTGGTGGCGGCGTCGGCGAGGTCGATCTTGCTGTCGAAGAGGATGTATTCGTAGGCGGAGAGCCCCTGCACCACCACGCTGGCCTTGGCCAGGGCCGCGGCGTCGACCTGCGGGTTGTTCTTCAGCAACTGTTCGACCTGGCGCCCGACCAGGTCCTTCTTGTCCGGCCAGAACTGCACCTGCCAGGCGCGGTTGCCCTCGGCCAGCGGGCCGATCAGCAGCGGTTGCAGCTCGGCCCAGGCCTTCTGCGCGGCGTGGAACGCGTCGCGGGCCTTGGCCAGGTCTTCCTTGCCCTGGCAGTAGGCCAGGGCGCTGCTGGCCAGGGCCTGGTCGGCCTCCACCCAGCGGCTGTAGGTCGGCAGGATCACCTGTTGCGCCAGGGCGGCACTGGTGACGGCCTGCGGGTCTTGCGGCGAGCAGGCGCCGAGGGCGATGGCGAGGCTGGTCAAGAGCAGTCGTGGGCGGAACATGTGGGCTCCTCAGAGTGAATTCAGGAAGGCCAGCAGGGCGCTGCGCTGGTCGGCGTCGAAGCCGAGTACGTGCCGCTTGGCCGCTTCGGCTTCGCCGCCGTGCCAGAGGATCGCCTCCAGCAGATTGCGGGCGCGCCCGTCGTGGAGGAACTGGGTGTGGCCGTTGACCGTTTCGGTCAGGCCGATGCCCCATAGCGGCGGGGTTCGCCAGTCCCGCCCGCTGGCGAGAAATTCCGGGCGATTGTCCGCCAAGCCGTCGCCCATGTCATGCAGCAACAGGTCGGAATAGGGACGAATCCGCTGGTTGGCCAGCTCCGGCTCGCTGGCGTCGGAACCGGTAGTGAAGGCGGGAACGTGGCAGGCCACGCAGTTGGCCTGGGCGAACAGGCGCTTGCCGGCCAGCACCTGCGGGTCGTCCACCTTGCGCCGCGCCGGGACCGCCAGGTTGCGGCTGTAGAACAGCACCTGGGCGAAGATGTTGTCGCTGACTTCCGGCTCGCCGCCGTCGGGCGCCCGGCGGCACTCGACCTGGGCGGCGCTGCAGTCGTCGTGGGGCAGCAGGCTGCTGGTCAGGCCCATGTCGTTGGCGAAGGCGTGCGCGTTCTGCTGCGGGATATCCGGCTGGCCGGCCTTCCAGCCGAAGCGGCCGAGCGCGGTGCGCTGCCGCGCGGCATCCCAGACCTGGTTGGCGCGCCCGCGGATACCGTCGCCGTTGCGGTCGTCCGGATCGGCATTGGCCAGGATCGCCTCTTCGGGAATCGCCTCGAGCAGGCCGAGCCCGATCATCGGCGGGGCGACGCGGGCGGAAAACATCGTCTGCGGATGCATCGGCCCATAGCCGAGCTGGCTGATACGCAGGATCGGCTTGCGCAGTTCGACCTCGGTGCCGTCCTCGAACCTCACCTTCAGCGGCTCGTAGTCCACCCGCACCTTGCCTTCCGGGGCGACGCCGGGAATGCCGACGTCCTGCAACTGGCCGCCGTAGGTCGGCTCGGGAATCACCCCCTGGTGCAACAGGGTCTTGCCGTCCGCAGGGCCGGCCGGGATCGACAGGCGTACCAGCATCGACACCGCGCTGACCGCGTCCGCTCCCGGCGGGTGGCCGCGGCCGTCCTTCACATGGCAGTTCTGGCAGGCGTTGGTATTGAACAGCGGTCCCAGACCGTCGCGCGCGGTGGTGGAGGAAGGGGCGATGACCCAGGGGTTGCGGAAGAAACTGTTGCCCACGCTGAAGTCCAGGCGCCGGCTCGGGGCGAGGTTGGCGGAGGGCAGGGAGAAGGCGTTGCGGTCGCTTTGCAGCACCGTGGTCGCGCCCCCGGACAGGTGTTCGCCGGGCTCGGCGCGCAGCGGTTCGTCGTCGGCGCCGCATCCGCCCAGAAGGAGCGCCGTCAGGAGACAGGCGAGCGGCATGGAAGGTGACGGCAACGACATCGGCGAACATCCCGGACTGCGTGGAAACAGCCCGCAAGCTTACCAGTTGGGGCTAATCAAAATAAGAGGGATTTGCGTTTGTAAAGGCCCGTGAAGACCGCTTTCGAGGCCCTGAAACGCAGCGTGCGGCCATGGGCCGCACGCTGTTGGCACAGGAAGGAATCAGAACTCGTGGTCGGCGTTGTCCGGCTTCAGGTCCTGGATACCCAGCTTGCCAGCGGCCTGCTCGATGGCGCCGGTCTGCTTGACCAGGGCGGCGATGGCGTCGCGGATCTTCTGCTGGCCGTCCTTGTTGTCCGGAGCGATCATCTGGTCGAAGTGCACGCCATCCTTCTCGGCGCTGTCGACGATGGCCTGCAGCTTGGCCTCGGTGTCGGCCAGGTCGGCCTTCAGGGTGTCGTTGGCGGCGGCGTCGGCCTTGGCGACCAGGTCGGCCAGGCTCGGGCCCTTGACCACGCTGCCGTCGATGCGCTTGTACTCGCCGAGGTAGATGTTGCGGATGCTCTTGCCGTTGAAGAACAGGGTGTGGTGGGTGTCGTCGCTGAAGCAGTCGTGCTCGTCTTCGGTGGAGTTGGCCTCCAGCGCGACCTTCATGCGCTCGCCGGCCAGTTCGCCGAGGGACAGGCTGCCCATGCCGAAGAACATCTTGCGCAGGCCGGTATCCACCGGTTCGGCCTCCAGCTTGGCGCGGTAGTTGTCGGCGACGCCGGCTTTCCACTGTCCGGCCATGTATTCGAGGTCGCTGACCAGCAGGTCGGTGACGGCCTTCAGGTAGGCGGCGCGACGGTCGCAATGGCCGCCGGTGCAGTCCTTGCCCTGGGCATAGTCGGTGGCGGGACGGTTGCCGGCGCCGGGACCGGTGCCGTTCAGGTCCTGGCCCCAGAGGAGGAACTCGATGGCGTGGTAGCCGGTGGCGACGTTGGCTTCGGAACCGCCCAGCTCGTTCAGGCTGGCCAGTTTCTCGCCGGTGATTTCCTTGACGTCGATCTTGTCTTCGCCGACCTGGATCTCGGTGTTGGCGACGATGTTGGCGGTGGCGCCGGGGTTCCCCAGGGCGTGCTGGTAGTCCTTGGCGACATAGTCGATCAGGCCTTCGTCCAGCGGCCAGGCGTTAACCTGTCCTTCCCAGTCGTCGATGATCGCGTTGCCGAAGCGGAAGGCTTCGCTCTGGGAGTAGGGGGTACGTGCGGCAAACCAGGCTTCCTTGGCGGCTTTCAGGGTCTCCGCGTCAGGCTTGGCGAGGAACGCGTCGATGGCTTTCTGCAGGTCCTTGGCGGTGCTCAGGGCATCGGCGAAGGTGGCTTCGGCGAGGTCCGCGTAGTTCTTGATCACCGCCTTGGCGGCGGCCTCGTCGACCTTGGCGGCCGGGGCGGCGGCGGGCGCGGCGGGCTGCGTGCTGGCCGCCGGTGTTGCGGGCGCTTCGGCTTTCTTGTCGTCGCCGCAGCCGGCGAGGGAGATGGCGAGGGCCAGCAGACTGGCGGTGGCCAGGGGCATACGAGTCATGGCGGATTCCTTTGCTTTATTGGTGGCGTGCCGAAGCGGCGTGCGCTTGTCGGAAACACCCGCGAGGGCGTTAAAAAACCGCCACATAATGCGAAAGATTTGCATTTTTGAAAAGGGCGCAGCGTGATCGCCGTCGTGCCTGGACATGTCGGGCGCAGCTAGAATGCCAGCATATTCTTCCGGAGCTCCGTCCATGAGTCTGACCGCTATCGCTTTCTGGGTTGTCCTGCTGCTGCTCGCCGGCTACGCGGTGGTGCTCTACAACGGCCTGGTACGGCTGAAGCACGCCGTGGGCAAGGCCTGGGCCAACATCGACGTGCTCCTCAAGCAGCGCCATGACGAGTTGCCGAAGCTGGTCGAGGCCTGCAAGCAATACATGCAGCACGAGCGCGCCACCCTGGAGCGGGTCATCGCCGCCCGCAACGCCGTCGCCAGCGCCCGCGAGCGCGCCGACGTGAATGCCCTGGGCAAGGCCGAGAGCGGCCTGCGCGCCGGCCTGGGGCAGCTCTTCGCGCTGGCCGAGAACTACCCGCAGCTCAAGGCCAACGAAAGTTTCCAGTTCCTTTCCCAGCGCATCAGCGGCCTGGAGAACGGGATCGCCGATCGCCGCGAGCTGTACAACGAGGCGGTGAACCTGAACAACGTGCGCATCGAGCAATTTCCCGACCTGCTGATCGCCCGTGTCGCTGGCTTCAAGGCCGCCGAGCTGTTGCAGTTCAGCGAGGCGGAGAAGGCCGACGTCGATCTCAAGGCCCTGTTCGGCTGAGATGGACTTCGACCTGCGCTGGCTGTTCATCGCCGCCAGCCTGGGGCTCTGCGCCTGGGCCGGCTGGCAGTTCGTACACTGCCTTGCCCGGGCGCGTCTGCTCGGCGACGTACCGACCTCGCGGATCCGTTCGGCGGCGCAGGGTTTCGTCGAACTCTACGGGGTGCTAGAGGAGGGCCCGGAAGGCCCGCTGCAGGCTCCCTTGACCGGCAAGCCGTGCCTGTGGTGGCGCTACCGCATCGAAGTCGAGGAAAAGCGCAGCGGCCGCGAGAAGGCCTGGCGCACCGTCGACAAAGGTGCCAGCGAGTCGCCATTCGGCTTGCGCGATGCCACCGATGCCTGCCTGGTCGACCCACGCGGCGCCGAGGTGCGACCCTTGACCCAGCAGCGCTGGGAGGCTTTTCGCGAAGCACCGATCGATACCCTGCGACTGCTGGAGAGCTTCGGCACCCTGGTCGGCGGAGAGCGGCTCTACCGCTACACCGAGGAGCGCCTGCATGCCGGCGAGCCGCTCTATGCGCTGGGCGAATTCCGCAGCAGCGGTGGCGGTCGCCAGGGACTCGATGCCGAACGGGCGCAGGGTGCGGTGATCCGTGAATGGAAGGGCGATTTCCACGGGCTGCTGGCGCGCTTCGACAGCGACGGCAACGGCGAGCTGGACGAGCGCGAATGGAACCGGGTGCGCCTGGCGGCACGGCTGGAGGCCGAGGATCGGCATCGGGCAAGCAGCGCCGCGCCGACCCGCCACCGGCTCGGCAAGCCGGGGGAGGCGCATCCCTTCATTCTCTCCAGCCAGGGCGAGGACGATCTCGCCGTGCAACTGCGCCGCCAGGCGGCGGGGGCCGCGTTGCTCTGCCTGGGCAGCGCGCTATTGGCGGGCTGGCTGTTCAGCCGCCTGTTCTGATCAGGGCCGTTCGCTGCTGGTGGCCTGGCTCAGGCGTCGCGCCTGCTTGAGGTACTGGGTCAGTTCCCTGGCCGGCAGCGGCTTGCTGTACAGGTAGCCCTGACCTTCGTTGCAACCTTCGGCGATGATGTACGCCTCCTGCTCGGCGGTTTCCACGCCCTCGGCGATCACCTGCATGCCCAGGCTCTTGCCGAGCTGGATGATGGCGCGAACGATGGTCGCGTCGTCCTCGTCCTGCAGCAGGTCCTGGACGAAACTCTTGTCGATCTTGATCTTGTCCAGCGGCAGGCTCTTCAGGTAGCTCAGCGAGGAATAGCCGGTGCCGAAATCGTCGATGGCGATCAGCGCGCCGGCGCGGCGCAGGCTGAGGAGGTGCTGGGCGGCAGTGGAGATGTCCTCCATCAGGCCGGTCTCGGTGACTTCCAGCTCCAGGCTGCGCGCCGGCAGGCGGTAGACCTGCAGCAGGTTGCTGACCACCCGTGGCAGGGCGTTGTGGTGGAGCTGCACGGTGGAAAGATTGACCGCCATGCGCAGGTCGTCGAAGCCCTGGTCGTGCCATTCGCGCAACTGCCGGCAGGCCTGGTCGAGCACCCACTCGCCGATGCTGAAGATGCTGCCGTTCTGTTCCGCCAGCGGGATGAACAGGTCCGGCGGGACGAAGCCGTGCAACGGATGTTGCCAGCGCAGCAGCGCCTCGACGCCGACCACGCGGTGGTCGCGGTAGTCCACCTGCGGCTGGTAGACGAGGTGCAGCTCGTGGCGCTGCAGGGCGTCGCGCAGGTCCTTTTCCAGTTCCCGGCGGCGACGCATCTCGCTGTCCACGCTGGCGATGTAGAACTGGTAGCGGTTGCGCGAGCGGGTCTTGGCCAGGGTCATGGTCTGCTCGGCCTTCTGCAGCAGTTTCTCCGTGGTCTCGCCGTCCTCGGGGAACAGGGTGATACCGATGGTGGCGCGCAGGCGCACCTCGTGCTGGTCGATCTCGAACGGCGCTTCCAGGCCGTCGAGGATGCTCTGCGCCAGTTCGGCCGCCTCGTAGGGTTGCTCGATGTCGGCCTGGACCAGGGCGAACTGGTCGCCGCCCAGGCGCGCCAGCGAACCGAGCCGCGCGCTGTGCCCGCGCAGGCGGTCGGCGAGGGCGATCAGCAACTGGTCGCCGAGCTGGTAGGTGTACTGCTCGTTGATCCCCTTGAAATCGTCGAGGCCCAGGCACAGCACTGCCACCCGGCGCTGCTGGCGGCCGGCGCCGTCGAGGATCTGGTCGAGTTGCTGCTGCAGCAACTGGCGGTTCGGCAGGCCGGTGAGGAAGTCGTACTGGGAAATGCGCAGCAGGTTGTCCTCGGCCTCGCGGCGCAGGTGGCTGTTGCTTTCGATCGAGGCGAGCAACTGGTTGGCGGTGGTCACCCAGAGCCCCAGCTCGTTGCGTTCGTGCCCCTTGAGCAGCGGCAACTGGTGCTGGCTGGGGCGGTCGGGATTGATGCTGACCAGGTGTTCGATGATCTTCGACAGCGGCTTGGTCAGCATCCAGTGGTAGACCAGGAACAGCACCAGGCCCATGGCCAGGGCGCGGAGAATGCCGGAGATGAAGATGATTTCCGAAGTGGTGACGAAGTTCTCGCCGTAGGGCGCGGTGTCCAGGGTGATCTTCAGGTCGCCGTAGTATTCGCTATAGGGCGGGCGGCCGATCAGTCGAATGCTGAAGGTGCGTTCCTGGCCGAGGATCGGGTCGGTCAGCCAGCGCGTCGGCAGGTCCAGCAGCGGCCTGGATTTCTCCGCCAGCATCGGCTCGCCGGGATGGCCGATGCTCGCCTGGCGCACCGCCTCGTGCTGGAACAGGCCTTCGAGGACCTGCATCGCCATTTCCCGGTCGAGGCTGTAGACCGCCTGGGTGGAAGGGTCGCGGACCATCGCGAGGATGCGTTGGGCGTCGCTGCTCACCGCCTGCTTGGCCTTGTAGGCGTCGAAGACGATCTGCGCGCAACTGAGCACTACGCCAACGGCTAGCGCCGCCAGTAGCACGACACGCAGCAGCTTGAGCGAGAGGCTGTGTCGGGAGTCCAGTTTCAAGGGGCCTTCCTTGTTCGTCGCCAGGGCGAAAGACAAGCCGGTAGGAAGAGCTTGTTTACCTCAAGAGGCTATCACGAGCGAAGGTCTACCAGTTCCTGAGGGTAGACGATGGCTCCTGGACCGCAGATTAAAACGAAAAAGCCCGGCGAATGCCGGGCTTTTTCGTGGTTCTGATCAGACTCAGGCAGCGAAATTCTTCGCTACGAAGTCCCAGTTGACCAGGTTCCAGAACGCCTCGACGTACTTCGGACGCAGGTTGCGGTAGTCGATGTAGTAGGCGTGTTCCCAGACGTCGCAGGTCAGCAGCGGGGTGTCGCCGCTGGTCAGCGGGTTGCCGGCACCGATGGTGCTGGCCAGGGCCAGGGAGCCGTCGGCCTTCTTCACCAGCCAGCCCCAGCCGGAACCGAAGGTGCCGACGGAAGTCTTGGTGAACTCTTCCTTGAACTTGTCGAAGGAGCCGAAGGCGGCGTTGATGGCGTCGGCCAGGGCGCCGGTGGGCTGGCCACCGCCGTTCGGGCTCAGGCAGTTCCAGTAGAAGGTGTGGTTCCACACCTGGGCGGCGTTGTTGAAGATGCCGCCGGAGGAGCTCTTGACGATCTCTTCGAGGCTCTTGCCTTCGAACTCGGTACCCGGGATCAGGTTGTTCAGGTTCACCACGTAGGTGTTGTGGTGCTTGTCGTGGTGGTATTCCAGGGTTTCTGCGGAAATGTGCGGCTCAAGGGCGTTCTTTTCGTAAGGCAGCGGCGGCAATTCGAAAGCCATGGTGTCTCTCCTATTCTTCCTCAGGTCAGGACTGGCGCGGCTAGCGCGCGACCGGTTCACGGGGCCGGTCCGATGCCTGTCCGGGAGCCCGTCCTGGATCCCCGGGGGGACGTTCGGCGGAGCGCTCCGGAAAGGGCGCCGGGTGCGACTCGGAGCCTAGGCTCCCAGTGCCGCGAACTCCGGATCATAGCACCCGTGTCGGGGCATATCCACGCAGCAACTGTAGGGGCAAAGGCCGGCGGCGGCGCGCTGCGACGGGCTTCTGCAAGCTCGCCGGCGAACACCGCCACATTCTCTCTGGACTGCCTGGTGGCGCGAGGGTTCGCTCGGGAAGACAGAAACCGCGTTATCCCCGGAACAGCAGTTGCGCGGCCATGCCCAGCATCATGGCCGCCACCATCAGGTCGAGCAGGCGCCAGGTGGCCGGGCGCGCCAGCCAGGGGGCCAGCCACGCCGCGCCGAGGGCGAGGGCGAAGAACCACATCAGCGAGGCGCTGGCCGCGCCGAGGGCATAGGCGCCCGGCGCGGCCTGCTGGGCGCCGAGCGAACCGATCAGAAGTACGGTATCGAGATAGACGTGGGGGTTGAGCAGGGTGACCGCCAGTGCCGCCAGAAGCACCGCCTTGCGCGAGCGTGGCCCGGTTTCCGCGGCGTTGCCGAGGGCGTCCGGGCGCAACGCGCGAAGCAGCGCCTTGAGCCCGTACCAGGTCAGGAAGGCGATCCCGCCCCAGCGGGCGATGGCCAGCAGCGTCGGGTTTTCCAGCAGCAGCTTGGCCAGGCCGAACACGCCGAGGCTGACCAGCACCGCGTCGCAGAACACGCAGAGCGCGGCCACCGAGAGGTGATGCTCGCGGCGCAGGCTCTGCGCGAGGACGAAGGCATTCTGCGCGCCGATGGCGATGATCAGGCCGGCAGCCACCAGGATGCCGTTGAGATAGCTCTGCCACATGTCAGTGTGCCTCCGCCGCCAGCCGCTGGAGCACGGCGAGGGCGCGCCGGCCCTCGTCGCGGGCGACGAACAGGTGGTCGTGGAAATAGCCGGCCATCACGTTGCAACTGATCCCGGCTTCGGCCAGCGCCGTGGCGAAGGCGGCGGTCAGGCCCACCGCCGCCAGCGAGGAGTGCACCGTCAGGGTGATCCAGGCCGCCACGTATTCGTAGGGCAGGCCCAGGCGTTCGGCCTGCCGGCGTTCGAGCACCAGGGTCAGGCCCTCGCGCTCGCGGAAGCTGGCGAGCGGCTCGGCGCCGTTCGGCAGCGCGCCATCGGCGCAGGTACAGAACACATAGTCGCCGGGATTGAGTTCGGGAGTGAGCGTGCGCAGCAGGGTGCGCAGCGAGGTTTCGCCAGCCATGGTCGGTCCGCGTTGGGTGGATCGGAAAAGTGCTGGCGAGTGTGGCCGCGGGCGGTTTATAAGGAAAACGAATCCTGCTGATCTCTCATTAGGAAAACTGATTTTGTTCGACTACAAGTTGCTCGCCGCGCTGGCCGCGGTGGTGGAGCAGGGCGGTTTCGAGCGCGCCGCACAGGCGCTGGGGCTGTCGCAATCGGCGGTATCGCAGCGGATCAAGCTGCTCGAGGCGCGGGTCGGCCAGCCGGTCCTGGTGCGCGAGACGCCGCCGCATCCCACCGATCTCGGGCGCCGCCTGCTCAACCATGTACAGCAGGTGCGGCTGCTGGAGGGCGACCTGCAGCGCTGGGTGCCGAACCTGGATGAAGGCGGTGCCCCGGAGCGCCTGCGCATTGCTCTCAACGCCGATAGCCTGGCGACCTGGTGGGCCGCCGCGGTGGGCGATTTCTGCGCCGAGCGGCGGGTACTGCTGGACCTTGTGGTGGAGGACCAGGAGGTCGGGCTCAAGCGCATGCGCGCGGGCGAAGTGGCCGGCTGCGTCTGCGGTAGCCCGCGGCCGGTGGCCGGCGCGCGTTCGCTGCTGCTCGGAGCCATGCGTTATCGCGGCCTGGCCAGCCCGGATTTCATTGCCCGGCACTTTCCCCGCGGGGTCGAGGCGGCCGCCCTGGCCGGTGTGCCGGCGATCGTGTTCGGCCCGGACGACCTGCTGCAACACCGCTTTCTCAAGGACCTCGGCGTCGAGGGCGGTTTCATCCACCACCTCTGCCCGTCCTCGGAAGGTTTCGTCCGCCTCACCGCCGGCGGTCTCGGCTGGGGCCTGGTGCCGGAGCGCCAGGTGCAAGGCGAGCTGGCGCGCGGTGAACTGGTCGAGCTGCTGCCCGGCCAGGTCATCGACGTACCGTTGTACTGGCACTACTGGCGCAACGGCGGCGAACTGCTCGCGTCGCTCACCGAGCACCTGCTCGCCCGCGCCGGCGACGGCTTGGTGCGGGTGTCAGGCTGATCAGCCGATGACGGTGATTCGTCCGGAGCCGGGCAACGATTCGACGCAGCGCGCGCCGAGCAACCGCGATGGCGTGAAGTAGCCGCCGGGACCCTGGTAGTCCAGCAGGTGGCGCACTGCCAGGAGCACGCCGTGCAGGGTCAGGTCGTACACGTTGGCCGTCTCCAGGCGCGCCGTGCGGCGTTCGCCGCGGGCGTTGCGCGCCTCGCCCCAGACCCAGGTGCGCAGGCGCTCGCGGGCCGCCTGGTCGGGGCCGGCGATGCGTTTGTCGACCTGCCCCTTGAGCCAGTCCTGGACCCGTTGCCGACCGAGCAGCGGACGCAGCGGGTCGATCAGGCGCATGCCCAGGGCCAGCAGCGGCGGCGCCGGCAGGTAGACCTCGATGTCCGGGATGCCGGTGCTGTAGTAGGCGGTGGCCACGTCGCCCCAGGGAATCGTCACGGCGTGCCGCAGGCCGCGGCCGAAATCGATGTCGCGGCGCTTGTAGCCCAGCGGCACGTCGCGCAGGCGGCCATTCTCGCGGATCTTGCCGCCGAACTTGAGGCCTTCGACGCTGGTCTTCGCGGTTCCCGTCGAAAGCCCGCTGCCGGTGTCGAAGCCCAGCGCCAGCCGTTGCGCGTCCGGCAGCGCCTCCTTCAGGCAGGCGGCCAGGCAATCGGTGGGGATCACATCGAAGCCCACGCCCGGGCAGACCACGATGCCGGCCTCGCGGGCCTCGGCGTCGCCGGCGTGGGCCTGCTCGAACACCGCGATCTCTCCAGTGATATCCACGTAGTGGGTGCCGGCGGCGCGGCAGGCGGCGATCATCGGCGTGCTGGTGGCGGAGAACGGACCGGCGCAATGGGCCACCACCTTCATCTGGTCCAGGGCTTCGCGGCAGGCCTGCGGATCCCCCAGGTCGAAGACCCGGCACTCCAGCCCGAGCTGGCTGCCGAGGGCGTGCAGGGCGGCCGGGTTGCGTCCGCCGAGGAGCGGCGTCAGGCCCTCGCGCTGCGCCTGTTCAGCGACCAGCCGGCCGGTGTAGCCGTTGGCGCCGTAGATCATCCAGTGACTGGCCATGGTGCGTCTCCCAGCGTGCAGGTGGCTTTCAGGTTAGACCTTGTAGCGCGCAGCGCCGCTTCTGTCGCCCAACGCAAGTCGTGCCGGCGGCCCGCAAGGTCGTTGTTCTGGCATGCTGTGCCAGTGGTGGCGCGGCTCCGGGTTGCTAGAGTCGCGGCACAAGAAGAACAACGGGAGAAACGCAATGCGGATTCTGGTAACGGGGGCGACGGGCTTCATCGGCGGGCGTTTCGCTCGCTTCGCCCTGGAGCAGGGCCTGTCGGTACGGGTCAGCGGTCGTCGTGCGGACGCGGTGGAACATCTGGTGGCGCGGGGCGCCGAGTTCGTTCCCGGCGACCTCGCCGACCCGGCGCTGGTCCTGCGCCTCTGCGAGGATGTCGAGGCGGTGGTGCATTGTGCCGGCGCGGTCGGAGTCTGGGGGCCGCGCGAACGCTTCCTGGCGGCCAACGTCGGGCTTGCCGAGAGCGTCGTCGAGGCCTGCATGCGGCAAAAGGTGCGGCGCCTGGTGCATCTGTCGTCGCCGTCGATCTATTTCGACGGGCGCGACCACCTGGACCTGAACGAAGAGTACGTACCCCGGCGTTTTTCCGACCATTACGGGGCGACCAAGTACCAGGCCGAGCAACTGGTGCTCAGCGCCCGCGACCTGGGCCTGGAAGTGTTGGCGCTGCGTCCGCGCTTCGTGGTCGGCGCCGGCGACACCAGCATCTTCCCGCGAATGATCCAGGCCCACCGCAAGGGACGCCTGCGGATCCTCGGCAACGGCCTGAACCGGGTCGACTTCACCAGCGTGCACAATCTCAACGACGCGCTGTTCAGTTGCCTGCTGGCCGGCGAGCCGGCGCTGGGCAAGGTCTACAACATCAGCAACGGGCAGCCGGTACCGTTCTGGGATGCGGTCAACTACGTGATGCGCCAGCTCGACCTGCCGCCGGTCGGCGGTCACCTGCCGTATGCCGTCGGCTATGGCCTGGCGGCGCTCAACGAAGGCGTCTGCCGGATCCTGCCGGGGCGCCCGGAGCCGGTGCTGTTCCGCCTGGGCATGGCGGTGATGGCGAAGAACTTCACCCTGGACATCAACCGCGCCCGCGAATACCTCGACTACGACCCGCGGGTCAGCCTGTGGACCGCGCTCGACGAGTTCTGCGCCTGGTGGCGCGCCCAGGGACTCTGATCAGCCGCGCAACGGGCCGGCGTATTGTCGGCTCGGCGCCTGCGCGGGCAACAGGGAAGGTTCCGCCGGCGGCAGCGCGACCCCGCTGAGCCTGCCGAGGCGCTGTCCCAGCTCCCGCGTCGTCGCATCGCCGGAGCGGGCGCAGGCCGCCTGCATCGCGGCGATCGCATCGCGTTGCTGGAAGTGGATATCCAGCGCCTGTTCCTCGCGTAGGCGTCGGCGCACGGCGCGCATGCAATCCAGCAAGGATTTGTTCAACTCCATGCATCCTCCGGCTCTCGAATCTGCCCGGCAATGCCCAGGCAAGCGACGTGCCATGCGGGCCGCGGACCAGCGCCGGCGTGCGGGGCGGGGAACCGCTGGCGGCCTGCGGCGGTCTGTGCCGGACAACGTTCGCTCCGTCTTGGGGCGCACGGCTTCGCGGTGGAGCGCCCCGGTCCGGCAATTTGCTTCGAGCAGACGCTGAAGGGGCGGGGCCGAACCGATATAATGCGCCATTCGGCCCTTTCTCCAGGCCTCCGGCAGGATGCCGTTCCCCTTCACAGGTTTTCACCATGCGTAACGATGCTTTCGACGAACTCGACGATGTGCCCAGCCTGACCACCGATGCTGCCGACCGTGATGAATTCGGCCACCACCCGCGGCACGTCTACGAACCGGAGCAGCGCCGGGTCGTCGACACCAAGGAGCGCCGTCCGGCCTCTACCGGCCCGCTCTGGGCCCTGCTCGGGGCGATGCTGATCGCCCTCGCCGGGGTGGGTTGGTGGAGCCACCAGCAAATCAGCCTGATGGAACAGCAGTTGGTGGCGACCCAGGAAAGCTTCGTAAGGATCAGCGAAGAAGCCGCCGGGCGCCTCGACGACATTCGCGGCAAGGTGGTCGCCAGCGAGTCCAGCGTCACCAGCGAACGCGAGGCGCTGCGCCTGCAGGTCAAGCAACTGCAGGAGAAACTCGGCAGCCAGGAACGCCAGCAGGCCGATGTGAGCAACCAGTTCGGCGGCCAGGGCAAACGCCTCGACCAACTGGCCAGCGATCTCAAGGCCCAGCAGGAAAGCGCGGCGCAACTGGTCGCGCAACTGGACGGCAAGCTGCAGACACTGGCCGCCGAACAGGAGAAGCTGAAAGCCCTGCAGGTCGAACTGGGCAAGACCAACGAGCAACTCAAGGCCCTCGGCGGCGATGTCGCGGCGCTGAAGAAGCAGGGCAACCCGAGCCAGACGATCAAGGGTATCCAGGACGACCTGCTGGTATTGCGCAGCCAGCTCGACAACCGCCCGGCCCAGGGCGGCAATACCGCCGAGTTCGACGCCTTCCGCACCCAGGTGATGCGCAACATCAACACCCTCCAGGCCCAGGTGCAGAACCTGCAGCAGCAGCTCAATACCCGCTGACCCCTTGCGCCGCCAGCCGCCCGTCGCACCGGGCGCTGGCGGCGACAGTTCGCCGCGCCCGGCGAAAATCCCCGCTTCCATTGTTCTGGATCAGCGAATCCGCTGCTCCTCCACTCCGATACTGCGTCCTTAAGCGAGCCTTAAGTGAGAGTCGTTTAGATTCTCGGTCACCGGCCAGGGAGGCCATTGGTCCCTTCCTCTGCCTGGAATCCGCCATGAGCGCATTGCAACCGTCCCGTTCCTACCGCATCACCGGTTATTCCCCCGCCATCAGCAACGGCTATCGCCAACGCCTGTTCTCCATGGGGCTTCTGCCCGGCGCGGCGCTGCGCGTGGTGCGCATCGCCCCGCTGGGCGACCCGATCCAGGTCGAGACCCGCCAGACCAGCCTGGCGCTGCGGCGCAAGGACCTCGCCCTGCTGACCCTCGTCCCGCTCGACTGACCCCGCCCGGAATCCCCATGACCGCATTGACCCTCGGCCTGATCGGCAATCCCAACTCCGGCAAGACCACCCTGTTCAACCAGCTCACCGGCTCGCGCCAGCGGGTCGGCAACTGGGCCGGCGTCACCGTGGAGCGCAAGGAGGGTGCGTTCCACACCGCCCGCCACGCGGTACGCCTGGTCGACCTGCCCGGCACCTATTCGTTGACCAGCGTTTCCGCCCAGGCCTCGCTGGACGAGCAGATCGCCTGCCGCTACATCGCCAGCGGCGAAGTGGACGTGCTGGTCAACGTGGTGGATGCGGCGAACCTGGAGCGCAACCTGTACCTCACGGTGCAGCTGCGGGAGATGGGCATCCCCTGCATCGTCGCGCTGAACATGCTCGACATCGCCCGTAGCCAGCGCATCCGCATCGATATCGACGGTCTGGCGCGGCGTCTCGGTTGCCCGGTGGTGCCGCTGGTATCCACCCGCGCCGATGGCATCGACGAACTGAAGGCGGCCATCGACTCCCTACAGCTCCCGCAGGCGGCGCTGGCGGTGGACTACCCGCCGGCCATCCAGGCGCAGGTCGGCTACCTCCTGGAAACGCGCGCTCCGGCGGCCTCGGCCATCGAGCCGCGCTGGCTGGCGTTACAGGCGCTGGAAGGCGACATCTTCAACGGCCCGGCGCTGGGCTTGCCGCCCGCCACCCTGGAACAGGCGCGCCAGGGCTGCGGCGAGGAGCCCGAGCTGGCGATCGTCGATGCGCGCTACCGACTGATCGGCGAGATCTGTGCGGCGGTCTGCGACCACCAGCAGGCTCAGCCGCACCGGCTGACCCAATGGCTCGACCGGGTCGTCCTGAATCGCTGGCTGGGTCTGCCGATCTTCCTGCTGGTGATGTACCTGATGTTCTTCTTCGCCATCAACATCGGCGGGGCGCTACAGCCGATCTTCGACAAGGGCTCGTCGGCGATCTTCATCGACGGCATCCAGTGGCTGGGTATCCGCTTCGGCCTGCCCGATTGGCTCACGGTGTTCCTCGCCCAGGGCATCGGTGGCGGGGTCAACACGGTGTTGCCGCTGGTGCCGCAGATCGGCTTGATGTACCTGTTCCTCTCGCTGCTCGAGGATTCCGGCTACATGGCACGCGCGGCCTTCGTCATGGACCGCCTGATGCAGGCGCTGGGCCTGCCGGGCAAGTCGTTCGTGCCGCTGATCGTCGGTTTCGGCTGCAACGTACCGTCGATCATGGGCGCGCGGACCCTGGACGCGCAGCGCGAGCGGCTGATTACCATCATGATGGCGCCGTTCATGTCCTGCGGCGCGCGCCTGGCGATCTTCGCCGTATTCGCCGGGGCCTTCTTCGGCCAGGGCGGCGCGCTGGTGATCTTCTCCCTGTACCTGCTCGGCATCGTCGTGGCGATCCTCACCGGGCTGTTGCTCAAGCACACCTTGATGCGCGGCGAGGCCTCGCCGTTCGTCATGGAACTGCCGCTGTACCATGTGCCACACCTTAAGAGCCTGCTGCTGCAGACCTGGTCGCGCCTGCGCGGCTTCGTGGTGCGGGCCGGCAAGGTGATCATCCTGGTCAGCCTGGTGATCGGCGGCCTGAACAGCATCACCCTCGACGGCAAGCCGGTGCAGGGCGACATCGGCCATTCCGCGCTGGCCAGCGTCAGCCAGCGTCTCACTCCGCTGCTGGCGCCGCTCGGGGTGCAGCCGGACAACTGGCAGGCCACCGTCGGCCTGGTCACCGGGGCGATGGCCAAGGAAGTGGTGGTCGGCACCCTGAACACCCTCTACACCGCCGAGCAGATCCAGGGCGAGGCCTTCGACTACGAAGGCTACGACCTGCCCGGGCAACTGCGCGACGCCCTGGTCGAGACCTGGGACGGCCTGGTCGATACCTTCAGCCTCAGCGTGCTGGCCAACCCGGTGGAGGCGAGCATGGCCGACGGCGACATGGAGACCGGCTCGATGGGCACCATGGCGAGCAAGTTCGGCAGCCCCATCGCGGCCTACAGCTATCTGGTCTTCGTCCTGCTCTACGTGCCCTGCGTGACCGCCATGGGCGCGATCGCCCGGGAAAGCAGCAAGGGCTGGATGGCTTTCTCGGTGCTCTGGGGGCTGAACGTCGCCTACTCGCTGGCGACCCTCTGCTACCAGGTCGCCACCTTCGCCGCGCACCCCGAGCGTAGCGTCCTGACCATCGCCGTGGTGCTGCTCTTCAACCTGATCCTGATGACCTGCCTGCGTCTGTTCGGCCGTGAGCAGGTACTGCAACTGCCAGGCCGAATGGCCGATGCCCCGAGCGGGCAGGGAGGATGTCACTGATGGCGACACTCATGCAGATCCGCGCCGCCCTGGAAGACGGCCAGGCGCGTGGGCTGAAACAGCTCAGCCGCCAGGTGGACGCGCCGCCGGCGCTGGTGGAGGCGATCCTGGAGCGGCTGATCGCGCTCGGCAAGGTCGAGCGGGTGGCTGCGCAAAGCTCGGGCGGTTGCGGCGGCGGTTGCAAGGGCTGCGCCCAGCGCGATCCGTGCGCGGAGCCGGAGCCGTATTTCCGCCTGCGCTAGACGGGCAAAGCACAGAGCCCGCCACGGCAAGCGTGGCGGGCTCTTCCTGGCTGGCGCGATCAGGCCAGGGTCGGATAGTCCAGGTAGCCTTCGGTACCGCCGGTATAGAAGGTTTCCGGGCGCGGCGGGTTCAGTTCGGCGCCCTGGCGCAGGCGTTCGACCAGGTCCGGGTTGGCGATGAAGGGGACGCCGAAGGCCACCGCATCGGCGTCGCCCTTGGCCAGGATGGCGTTGGCGCTGTCGAGGGTGAACTTTTCGTTGGCGATGTAGGGTCCGCCGAAGGCTTTCTTCAGGGCTACGCCGATGCTGTCGTCGGCCTGCGCTTCGCGGGCGCAGATGAAGGCGATGCCGCGCTTGCCCAGCTCACGGGCGACATGGCTGAAGGTTTCCAGGCGGTTGGAATCGCCCATGTCGTGGGAGTCGGCACGCGGCGCCAGGTGTACGCCGACGCGCTGGGCGCCCCATACGGAGATCGCCGCGTCGGTGACTTCCAGCAGCAGGCGCGCGCGGTTCTCGATGGAGCCGCCGTAGCGGTCGGTGCGCTTGTTGGTGCTGTCCTGGAGGAACTGGTCGAGCAGGTAGCCGTTGGCGCCGTGGATCTCCACGCCGTCGAAGCCGGCGGCCTTGGCCCGCTCGGCGCCCTGGCGGTAGGCCTCGACGATGTCGGCGATCTCCTCGGTGTCCAGCGCGCGCGGGGTGACGTAGGGACGCTTCGGGCGCACCAGGCTGACGTGCCCCTCGGCGGCGATGGCGCTCGGCGCCACCGGCAGCTCGCCATTCAGGTAGAGCGGATCGGAAATCCGCCCGACGTGCCAGAGTTGCAGGAAGATGCGCCCGCCGGCGGCGTGCACCGCCTTGGTCACGTTGCTCCAGCCACGGACCTGGTCATCGGACCAGATGCCGGGGGTGTCGGGGTAGCCCACGCCCATCGGCGTGACCGCGGTGGCCTCGCTGAGGATCAGGCCGGCATCGGCGCGCTGGGCGTAGTACTCGGCCATCAGGGCGTTGGGCACGCGGCCTTCATCGGCGCGGCAGCGGGTCAGCGGCGCCATGACGATGCGGTTGGGCAGCTCGAGGTCGCCGAGCACGATGGGATCGAACAGAGTAGCCATGGAACATCCTCCACTAGGGAATAGACGGACAGGGGATCAATCGAGGACCGGCTGCGCCTGGGCGCGGCCGTTTCCGGAAAAGGCGATCAGGGTGGCCAGCAGCGCCAGCGCGGCCAGCGCGGCGGCGGCCAGCGGCACGCGGGTCAGGCCCAGGCCGTGGTCGATGACGCTGCCGCCGACCCAGGCGCCGAGCGCGTTGCCGACGTTGAAGGCGCCGATGTTCAGGGTCGCCACCAGGTTCGGCGCGGCATGCCCGACGCGGACCACGTTGACCTGCAGCGCGGGCACCGCGGCGAAGGCGGCGGCGGCCCAGAAGAACAGGGTGATTTCCGCCGGCAGCAGGGCCTGGCTGGTCCAGCTGAACAGCGCCGAGACCAGCGCCATGGCGGCGAACACCGCGGCCATGGTGGTGCCCAGGCGCCAGTCGGCGAGGCGGCCGCCGATCACGTTGCCGACGGTCAGGCCGACGCCGATCAGCAGCAGGGTCCAGGTCACGCCGCGCGGGCTGACCCCGGTGACTTCGCCGAGCAGCGGCGCGACGTAGGTGAACAGGGCGAACATCGAGGCGGCGAACAGCACGGTGGTGCCCAGGGCCAGCCACAGCGACGGGTTCTTCAGCGCGGACATTTCCTGGCGCAGGTCGACCTTCTCTTCCTCGCGGTCGTTTGGCAGCACCCTGGCCAGGCCGACGAAGGCGACCACGCCGATCAGGGTCACCACCCAGAAGGTCGCGCGCCAGCCGGCTTCCTGGCCGAGCGCGGTACCCAGCGGCACGCCGAGCACGTTGGCCAGGGTCAGGCCGGTGAACATCAGGGCCACGGCGGAAGCGCGGCGGTTCGGCGCCACCAGGCTGGCGGCGACCACCGAGCCGATGCCGAAGAAGGCGCCATGGCAGAGCGCGGTGACGATCCGCGCCAGCATCAGCAGGCCGTAGTTGGCGGCCACCGCGCAGAGCAGGTTGCCGACGATGAAGATGCCCATCAGCGCGAGCAGGGCTTTCTTGCGTTCCAGGCGGGCGGTGGCCATGGCCATCAACGGGGCGCCGAAGGCCACGGCGAAGGCGTAGCCGCTGATCAGCCAGCCGGCGCTGGGAATGGATACCCGCAGGTCGCCGGCGACCTGCGGCAGCAGGCCCATGATGACGAATTCGGTGGTACCGATGGCAAAGGCGGATAAAGCGAGGACGAGAAGAGACGCCGGCATCGGTCGAGCTCCTGGACTGCGAGGTGGTGGGGTGGAAGCGAGTGCTGCTTACAGCTCGTCGCCGAGTTGGTCGAGGAAGGCCTGGATGGTCTCCTCGTTGCGCTTGAAGAAATTCCACTGGCCGACCCGGCGGCTGGTCACCAGACCGGCGCGTTGCAGGGTGGCGAGGTGTACCGACACGGTGGACTGGGAGAGACCGGTACGCTGGTCGAACTTGCCGGCGCAGACGCCGATCTCGAACGGGTGGTCCTGCTCGACGAAGTACTTCTCCGGTTCCTTCAGCCAGCGCAGCATGTCGCGTCGCACCGGGTGGGAGAGAGCCTTGATGATTTCGTCGATGTCCAGTGGCATGGCGGTGGTCCGTTGGCCGTCCATATCGGGTTGGGACGAACTATATATCGGTGTGGGACGATATGGGGATCGATTGCGACGATAGTCGCTATCGACAGGGCTGATGACGATGATCGAAACGACCGTTCCGTCCCTGGGGTAAGCTAGCCCGCATGAACTACCTCGCGCATCTCCACCTCGGCGGCCCGCAACCGGCCCAACTGCTCGGCAGCCTGTACGGCGACTTCGTCAAGGGCCGCCTGCAGGGACAATGGCCGGGCGAGATCGAGCGGGCCATCCAGTTGCACCGGCGCATCGACGCCTTCACCGACAGCCATCCACTGGTGCATGCGGCCAAGCGGCGCTTCCCGCTGGAGCGCCGGCGTTTCGCCGGCGTCCTGCTGGACGTGTTCTTCGACCACTGCCTGGCGCGCGACTGGAACGACTACGCCGACGAACCGCTGCCGCAGTTCGTCGAGCGGGTCTACGGCACTCTGCGCACCGCCTCGCCGCTGCCGGAGCGCCTGGCGCGCATCGCGCCGCGGATGGCGGCCCAGGACTGGCTGGGCAGCTACCGCGAGTTCGCGGTCTTGCGCGAAGTGCTGGGCGGCATGTCGCGGAGGCTGTCGCGACCGCACCTGCTGGACGGTTCCTGGGAAGAACTGGCCCAGCGCTACGATGACCTGAGCGCGGATTTCCGCGCCTTCTACCCGCAACTCCAGGCTTTCGCCCTGAGCCAGCGCTGAGCCTGGCGCAGCGGCCATTGGCCCGGTCGGCGGAATCACCTATCAATTGTTTCAGTCCGAAGCATCCGCTTGATGCACATCAACCGGCAGCGGTCGCGTCGATCGTTCAATGGGGCCGACGTTCAACGCTCTGCCAATGGAGGTGGAAGATGAAACGAATCCTGGTGGCGACCGACCTGTCCTCGCGTTCCGAGCTGGCGGTCATGCGCGCCGCGGCGCTGGCCAAGGCGAGGAATGCCGAACTGACCGTGCTGAACGTGCTCGACGACGACCAGCCGCCGGTGCTGATCGCGCCGCAACGGCTGGCCATCGCCAACCTGCTGGAAGTGAACGGACAGGCCCTGAAGGAGCGCCTCGGCGTCGAGTCCAAGGCGATCGTGCGGGTCGGCGATCCGGTGGTGGTGATCAACGCGGTGGCCGAGGAGATCGGCGCCGACCTGCTGGTGATGGGCGCGCACCGGCACACGCCGCTGCGCGACCTGTTCATCGGCACCACCCTGGAGCGGGTGGTACGCAATGCGAAGATCCCGGTGCTGCGCGCGGCCGGTGCGCCGGAAGAGGAGTACCGCCGGGTGCTGCTGGCGCTGGACTTCTCGCCGACCTCGACGCGCGCGGTGCAGATGGCCGGCCAGCTCGGCTTCCTCGACGCCGCCAGCCTTACCGCGCTGCATGCCTTCGAGCCGTTCGCCAAGGGCATGATGCGTTATTCGGGGATCAAGGAAGACCGCGTCGAGCATTACGTCGACCAGGAGGAACTCAAGGCCAACGTCGAGCTGCGCGACTACGTCGCCGGCCTGGGGCTGGGCCGCGAGGACATCCAGTTGCGCGTCGGCGAAGGCTTGCCGATCAACGTGATCATGACCGAGGTACGCCGCCAGGCGCCGCAGTTGACGGTGCTCGGCACCCAGGGCCTGACCGGCTTCCGCCGCGCGCTGATCGGCAGCGTGGCCGAGGCGGCCCTCGGCGACCTGCCGTGCGACGTGCTGGCGGTGCCGCCCAAGCGCGACTAGGCGGCGCGCCGGGTTTGCGTAGGGGCGGCAGTGCCGAACAGCGCCAGGCGCACCGCCTGCTGGGCCTGGCGGGCCAGTTCGGCGCGGTCCAGGCCCTGGCTGGGGATCGGTTCCAGCAGCTGGATATGCACGCTGCCGCGCTCGCCGCGCAGCAGGCGGCCGAGGTGGCTGAGCAAGTCGTCGTCGCCGATGAACGGCGCCTGCGCATCGGGCACGCCGTCGCGGCGGTAGCTGATCGCCACCGGCTGCACCGCCACGCCGGCTTCCAGGGCGCTGGCCATCAGGCGACCGTGGAAGGTGCGCAGGCTTTCGCCGTTGGTGGTGGTGCCTTCCGGGAAGATCAGCAGGTTGCGCCCACGGTGCAGTTGTTCGGCCAAGCGCTGGTTGATCAGCCGGCTGTCGCCCGAGCCGCGGCGGATGAACAGGGTGCCGGCCTTTTCCGCCAGCCAGCCGGCCAGCGGCCAGGCACGCACCTCGGCCTTGGACAGGAAGGTCAGCGGCGCCAGGGCGCCGAGCAGCGGGATATCGGTCCAGGACACATGGTTGGCTACCCACAGCATGGGTTGCCGGGGCGCTTCGCCGCTGACCCTGACCTCGAAGGGCAGGGCCGCGCAGAGGCGCGCCAGCCACCAGCGGGTCAGGCGCTGGCGCAGCGGCGTGACGTCGGCGCCGGGCAGCCGCTCGCGCAGGCTGACCCAAGCGGCTAGGCCCAGTCCGAGCGCGACCAGCCCGAGCAGGCGTGCGCTGCGCAGCAGCAGGCGCAGCCGCGCCATCAGACCGCTGCCTTGAAGTGGCGGGCGTAGCGCGGGCAGAGTTCGTCGCGCTTGAGCAGGATGAACACGTCGGCGACCTGGAAATCCGGGTCCCAGCAAGGCTCGCCGCAGATCTTGGCGCCCAGGCGCATGTAGGCCTTGAGCAGCGGCGGCAGCTCGGCGGTGAGGTTTTCCGGGACGTCCAGCGGCGGCAGCGGGTTCTTCGGCTCGGCCTGCAGGTAGTCGGTGCACAGGTAGCGTTCGCGCAGCCGCTGCATCACCGCCTTGGCCTGCATACCGCCGTCGCGCATGGGAATGCTGGCGCAGCCCATCAGGTAGCGGTAGCCGCCCTCGTTGAGGACCTCGGCGAGTTCGCCCCAGAGTACCGCGATGGTGGCGCCGTTGCGGTATTCGGGAGCGACGCAGGTGCGGCCGATCTCCAGGACCGGGCCGTGCAGGGCGTCGAGGCCGGAGAGGTGGAACTCCTCTTCGCTGTAGAAGCGCCCGAGGCGTTCGGCGGCGCGATGGTCGAGCAGCCGGGTGGTGGCCACCAGGGCGCCGCTGTCGAGGTCGCGGACGCCGATGTGCGCGCAGTGACGGTCGTAGTCGTCGCGGTCGAGGCCGTCTTCGGCGCCTTCGAGCTTGGCGTCGAACTCGGCGCTGAATACGCGGTAGCGCAGGGCCTGGGCCTCGCGCAGGGCGCGGGCGCCGTTCAGGCGCTCGGCCTTCAGGCGGCGTCCGGCGACGGGTTCGCGGGTAATGGCGGTCTGGGTCATGCCTGGGCCTCCTTGGGCCGGCGCCGCGGGTTGCGGCCGCTCGGCTTTGTTGTGCAAGCTCAGGCTAGGAAGGCGCGGTGTCACCCCTGTGACAGGGGCGTGATGCTTGTATGACATTGTCGCCGGATGTAACGCGCCGTTGTTCAACGCTGGCACCCTCGGCAGGATGCCGGTTCCGACACATTCCACACTGGAGTCCGCCATGTCCTGGCAACGCTTGCTCGGCCCGCTCGACCGCCTGCCCACCGAAGGCTCCCTGGAAGACTGGCACGCCGCCGCCCTGGCGCGCGCCGACGGTCTTGGCACCCTGGAGCGGGCGGTGCTCGGCGGACGATTGGCCGCGAGTCCGGGCCTGGCCTTCCTCGCCGGCTACCAGGCGGCCCTGCGCGCGCTCTGGCCGGCGGCGCCGGAAGGTCTCGGCGCGCTGTGCGTGACCGAGAAGCGCAGCGTGCGCCCGGCGGACCTGCAGACCCGCCTGGAGGGGCTGGTCCTGCATGGACAAAAGGATTTCGTCACCGCTGGCGACAGCGCCTCCTGGTGGCTGGTGGCCGCCCGCGACGAGGCACCGGGGCAGCCGCCGCGACTGTCGATGACGGTGGTCCTGGCCGGCGCCCCGGGGGCGCGCCTGGAGGCGTTGCCGGCGCTGCCGCTGATGCCGGATGTGCCGCATTCCCGCCTGTTGCTCGACGGTGCCCATTGCGAGCGCCTGCCCGGCGATGGTTGGGACGACTACGTCAGGCCGTTCCGCCTGCTGGAGGATGTCCATGTGCTGGCGGCGCTGGTCGGCTGGCTCTATGGGGTCGGCCATGAATGCGGCTGGCCCTCGCCGCTGCTGCTGCGCCTGGCCGGCATCCTCGGCGGCTGCGCCGAGGTCGCGCGGCATCCGGTCGCCTGCGTCGGCACCCAGGCGGTACTGGCTGGGCTGTTCGAACAGTTCTCGGCGCTGGAGGGGCAACTGGATGCCGCCTTCGCCGCCAACGCCTCGACCTGGGAGGCATTGTGGCAACGCGATCGCGGCTTGCTGGCGATTGCCAACGGGGCCCGCAAAGTTCGCCTGGAGAAGGCCTTGACCCGCCTCGGGCTTGACCCAGGTCAGTGAGGCGCCGCGCCGCAGGCGCTTACCCTGCGCAGCATCCGGCGAGGAATGCTCCTCGGCGCCTGCACAGAGTAGATTTCACCGACCATGCGACGCGAACCGATCGTGCTGTTCGACAACGGCAGCCACCAGTGCCTGTGTTTCGATGACCTCGTCAGCGGCGAAGGGGTCCAGTCCAACCAGTTCCTGATCGTCGACAACGGCCAGTACCTGCTGCTCGATCCCGGCGGCGACCTGACCTACACGCCGCTCTCGCTGGAGTTGTCGAAACGCTTTCCGCTGCAGGAGCTGGACTACATCTTCGCTTCGCACCAGGACCCGGACATCATCGCCGCCCTCGACAAGTGGCTGCTGCACACCCGCGCCCGGGTGATCTGCTCCAAGCTGTGGGCGCGCTTCCTGCCGCACCTGACGGCCAACTACCTGGCGGTCAGCCATGGCATCAACACCTACGACCGGGTCATGCCGTTGCCCGACCGCGGCCAGGCGATCGCTCTCGGCGACTGCTCGTTGAAGGCGATCCCCGCGCATTTCCTGCATTCGGTGGGCAACTTCCAGCTCTACGACCCGGTGAGCAAGATCCTTTTCTCGGGCGATATGGGCGCCTCGCTGGTGGACGACGCGGCGCCGGTCAGCGATTTCGCCGCGCATATCCAGTACATGGACGGATTCCATCGCCGCTACATGGCGGCGAACAAGATCTGCCGCCTGTGGGCGCGGATGGTCCGGGACATGGATGTGGAGATGATCGTGCCGCAACACGGGCGGCCCTTCGTCGGCAAGGAAATGATCAGCGCCTTCCTCTACTGGATCGAGAACCTCGAGTGCGGCATCGACCTGCTCGGCCCGGACGACTACCGCATGCCAGGCTGAGTCCGCGCTTCCTGGCGTCATCGAGGCCATGCTAGGGTTGCCCCTCGACCGTCGAGAGGGCCCGCCGATGCCCGCTTTGCCGTTGTCCCGCCGCGCCCTCGCCGCGCTGGCCCTGGTATTCGCCCTCCCTGCCCTGGCCGAAGACTGGCCCGACACCGACTGGCCCCGTGCCCAACAGCCCGCGGGGCCGGCGCTGGAGGCATTCGAGCGCTATGCCTTCGGTCGTCGCGACGATGTTCGTCGCAAAGGCATCCGCACCGACGCGGTAGTGGTGATCCGCGACGGTCGCCTGGTCTATGAGCGCTACGCCGGCCCGAGCCGTGCAGAGACCCCGCACCTTACCTGGTCGGTGAGCAAGAGCCTGCTCGCCACGCTGCTTGGCGTCGCCGAGGGCGAAGGGCGCTTCCAGCTCGACGACCCGGTGGCGCGCTACTACCCGCCGTTCGCCCGTCATCCCGAGGTGACGTTGCGCCACCTGCTGAACTGGTCTTCCGGGCTGGACTGGCAGGAGGACTACGAGTTCGCGCCGTTGAAGTCCTCCGTGGTGGCGATGCTCTACACCCGTGGGCGTGACGACATGGCCGGCTTCGTCGCCGAAACCCCGCAGGCCCGGCCGCCGGGCCGGCGTTTCCGCTACTCCAGCGGCGACAGCAACGTGCTGGCGGCGGCCCTCCACGGCATGCTCGGCGCGGACTATGCCGAGTACCCCTGGCGCGCGCTGTTCGAGCCGCTGGGCATCCGTTCGGCGGTATGGGAGCGAGACGCCGCCGGCACGTTCGTCGGCTCGTCGTACGTCTACATGAGCGCCCGCGACCTGGCGCGCGTCGGCCTGCTGATGCAGCGCCACGGGCGCTGGCGCGAGCGGCAACTGCTGCCGCTGGCATGGGTCGAGTTCAACCTGACGCCCTTCGCCCGCTACCGGCCGAGCGCGGAAGAGGAGGGCGAGGCGGTGCCGGGCGGCCAGTGGTGGTTGAACCGTGCGGTGAAAGGCGCGCCGGCGCCCTGGCCGGACGTCGCCGAGACCGCCTTCGCCGCGCTCGGCCACTGGGGCCAGGCGCTCTACGTGCTGCCCGAGGAGAAGCTGGTGATCGTGCGCTACGCCGACGACCGCGACGGGCGTTTCCGCCACAACGAATTCCTGCGCCTGGCACAGGCGGCGTTCGCCGGGGAGGCGCGGCCATGATCCGTCGCCATCCCTTGCTCTTCCTGTTCGTCCTGGGGCTGCTCGCTGCCCTCGCGTGGGCCTGGCAGAACCGCATCCACCTGGCGGCCTTTCCCGCCATCATCGGCGCCTACACGGCCAAGGAGTACTGCTCCTGCCGCTACGTGATGGGGAACTCCGCGGACTATTGCCGGGCCTATACCCAACAGTACGTGCCGATCAGCGGCTTCTTCGACGACGAAGCCCGCCGCCGGGTGACCGCCCGCGGCCTCGGCAGTACGCAGACGGCCGCCTGGCTGGGCCCGCGCGAGGGATGCCGGCTCATGCCCGAGGCGGACAGGCTGCCGGACTGACCGGCGGCGCATGTCGGGGCGCGGGGCGAGGGACGGCGCCGGCCCGAAGCCGGAGGTGGAATGCCTGTTGTATTGTGTGTCCTGTTATTGCTCCTCAGCCCGCTGCTGTCGGCGGCGGAATGGCAACTGGAGCCGGATTACTCGCGGATCAGCTTCGTTTCCGTGAAACGCGCGAAGATGGCCGAGGTGCAGCGCTTCGATCGTCTCAGCGGCCAGATCGACAAGCAGGGCGTCGCGCGCATCGTGGTGCCGCTGGGCACCCTGGACAGCGGCCTGGCCCTGCGCGACGAGCGAATGAAGGACAACTTCTTCGAAACCTCGCGCTTCCCCGAGGCCACCGTGGAGAGCCGCCTGGACATGGCCGGCTTCGACGACCTGCGGGTCGGCCAGTCGCGGGTCGAGAAGCTCGACTTCACCCTCGACCTGCACGGCCAGCAGCGCCGCCTGAAGGCCGACGTGCTGGTCACCCGCCAGGGCGAAGGGCTGGTCCAGGTGGCGACCCTGGAGCCGGTGCTGCTGAAGCTGCTCGACTTCGACCTGGAAGAGAAGCTCAAGCCCTTGAAGGAGATGGCCAATATTCCCTCGATCACTCCCGAGGTACCGGTGTTCGCCGTGCTGAACTTCCGCGAAGTGCCGCCGGAACAGTTCTGACGTACCGGCGGAGGGCGGCGCGGGCCTTGGGTTCCACCCAGTGGAACCGCCTTCCGTTGTCCTTCGCCGCGTGCCGCGCTTAGCTGTGACCACGCCCGGCCGGCCTTGCGTCCGGGCCTCCCGCCAACAAGACCGGAGCGCAATCCGGCCAGAGGAGAGACGGCATGGCTCGACATCGACACATCGTGGCCTGGCTCGAGGAGGTCGCCGACGACCTGCGTAGCCTGCGCCAGGACATCCACGCCCATCCCGAACTGGGCTTCGAGGAGCGACGCACCGCCGCGCTGGTCGCCGAATGCCTGCGCGGCTGGGGCTACGAAGTGCACGAAGGGATCGGCCGCACCGGCGTGGTCGGCGTCCTCCGCCAGGGCGACGGCACGCGGCGGCTCGGCCTGCGGGCGGACATGGATGCGCTGCCGATCGTCGAGGCCACGGGGCTCGGCTACAGCAGCTGCCACGGCGGGCGCATGCACGCCTGCGGCCACGACGGACACACCGCGATGCTGCTCGGCGCGGCACGCTACCTGGCGGCGACGCGGCGTTTCGACGGCACCCTGGTACTGATCTTCCAGCCCGCCGAGGAAGGCCAGGGCGGCGCCGAGGCGATGCTCGCCGACGGGCTGCTGGAGCGCTTTCCCTGCGATGCGCTGTTCGGCATGCACAACATGCCGGGACTGGAGGCCGGGCACCTGGGCTTCCGCGCGGGACCGATGATGGCTTCCCAGGACCTGCTGAGCGTCACCCTGGAGGGCGTCGGTGGACACGGTTCGATGCCGCACCTGAGCGTCGATCCGCTGCTCGCCGCGTCGAGCGCGGTGATGGCCCTGCAGAGCGTGGTGGCGCGCAACGTCGATCCGCAGAAGGCCGCGGTGGTCACGGTCGGCGCATTGCAGGCCGGCGAGGCGGCCAACGTCATACCCCAGCGCGCCGTGCTGCGCCTGAGCCTGCGGGCGCTCGACGGCCAGGTGCGCGAGCAGGTGCTGCAGCGGGTTCGCCAGATCATCGAGTTGCAGGCCGCCAGCTATGGGTGCCAGGCCAGCATCGAGCACTACCCGGCCTATCCGGTGCTGGTCAACAGCGTCGAGGAAACCGAGTTCGCCCGCCAGGTCGGGGTCGAGCTGGCCGGCGCGGAGCAGGTCGACGGCGACACGCCGAAGCTGATGGGCAGCGAGGACTTCGCCTGGATGCTACAGCGCTGCCCCGGCAGCTACCTGTTCATCGGCAACGGCAGAGGACGGCCGATGGTGCACAACCCGGCCTATGACTTCAACGACGACATCCTGGTCCGGGGCGCGGCCTATTGGGGCGCGCTCGCCGAGACCTGGCTGGCCGCCCCCGCGGCGTCCGGCCTTCGACTGACTGCCGCCAATAACGGCGCGGCCTGAGCCGCGCCGGCATTCCCCCGGTTACCAGGAGATTCCCATGCACGCTTGCCCGAGCGGTACCTCGCGTACCCGCCAGGTGGCGGCTGCCGTGATCGGCAACGCCCTGGAGTGGTACGACTTCATCGTCTACGGCTTCCTTTCCAGCCTGATCGCCAGGCTGTTCTTCCCTTCCGGCGACGAGTACACCTCGCTGTTGATGGCCCTGTCCACCTTCGGTGTCGGTTTCTTCATGCGTCCGGTCGGTGGGGTCCTGCTCGGCCTGTATGCCGACCGCAGGGGACGCAAGGCGGCGATGCAACTGATCATCCTGCTGATGACGCTGTCCATCGCGATGATCGCCTTCGCCCCGACCTACGCGGCGATCGGCGTCGGCGCACCGTTGCTGATCGTGATCGCGCGAATGCTGCAGGGTTTCGCCACCGGCGGCGAGTACGCCAGCGCCACGGCTTTCCTGGTGGAAAGCGCGCCGCCGCACCGGCGCGGTCTCTACGGTTCCTGGCAATTGTTCGGCCAGTGCCTGGCGGTGTTCGCCGGTGCGGGGATGGGCGCGCTGGTCACCCATTGCCTGGACGCCGAGTCCCTGGAGAGCTGGGGCTGGCGGGTGCCGTTCCTGTTCGGTCTGCTGATCGGTCCGGTGGGATTGTGGATCCGCCGCTACATGGGCGAGACCGAGGCCTTCCTCGAAGCCATCCGTGAGCCCGGCGAGCGCCAGGGGCTGCTCGGCGTGCTGCGCGAATACCGGCGCAGCGTGCTGGTGAGCATGGGCCTGACGGTGATCGGCACGGTGTCCTTCTACGTGGTGCTGGTGAATATGCCGACCTTCGCCCACAAGCAGTTGGGCCTGCCGCTGGACGAGGTGTTCATGGTGCAGATGGCTGCGGTGGCGCTGATGACCCTGGTGATCCCGTTGGCTGGGGGACTCTCCGACCGGGTCGGGCGGCGCCCGGTGCTGCTGGTCGCGACCCTGGCCTTCATGCTCATGGTCTATCCGCTGTTCGCCTGGGTCGCCGCGGCGCCGAGCCTGGGGCGCCTGCTGCTGATGCAACTGTTGCTGTGCACGGCGATCGGCGGCTTCTTCGGCCCGGTGCCGACCGCGGTGGCCGAGCAGTTTCCAGTGCGGGTGCGTTCCACCGGCCTGGCGGTGGCGTATAACCTGGCGGTGATGCTGTTCGGCGGTTTCGCTCCGTTCATCGTCACCTGGCTCACCGAGGTCGGCGGCTCGCCAGTGGCGCCGGCGTTCTACGTGCTCGGCGCGGCCTTCCTCGGGCTGCTCGCCACCCTCTATCTGCGGGAGGGCGCGACGCCCGCCCCGCGCCCCCGTGAACCGGCCCTGGGCAAGCCGGCAAGGAGTCTGTGAATGAGCGCCACCCGCCATCGAAGCGACGGCCACGAGGAAATCGTCGCGCTTGACGCGCTGCCGCTGTCCGCGGCGATCCGCCGACGCGAACTGTCCTGCCGCGAGGTCATGCAGGCCTACCTGGCGCAGATCGAACGGTTCAACCCGCGGGTCAACGCCATCGTCTCGCTGCAGGCGGAAAGCCGCCTGCTCGCCCAGGCCGACGAGCGCGACCGGCAACTGGCGCGCGGCGAATGGCTGGGCTGGATGCACGGCATGCCGCAGGCGATCAAGGACCTCGCCGCCACCTCCGGCATTCCTACCACCCTGGGTTCGCCGCTGTTCGCCGGGCAGGTGCCGGAGCACGACGCCATCGTCGTCGAGCGGGTGAAGAGCAGCGGTGCGATCGTCATCGGCAAGACCAACGTACCGGAGTTCGGGCTCGGCTCGCAGACCTACAACCCGCTGTTCGGCACCACCCGCAATGCCTACGATCCGGCGCGGATCGCCGGCGGCAGCAGCGGTGGGGCGGCGGTGGCGCTGGCGCTGCGCATGCTGCCGGTGGCCGACGGCAGCGACATGATGGGTTCGCTGCGCAACCCCGCCGCCTACAACAACGTCTACGGCTTCCGCCCGTCCCAGGGACGGGTGCCGCACGGCCCGCAAGCGGAACTGTTCGTCCAGCAACTGGCCACCGAAGGTCCGATGGGGCGCAGCGTGGCCGACCTGGCCCGGCTGCTGGCCACCCAGGCCGGCTACGATCCGCGCTGTCCGCTGTCGTTGCGCGACGATCCGCGCAGGTTCGCCGACGACCTCGGGCGCGATTTCCGCGGAGCCCGGCTCGGCTGGCTCGGCGACTACGCCGGCTACCTGCCGATGGAGGAGGGCGTGCTGGAGCTTTGCGAAGCCGCGCTGGGCGATTTCGCCGAGCTGGGCTGCGAGGTCGAGGCGTGCCTGCCGGACTATCCCCTGGAGCGCCTGTGGCGCACCTGGCTGGTCCATCGCCAGTGGCTGGTGCAGGGCTCGCTTGGCGAGCTTTACGCCGATCCCGCACGGCGCGTCCGGCTCAAGCCGGAGGCGCAGTGGGAAGTGGAGTCCGGGCTCGGCCTCGGCGCCACCGAGGTCTATCGCGCCTCGCTGGATCGCAGCGACTGGTATCGGGCGCTGGCGCGTCTGTTCGAACGTTACGATTTCCTCTTGCTGCCCAGCGCCCAGGTGTTTCCTTTCGATGCAGAAACGGCGTGGCCGCGGCAGGTCGCCGGGCGGCCGATGGACACCTATCACCGCTGGATGGAGGTGGTGATCGGCCCGACCCTGGCCGGTTTGCCGGCGATCAGCGTACCGATCGGCTTCGGCGCGGCGGGCCTGCCGATGGGATTGCAGATAATCGGCCCGGCGCAGGCCGACCTGGCGGTGCTGCAACTGGCCCATGCCCACGAGGGCCTGACCCGTTGGGTCAGCCGCCGTCCGCCGGCGATGCTCGAGGCTCCAGGGGGCATCGACTAGGCCGCGGAGCAATGCTGGCGTATTCGCAGATTCTTCCTACATGACCTGGGCCTGCATCTTGCTTTGCCATAACGGTCTGTCGACGGTGGAGGTGTCGTCATGCCGGAAAGAGAAGAGGCGGGAACCGTGCGTTCGGTGGAGCGGGCGCTGGCGATCCTCGATCTGCTGGGCCAGCACCAGGCGCTGGGGCTCGAGGAACTGCATTACCTGACCGAACTGCCCAAGGCCACGGTGTCGCGGCTGCTGCATACCCTGCTGGAGCAGGGCTGGCTGTACCGCGGCTTGACCGACCGGCGCTACCGGCTGCGTTCCACCCGCCTCTACGGTGACGCCGCCGAGCGCTTCCGTTGCCAGGTGGTGGAGCGTTCCGCGCCGCTGCTGGTGGAGTTGAGCGAGCGAACCGGGCTGGTCGCCGATTTGTCGATTCTCGACGGCGACCGCCTGCTGGTGGCGGAAAGCTCGGTGCCCGGCGTCCTGCGCAAGCGCTACCCGGCCAACCGGCTGGTGGTCGGCCAGCACGCCAGCCTGTTCCATTCGGCCATGGGCAAGGCCTGCCTGGGCGAACTGGCAGACAGCGAGGTGCGCCGCCTGGCGCGCCAGCACCAGGTAGACGAGGACCTCTGGTTGCGCACCCGCGAGCAGGCCCACGGCCAGGGCTACGGCGAGCGTACCGAGGGACACTGGGAGTATCCGGTGCGCCTGCCGTTCCTGATCCGCGCGGTGGCCTTGCCGGTACGCGCCCAGGGTCGCCTGCTCGGCAGCGTGGCGCTGCACTGGCCGCGCGACCAGGATTGCGTCGAACGGGTGCGCCGCCGGCACCTGGGAACCCTGGCCGATACCGTCAGTCAGTTGCAGCACGCGCTCGACTGACGCGGGAGTTTGCCTGCTCCCAGGCGGCCGGTTTAAGGTGGCGCCGGACGCAAAGGGAGCCCGCATGCACAAGTTGATCTGCCTCGGCCTGGCCCTCCTGGCCTTGCCGGTCCAGGCCGCCTGGTACCTGGACTACGAGTCGTCGCGACTCAGTTTCATCTCCACCAAGAACGCTACCCTTTCGGAAGTCGGCCGCTTCCTGGTCATGCACGGCAAGGTCGACGACAAGGGGCAGGCGCGCCTGCGCGTCGAGCTGGACTCGGTGAGCACCGACATCCCGCTGCGCGACGAACGCATCCGCGAGCATCTGTTCGAGACCAAGCGCTTCGCCGAGGCGGAGATCACCGCCCAGCTCGACCTGGCGCCGATCGTCGAGCTGGCCGACGGCGTGCAACTGGAAATGCGCCAGCCGGTGACCGTCAGCCTGCACGGCAAGCGCAAGAGCTACGCCAGCGACCTGTTGGTGACCCGCCTGGACGAGCATCGCTTCCAGGTGGTGACCCTGTCGCCGCTGGTGCTGGACGCCGCCGACTTCGACCTCGCCCCCGGCATCGAGACCCTGCGCAAGCTGGCCGGCGCCGGCAGCATCGGGCTCTCGGTGCCGGTCGGCGCCGTGCTGATCTTCACTTCGCGGTGAGCGGCCCGGTCTTTCCCTGGCGCAGCGACAACCGTTTCGCCCTGCTCAATGACGGCGTGCGGTTCTTCCCGCGCATGCTGCTGGCCATCGAGGCGGCGCAGCGGAGCATCGAGCTGGAGCTGTACCTGGTGGAAGACGGGCATTGCGCCGAACTGTTTCTCGTCGCCCTGCTGGATGCCCGCCGCCGGGGTGTCGCCGTGCGCTGCCTGTTCGACGGCTTCGGCTGCCTCGGCCTGGGCAGCGCCTGGATCCAGCGCCTGCGCGAGGCCGGCGGCGAACTGCGGCTGTACAACCCGCTGCGCTGGAAGCTGACTGGCGGCAATCTCTACCGCGACCATCGCAAGCTGCTGCTGGTGGACGGGCGCCTCGGTTATGTCGGCGGCGCCGGGATCACCGACGAATTCTGGGAACCGGTCAGCGACGTCAGCGCCTGGCGCGAGGTTATGGTCGAGATGGACGGCCCGGTGGTGGCGGACTGGGCGGCGCTGTTCGAGCGGCAATGGCTGGCCTGTCTCGAAGAGAAAGCCTGGAAGCCCCGCGAGGGCATGACCCTTACCCGCCTTCCGCCGCAGCCGGGGGCGGCCCGTGGGTTGGGCCGGGTGGCCTACGCCGACGCCCGCCAGCACCGCGACATCCTGCAATCGCTGGTCCGCGCGCTGAACGGCTCGCGCCGACGGATCTGGCTGGCGACGCCGTACTTCCTGCCGACCTGGAAGGTTCGCCGGGCCCTGCGCAAGGCCGCCCAGCGCGGCGTGGAGGTGCGCCTGCTGCTGGCCGGGCGGCTCACCGACCACGCCCCGGTGCGCTATGCCGGGCAGCGCTACTACCCGCGCCTGCTGCGCGCCGGCGTGCGCATCCACGAATACCAGCCGCGCTTCCTGCACCTGAAGATGGTCATGGTCGACGATTGGGTGAGCGTCGGCTCCTGCAACTTCGATCATTGGAATCTACGCTTCAACCTCGACGCCAATCTCGAGGCCCTCGACCCGGACTTCACCAATGAGGCGGCGGCGAGCCTGCTGGCGGACTTCGCCGACAGCCGCGAGGTGACCCTGGCGATGTGGCGCGCGCGACCCCTGTGGATGCGCCTGCACCAGCGCCTGTGGGGTTGGCTTGACCGGGTAGTGGTGAATTTCCTCGACCGCCGGCGCTAGGGAGCGGCCGTTCGTAGCCGCTGGCCGGCCCGGTGAAACTTGCCGGGGAGCTTGCGGGTCTACCCCGGACCGCCCATTACAATGACAAAGGAGAGATGCGTGGCAACGCCCGACTCCAAGGAACGTTTCATCGGACTGGAATGGTTGCGCTTCCTGCTCGGCCTGTACGTGGTGGTGTACCACACCCTGCATACCTATCCGAAAGAGCAGAAGTTTCCCGGTCTCGACGAACTGACCAGCCTGGGGTTCTTCGCCACCAGTACCTTCTTCGTGCTTTCCGGCTTCCTCCTGGCCCATGTCTACGCACGCAGCGGCCGGTTGCGCGAAAGCGCCCGCAGCTTCTGGACCAAGCGACTGTCCAATCTCTATCCGCTGCACCTGTTCTCCCTGCTGCTGTCGATCCTGGTGTTGCTGGCCCTCAGCCACCTGGGAATCGGTCCCGAGCTGGACAAGGCCACCCCGCGCTTCGTCATCTACGACACCAACGAAGTGCTCGGCCGCACCCACCCGGAACTCTTCCTGCACTGGATGAGCAACACCGAACTGTTCGTCAACAGCATCCTGCAGATCCTCCTGCTGCAGGCCTGGAATCCCTATTACCTGACCTTCAACGCGCCGTTGTGGTCGCTGTCGACGCTGATGTTCTTCTACCTGGCGTTTCCCTTCGTCGCCCCGCGGCTGATGCGCAGCCGGCACAAGTGGAAGGTGCTGGCGCTGGTCTGGCTGGTCTACCTGATCCCGCCGGCGCTGGTGGTGGCCAGCGAGAGCTACGGGATCCCCTGGACCGGCCTGCTGCACCGCAATCCGTTGCTGCGCCTGCCGGAATTCCTTGGCGGCATCCTGGCCTACGGGTTGTTCCGCGGCTACCGCGACCGTGGCATGGTGCCGGGACGCGGCCTGCTGGCCGCGCTGGTGGCGCTGGTGGTGGCGGCCTTCCTGGTGGCCGACTACCTGTTCACCCAGGGCGCCAAACATTGGTACTTCCTGCTGCACAACGGCCTGCTGCTGCCGGCCCAGTTGCTGCTGGTGTGCCTTTGCGCGCTGCCCGCCGACCCGAAGAGCGCTTTCGTCCGCCACTGGTCGCCGCGCCTGGGGGCCGCCTCGCTGTCGCTGTTCGCCCTGCATGTGCCGATGTTCACCCTGTTCTCCCGTAGCGAGCGCCTTATCGCCGTGCCGGGGCGTTGTCTCGACGACTGGCGCGCCTGCACTGAGGCGGCGGCCGCGCTGCCATCGTCGCTGCTCTACTACCCGCTGTTCCTGGTCCTGCTGGTGGCGTTCTGCGTGCTGTTCCAGGAGCGCGGCGTGGTGCCGGTGCGCAAGTGGCTGGTGCGCCGGCTGATGCCGGCGCCGGCGCTGGCCAAGGTGCCGCGCCCGGCCTGAGGCCGTTCTCCCGGAGAACCGGACTTTCGACGGGTGGCAGGCCCGGCCCGGCTGGTTATGCTGCGCGGATAACCATAAGAAGAGGGATGGAGCATGCTGCGCAGCCTGTCGCTGGCCCTGTCGATCGTCGCGAGCCTGGTCGGCTGCAGCACGCCCGGCGCGTTCTTCGGTGCGGTGGACGGACCGGCCTTCGTCGCCCATCCGAGCGCCGATGCCAGCCACGCCACCGTCTACCTCTACCGTCCGCGGAGCCAGTGGGCGGACGAGGAACTCGAGGCGCCGGGGATCTTCCTCAACAACGAACTGATCGGCAGCCTGCCGAGCAACGGCTACCTGGCGTTCGAGTTCGAGACCGGCAGCTACAAGCTGGAAATGCGCCGGCCGCTGGCGGGCAGCTTCTGGACCCTGTTCGCCGACGGTCCGATGGATTTCACCCGCATCGCCAGCTTCATGCTCGAGGCCAGGGCCGGCTCGGTCTACTACCTGCGCTACGACGAACTCAACCCGCCACCGAAGAGCGAGCACCCGGCGGGTGAGGGCGATGGCCCGCTGCAATTGGTGGCGGCCGATCTCGGCGCTGCGGAAATCGGCGCTACCCACCAGGTTCAGGAGCCCATGCAGTTCGCCGCCAGCGGCTACCGGAAACGCGTGCAGCGCTCGTTCTGGGAAGGCGTCGGGCGGGCCCTGGACAAGATCGGCATCTGAACCCGGCACGCGTGTAGTAACCGTCTATTACCCGCGTCCCCCTGCGGATTGGCTACCTTAGGTGCATCCCCGGTATGACCGGGCCCTGCCCGAAGGAGTGCGCGTGATGGCTGCGAAGAAGATCCTGATGCTGGTCGGCGACTATGCCGAAGACTACGAAACCATGGTCCCGTTCCAGGCCCTGCAGATGGTGGGCCACCAGGTGCATGCGGTGTGTCCGGACAAGCGGGCCGGGCAAAGCGTGCGCACCGCCATCCACGATTTCGAAGGCGACCAGACCTACAGCGAGAAGCCGGGCCACAACTTCACCCTCAATGCCGACTTTGCCCAGGCCCGCGCCGAGGATTACGATGCCCTGCTGATCCCCGGCGGCCGCGCGCCCGAATACCTGCGCCTGAACGAGCAGGTGCTGGCTCTGGTGCGTGACTTCGATGCCGCGCGCAAGCCGATCGCCGCGGTCTGCCATGGTGCCCAGCTGCTGGCCGCCGCCGGCGTTCTGCAAGGGCGGGCGTGCAGCGCCTATCCGGCCTGCGCCCCGGAGGTGCGGCTGGCCGGCGGCGAGTACGTCGACCTTCCGCCGGACCAGGCCCACGTCGACGGCCACCTGGTCACCGCGCCGGCCTGGCCGGCGCATCCGGCGTGGCTGGCGCGCTTCCTCGAGGCGCTCGGCACCCGCATCAGCCACTGAGACCCAGGAGACCCCCGCGCATGTGCGAACTCTATGTGAAAGCCGATCCGATCCTCTATGAATCGCGCTCGCGTTCCTTGCGCATCCGCGGGGTGGTGACCACCCTGCGCCTGGAGAACCAGTTCTGGGACATCCTCCGGGAAATCGCCGAAGGCGAGGGCCTGAGCACCAACCAGTTGATCACCAATCTCTACGAGGAAGTGATGGACTATCGCGGCGAGGTGCTCAACTTCGCCTCCTTCCTGCGTGTCAGTTGTACCCGCTACCTGGCGCAGCGGCGCGAGAAAGTCGCCGAGCTGAGCCTGGTCGGCCAGCGCGCCCAGGCCTGAGGCGAGGGAAGACGCGACCGGGGTGAAACGTTTAGGCTGGTCGCACTTCCTCCCCCGATCCGGCGTCGCCTCGTGAAATACTCCCTGCCCACCACGGCCACCGCGCCGTTCTGTCCCTCGGCGGTCAGCCACAGCGTGGCGGTGCCGGCCGACGCCTCGCCGCTGCGCAAGCTGGCGCTGTTCGTCGGCCCCGGCCTGCTGGTCTCGGTCGGCTACATGGACCCCGGCAACTGGGCCACCGCCATCGAGGCGGGCTCGCGCTTCGGCTACGCGCTGCTGTTCGTAGTGGTGCTGGCGAGCTTTTCCGGGATGCTCCTGCAAAGCCTCTGTTCGCGCCTGGGGATCGCCACCGGCCGCGACCTCGCGCAGCTCTCCCGGGAGCGCTACCGCCCTGGCGTGGCGCGTGGCCAATGGCTGCTGGCGGAACTGTCGATCGTCGCCACCGACCTTGCCGAGGTGCTCGGCGCGGCGCTGGCCTTCCACCTGCTGCTGGGCGTCTCGATTACCACCGGGGTGGTCCTCACCGCCTTCGATACCCTGATCGTGCTGGCCCTGCAGGGCGCCAACTTCCGCCGCCTGGAGGCCATAGTGCTGGGGCTGATCGCGACCATCGGCGCGTGTTTCTTCGTCGAACTGGTGCTGATCGGCCCCTACTGGCCGGATGTCGCCGCCGGCTTGTGGCCGTCCTGGGACACGCTGAGCAGCCAGGAGCCGCTGTACCTGGCGATCGGCATCCTCGGCGCGACGGTGATGCCGCACAACCTCTACCTGCATTCGTCCGTGGTGCAGACCCGGGTCAGCGGCGACGACGCGGCGAGCAAACGCTCGGCGATCCGCTTTTCCCGGCTCGACACCATCGGCTCGCTGTCCCTGGCGCTGCTGGTCAATGCGGCGATCCTGATCCTCGCCGCCGCGGCTTTCCACGGCAGCGGCCATACCGAGGTGGTGGAGATCCAGGACGCCTACCACCTGCTCGACCCGTTGGTGGGCGGCGCCCTGGCCAGCTTCCTGTTCGGCTTCGCCCTGCTGGCGGCGGGGCAAAGCTCGACCTTCACCGGCACCATTGCCGGGCAGGTGGTGATGGAGGGTTTCCTCCAGGCGAAGATTCCCTGCTGGCAGCGGCGCCTGATCACCCGCGGCCTGGCCCTGGTGCCGGCCTTGATCGGCGTGCTCTGGCTGGGCGAAGGCGCGGTAGGCAAGCTGCTGGTGCTCAGCCAGGTGGTGCTCAGCCTGCAATTGCCGTTCGCCCTGTGGCCGCTGATTCGCTTCAGCAGCGACCGGGGCCTCATGGGGGAGTTCGTCAACCCGCGCTGGGTCAGCGCGCTGGCCTGGTCGTTGTTCGGCCTGATCTCGGCGGCGAACCTGACCCTGCTGTATTTCTGGTTCGGCTGAACCAAGGCGCCTGCGGCGCTGCCAGCCCAGGCTCCGGCCAGTGGCCGTACGAAAAAGCCCGGCGCGGGGCCGGGCTTTTTCAGGGACGGAGCAGGCTTACTTGACCTCGACCGCCAGGCTTTCGGCGATCTTCTTCTGCCAGACCGCCGGGCCGGTGATGTGCACCGACTCGCCGTTGGTGTCAACCGCGACGGTGACCGGCATGTCCTTCACCTCGAACTCGTAGATCGCTTCCATGCCCAGTTCGGCGAAGGCCAGCACCTTGGACTTCTTGATCGCCTGGGCGACCAGGTAGGCGGCGCCGCCGACGGCCATCAGGTATACCGCCTTGTTGTCCTTGATCGCCTCGATGGCGATGGGACCGCGCTCGGACTTGCCGATCATGCCCAGCAGGCCGGTCTGTTCGAGGATCTGGCGGGTGAACTTGTCCATCCGGGTGGCGGTGGTGGGACCGGCCGGGCCGACCACCTCGTCGCCGACCGGATCGACCGGGCCGACGTAATAGATGAAGCGGCCTTTCAGGTCCACCGGCAGCGTTTCGCCCTTGTTCAGCATGTCGACCATGCGCTTGTGCGCGGCGTCGCGGCCGGTGAGCATCTTGCCGTTGAGCAGCAGGGTCTCGCCCGGTTTCCAGCTTTGCACCTCTTCCGGGGTGATCTTGTCCAGGTCGACGCGGCGCGCGGACGGGCCGGCTTCCCAGACGATCTCCGGGTAGGCGTCGAGCGACGGCGCTTCCAGTTCGGCGGGGCCGGAGCCGTCGAGCACGAAGTGGGCGTGGCGGGTCGCGGCGCAGTTGGGGATCATGCACACCGGCAGCGAGGCGGCGTGGGTCGGGTAGTCCATGATCTTGACGTCGAGCACGGTGGTCAGGCCGCCCAGGCCCTGGGCACCGATGCCCAACTGGTTGACCTTCTCGAACAGCTCCAGGCGCAGTTCCTCGATGCGGTTCTGCGGGCCGCGGGCCTTCAGTTCGTGGATGTCGATCGGGTCCATGAGGACCTCCTTCGCCATCACCGCTGCTTTCTCCGCGGTACCGCCGATGCCGATGCCGAGCATGCCCGGCGGGCACCAGCCGGCGCCCATGGTCGGTACGGTCTTCAGCACCCAGTCGACGATCGAGTCGGACGGGTTGAGCATGGCCATCTTCGACTTGTTCTCCGAGCCGCCGCCCTTGGCCGCGACATCGACCTCGACCTTGTCGCCGGGAACGATGGAGTAGTGGATCACCGCCGGCGTGTTGTCCTTGGTGTTCTTCCGCGCGCCGGCCGGGTCGGCCAGGATCGAGGCGCGCAGGACGTTCTCCGGCAGGTTGTAGGCGCGACGCACGCCTTCGTTGATCATATCGTCGACGCTCATGGTAGCGCCGTCCCAGCGCACGTCCATGCCGACCCGGACGAACACGGTGACGATCCCGGTGTCCTGGCAGATCGGGCGGTGGCCGGTGGCGCACATGCGCGAGTTGATCAGGATCTGCGCCATGGAGTCGCGGGCAGCCGGCGATTCTTCGCGCAGGTAGGCCTCATGCATGGCCTGGATGAAATCGACCGGGTGGTAGTAGGAGATGAACTGCAGGGCATCGGCGACGCTCTGGATCAGGTCGTCTTGCTTGATCACGGCCATGGAGCACGGTCCTCTTCAGGCGGGTAATTCGGATGCGGGGCAGGGTCACGGAGCCGGCCGCAGCCGAGGAGCGCGCCGGTCAGGCACCGGCGCAAAAAAGGCGCGACAGTATAGCCGTTCCGGCGAGACGGGCGCACGCGCCGACGATCAGACCTTGGTCGGCCAGCCGGCTGGTCGGCCGATAAATCCGCGGTCCGCTAGCTGGCAGTTCGTTCGACTAGGCAACCCGCAGGGGGCAGGGTACATTGCGGCCAGGTGCCATTACGGGACGGAGCCCATGCGCACAGACAAGCCTCCTCTGAAACAGCGTGCGCTGCAAAAGCTCTTGCTCCGCCGGTTCGGCATGGCCGCAGGCACCTACCTGCTCGGCCTGGTCCTGCTCTGGCTGGCGCTACTCAGCGGCTTCTACCGCGCAGCGCCGACCACCGCGGCGGCCAGCACCACCCTGGTGGTGGCTTGCCAACTGGCCTTCCTCTGGCTGTTCGCCAGCGGACGCAACCTGCGTTACGCCGATCCCAGCCTGACCGAGCCGCAGGTGCTGGTGGCGATCGCCTGGCTGACCTATTTCCTCTACCACGTCGACAGCCTGCGCGGCACCTTCATGGTGTTCTACGTGCTGGCCCTGCTGTTCGGCGTGTTCCAACTGCCGCCGCGGGTCTTCGCCCGCTGTGCGGCGCTGGCGTTCATCGCTTTTTCCGGCATCTACCTGGTAGAGGCCTTGCAGCAGCGTCTCGAGCTACCGGGCCGGGCTGCATTGCAGGTGCTCGTGATGTTCATCGTAATGGTCTGGCTGAGCCTGTTCGCCAGCTACATACAGGCGATGCGGCAACGCATGCGCCAGCGCCGCTATGCCTTGCAGGCGCACCAGGACACGCTGCGCGGCATGATGCGCCAACTGGAAGACCTGGTGGCCACCGACGAACTCACCGGTCTGTTCAACCGCCGGCATTTCATGCGCATGGCCAGCCGGGCGCTGGAAGACCTGCTGCCGAACCGGCAGCACGGCCTGGCGCTGATCGACCTCGATCACTTCAAGCGGATCAACGACCGCCACGGCCACGCCGCCGGCGATCGGGTCCTGCAGACCTTCGCCGCGGTGGCGCGTTCCTGTCTGCGCGATGGCGACGTCCTGGCCCGTTACGGCGGCGAGGAGTTCGTCCTGCTGCTGCCCCACGCCGACGCGGAACAGCTGGAAAGCTGTTGCGAGCGCCTGCGCCTGGCGTTCCAACAGGCGGAACCGGTCGGGGTCACGGTGGATACCCTGAGCCTTTCGGTGGGCATGACCCTGCTGTATGCCGACGACGATCTCGACGAGGCCTTGCAGCGGGCCGACCAGGCGCTCTACCGTGCCAAGCGCGGCGGACGAAACCGCTGCGACGCCACCTGGGAGGTCACCAGTGCCTGACATACGGGTCGGCGAGCGACGCCTTGCCGTCGCCGCCGGCAGCAACCTGCTGGATGCGCTGCTCGCCGGTGGCATCGCCGTGCCCCATAGCTGCCGCGCCGGCAGTTGCCACGCCTGCCTGGTGCATTGCCTGCAGGGCGAGGTGGACGACACCCTCCCGGAGGCGCTCGATCCGGCACGGCGCGAAGCGGGCTGGCGGCTGGCCTGTCAGTGCCGGGTGCTCGGCGACCTCGTGTTGCAGCCTTTCGATCCTGAGCGCGACGGGCTGCCGGCCAGGGTCGTAGCCTGCCACTGGCTGGGCGATGTGCTGCGCCTGCGCCTGGAGCCGGAGCGGCCCTTGCGCTATCGCGCCGGGCAGCACCTGCTGCTGTGGAGCGACGATGGCGTGGCGCGTCCCTATTCGCTGGCCAGCCTGCCTCACGAGGACCCATGGCTGGAGTTCCACATCGACTGTAGCGCTCCCGGCGCGTTCTGCGACCGCGCCCGGCGCCTGGCGCCTGGCGCGCTCCTGCGTCTGGGCGAGTTGCGCGGCGGGGCGTTGCGCTACGAGCCGGACTGGCAGGAGCGACCGCTGTTGCTGATGGCCGCCGGCACCGGGCTGGCGCCGCTCTGGGGGATACTTCGCGAGGCCTTGCGCGCGGAACACCAGGCGCCGATCCAGTTGCTGCACCTGGCGCGCGACCACTACCTGGCGAGCGAGTTGGCGGAGTTGGCCGGGCGTCATCCGCAAGTGCGCGTCAACCTGGTGTCGGCGGCGCAGTTGCCCTCTGCCTTGGCCGATCTCCGCCTTGTTCCGCGGCGCAGCATGGCCTTACTCTGCGGCCAACCCGCCAGCGTCGAACGCTTCGCCCGGCATCTCTACCTGGCCGGCGTACCGCGTAGCCAGACCCTGGCGGACCTGTTCCTGCCCCACGCCTGACGCGGCGCGGTGGCGGTGCCTTGCAGCCATTGCCGCGGCCCTGCGCCGCATCCCTGGAGTGACGATGAGCGAGCTGATTCGGGTCGAACGCGAAGCGGGGCTGCTGACCCTGCGCCTGGACCGCCAGGACAAGAAGAACGCGCTGACCCGCGCGATGTACAGTCGGATGGCCGAGGCGCTGCTGGAGGCGCAGGCCGATACGGCTGTGCGGGTAGTGCTGATCACTGGCGGCGATGCCTGCTTCACCAGCGGCAACGACATCCTCGACTTCCTCGAGCAACCGCCATCCCTGCGCGACAGCCCGGTCGGCCGCTTCATGAGCGCCCTGCTGGAATTCCCCAAGCCGGTGATCGCCGCGGTGAACGGACCGGCGGTGGGTATCGGCACCACCCTGCTGCTGCATTGCGACCTGGTCTTCGTCGGTCGCAACGCGCGATTGAAGATGCCGTTCGTCAACCTCGGCCTGACACCGGAGTTCGGCTCGAGCCTGATCCTGCCGCGCATGCTCGGTCATGCCAGGGCTGCGGAATTGCTGATGCTCGGCCAGGACTTCAGCGGCGAGCAGGCGGCGGCCTGGGGCCTGGCCAATGCGGCGCTGGAGGATGGCGCCACGGTGCTGGAGCACGCCCGCGATGCGGCCCGGCGCTTCCTGCACCTGGCGCCCTCGGCGGTAGTGGAGAGCAAGCGCCTGATGAAAGCGCCGTTTATCGAGGAGCTTCGCCGGGTGATCGCCGAGGAAGGCGATATCTTCAGTACCCGACTGCGCTCGCCCGAGGCGATCGAGGCGCTCAGCGCCTTCATGCACCGGCGCCAGCCGGATTTCTCCAGGTTCGCCTGAGCACACCGCTGTTGGGCCAGCGGGGCGCCGGTCCGTAGGGCGGATAACGCCATAGGCGTTATTCGCCGTGAGGCGTCTGAAACGGCGGATAACCGCGGAGCGGTTATTCGCCCTACACCAGGTTGGGCCAGCGGAGCGCCGGTCCGTAGGGTGGATAACGCCCCAGGCGTTATTCGCCGCGATGCGGCTGAAACGGCGGATAACCGCGTAGCGGTTATTCGCCCTACACCACGTTGGGCCAGCGGGGCTCCGGTCCGTAGGGCGGATAACGCCACGGGCGTTATCCGCCGCGACGTGCGCTTATACCAGCAGGTCGCCGACGTGCAGCACCTTCATGGTGTTGGTGCCGCCCTGGGCGGTGTAGCTGTCGCCCTTGGTCAGGATCACCCAGTCGCCCTTGGTCACCACGCCGCGCTTGAGCAACTCGTCGACCGCGGCCTGGCTGACCTTCTCCGCCGGCAGCGCCGCCGGGTCGAAGGGGATGGTTTCCACGCCGCGGAACATCGCCACGCGAGCCTGAGTCTCGCGGTGCGGGGAGTAGGCGTAAATCGGTACCGACGAGCGGATGCGCGACATGATCAGCGGGGTGAAGCCGCTTTCGGTCAGGCAGATGATCGCCTTGATCCCCGGGAAGTGGTTGGCCGTGTACATCGACGCCAGGGCGATGCTCTCGTCGCAGCGGTCGAAAGTCTGGCCGAGGCGGTGGCTGGATTTCTGGCTGGTCGGGTGCTTCTCGGCGCCCTGGCAGACGCGGGCCATGGCTTTCACCGCTTCCACCGGGTACTCGCCGGCGGCGCTTTCCGCCGAGAGCATCACCGCGTCGGTGTAGTCGAGCACGGCGTTGGCCACGTCGGAGACTTCCGCGCGGGTCGGCATCGGGCTGTGGATCATCGACTCCATCATCTGGGTCGCGGTGATCACCACTTTATTGTTGCGGCGGGCGTGCAGGATGATCTTCTTCTGGATGCCGACCAGCTCGGCATCGCCGATTTCCACGCCGAGGTCGCCACGGGCCACCATTACCGCGTCGCTGGCACGAATCAGGCCGTCGAGTGCGTCGTCGTCGGCGACCGCCTCGGCGCGCTCGATCTTGGCTACCAGCCAGGCTTTGCCACCGGCCTCGGTGAGCAGGCGGCGGGCGTATTCCATGTCCTTGGCGTCGCGCGGGAAGGAAACGGCCACGTAGTCCAGGTCCATGTCCGCGGCCAGCTTGATGTCGGCCTTGTCCTTGTCGGTCAGCGCCGGCGCGGTGAGACCGCCGCCGCGGCGGTTGATGCCCTTGTGGTCGGACAGCGGGCCGCCGATCAGCACCCGGCAGCGCAGTTCGTCGGCGGCGACTTCCTCGACCACCATCACCACCCGGCCGTCGTCCAGCAGCAGTTCATCGCCGACCCCGCAGTCCTTCACCAGGTCCGGGTAGTCGATGCCGACCACTTCCTGGGTACCGGCGTCGCGGGCGTGGCTGGTGGAGAAGCGGAACTTGTCGCCGACCTGCAATTCGATGCGCTTGTTGGCGAACTTGGCGATGCGGATCTTCGGTCCTTGCAGGTCGCCGAGCAGGGCGACGAAGCGGCCGTGCTTGGCCGCCAGTTCGCGCACCAGCCTGGCGCGGGCGCGGTGTTCATCGGGGGTGCCGTGGGAGAAGTTGAGGCGGGCGACGTCGATCCCGGCCAGGATCAGTTGCTCCAGCACTTCCGGGGAATTGCTGGCTGGGCCGAGGGTGGCGACGATTTTGGTGCGGCGAACGGACATGCAAAGGACTCCTTGGATAACGCTGGCGTGCAGGCTACCACCGGCGAGGCTCGGCGGCGACTGCGGAGTCATACTATCTGCATCAGATGTCATTTGTCGGTTTGAGCACCAGCAGGTCGCATTCCACCTCCTCCAGGACGCGTTCGGCGGTCTGCCCGATCAGTGCGTTGTCCAGGTGCCCCCGGGCGACCGCGCCCATCAGCAGCAGGTCGATGTCGTTGGTCCGGACGAAGTCGGGGATCGCCTGCTCGGCATAGCCGGCCAGCAGGTGGCGGCGCTCCGCGGCGATCTCCGGGTAGGCTGCCAGCAGGTCGTCGAAGGCCTGGCGGTGACGTTCCTCATGTTGCAGCACGAAACGCTCGTAGCCGGCGAGCATTTCCGCGTCGAACAGCAGGCTGCGCGGCATCGCCGCGTGGGTATGCAGGTAGTCGGCGCGCAGCCCCAGGCTGGCTTCGAGCTGGCGGGCGGCGGCGATCAGCCGGTGATCGAGGGCGGCCGGCTTGTCGCTGGCATGCAGCGGGTCGAGCGCCGCGCACAGGCGCTGGCCGCGCCAGGCGTCGTGATGGACCAGCCAGAGCGGCTGCGGGCAGTGGCGGATCAATTGCCAGTCGCTGTTGCCCAGTAGCAGGCGGCGCAGCAGGTTGTGCTTGCGGGTGCTCTTGAGGACCAGGTCGGGCCGGGTTTCGCCGACCCGTTGCAGGACCATCCGGTCCAGCGGCTTGCCCCACTGGGCCTCGACCTGAGTGCGGATGCCGGCCTGCTGCAGCGGCATGGAAAGCTGCTCCAGCCAGGTGACCCGTTCGTCCAGGTAAAGGTCGCGGGCACGCTGCAGCGAGTGACTGTCGAAGAACAGCCCGCCGTCCAGCGCCGGGTTGAAGTCGCACAGCAGCAACTCGACGCTGGCGCCGCTGCGTTCGGCGATCCACTGGGCACGGGAAAGGGCCGGCTGTTCGTCGCTGCTCGGGTCGACGACCACCAGCAGGTTATGCAGGTTCATGGCAACGCTCCTGGCATTGGGCGGGAATGCCATTGCAGACCAGGCGCCGCGACGGGCGCTTGATCTGGGTCAGTCCGGCGGGGATCAGCGAGGTTGCACGTTGAGCGCCTGGTCGAGGTGCCGGCCGGCCTTGTTCGACAATTCGCCTTCAGGATAGTCGAGCAACTGGCGACGCAGGTATTCGATGGCCTTGTCGCGGTTCGGGTGCGGGTTGTCCGGCGCCAGGTACATCAGGCCGAGCTGGTAGAGGGCTTTTTCCTTTATACCGGCAGGAATCGCCGGATCGTTGACCGCCAGCAGGTAGAGCTCGGCGGCTTCGTCGACCCGATCCTTGAGCACCGCGCGGCGCGACAGCAGGGTCATGTCCGGGTCGAGGCTGGTCTTGTAGAGGTCGAGGTTCTGCTGTGGCTTCCAGGTGGCGAGCAATTCGCGGGCGCTCTTCTGCACCGGCTCCCTGGCTCGCTGGCGCATCGCCAGCAGGCGCGCCTGGGCATGCTCGGCGGCGTGGGTGCCGGGGAACTCGCGGACCACGCGCTGGAAGTAGTCGGTGGCCTTGGCGTCGTCGCGCTGGTCGTTGTAGCGGCTCATGTAGATCAGGCCGATCTGGTACAGCGAGATACCGCGCACCTCGGCGCTGTAGCGGCTATTGTCGTAGCCGGTGAGGTAGAGCTTCTCCGCCTCGGCGCTCCTGTTGTCGCGGATCGCCATGGCGCTGTAGGTCAGCAGGTCGCCTTCCTCCTCGATGGCGGCGGTCATGCGGTTGCTCTTCATCTGCTTGTATTCGGCGACTTCGCCAGTGGTCACCTGGGCGACGAACAGCGGCGTGGTCGGCGAGCAGGCGGCCAGCAGCGACAGCAACGGGAGCAGGACGAGACGGCGGGCGAAGCGCATGGCATCTCCTTGGCGCCAGGGCGAGGGGCATCCCAGTCTAGTCAGGCCCTTCAGTCACGCCAATACGCGCCGATACAGTTCCCAACGGAGGATATGCCTATGCGAAGCTTGATCGTTGCCTGCCTGGCGCTGAGTGCCACCGGTTGTAACAGCTGGTCGCTGAACAGCGACCTGAACGGGGCCTACCGCGCCTACGACAAAGGCGATTGCGCACAGGTGATGCTCGACCTGTCGCGGGCCGAACGGCGGATTCGCGCGCGGCCCTACCTGCAGCCGGAAATCTCGCTGCTGCGCGGCCAGTGCCTGGAACGCCAGAGCCTGTTCGTCGACGCGGCGCAGACCTACCACTTCATCATCGCCCGTTACCCCACCAGCGAATATGCCTACCGTGCCAAGGCGCGGCTGGAGACGTTGCGCCAGCTGGGCCGGCTGAGCGAGACGCCGGCCTCGGCCAGCGCCGTGCCGACCCGCCTGTAGGCGGCCGGGAGGGATTGGACGGGCGTTCAGGCTGACCGTCGGTCGCATGGGACACCGGTCTATCCGGTAAGCTTCGCCCTGGATTTCACGGAGGAGGTTCGCATGCGTGCCCTGTGGTTCTGTGTCGCCCTGATGCCCGTGCTGGCGCAGGCGGACATCTATCGCTGGACCGATGCCCAGGGCAAGGTACACTTCTCCGCCACGCCACCGGCCGGCGCGCAACGCGTCGAAGTCAGGCCGCAGGTGGTGGAACGTGACGCCGCGACCCGCCAGCGCGAGCAGCGCACCCAGGAGTATTTCGATGCTCGTCGCGAGGAACGCACCGCCGCCGCCGAACGTGCCGGCCAGCGCCAGGCTGCGCTGGCCGAGGAATGCGGGCGCTTGCGGCAACAGTTGTCCCAGCTCGAACGCGGCGGCCGCTTCTATCGGCAGGACGCCGGCGGCGGGCCGGTTTATCTGAGCGATGCCGAGCTGGACGCCATTCGTCGCGAACTGGCCTCGCGGGAGTCCGAACGCTGCCGCTGAGCTTGTTCCCCGAGCGCCGGCATCGTCATACTGGACTGCAAATTATAGCGAAATGCCATTATGGGTCTTCAACGACATATCCAGCGCCATCAGTTGCCCAGCTACCTGAAGGTGTTCAATCGCATCACCGATAAGCCGATGGGCTACATCGGCAACGTCTCCGAGGACGGCCTGCTGCTGATCAGCCAATTGCCGATGCTGGTCGGCGCGCGTTTCGAACTGCGCCTGAAGGTTCCGGGACTGGGCGGTCGCCCGCAATGCATCGATTTTTCCGCCGACTGCCGGTGGACCTGCGAGGACGTCACGCCCGGTCATTTCGATTCCGGCTTCCATCTGCTGGCGCCGCCCGCCGAATTCCTCGAACTGGTGGAGGCGCTGCGCCGCTACTTCAGCTTCCCCCGCCAGCCGCAGTCGGTCTGATCCGTCAAAGCACGCCGGCGCGCTTCCAGCCCAGGTAGCGGCTGATCAGCTCCGGCCCGAGTTCGCTGGGACGCGCATCGAGCACTGGCACGCCGTGGGCCGCGAGCTTCTCGTGGAGGCCGTTGCGCGCATTCAGGTAGTCGATGGTGCCGGTGTAGGCGAGCGCCTGCTCGTAGCGGGCGACCGGCTCGTGGCGCAGGGTGTCGAGCACTTCCTCGCGCAGGCTGGCGACCAGCACCCGGTGCTGGCGGCCCAGGCGTTTCACCGCGCCGAGCAGTTCTTCGTCGTCCTCGTCGCGCAGGTTGGTTACCAGGATCACCAGGGCCCGCCGCCGCTGGCGGGACAGCACCGCCTGCACGGCTTCCGGGAAATCGGCGGGACGCTGGCTGGTCTGCAGGTCGTAGACGGTGTTGAGCAGCGCGCCGAGCTGGGCGCTGCCCTTGCCCGGCGGGAGATGCCGGCGGTCGTCGCCGGCGAAGGTCATGGCGCCCACCGCGTCGCCCTGGCGCAGGGCCACGTAGGCCAGCAGCAGGCTGGCGTTGAGGGCATGGTCGAAGTGCGACAGGTCGCCGTCCTGGCTGCGCATGCGGCGGCCGCAGTCGAGCAGGAAGAGGATCTGCTGGTCGCGTTCGTCCTGGTATTCGCGGGCGATCGGCGTGCGTTTGCGAGCGGTGGCCTTCCAGTCGATCTGGCGCAGGGTGTCGCCGTCGCGGAATTCGCGCAACTGGTGGAACTCCAGGCCGAGGCCGCGGCGCTGGCCGCCGCGTACGCCGATCTGGTTGAGCCAGTGGTCGACCGCCATCAGTTCGGCGCCGTAGAGGCGGGCGAAGTCCGGGTAGACGCGGGTCTCGCCGCGTGCTTCCAGGTAGCGGCGCTGCCGCCACAGGCGCAGCGGGCTGGGCAGTTCCAGCTCGCAGCGGGGAAACACGAAGTGACCGCGGTTGAGCGGCCGCACCCGGTAGCCGACCTCGGTGCTTTCGCCCGGGCGCAGTTCGACCTCCTGCGGCAGGTACTCGAAATCCATGCCGGCCGGCAGGTGATCGAACAGGGTCAGGCGAACCGGACGCCGATAGGTGTGCTGCAGATGCAGACGCACTTCGCTCCAGCGCCCCAGCGGCAGGTTGCCGCTGAGCTGGCGGCTCAGCTTCGGCACCGCCTGGCGGCGCGCCCACAGGGCGTCCAGCAGGCCGAGCAGGAGCAGCGCGGCGAGCGCCGCCCACCAGAATGTATGCAGTTGCGCAGGCAACCGCTGGCCGAGCGCCGACAGGCTGCCCAGGCCGATGGCCAGCAGCAGGAGCGCGGCGAACAGCGCCAGCAGGGCGCGCGATGGCTTCATACGCGGGGGGCCGGTACCTGGTCGAGCAACTGTTGCAGGACCTGGTCCACCGACAGCCCCTCGATGTCCAGCTCCGGAGACAGCCGGACCCGATGGCGCAGGACCGCCAGGGCACAGCCCTTGATGTCGTCCGGCACCACGAACTCGCCGCCGCGCAGCAGCGCCCGCGCCCGGCCGCAACGGACCAGGGCGATCGACGCGCGAGGTCCGGCGCCGAGGGCCAGGCCCGGCCAGTTGCGGGTGGTGCGGGCCAGGCGCACGGCATAGTCGAGGACCTGGTCGTCGATCGGCAGGTCGCTGGCGATCCGCTGCAGGGCGAGAACGTCTTTGTCCTTCAGCAGCGGCCGCAGGTTGGCCACGTCGAGCATGTCGCTGCGCGCGGAGCGGGTCACCTGGCGCACCAGGGTCTGTTCCTCGGCTTCGGCCGGGTAATCGATGCGCAGCTTGAGCATGAAGCGGTCGAGTTCGGCTTCCGGCAGCGGATAGGTGCCTTCCTGCTCGATCGGGTTCTGCGTCGCCAGCACCATGAACGGCTGCGGCACCGGCAGGGCGCGTCCTTCCAGGGTGACCTGGCGCTCCTGCATCACTTCCAGGAGGGCGGCCTGGGTCTTGGCCGGCGCGCGGTTGATCTCGTCCGCCAGCAGCAGGTGGGTGAACACCGGCCCCTTGCGCAGCTTGAACTGCTCGCTGGCGAGGTCGTATACGGCGTGGCCGGTGACGTCGCTGGGCATCAGGTCGGGGGTGAACTGGATGCGCGCGAAGCCGCCGTCGAAGCAGCGCGCCAGGGCGCGTACCAGCAGGGTCTTGCCGAGCCCCGGCACGCCTTCCACCAGCACGTGGCCGCCGGCGAGCAACGCGGTGAGCACGTCGTCGATCACTGCGCCCTGGCCGATCAGGGCTTTCTGCAGTTCGGTGCGCAGGGCCTGGGCCAGCTGGCTGGCGCGCTGGCGCTGGAGCGCCGGGTTGGGCGCGGTGCTCGGTTGTTCGGGCGTCTGTTCGCTCATAGGGCATTCCTGAGGCTTTGCAGGTGGGCGACCTGGCGGGTGAAGTCGGCAGCGGAAAGGCGCTGCGCCGGATATGGGCGCATGGCCTGGCTGATGGCGCTGGGTGGCAGGCGGGTCATGCGCCCGAGGATCTGCCATTGCTCGGCGACGCCGAGCTGTTCGAAACCGGGGTGGCGACGCCGCGCCCTGCGCAGGATGTCGCGTTGCAGACCGTGCAGCAAGGCGACGTGGCCGCGCTGGCGGAGGAGGAAGTCGGCGCCGGCGCGCAGGTGTTCCTCCAGTTGCCGGCGCGAACGGCTGGCCACCGGCTGCAAGGGACCCTGGCGCAGCCCTGCGCGCCACAGGCCGGCGAGCAACAGCAGCAGCGCTGCCGCCAGGGCCTCGGGGAAGTGGCGGGCGAGCAGGGTGGCGAGGCTGTCGCGTTCGGCGCGGTAGAGCAGGGTCACCTGGTTGTCCTGGGTCAGGTACCAGAGCAGCCAGGCGTTGTCGTACTGCTCGATGTTGCGGTTCTGCCAGATCCAGGCGTCGGTGAGCACCGTGACCAGGCCCTTGCCGTGCTGCATCTGCAACAGGTGGGTGGCGTCGCCGCTGTTGGCCCAGGCGTAGGCGTGGTTCTGCGGATCGTAGAGGTGGTAGTCGGGATCGAAGCCGATGTAGGCCGGCGAGCGCTCGTTTTCCAGGTACAGGCGGGTCAGTGCGGAATAGTCCGGCACGCTGTCGGCGGGCTCTTCTTCCTCGCCGGCGGCTTCCTCCGGCGGCGCTTCGGTCGCATGGTCGTCGACGCTACCTTCGTCGGCGTCGGCGTCGGCGTCGGCGTCGGCGGTTTCCTCGCTGGCCCGGTCCTGGCTGTCGTCGAAGTCCTCGGTCAGGTACTGGCGGATATCCAGGCTGTCGAGCAGCAGGTCGCCGCTCTTCTTCTCGTCCTCGTCCCACAGGCGTTCGGCGATCAGCACCAGGTGCCCGCCCTGCTCGCTCCATTGCAGCAGGCGGCGAGCCTGGCCGGGAGTCATGCCGGAGCGGCTGCCGAGCAGGAGCAGGGTATGCCCGGAGGGCGGCAGCTCCTTGAGGACCTCAAGGCCATCGGCGCGGCTCACCGTGACCCCCTGCTTGCGCAGGAACAGTTCGGCGGCCAGGTAGGGATTGCGCCGGGCCTCCGGCGATGGGCCGAGGTCGATCGTCTCCGTATAGGGTTGCAGGCGGCTGGCCAGGAAGATCGCCAGCAGCCCGGCCAGCAGCAGGAGCACGGCAAGCAGCAGGAAGCGCGCGCGCCGGCTCATCATGGCTTGGCTCCCGCGGCGAAAAGGCTGCGCCAGCCGTCGCAGAGGCGCTGGCGAGCGTCGTCTGCCGGCAGCCGGTGGCCGTAGGCGAGCGCCTGCCATTGGGCGGTCAGCAGTTGGCTGTAGTGCAGCAGCGGCCGTTGTTGCTCCAGTCCTTCGACCAGGCGCAGGACCTCGCCCTCGGTATGGGAGCCCTTCAACGGCAGGCGGTAGTCATGCAGCAGTCGGCTGAGCAGCCCGCGGTAGAGCAGGCCGAGGGCTTCCCGTGGTTTCTCGTTCCAGAGCCGTTCGGCGTTGCCGGCGATGTCGTCGGGCAGGCTTTCCGGACTGAGATCGAGGCCGAACATCACCGTCGGCGCTTCGCGGCGGGCCCGTTGCGGCAAGCCCAGGTTGCCGACGAACAGGCGCAGCCATTCACGGTAGCGCCAGACCAGCAGGAACACCGCGCTGAACAGCAGCGCCCAGAGCAGCACTTCGATGACCTGCGCCGCGTGACGGAACGGCACCCAGTTGGCCAGGGCCTCGAAGAATGCCTTGAGCCGCTCTTCGTCCTCCTTGCGGCTGTCCTTTTTCTCGGTCTTGTCGCCGAAGCGCCAGCCCGTAACGGTCTCGCTGTTCTTGAACGGCGCGCCGTCGACGATCGCCCGGATCTGCTTGCCGGCCTGTTCGCTGTTGAGTTTCTGCCGCAGCAGGCGGGCCTGCTCGGGCGGCAGCTCGGCTTCGCCGGCGCTGGTGGCGGCCGCCGGCTCGGCGTAGGCGGAAGGGGCGGGCAGCCAGGCCAGCGAAGCGGCCAGGCCGAGCAGCAGGACATAGGCGCTGCCGACCAGACGCTGGCGCAGGCGGCGGAACACCAGCTCGATGTCCCAGGCCTCCAGTTCGGTGCGCCGGTTCAGGTAGAGGGTGAAGCCGCAGGCCACGTAGATCGGCTCCCAGACTACCAGCACCAGGACGTAGAGCAGGTTCGACAGGTGCTCCAGCCAGAGCCACTCGCCGGCTTCCGGGTCGAGCAGGCTCTGCCAGTTCCAGTCGATCTCGTTCTGCGCCGGGATCAGCAGGTAGAGAAGCATGGCGAAGCCGGCCCAGAGCGCCATTTCCAGGTGCACGCCGACCACGGTCAGCCAGGTCGCGCCGCCGGCGTTGCGCTGGGACAATACGATCAGGCGCTGGCTGCGGGGCTCCCCGGCGAGCCCTTCCAGTTGCAGGACCGGCAGGTCGAAGCTGCGCGTCGGACTGAAGCGGCGCCACAGCAGGCTGGCCGGCAACTGCTTCCTCAGCAGGGCGGGATAGGCGCGCAGGGCCTGCCTCAGGGTTGGCGTATCGCCGAACAGGGCGTGCGAGAGAATGTACAGCGGCAGCCGTTCGAAGGCCGGCTTGAGCCACCAGAAGATCAGGATCGCCAGGGTCGGATGCTGCCACAGCAGGAGGCTGAGCACGGCGAACAGCGGCAGGGTCAGCAACGCCCAGCTGCCCATCAGCAGGCGCGCATGGCGATGCGCCAGGAGGATGCCGAGGTCGAGCGCTTCCCAGGCGCTGCGCGGGCGGATCGCCACGCTGGCGTCAGTCAGGCGCATGGCGGCTCCGTCCGGCGAACAGGAAGTAGCTGCCGACCAGCAGCCAGAGGACCGCGCCGACCGCGTACTTCACCCGCGGCTCGAAATGACTGATGGAAGACCAATAGGCCTCGGTGAAGGCCGCCAGCAGCAACAGCACGATCACCCCGGCGATCAGTTGCACGCTGCGCCGGGCGGCCAGCCGCAGGGCTTCGCCGCGGGTCAGGCGACCTGGCGCGAGCAGCGCCCAGCCGAGCTTGAGGCCGGCGGCGCCGGCGAAGGTGATGGCGGTCAGTTCGAACGCGCCGTGGCCGATGACGAACGGCCAGAAGGTCTGCACGTAGCCGATCTGCGTCAGGTGGCCGGCCACCGAACCGATCATCAGGCCATTGAACAGCAGGAAGAACAGGCTGCCGAGTCCCAGCAGCACGCCGCTGGCGAAGGTCTGAAAGGCGATGCCGATGTTGTTCATGATGTAGAAGCCGAACATTTCCCAGTCGTCGCTGGTGTCGCGTGCCCCCAACGGACCCAGGCGGGTGGTTTCCGGGGCGTACATAGACTCCATCTCGCTGACCTTGTCCGGGCTGACCACGCTGTAGATCAGGTCGGGAAAGTGATAGACCAGCAGCCCCATGAGCAGGGCGCTGCCGTAGAACAGCAGGCTGGCCACGGCGATGCTGCGCCATTCCTCGCGGACCAGGCGCGGCAGGCCGGCGAGCAGGAAGCCGAGGATGCGGCTGCCGAGGTGGCTGCGGTGCCGGTAGAACTGCTGGTGGCCGCGCATCGCCAGTTGCTGCAACTGGTCGATCAGGTGACTGCTGTAGCCGCGCTCCTGGGCCAGCGCCAGTTGCTGGCAGAGGCGCCGGTAATCGGCGGCGAAGTCGTCGCTGGAGCCTTCCAGCTTCTTGCCTTTCTCGAGGAAGGCGAGGCGTTTGTCGAAGCGTTGCCAGGCGGCCTGGTGGCGCTGTTCGAAGAGGCTCTGTTTCATGCGCTCTCCTGACGCAGGCCGAGAAAGCCGCGGGCGATGCCGTTGATCTCGGCCTGGGCGCGTACCGGCTCGACGCCCAGCGGTTCGGCGAGAATGCCCGCCAGTTCCTCGCGGCGTGCCGAGGAAAGCGCCGCGCCGCGTTCGGCGAAACCGAGGAAGGCGCGCTGTTCTTCCAGGCTCATGGGGAAGGGCGGCAGTTGCGGCTCGACGTCAGGCAGGCTGGGCCGGCTCAGTTCGGGTTCGCGGTAGACCACCAGGGTGCCGGCGGCGATGTCGCCCAGGCGCTTGAAGGCCGGATGGTTCAGGCAACAGAGCAGACCGAGGGCGTAGCCGAAGGGCAGGATGTCGGCGAAGCGCAGCAGGTTGCGCAGCAGCGACGCGGCCCAGCCCACCGGAGTGCCGTCGTCGTGGACGACGCGCAGTCCCATCATCTGCTTGCCGGGCGAGCGGCCCTGGTTGAGCACCTCGAAGAGGACCATGTACCACCACGTCATGACGAAGGTCAGCAGCAGGCCGAGGCCGGCGCCGAGCTTGCCGAGGAACGCCAGGCCGAGCATCAGCACCAGCATGATCAGGCCGCGGATGCAGAGGTCGATGGTATAGGCCAGGGCCCGGGGGACGACGCCGGCGGGGCGCAGGAGCAGGTCGATGCCTTCCGGCGTTTCCACGTGGTAGTGGGTGTCGAGGACCTCGGCGCCTGGCCGGGAGGTGGGCGCGACGAGGCGGGCGGCTGCGTTCGGTGGCATCGGGGGGCCGTGTCGGGGAAAGTCAGATGCTAGCCAGCGTGGCGTCATCAGGCAACCGGGCCGCCGCGACGGCCCGGTCTGCACCTCAGTTGCCCAGCGGGCGAACGCCGAAGATGGTGCGGTAGAGAATACCCATGGAGACGACGAACAGCGGGCCGGTCCAGATCAGGCCGATGAACAGCGGGATCATGCTCACCAGCATCAGCAGGCTCAGCACCAGCAGCAGGCCGAACACCTTGAACCAGTGGCGGCTGATGGCCTTGCGCGAGGTTTCCAGGGCCTGCCAGGGCGTCAGGCCGCGCTCGGCCACCAGCGGCAGGGCGAGCATGTAGGCGACGCTCAGGTAGAGACCGGGGATGATCAGCAGGAAGAAGCCGACGTAGACCATCAGCATCATCAGCAGGCCGGTGAGCAGCAGCGGCACCAGCATGCCGAAGTAGTTGAACATTTCGTTGAAGGTCGCCGGCTGGTCGGCGGCGCGGCGGATGCCGATCATGGTCAGGCCGGTGAAGAACGGGTAGCCCACCGCCGTGGCGACCAGGCTGGCGATCATCTGGCCGACCGCGAAGGCGATGGGATCGGCCTCGCTCATCAGGCCGATACCGCCGAAGAGCAGGGTGAGGATGAAGGTGATGGTCTGGATCACCACGCTGTAGACCACGAAGGCGCCGATCAGGATGCCTTTGACGCCCTTGATCTTGGCCCAGGCTTCGCTGATCACGTCGCCGATGCGGAAGTCGTAGTCGCCGATGACCGGCGGCACCGCCTGGGTCGGTTGCAGGGCGCTGGCGGGGGTGGCGTAGGGATTGCTGGTGTCGTTCATGGTGCTGTCCTTGTCAGTGAAACGGGCATCCGTGCGAGCGGAATGCTAGCGAGGGCGGAGGGGACAACGCAAGGTTCGGATGGCAGATATGCGCACTGACGCGCCCTGGCGGGCCGTGCCTACGGCGCTTTCCGTGAGTTCGTTGGAAAACCTGGAAATCCCCGAAGTGGGTCGCGAGCTTCGCGGCAGTCACTGGTAGACTGCCCGGTGCCGCCAGAAAGGGAATGACCGTGAACGCGAGTATTTTTTGGTACGACTACGAAACCACCGGCATCGACCCTCGCCGCGACCGGCCGTTGCAGATCGCCGGGATCCGCACGGACGAGGCGCTGAACGAGATCGGCGAGCCGATGAACCTGTATTGCCGTCCCAGCGACGATATCCTGCCCCACCCTATGGCTTGCCTGATCACCGGCATCACTCCCCAGCGGCTGGCCGAGCGGGGGCTGTCCGAGGCCGACTTCATGACCCGGGTACACGCCCAACTGGCGCAGCCGGCGACCTGCGTGGCCGGCTACAACTCCCTGCGCTTCGACGACGAAGTGACGCGCTACAGCCTGTACCGCAACTTCTTCGATCCCTACGCCCGCGAGTGGCAAGGCGGCAATAGCCGCTGGGACCTGATCGACATGGTCCGTACCGCCTATGCCCTGCGCCCGGAGGGCATCCAGTGGCCGCAGCTGGACGGCCGGCTGTCGCTGAAGCTGGAAATGCTCACCGCGGCGAACGGCCTGGAGCATGGGCAGGCCCACGACGCGCTTTCCGATGTCCGCGCCACCATTGCCCTGGCCCGCCTGATCCGTCAGCGCCAGCCGCGCCTGTACGATTACCTCTACCAGTTGCGCAGCAAGCACAAGGTGCTCGACCAGGTGCGCCTGCTGCAGCCGCTGGTGCATGTCTCCGGACGCTTTTCCGCGGAGCGCCATTTCCTCTCGGTGGTCCTGCCGCTGGCCTGGCACCCGCGCAACCGCAATGCTCTGATCGTCTGCGACCTCTGCGCCGATCCCGCGCCGCTGCTGGAGTTGTCGGCCGAGGACTTGCGCAGGCGCCTGTATACCCGTCGCGACGAACTGGCCGAGGGCGAGTTGCCGGTGCCGCTGAAGCAGATCCAGGTCAACCGTTGCCCGGTAGTGGCGCCGCTGTCGGTATTGCGCGCCGAGGATCGCCAGCGAACCGGCATCGAACTCGAGGAGTGCCAGCGAAAAGTCGAGTTGTTGCGCCAGCATCAAACCGTCTGGGCGGACAAACTGACAGCGCTATATGGCGAAGAAAGTTTCTCCGCCAGCGACGACCCCGAGCAACAGTTGTATGACGGATTTATTGGCGATCGGGATCGACGCCTTTGTGAACAGCTGCGCCTTGCCGAACCGGAGCAATTGGCCAAAGAACAATGGCCCTTCGACGATGCCCGTTTGCAGGAGTTGTTCTTCCGCTATCGTGCGCGAAATTTCCCGGAAACTTTAAATGTGGACGAGCGCCAACAATGGGAAAGCTTCTGCCGCAATCGTTTGTCCCATGAAGAATACGGCGCACCGAATACTTTGCCGGCCTTCGAGGCGGCGCTGGAGGCTTGTCGGCAAGAGCAGGGCGGCACATTGCCGGCGGTACTTGCGGCCTGGCGCGATTACGCCGCGGAACTGCGTCAACGCTATTCGCTGGAGACTTGAGGACGCAGGCAGAGGAGTCGGTACGATCCGGCGGAAATGAAAAACGCCAGCACTGGGCTGGCGTTCTTCGTGGAACTGACTGGTTTAGCCGAGCAGGGTGGCCCAGCTCTCGACGGCCTCGGGGCCCCACTTGGCTTTCCACTCTTTCAAAGTCTTGTGGTTGCCGCCCTTGGTCTCGATGACTTCGCCGGTGTGCGGGTTCTTGTACTGCTTGACCTTGCGCGCGCGCTTGCCGGCAGGCGCCTTGGCGGTGCGGGTGCTCTTGCCGATCTTGGCGTCCGGATCGAGCAGGGAAATCACGTCACGCAGGGACTTCTGGTAAGTGCCCATCAGCGTGCGCAGCTTCTCTTCGAATTCCAGTTCTTTTTTCAGTTTGTCGTCTTGTTCCAGGGACTTCAGGCGCTCCTGAAGTTCCTTGATGGCTTCTTCCGTGGCGCGATATTCGTTGATCAGGGACATGTCAGGTACCTTGTCTGTGCTGAGTGGCGGTGGCGGGCATGTAAGTAGATTCAATAATAGTCAGGGCGAAACTGTAAGTAAACCGCGATGAAAACTTTTCTCGATGAAATTCAAAGTAATTAATTCCGCATCGGGATTGCCCTGTTGTGCGGGTTTATTCTCTCGCGCAACAGCCTGTCGAAAGGCCTTCGCCGAGGCTGAACTTTTCCCGCCATGCCGCTAGAATGGCGGCCTTTCGCGATGTTTCTGGAGTATACCCATGCGCACTTTTCGGCTGGTGATCGCCTGTCCCGACGGGGTCGGGATCGTTGCCAAGGTGAGTAACTTCCTGGCCACCTACAATGGCTGGATCACCGAAGCCAGCCATCATTCCGACAACGATAACGGCTGGTTCTTCATGCGCCACGAGATCCGTGCCGACTCTCTGCCGTTCGACCTGGATGGCTTCCGCCAGGCTTTCGCCCCGATCGCCCGCGAATTCTCCATGGAATGGCGAATCACCGATTCCGAGGTGAAGAAGCGCGTGGTGCTGATGGCCAGCAAGGAGTCCCATTGCCTGGCCGATCTGCTGCACCGCTGGCACAGCGGCGAACTGGACTGCGAGATTCCCTGCGTGATCGCCAACCACGACGACCTGCGCAGCATGGTCGAGTGGCACGGCATCCCGTATTTCCACGTTCCCGTCGATCCGCAGGACAAGCAGCCGGCCTTCGATGAAGTTTCCCGGCTGATCGACGAACATGGCGCCGACTGCATCGTCCTGGCTCGCTACATGCAGATCCTGCCGCCGGACCTGTGCCGCAAGTACGCCCACCAGGTGATCAACATCCACCACAGCTTCCTGCCGTCCTTCATCGGCGCCAAGCCGTATCACCAGGCGTCGAAGCGCGGGGTCAAGCTGATCGGCGCGACCAGCCATTACGTGACCGAGGAACTGGATGCCGGTCCGATCATCGAGCAGGACGTGGTGCGGGTCACTCACCGCGACAACGTCGAAGACATGGTGCGGCTGGGCAAGGATGTGGAAAAACTGGTGCTCGCGCGCGGACTGCGCTATCACCTGGAAGACCGCGTACTGGTACACGGCAACAAGACGGTGGTGTTCGACTGAGTCGGCTTCCCTGGAATGCCGGCCAGGGCCGGCACCCGGAGGAACGAACATGAGCGATCCCAGGTCGGCGGGCACCGCCAGCCCGCCACCGACCCTCGGCGAGGGTTGCACAAGCCGTTACGACATCGACGCCCTCGGCGACGAGGACGGAACCGAGTTTCCCGGCGCGGCCGAACTCTGGCGGCGTATCCAGGAGAGCGCCAGCGAGACGGGCGAGGCTGACGCCGAGGATACGCTCAGGAAGAAGCCTCGCGACTGCTGATCAGCTTCTTCAGCAGCGGGCGTCCGGCGAGCACTGCGAACACCGGGCCGCCGGCGACGAGGTAGAAATAGAAGGTCACCGCTCGCCAGATGACGATGGCCGCCGCCGCCGTCGACTTGCCGATCATGGGGGCCAGCAGGGCCGCCGAGGTCAGCTCGGTGCCGCCGGCGCCGCCGGGGATCAGCGAGAGCTGTCCGGCGCTGAGCGAGACCATCTGGATCAGGAAGGTCCAGGCCCACTGGATATCCACTCCCAGGCCGCGCAGGGTCAGATCGAGCACGCTGAAGCGCAGTAGCCAGTGCGTACTGCTGAGAAGGAAGACCGCCAGCAGGCGTCGTTTCGGCAGGCGCAGGCTGTCGTGCAGGGCAATGCGGAAATGCAGGATCTTGCGGCCCCAGTGCAGGCGCTTGCGCGATGACACGCCGAGCCGCGCCAGAACCCGCCCGTTGAAGCGGATCACCTGGTGCAGGTAGCGGATCAGCATTACCGCGCCGACGAACAGGCCGACCAGGAATACCGCGCTGAAGATCAGGCTCGATTCCATGTTCGGGCTCAGCGAATGGCTGAGGGCATAGATCAGGATCGCGCCGAGGGCGCAGAGGAAGAACGTCAGGTCGGCCAACTGGTCGACCGCGAACACCGCGCTGGTCTGCGCCGGGCGCAGGCCGCGCCGGGCCAGCAACGCCATCAGGGTCAACGGCCCGCCGCTGCCGCCCGGAGTGGCGCAGAAGGCGAACTCGCTGGCCATGATGATGCCGACGCTCTGCAATTGCCCGAGCTTGCCGGCGCGCCCGGCGAGCAGCAAGCGCAGGCGCAGGCCGTTGATGAACCAGCAGACCACGATCATGCCGAACATCAGCAGCAGGCTGTCCAGCGGGAAGGCGCGCAAGCGCGAGAACATGTCGCTGCCGCCGAGCACCAGCGGAATCAGCGAGGCACCGATCAAACCGAACAGCAGTAACCAGCCTCGACTCATGCCGCGTGGTCCAGGGCGAGGTGGCGCTCCAGCCAGTCGATCTTGGTCAACGGCTGGCGCCCCTCGGACAGCAGGGTGCGCAGGGTACGCAGCCAGTATTCGCGGGAAAAGCGATGGCGCATGTCGACCGGATGGAGTCCGAGACGGATCACCGGCGCTGCGCGCCAGGCCCGGCGGCGCTGCTCGCTGAGCGCCCAGGAGAGGCCGCGACGCCAGGCACTGCGCGCGCTCCAGACCAGGCCGGGGGCCTCGATCGGTTGCAGGTGGGGAAGCAGATACAGGTTGGACGGGTCGCTGGTGTAGCGCAGCCCGCTCTCGCCGAGCGCCTGGCGGGTGCCGGCGCTCATCAGCCAGGCCGGCGCGACGAAACCGTGCAGCGGCCATCCGCGGCGGCGGAACAGCTCGATGCCGGCGGCCAGGCGGGTCTTGGCCTCGGCGTGGTCGAGGGCATAGAACTCTCCCTCCCAGGTGTAGATGCGACGCATGAAGTATTGCCCTGGAGTACGCGGTGGTGGGGCGTCATCGTAGTGATAGAAGCCGTGGAGAGCCAGTTCGTCACCCCGGTCCACCCGCCGCGAGAGCAGTTCGCAGAACTTTTCGTCGGCTTCCAGCGGGTTGCGATGGTGGAAATCGGGCACTACCAGCCAGGTCATGGGGACCTGGCCGAGCGCGTCCACGGCCTCGACGAAGGGCCGGTAGTCCGGCCAGGTTTCCGGGGCCACGTCGTGCAACACCAGCAGCAGGCTGCGTTCAGCCATAGCGCGGGAACCTCGCCTCGCTGTCGCCGAGTACCGCGTGGTAGTGCAGGAGCAGACCGGCGACCACCGCGTCCCAGGCATGCTGGCGCTCGACGTGACGGCGGGCGCGCTGGCCGCGCAGCTCGACGTCGTGGCTGAACAGTTCGCGCACCGCGCAGGCCATGGCGTCGCCGTTGTTCGGTGCGCAGAGCACGCCGCAACGCTCCGGGACTATTTCCGCCAGTGCCCCGGCGCGCACCGCCACCACCGGAATACCGCTGGCCATCGCTTCGAGTGCGACCAGGCCGAAGGTCTCCTGGTCGCCGGCGTGCAGCAGCGCGTCGCTGCTCGCCAGCAGGCGGGCGACTTCGCGGCTGTCGCAGAAATGGTCGACCACGCTGGTGTTGCGCGGTACCCGGGTCGGCATGTTGGAACCCACCAGCAACAGGTGATAGCCGTCGCCGAGGCGCTGGATGGCGTCGAGCAGTACCGGCAGGTTCTTTTCCCGCGAACCGCGCCCGGCGAACACCAGCAGGCGGGTTTCCTCGTCCAGGCCGAGTTCCTGGCGCAGCCCCGGATCGCGGTTGCTCGGATGGAAGGTGACCAGGTCGACGCCCAGCGGTTGTACATGCACGTCGGCGACGCCCAGGCGCATCAGCTTTTCCGCCATTACCCGGCTGGGGGCCAGGACCCGGTCGAAGTGGCCGTACAGCTTGCTGACGTAGTTGTCCGCGTTGGTGCCGAGCCAGGCGCCCATGCGATTGCTCACCAGCAGCGGCAGGTCGGAGTGGTAGAAGCCGATCACCGGCACGTCCAGCCGACGTCGCGCGTCGAGCGCCGCCCAGGCGGTGAGGTAGGGGTCGCCGACCTCGATCAGGTCCGGTTGCAGATTGCGCAGCACCTTGCGCCAGGGGCCGCGACGGAGAGGGAAGCGGTAGCCATTGCCGAATGGCAGCGGCGGCGCCGGCACCTCGTGGATGCCGTTCGCCTGGCGGTAGCTGGCGCCGGGAACCAGCACGCTGTGGCGAATGCCGGGATAGTGCCAGAGATGGCGATGCTTGGCTTCGAGATAGGTGCGTACCCCCCCGCTGGCAGGCGCGTAGAACATGGTCATATCGGCGATGTGCACGATGGGCCTTCCTCCGTTGAGCTTGTTCCTTCTGCCACTCAGTGGACCACCGGCACCGGCAGTCGTTCGAACGGTGTGCGGGAGCCGTGGGTAGCTTCAAGTCTAGGAAAGAAAGCGCGAGCCGGCGCGCTTGCGGCAGCCAGCGCGGGAATAGGTCGCAGAGGGAGCGGGCGGAGAGGAAGGCATGCCTCGGGAGGCATCCTGGCAGGATAAGGGTGAACAACGCCGTTGGCGTTGTTCACCCTACGAATGGCCGGGGGCAGGGCGGATAGCCGCGGCGCGATTATCCGCCGGTTCGGCTACGGCTCGGGCAGTGCTCAGATCTTGAAGCTGTCCACCAGCTGGCGCAGGCGCCCGGCCTGGGTTTCCAGCTCGCCGCAGGCGCGCAGGGTGGCCTGGAGGTTCTCCACGCCTTCCTGGTTGAGGGTGTTGATCTCGGTGATGTCCATGTTCAGCGAGTCGACCACCGCGGTCTGCTCCTCGGTGGCGGTGGCCACCGACTGGTTCATCCCGTCGATCTCGGCGATCCGTCCGGTGACGCTGCTCAGGCGTTCGCCGGCACGGTTGGCGATCTCCACGCTTTCAAGGCTGTAGCGCTGACTCTCGGTCATGGTACTGACCGCTTCCTGGGCGCCGATCTGCAGTTCCTCGATCATCTTCTGGATCTGCTGGGCCGACTCCTGGGCGCGGTGGGCCAGGTTGCGCACCTCGTCGGCGACCACCGCGAAGCCGCGTCCGGCCTCGCCGGCGCGCGCGGCTTCGATGGCGGCGTTGAGGGCGAGCAGGTTGGTCTGCTCGGAGATGCCCTTGATCACTTCGAGGATCTGGCCGATGTTCACCGTGCGGCTGTTGAGGGCCTCGATGTTGGCGCAGGAGGCGCTGATCTTCTCGGAAAGCTCGTTCATCGCGCGGATGGTCTGCTCGACCACCTGCTTGCCGTCTTCGGCCTGGTGGTTGGCGTCGGAGGCGTGGTGCGAGGCATCGGCGGCGTTGCGGGCGATTTCCTGGGCGGCGGCGCCGAGTTCGTTGATCGCCGCGGCGACGCTGTTGGTGCGGTTGGACTGCTCGTCGGAGTTGGCCATCGAGGAGTTCGAGGCGTTCACCACCAGTTGCGCCACATCGTGCAGTTGGCGAGCGGTGCCGGCGACCTCGCGGATCGATTCGTGGATACGCTCGACGAAGCGGTTGAAGGCATTGGCCAACGTACCGAATTCATCGTTGCTGGTGACCTTCAGGCGCTTGGTCAGGTCGCCTTCGCCCTGGGCGATGTCCTGCATGGCGCGGCCCATGTCGGTGAGCGGTTGCATCAGTACGCGGATCAGCATGCCGAGGAGGAGGACGATGGCGACCACCGCGATCAGCGCGGCGACGATCGCCGAGGTACGCAGCTTGGTGAGCATGGCATAGGCCTTGTCCTTGTCCACCGAGATGCCGATGTACCAGTCCAGGCCGGACAGGCCCTTGACCGGAGAGAAACTGAGGATCCGGGTGTTGCCGTGCAGCTCGGCCTCGCTGAAGCCGCTGCCGATCTTCGGCGTGTTGCGTGGGTAGACGTCGCTGAGGCTCTTCATGACCTGGTCCTTGTCCGGATGGACGAGGATCTTGCCGTCGCCGCTGACCAGGAAGGCGTAGCCCATGCCGCCGAAGTCCAGCGAGTTGATGATCTTCACCACCGTCTGCAGGCTGAGGTCGCCGCCGACCACGCCGAATGGCTGGCCGCCCTGGCGCGCCGGGCTGGCGATGGTCAGTACCAGCTCGTGGATGGCCGGCTCCATGTAGGGTTCGGTGAGGGTGGTCTGGCCGGCGCTGGTGGCGGCGTTGTACCAGGGGCGGCGGCGCGGGTCGTAGTCGGCCGGCAGGTCGCTGGTGGGACGCGCGGTGTAGGTGCCGTCGGTCTGCCCCAGGTAGGTGAAGAGGAAGGTCGAGCCCAGCAGCGGCTGTTCCAGCAGGGCCTGGGTGGTCTCCGGGCTGTGGTCGCGGGCCAGGGTCTGGGCCAGGTTCTCGATCAGCAGGATGCGCCCGCTCAGCCAGTTCTGCACGTTGCTGGCGGTGATCTCGCCCATTTCGTGCAGGTAGTCCTCCAGGTCCTCGCGGATCGAGGCACGCTGCAGGGAGTCGTTGTAGAGGGTGAACAGGGAGAAGGTCGCGATCACCACCAGCGCGGCGGCGAGCAGGATCTTGTGGCTGAACTTGAGACTTTTGATCATGGTTTCTTGCATCCGGGAGGCGCGGGCGCGCTGTCGTGAACAGCCCCAGTTGGATCGCAACTGCAAGGCTTGCCGTGTCTGTCGGCGGCAAGTCCGGAAGCTTTAGCGCAACGGATGAATGGTTTCACCGAATGCGACCTGGAGAACGAAAAAAAGCGCCCGTGGGCGCTTTTCGTCGGCAGGGCGGATAACCGCATCGCGGTTGTCCGCCGGTTCGGCGACGAGACCGGCCGGTCTCAGATCTTGAAGCTGTCCACCAGTTGGCGCAGGCGCCCGGCCTGGGTTTCCAGCTCGCCACAGGCGCGCAGGGTGGCCTGGAGGTTCTCCACGCCTTCCTGGTTGAGGGTGTTGATCTCGGTGATGTCCATGTTCAGCGAGTCGACCACCGCGGTCTGCTCCTCGGTGGCGGTGGCCACCGACTGGTTCATCCCGTCGATCTCGCCGATCCGCCGGGTCACGCTGCTCAGGCTTTCGCCGGCACGGTTGGCGATCTCCACGCTCTCCAGGCTGTAGCGCTGGCTCTCGGTCATGGTGGCCACCGCCTCGCGGGCGCCGACTTGCAGCTCTTCGATCATCTTCTGGATCTGCTGGGCCGACTCCTGGGCGCGATGGGCCAGGTTGCGCACCTCGTCGGCGACCACTGCGAAGCCGCGTCCGGCCTCGCCGGCGCGCGCGGCTTCGATGGCGGCGTTGAGGGCGAGCAGGTTGGTCTGCTCGGAGATGCCCTTGATCACTTCGAGGATCTGGCCGATGTTCACCGTGCGGCTGTTGAGGGCCTCGATGTTGGCGCAGGAGGCGCTGATCTTCTCGGAAAGCTCGTTCATCGCGCGGATGGTCTGCTCGACCACCTGCTTGCCGTCTTCGGCCTGGTGGTTGGCGTCGGAGGCGTGGTGCGAGGCATCGGCGGCGTTGCGGGCGATTTCCTGGGCGGCGGCGCCGAGTTCGTTGATCGCCGCGGCGACGCTGTTGGTGCGGTTGGACTGCTCGTCGGAGTTGGCCATCGAAGAGTTCGAGGCGTTCACCACCAGTTGCGAGACGTCGTGCAGTTTGTGCGCGGTCCCGGCGACTTCCCGGATCGAGCGATGGATACGCTCGACGAACTGGTTGAAGGCATCGCCGAGCACGCCGAATTCATCGCGGCTGGTCACGGCGAGGCGCTTGGTCAGGTCGCCCTCGCCCTGGGCGATGTCCTGCATGGCACGGCCCATCAGGTGCAGCGGCTGCATCAGCAGGCGGATCAGCAGGCCGAGCAGGACCAGGATGGCGACGATGGAGATCAGCGCGGCGGCGATGGCCGAGACGCGGAACTTGCTGAGCATGGCGTAGGCCTTGTCCTTGTCGATGGACAGCGCCAGGTACCAGGTCACCGAAGGCAGGCCCTTGATAGGGGTAAAGGCGAGGATGCGGGTATGCCCGTGCAATTCGGCCTCGCTGAAACCGGTGGCGATCTTCGGCGTGTTCTGCGGGTAGACCTCGCTCAGGGTCTTCATCACCTGCTCTTTGTCCGGGTGCACCAGGATCTTGCCGTCGCCGCTGACCAGGAAGGCGTAGCCCATGCCGCTGAAGTCCAGCGAATTGATGATCTGCACCAGGGTCTTCAGGCTGAGGTCGCCGCCTACCACGCCGAGGGTGTTGCCAGCGGCCTTCACCGGTGTCGCCGCGGTGATGATCAATTCCTGGGTGGCGGCGTCGACGTAGGGTTCGGTCAGGGTCAGGCCGCCGGCCGCCACGGCGTCCTTGTACCAGGGCCGGCTGCGCGGATCGTAGCCGGCCGGCATCGGGCTGTCCGGACGCATGGTGAAGACGCCGTCCTGCTGGCCGAGGTAGGTGAAGCTGAAGGTCGAGGTCAGGGCCGGCTGTTCGAGCAGGGCGCTGACGGTTTCCGGGCTGTGGTCGCGGGCCAGGGTCTGGGCGGTCTGCTCGACCAGCAGCAGACGGCCGCCGAGCCAGTTCTGAATGTTGCTGGAAGTCACGTCACCCATTTCCCGCAGGTAGCTTTCGAGGTCCTCGCGGATCGCGTTGCGCTGCAGGTAATCGTTGTAGAGGGTGAACAGTGCGAAAGCGGCGAACACCACGAGGGAGGCCGCGAGGAGGATCTTGTGGCTGAACTTCAGACTTTTGATCATGTTGTATTGCGTCCAGGAGTATGTAGCGCCAGTCTTTGACCAGACCCCTGTGACCGTTCCGCGGGCGCAGGGGCTTTCCGTACGCCTTGCAGCGTCGGGCGGGTCGCGCGGGTGGGTAGTCCGTCGACCCAGGCACGGCCTTGTGCCACGAAGCCACGGTTCCCTGGGTGGCTCCGAAGAATGCGTGATACGGATACGATGGCGATTTTTCCTGTCTCAGCAAGGCCCGAAGGTCTTCGCTGAAGCTGGACGGCCAGATCGGGTCGATGCGCTGGCCCGACGCCCTTCGCGGGAACCCGCGCATATTGGTACGCGGGTTCCGCTGGAAGCCCCGTTGCACAAGGGCTTTCCCTTACTGTCGGCACAGCGTGCCGGAGCTTTAGTCCCGAGGATGAATGGATGTCGCAAGCGAATGAGTTGTTGATCGGCGCTGGCCCCGATGGCCAGCCGGTAGGACAGGCCTGGCGCCTGGCCAACCGTCATGGATTGATCGCCGGCGCCACCGGTACCGGCAAGACGGTGACCTTGCAGCACCTCGCCGAATCCTTCAGCGATGCCGGTGTCGCGGTGTTCGCCGCCGACATCAAGGGCGACCTGTGCGGCATCGCCGCGCCGGGCAACCCGCAGGGCAAGGTCGCCGAACGTATCGCCAGCATGCCGTGGCTGAACTACCAGCCGAAGGCCTACCCGACCACGCTCTGGGACATCGCCGGGAAGACCGGCCACCCGTTGCGCACCACCATCAGCGAGATGGGCCCGCTGCTGCTGGCCAACCTCCTGGAGTTGACCGATAGCCAGCAGGCCGCGCTGTTCGCCGCCTTCCAGGTGGCCGACCGGGAAGGCCTGCTGCTGCTCGACCTGAAGGACCTGAAGGCGCTGCTCAACCATCTGAAGGACAATCCGGAAATCCTTGGCGAGGACCGGGCGCTGTTCACTGGCGCTTCCGGGCAGGCGCTGCTGCGCCGCCTGGCCACTCTGGAGCAGCAGGGCGCCGAGGCCTTCTTCGGCGAGCCTGCCCTGCAACTGGAAGACATCCTCCGCCCCGAGCCGGACGGGCGCGGGCGCATCCACCTGCTCGACGCCAGCCGCCTGGTGCACGAGGCGCCGAAGGTCTACGCGACTTTCCTGCTCTGGCTGTTGGCCGAGCTGTTCGAGCAACTGCCGGAGCGCGGCGATGCCGACAAGCCGGTGCTGGCACTGTTCTTCGACGAGGCCCACCTGCTGTTCAACGGCACGCCGAAAGCCTTGCGCGACCGCCTGGAACAGGTGGTCCGGCTGATCCGCTCGAAAGGCGTCGGGGTGTACTTCGTCACCCAGTCGCCGGGCGACCTGCCGGACGATGTCCTGGCCCAGCTCGGCCTGCGTATCCAGCATGGCCTGCGCGCCTTCACCGCCAAGGAGCAGAAATCGCTGCGCGCGGTGGCCGACGGTTTCCGCCCGAACCCGGCGTTCGACACCCTGGGGGTGCTGACCGAACTGGGTATCGGCGAGGCGTTGGTCGGCACCCTGGAGGAAAAGGGCACGCCGGCCATGGTCCAGCGCGTCGCGGTGGCGCCGCCCTATTCGCGGATCGGCCCGCTGAGCGACAGCGAGCGCGCTGAACTGGTCCAGCGGTCGCCGTTGAAGGGTCGCTACGACCAGCCGATCGATCGCGAGTCGGCCTACGAGGTGCTGGCGAACAAGGCGGGCGCCAAGCCCGAGGTCCAGGGCCAGGCGACTGCTCAGCAGGAAAGCTCGTCCGGCGTCGGCGGCATGGCCGGGCAGATTCTCGGCAGCCTGCTGTCCAATTCGACGGTGAAGAGCGCCATGCGCCAGGCGGCCAACCAGTTGAGCCGGGAGCTGGTGCGTGGCCTGCTCGGCTCGTTGATGGGCGGGAAGAAGCGGCGCTGAGCGCCAGGCCATGAAAAAGGCGCCCGCGGGCGCCTTTTTCATGGGGGCTGGATGATCGCCGGCTAACCGCTTCGCGGTTAGCCGGCCTGTGGGACGGACGGGCTCAGATCTTGAAGCTGTCCACCAGGTGCCGCAGGCGCCCGGCCTGGGTTTCCAGCTCGCCGCAGGCGCGCAGGGTGGCCTGGAGGTTCTCCACGCCTTCCTGGTTGAGGGTGTTGATCTCGGTGATGTCCATGTTCAGCGAGTCGACCACCGCGGTCTGTTCCTCGGTGGCAGTGGCCACCGACTGGTTCATGCTGTCGATCTCGCCGATCCGGCTGGTCACGCTACCCAGGCGTTCGCCGGCACGGTTGGCGATCTCCACGCTCTCCAGGCTGTAACGCTGGCTTTCGGTCATGGTGGCCACCGCCTCGCGGGCGCCGATCTGAAGTTCCTCGATCATCTTCTGGATCTGCTGGGCCGACTCCTGGGCGCGGTGGGCCAGGTTGCGCACCTCGTCGGCGACCACCGCGAAGCCGCGTCCGGCCTCGCCGGCGCGCGCGGCTTCGATGGCGGCGTTGAGGGCGAGCAGGTTGGTCTGCTCGGAGATGCCCTTGATCACTTCGAGGATCTGGCCGATGTTCACCGTGCGGCTGTTGAGGGCCTCGATGTTGGCGCAGGAGGCGCTGATCTTCTCGGAAAGCTCGTTCATCGCGCGGATGGTCTGCTCGACCACCTGCTTGCCGTCTTCGGCCTGGTGGTTGGCGTCGGAGGCGTGGTGCGAGGCATCGGCGGCGTTGCGGGCGATTTCCTGGGCGGCGGCGCCGAGTTCGTTGATCGCCGCGGCGACGCTGTTGGTGCGGTTGGACTGCTCGTCGGAGTTGGCCATCGAGGAGTTCGAGGCGTTCACCACCAGTTGCGCCACATCGTGCAGTTGGCGAGCGGTGCCGGCGACCTCGCGGATCGATTCGTGGATACGCTCGACGAAGCGGTTGAAGGCATTGGCCAACGTACCGAATTCATCGTTGCTGGTGACCTTCAGGCGCTTGGTCAGGTCGCCTTCGCCCTGGGCGATGTCCTGCATGGCGCGGCCCATGTCGGTGAGCGGTTGCATCAGTACGCGGATCAGCATGCCGAGGAGAAGCATGATGCCGACCACCGCGATCAGCGTGGCGACGATCGCCGAAGTGCGGAATTCGCTGAGCATCGAATAGGCGGTGTCGCGGTCGAGGACCAGGGCGACGTACCAGGTCACGCCGGGCAGTCCCTTCACCGGGGTGAAGGAAACGAACTGGCTGCGACCGTCGAGTTCCACCTCGTGGACCCCGGGGACGATGTTCGGTGCGCCTTTGGGATAGGCTTCGGCGAGGGTCTTCAGGACCAGCCCGGAGTCGGGGTGGAGGAGGATCTTGCCGGCGTCGCTGACCAGGAAGGCGTAGCCGGCACCGTCGAACTTCAGGGAATTGAGGATCGCGGTCAGGGTCTCCAGCTTCATGTCGCCGGCGGCGACGCCCAGCAGTTGACCGGCGTGCCGCACCGGCAGCGACATGGCGAGGATCTGCTCGCCGGTGCCGGCATCGACGAAAGGTTCGGTGACGATCAGCCGGTCGGCCGCCAGCGCGTCCTTGTACCAGGCGCGGGTACGTGGGTCGTAACCTTCCGGCATGGCGTCGTAGGGGCGCATGGTGAAGGTGCCGCTGGCCGCCTCGCCAAGATAGACCGACGCGAAATTGCGGCTGAAGACGGGCTGTTCCAGTTGCCTTGCGATATTCGCCTCGTCGGGCTGGTCGAGCAGCGCCAGTTGCGAGGCGAGGCCTTCCACCAGGTGCATGCGGCCTTCCAGCCAGCTCTGGATGTTGCTGGCGGTCAGGGTGCCGATTTCCCCAAGGTAGTTTTCCGTGTCCGTGCGCACGGCCTCGCGCTGTCGGTAATCGTTGTAGAGGATGAAGCAGCTGAAGGCGAAAACTACCACCAGCGCGGCGGCGAGAAGGATTTTCTTGGCAAACGACAGCGAGCGAAGCATGAGCGATGCGTCCTGGCAAAAGCCTCAAGAAGGGCGGGGAGCCCAGGCCACCAGGTAGGGAGCTTGCGGGGGAAAGCCATGATCCAGCGCCTGAACGGCAGGCTTTGTAGCACAGTGCCATTACAAAGGCAAAATAGTGGCGCCATGAAAATGGCGCCACTATGGGAAGCGACCGGGAAAGCGCTCGCGTCAGTTCGCTGTCGGAGCCAGCCCGCCGACTTTTTCGCCGACTCCGTCGAAGAAGGCTTTCAGCCCGCCGACGATACCACTGTCCGTGGGACTCAATACGGCAATCAGAGCCACCGCGATCAAACCTGCGATAACCGCGTATTCGATGGCATTTGCCCCTTCTTCGTCCGCCAGGAATGCGCGAAGTTTGCAATACACGAGCAGAGTCAGGTTCTTCATTCTTGTTTGCTCCTCGAACGCGGCAATCACCGAGACAGAGCCCTGCCTCCACGCTGAGGCTAGGCCGATGATGGCGTTTTGCAACAACTAAATGGCATTAGTAGGAGTGGATTAGTCGCAAGGTTATATGGCGAGTTACAAGGCTTGGACTACATCTAATGACAAATTGACATTGATTATCCCAAGTCTAGATTCAGGCCTATCGCCGCATGGTCGAAGTTATGAACTTTGGTTCTTGAATAACGACTGTCTCCAGTCGATAACCCAATGTACCTGCCATGGAAAGCCAGTCCCGGAGTATGGCCATGACACGGACAGCAAGACGCCACTTTTTCTTTTTCGTTCATCGGCGATCGCCGGTGATTTTCCGTTCATCGACCTGTCCGGACGCATAGCAGGGGTCTGCCCATGAATAGCAAGGTGCTGATGGCCCTGGCCGGCCTGCTGCTGCTCGGTGCGGTGTTGCTCGGATACCTCGGCGTATCCATCGGCCGCGCGCCATCGAACGCGCACGCTCCATCCGTGGCGCCGGCTTCGGCGACGGTGGACGCTTCGCTGGAAAAGCTCGAACGCAAGCCGGTGCTGGTGGCCAGTCGCGATCTCCCGGCGCTGGCGGTGATCGGCAAGGACGACCTGAGCGTCGAGCTGTTGCGGACCGCACCGGTCGGTAGCTACGACAGGCCCGAGGCGTTGCTCGGCAAGCGGGTCTGGGTCGCGGTGCCGGCCGGCAGCATTCTTTCCGCCGCGACCCTCGAACCCGGCGGTCCGCTGGCCCGGACCATCCGTCCGGACGAGCGGGCGATGGCGATCGCTGTGGACGAAGTGGTCGGCGGCGGCGGCTTCGTCCTGCCCGGCGACTATGTCGACGTGATGCTCTTCGTGCGTGACGAGCGGGACGGCGAATCGACCCCGCTGGCGCAACTGGTGTTGCCCGGCGTCCGGGTACTGACCTACGGCGAGCGGATCGCCGTGGGCAGCGATGGACAGGACCGCTCGAACCAGGAAAAGGACCCGCGTCCGCCGCGTACCGCGGTGCTGGCGGTACCGGAGGACGGCGTGGCGCGGCTGATGCTGGCGAGCCAGGCCGGTTCGCTGCGCCTGGCCATCCGCAGCAAGGACGAAGAACTCTACCGCAGGGAGCAGGAAGGCGCGCTGCTGCAAGCGTCGCTGGGCGCGCCGAGCGCGGCGCTGAGTCTCGACCAACTGCTGGAGCGCCGCAAACCGACGGCGCCGAGCGTGCGCAGCGCGGCTCCGCGCGTGCCGGTGGCCAACGGGGTCACGGTCTACCGTGGCAGCGCCATGACCCATGAAGTGCCTTGAGGGGAGCCGGCATATGCATCGGAGCACCGGGATAGGCGTGTCGCGCTGGCTGGGAGGGCTGCTGGGGGTGGCGTTGGCGCTGCCGGCACTGGCTTTGCCGCAGGGCTGCATCGAGTTGCTGGCGCAGGCGCCGCGGGTCGACGTCGTCCAGGGACAACAGCGTGACCTGCGCCTGGCGGTGCCGATCGAACGGCTGGCCATCGGCGATCCGAAGATCGCCGACGTACAGTTGCTGGATCGTCGCGGCTTCCTGGTCACCGGTAAGGAACAGGGCTCCACCAGCCTGCTGATCTGGACCGGCTGCAGTCCCGAGCCGTTGCGCAGCCTGGTGGAGGTCGAGGGACGCGGTAGCGTCGATACCCGCGGTGCTCCAGCGTTCACCGTCGGCGCCGCAGAGGAGCTGCCGAACCAGGTGCAGACCGATATCCGCTTCGTCGAGGTCAGCCGCAGCAAGCTGAAGCAGGCCAGCACCTCGTTCGTCCGCCGCGGCGGCAACCTCTGGGTGCTCGGTGCGCCGGGCAGCCTCGGCGACATCAAGGTCAATGCCGACGGCAGCGGCCTGGGCGGCACCTTCGGCACCGGCAGCTCGGGATTCAACCTGATCTTCGGCGGCGGCAAGTGGTTGAGCTTCATGAATGCCCTGGAGGGCAGCGGCTTCGCCTATACCCTGGCGCGCCCGAGCCTGGTGGCGATGAGCGGGCAGAGCGCGTCGTTCCTCGCCGGCGGCGAGTTTCCGATCCCGGTGCCGAACGGCACCAACGACAACGTCACCATCGAATACAAGGAGTTCGGCATCCGCCTGACCCTCACCCCGACTGTGATGAACAACCGCCGCATCGCTCTCAAGGTGGCGCCGGAGGTCAGCGAACTGGACTACAGCGCCGGCATCCAGAGCGGCGGGGTGGCGGTGCCGGCGCTGCGCGTCCGGCGCACCGACACCAGCGTGATGCTGGCCGACGGCGAGAGTTTCGTGATCAGCGGGCTGACCAGCAGCAACTCGGTGAGCAACGTCGACAAGTTTCCCTGGCTGGGCGACATCCCGATCCTCGGTGCGTTCTTCCGCTCGACCAAGCTGGACAAGGACGACCGCGAGCTGCTGATGATCGTCACCCCGCACCTGGTCCAGCCGCTGGCCGCCGACGCACAGTTGCCGGACCTGCCCGGCGAGGGCCTGCGGCACTACGATCCGGGGTTCTCGCGCCTGTACTTCCTCGAGCGCGGCGAGTACGACGGCCAGCAGAACGACACCGGTCTGTCGGATTAGGAGGCGCGCATGAACCAGAACTTCGTGGCGCTGACCCAGCATCCCGGCGAACTCGACTGGTTGCAGAACAGCCTGGCGTCCGCCGGCCAGGTGGTTCCGGCAGGCAGCGCCAGCCTGGAGGAGCTGCTGGCGCTGCTCGACGTCACCGCCGCCGGGGTGCTGTTCATCAGCCTCGGCAAAAGCAACCTGGTGTCCCAGGGTGCGCTGGTCGAGGGATTGGTATCGGCGCGGCCGATGCTCTCGGTGGTGGCCATCGGCGACGGCCTGGACAACCAGTTGGTGCTGGCGGCGATGCGCGCCGGCGCGCGCGACTTCATCACCTACGGCGCCCGCGCCAGCGAGCTGACCGGGCTGATCCGGCGCCTCGGCGGACGCCTGCCCAGCGTGCCGGTGAGCGCGGCGCGCCAGGGCGAGCTGCTGACCCTGGTCAGCGCCCGACCGGACGCCGACGGCGCCTTCGTCGCCTTGCACCTGGCCAAGGCGTTGCAGGAGCAGACGCCGAACCAGGTCCTGCTGCTGGACGTCGGCCAGCCCACCGGCGAGGCGCTGGCGATCCTCGGCCTGGACTCGGCCTTCACCTTCAGCGATGCCTTGCGCAACCTGCGGCGCCTCGACCAGACCCTGATCGACAGCGCCTTCACCCGCCTCGACAGCGGCCTGCGGATACTCAGCCTGACCGACGAGCCCGGCGTGCTGGAGCGAGTCACCACCGCCGAACTCTATCTGTTGCTGGGCAACCTGCGCGGGGCGTTCAGCCATGTGGTGGTCAACCTCACCGGGCTGCCCGAGGGCGAGCTGAGCAACCAGTTGCTGGTGCAGGCCAACCGCGTGCTGTGGATGGTCGACCAGAGCGTACCGTCCTGCAAGAAGGGCCTGGAGCGCCTGCGCCGCCTGCGCGAGCGCAACCTGCCGTTGCCCTCCATCGAGTTGCTGATCGAGCGCTACCTGCCCAATGTGGCGCCGGACCAGCAGGCCCTGAGCCGGATGTTCGACCTCGATCTGTTCGGTGTCCTGCCGTTGTCCCCGGAATCGCGCCTGCGCGCGAAGAACCTCGGCAAGAGCCTGTTCGAGGTGGCGCCGCGCGACCCATTGGCGGCCAAGCTGCGGCAACTGGCGGACAGCCTGTGCGTGACACGCGGCGAGCGCCGTTCGCTGCTGTCCTGGCTCGGCCGGGCCAAGGCGGCGCTGCTATGAGCACGGGATTCGGCGCGCGTCCTGACGGTGGTGCCTTCCACTCCCGCCAGGAGCAGGACATCCAGGCGCTGAAGCTGCGCCTGCACCGCTACATCATCGACGAGATCGACGAAGACGGCATGAACCTGCTGGAGGGCGCGCGCTCCGCCGTGGTCCAGTACGTCTCGGAAAAGGTCTGCGAATACGGCTCGCGCCATCAACTGGCGATCTCCCGCTACGAACTGGACCGCCTGGCCGAAGAGGTGGTCGACGAACTCACCGGCTTCGGCCCGCTGGAGATCCTCCTGCGCGATCCCGGCGTCTCGGAAATCCTCGTCAACGGGCCGGGCCGGGTGTTCGTCGAGCGGGAAGGGCGGCTCTACCAGAGCGACCTGCGCTTCATCGACGACCACCATGTGCTGCGGGTGATCCAGCGTATCCTCGCGCCCCTCGGCCGACGCCTGGACGAGTCCAGCCCGATGGTCGACGCGCGCCTGCCGGACGGCAGCCGGGTCAACGCGATCATTCCCCCGGTGGCGCTGGACGGGCCGTGCATCTCGATCCGCAAGTTCAGCCAGGAGCTGCTGCGCAGTGCCGACCTGCTGGCCTACCAGAGCGTCGACGAAGCCTTGCTCGAGTTCCTCCGCCAGGCGGTCTCGCGCCGCTGCAACATCCTCATCAGTGGCGGCACCGGCACCGGCAAGACCACCTTGCTCAACGTCATCAGCGGCTTCATCGACGAACGCGAGCGGATCGTCACCATCGAGGACACCGCCGAGCTGCAACTCGGCCACGACCACGTGGTGCGTCTGGAGACCCGTCCGCCGAACGCCGAGGGCTACGGCGAGGTGACCGCCCGCGACCTGATCCGCAACGCCCTGCGGATGCGCCCGGACCGGATCATCCTCGGCGAGATCCGCGGCGTCGAGGTGCTCGACGTGCTGCAGGCGATGAACACCGGCCACGACGGCTCGATGAGCACGGTGCACGCCAACTCGGCGATGGATTCGCTGCTGCGCATGGAGATGCTGGTCGGCCTGACCGGTAACAGGCTGCCGGAGCAGACCTTGCGCCTGATGATCTGCGCCGCGCTGGACGTGGTGGTGCAGATCACCCGCCTGGCCAGCGGTCGGCGTTGCATCAGCGAAGTGCTGGAGGTGCTGGAGGTGCGCGACGGTGTGTACGTCACCAATACGCTGTTCAGTCTCGACCGGCGCGGTAGCGGGCAGTTCGTCCGCCAGGCTGCGCCGGTCGGGCAGAAATTCCGCCAGGCGCTGCTGTGAACGGCGCGCAACTGCTGGTGCTGTTCAGCGGCGTGCTGGCTTTCGCCGCGCTGGCCCTGGCGTTCATGGGCTGGCGCGCCGGGCGCAACGAACTGGTGGTTGAACGGCTGCTGGGACGCCAGGAGGCGGTCGCGGTGCGGCCGCGCAGCAGTCACTGGCTGGCTCGCCAGATGCGTCGCGCCGGTATCCAGCGCCCGCGTCCGTGGTTGTTCGGGGCGGCAGTGCTCGCGCTGCTGCTGGTCTGGAGCGGATTACGCCTGTTCGGCATCGTCGGCGCGCTAGGCGGCCTGCTACTGGCGGCGCTGTCCTGCCGCGTCGCCCTGGGCATGCTCTACCAGCGCCGCCTGAAGCGAATGATCCGGCAGATGCCGCGTTTCCTCGACCAGGTGGTGCGCAGCCTGCACGCCGGGCGCACGCTGGGCGACGCGCTGATGCAGGCAGTGGAGAATGCCGAGGAGCCGCTGCGCGACATCTTCACCCTGGCGCGCAACCACGTGCTTCTCGGCATCCACCTGCCGGAGGCGTTGCAGGAAGTCGCCGAACTCTACGAGGTTGAGGAGCTGCGCATCCTCGCCCTGGGCGTCTCGGTCAACCACCGTTATGGCGGCAATACCAGCGACCTGCTGGACAGCATCGTCAAGCTCATCCACGAGCGCGAGAAGCTCAGCCGGCAGTTGCACGCGATGACCGGCGAGACACGGATCAGCGCCTATGTCCTGGCCGGCGTGCCGAGCGCCCTGGGCGGCTACATCCTGGCGAGCAACCCGGGCTATCTGCTGAACATGTGGGCCGACGGCACCGGGCGTTTCCTGCTGCTGGCCTCGCTCGGGCTGCAACTGCTCGGCTGCTATGCGCTGTGGCGCATGCTCAAGAGCGTCTAGGAGGTGGCCATGCAGGCACAGTGGCTGATTTTCGCGGCGCTCCTGATGGCGGTCGGCGGTGCCTTGTTGCTGTTGCTCCAGGCGCGCAACGGCAGCCGCGAGCAGCGCCTGATCGAGAGGCGCCTGGGAGCGCTGGCCAACCCTGGCGGCTCGACCAGGTGGCTGGCCGGCATGACCGAGCGGATGGACGACAGCTTCTGGGTGCGGCGCCTGCAACTGATGGACAGCGAGGCCCGCCAGTTGCTGCAACAGGCCGGCTGGCACGAGAGTCGCTACCGGACCCTGTACCTGATCTCGGTGTTCCTCACGCCGCTGCTGTTCGTTCTCCTGGTCTTGCTGGTCAAGCTGCTGCGCGCCGAGAGCGAGGCGTCCTACGCGGTGCCGCTGCTGTTCGCCGCCGGCATCGGTTTCCTCCTGCCCAAGCAGGTGCTCAAGCACTTCGCCAAGGCGCGCCGGGCGCTGATCGCCGACGAGATGATCCTGTTCGTGCAACTGATCCGCATCCTCTTCGACGCCGGCCTGACCGTGGAGCAGACGCTGCGCGTGGTCTGCCTGGAAGGCCGCGGGATCACCCCGCAACTGGCCCGCGAGCTGGACCTGGCGCTGACCCGTGCCGACAACGGCATCGACCTGGCGGAAGAGCTGGAGGCGCTTGCCCGGCGCCTGCAGGTGGACCCGCTGAACGACTGCTGCGGCGTGCTACGGCAGATGTTGCGCCAGGGCGGCAGTGCGCGCAGCACCCTGCTGACGCTCAAGCAACTGTTCGAAGACCGGCGCCTGACCACCTTGCAGGAACGCATCGGCAAGCTGTCGGCGAAGATGAGCCTGGTGATGATGGTGCTGCTGTTCCCGGCGCTGCTGATCGTCCTCGCCGGTCCGGGCGTCATTGCCATCACCAAGGCCTTGGGAGGACTGGGATGAAAGCACTGATCGGCATCGGCCTGTGCGCCGCCCTGCTCGGCGGTTGCGCCGCGCTGCCGGGGCGGGACGGCCCACGGGAGTGTTCGCAGCAGCTCGGCCAGGAGCAGGAACTGCAGATGAACATGGTCCGCGACATGATCCGCGAGGGCCGCCTGCATGCGGCCCTGGCCAACCTGGAAAGCATGCCGCCGGGGTTGCTCGACGTGCGCGAGGAAAGGGCGCTGATCCTGCGCCGGATCGGCGACCCGCGGGCCAGGGCCGAGTACCAGGCCCTGCTGGAAACCTGCAAGGCACCCGAGGCGCACCACGGCCTCGGCCTGCTCGCCCTGCGCAATGGCGACAGCACCCGGGCGGTCCTCGAGCTGCGCGAGGCGGCGCGCCTGCGGCCGACCGAGAGCCGCTTCCGCAACGACCTGGGGGTCGCCCTGCTCAAGCGCGGCGACCGTGTCGGCGCGCGCTTCGAATTCATCACTGCGCTGGAGTTGCAGCAGGGTGGCAAGCTGCCGGCGACCAACCTGCTCGGCCTGCTGTACCTGCAAGGCGACCGGGAAGATGCGCAGCGCCTGATCGAGCGTTTGCAGCTGGATGCCCGGGACATCCGCGCGGCCGAGGCGCGGGCGCGCAGCTGGGGTGCCGTACCGACACCCGGCGCGGCGCCGGCAAGCGACGACCCGCTGGCGGAACTGCCGGCGGAGGCGAATATGCATACCGCGATGGCCAACGAGGCGCCCTGAGCCGGCGCCGGAGAGGTGAACCATGCACGAGCGAATCCTGTTCGGCGTCTTGCTGCTCCTGTCCGGCACGGCCTGGGCCGCGGACACGCCGGCGGTCCGTCCTGCCGCGCCAGCGACGGCCGAACCGCAGACCGCCACCCGCGCCTGGCTGGCCATCCAGGCGAGCGGCCGGGCCGCCAGCCCGGTTCGGCAAAGCGCGACCGCCGCCGAGCGCCAGCGTGCCTACCAGCGCTACCTGAAAAGCTATGAGCACGAGATTCCCGAGTACCTGCTGGAAGATCGCGGCTTCGGCGAGAGCAAGAACTGACGGTTCCTGGCGGAGGGGCAGGGCATGAACGGATGGCCTGCAAGACAGCGCGGGGCGATCGGCATCCTGGCGGCGACCACCCTGCTGCTGGCCTTGATCTGCCTGTTGCTGGTGGTGGATACCGGGCGGCTCTACCTGGAGCAGCGCAACCTGCAGCGAGTGGCGGACGTGGCGGCGCTGGAGAGTGCCTCCCAGGGAGCCTTGTGCGGCGACCAGAGTTCTGCCCAGGCGACGTCTTTCGCCAAGGCCAGCGCGATGCTCAACGGGTTCGATGCGGACGCCGCCGGCTCCAGCCTGTCGGCGGAGGTCGGCGGCGTGCTGAGTGCCGGCGGCCTGCGCAGTTTCATAGCCAGCGCGTCGAACGCGGCTGTCGCCAACGAGGCGGTGCATGTCGAGGTGACCAAGAGCGTTCCCGGCAGCCTGGTCGCCAACCTCGGGGGACTGTTCGGCGGCGGCAATGCCAACGTCGATCTCCGCGCAGAGGCCGTGGCGCGACGCCTGCCGAACGCCACGATTTCCGCAGGCACGGGGCTGGCGAGCGTGAACAGTGGCCAATCGGCGTTGCTCAACCCCATCCTGAGCGGATTGCTGGGCACCCACATCGATCTCTCGGCGGCGGCCTACAACGGTATCGCCGACGCGAAGCTCAGTGTGCTGGACATTCTCGGCGCGGATGGAATGGGCTTGATCGGGGTCGATACCAGCCTGGGGACCATCGAACAGTTGTTGAATACCAACGTCGGCTTGCAGCAGGTACTCGCCGCCAGCGTGAACGTCCTGGCGAAGAACGGCGTAGCCTCGGTCGAGGCCCTGAGAGCGCAATTGGTGGGGGTAAAGTCGGCCACGTTGAAACTGGGAGACTTGCTGGGGCTGAGCGCCGGCGAGGTGAACAGCATGTCGCAGCTGGATACGGCGATCAATGCGCTGGATCTCATCATGGCGGTTGCCCAGGTCGCCAACAAGAATTCCGCGGTCGCCGTGAACCTGGGTATCCCTGGATTGGCCAATGCACGGCTCACGGTCGTAGAGCCGAAGAGGATCGTCTCCGGGCCGCCAGGGCAGGATGAGAGCGGTGCCTGGCGCACGGAGGTGCGCCAGTCCCAGGTACGACTTACGGCGGACATCGATTCCGGGTTCCTGTCCATTCTCGCCACCACGAAACTGCAACTGGCCATCGAAGGCGCGTCGGGAGCCGTCTGGCTGAAAAGCATGGCCTGTACCCGCCCGGATACCGCGTTGGACTTCGGTTGGAGAAGCAGTGGAGCGACGATAAAGATCGGCAGTCCGGCCAACATCGATCAGGTCGGCTCGATTCTGGTGCTTGGCGGCTTGGTGCGATTGGATCTCAAGCTCGATACCTCGATCGCCGGCAGCTCGGGCGATACGCGATTCAACGTGAAAGCCGACGGTTCCGATCTCGTCCAGAGCCGCAGGTTGCCGGAAAGCGGCTTTCTCGCCAGTACCCTGAAAACCAGCATCAACGTCAATCCCGTGGTGCTCGGACTGTGCTTGCCTTTGCTGTGCGGCTCGACGGCGCTCACCGACCTCATCGTGAATTCCGTGGTGGCACCTCTGGTCGATGGGCTGCTGACGCCGATCCTGAATCTGGTCCTGCCCTTGCTGGGGGTACAACTTGGATACATCGACGCGGAGATTCTGAAGGTCGATGTCGGCAGGGCGGAACTGCTGATCTAGCAGGCCCGCCGGGCCATCGCGCCTGTCAGTGCACCACCGCTCCGCTGCCCTGCTGCATCGCCGCAGGCGACAGGGCCAGCGCCAACTGGGTGCGGTTGTGCATATGCATCAGGCGCAGTACCTGGGAGACGTACAGCTTCACGGTGTTCTCGGTGATGCCCAGCTCGTAGGCTATCTGGTAGTTGGTCAGGCCCTTGCTCACCAGCCGCGCCACCGCCTGCTGGCGGGGCGACAGCTTGCCGAACAGCGGATTGCTCGGGGACACCTGGCTTTCCGCGACCGGCGCCGGCGGCGCGGACGGCTGGCTGTCTTCGCTCCTGAGGGCGCTCGGCTGGCTGTTGCCGTGTACCTCGTACTTGATCTTGTGGATGTCGCGGTAGATCGAGTTCAGCGATTCGGCGAGGTATTCCAGGCGCTGGTTGACGTGGCTCAGGCTCAACTGGCTGCGGACGCGCTCGTGCAGGCGGCTCTCCAGGCGTTCGAGGCCATGCAGCAGTTCCTGCGGCGCCACCGGTTTCTGGTAGTAGTCGGCGGCGCCGACCCGCATGGCCTCGATCACTTCCTGGCGGCCATCGTGACCGGTGAGGATGATCGATTCGAAGAACCTGCCGTTGCCGGCGACTTCCTTGAGGCTCTCGATCAGGCGGATACCGTTGTCCTGGCCCAGGTAGAGGTCGCAGATGACCAGGCCGATGTTCGGGTCGGCCTGGAAGCTGGCGATCGCCGACTCCCGGTGGGTGCTGGTTACGCAACGGTAGCCACTGTTTTCCAGCAGTTCGCGGAGTTCCGAGGTCACCTGGGGTTCATCATCGATGATCAAGACGCTGAAATGCCGCGAGGCCGGTTTGTCCATGGTCATACGCTCCATTTGCTTATTTTGTTTTTTAACAGGGGACGTGCATTGGAATGCAGCCATACCGAATGGTATTAGCCATAAGCATATAGTCGCTAAGTGAGGTTTTCCGCAAGTTTGCTCAGATAATTTTATTGATAATCAGATGTGCCAAAAGGCCGGCGCCCATGGCGAATATAAAAGGGAATGACTTGTTTTTTGACGGTGCCCTTCGAAGGCGAACTTCTTCATTCATTGCGGACTTTTCTACCGAACGTTTGAATAATCTGACGAGGATGAATAGCGCGATGCAGAGCAGGCAGCCGAAGGCCAGGCTATAGAGCACCGTAAGTGGGTCGCTGGCCAGCCCCAGCGCGGCCAGGTACTTGACGTCGGCGGCGCCGAGCCTGCCGAGAAGGTAGCCGGGAAGGCTGAGGCAGACGCCTATAAAGAGTGCGGTCATTGCCATATTAACCGTAGCGCCGGTAAGGCTTGACTCTTTCACATATAAATAAACAAAGGAAATAAGAAAGCCGCCCAGGATAAGCCAGTTTGAGACGCGCAAACGTTTGATGTCCTGATATCCGCAAACGCTTGCCCACAAGGCCAGTGCTAATTGCTCCATCCTGTTCTTCAGCCTTTTTTCGACATCTGGATTAATACCTTTTCAGTAACGTTGGCGGAGCGAATGAAGACTAGTATTAAGGATGCGGATCGGGGATGTCAGCTCATGCTCGGAAAAGCTTTCCGGCGACGCCAGCACGGCGCCGTCGCCATCGAATTCACAGCGATCTTCCTGCTGTTTTTCGCGCTGGTCTACGGCCTGATCAGCTACAGCATTCCTTTGCTCATGCTGCAGTCGTTCAACGATGCCGCTGCCGTGGGGGCCCGTGCGGCGGTCGCTGTCGATCCCTCCGATGCGGGCTACGAGAGCCTCGCCGAAGCCCGTGCCAGGGACGAGTTGCTCGCACGCCTGGACTGGATGCCGGCGGCCTGGCGAGCGAACCTCCAGCCTTGTGCCGGTAATGGCCAGTACGCCGACTACGTCAGCGCCACGTCGCGGATCGAGGTCTGCGTGCAGTACCCGTACGGCGATCCGGGCAAGGCGATCATCCCCGTGCTGAGCTTCCCCGGCATCGGCGCGATTCCCAACCTGCCGCAGACGCTGAAGGCGAGTGCCAACCTGTTGCTGTGAGGTGGTCGCATGTTCGAATTTTCCCGCTCGTCGTCCGCCGAGGCCGAGAGGCCGGAACCCTTTTCGCAGGAAGGCCCCGCCCTCTGGAGCGCTTCGCTGAGGAGTTGGGACCTGTGCTTCGAGATGGACGAACAGGACCGCGTGATCCGGGTCGGCGGGCGGCAGGCGTATCGTCTGCAGTGCGCCCATGGGCTTGGCGAACAGCCGCGGCCTTTCGCCGAGTATCTGGAGCGGCGCGCCCCCGGTGCGCCGACGCTGGCCGGCCTGCGCCGGGGCGAGCGTCTCGACCTGACGCTGCGCAGCGATGCCGCCGCGCCATTGACCTGTCGTTTCCAGCCGATGCAGCCGCTCGACGGCCTGGGACGCTCGCTGCTGCTGGGCATGGACATCTCCGACCTCAACTGGCAGTCCGACAGCCAGCAGCACCAGTTGCAGAGCCTGAGCCTGGGCAAGCTGATCCTTTCGCGTCTGCGCCATGTCTCCCACGGGCACCTGGCGGAGGCGGTCCAGGAGATTCTCGAATCGCTCTCCGGCGCGTTCCAGATGCAGGCTATCGCCCTGCTGCTGGGCGACGGCAAGGGTTTCTGCACGGTCTTCGCCAGTCATGTGCGGCCTGGCAGCGACAGTTTGCTGCGACCGACCCAGCAACTCGCCGACGACGACCTGCGCGAAGGGGCGGGCGCGCGCTTGCTACGCCGTGGCGAAGGCGCCTCGACGCTGCTCCGGCAGATCGGCGAGGACGCGCTCTACCTGGTGCCGGCGGCGATGCGCGGTGGCCGCCTGGGGGCATTGCTGGTGCGGCCGATGTCGCTGGAGCAGCTCGCCCAGGGGCCCGCGCCGCAGGACTGGCAATACCTCGCGGAACTGCTGGCGAACCAGGTGGCGGACCGCTGCGAACTCCACGAGCAGCACGACAGTTCGCGCAAGCTGGGGCTGTTGCAGGAGATGATCGGCGGCGGCTGGTGGCGTTACTGGGCGGAGCAGGAACTCTTCGAACTGGCGCCGGCCTTGTACGACAGCCTGGGGTTGACCGGCGAGTATCGTCGGGTGCCGCTGGAACACCTGCAGGGCCTGCTGCAACCGGCGGACGCCGACGAACTCGGCCTGCGCCTGCGTGCCAGCCTGCGCAGCGGCCAGGCGTTGGCCCAGGACCTTTGCCTGCGTCAGCCGGATAGCCGCGGCGAGCGCCGCTGGCTGCGCATCGAGGGCCGGCCGCTGGGACGCGGCAGCGCCCTGGGGTTGTCCGGCGTGCTGCTCGACATCAGCGAAGGCCGGCGCCAGGAGGAACGGGTACAGGCGGCCCACGCGCGGCTGCGCAGCCTGATCGACAGCGCGCCGGTGGTGATCTACGTCCAGCGGGTCGAGCAGGGGCACCTGGTGCCGGAGTTCTACAGCGAAAGCGCGAGCAACCTGCTCGGCCTCGACTTGCAGGGACAGAGTTGGCAGGCGCTCGCCGAACGGGTGCATCCGGACGACCTGGAGGCCTTTTTCGCCCGTGGCCGCGAGTTGCTTCGCGAGGGCCGGGTGAAGACCCGCTATCGCCTCGCCGATGGCCAGGGCAACTGGCACTGGCTCTACGACGAAGCCAAGCTGCTGCGCGATGCCCAGGGCCTGCCCAGCGAGGCGGTGGGCCTGTGGCTGGACGTGACCGAGCAGCACCTGGCGGCACAGCGTATCGCCGAGAGCGAGGAACGCTACCGGGTCCTGGTGGAGGATTCGCCGGCGCTGATCTGTCGCTATACCGCCGACCTGGTGCTGACCTACGTGAACCGGACCTTCGCCGATAGCCTCGCGACCAGCCCGGAGCGCCTGGTCGGTCGCCGGCTCGACGAGTGGCTGGCGGCGGAAGACGCCAGCGCCTTGCGCGCGCGTCTGCTGGGCTCGCCGCGGGAGGGCGCCAGCGAGGTGCCGGAGCTGCGCTTCAACCTGCCGGGGCAACGTTTTCTCTGGCTGGTGTGGGCCGAGCGGCCGTTGTTCGACGCCCGTGGCGAATTGTGCGAGGTACAGGCGGTGGGGCGTGACAACACGCCGGTGCGCCGGGCCCAGCAGCAACTGGCGCAAGGCGCCAAGATGGCCAGCCTGGGGGAGATGGTCAGCGGCCTCGCCCACGAGGTGAAGCAGCCGCTGCACGTGCTGCGCATGACCCTCTTCAACATGCGCCAGCGGATGAACAGCGTCGGCCTCGACGGCGACTACCTGGGCGAGAAACTGGAGCGCATGGATGCCCAGGTCCTGCGCGTCGACCGCCTGGTCAGTCACCTCGGCGTGTTCAGCCGCAAGTCGGCGCTGGAGGCGCTGCCGTTCGACCCCTATGCCGCCTTCGAAGGCGCCCTGGGCCTGCTCGGCGAGGGGCTGCGTCAGCACGCCATCGAGGTGGAGTGCCCGGCGCCGACGCAGCGGATGGTGGTACGAGGGCAGGCGGACCAGCTGGAACAGGTGATCATCAACCTGCTCGCCAACGCCCGCGATGCCCTGCTCGGCAATCTTGGCCTGGCCAGCCGGCGCATTCGCCTGGAGCAGGTGGCCTGCCGCGAACCGGGCTGGGTCGAATTGCACGTGCACGACAACGGCGGCGGGATCGAACCGCTCCTGCTGGAGCGGATATTCGAACCCTTCTTCACCACCAAGGTGGAGGGCAAGGGTACCGGCCTGGGTCTCTCGGTCAGCCACGATCTGGTGCGCAACATGGGCGGTAGCCTGACGGCGGCCAACCAGGGGGAGGGCGCGTTGTTCGTGGTTCGCTTGCCGCTGGCGGCGCTGCCCGCCGAGGCGGGCGGATGACGTCGGTGGGAGCGCGGCAAAAAAAAACGCCTGCGGACAAGCAGGCGTTTTTTTCAACCGGCGAGGCGGCTCAGATGAATTGCGAGGCCAGCCAGAACAGGCCGGCGGACAGCGCCATCGAAGTCGGCAGGGTGAGTACCCAGGCCATCAGGATGTTGCGCACGGTGCCGCCGTGCAGGCCGCTCTTGTTCGCCACCATGGTCCCGGCCACGCCGGAGGACAGCACGTGGGTGGTGGACACCGGCAGGCTGTATATGTTGGCCATGCCGATGGCGGCGGCGGCGGTGATCTGCGCGCTCATGCCCTGGGCGTAGGTCATGCCCTGCTTGCCGATCTTCTCGCCGACGGTGAGCACTACGCGCTTCCAGCCGACCATGGTGCCGATGCCGAGAGCCAGGGCCACCGCGATGATGACCCAGAACGGCGCGTATTCGGTGGTCGCGGTCAGGTCCTTGCGTAGCTTCTCGAGGTCGGCCTTCTCCCGCGCCGGCAGGTCGGACAGCTTGCCGACCTTCTTCGCGGTGTCGTCCAGGCACAGCAGGTAGCGACGCACCTGCACGCGCTCGTCGGCGTCCAGGTCGTTGTAGCTGGGCACGCCGCGCAGGTCGCGGAGCAGCGCGTTGATGGTCGGCTCGGTCTGTTTCGGATCGCAGCGGTAGAACTGCGGCATCTCGCTGCCATTGCTCTTGCCCAGGGCCAGCATGTCGCCGAGGGTATCGGTGTGGCGCTGGTAGAACTGACTGAGGTGCAGGGCGGCGTCGCGGGTGCGCTCGATCTGGTAGGTGGTGCTGTTCAGGTCGAGGACGAACTTGGCCGGGACGATGCCGATCAGTACCAGCATGATCAGGCCGATACCCTTCTGGCCGTCGTTGGAGCCATGGACGAAGCTTACCGCCATGGCGGAAAGCACCAGCACCAGGCGGTTCCAGAACGGCGGGTGCTTCTTCTCGTCGAGTTCGCGACGGGTTTCCGGGGTTTTGTGCATCTTCGACAGCGGACGCCACCATTTCAGTCCGAGCAGGACCAACGCGGCGACCATGAAGCCGGCCAGCGGCGAGAAGATCAGCGACAGGCCGATGTCGATCGCCTTCTGCCAGTTGATCCCTTCGGCCAGCGGCACGTCGGTGATCAGCGCATTGGCCAGGCCGACGCCGAGGATCGAGCCGATCAGGGTGTGCGAGCTGGAGGCCGGGATGCCGAAGTACCAGGTGCCGAGGTTCCAGGCGATGGCGGCGGCGAGCAGGGAGAAGACCATCGCCAGACCATGGCCGGTGTTCACGTTGATCAGCAGTTCCACCGGCAGCAGGTGAACGATGGCGTAGGCTACGCCGACACCGCCGAGCAGCACGCCGAGGAAGTTGAACACACCGGAGAGCATCACCGCCCGGTAGGGGGACATCGCTTTGGTGTAGATGACGGTGGCCACCGCGTTGGCAGTGTCGTGGAAGCCGTTGATGAACTCGAAGGTGAGGACGAAGGCCAGGGCCAGCACCAGGCTGATACCCACCCAGGCATCGAGCCCGCTGAAAAGATCGAACATGTGAGAAACCGGTCAGAGACGGGGCGGCGATTATGCCAGATGCGTTTTTATCCGTCTGGAACTCCGGAAGGTTGCCATTGTCGCGGGCAACGCCCCGTCGCATCGGGCTTTGCGGGAAAAACGAAACAGATTGAAACGCTTCGTTATCCGTCGCTCTCCTGTCGGTTGGAGGTAAATGGAATGGGGTTCGCTGCTTCCTGCCCGGCCTTGAGACGCTCTTCTTCGATCTTCTGCAGTTCTCTGTCGAACGCCTGCTCCTGAACGGTTGGGCGTTTGCGCCAGGGCTTGCGGTCGGGTTCCGGCTGGGCGGCATAAAGCGTCACTTCGCCGCCGTACACGTCCTTGTAACGCTGTTCCTCGCGCGCCAGCGCGGCACGCAATTCGTCTTTCGTCACGGGTGGTCCTGAGTCCAAAAAGAGCGGGCCCGATAGCGACCAGGCTGGGCGGAAGCGGGGTCCGGCCAGCGCCGGTTGGGAGTCTAGTCGACCGCTACCGGCTGTAAATGGGCGCGGAATTATAACGTGGGCTCCGGGCTTGTCATACGGTGTCGGCCGACGGACGGCAGGACGGAAGTTCTTCGAGCGACCCCTGGAAATGCGGCGAAGCCCCCATGGATCAAGGCCTGGCCGACGCGTCCGGGGTGTTCTCCGCCTTTCGTCGCGGCCTGCGCTAGTCGAATGCCAGCCATTGGCCATACCACTAAGGAACGATGGCGGCGCTTCCGGGGGCGGGCTACAAACCGGACTACAAGTCAAATAAAGAAGCCCCGCCGTCGCCCGTCCGACCCCAGGGTCATGACGCAACGCCCCGGAGGCCGGAGATTTACTCATGCAGCCCGCTCGTTCCCGCATCCTCTTCGTCTGCCTGTTGCAGAGCCTGGCCCTGGTTCTCCTGCTGGTCGGCGCCCGGCATGGCTGGCTGCCGCTGTACCTGGCCCTGCCGCTCGGCGTGGCGCTGCTCTGGTTGCCCTGGCTGCTTCCCGGCAACCGCACGGCGGTGGCGACCGTCGGCGAGCCCGACATCGCCCGGCTGGCTCGCGACCTGTCCCATAACACCAGCCAGAACGCCTTGTCGGCCGCCGGCGTGGCGTTCTCGGTGAAGCGCCTGGCGGAGAAGCTGCAATCCCAGCTCGACGCCGCCGAACAGATCGTCGGCAGCGCCGAAGTGATGATCCACACCGAGCGCGCCACCTCCAATCTGGCGCGCCAGGCCATGGACGCCGCCACCCGGGCGCGCGCCGGCAGCGACGAGGGCCAGGTGCTGCTGGCCTCGACCATCGAGCGCATGCATCGGCTCAGCGAGCGGATGGGCGCCAGCCGCGAGGCGATCGAGGCGCTGAACCAGCGCAGCGAGGACATCCAGCGGGTCACCCTGGTGATCCAGGGCATCGCCAGCCAGACCAACCTGCTGGCCCTCAACGCGGCCATCGAGGCGGCCCGCGCCGGCGAGCATGGGCGCGGCTTCGCGGTGGTTGCCGAAGAGGTGCGCGGCCTGGCCGGACGTACCGCCGAGGCCACCGAGGAAGTCGGCCAGATGGTCGCCGAGATCCAGCGCCAGACCAGCGAGGTGGTCGAGCAGATCCGCCAGCTTTCCGAAGAGTTGGGGGAAGGGGTCGGCCAGGTCGAGCTGACCGGTCGGCAACTGGAAGGCATTGCCGAACTGGCGGCCGGGGTGGAAAGCCAGATTACCGAGATCGCCCAGGGCGCCGAGATCAACCGCAGCCAACTCGCCAGCCTGTTCGCCGCGGTCGAGCAGGTGCGCGGCGACCTCAGCGCCAGCGAGGAACAGACCCTGCGCCTCGGCGAAGCTGCCAGCCAGTTGGAGAACCAGGCCGAGGTGATCAGCGAGCGCCTCGCCGAGGTCAGCCTGGACGCCTACCACCAGTCGGTCTACGACCTCGCCCGGGAGGGCGCGGCGGCTATCGCCGCTCGCTTCGAGGAGGACGTGCGCAGCGGGCGCATCGACCTCGACGACCTGTTCGACCGCAGCTACCAGCCGTTGCCCAATACCCAGCCGACCAAGTACCGGACCCGCTTCGACAGCTACACCGACCAGGTCCTGCCGGGCATCCAGGAGCAGTTGCTGGAGCGCAACCGCAACCTGGTATTCGCCATCGCCTGTACCCCCGAAGGCTACGTGCCCACCCACAATCGCGCCTTCGCCCATCCGCCCAGCGGCGACCCGCAGACGGACGCGTTGCGCAGCCGCAGCAAGCGCCTGTTCAACGACCGCACCGGGATTCGCTGCGGCAGCCACCAGCAGCCGCTGTTGCTACAGACCTACACCCGTGACACCGGCGAGCTGATGCACGATCTTTCGGTGCCGATCTTCATCCACGGCAAGCACTGGGGCGGCCTGCGCCTCGGCTACCGGCCGGAGGGCGCGGAGCCGGGCAAGGCGGCCGCGCCGGCGGCGCAGGGGCTGAGCCTGGCCTTGAACGGCTAGCCGGCTGTGGCGATCAGGCCGCCGGCCACGGCGCAGGCGAGCACCACTTGCCAGGGCGGCGTCTTCCAGGCGAGCAGGGCCAGCAGGGCGAAGAGCAGCAGGGCGAAGTCGGCCGGACGCAGGATGCCTTCGGTCCAGAGCGGCTGGTACAGCGCCGCCAGCAGCAGGCCGACCACCGCCGCGTTGACCCCGGCCAGCGTTGCCCGTACCCGGCGTTCGTGGCGCAGGCGTTCCCAGAATGGCAAGGCACCGGCGACCAGCAGGAACGACGGCAGGAAGATCGCCAGCAGGCACAGCAACGCGCCGCTCCAGCCGTTCGGCGCCGGGCCCGAGGCTGCGCCGAGGAACGCGGCGAAGGTGAAGAGCGGGCCCGGTACCGCCTGGGCGGCCGCGTAGCCGGCGAGGAAGGTATCGCCGTCGACCCAGCCCTTGGGTACCACTTCCGCCTGCAGCAGCGGCAGCACCACATGGCCACCACCGAATACCAGCGAGCCAGCCCGGTAGAACGCATCGAGCAGGCGCAGCCACTGTTCCGGCCAGAGGCGCGCGGCCAGCGGCAGGCAGACCAGCAGCACGGCGAACAAGGTGAGGAACAGCAGCGCGCCGCGGTAGCCGATGGTGATCGGCAGCCGCTCGTGGCCTTCCACTGCTTCCGTTTTCAACAGGGCGCGGCCGGCCAGGCCGGCACCGGCGATCACCGCGACCTGGGTCCAGGCAGTGGGCCAGGCCAGCACGCTCGCGCAGGACAGCGCCATCAGCGTCAGGCGCGGGCGATCCGGGCACAGGCTGCGACCCATGCCCCAGACCGCCTGGGCCACCACCGCCACCGCGGCGATCTTCAGGCCATGCAGCACGCCCTCGGGCAACAGCGCGCCCCAGCGTCCCAGGCCGAGAGCGAAGAGCACCAGCAGCAACGCCGAGGGCAGGGTGAAACCGAGCCAGGCGGCGAGGGCGCCGGGATAGCCGGCGCGGGCCAGGCCGAGGGCCATGCCGACCTGGCTGCTGGCGGGGCCGGGAAGGAACTGGCAGAGGGCGACCAGGTCGGCGTAGCTGCTTTCGCTCAGCCAGCCGCGGCGGCGGACGAACTCGTCGCGGAAATAGCCGAGGTGGGCGATGGGCCCGCCGAAGGCGCTGCAGCCCAGCTTGAGGAAGGCGAGGAACACCGCGAGGGCGGTGTCGGGATGGCGGCTGGCGGTTGGCATGCGAACTCCGGATGGTGGCTGCTGCGAGCATAGCCGCAACGCATGCACGGCGGGTTACAGCATCGGCATGTCCTGGGCGCGGCTGGCCAGGCGGTATTGTTCCGGTGTGGTGCCGGCCAGCCGGCGGAACATCGAGATGAACGCCGAGGGGCTGCTGTAGCCGAGGTCGAAGGCGATCTGCTGGATCCCCCTGCCGGCTTCCAGCGCCTCGATGGCCGCGAGGAAGCGCAGGCGTTGGCGCCATTCGCCGAAGGTCATGCCCAGTTCGCGCTGGCAGTGCCGGGCCAGGGTTCGCTCGGTGCTGTGCACCTGCTGCGCCCATTGCGCCAGCGAGCGGTTGTCGCCCGGCTCGGCCTGCAGTGCGTCGAGCACCTCGCGCAGCGCCGGGGTACGGCCGTAGGGCAGGTAGTCGTCGTGGGGCTGGGCGCATTCCAGCTGGTCCATGACGACCCGGGCCAGGCGCAGGTCCTGCGCCGAGGTCGGCAGGTTGACCCCGCGCTCGGCGAAGTCCGAGAGGATCGCCTTGAGGATCGCGCTGATCGCCAGGGTGCAAGGTGTCGCCGGCAGGCGTCGTGACAGTTCGGCGGAGAGGTACAGCGAGCGGTAGACGATGGCCTGGCTGTTGTAGCAGCTGTGCACCCGCTCCGGTGGTATCCATACCGCGTATTGCGGAGGTGAGAGGAAGCGCTGGCCGTCGATCTCCAGCTGCATCACGCCATGGGCTGCATAGTTGAGCTGGCCCCAGGCGTGGGTGTGCGGCGGCGAATGGGTGTCGGCGCCGAACTCGTCATAGCGGAAATAGACGTCGAAAGACTGCCCCTGGAGATCGGGAAGGCGCAGCAAGGTGGTGGTCGACATGTCCGAACCTACGGGTGGTTTGTCTGGAATTCATTATACGTCTGTATTCGGACTGGCTCAGAATGGCCGCGTATTCCTTTTTCATAGTGCGGAACCTCCCATGCAATACCTGTTTCCCCTGCTGGCCGTGTTCATCTGGGCCGGCAACACCGTCGTCAACAAGCTCGCCGTGGGGATCATCCAGCCCGCCGAGATCGGTTTCTTCCGCTGGCTGCTGGTCGGCCTGGCGCTGACGCCCTTCATGCTCGGCCCGGTGCTGCGCAACCGCCGCTACATCCTCGCCAACCTCGGCAAGTTCGTGGTCCTCGGCCTGCTCGGCATGGCCGTCTACCAGAGCCTGGCCTACTACGCGGCGGCGCTGACCAGCGCCACCAACATGGGCATCATCCTGTCGCTGATGCCCCTGATGTCGCTGGGCCTGGCCAGCAGCATCCTGGCCCACCGGCTGAACGCCGGGGCGCTGCTCGGCGCGCTGGTGTCGCTGGCCGGCGTGGTGCTGGTGATCTCCCAGGGCCATCTCGGCGCTTTGCTGGAGCATGGAGTGAATCTCGGCGACGCGATGATGATCGTCGCCACCCTGGCCTATGCGGTGTACAGCGTGCTGCTGAAGAAATGGAGCCTGAAGCTGCCGGCCATGCAACTGCTCTACCTGCAGGTGCTGGTGGCGATCCTCGCCCTGCTGCCGCTGTACCTGCTGTCGCCGCGCACCGGCCTGAACGCCGCCAACCTGCCGCTGGTGCTGTACGCCGCGCTGTTCGCCTCGATCGTCGCCGCGCTGGCCTGGATGCACGGTGTCGCCCGTCTCGGGCCGAGCCGGATGGCCCTGTTCTTCAACCTGCTGCCGATCATCACCGCCTGCATCGCCACCCTGGTGCTCGGCGAGCGCCTGACCGTCCATCACCTGGTCGGCGGCGCGCTGACCCTGGCCGGGGTCCTGCTGGCCGAGTTCTGGCAGCGCCGCCCGGCCCGTCTGCGCTCGGCAACCTGCTGATTTCCCGGCAACTTCCTCGCGATTACGGCGCACGGAGGCGCCGCCACTGGCTATCATAGGCAGCGCTCCCCGCGTGGGAGCCGAGCCGTGCCAGCCTGGAAGAGGAAGAATCGTGGTCGAAGTGTTTTCCGTGCAGGATGGGCTGGACGCCGAGCGCGCCCTGCTCGACGAGGTGTGTGGCGGTGCCCGCGAGCATGGCCTGTTGCTCTGGCAGCCCTGCGATCGGGCGCTGGTCATGCCGCGCCGGATGGAGCGCCTGGAAGGATTCGCGCCGGCCAGCGCAGCGGTCGCCGAACGCGGCTGGCCGGTGCTGCTGCGCGATACCGGCGGCGAGCCGGTGCCGCAATCGCCGGGCGTGCTGAACATCGCCCTGTCCTATGCGCTGGGGCCCGGCGACAACGAGCAGACCCGTATCGAAACCGCCTACCTGCGGCTGTGCCAGCCGATCTGCGACTGGCTCCGCGAGCGCGGCCTGGACGCCGGCGTGGGCGCCGTGGCCGGTTCCTTCTGCGACGGCCGCTACAATGTCACCCTGGATGGGCGCAAGCTCGCCGGGACCGCGCAACGCTGGCGGCGCAACGGCGCCGGCCGGCCGGTGGTGCTGGCGCACGCGGCGCTGCTGGTCGGCGCCGAGCGCGAGGAGATGGTCGAGGTGGTCAACACCTTCACCCGCCGTTGCGGCAGTGCCCCGGATTGCCAGGCGGACAGCCATCTCGGCCTGAGCGAGCGCTGGAGCGATTTCCGCATGGCCGACAGCCTCGAACTGGAACGACGCTTCGTCGCCGCCCGATCCTGACCTCTTTCGCCAGAGCCTTGCGCCAGGAATAGCCGTACCGATGCCAGAACCCTTGGGAACCACCGCCCTCACGCCCGGATTCATGATCGTCCACGGCAATCGCCTGGACGACCTGCGCGACCTCGCCGTTTCCTGGATGCGCCGCTATCCGCTGGCGCCGCTGGAAAGCGAGCGGGTCCTGGTGCACAGCAACGGCATCGCCCAATGGTTGAAGCTGGCATTGGCCGAAGATCCCCGCGAGGACGGCGGCGGCGGTGGCGGCATCGCCGCGGCGCTGGAGGTGCAGTTGCCGGCGCAGTTCCTTTGGCAGGCCTATCGCGCGGTGCTGGGCCGCGAAAGCATTCCCGAGGTTTCCGAACTGGACAAGGCGCCGCTGACCTGGCGCCTGATGCGTCTGCTTCCCGGATTGCTGGAGCGTCCCGAGTTCCGCACCCTGCAACGTTTCCTCGCCGACGATGCCGACCTGCGCAAGCGTCATCAACTGGCCGAGCGCCTGGCCGACCTGTTCGACCAGTACCAGGTCTATCGCGGCGACTGGCTCGACGACTGGAGCCAGGGCCGCGACCAGTTGCGCACGGCGAACGGGCAGGCGCGCCCGCTCGGTGCCGACGAGCGCTGGCAGGCCGAATTGTGGCGCGCGCTGCTCGCCGACGTCGGTGCCGATAGCCTGGCCCGCAGCCGCTCCGGCGTGCACCGGCGCTTCATCGAGGCGCTGCGCTCCGCCAGCGCGGCGCCGCGCGCGTTGCCGCGACGAGTGGTGGTGTTCGGGATTTCCTCGATGCCGGCGCAGACCCTCGAGGCGCTGGCCGCCCTGGCCAGGTTCAGCCAGGTGCTGCTCTGCGTGCACAACCCCTGTCGCCACCACTGGGCCGACATCGTCGCCGACAAGGACCTGTTGCGCCACGAGTACCGCCGCCAGCAGCGCCGCGCCGGCGTCCCCGCCGACCTCGACGAGGACCGCCAGCACCAGCATGCCCAGCCGTTGCTGGCGGCCTGGGGCAAGCAGGGCCGCGACTACATCAACCTGCTCGACAGCTACGACGACCCGGACAGCTATCGGAACCTGTTCGGCGAGGTCAACGGCGGGCGCATCGACCTGTTCAGCGAGGAGACCCCGCACGGGCTGCTCGGCCAGTTGCAGGACGATATCCTCGAACTGCGCCCGTTGGCGGAAACCCGCGAGCACTGGCCGCCGGTGGCGCCGCGGAGCGACGCCTCGATCCGCTTCCATGTGGCCCACAGCGCGCAGCGCGAAGTGGAGATCCTCCACGACCAGTTGCTCGCCCGCTTCAACGCCGATCCGAGCCTGAAGCCGCGCGACGTGATCGTCATGGTCCCCGACATCAACGCCTACGCGCCGCACATCGAGGCGGTGTTCGGCCAGGTGCCGCGCGACGACCAGCGCTTCATTCCCTATACCCTGGCCGACCAGGGACAGCGCGGTCGCGAGCCGCTGCTGATCGCCCTGGAGCATCTGCTGAAACTGCCCGACAGCCGTTTCGCCGTGAGCGAGATCCTCGACCTGCTGGACGTCCCGGCATTGCGCCGGCGTTTCGGCGTCGACGAGGCCGACCTGGCGACCCTGCACCGCTGGATCGAAGGCGCCGGCGTGCGCTGGGGGCTGGATGCCGCGCAGCGCGAGCGTCTCGGCCTGCCAGCGGGACTGGAGGGCAACAGTTGGCGCTTCGGTCTGCGGCGCATGCTGCTCGGCTACGCGGTCGGCGAAGGCGCGGCCCTGCAAGGCATCCAGCCCTACGATGAGGTCGGTGGTCTGGACGCCGCCCTGGCAGGCCCGCTGGCTGTGCTGCTGGAGCGCCTCGAGGTGGCCTACGCCGAGCTGGCCGAACCGGCCACCCCGGCGCAGTGGGGCGAGCGCCTGCAGGCCCTGCTCACGGTGTTCTTCGAGGCCCACGACGAGCGCGACGAACTGCTCCTCACCCAGCTCCTGCAACTGCTCGAGCGCTGGCAGGAACACTGCGCCTGTGCGGCCTTCGCCGAGCCGCTGCCGATCAGCGTGATACGCGAGGCCTGGCTCGGCGGCCTGGACCAGGGCGGCCTGAACCAGCGCTTCCTGGCTGGCGCGGTGAGTTTCTGCACGTTGATGCCGATGCGCGCGATCCCGTTCCGGCTAGTCTGCCTGCTTGGCATGAACGATGGCGACTACCCCCGCCAGCAGTCGCCGCTGGATTTCGACCTGATGCGCAACGACTACCGCCCCGGCGACCGCTCGCGGCGCGAGGACGACCGCTACCTGCTGCTCGAGGCGCTGCTCTCGGCGCGCGAGCAGCTCTACGTGAGCTGGGTGGGGCGGAGTATCCGCGACAATGGCGAGCGGCCGCCCTCGGTGCTGATCGGCCAGTTGCGCGATCACCTGGCGGCCGGCTGGCGTCTGGACCCGGACGGCGACGGCGAGGCGCTGCTGCGTGCCCTGACCCAGGAGCATCCGCTGCAGCCGTTCAGCCGTCGGTATTTTCACGATGCGCCGGAGCAGGGCGTCGATGGCCTGTTCACCTACGCCCGCGAGTGGCGCGAGGTCCATAGCGAGGACGACATCGCCGTTCCCGACGCCGAAGCGCCCCTGCCGCTGCTTGAACTGGAGGGCGCACTGGGGCTGCGAGCGCTGGCGGAGTTCCTCGCCAACCCGGTGAATGCGTTCTTCCAGCAGCGGCTCAAGGTGCGTTTCGACGACGAGCAATTGACCGGCAACGACGAAGAGCCTTTCGAACTGGACGCGCTGGACAACTGGAAGCTGCAATTCGAGCTGACCGAACGCATGAAGCGCTGGGTCGAGCGGGACTGGGATGCCGAGGGCCTGCCGGCGCAGTTGCAGGCCCAGGTCGAGCGACTGCGGCGACAGGGTCGCCTGCCGCTGGCGGCGTTCGGCGAGTTCTCCGCGCGCCATTTGCTGCAACCGCTGCCCGACCTGCTCTGGCGCTACCGCCAGGAAATCGAGCGCTGGCCGGAGGCGGTCGAGCAGCAGCAGGAGTTGCGCCATCGCCATCCGTCCGGGCTGGAGCTGGAGGACTGGCTCGGCGGCTTGCGTCGCGACGCTTCCGGGCGCCTGGCGCGCCTGCAGTTGCTCAGCGGCAAGCTCCATGAAGGGCGCGGCTTCAAGTGGCACAGCCTGGTGCGCCACTGGTTGCAGCACCTCGCCCTGCAACGTCTCGGCCAGCCGGTGAGCAGCGTGCTGGTGAGCCAGACCGGCACCCTGGAGATTCCGCCGTTGCCGAGCGAGCGTGCCGGCGAGTACCTCGACCAGTTGATCGACGCCTGGCGCCAGGGCATGCGCCAGCCGTTGCCGGTGGCCTGCCGGACCGCTTTCGCCTGGCTCGCCAGTGGTGGCGCCGCAGAGCCCGAGAAAGCCATGCGCGAGGCGCGCAAGCGCTACGAGGGAGGGTTCGGCATGGGGGGCGAGGTGGACGCCTCGCCGGCGCTGGCTCGGGTCTATCCGGATTTCGACCGGCTGCTCGCCAGCGGTGAGTTCGCGCACTGGGCCGAGCAGCTCTACGCGCCGCTGCTGGCTGCCCTGGGACGTGGCGCGGAGGAGCAGGCATGAGCCAGCAGCAGATGCCCGTGGCCCTCGATCCGCTGGACTTCCCGTTGCACGGCAGCCGCCTGATCGAGGCCAGCGCCGGTACCGGCAAGACGTTCACCATCGCCCTGCTATATGTACGCCTGGTCCTCGACCATGGCGGCGAGAACGCTTTCGGCCGGCCGCTGAGCCCGCCGGAAATCCTCGTGGTGACCTTCACCGATGCGGCGACCCAGGAACTCCGCGAGCGTATCCGCAGCCGCCTGGGCGAAGCGGCGCGTTGTTTCGCCGAGCCGCAGGAGCGCCACGACGGCCTGCTGGTCGCGTTGCGCCAGCAGTATCCCGCCGAGCGCTGGCCGGGCTGCGCGCGCCTGCTGCGCCTGGCCGCGGAGTGGATGGACGAGGCCGCGGTATCGACCATCCACAGTTGGTGCTACCGGATGCTGCGCGAGCACGCCTTCGACAGCGGCAGCCTGTTCACCCAGAACCTGGAAACCGACCAGAGCGAATTGCTCGCCGAAGTGGTACGGGACTACTGGCGGCGTAACTTCTACGGCCTGACGGCTCCGGCGGCGCAAGCCGTGGCCAGTTGCTACAGCGGGCCGGAGGCGCTGGGCAAGGCCTTGCAGCCGCTGCTGGCGCGGCAGGACGCCGACTTCCGCTACGCCGACCAGGCGCTGAGTGCGCCCGAGTCACTGACAGCCTTGCTGGAGCAGGGCGGCGACTGGTATCGCCAGCTCGACCAACTGGACGCGCAGGCCCGCGCCGCCTGGCGCGCAGCGCGCGTCGAACTGGAAGCGCTGCTGCGCGACCTGCGTCCCTACCTGAACGGCAACAGCTATCGCGGCAAGGACAGCGACGAGACCTTCGACGCCTGGCTGCAAGCGTTGGCGGACTGGAGCGAGGGCGGCGAGCAGCCGGCCAACCTCGGCAAGTTCGGCCAGACCCGGATCAAGCTCACCGCCAAGCGCGTGGCGCCCGAGCATGCCGCGCTAAGGGCCATCGACGCCTGGGCCGCGCATCAGGAAGAGCGTCCCGATCTCGCTCCCCACCTGTTGTTGCACGCGTTGGGCGAAGTCGGGCACGAACTGGAGATCGAGAAGCAGCGGCGTGCCGAGATCGGCTTCGACGACCTGCTCAGCCGCCTCGACCGCGCCTTGCAGGGGCCTGGTGGCGAGCGCCTGGCGCAATTGATCCGCGAGCAGTTCCCGGTGGCGCTGATCGACGAGTTCCAGGATACCGACCCGGTGCAGTACCGGATCTTCGAGCGCATCTACCGGATCGCCGCCGATCCCGACGAGCCCCAGGCGCGGGAAACCGGCCTGTTCATGATCGGCGACCCCAAGCAGGCGATCTACGCCTTCCGCGGTGCCGACATCCATACCTACCTGCGCGCCCGCGAGGCCACTCGCGGGCGGCATTACACCCTTGGCAAGAACTTCCGCTCGACCGCCGCCATGGTGGCGGCCGCCAACCGCTGCTTCGCCTTCGCCGAAGAGCATCCGCGCGGCGCCTTCCGTTTCGCCCGCGAGGGGCTGGAAAACCCGGTGCCGTTCCATGCGGTGGACGCCCAGGGGCGCGCCGAACGTTTGTTGATCGACGGTGCCGAGGCGCCAGCGATGACGTTCTGGAACCTTGATGTCGAAGCCGGCGTGCTCGGCTCCGCGGCGTATCGCCAGGAAATGGCCGAGCGCAGCGCCAGCGCCATCCGCCGCTGGCTGAGCCTGGCCGACCTGGGCCGCGCCGGCTTCGCCGACGAGCAGGGCGGCTGGCGGGCGTTGCGCCCGGCGGATATCGCCATCCTCGTCCGCGGTCGCGCCGAGGCCGAGGCGATCCGCAGCGCGTTGGCGGCGCGACGACTGGCCAGCGTCTACCTGTCCGACCGCGACTCGGTGTTCGACAGCCAGGAGGCCATCGACCTGCTGCACTGGCTGCGCGCCTGCGCCGATCCCGGTGCCGATACGCTGCTGCGGGTCGCCCTGGCTACCCGCAGCCTGCACCTGGACTGGGCGACCCTGGAACGATTGAACCAGGACGAACTGTTCTGGGAACGGATGGTCCTGCGCTTCCGCGACTATCGCCGGTCCTGGCAGGCCCAGGGCGTATTGCCGATGCTGCGGCGCCTGCTCGCCGACTTCGAACTGCCGGCGCGCCTGCTGCGGCATGCCGATGGCGAGCGCAGCCTGACCAACCTGCTGCACCTGGCCGAGTGGCTGCAGCGCGCGGCGGTGGAGCTGGACGGTGAGCACGCGCTGATCCGCCATCTGGCCGAGCAGGTGCAGAGTCCGGGGAGCGAAGAGATCCTCCGCCTGGAAAGCGACGCCGACCTGATCAAGGTGGTGACCATCCACAAGTCCAAGGGGCTGGAATACCCCTTGGTGCTGCTGCCCTTCATCTGCAGCTGGAGGGAGCTGGACGGCAACAGCGGCGCGCCGGCGAGTTTCCACGAGGATGGCGCTGCAGGGCGGGTCATCGAGCTGGCGCGGCGCAAGGAGCAGGCTGCGCGGGCCTACGAGCAGGCCAACGACGAGCGCCTCGGCGAAGACATGCGCCTGCTCTACGTGGCCCTGACCCGCGCCCGCCATTCGGTGTGGCTGGGCATCGCGCCGCTGGTGGCGAGCAACAGCAAGTCGCCGGAGTTGCACAAGGGGGCCCTGGGCTACCTGCTTGCCGGCGGCGCGACCATCGGCAGCGATGGCCTCGGACAATGCCTCGCCGCGTTGCGCGGCGAGTGCCGGGAGATCGTCGTCGAGCCGGCCCCCGAGGCGGACGCCGAACGCTATGTCGCAGGGCGCGGCCAGGGCCTTGGGCAGGCCCGCGAAACCCGCCGCAGCAGCCGCGAGAAGTGGTGGGTCGCCAGCTATTCCGGCCTGCAATTGCAGGCCTCCGCCGGGCTGGACGATGACGAGGCGTTGGAGAGCGACGAATCGCAGGAGCCGATCAGCGCCGAGGAAGCCACCTTCCACGAAGAAGGCCGTTCCGCCGAACAGCCGCCGGTCGCGCACGCCAGCGAGATGCGCGACGACCTGCATCGCTTCCCGCGCGGACCGGCTCCCGGCACCTTCCTCCACGGGCTGCTCGAATGGGCCGGCCGCGAAGGCTTCGAGGTGGCGCGCGCCGATGCCCAGCGGCGCCGCGAACTGGTCGCGCGACGCTGCGATCTGCGTGGCTGGAAGGACTGGGCCGAACCGCTCGACCTGTGGCTGGAGCAGTATCTCGCCGAACCGCTGCGCTGGCCCGGTGGCGAAACCAGCCTGGCCGGGCTGGTCGCCTACCAGGTGGAAATGGAGTTCTGGTTCGCCACCCACCAGGTCCAGGCCGAGGCGATCGACGCCCTGGTCCGGCGCCATACCCTCGGCGGCGCGGCGCGTCCGGCGCTGGCGCCGACCCTGCTGAACGGCATGTTCAAGGGCTTCGTCGACCTGGTCTTCGAGCACCAGGGGCGTTTCTACGTGGCCGACTACAAGTCCAACTGGCTGGGCGCCGACGACGGCGCCTACAGCCCGGAAGCGATGACCGCCGCGGTGCTGGAGAACCGTTATGACCTGCAGTACGTGTTGTACCTGCTGGCCCTGCACCGGCAGTTGAAGGCGCGCCTGCCCGACTACGACTACGACCGCCACATGGGCGGCGCCGTGTACCTGTTCCTTCGCGGCGCCCGCGCGGCGACCCAGGGCCTGCACTTCGAGCGCCCGCCGCGGGAACTGATCGAACGCCTGGACGCGCTGTTCAGCGGCCAGCCGGGAGCCGAGCGATGAATCCGACCCTCAAGCAACTGGCCGGCGAAGTCCGCGATGGCCGCGACGACCAGGTAGCGCAACCGCTGGCGGCACGCCACGACCTGCTGCGCCAGCTCGACCTGTGGGTGGCGCGCGGCTGGCTACGGGCGCTGGACCGGGCGTTCGTCGCCTTCCTCGTCGAGTTGCAGCCGCAGGCCGATCCCCGGGTGCTGCTGGCGGCGGCGCTGACCAGCCACCAACTGGGCCACGGTCACGTCTGCCTGGACCTGGAGGCGACCCTCGGCGCGCCCGACGCGGCACTGTCGCTGCCGCCGGAAGGCGACGAAGGCCGCGATGTGCTGTTGCCGTCGCAACTGCTGCACGGCGTGCGCCTCGACGCCTGGCGCGAGGCCCTGGCGGCGTCACCGCTGGTGGAGGTGGTCGACGAGCGCCCAGGCGATCCCGAGCCGAGCGAGACGGCGACCTCGCCGCTGGTGCTTTGCGCCCAGCGTCTCTACCTGCGTCGTTATTGGCGGCACGAGTTGGAGATCGCCCTGGCCCTGCGCGAGCGCCTGGGTCGGCAGGCGCCCCTGGCCGCCGACCTGGCGCCGCGCCTGGCCGCGCTGTTCGCGCAGGCGCCTACGGAAGACGGCCAGCGCGTCACCGACTGGCAGAAGCTGGCCTGCGCCCTGGCGGCCCGCGGCTATTTCAGCCTGATCACCGGCGGTCCCGGTACCGGCAAGACCACCACCGTGGTGCGCCTGCTCGGTCTGCTCCAGGCACCGGCGGTAGCCGCCGGCCAGCCGCTGCGCATCCGCCTCGCGGCGCCCACCGGCAAGGCCGCGGCGCGTCTCTCCGAATCCATCGGCCAGCAGGTCCGGGCCCTGCCGCTGGCGGAAGACGTGTTGCAGGCGATCCCCGCCGAGGTCACTACCCTGCACCGTCTGCTTGGTAGCCGTCCGGATACCCGGCACTTCCGCCACCACCGGGACAACCCTTTGGCGCTGGACGTGCTGGTGGTGGATGAGGCCTCGATGATCGACCTGGAAATGATGGCCAGCCTGCTCGATGCGCTACCGCCGCAGGCGCGCCTGATCCTGCTCGGCGACAAGGACCAGTTGGCCTCGGTAGAGGCCGGCGCGGTGCTCGGCGATCTCTGCCGGGATGCCGAGGAGGGCTGGTACAGCGCCGAGACCCGCGCCTGGTTGCAGCGGGTCAGCGGCGAAACCTGGCAGGGCTTGCGCGAAGGTTCGGCGCAGGCGCATCCGCTGGCGCAACAGACCGTCATGCTGCGGCATTCCCGGCGCTTCGGCGCGAGCAGCGGGATCGGGCGCCTGGCGCGGTTGGTCAACCGGCAACAGGCCGGCGACGCGCGCGCGCTGCTGGACAGTCCGCCCGCCGACCTCTTCGACCTGCGCCTGCGCGGGGAGCGCGATGCAGCCTTCGCCCGGCTGTTCGTCGACGGTCATCCGCAGGCGCCGGGCACGCCGTACGGCTACCGGCACTACCTGCAACGCCTGGCCGAGGGCCGCCCGGCCGCCGGACTGGCGCTGGAGGATGGCGCCTGGGAGCGCTGGGCGCAGTCGGTACTGACGGCTTTCGACGCCTTCCGCCTGCTCTGCGCGCTGCGCCGCGGCCCATGGGGCGTGGAAGGACTGAACCAGCGGGTAGCGGCAGAACTGCTGCGCCTTGGCCTGATCGAGGCCGATCACGGCTGGTACGAGGGGCGGCCGGTACTGGTGACGCGCAACGACTACAGCCTGGGGCTGATGAACGGCGATATCGGCATCGCCCTGCGCCTGCCCGAGCGCAACGACGACGGCAGCCTGCGCTTCGCGCTGCGCGTGGCCTTCCCGCGCAACGACGGTAGCGGCGGCGTGCGCTTCGTCCTGCCGAGCCGCCTGGTCGAGGTGGACACCGTGTTCGCCATGACCGTGCACAAGTCGCAGGGTTCGGAGTTCGCCCATACCGCGCTGGTCCTGCCGGACGCGCTGAACCCGGTGCTGACCAAGGAGCTGGTGTACACCGGTATCACCCGCGCCCGCGACTGGTTCAGCCTGGTGGAAAGCCTGCCCGGGGTGTTCGAGGAAGCAGTGCGGCGCAAGGTGCGCCGGCTCAGCGGGCTGATGCTGCATCTGCGGCCGGAAGGGGAAGAGCAGCCGCCGCATGCTCCGGGTGAACAGACCGAGCTGCCGTTCTGACGTGCCGCCTGGGCGGTCGGCTCAGCCGACCACCTTCAGGCTGCTCATGCCGTTGCCCTCGCGCTGGACCCGCACCTGGACCGGGATCCGTTCGTGCATTTCCTGGACGTGGGAAATCACCGCCACCTTGCGCCCCTGGGCCTGCAGGTTGTCCAGGGCATCCATCGCCAGTTGCAGGGATTCCGGGTCGAGGCTGCCGAAGCCTTCGTCGATGAACAGCGACTCGATGCGCAGCTTGCTCGATGCCATCGAGGCCAGGCCGAGCGCCAGGGCCAGGGAAATCAGGAAGGTCTCGCCGCCGGAGAGCGAATACACCGAGCGCAGTTCGTCGCCCATCTCGGTGTCCACCACCAGCAGGCCCAGTTCGCTGCCGCCGCGCTGCAGGCGGTAGCGCCGCGCCAACTGGCGCAACTGCACGTTGCTGTGCTGCACCAGCAGGTCGAGGTTGTAGCCCTGGGCGATGCGGCGGAACTTGTCGCCGCTGGACGAACCGATCAGTTCATTCAGGCGGCCCCATCTGCGGAACTCGGCGCGGGCTCGCTCCAGTTCGGCAAGCAGCGCCTGGCTCTGCTCGCGGCGCTGGTTGTCGGCCTGCAACTGGCTGTAGGTATCCAGGTAGGCCTGTTCGCTGGCGGCCAGGCGTTCGCGCTGTTGCCGCAGGTTGTCTTCCAGCGCCTCGCGGTCGGTTTCCGGCCGCTGCCGGCGATGCTGGAGCAGTTGCGCCTGGCGCTCTGCTTCCAGCGTCTGCTGGCGGGTGATCTCCTCTTGCAGTCGCTGCAATTGCTCCCGCCATTGCGTCGCCTGTTCCTCGGAAAGGCCGAGCAGGGCGTCGAGGCGGCTGTCGTCGAGGTTGTCCTGGCGTTCGCGCCAGGCCTGCCAGTCGGCCTGAAGGCGCTGGAACTCATCCTGTTGGCGCTGCCGTTGCTGCTGCAGGTGTTCCAGGGCTTCGGCGAGTCGCAGTTGTTCCTCGCGCAGCGAATCCAGGGGCGCCTGGAGCGTCTCGACGGCGCTCTGCGCCGCTTGCGCGGCGTGTTCCAGCGATAGTTGCCAATCCTGGGCGCAGGCGTGTTGGCCCAGGTGAGCGCCGAGGCGTCCGTTCAGCTCGGCGAGTTCCGCCTGGGCCCTTTCCTCTGCCTGGCGGGCTTCGTTGCGTTGCTCGGCGCTTTGCTTCAGTTGCCAGCTCGTTTCATCGCAGCGCTGCTTGAGCTCCTGCAGATGCTGTTCGATCTGCTGAAGCCGCGCCTGTTGCTGCCGTCGTTGCTCGATGGACTCGCCGAGGGCCTGGAAAGTCCGCAGCGGATCTGTCTGCCAGTGCTGCCAGTGCTCGTCGGAGAGCAATGGACGCAATTGCTGGCTGTCCTCCTCGACCTGCTGCTGCAAATGTTCGTAGCGCTGCCGTTGTTCCGTCAGCGCCTGCTGGCGCTGTTGCAGGATCGTCTCGGCGGCCCGCAGTTCCTGCTGCAATTGCTGGGTCTGGCGCTGGCGGGCGATCAGCCGGTCGAAGTCTCGTTGGCACTGCTGGCGCTGCCCTGCCAGGTCGTCCAGGCGTTGTGCCAGCCACTCCAACTGCGCGGACGGCTGCAGGAGTCGCAGTTCTTCCGGCAGCGTCCATTGGTCCAGTTGCCGATCGAGCGCGGCCAGTTGGCCAGTCAGTTCCTGCTGCTCCTGGCGACTCTGGTTGAGTCTTTCCCGCTGGCTGGAATAGCCCTCGCGCAGACCGACCAGGGTCTGTCGCAGCCGCTCGAGGGACTGCTCGGCGCGGACCTGCTCCTGGTCGTCGTGTTCACCGAGGGCGGCGAGCAGTTGCTCGGAATGGTGATAGGGATGCTCCTGGCTGCCGCAGACCGGGCAGGCCTCGCCGTCCACCAGGCCGGCGCGCAGTTGCTCGACGCTGGCGCTGCGGGCCAGACGTTGGCGCTGGAGCAACTCGCGGGTGACCTGCAGGGCCTGCTCCGCCGCCTTCACCTCCTCGGCGCATTGGCTGCCTTGTCGTTTCAGGTCGAGCAATGCCTGCTCCTGCTCGACCATACGCTGGTCGAGTTCGCCCAGGCGTCGAGCCAGACCGGCGCGTTGGTCGAGGACCTGTTGCCATTCCTTGTGGAGCGCTTGTTGTCGTTCCAGGCTATCGGTCTGCCGGCGCAATTCGACCAGGCGTGCCGCCAGGTCGTCCGGCTCGCTGCCATGGAGGGCGGTCCATTGCGCCTGCAAGCGTTCGAGCGGTTCCCCGGCGTGGGCCAGGGATTTTTCCAGCTCGGGGAGCTGCGCCTGGCTTTCGAGCGCGCGCTGGCGACGTTGCACGAAGGCGGCGAGCTGGCCCTGGTGGGTCACCCAGGCGTCGCCGAGCGCGGCGAGAGTCTGGCTGTCGCGCAATGCCGCCTGCAGTTGCGCCTGTTCCGCGACATGGCGCTGCTGCTCCATATCCAGTTGCCGAGCGGCGTCGCTTTGCTGGGCGTGGCGCTGGTTCGATTGCCGATGGAGTTCCTGTCGCTCGGCCAGCGTTCGCTCCAGGCGCCTGACCTCGCTCTCCAGCTGGAAAGCCTCGCGCAACGGCGCCTGGGCCTGACGCAGATGGTTGTCGGCCTGGGCCTGGCGCTCGCGCGCCTCCTGCAAGCGGGCCTGCAATCCTTGCAAGCGCTCGGCGCCCGCGGCTTGCTGCTCGGTGCGCTGCCGCTGCTGCTGCTCGGAGTGCCGGAGTTCCTGCTCGAGTTGCTTCAGGCGTTCGATCAGTCCGCGAACCGGAGCCAGGCGCTCCAGCCATTGCAGGGTTTCCCGCTCCGTCGCCAGGGCGTCCCAGGCCTGCCTGGCCTCGGCCAGTTGGCCTTGTGCGTGCTCGCAGGATTGCAGCAGCCGCTGCTCCTCGGTGAACCATTGTTGCTGGCCTTCCAGACGTTGCAGTGCCTGTTGCTCCTGGAGACGCACCTGGGCGTGGGATTCCAGCGCCGCCTCGAGCCCGGCCCGGGCCTGCTCGGCCAGGGGCAGGCTGCCTTCCAGGCGTTGCTCGAGTTGCTTGCGCTGCTCGTCGGCCTGGCTGGCGCGCTGATAGGCGGCTTTGCTCAATTGGCTGTACAGGCCGGTGTCGGTGAGTTTCTCCAGCAATGCGCCGCGGTCGTTGTCGCTGGCCTTGAGGAAGGCGCTGAATTCGCTCTGGGCCAGCAGCACGGCGCGAGTGAACTGGGCGAAATTGAGGCCGAGCTTCTGCTCCAGCTGTTCGCGGAACTCGCTTTTCTTGTTCGCTGCCAGCATTTGCTGGGTCTCCAGGTCCTGGAGGCTCTGCTGGCTCTTTTGCAAGGCGCCGTCCGCCTTGTCCCGGGAGCGCCGGGTTTCCCAGCGGGCGCGATAGCGGTGGCCGTCGATGCCGACGAAATCCACTTCGGCGTAGCCGCTGGCGCAACCGCGGCGCAGCAGGTTGCGTTCGTCGTTGCTGGACAGCTCGTTCCGGCCATCGGGAACCTTGCTGCTGGCCGAAGTGCTTTCCAGCCGCGGCGTGCTGCCGAACAGGGCCAGGCACAGGGCGTCCAGCACGGTGCTCTTGCCGGCGCCGGTCGGACCGGTGATGGCGAACAGGCCGGCGCTGGACAGCGGTTCGCGGGTGAAGTCGATTTCCTGCTCGCCAGCGAGGGAGGCGAGGTTCTTCAGGCGGATGGCGAGAATCTTCATGGAACGGCTTATTTCCCCGGGGGCTCTTCGGTGGCCAGTTCGACGCTTTGCAGCAGGCTGGCGAAGTCATCCAGCGCCTGCGCATCCGGGCCGGAGCCATAGGCGCTTTCCCAGGCGCGGCTGAACAGTTCCTGGGGGTTGAGTTGGTCGAGCCCGAGCAGCGGCGCCTGCTCTTCGTCGCGGCGCTGGTACTCGCTGGCGATGCGCACCAGACGGCAAGCCTTGCCCAGCAGGGCGCTCTCGACCTGCTGGCGCAGGTCTGGTTGCGGCTGATCCAGCATGACGCGGACCTCCAGCCAGGGCCGCTGTTCGTTCAGCAGGTCGGCCTCGGCCAGTTCGCCGATTCGATCGAGCACCTCGCCAAGAGGCGCGGGGCCGATGCGCAACAGCTCCACCGCGCGTGGCACCGGGAGACTCTGTACATCCTTCAGGCGCTCACCTTCCAGGGTGACGAGGAGGACCTGGTGGCGATAGTTCACTTCGGCGAAGGACAGCGGCAGCGGCGACCCGCTATAGCGAATGCGCTCCTGTCCGGCGACTTTCTGTGGCTTATGCAGATGACCGAGGGCTACGTAGGCGATCTGCTCCGGAAACAGGCTGGCGGGCAGCGCTTCGACGTTGCCGATGACCAGGTTTCGCTCGGAGTCTTCGGAAACCGAGCCGCCGGCCATGTGTGCGTGGCTGACGGCGACCAGTGCCTGTCCCGGCGTGCGACGGGCGTGCGCGGCGGCAACCAGGCGTTCGTGCACCTGGCGGATACCGGCCAGGTAATCGTCGCCGAGCCCGCCTCCGGTGACTTCGGCGGGACGCAGGAAGGGCAGGGCCAGGCACCAGGCGGCGACCTGGCCATCCGAATCGTGCAGGGGCAGCAGCAGGCGATCGCTATCGAGGCTTTCGTCTATCCAGCCGATCCGGCCGATGGCATGGGCGTTCAGTCGTTTCATCAGCGGAGCGGGCAGTTCGATGCGCGCGCCGGAGTCGTGGTTGCCTGCGATCATCACGATCTCCAGCCGCGGCAGCCGCCGATGGGCGCTGACGATGAAGTCGTAGAGGCGCTCCTGGGCTTTGAGCGGTGGATTGATCGTGTCGAAGATATCGCCCGCGATCAGCAGGACATCGGCGCGCTGCTCTTCCAGCTGGCGCAGCAGCCAGTCGAGGAAGCGCGCGTGTTCATGATCGCGGTCCTGGCCATGCAGGGTCTGACCCAGGTGCCAGTCGGAGGTATGTATGAGGCGCATGGAACACTCGTCGAAAGCGGCGGAGCCGTGGCTCGCATTCCTTATATGAGGCAACAGAAGGAGAGGGCGGGGCAAGCCAGCCTATAAAGGAGGAATGGGGCATCCTCTGGGCTTCCTGACCTTTGGGTTAAAAAGTTTCAAATAAGTGTTGACGCCAGTTTCTATCTCCCTATAATGCGCACCAC